>Ga0255336_100197_pt1 | contig 126774 bp, 126 predicted proteins | sample MeOH1_35cm_T3_17_FD_189102 | JGI IMG/M metagenome (GOLD analysis project Ga0255336, IMG submission 189102) | Sandy soil microbial communities from University of British Columbia, Vancouver, Canada - MeOH1_35cm_T3_179 | ecosystem: Engineered > Artificial ecosystem > Sand microcosm > Unclassified... | reverse complement strand
TTTGTGCGGGCCCATCCCGTTCATGCAGGCACAACGAAAGGCGCTGGAAGCATCGGGTGTCCCGTCGGAGCGGATTCATTCGGAGGTGTTTGGATCTGGTGTCGCATAGACGAGTGCATTGGGTTGATATAAGATCGTGATTCGACTTGTTTGATGATTTTCAGCTTGTCAGAATTTCACACCACGTTCATGAGACTTGCTCTTGACAGATGAACAGGAGAAGTCCACAAGATTAACAGACTCGCCTCTCCCCCCTTTATTCCTTACACCGACATCCCTTGACCGGAGGATACGCCTGCATGCTCATTGGTGTGCCAGCCGTTGTCGCGGTAGATGCAGTGGCACCTGCATCGGTGGTGTTCGAAATCCGGCTGGAAGAACCACATGGTCTCGGTGCCGCGGCGAGCGTCAGCGGGTGAGTACTGTTCTAGGTGTCAGGATTTAATGTTTTGAACCGAACCTCTGCAACGTACCTGACCGGGTACCAACCAAATGTTGGCTTTCCCTTCAGTCCGCTCCAGTCCGCCTCTGAATCCTTCGCCCGGCCACAGTCGGAGTCCCACGACCTTTTGGAGACCGGCATCCTTGAGGGCACAAGCGTACTCTGCAAGGAAATCTCGGTATCTGGCGTCGTCCAGACGCACCGGCTCGACTTTTCCCATCGGGCTGTAGCTGAACTCGTACGGCATCCACTTCTGCTCTTGGTCGTCGAACATCCACGCTGTCGGCAGGATGTGTATTTTTGCTTCGACGTCTTCGCCGCCGGCGGTAGTCATCGTCGTCGTTCTCCACGGGAGAGTGATGTTGTTGAACTCGACCAGTTTCTGGTCCGAGTCAATGTCGAAGTGACGGTGCACCAGGCCGACACCAAAAACAGAGGTCAAACCGTGCTTGCGGAGCAGAGGACGGCAGATGTCATAGACGAACTGTGGTCCACCCCTGGACTTGAATTCATCGTTGGATGGCACTAGGTCGAGAACCTGGTGGAACTTGGTGGATGAGTAGGCCGTGGTCACCATCTCCGTTGCGGCTGTGGCTGTGATGGCCATTCTGGTAGGACAGTGGAGGTTTGCGTCGATTCTTGTTCGTGTTTCCCTTGACTGATTGCTTCGACTGGTGCTCAACTTGTGTCTTCAAGCTCGAACGGACCTCACTGAACAAGAACAGGCCAAAAATCTCGGTGATATATACTTGACCGTCACGCCTCCTTCAAGCAGAATCCTTCATTATCACCCATAACACGATCAGTCACTGAGTGCGGTGTTCATCACAGCCACATGAGATCCACCATGACTGGTCCATTGCCTTGTTGAAGGTATTATGGTCCCACCCAGTCGGCAGCCATCGAACATATGACTGCCTTCTTTTTCCTACCAATATATCTTCGTGACACTAGGTCCCTTCAGCAGAGGCCTGTGAATTTTGTTAGCCAATCCATTCATCACGGAGGCCTTGTTTTTCAGAATTTCCGCGATAGGGATCCTAAAGGAAACCGAAGCGGTGAAGGGGGCCCAAAATGATCAAGGCAGCCCAAAATCGTGAACAGAGCTCAAAGTACTGAAGGAAGCTCAAATGGTGAACGGAGCCCAAAGTGGTAAAGGAACCTGAAATGTTGAACGAGCCCGAAATGGTGTACGAAGCAGAGTCAAACAGTGTGCACGGTTTAAAGGGTATGGCAATGGTTTGTTTGTTTGGCTATTCTTACACCCTTTCGAGCAAAGCCTATGAGGGATCACAGCTATGAGGTACTGCGCTGTCTCATGTCTACAGGTTCATTCTTAGCCCACAACTTTGGTCATCCATAGCGTTTAACATCTCTCAACTTCCGTCGCTTCGTTCAATCTGTGTCAGTGTGGTCCAAGCGGCGGGCGGCCACGGATTTCCCGGCCCACGCTTTACAAAACACCTAGTTCCAACACCCACCTCCCCGACATACCCAAGTGCCAGATATGGTCCTCTTCATAATTAGCAACGGAATCCTTGGCCGAATGATGCCTTCGACCATACCGCCTCCAATAATGGCGCCTCTATGATATATAGAGGATTCCTCCTGTGAACCTGAGCACCAGAGAATACAGCTTGCTCGTCAAGTGAGACATCTCAGCTCACAAGTGTCACAGAGGAATTGCACCTCTGAGGTCGTGAAGATTGCAGCCAATCACAGCGCTCAGTGCCCGTTTCTTCACCAGCTGAATCTCACGATGATCCAGGTGTGCAAAGAACACATTGGCAAGGAAATTTGCCACCTCAGGTGTATACATATGCTGCTCAGCCAGAGCGCTCGATTTTCCCTTTCATACTCAGATAATGTCACGTGATGATCCACGGTTTCATTTTTGGAGGTGGACGTGGAATTAACAAATCCTTAGCCCGGCCTGTTTCTGAGGTTTGACATATTCGTTGCCTCATTAATTTATCGAATCAGCTGCCATGCTCACCAACTTATAGCGGTGGCTTTGATAAGCCACATCTCCTGAGCTGGCCATCCTATCCAAGCTGGGAAGACGGCACATGCAACAAAAGTGGTACGAGATATTAGGTAGCTGGCATCGGCACTAATGCAAGGTAACCGGGGGGAAGTTGCAGATTTTGGTAGCGCATCGGATTCTGGACAGAGCCAGTAAGACGCTGCCAGCACGCGACTTGGACAAGGCGGAAGATTGGAACCATCCAATGATCGTTCCTTCTTATCTTGAAACCCTGCAAGCTGAATACGAGGAAGCGGTCAAACGCTGCACTGGTCGAACGCAAATCGAGGAGCCCTCCCAAGGCCGGTGTAAGGCTGGGATTCATAAATGTCTTCTTCAGACCTCTCCCACTCCTGATCCCGAAAAGTGAAGTGTAGCAGACACTTGTCCAGATCATTTAGCTCCCTTTGAACTCAGATTTTGTTGCCTGCGGCTGACAAGATGTCTAGTCCGATGGCTAATGGCCATGCAACCGATTCGGTATGGGAGACCTTCAGGGACACCATTCGCACGTTGTACTTGGTTGAAGATCACAGTCTTGAAGAGGTCATGAATGAGATGACGACGAAATATCAATTCACTATGACGTAAGCTCCAATGGCAGTTCACCGTGCTCGTTAAGGATGAAATCTGAATCTCCGAAGCAAGGCACAATTTGAGCTCCACTTCAAAAAATGGGGTTTTCGAAAGAACTTGACCAAAGGCGAATGGAGTGCGGTCACGCACAAAATTCACAAACGGACAAGAGACGACAAGGAGAGTGAGGTGTGCATTGATGGGTTACCGATGAACCCAAAGAGAGTCAAGAAAGCGATTGCACGGTATGGATCTACCTCAGCAATACTCTTTCAAGGTGCTTTTACACGCATCCCTCCGAACGCTGGATCATGGCTCACTATGAAAACAGCACCATCGCCAAGAACACCAGAGGGTATTACGATTCATACACCGTTACCTGCGCCTGCCACTTTGCCCCCAGGGAGAGCCACACCAGCACCTGTCTTCCTCACACCGATGCCGGCGAATTATGCGCCTGCTCTGATCAGTTCCCTTCCCTTCATGCAGTTCAAATCCATAGTCAACATAGAAGGTACGATAGGCCCGCGATCATGCAAGGAGTGATTGCTAGATGGGAACTCTCGACAAACTGGCCTGCCCTCAAAGATTTAGGCCAGCTCGAAGTTTAAAGAAATCTGCTAACCTTGGACCTGCAGCAAATCCTCACGCAAGTAGCCCCGGAAGCAACAGTTCAACATCCGTTGCCAAGTTCCATGATTTTCAGGCAAGCATCGTTGACCACTTCAAAAAAGGAGCAGACGGAGAGGACCTTTCAAAATCATTCAGTCAAAACCTCAAAGCCTTGATGCCAGAAAACGTGTTTTCCAGCCATGCTGCAAACCTGCAGATGATAGTATCACAACATCACTCATCAGCCGCGGTGAACTTTTTGAATCTGACTCTGTTCATGATGTCGAATAAGTTCTTTGAACCGGACTCGGATATCTACACACAGGTCTACAACTGGATCAAACGCCGTTCGGATGCGGGGTTTCTTGAATATCTCTTATCTATCAGCGGACCAACGGCAGAAGCACTTGTGGAGCAGCTCTTGCCTCTTGCGATTGAGGCGGGAGACGCTCGTACGGTCAAGAAGATGTTGAATTCTGGTCTCGATCCCAACGAACTAAGATGCTCTCGTGCATGCAGGCCACAGATCACACCGCTTCAACGTGCGTGCGAACTGCGCAGTCTGGAACTTGTGCGAGTATTGTTAGATGCTGGGGCAGATGTGAACAGCTCACCATCAGGCACTTGTTCCCCTCTGACCTGTGCCGTTGATCATATGGACGAGGATGGCAAAATTCTAGACCATGTTGACATTGAACTGGTACAAGTTTTACTGCGCGCGGGCGCAAATGTCAACCCAGCCCCAAATGAATCCCCACTTATCAACGCCGCAGCAAACTGTCATGTGGAGCTGGTTACTGTCCTTCTGTCTGCGGGCGCAGATCCAAATTTCTTCAATGAAGACCACCCTGCTACTCCACTCACGGAAGCAGTACAAAGCGAAGGGTCTATCTCTGATATTATCTCTATTGTTCGCCATCTGCTTCAGGCCGGCGCTAATGCGCATGCTACGATTTATGATGACGATGAGGCGTTAACGGTATTGGACTATGCATTGTGCCAATCCAGAGTCGACTTGATTCAAGTACTGTTGGAAGCTGGAGCTCATACTACCGAATCTACACTGATCAGTGCTGTCTGCAGCAACTTGGACATTGTCAAACTCTTCCTCAGCTCCGGAGCTCGAGTCACGCAGAAAGTAATCGAACATGCAGCAAGCAATGGTGAATCCGAGATTTTTTGGCTTCTGCTGGACTCTGCAGACGACGGTACAAAGGAAAGAAGTCTCAGTGGGGCGCTTACTGCAGCCATACACCATGGAAAGAAAGATCTGATTGACATGTTATGTGCATCTGGTGTCGAGCTTCGAAGTACCCCCGAGCTAACTGCAGCCATTGAAGCTGCTGCTGACAGAGGAGACATTTCGGTGCTTCGCTTGCTTCTCAACGATGATTCAACATACCGACCTAGCGCTGTCAAATCTTTGGGCTGCTCTCTCTGCTCCTCGATTGCTAAGGGCCGAAGCGACATCACTAAAATGCTTCTTGCGGCTGGTGCAGACGTGAACTCCCAGAATTCTGAGACGAAGAGAACCCCCCTCTTAGAGGCAATACTTCAGAGGGATGCCGACCTTTCACAAAGGCTCTTGGCTGCTGGGGCAGCGGTCAACACGACAAATTCAGATTTCCTAAGTTTGTACAATCGTTGTACTGTTTCTGTACTACCAGCAGCAGTGGCCTGGGGTTATTACCCATTGATCCGAGACATAATCGGTGCAGGAGCTGAGATCAACACACCTGAGTCGGAAAAGGGGAAAACGGCACTCACTGTGGCAGTCGAAAGAGGTGACCGAGTGACCATTCAGCTTTTGATTGATGCCGGCGCCGATGTCAACGCTTCTGCTGCTAGTTATTTTGGACATACAGCTCTTGCAGCCGCTGTTGGGAACAATGACATCAACATGGTCCGCTATCTCCTGGCCCTTGGTGCGGACCCGAATGAGCAGTCCTTGATTGCCGCAGTTCCCAAGAGCCCAGAGCTGATGCAAATAATTCTAACAGCCAGATTAACTCGATACCAACGTTACTCGAGAGGATTTGGCTCTCGGGCACTGCAATATGCTATCACATCGTCAAATGCCGCCATGATCGAGGTGCTGCTATCGAACGGCGTGGATCCAAACACTATCGTCAGATTTCAATACGGCGAAAACCAGGGTTGGGCGTCCGTCTCTTTCTCTCACCGCAGGGACTCTGCTTTTGGAACTGCAATCAGGCTTGACAGGAGCAATGATCTATGGATGATTCAGATGCTCTTGCGTGGTGGTGCGAATCCCAACAAGATCGTGTGCGAGACACCAAATCAGACCGCTCTTCTGGCGGCTATCAACAAGAAGAGTCTGAGACTTGTCAAAACGCTAATAGCTGCTGGCGCCAATGTAAATCCGAAATTAGTCGCGAGAATCTCACATACGCCTCTGCAGCTGGCAGCTGAGCAGGGGAGTATGGATATCACAGACGCACTCTTGGAGCAAGGTGCTGACGTGAATGCATCTCCATGTGATCGATATGGGGCAACTGCACTTCAATTCGCGGCTATCAAGGGGTACCTCGGCATAGCATCCGTGCTGCTAGAGAAGGGAGCTGACATCAACGCTTCACCCGCAAAGGTAGGGGGAAGAACAGCACTTGAAGGGGCGTCTGAGCATGGCCGGATCGATATGCTACAGTTCCTTCTGAAAGCTGGAGCACAGGTCATTGGGCTAGGGAGTGAACAATACGAAAGAGCACGAAAATTTGCTTCAAAGAATGGTCACATTGCTGCGCGGCGCCTTCTGGAGACTTATCACGCTCAGCAGCTGGATGGCCATGCAGCTTGGGATCTGTCGGCCACGGATGTTGGGAACATTGAGGATGTGGAGTTTGAAGATTGGACACACATGGGTCAAGACAGGGTCGACCCGATACCTGGCTATAGTTAGCACTCCCCAATGATTCATCTACTTGAGAACTTGAAATGGAGCGAGCTCGATCGATTAATCCAATGTCACCAGAAAGATGCATCTGCTTTGCCTGACATTTGTCCACATAATGAGACTTGAACAGCTGAAAGACTCGATCATCATCAGCAGATTACCTGACCAGAATCTTGCCTCAGTGGTGACTCCGGGAGGGGCATCAGCAGCGTCACGCCAGCAAAGATCGACCGACCACAAAAAAAGAAAAGAAAGCATCCCTGTCAGATTCTGGTATAAGTAAGATTGGAAGAACCAGAATCCGGAGGCAACCCAGCCCAAAATCTGGCGCCCGTGCGGAAATGTGGAACTGCTACTAGAAGCCAAAATCCGGAGAGGGATCAAAATTCGAAGGCAACGCAGCTCAATAACCTGGGGCAGCTTGCTGCAAACCAGAATCTGCTGTCGTAGCCCGCTCATCTCCTTGGCCAGGGCCAAAATTTTTGTATGCGAGCGGCCCAAAGACCTGCCCTGGCCGTTAGATGTCGATCCAACGCGAAATAAGTTGTCCATCATACATCCCAATCGCACTGAGGACTGCTAGTACTCAGATTTGAAAAGGGCAGTTCGGAAGTCTTACCGAAGTAGAGGGAGGCATTCGCGGGTAAGCTGGTCCTCTTCCGCAGAGCGCGTGCAGGATCACCGACGAAAGAACCCACCGGATTTCGGGAGCAGTGGGGCTTAAAGTGGACCCAGATTGTTCAATACTGCTGGGTGGTCAGGTTCTGAAAACCCAGGGCAAAAGATTCTGTCGATCCAGTAGGATTCTGGGATTCACCAAAATCTCAATCATGTTGCTTTCCAGGCTATATCAATGCAGACCTTGCACAGGTGAACACTCCCAGGTTGCGTTTGAAAACCTGCCTGGTCAGTACAGAGACACACGCGCCAAACTCCCTTTGCGGCTGAACGAAATAACCTGTGATCGAGAATGCCTCAGTTCTCAGTCGAAGCCGTTGTCGCTATCGTTGGGGTGATAGTTACGCTGCCGCCTTCTATTATCGTCCTGTGGAGTTTGATCAGGAGGAATGAAGGGACATTGAGGTCTAGTATGCTGTGTACCTCTCTGTGAAAAGCCGGCAAGGGGCTAATATGGTAACAATTTTCAAGCTTCGGAAATGCATCAAGAACCGTCGGGGCATGCTTGACTCATCCATGAATCACAATTCTGCATCATCATCATCATGTTTTCATCAATTGGAGAGGAGGAAGAGGTTATCATGACTCACTAGGAGGTCTGGTCGCTCAGGGAATTAGCCGTACACTGTGGAAGAGCTGGAGTTATAAGATTGGGAAGGGAAATTCTATTGATTTGGAGCCTGCAGAGTGAGAGGGTATTCGCGAACAACTTCACACACAGCTTCTAGCTCTCCAATGCAAATGGCTATCTGAAAGCCTCATAATATCGGGGAAAGGAGCAATTGTGAGGGCATCTTGCCATAAAATAATCTAGGTCTAGAAGTAAATCCCCACTGTTAGGTGGCCTCAGCTAGGACAGGCAGCTGGAGATGGGAAGGTTCGCCTACCGTACGAGTAATGGCAGCCAGGTAGCCCAACCTTTCGGTCACACAAAAGAGACTCAACGTTTGGAACTACGAGGAGCATACGCTCCAAGTGGGGTTGGTGCAGTGCTGAAATCTGGTTGGCAACTCTTGATATTGCAGAGGCGGCCTTTTCACCGACGCTTGGGGTGATCATTCCTTGGGTGGTGATGAACTGACGCAACTCCAGGAGATCATCGCGATCAGTCGTGTACACATTCAAGGTGGACTTGACGGCGAGTCCGGCTGGCGTGACGAAAAGGTTGCTTGGGAGGCTGAAAGTACACGGCTCCGGCTGCGCCATTTGAAGCAGGATAAGAATGCCAGGGGGAAAGATGGAGAGGAGGATGAAGAAAGAGGTCGATGTCGGTGAGTATGGGAGGGCCGTTCTTATACCGACGTCAAAAGCGGCGGGCGGCCAAGACTTAGACTGGAATGCGGCCTAAACCGGAGGCGGATTTCCTGGTCCACGGCTTTACCTGGAAGGTACCCGGCCTTTCACCTGCTGACTACACAAGAGGCCCAATGGCCGAGACAGTTTCTCTTTTTCTCCATTGAGATGGTCCAGCCAGAGGCAAATCCGAACAGTTTAGTTCCTGGTGTGTGCAGGTCTGCTCTTACAGAAAGAAATCTGCTTATATCGTGCCTTGTTCATTACCCTCGCGTGCAATCTTCAAATCTATAAATCATACACCTCATCCAATGAATCAATGGGTATATTTCATCAGAATCATGATCCCATAATCGTACCTTTTCTCCAACTAAATGCCGCCAAATTTCCAACCCATTGCTCGAGGATCATGTCCCGAGTTCATTTTGATGCATAATATGTCAAAAACCATTCCGAACCCCGCCGGTCTGGCGAGCATCACCGTCGTAAACCAGGTGTGACGAGCATCTCTCCGCTACCAGGGCGCTGTAGACGGTCAATGCCCAGATGCTCTCGACCATCTCGCCCCATATAGATGCCGAAGGCAAATCTTGCGCTGGGTTTGGGGTCCCTCGTTTCGGCTGTCAATCCGGCCGAGGCTCCTACCAGCCTGTCCACCAGATCGGCTTTGGAATTCACGTTCCGAAAGGCACCGTCGCCAAAGAGAGGACTGGCGTATAAAAAGCTCATCAAATTGGCCAGCGTGTTGATGTTGTGCGGCAGATATCGTTTCCTCGTCGGCCAGATTGTGATGTAGGACAATGCATAGACGGTGAGGAAGACACACAGTGCGATATATCCCGGCATGCTGGCGACCATGCGGACTTCGTTGTCGGATGTAAATAGCTGGGCGGTAAACACGCCACCGGCCAGAACGGGGATGGTCAAGGCCATCAAGCTCACAAAAGATATGTAGGCGACTTTGTAGTCCCCGTTCATGATGGCTTGCGCCGTCACTCGACCGGGAAAGCCAGCAGGATAGGAGAGCAGCAGGGTGCGTTCTGCCCGCGCTCCAGCCGGATTCGAGAGATTGGCAAACGGTTGAATGGCTCGGAAATACGTGTCAATCGGCTGCCAAGCAAGGAACAGAAACATTCCGAGCAGAGTTGGCAGAAAACTGTACAAGAAATTGGCCGGTGAAAAGCCCCCGGGCCCAGTTCTGGATGGAAGAAGAGGCCGGAAGCCTCTTTGGACGGCCTGGTTGACGAAGCTGACGACGAGGAAGGCGATTATCAGAATAATGGCCATGATGATCCACGCCAATACCGCCGAGTCTCTCAAGAACCACGGTGTCCATCTATATCTCACAAATGGCGAGTGAATATTGCGTGAGAACGATGAGGCATATGAGGAACGTTGTCGCTCGACGTCAGCACTCGCTGAGCCTGTTGGGCCGTCGGGTTTTTCTGTTTCGGGTACTGCATCCATGGACAATCGATGGATGACAGCATGCTCCTCGCCCACGGCGTGAAAGACGTCCGATCGCTGTGACGTGGTCCAATATCCAAGACGAAGGAATTTGGGAGGGATGTGCGATCCCACGTTTGGGGACACTTCCGTTCGCTCGAAATCGTGGCAGAGGTTCGATTTCTGAAAGAGACAAATGACGTCGGCCAATGAATCTGGATCCCAGAGCAAGGCGGACTGGCGCCGGCGGAATCGAATCATGCAGTACAAAACGCCCGCAGCTAACAGGAGGTATAGCGCGAACAAGGTCCAGCCAACACCGCGGACCGTCGTCCAGCGCCATCGAGCAGGACCGTCGTCGGTGATCCATTGCGTCTGATAGAGAGAGGCGAGTAAGGGTATGGTGGCATTTGCCAGCCAGAACATCAGGAAGGTGACGCCTAGCAGAGGCTCTCCCGCCCCGAAAAAGCGGAGGTCGGGTAGGACAAAGTTTGCGGGCAAAATTCGCACGTCCTGCAAGACACGGTCGTACGGGCGCGGCGCCGTCATTCCAAAGTAGGGTATCACTCGGTACACGGCCGCTTCGATCACGAAGAGCCATATCAGGAGGATCATACCCAGGAGCTGGGGGAGGTATTGAAACACAAAATATCTTGGTGTGGTCGTTCCGTCGTAGTCGAAAAGCCCGTGGCGGTCGGAAGCGAAGACGAGCGAAAACAGGAGGCCGGCAAGGACTAATAGGCACAAAATCAAATAGAGCACAAGGGCTGGAAGCCGCAGAGGTGTTGGTACAAAGCCAAGTTCGCGTTGGTCATCAACCACGTCGACCGGGATGAGGACCTCGTCCGGGACTGGTTTTCGTGAGATCCGTTTCGGCATGGATGGGGCCGGTTCATCCTCCAGAGGCGGGGTGGGAGACGGTACGGGGAATCGTGGCGCGGCCGGGCCGTGCACTCCTGTACCGTCGTGGGGTAGGATGCGCTGGATGGGATAGTCGTCGCTCGTCAACAGACTGTACCTTCCATGGCCCATGACATCTTCGTCCCGGGTCAATTGCTCGATGGCGAATCTGATATATGGCGTGTCATCCACGCCCGGTGTAGGAGGACTCATGTCGTCGAAACTTGAGAGCAGGCGGGTTTGTCTTCTTCCAGCCCCGCCGCCGTCGTGTCGAATGTTGAGCGGAGGCGGTCGCGCGGCCCTCGGTCTTGCCGGTAGCGTCATCTCGGAATCAATCTGCGTTTGTTGCACCACCGGGTTGGATATTCTTGAAGGTGGTGTTTCATAGCTTGTTTCCGTGTTCTCACTTTTGGCGTCCGAAGCATAATCAGAGAAGTACTCGTTAGAGGCGGCCGAGGATTGTAGAGACTGTGCTCGAGAAAACTGAGGCTTTGTTCCTGAGTGAGCCAGTTAGACCAGACGATCCCGTCGCGCCGTGATCAGACGTCTGTGCTTACTTTTGACTGTTTGAAGCTGAGTGCGATCCAAGTTCATCACTCTCGACAGGAAGGTTCACCAATGCGCAAAGTTAATATGGATGCTAGCAGACGCACGTTGACGGAAGTGGAGGAGGCATGGATGGCATAGAAGCCTACATCTAGAGCCGTAGAGATATGATGAGGTTGGGCAGATGGTGGTTGGGAGCCGGTGACCAATGGCGCGTTCCCAGCCACACGATCGCAACGTGGAGCAACAAGCGCGAGACACATTGTGAGAGCAGGAGGCGCAACCGTAGTCTTACATTGGAAGCGAATCTAAGTCGGACACTGGAGATGGCGGCCCACAGGGTCAAAGCGGCAGGTCATGGTGGATGGAGCGTGAGCATAGACTATGATGCCTGCAGTGACCTCTATCTGATCCCAGCAAGCGCCAAGCCTGCAACGGGCCGCAGGCACGTGCCGCCTGCCAGTCTAGACCTCACTCCACCATATCAGCGCGCATCTTATAGCAGACAGACCATGATAGGTAGGTTTAATAGTAAACTTTCCCTCTGCCTTTGTTGGCCAGTCTCACTGCGAGGATCGTGGGTGGCGGCCTCGGTCATTGCTCAGCCAAATCGCTTAATTGCAGAACCCCTCTCCTGAATGCGAGCACTTTTCTGCTTTGCGCCACCATCGGTACGGGGTGCGATTTGTAATTGTCTTCTCATTGCAGACAACAGTATTCACAAGACCAGAACTCTGCATGAGAATGTACATTGTACCATATTCAACATGGATGGATATGAACTTTCCCTCTTCAAAGCCAAGTGGTCCTGCCTCCTACAGCTGGTGACCAATGCCCACTCGCTATGCTATGCACAACCGAAATTAGTTCCTCAACATCTATTCAACACACGGGCGAGGCATGCCATTATGCTTGCGGCTCGTGGTACATGGAGAAGATGCTCTGCCCAGAAATGTCTCTTCGTTCTCTCCACCTTTTGCTTGCCTTTTCCTTCCATTCAACTCCGCGCTCGTTCGACCTTGAACGTGAGACATGGCCAAAAAAGGGAGAAAAGGAGGTATGTTTCTTTCCAACGTGTGTGCGAAATACAAGAGTCAAGGTAGAGCATTGAAAGGACGTATGTTCATGATCTGCCTTCCACCTCTCCGCCGATCCAGCCAATCAGTAAATCAATACCAAAGACATGATCGAGGTGTACAGGCAGATGGATGAATGGATGAATGGATGTATAGATAAATAATGGATAATAGAGAGATAAGTTAATATTGTAGCCGATTCCCGAGTCGAACCAGGCCTATCAGCCTTGGTCATGGATAGCTTTGCTGGATGAAAGGGGAAATGAACCTTACTTCCAGCCTTTGGGTCGATGATGGATTGTTGATTGACGATTGATCGATCTGAGACGAGATGAAATGACCGCTGCGGTGGTCCCTGTGCGCCAGCCGTCGTACGACGATTGCGGTTACCGTTGTCGGCTACCAGTGTTATTACCACCACCCGTCCCGGCATCGCCTGGGAGCCCCGTTCCGCTAACATAGCTCGTGCGGCTGGGACTGGTGCGGGCCGTCTGCTCTTCGATGATGTCGCTCAGGCGCGTTGGGTGTCGGTGGCGCGGCGTGACCGAGATGTTCTCCCAGCCCGTCGCCGAGCCGCTGGGTCCATATCCTTGACCTTCGTACTCGGGCTGCGTCTCCGGTTGCTGGGCGGGCGCCGTGGCGGTGCCGGCGACTGGTTCGTAGGTCACGGTGCGGCCTTGTGGGATGGGAGGAAGATTGCCCGATGTGGTGCGTGGGGTCCTGGTGCTGACGGATGGCGGAGGTTGTTGAGCTGGGGCTTGAGGGCGATATTGCTGCGCGTACATCTGCTCGCGCTCGATATCGGCGCCATAGTCCTCCTCCTCCTCCTCTTGTCCTTCGGCCGGTCCACCGATAGGTTGGCGGTATGGAATTCGTCGGCCTTGTGCATCACGCGTGTAGCTACCGTCCGGGTTAATGTGGTATTCCTCTTCACTGGTGGCTGAAGCGGTGCTGGGAATATACGATCGCTCCGTGCCTGCTGTGCCGGTTCTGCCTGGTGCTGGACCGCCGCTGGGGGCCTGACCCGCAGCGGCGGCCGTGCCCAATTCTGGTTGTGGGAATTGTTGATAGCCCCGTGAAGGCGAGGGCCCACTCGTAGCGGACCGTGCGGCGGCCACGGCGGCGGCACTCGTTTGAGGTTGCGTCGGTCGTGGTGGTGTCGCATAGAACTGAGTGTCGGTTTCATGGCGGAGAGGCTGCGACGGTTCCGGTCGTCTCGAAGTCTCGGTGAATGGATCTGGTTCGGGCTGATAGGTGAACTGGCGACGTTCCTCTCCTGGCGAGTCCAACGACGTCGTTGTCGTCGTCGCCGTCTGACTCCGGGACGGAGGACGTTGCTGTCCACCTGCCATGCTCGGACCAGGCGCTCCGGCATACGGGCCGTCCCTGGTCTGCGGTCTTTGCGCACTGCTCACCTGTCGACTCGGGAATCCCTGCATAGGCACCACTTGTACTCCACCAACGAGCGTGGGCTCCCCACTGCGCAAAGACACGGTCCTTTCGCGCTCCTCCTGTTCTCGTCGGCCCAGCTCTTCCCAGGCGCGCCGGGCCTCTTCTTTACTGATTTGGAGCTCGCGCCGCATTTCTCGGACCAATTCCTCGGCCCTCGTCTTCTCCGCACGCGCGGCCTCGATCGCCGTGGAACTTTGCGCCCGTGCCTCTCGTTCAGCACGTAATTGCCGCTCGAGTTCGGCCTGGCGTTCTTGAGCTTGCTCCTGCTCATCTCGCGTTTCAAAGAACCAGCGCTGAAACTTGCGTTCAGACGAGGCTCGAAGGCGTTGGAGCTCGACAACGGCATGGAAAAGGTTGGCGCCGGCCGCGGAAAGATCTGCAATTTGCCTCGCCATCTGCTGATCTATGGGCTTGCCGGACAATTCTTCGGTATTCTGCTGAAGACGGCGAATCCAGTACGACGTCAGGCCTTCCCAATGCGATGACAGAGTTTCCCATCGTTCAAACGCATGGGGGAACCCCGTCTTTCCCGTGGCCGGCGGTTGCTGTGAACCAGAAGCCAGCGGTTCTGGCTGGCCGGCAGGTTTGGCCGGAGCAGGCACGTTCAGAGTCTCATACGCTTCGGTGCGGTTCCTTTGCGTATTCGCCGACACACGCGGGCCCGCGCCCGAAGGCTGAGCGCCAGCTGGTTGCAGCGGGACGGCCGGCCTCACTGGGCCTCGGGGAGTTGCAGGGATATTTTCCTGTCGACGACTCGAGGACGCCGGGGCACCGCCCGGCACGCCACCGACACTATAGCCCTGCGTCGCCTGAGCTTGCGGTCTTCCTGTCACGGGCCGGGGTTGTGTGGGATCATCCCCAACGCCAACAACTTGCTCCTCCAATTGTCTCCTTCTCGTCTCCTCCTCTTCCTCCTGAAGCTGGCGCTGTCTCGCCGCCTCCTCCGCTTTCCGCGCTTCTCGTATCCGACGGTCTCGCATAACATCGGTGGGAGTCCGGTAACGAGGAGGTTCTGCCGGCGTGGGGCCCGAAGGCTGAGCAGCACGACTTCCTCCATTTTGAGGACGAGCAGACGCGGCAGGGCCAACGGGCGGATTGCCCCTTAGCAAATCTGACATCCGAGCTCTTTCTTCGAGCAAGTCGGCGCTGAGTGGCTTTGCATCAACGCCGCTCCCTCTTCTGATGGCTTCCAATGCAAAGAGGATGGCGTCGTGAGTGCGTCGTGAGATATGTGTCGTCCGCCGCGGCCAAAACGTCTCCTCTTCGACGAGCCTTTGGAAGCTTTGTGAAGTGGTCGAGCCGGAGCTATCGAAGTAGATCGCGGCTTGGCCGGTTGGAGGTTGACTCCGCGGCAAGACAGGAGGAGACCGGGGCACTACGAACGGTGGTGGTCGACGCGATGGGTTCCGTTCTGCTCGCGGCCTCGGTGTCGTGTGTAAGGGGGGTGGTGCGCTGGTCGCGCCCGAGGACGGCGGACGTCGTTGAGGAGGAATTCGTTGCTGGCGTGGTGGCAGTGGTTCTGCCTCTGGGTCGTAATATTCGTAAAGGTCGTCAAACCGGGATGCAGGCTGTTGAGACACTTCGACAGCCTGGGACCGTGGTACATTCAACTCTGTAGTCAACGGACCGAATGGCGCCAGGTGCGCAGGAATTCTCGCACGCAGCACAGCAGCAGCAAACACTCAGACCACTAGGCAAGCTTGGAGCAAGTGTCTGTCAGCGTGTTGACATTGACGGGTGAGTGGGAAAAGATGGTGGTCAGTGTTGGTGGCTGGTCCAATGTCTCTGGCCCTCGAAATGGCGGAGGTTGGGCCTCGCCACGGCATCCACAGAACAGCTGCGCCACGGTGGCCGAAAGCTGTCAATGATCTCAGAATGTTCCCAAGGACGCATCCGAGGGTCTGGGAGCTTTGACAAGCCCAGTGGCGACAGCGCGTTCGGTCCTGCGGAGCTGCGCGCTCTTGTTGAATTGCGATGCGCCAGGGTGTTGGCAGCGCCCGAAGCCAGTCCACACCAAAAGCAATTGGAACACGCGCACACGCCGGGAGCGGTCCTGGCACGAAGCCAGAGCTGTAGCCGAGTTATAGGCCGGTCGAGAAGGGGTGAAAACGTGCTTCATACAAGACGACGGCGTAGGGAGGGCGCATTTGCTCGATGAGAGACAGATCCAACTTCAGACGGAGCTTGGGGTAATGGGTCACAACAACACTGAACCGCGATCATGATGCAACTGCTTCAAACACAACACCCGGAAGGACAAGCTAGACTCGCTAAGGCCGGTCAACAATCATAGTGTGTGAGGTTTGCCATGATTGCAAGCTTGTCGTGAGCAGAGGGACTGATTGTGGGATGGAAATTTCGGGAGGTTGGATACTTGGCTTGCGAAAAGATCGATGCGTTGGCATCTTCCTCTTTGTGATTTCCCACCCACTCAACCCACCCTCCGCCGTAGATTTCATCCCTGCCTCAGCATTCGCCTTCTCCCCTTGGCAGAATGAGTTGTTGAACATTGAGACGCCACGAGGACGACACGATGCCAGCACAGCACAGACACATACAGCAGAAGAGCGGACGGCAGAGAGCATTCGGCCCCCGCCGTCCATCAGGCCTCGCTCTCTCTTTTGAGCTGGATCGTGGGTCTTGGAGAGTACTGTTGCGACGGGATTGGTTGGATCGAAGGATGGCGGATCGCAGCCGCGGCCGCTGGAAGGGGGCCACGGCACCAGGGGCCCGTTTCCGGACATACATCACTCTCGTGAAAGCCCAATCAGCGCATGAAGTAAAGCAGCTTAGGTCGACGCTTTCGGCTGCTCCAGGGCGAATCAGACATGACCCCTAACCTCGATGATTTTAGGGTTGGCGAGACTCAAGCTTCTTCTCCTACTTTGACGTCCTGACTCTTGCTTTCGGCTGGCAAGAGAGTTCTCGCCTGTGGAGCCCCAAAACTCTCGTCACCGCCGCCCCCTTCTTGCTTTGACGACCCGAAGCCGCTGTTTTCGGACCGTCGTCGACTGTGTGAGTGCCGAGCGCGGAAGAGGCAGAATTGCGAACGAATGACCAGGCAGGCGAGATGTGACACATCATACTAGCCCGATTGTTGCCACACGACCTGACTGGAATCCAGGACGCTTTTCTTAAATCTGGGACGACCACCAAGCCAGGAAGCGATTCTTGTCCCAGCAGTTTGGTGAGAGGTGTATGTACGTCTGGCCGAGGTGCTGCATTCGCAGCATTGACACGGCATGGACATCCTACATACGGATGTACCAGCCTCTGCCTCAAGACATGATCTGCATCAACACAGGGGCCGATTCAGCATTCCAGCCGCCTGTCGGATCTGAGCGCCTTCTCCCTTCCAATTCGAGATCAGACCCGCGGCAAGCCTCCGCTGCTCTGACTCCCTCCCGCTGTCATCTTGCTGGCCCCTGCAGACCACTCCGAATATCCTGCTGATGACCAGTCTCATCATCCAATGTCGCATCTGGAACAGAACATCCGCGATCTTGACACGCGCACATTCCCCATGTTGCCCTGAGCTCACCTGGCCCCCGTCCATGTCATGAATGTGACCGCTGTCCTTGTCCGTGCGGTGGTCCTCCTCGACGCCGCGCCGACCACCGAAAGTCGCCCTCTGTCTCTGTCTGGGTGCAGACCAGCAGCTGTCCACTTGTTCTCCAGACTGGGCCCGTTGCATCCCTGACGCCCTGGCGCTGGTCCCAGCAGAGAAGGCCTGCATCCTCTGACAGAGGCCCGCCAGCCCAGCTGCACCAGAAGCCCCTCAATCTATAATATCCGCCCTCTATATGAGAGCGTCCTGGCCGGGCTCACTTCCTCAACCTCAAAGTTGCCGATGATCCCAATTGCTGCCCAACGTCTTGCCTAATTGCTGTATTGCATATTGAGCCTGGAGCTTATTACTGCCGCTGCAAGGTCACCACCATGCCAGATCTGACCGTCCTTCCCAAGCAGCTCTCAGACATTTCGTCCTGGAAAACAGAATCCTATAAAGTCTTGCGAGGAGCCCGGCCCGGTCCATCACGCAGGCCCCATGTGCCTTTACACAGCTCCGCATCTGATGGGTCGCTTCTCAATCACCGCGTGCCTTCGGCGACCTTCAACCTCGAGGAAGAGATGCGAGAAGTGGTGTCCAGGCACGCTGGACTGTTGATCTCTCGGACCGGACTCAACTCTCATCCGGCGTCGAACCACGATTCTTTGGCATCGTATGTCGAGTCCTTGGGATTGGGTTCTCAACAAGCACACTCTCGACCCGAGGGCCTTCTGCTGCCGGCTCCAGGATCCAGGAGCGTCTACCCCCCTCTCGACCCGGTGGAATGCCGGTTGTCTGAGGTGAGCTCACAGTGGGAAGATGGCACGCAGCGAAGAGCATCCTCCTTCCGAGGGACTCCCCCCACTCCGGCACAACTCACGAATCTTCGACTGGAGCTCCAAGAGATTACCGTTGGCCTGCACACAGATTATTCACTACGACCGGTAACCCCCGTGCCGTCTCTTACTCATTCACCGAGCTCTTTTTCGACCACGGAGGAGACTCCTTCAAGTTTGAGTGCTTGTGAATACTCATCCAACATCTTGGATGAACCAACGTTCAGGTACAACCACCGATCTCCGCCGGACGACGGAAGCCAACTGAAGGATAAGCCTTTCCAAATCTACGACAACGTAAAAGTGCGCGATGTCAGTCCCCTGACACCGGGTCCGATCCACAGCGACGACAGACTCGGGGTTCCGCTCACGAGGAGCATCACCGATGACAGCGACGTGGACCCCTCATATCGGCCCTTCCGCCCGGTTCCCAATGTGCCGGCCCCCTCTCAGGAGATCTCCTACGTCGAATGGGATGACGATGACGAGGAATCACGGTTGACAAGGATGAAGAAGAGCTTTACCGATCTTCGTACCGCCGCCAAACTGAGGGCCGACGGAGCCACGTGGAAACGAGGGCAGAAAAAGGCCGAAGTGGTTGTGCCAGAGAGGATCCACAATCCCGCAGGACTACCACCCGATCAGGTGGACAGACCCGGTTCAGACAGCACCACCTCATGCAGTATCCGCTCAATGAACCCAACCAAACTCACCTACAGCGCGAGCATGAATTCCAGTCGACGAGCCACAGGTGAAGAAGGGTCGCTGGCAGCCAACAGTTTGATGTCATCTTCATCAGCGCCACATTCTCCGCCTGCAGCGGTAAGGCAACGCATGTCGAGAAAGAACAAGAGCATAATGAGTAATGTGAGAACGTTGGGCTCATGGGTGAAAAGGCTTCTCCAGTGTGTCTAAACAAATTCGACACCACCGCGTCTTGCAAAACAGCGCAACTACAGGATCGGGGATGTTCCGTCCCTGTCCTCAACGGGACACCAGTGTGAGCCGGTCTCACAACTGCTTTCCTGTCCCCCAAATGGGATGGTTGTGGTTTTGGTTTCTTTCATGCTATCAGAGTTCTCAGAAGAAACCAAGCGGAATGGCAGGTTGGGAAAAGTTGCGCGCCTTTTCTGCAGTTTCAAAGCTCTTTCGAGCCGGCCTGGAGTCGTCTCTGCCTTGGCACATGTGGGGGGGCCGGGGGCGGAAGAGATTGGATGACAATGGATATGTTCACGACTCTGTCTGGCGGTAAGCGGTATGATTGACGGTTTATGACACGATATGGACGGCGATGACGAGAGTAGGTGGCGGTGAGATTCTATTTTCTTCTCTCTTTGCTTTCTATTCAGTATTGAGGCTCTTTTTTTGGAATTTCACCCTCATCATACAGTCAAAATAAACGGAAATACGTGGTCCAGTCTACATTGACGCGGTGGAATGAATGGAAACTTTCAACCACATTGCTCAGTCTCTTGTCAAGTCTTGACTCAACCCCCATGTGGCGGTGACTGCACCTTGACGACTTTTGGCACTGGCTTAGAGCGGCCGCTAGCGGGCAATTGCTGCTGGTCACTCACCTTCTGCAGCAACTATGCCGCATCCCTGCCTGTCATTGGATCCCAACCAATCTTTCATTCAATCCACTTGAATAGTTGGAAGGGGAAAGCGAGACCAATTTCGCTAGCGCCCTAGGTCAGATTGCCACGAACAGCAATTACGTCAAGGTCCTCATCAATATACGGTCTATTCAATAGATACAAGGGGTGCCTAAAGGTCATCAAGGCTCTATCTGCGGCTGGCAAGATAGTCGGAGGCTGAGCTAGGCTAGGAATCCAATTAATCGAGTGTCAAAGCCATATCACGTGACCACGGTTTTGCATAGCAAAGGTTTAAGATTCTGACTATTGTATGTCTCTTCCTAGTTGGGTCGCCTCACCCCCGGCAGTACACCGCATTAAATAGACGTATTACGTGGCCATCACGATGATGACCCATGACAGTTATCTCCCATGTTCCTGGCTCTGGTATACCTTCCGTTGCAATGCTGATGATCCTCCCTTCTCAGCTAAAACAAGCACGGCGCCAACGCTATGTTTATGCCAAAACCAAAATATGTGCAATAGACCGTCCCCTTCAGTGGGGAGGGAGAGTGACGGTGCCGCCAATGTCCGTGACCCAAGCGGCACTGTTGAACTCGGTGTAGATGGTGCTGATCTGCCACCCATCTGCGGTGCCGTCCTTGTTAGACGTCTTCAGAATGGTGATGCCCTTGACAGGCTCTGGCTGCAGACCGCCGAGCCATCTAATGGCAATGGTGTCACAAGTGACGGCCTCAATCGCAAGCAACTCAAATGGCACGGGTGGCTGCGAACCCTGGCCTTGCTCGAATGCCTCCTTGGTCGGGAAGGTGATGCTGCCAAGAGGGATCCCGGAAAGTTCATTGATGCTGTCAGACCAGTCGGTCAGTTCTTCTGACAAGATCTTCTCGGCCACCGAGGCTTGGTAGTTGGAGATGAGTGAGCCGAAGCCATCAACAAGAGACTCGGCGGTGCCTGGGGTCAAGCACGTGCCGGGATTTGTGTAGCCATACTGCGGTGCTGCAAGTGCAGTGGTGAAAAGGGCAGCCGCGGCGGCGACGGTTGTGAACGAACGCATGTTGATTGTTGTCAAATATGCGCGATGGAATGAACGTTCCGTGAGGACACAGATAATACTGACAGGACCAGTCGGATGAGCGATGAATGTTGTGTTGTAATGCTGTGTTGTAATGCTGTTGCGGTGGTTTCGTTGGAGGGATGGAATGGTTGAACAAAGGCAGCTTCGCTCTATATACATTCTGTGGCCTAGGGGATTCAATATCCCATGTTGAAATGGAATGCATCCTTGTGGTCAGAGGCTGGGCACGGGGCACAGTACTGCCAATTTCGTGCTGCTCAGCCTTCTCTAGCATGACGCATCAATAGTAGCCAATACTTGTCGTAAGCCCCAAACATCTGCTGACTCGGCATAGACCCTGGTTCCAGCCACAGATTTCTCCTGTTGGGGCTGGGGAATCTGTCAGCTTGGCGATCTTAGGCCGTATTAGCCGCCTCAAGGGGTGGTTGGTTATATTTTTGGCTGCACTAATCCATTTATGGCTAGTTATCAAACTTAGAAAAACCGAACTTTTGTCCCTTTCCATTGGGCTCTCAGCCATCGCATCCTTCTCATCCTTCGCCGTAAGCGTGGAACACGGAGCCGACTGTAAATTAAGCACCACTTGGCTTCTAATAGCGTCAGATTCTCGTATGTCCGTACTTGTCAAAGAAGGAAGGGCGACATGATGAGGCGCGAGTCGCGTGCAGAATTAGGGCCGCTTGTGAATGAATGGATGGATGTCCTTGGAAAGGTGACCCATGCCGAAGCGAATTATTGTATTTCGCCCTTGGCTGGTGTGCTTTGGTCGTCAATGATGACGCTTCCTGGGCCGCCCACGGCATCGGGCTGGAGCTCGCCTTGGACTCGGCTGACCCCATATGGTATCGATGCCTCTTCTGCGTTCATCTGATACCAGCTCTTGCCTTTGACCAGTTGCATCAGCATGTAATTGAGCACGCATTTGAGGCCGCGCTCTTCACCGCGCTTCACGATGTACCCATTGATGTAGTCAATTTCGGTGTTCTTACCGTGTCGAACGTCTTCTCGCATGCTGCTCGAGTTCTGTGCTGTCTTGCTGCTCACGGACAAGAAGAGCTTCTCCAGCCGCTCGGGAGAAAAGCGCACGCGAACGTTGGGCAGTCCTTCGAGCTCGGGCAGACCACGAATGACTAAGGAGATCTCGGCCAGTAACAACCGCTGGACCGTGGATAGCGCGCCGTTGTAGAGCATTGCACCATTGGGGACATTGAGAAGCGCGGTGATCGGGTTGAGCACGGCGTTGGTCGAGAGCTTTTCAAGCTGGAGTTGAAAGAGATCGAGGTAAGGAAACGCGGCACAGGTGAGAACCGGTGCGCGCGTCAAGGTCCGAAGAATATAGCGAGATGAGAGGTTGGAGAATAACTCCTGGTCGGTCGGGTACAGTCGCTTCCGCTCATTCTCGGGCAGATTAGATATATTAGGTGTGGCAGTCTTTGGGGGAAGTGGATATTTGTCTGTGTCGCGGTAAATTCCCAGCGCGACGGTCCCAAATCCGGCATGAATCACGGTAAAGGATCCCGCCAGGTGCGCGCCGTGTGAAATGATGCCAAGCATGTATGTCGGCCTCGTTTGGGGATCGGTAAATACTTCTCGATTCAGCTCGTCGACTTGTCCCAGTCCATTCTGTACCAAACAAATCGTCGTCTGAGCGTTCACCCTGTGCTTGACCGACCGGAGGGCAGCGACAGTGGCAGGTCCTTTGACCGTCACAATCAAGGAGTATATATAAAGCTCGCCGGAGTCGAGAGTCTCCTCTTCGCTGACCGGGTTGGTCGGCTTGCCTCTTGGATCAGGCCGATCGGGGATGAAGGTCCACTTGGCGAGGCCGGTCACTGGATCCTTCTCCAGCAGGTCGACGTCAAATCCAGTCTGCTCGTCATTGATATCGTTCTGTTTGTTTATCAACCGGATAATCCGACTCTTCGACTTGAATTCCTCATACATTTCAGCCTTGTGAAGAAGCAGGGTCAGAGGCGGAGGATTCGGTAGACATCGAAGAGAATGTGCGATGAGAGTGCCAATGCTTCCGAGCCCGAGCATATGGATGCGGCGCGTCAGAAGAGTCTCTTGCGGCGTCGGTTCTGCTATCTCAACGGGTTTCGTCTCGAACGAGGGAGGATGTGGCTCGGGCTGGTCCATGGCGACAGAGCCTCTCCACCAAGACCGCGGCTCAGAACTCGTGCTAAATCGGATTGCTGCCAGCGGAACATGGACGGTCTTGCCTCGCAGCCCGCTTGATGTGATCCTCCAGGGCCACCGGCCAACGGCCCTGGAGAGCGAACCTGCCAGCGACGGGCGCGACACTTTGAACTCAGGCTGATAGGTCTTTGCACCGGTGATGGGTGAGGAAGCGATTGGTGACCCGAGAGATACTCCTAACCAAAACTTACGACGGTTGCATCGTCTTGCGCCGTAGTTTCGACTCGGAGGCGTTGAATCGTCTCTCTACAAGTCTGCGACCCAGTCAATGGTCTATCTTGCAAATCTGTCCGACTACTTTCGGCCGGGATGACGCCGCTTTACACTCATCCTGGGTTGGCTGAGACAGGCACTAATTGTCTCTGACCCCCTGTGGGGCACAGCGCCAAGGCTGGCCCAGCCCCCTTGCTTGATGCCTCGAGGCGAAGGCGGAAGACAAGGGCGACTTTTGCCAGGGCTCGGACAGGGTTGGGGACAGGGTTCGAGAAGCATGTGCCTGAGATTCCAGAGTATTCGCCTCGACTGGCCAGAAGATGTATATTTGTGCACGACTTAGGGAAGTTCTATGTAGAGTTGGCTGGTGCCAAGGAGCCTTGTGGGATCAGAGGTGATCAGTCATGATCACTGCAAATGTTCTACAAGTATCATACTCTCTACCGCACCTTTCGTCGTCAATCTTCATTGCTCAATAGCTCCACTCATGTCTACTGTCGTCGCGTATACCGAACCCTAACTGCGTGTTGACACCACGATCTAGCACCTCCTCACCGTTGAATAGTACAGAAGGTGCTGTGTCCTCTAATTTGAGGATAGTGTCTAGGTACGAGGAAGATTAATACCGTGTCCACCATAAATATGATAACCTACAACCGTACCTCTGGAGAGCCCAGAAGAGCTCTTCAGGAGGACCATTCACTGAGGTCACCTCACTGAGGTCACCTATACATACTAGGCTCGTAGCCTCTTAGCTATAGTCCTGGCGACCATCCTCACAAATCTATAGTAATTATAAAGCTCAGCTCGAAATGACTGAATCAAGCACTGTATTATCTTCAGCCTAGTCTCTGGGTATCTCCACTCTGTCAATGATGTAGACCGACTTTGCAACGCGAACTTTTATGGGCGAGGTTCCGTTTGACTCGCAGACAACCACTTCGCAATTGTCGGCTTTCAGTCGTCATGGAACACCGCCGCCACCCTCAGTTTTTGAGATTGTTGTACAAAAGTTAGATGTGTCTTGTCGCCGGGTCAAGCCTTCGAGGCTCTCTCCCTAGTAATCATGTCTGTTATCGTCCTTCCCATTGTCCACCAGCTCGATAACGTCTGAGTCGCCACAGGTCGGTGCACCACTGACGCTGTGATGGATAATATTCTTGATTTCTCCTTTGGACATCGGCATTGTCGAGAGTCTGTACGTTCTGCCGTCGGACTCGGGATCTGACGAGCTGCCGAAACAGGATGGGAAGATACGTCGAAGGAGAGATCGTATGGCAGGCAGGCAGGTGCAAATGATGCTTACAAAAGCTTCAAGAACACTCCAGTAGGCCGTTGGAACGTTGTCCCCTGTCCCAGCAGTTAGAGAATGAGCTCATCCTGCAACGGTATTTGACTCACAAGTAGGATCCGTGGTGTTGGCAAAGCGAACAAGCGAACTGAGCCGGATGATACTGACGATCGTGATGCTTTGAGAGGTGACGTTAGTTTGAGATGGTCTGGTCCAGGCAGTGCATCCCATCACTTACAACAAGCCCACACTGAACATCAGCACGAGATGGACTTTCTTCCTCCGTCCAAGGGAGAGTCTGAAGAGCTGTGGGATGGGCAGGAAAATGACAAAGAGATCCAGAACAATGTTGATAATCGCGTGAGCCCATGCAAAGGCGTTGAAATTGACACAGCGGCCATTCGTCTCGCCCGCCCAGCCAGTCCATATGTAAGATATTGGTGAGCAATGAAACGTTGTCGTCAGGACGAAGGCGATGATATAGGCCACACACACGCCGAGGGTAATCTTGACCGTGGTCTGAAAATTCCTGAGTGGAAATACTCTCAAATAGAGTAACAACATCGCAATCTTGGTGCATCCAGTTACCATCATGTAAAGGATTTCTGTCAACCATGTGTACTGTTCAACACATTAGTGAACGATCAACGAAGGAGGATGACTATTACTTGAACCACTTGAGTAATCTTGTCGAATGGCAGGACCCAAATATCTTTTCCAAACCCATCTCTAGACACTAGGATTTAGTTGTCAGCATAGGACATCCGGTGACCAACGACAAGGCAAAGGGCAGCGCACTGAAAATTTCCAAAACAGCCATGGGGATTCCAGCAGCCTAGATCCAGAAGGCATCAGCGGTCAGGTCGCTCGGCAGACTCGGGTCACAACCTACCATCGCGAGCAACACAGAAATGTCGCTGAATTGGACGTTACCAAGGTTGGGCAGTCTCTCCGCCATTCGTAGCCCAACAGCGATCAGAGCCAGACCGCCGGAGACGCCTGTGACGACGGGAGTCACGAGGGTGTTGTCGCGAACAGGGTCGCCGCAAAGAGTGGCCGTCGCATTTTTGGCGCCTTTTAGGCAGTCAGCATGGAGGAAAGACCGGTCAAGGATCCCTCACTTAAGCTGTCTTTGATCGAGCAGCTGGCCAGCGTGCATCCCTCGACATTGGTCATCAATGAGACATCCGAACAGATACAACCAAAGTCGGTTGCGTTACAGGGAGATTGTGGAAGATATTTCCCGAGACAATCGGCCTGAGATGCTATTAGCTGACGCCGTCCGTCAGGCAATATCCAGCCTTACGGCGCATTGTGGCATTGACTGTGCTCGAGTTGGCACCAAACACCCTCCAACCAGCAGGAATAGCGAGACCACCTTCATCGTGGACCGGTTCGAATGATCGAGTTGGACATTCCAACTAAAGGAGCATATGGACGGGTAAGGCCAGGAAGGAGAAGATTATGCGCAGAGGTCCGGAGAACTTTTCTGTGACCATTGGGTCCCTTGGTACATGGATCACTGCGGGAGAGCGAGTGATCATCATAATTCTCCTCGTATCCTTGAACGGCATATAAGTCGCACCATCAAGTCCCTGAAGTAGATGCGTTTGAAAAATGCATCATCGACCAGCAAGGAGGCTAAGATATGGCGGGGACCCCACCCTCACTTTGGTTGACCCACAACCCGACGGCCCCCGACTTCATGCATACAGATCCTTGAGCATCTACGCGTTCGAAATCGGATCATCTTGTATTTTTGAGGAGCTTTTGTTGTGTCCTGAACCAGGGGGATCGAAAAAATAGTGGTGGATGCCAATACCACGGAAGCCGTTTTACGAAGTGAGTTTCAAGTCACAGAGACCGTTGTTCTCCCAATGCCACGGGAGATGATGATACTTGCAATACGAGGGACAACTCACGCTCAGCACTCCCATTAGCGCTCTTGTCGCTAGAGCCAAGTTAACTGCATTGGACCCTAGAATTACTCTAGTTTTAATCACCGACCAGCACCGTCCCACCCGAGGGGCCGAACCACTCTTAACAAGCAGGGCTCTCCTAGCGATAAAGATACGAGAAGCTGCCAGCGCCACGGGCCGTTTCATCGCTTAACGCTCTCCCCGGTCCGACCGTTGCACCGGACTCTGCTATAGCGAGTCCTCTGATAACTGGCAAATCGTAATCGGCCGTGTGGAGACGACAGAAAGACACGGTGACTTCGATAAGCAACCCGAAACCTGCACACGCATACCTGGCGACGCTAGGAGTACAGGGTTTCGCGTCCACTTCTGCTCAATGGTCCTGTCGATCAGTAATTTGACCACTGATGGACAAGTATTCCTCCAAGACTGGTGATGCACCATGCGCAGGATAGTGGACTGACGGCTGGTTTAGGACGAGCTAGGAATAAAGAGTTCTTCTTTCCAGGATGGCTTTCCCTCTGCAACACGTTTGTTCACCTCGGTGAAGCGGACAGACAGCTCAATCCCTTCTTGCTACTCCTGTCTGAAGCACAAGATGTCGTTGAACGCGGTTGCCCAAGCCGCTTCACCCATGTTCTCTCTTGCCCTGTTCTTTTCCGCTCTCATTCTCTACTGGATTCTTTGGATTGTCTATGCCAGGACACTCCACCCCCTGAGCCGAATTCCAGGGCCATGGTTGGCGTCGGTGAGTCGATCATGGTACATGCTCCAGATTGTCCGCGGAGATATGGAACAGACTCAAAGGCGGCTGCACCTGAAGTACGGACCGCTGATTCGGATCGCTCCCAATGAGATCGCATGTGCCGCCCCAGACGCGATTAAGAAGATCTACCGAACCCAGAACGCGCTAGACAAGACCGACTTCTACCCGGTTTGGAACAACTCCAAGTTCAGCAAGTATCCGGACAATTTCACTGCCGTCAGCGATAAGGTCCACGCGGAGCGGAGGCGGATTGTCAATCCTGTCTACTCCCTCTCCAATGTGCTGGAGTCGGAGGCATATATCGACAAATGCTCAGAGCTGTTTATTCGCCGCTTGGGCGAATACGCTGATGGTGCTAAACCGTTGAACTTGGGTGAATGGGTGCAAATGTGTGTTTCCCGCTACGACATTTATCGAGATTGCTAATGGTGTCAAGGTATGCCTTCGACGTGATAGGCGAGCTCTATTTTGGCCGTATGTTTGGCTTTATGGAAAACAGCCATGACCATGAGGGTTGGATCCATTCCTTGGAATTGCTCATGCCGTTCTTGTGCTTGACAGCCGTCGCTCCCTCCTACGTCCGTCCGCTGATTCTCAGCTCGGCCATCGTGGTCCCGGGATCTCTGCGAGCCTTGAAGGCGATCGACAATATTGCCGTTGCGGCCAACAGCTGTGTCGCCCAGCGTTTCGAAGAAGTCTCGACGGTTGAGACTCCACCGCGGAGCGATCTTCTGCAGCAGCTATACACAATTTACCGTGAAAAAGGAGACAAGATCGACTTCAAGATGGGCGAGATCAAGTTGGAAGCATACGTGGCCATGTGAGTCGTTTGCAATCTCGAACCGCCGCGCCGACTGACGAGAACGTGTAGATTTGCCGGATCTGACACGACTGCTATTACATTCCGCTCAGTGTTCTATCATCTCATGAGGAACCCGGCCATATATGATCAACTCGTATCCGAAATCGATCAAGCTGCCGACCACGGGCAGATCACCTTTCCGGTCCAGTACTCGGATGCCGTGAAGCTGCCCTTTCTCTGCGCCTGTATCAAGGAAGCCTTTCGCGTGCATCCCAGTGTTGCACTCACCATGGGCCGGACCGTGCCTCCGGGTGGCATGGAGCTTTGCGGAGTCTACATTCCTCCAGGGTACCGTGTCGGCATGAACGGTGCGGTCGTACATCGTGACCAATCAATCTTCGGGCCCGACGCCGACCAATTCCGACCGAGTCGCTGGCTCGAAGGAGATGCAAGCACCATGGAGAAGTACATGCTGCACTTCGGGGCCGGAACTCGAACATGCATCGGCAAGAACATCTCTATGGCGGAGATCCACAAGCTGGTGCCGTATGTGCTGAGGTGTTTCAAGATGGAGTTGCTGGAAGACAAGCCGTGGAAAACCAGAAACTTGTGGTTCAACAAGCAAGAGGGGGTCGTGGTGCGTCTAACGCGACGAAAGGACGTGAGCTGATGATCGAGTGTTGTCATTATACTCAACATGGCACCTTTGGGCAGAACGGCAAAACCACCACATCACTACCTGAGGAAAGGCTTGGCCAACCCGGTCTGACTGTCCAGCTTGAAAGGGATAAGACTTATCTGCTCAAGTCGAGTGAGGATCTGTAGAAGCTCTCCGGCCGGCTGTCTTCGAACCGTGGACAATGGGTGGTGGAGCGCTATCTGCTGGGCCACCAGAAATTGGCCGGCAGTTGGTCTTCACCAATCACGGATCGGCCATGAGTCTCCGTTTACCAATACTCACCCATTGCAACATACTCGATCCTGATTCTCTGATTGTCTGCTTTTCGTATGTAGGTCTTGGCTGAACAGAGTGGCTAAAGCAGCAGGATCAGTGACGTCACATTGATTGTGCTGCCAAGCAATTCAAGATGCGCAAAGATGAAGATCTGTACCACTGGCAAAGCTGCAGAGCTCATATGATGGTGCTTCGACGACGCCGGTACCGAAAGACCCTAGTGCAACAGAGCCTACAATAGAGCCTATAACAGTGCCCGCAGCACCAATAACTGTGGACTGAACCATCAGCGGTCCGCCTGCGCCTCCAGAGATGGGCGTGGCCATCACTGTTGACCTCTAACGATACAGAACTGGCTTGCTTCCCAAATCCAGCTCTTCATTCCACGGAAGCTCTGTGTTCGCCGTCAGCCTCCTATCTGGCCGATATTTTGCAGAACACGAGACCGAGGAGAGCAGCTGCAAGGTCGTGTCCGCCAACGGACCAGCGGTGTCATGTTGAGGTATGGCGGTCATCGCAGCCTCTATCAGCAATCACTCGCTGCCGGACGCGCCTTAGGAACCCGGTCACTCCCTCCCCGGTTTTCCCGAAGGAGTTATGCGTCGATCACGGACGTTGAGGCTTACCCTAAGCCTGGCGAGCAGATTCACGGCTTCACGCTGAAACAAGTCAAGCACGTACCGGAGCTTCACTTGACGGCTCTGAGGTTAGAACATGACAAGACGGGTGCAGAATACCTCCATGTCGCCCGTGAGGACAAGAACAATGTGTTTGCGATCAACTTCAAGACCAATCCGACGGATAGGACGGGCCTACCACATATATTAGAGCATGTGACATTATGTGGGAGCGAGAAATATCCTGTGCGAGATCCATTCTTCAAGATGATGCCACGATCGTTGGCCAATTTCATGAACGCATTCACGTCGGCCGACTACACCTCCTATCCTTTTGCGACCACCAACTTGCAGGACTTTCGAAACCTGTGCTCGGTGTACCTGGATGCAACGTTGCATCCCCTGCTTACACGCTCGGATTTTCTGCAGGAAGGATGGCGACTGGGTCCAGAAGACCCTCGAGAGGCCGCGACAGAGGACAATGTGAAATTCAAGGGAGTGGTCTACAACGAGATGAAAGGGCAGATGTCAGACACCAGCTATTTATTTTACATCCGATTTCGGGAGAGCATCTTCCCGTCGCTCCAGAACTCCGGCGGTGATCCCGAGGAGATGACCCATCTGACTCACGATCGATTGGTTGATTTCTCCCGCAACCATTACCATCCCAGTAATGCGAAGATCTTCTCGTACGGTAGTCTCGATCTCGCCGAGCACCTGCACGAGGTCGACCACACCCTCTCTCGATTCGACAAGGTCCCGGTGGACACGGACCTCAAACTGCCGATTGATCTTTCCGCGGGGCCACTCTCACGCGAGATTTCCGGGCCCCTCGATGTGATGCAAAGCCCCGAGCGGCAGTTCAAGTCCTCTGTTTCCTGGATGGGATGTGAGACCTCGGATATGGTCGAATCGTTCGCCGTCAGCATTCTGATGTCCTTGTTGATGAGTGGGTACGGTTCTCCCCTGTATCAAGGGCTCATTGAGTCTGGCATCGGGACAAACTTCAGTCCCAACTCGGGGTACGATAGTTCCGCCCACGTGGGAATCCTGTCGATCGGCTTGGACGGCATGAGAGCGGAGGATGTTCCCGGTTTGCAGGGCACCATCCAACAAGTGTTGCATGAGAAAGCACATGAGGCTTTTACGCCTGCTAAGATCGAGGGATACATGCACCAATTAGAGCTCTCCCTCAAACACAAGACCGCAAATTTCGGGATGAGCCTTTTGGACAAAACTTTGCCCGGATGGTTCAATGGAGTGGATCCCATGGAAGGCCTCTCTTGGAACGATATCATCAATGCTTTCAAGCAAAGGCTACAGGACGAACACTACCTCGAAACGCTCGTCCAGAAATATTTGCTGAATGACCGGTGCTTCCAATTCACCATGAGGCCATCAGAGTCTTACGCCGCTTCCCTGGAGAGCCGAGAAGAAGAGAGGAGGAAAAGCATTCTGGACACAGCCAAGGAAAGCTCCAGCTCACCGGAAGCGGCCATTGCCGAGCTCGGCCAGCAGGAACTCGAACTGCTCCACGAGCAAGAAAATGCCCAGGATAAAAACCTGGACACTTTGCCCACGCTCCACGTCAGCGACATTGCGCGAGAAAAAGAGCGAAAGCCGCGATACACTTCTAAAATCGGGAACGTCGACTGTCTTTGGCGAGAGACTTCCACCAACGGCATTACTTACTTTCAAGCCAAACACGTGCTCGTCAATCTGCCGGAGGAGCTGCGACTATTGATGCCTTTGTTCACAGAATCGTTAATGCGTCTCGGGACGAAGACCAAGTCTGTCGATGACCTGGAGACGGACATTCTTCTCCACACCGGTGGCATCTCCATCTCACCCTTTATCCGCCCAGATCCATGGAGCTTGGATCAGTGCAGCGAAGGTGTGCTGATCGATGGATACGCCCTTGATCGAAACGTCCCCGCCATGCTCGATCTCATCCATTCTCTGCTCCGCGAGATCGACTTCTCGGGTCCCAAGGCGGTCACCGCCGTACAAGAGCTTCTCGAATCAAAGGCCGCGGGGGGACTGGACACGGTCGCCGAAAGCGGGCACCACTTTGCACTGACCAGTGCCGCTGCGGCCTTGTCCCGTCGGGGCGTGCTGCAAGATCAGTTGTCTGGCCTGTCACAAATCGAGGCGACGGCCCGGATGCTTGACGCTGCTCGGCGTGATAGCCATAGCCTGCAAGAGGTGATTCGCAAATTGCAGGACATCCAGTCGATTGCCATCACCAACTCTTCCCACCTGGCACTCCGGGTCGTCTGTGAGCCGTCTTCGGTGGCCGCCAACCGGTCCCTGTTTGGAGGCTTTCTGGAGAAGCTTCCGCACGCCTCGCCGGCGATCGCGGCCTCCCAGACGTCCGACCATGTCCTCGGATCCGCACTCTCCAGGAGAACCTTCTTCGACCTGCCATTCCAAGTTTCTTACACGGGCAGTTGTTTGCAGACCGTGCCTTACTCCTCACCGGACAAAGCGCCGTTGACGGTTCTGGGCCAACTTCTCACCCACAATTTCCTCCATCCGGAGATCAGAGAAAAAGGGGGAGCGTATGGCGCGTCGGCGAGTGCGAGTCCCATCAGCGGCCTTTTCACCATGTCGTCTTACCGCGACCCCAGCCCACGAAACTCTTTGACCGTCTTCCAGCGTGCCGGCGTCTTTGCACGAGACAAGGAATGGAGCAGCCGTGAGCTCGAGGAAAGCAAATTAAGCATCTTCCAACAGATTGATGCCCCGACCAGTGTCAGCAGCGATGCCAGCAAGGAATTCATGTATGGCATCACTGAAGAGATGGACCAGCAGATGAGGGAACACTTGCTCGATGTCAGCAAGGAAGACGTCCAATCTGTTGCTCAAAAATATCTCGTCGAACTTCCCGCCGAGCTACAATCCGTTTGTGTGCTGGGTGAGAAAAAGGATTGGATCGGCCAGGATCCAGGCGCGTGGCAGCTGAGAACGTTGCGAGTGGCCTCATAGGCCCCCCTTCAGCATCTTTGACCACATTGAGGACATTTCAGAGTGTAAGTTCTACGCTCATATTGTACATACCACTCCTCCACTTCCTGTATGATACCCCAATAGAAGAAGACTTGGTGCCCAGATGACCCTCCCACTCCAGCGTTTCACCTCCCCCACAGCGCGACTCGAACAGAATCTACGTCTGCGGCCGGTTCGCTCCAAGGTCGGAGATCACAAGTCGAATGCCTCTAGCATCCACGCGCAAGATCAACGGCTGCTGCTTCAGCGCTGCTGCAAGCCCTGCTCCGCACGGTGTCTGCACACGCGAACGGGTAGCCCTGACACGCCTATTTCAGACCTGATGTTCTGCGAGGTCAAGGAACAGCAGACTAGAGGTGTGCACACATGCATCTTTCAACTTTCTCTTCCCGCCCCCCTCGTTCTCTTTGGTTGAGTGCCACGACAACTCTGATGCCGTTGACGTGCACAGTTAGTCAGGCAGGAACAGACCTTGTAGGGCGTCATATACCTAGCAGTCTTGATCAGAGCTCACCATGGTAGGACGGCAGAGTTTCATGGCGCCGGGGCAGGTCATGATGACAATCGATTGAAGTCATTTTCGGCGCTTAGCTTAAGACCGTAACACATCATCTAAGCATTGGGGTCCTTTCCTCCCAGCTCGCGCTTCGCCTCTCCCTTCTCCGCCATGTCATTCAGGACCCTCTCAGCCGTCTTCATCGCATCCACCCCGGCTGGGACGCCACAGTACGTCGTGGCGTGCAGGATCGCCTCTCTGATCTCCACCTCGGACAGGCCGTTGTTCCTCGCTCCCCGGATATGAACCGCCAGCTCGGGCTGTCGGTTCAACGCCATCAGCATGCCAATGTTCAACAAACTCCGGTCTCGTCGTGCCAGCCCCGGTCGGGTCCAGGCGTATCCCCAGCACCACTCGGTCACCAGCTCCTGCCCGGCACGAGAGAACTCGGTCGAGCCGTTCGCAAGCGCGCGGTCGACATATTCGTTGCCGACCACGGCGCGACGCACTTTCAGGCCTTCCTCGAAGAGCTGATTGTGGAGGGGGCGCAAGCTGGGATCCGTAGACATTTTATCACTGATTTACACGGTGATTTTCTCGTGCTGATATGTGGCCTCCTCGACGGGAACACAGATCGATCCGCGCTATCAATGGAGTCGTGGAGACTTGGAGGATTTGTCGTTCGCTAGAGTCGAAAGACGGCGAGTTGGACCGCTGCGAGTTGCCAATTCTAATATTGCTCGCAGGACGAAGGAAGAACTCCCAAAAGAGTCACCGATATTTATCTATTGCCAATCCACGTCTTCTGACGAACATGTTGGTCTCCACCCTGTGCGCCGGCTTCGGCGAGCGTGGAGTCGGAAGATGTCTCCAACCTTCTCCAATTTGGCAATATCCGGCCATGACATCGCGCCAGCTTTTTGAGCCGACCCGGATTTTCAGGCTGAACCTAGGAGATAGATGAGCACTCGATATCCATGCCTGGCATCATGGCTCGTGGGTCCAACAGCATTTCGCATGACCGTTGTCTCTTATATCAACTCTATGCTGCTTTGTTATTCCGAGAGGAAACCGTAAGTCATAATCTAGTTTACAGTCGCATCATGAGCCTGGTTCGGGTGCCAGTCTTCATTCCCACCCAGATATCGAAACACGACCCTCGAATCCAAGTCTCTACACCGGGGATCATTACTTGCTCCCTCGTACGTTTTCAGCCCTGCCGTTCCCAGCACGTTGCGTGCTCCGACGCTCTCGGCCATCTGCAGAGCCAAGGAGAAATCCTTCCGCATTAATTGTACCTTGAACCCATTGGTGTATCCTTTTGACGATGGCGCCTCGGGGTAGACGCCGGGCACCGGGCAGAATCTGTCACAGATCGTGTTCTGGGCAGTCCCAGCCGCGAAAACCTGGGCCAGCACACGAGGGTCGAGACCTGATCGCATTCCCATGTCCATGGCCTCGGACACGGCAATGGCGATGACCCCTGACAGATAGTTGTTCGACAGCTTTGCCGCGAGTCCTTGCGAGGGCCCACCACAAGGGATAACTTCGTTGCCCATGAGCTGCAAAAGGTTCGTCAACCGTGGCAGATTCGGGTCATTCCTGTCGGATCCGAGGAAGAAAGCGATGGTGCCTTTTTGAGCGCCCACAACGCCACCGCTGACTGGCGCGTCATAGAACAAGGTGGCCGGGAAATTCTGGTTGATGTAGTCCTTGACGGCGAGACTGCTTGCCGTGTCGATGGTTGAGCAGTCGATCAGAAGTTTGCCGGAGACGTCGCTGGAGCAAATACTGTCTGGTCCTTCCATATAGACTGATCTGACGTGCTTTCCCTCTGGCACCATTGTTAATATAATTTCCTGCCGTTTTGTCGTTAGGTCCCGGCCCACCCAAATCATGCAGCCATGATTTGTTTTCTTACAGATTTGTCCGCCACCTCTTTCGCGCTCGAGCATTTGACCACTCTCTTCGGATATTTGTTGTGCAGCTCGTCCATGTTCGATTCAGCAATGTCGAAAACAGAGACACGTATATTTTCTGACAGTTTCTCCGCCAGATGGCCCGCCATCGGCAGACCCATGGCTCCCAGCCCAATAAAGCCGACGCCTGACGGGTGTGAGAGATCCATAGCGAGAATAAATTAGGTAGGAGGTGTGAAAAGCCGAATTTCTAGCAAGATCTGTCTATGGCATCTGGAAGGACCCGGTTAAATCGCCAGAAGATTTCATCTTGGGTCACCATGTACAGATTGCGAGTGGATTGGGGTAATTGGTCCGATGTTGGAGAAGATCTCAGCAACCCCAACCGCTTCATTGCGGTGATGCGCTTCGACTTCTGAAAAGGACTGGCAGCGAGTACAGCCATGGGGTTTGGTTCCTGTATCCCATTTCCTGGATTGCTGGCAAGGAAAACAATGACAGGAGAGGTGAGAGGATGGTAAACACAATTGCTCCAGCCTGTCGACACGTGACGACTCAAACTGTCAGGTTTTGGAGCTGTGGGAATGCTTCCACAATGGTTTGACCAGGAGCAACTTTTCATCAAAGAGCCTCGAAAAAATCAAAAACAATCGACAGCCAGGATTCCCAGGTGGTCACCCACCCTAGTACTAACTGGCCGGCATGAGGCTTAAGTACGCCTGAGCGAACGGGAAGGCCTGTGATCCTCATCCTCTGGTCGATTGCGAAAGGAGATGGCTCTATTTTATTACAAATTAGCTTTCTCAGGATACCTAACCGCTTCACATTGTCATTGCTAAAACGTGAGACTTATCCTAGGGAGTCGCCACAACGGCAAGCAAAGAAATGCATCTGCCATAGAAGGGTTCGTGAAGGTGGCCCGAATCGAGCGCCAGCATCGGATTTGATGCGAAGCAGACTCAGCCAGTCTATAGCTGTATCCTCGTGAGGACGGGCCCACTGTTGGGAACACAGGCAGTGTTCACTCTGTGAGCGCTTGGCCTCTGGCGCTCCTACAACACCACCGTAGGCAGCATCTGAGATGGAATAATCAACCCATTCATATTGCTTGGTCCATCACTAATACCTCTTCTGCCTTGCAAGTCGGCAAAGATGGTTATGAGCTTGCCATCGTAGCACACTCCTCCATCGCAGCACATTCCTCCATCGCAGTACACTCCTCCATCCCCCATCATGGACTTTGATACTTGTCTCAACCCTACAAAGATGAAGAGAGATCGATCCGAGACTCATTCGTTCGGTCAATTATGCACCACATGTCTCCACAGCGTGCACGATTCCAGACTCTGAAATAAATAGTCGAGGTAAGAGGTTGCGAATTGTTGAATTAACACGAATTCACAAAGTCTGGGTGCCGGACTCCCTTTCCAAACAGCTCATATGACTCTCTGAATCATGCCTCAAGCAGTCCGCCCAGGAGACTGTTCATGCTCGGGATGTACTGTCTTGGTCTTCCAAGATATGGCACTTTTGGCTTTTGTCTCGCATCATTAACGCCAGCTATACAGTCTCGGTGGAAATCTCTGACTGAGTCTGGCTCCTTTCGATCTGCACCGACGTCGCAGCAGTCGTCGCCTTCGCTTTCAATGCCTCCCTAATCTCTTTTACAGACTTTGCATTCCACGAATCATAATTGCTCATGCTGAGCGGATACAAGACCTTGTTTTGAGCAGTGTGCACAAAGGTATCCAACTTGGGTGGCGGCATCGAAGTCAGGACGTCGATGTCACCGGCCAGCTCGCGACAGTAGGAGTCTAGGGGAAGGTCATTGACGTCCTGGCCGAATGGGTTTTCGACCTCGTAGCCGATGGCGGCCAGTCCGAGAATGATGTAGGCGGCGACAACGGTGGCCGGGATGGTGATCCAGCCGAGAGCGGTGTAGAGTTGGAATGGCAGGACCATGACGTATACCCAGGTAATCTGTGAGGTGGAAATGGAGTATGCCACGGGCACGGGTGTGTTGAGAATGCGCTCGGTCCCCGTGAGCACATCGGCCAGGGCGGTGATGTTGTTCATGGCGTTGTTCTGGTGAACAGGCGTCTTCAGTGTCCCGTTGGCGATGATGGCATCCAGATAGGCGGAGAGATAAGTCAGAATTTCCAGTGGAAGATTGCCCAGGTTCTGTCTGGAACGCTTGATCAGTTTCCGCGGATTGGACTGGGCAAAGCTCACGCCGAGATACTCGCCCGCGGCCTTCCAGGGTGTCCTCTGGTGCTCTTGGAGCTTTGCTTGATCCGCACTTCCGGCCATGGTCTGAAGGTTGGAGATGAGCGGTTGAAGGTCAGGGTATTCAGTGGATGGTTCAAATCGAAGGTGATGCTTCAAGGCGACAGCAAAGGCATTGATCAGATTCAGCGCCGTCAACTTGGCCAGCAAGTCGCCCTTTCCGACATCGGCGTCCTCATCATGTCGTTCTCCCGTGTGGACCCAGATCAACCGCGCCAGATTCCTTGACGTGACCATCAACTGGGCCCAATATTTTCGGCCCTCGCTGTACCTTTCGTAGGCGGTCGAAGAGCGAAAAGACAGTGCCAAGCCGACGACAAAACCCAGGATGGTCAGGAGGACGCTGTTGATTCCCAGATCGTGAACGAATTGGGAGATACAGGTGATGGCCGTTGCCCAGGCCCCGACGAAGATGAGCGGCAGGATCATCTTGGGCAAAACGCTTCCATGTAAACGAAAGAAGTAGGGCCACTTTGAATGGCGATTTATGTCTCGGGGTCCGACAAAGTAGTCATCTAGATCAATCGAGGCATGAGTGGGATTGCGGAGTGGAATGGGTTTGAAATCTGTGTTGCGTCCAGGCGATGGAAGAGTTTGTGGTCCATGGCCATTCCCCACCGTCATATCAGTGACGATGGGCGTGAGGTGCTTGCCCGAGTCCATGCTGTTGTTCTCACCAGGAGAGATGGCTCAAGCTGGACGTTCGCTTGGAGGGTCGAGGCAAATCTGGGGTGACGACTGTGAATTGAACGACAAGGACGTGATCATACAAGATTTCCAAGTCCAAACGTGAAAAGACAATGAGACAAGCGGCAAAGAGGGAGGGTCGGCAGGCAGAACGAGAAGCTCAGGGCATACATTGAATCAGAAAAGAATCCAACATTTTCCAAATTTTGGACCTGGCCATGTCAGGTTAGCGAGGGATGCCAGGGTCGAATTAAGGCGTCCACAAGCTGACCGCTCCTTCATGGTGGACTTAGCACAGTGGTATTTGCGTCTGGGGCCGCGTAGGTAAAGGATGATGTTGTTCGACCCACATCTCGGCCAACCAGTCGAGGCTTCGGCGACAATCACAGTGGCCGCGGGGCCGCTGGGCCGCTGGCCGAGAAAGACCAAGGCGACAAACTGAAACAGGGACATGCGAAACAAGCCGGAAGATGCAGGGAGTGAAATTGACCATACCATTCGATTAATTCAGCCTCCCCTTTTAGCCCCGGCTGTCCACAGCCAACTGGCCTGTGCTGACGCCAATGAGCTTGACCGTTGTCCAATCCATACTTAAAGGGGTGGATATCTTTCTCCTTGGCGAGTATCACGTGACTGTAAATTGACCGAGTTTGACACTCGCTGTGCAAGCAGAATGATCCTCACGAGTCTATTGACGGTGGTGGCACGAGGAAAGATGGCTCCACCCACGAAGCGGCGACGCACAGAGCCCACGGTGGTCGAAGAAATCTCGTTTGATCCTGCTGCGCGACAAGAATACCTGACCGGCTTCCACAAGCGGAAGTTGCAGAGAGCAAAGGCGGCACAGGAGGCGGCCGAAAGACGAGCCCGAGCGGAACGGATTGAGGAACGCCGGAAGGTGTGTATTGGCGCGCTGCGGTCGACCAGGGTTTCTCCATGTTAACGCAGGGTACAGTTACGAGAAGGACGGAAGGCGGAGCTAGAACGACACGTTCAAGAGGTCAATGCCTTGCTGACCACGGTCTCGGCGTCGGCATCGTCAGACAGTGAGAATGACGACAACAGTGAGACCGGATTCAAGGACGAATGGAATGGGATAGCGGATACGGAGCCGTCTCCCCTCGATCACGAGGCAGAATACATCGATGAGGACAAATATACCACGGTGACCGTGGAGGCCATGGACGTGACGAGGGAGGGGCTGTTCAAGGCACAGCAAGAAAAGGAGGGGAATGGTCAAGACGACGAGAACAGAGCAGCAAGGGACACAGACCCCGGAGGCCGAGCAACGACGTCGAAAGGACACGGGGCCCCGGACAAGCCTCGGGACACACGGTCGACACCGAAGAAGAAACGGAAAAAGTTCAGGTACGAGAGCAAGGCCGAGAGGAAACTGACTCGAGCCAAAGAAAAGTTGAGGAAGAGCAAACAAGCCAGGGCTCGTCGAGCGGATTGACCGTGGGTCATTTGTCAAAATGTCATTTGCCCGCAAATACCGAATGCTCGTGGTATCGTAGATAAGAGACGTCGTGGTGGTAGTGGTGGTCTATGGCATCAATCGTCCTCGGACAAGCCCTCCCTCCCTATTATGTCACCGAGGCTTCATGTCGGACAGCGCAGATGGACTTGTCTCGATCAGATGTTGCCCATGCTCTGCTCCAATTCTTGCAGCTCTTTCTGAAGGTCCGAGTGCTTCTTCGCCATCTCTTCATATTTGGCCTCCCATTCGTCACGGGCCTGCTCAAGGGCCTGAACCTTGCGCTCATAATGGCCGGCCTTGACATCGGTCTGACGAAGTCTGTCACCAGGTCAGCGGGCATCCAAAGGGGAGAGCCATCCATCATACTTCTCATTGGTCTCTCTCAACGTCTTGTCGGCTTGCTCGGCTTCGTCCTCGAGTATCTGAAGTCGTCTTTGAAGAGCCTCGTTCTGCTGGCCATGCTGGGACGCCTCGCCGGCCGCGGTTTTGGCTTCCTTGATGCCTTGCTCGAGTTTCTCCACCTCGGCCTCGAGCAATTGATTGCGGTGTGTGAGGGAAGTGATCTCTTGTTCCTTCTGAAGGTTCTCTTGCTCGAGCTGCTTGACCTTCTGCTTGAGCTCTTCCGCTTTGGCCGCGTTCTCATCCGCCTCGATGCGGAGAGAATTCATTTTCTGACCCAAGTTAGTGACGGCCGAAGATGCCATGGTGGCCATGAGACGGCGAAGGAATGGCCACGTTGATGTCGGAGCGAGCGGGGGGGATGAAGCAGTGGAGGACGTGATGAGAGTGCATTTGTCTGAGGTGCAGTGTTGAAAGAGCTATTACATGTGTTCTTTGGTGGTGCCTGCTCCTGCCGGGGGAAAGGTGCACGCGAACATACCTCCTTGATCCGATCCATGGCTGGCAGTGGCGGCGGCGAGTCTAGAAATAGGTCACTGTGCTAGCAAGCGCTTGAGAAGGGCAGATGAAAGAAGAGATCCGTTGTGTGTGAATCAACAGTTCCAAAAAGACAGGGACAACTGGCGGTCACCTTCAGTCAGCGGAGGGTTGGGCTGGCGTTTCAGGGTCTGGTCACGTTTCGGTGTGGTTGCAGGCCGCAAGCGGGCACAATGCCCCTCAGACCTTCTGTGGCGCCTATGGACGACTTCAACCCTGGACAGTGGGTCTTGCCGGTCGCGAGGGACAACCACATCAACATTGCAACCCCAAGGGCCGGATCCATCGTGGATGAATTCCTCATATTTACCCAACGACTCCAGATGACACTGTGGCATTACATTAACCTCGACGATTCAGCGAGAAGCCCATCATGCTCGCAGCACGGGACCAAGAGAACGTCATTCATGCCCGCCAGACCAGTGCCGCGGCGAAACCTCTCAATCAAGGTGTTCGAGTTTTGCAGCCGAAGACGCCCGGCATCGTAAAGACACCTTTCCGAGCCGTGAAGAATGACGAAAACAAGCCGGTCGAGTTGAAGGGCCAGAAGACGGTGCTGCGAGATGGACTCGGTAAAATGGACAAGAATAAAGCCTTTATCACCCCTTTAGGTATCTCCAGGATCGGGGCCTGACAATTCTGAAGCTCATACGATGTAGGTCCACGTTCACGAGCACCGCTGGGGCTGAAGACCACCAATGCAAAAGCTCGAGCGCTGAAGACCCCCGGCCCGGGCCAGCAGCAGCCTGACAGAGCAGAACGGACGGCCAAAAAGCTGTCGACCACCCGGCGTTCAGCTCGCTCCAAAATTACCATTGCTCCATCAGAGCCTGTCCAGACCGATCTTCTCGCCAGGCCGGACGAAGATGACGAAGCCGACTTTGGGTACGCTCCACCGGCGCCGACGGACCTACCAGATCCTCCAATCGAGTTCCCCTACGACCAGATATTCCCCCAGTTCCAGGGTGAGAATATGTTTCGTGGTTACGGAGAAATATACTTGACCTCGCCAAAGGATGAGCATGGTATTTCGCTCCGGCTCAAGCGAGAACAAGAAGAGTACAGTCAGATTCAGAGGGAAGAGGAGGAGAGATACTTTGACCGTATCACAGAAAGTCTGCGACCCGGACAGTTGGATCCAAACAAGCAAGTCGAGGCCATGCTTGCCGCAGGCCCAAAGAAGCCCCGAATCGAGGAGTCCAAGGTCAACACGTTTAAAGCGAAGTCGGCGGCGCAGGCTCTGTCACAGCCCCATTTTCGATTACCCTCTGCGGTGACGAAGCAGACGACAGCTTCTGAGCAAAAAAAGAGGGGAGCCGTGGCAGCCCGTGGTGTGAAGTCGGTCAGCCGCCTTGGTGAAGCACCCTCCACACGATCTGGACACGCGGCGATATCGAAGAACACAATAGGCTTTCCCAAGGCCAAAAAGGCTCCGTCGATTGTGCCACGAGGCGAGAAGAAAGAGACGATGGAAGGCCGATCCCAGCCGATTAAAATAGATCAGTCCAAGATGCACCCAAAAGTGTTTCGGGAACTCTACGGGAGTCCACCGGCCGAGAGTGAGATGTGGTTCAGATTGCGAGAATGCGAGGAATCGTCGGACAGAAATGATGATACAGACGACGACGCTGCCCACGAGCTTTTCGACACCGATTTCTTTCCGTTCGAACAAGAAAACGACGATGGCGACGGGGTCTTCCAACTCCCGATGCCCGAGTAAGCGAGCATGTCCAATGGACTATCTCTTGGTACGCACACAGCACTCCAGAGACACCTCCGCAGTGACGTTCAATGACTGGTCGAGCAAGTGGACGCTCCATGCTTTGAATATCAGTACTTCATGACCTATGATACCCTACAAAATTAGGACAGGCGTTCCCTAAGAGAAAGAGGAATGATGGCTTGCTCGTGATTGGACTACGACGTGAGAGATGTCCTGGGAACGGGGTAGGTCACATATAGTGGGTTCGGTCCTCTCTAGATAGCTCCGGTAGCAGAATGATCAAGGTTCTAAGCGGTGGCTTATCAGCCCTCCATTTTGTCCTGATGCTACAGCTTTTGGCACATCCTCTACCTGTTGGCACCACGATTCTGTACACTCTCCTCTCACCGTTGCACCGCATACCAGTCGTTACTCTTCAAATCAACCAACTCAGGGCAATTCTGCCGCCCCGTTGGTCACGCTCTTGGCAAAGCCCGGCGGTGGCGCCGTGACAATGCTGTTCCATCCAAACTGGTCTTTCACCTTGCCCTGCTGAATGCCCTTGAGCGTCGTCAACAGCTTCGTGCACACTGGACCGGGATCCAAATTCTCATTGACTGGGTACTCGAACCGGTCGTTGCGACTCTTCATTGTGATGCTCTTGATCGGCACCAGGGACGCCGCCGTCCCCGCTGCCATGACTTCCTTGAATTCGGCCAGTTCGTCATAGGGGATGCGACGCTTCTCAACCTTGAAGCCAAACACGTCGTGTGCGATCTGGCACGCCGACTCCGCGGTCACCGACTTAATGACGTTCTTGCTGTCGGGAACGACGATGGTGGTGACATCGCCATCGACCCGGACGCCGATGAAGCCCGAGGTGGAAAACTCGTCGATTTCCGACCGTGTTTTACTGTCCAGGTGCAGGGTGATGCCGAAGCCATTTCGGTGCGCCCGCTCGCTGTGTCGGAGAACTGGAGCATAGTTGCCACCCACCTTGGCCGAACCGGTCCCCTCTGGTGCTGCGCGGTCGAAATCCTCGAGAATCAAGGCATCGACCGCGTGGACGCCGTGGTATACGCCGGTGGGCATGACAAACACCACGAACGTGTATTCCTCCGGCGGATTCAAGCCCAACTGCGCGCTGGACCCGAACAAGAGCGGTCGAATGTACATGGCCGCGCCGGTCTCGTGAGGGGGGACGAACTCGGCGTTCAGGGCGACGGCGAGGTTGACACATTCCAGGAAGAGTTCCTCGGGCACGGGTGGGACACTGATGAACTCCGCCGAACGCTGCATACGTTTTGCATTTTGGTCTGGCCGGAAGAGGGCGATGTTGCCGTCCGGCTGGCGGAAGGCCTTCATGCCTTCGTAGCACTGCACACCATAGTTGAGCCCTGGTGCCATCCCATGGATGGAGAGATGAGGCGACGCCACAAAGCGAGGCTTGCTCCACGAGGGATCGGGTGACGAGTAGCTGAAAGTGGACTCGATGTGGCCATTGACCTCGCGGACTTTGAAGCCAACGTTGTTCCAGTCTTTTCTCATCAGCAAGAGAACAGGGGAGCAAAGAACGGTACGGACCAATGGTGTTCACCGGTGGAGGAGGGAAGGACGCCATTTCCACCACAGTACCGTTGAATTCACTCAATGGTCGCAAACTTTCCAAGATTGTCGAAGACGGACCTGCTGGAGGGTAAGCTGGTGGTTGAACTTTGGGAGCCGACTAGTGACTCGGGTGCGGACCCTCTTCAGTGGGAATGGCCAAGCAGTCCGTGTCTGACTGTGGCAAGAATTACAGTAATTCTCCGGTGTGCCTGGAGTGGGCAGGATGTGCTGAGTTCACGGCTGACCGCTCGCTGCTATGGCTTTGAAACTTTTTTTCTTCCCCGGAGCGTAATCGGAGCTGTGCTGCAGGAACGGTGCGGAGAGCGAGGCAGAGTCATGATGCAGAGTGGCGGCTAGAGCGCGCTTGCCAGACAGCGCGCCTAAACCCCTTTTGCTCTGACCGGCAGCACTCTGGCTTTCCAGCACTCTCCCCATCAAGCTTGATCTGGTTCAGCCGTCCTCATATCCATCTGCCTGGAATCCTTATCGCCGAGGCTTGCCTGGAAGTCATCCTCTTCTCTATTTCTCCATCATGCCTCGACCGCCGCCTCCGGCACTGGTCCTGATCTCGGCCATCGCCTTGTTTGTATGGTACATTGTATGGACGCGAGATCATGAGCGCCCCATGACACAACTTTCACATGTTGATCGATTTGGATCAAAGCTGATGAACACCATCCCCACCGTTGCCCCTGAAACACAACACGGAGACGCAATCATGGGAAAGCTGGGGAATGAGACCGCAAAGGTGGAGCTGGGCCGGGCGGCCTGGAAGCTCTTCCACACTACCATGGCCCGGTTCCCTGACAAGCCGACGGCTGATGAGAGCGAGGCCTTGAAGAGTTATATTTACCTCTTTGCACGATTATACCCCTGCGGCGAGTGTGCCGAACACTTTCAGCAAATTCTCAAAAAGTATCCTCCTCAAACATCGTCTCGGTCGAGCGCGGCGGCGTGGGCGTGTTTCATCCACAATCAGGTGAATGAGGCAAAGGGAAAGCCGATATTCGACTGCAGCAAGATCGGTGATTTCTATGACTGTGGTTGCGGCGATGATGAAAAGGAGGCCATCTCCTCGGCGGGAGCAAAGAGCAGTGAAATCGCACGTGGCGCCACCGCACCGCACGAGCCTGTGGAGATTGAACGAGAGGGCCCGACACGAGGTGGATGAAGGACCGGTGAATCAGGAGGTCCAATCTCGACATCTTTGCATCGTGTTGGCCCACACCGCGAGCACGTCAGCCTCTACTGTCTCTGCGCCGCAAGATCAAAGTTGGATCAGATGAATCTCTTCTCTCCTCGAATCTTCTGCACAGACGTGCTGTGGCCATCCACGATTCTCTCCTCCACGCGATCCGCGAAACTTTGCAGTCTGGTGGCGTCAAACGCGTCATTTGGGTCTCGATGAAGCAACAAGGTCTAGTCTTTCCCTGTTTCTGGTCTCTGGCGATCAGCATGTCAGAAGGACTGGGGCTGTCTCTTGATATGACTTGTATCCTCGGCGATGCGGTGGTGTGCGCTGCTGCTTGTGGTGGTTCCTCCAGGATCGTCTGGACGGCGGGCGCTACATCTTTTCTTCATTGAACGGATTCAGAGTTCGAAATCCCACATCCACAAAAAATCTGCTGGGGACATACCACTCGTCGTTGAACAGCTCGCGTTCAATGTCCTGCACGGCACCATGGGAGTCGAGTATTGGCCAAGCCCAACCATTCGCCACGCACCTGCTACACGCGAAGGGCAGAACCTTGTAGCCATCGCGGATTCGGCACTGGCTCGATTTTGGCGCTGTGCAGACACCATTTCGGAAGCGGTACGTGGCCGGATGACAGCAGCTGTAAAGGTATTGTGTGGTGGTGCACATGTTGGAAGGGGGAATGATTGGTTGGTTTCAGTTGCAGGAACCTTTTCTCACTGTTCTTTTGCTGTATCTGCGATCAACACGTTGCAGATGACGGCGATATTCTCTTTTTATATTACTCAACCAACAGCAGTGTGTCAGTGTCTGACGCCCAACAATCCTCGCTCTTTCACAAGGGATGTTGATCGTGCCGTCTTTGGGACTCAAAGAAGACAGCAGACAAACGGGAAGTGGATTTTGAAGACAAAGTCCAGCAAAGGAATTGGCCATCGAATTGGACACCAAAAGAGTACTCACCCTTGTTCTCAATTCTTATCCGGACTGTCTATTCCAGCCTCTTCCTTGTGATGGATCTGCTGCTGATCTGAACAATGGGCTTTGCTGAAAGGGGGTTTGCCAAGACCACCTTTGGCTCTACCAATTTGAAGGTCAAAGCAAAGCAGGCCATGGTCATGTCACTTGCGCTGTCTTTGGCGGAATTCAAGGACGACATTATCTGCGAGTCGCGTGTATCTGCGGGCACTGGTCCGATGAGATCTGCCAATCTCGTTTCTACTCCCTCGACACGAGCTCTGATATCCCGCGCTTTTTCCCACGAATTTCAACCTTGTCGATCTCTGACCGGGTAAGAGTGGATAAGCTCAAGTTGTACCAAGGTGATTGCGAAAGAATTTGGACATACTGCGGGCATCAATGTTGAAGCCAGAATGGTCATACTGGCACACTACCATGGATGTGCTTGCTCTTCACCGCTTTTGTCTCCAAAGTGTCCCGAGTCCAGATGCTGACCATTCTGATGGCGAACCTTTCCAGGTTGTAGTCTTGGAAGTGGTTGCAGAGACATGGTTCTTGATGTGATTGTCTGTAATATCAGTCAGTCAGTCAGCCAGTCAGTGAATCAGTCCATCCGCATCAGCTAGCGGTCGACGGTCTGGTTCAGGGCAGGTGTTAACGGCCTCACTGGCTTTGGAAATTAGGGACCCTTACACAGCCATTGCACCAACACCGTAGGACTGATGGTGTACTCTGATTTCCGCGGCACTGGTTCCGAAGCAAGAAAATTCATTCAAGACTATTGTATTGCAGGAGCACGTCTGAAAGTTCCAGGGTCATGGACTCTTGTTGGGAAACAGGCAACGTCTCGTCTCCCCCGTCACCACCAGGAGCGCAGCTTGCCTTTCCTACTAGATCATCGCAGGATGAACTTGGTCGCAAAAGGCTTCTTGAAGACTCGACTTGTTCAAGCCCAGGCGCTGTTATCTTGTTCTTGGATTCACAATAGACTCGTTTGTGCTTTGTGTGTGCTCCTCCAAGGGACCTTCTGTCGACTCTGTCTATCCTAAATGGAATGGGCAGGGTCGGACACCCACGGCTTGGCGGCGGTACTCGAATCTTAGCTTGGAGCAATGGCGCATCCCAAGCCTCCTGAGCTCGACATCCGCCATACTGTGCAACATTGTTCCACCGAATCTTGTCCAGAGTCCTTCAATGATTTTTGAGATGGCGAATTTACCGAAACTGGTCGTCTCCCTTATGGTCATTTTGGCCGCGACCATCTTGTTCATGGGGCAGACGGTAGAGGCCGCCAAAGGTCCCAAGATTACCCACAAGGTCTACTTCGACATTCAGCACGGCGATGAACCACTTGGTCGAATTGTACTGGGTTTGTATGGCAAGACCGTGCCGCAAGTGAGTCTTTGAGCTTTGACGAGCAGTAAATCTCAGCTGACACGGCGCTTCCAGACTGCGGAGAATTTTCGAGCGCTGGCCACGGGCGAGAAAGGGTTTGGTTATGAAGGGTCAACCTTTCACCGAGTCATCAAGAACTTTATGATTCAGGGAGGCGACTTCACCAAAGGAGATGGGACGGGTGGCAAATCCATCTACGGGGACCGATTCCCGGACGAGAACTTCAAGCTGAAGCACACCAAAAAAGGCTTGCTGAGCATGGCAAATGCTGGCCGAGATACAAACGGCTCACAGTTCTTCATCACCACCGTGGTCACCAGGTAAGCGTGAGACGACCGAGAAGGTCGTGTGCAGCGGCTGACAGACTCGGTCACAGCTGGCTCGATGGCCGTCATGTTGTCTTTGGTGAAGTGCTTGAAGGCTACGACGTCGTCGAGAAGATCGAGAATGTGCCCAAGGGCACCGGCGACAAACCGGCGAAGCCCGTCAAGATCGTGAAGAGTGGTGAGCTGGAAGTACCAGAGGAAGGTATCCACAACGAGCTCTAGATTTGAGGGCGGGTATTGCTCTTGGATTGCCGCCTTGGAGAGTCCTCACTAAGCCTGGGCTACAGAGACGTTGTACTCGGACTCGCATCCCGAGTTTGTCGATGACGACGAACTCGAGCCAACGCCGGCCGCGCCAATAGACTCTTCTCCGACCACCGGGCAGGAACAGACACCGCCCAAAGAGGTTCCCGCGGCGGCGGACACAACAGCCGCGGCGGCGGCGGCGGCACAGACAGACACGTTCATCCTCCAGGGCGACGTCCAGAAAGCCGTCTTCTTCATCGTCATCGTCGCCATCGTACTGTGGGTACTGTGGGTTCTAAAGCGGAAGAGGACGGGGTACCAAAAAGTAGATGACAAAAGTATGGCGTGAACGATTATGTTCGCCACCAACCCTCGAGATTGGTCCTGGGTAGGCACCCTCGCCACATAATCATGCAAGTCTAGACCCCTTATCCTCGTTGAGGCTTAGCGCCGATTTTGGGCTTGGCGTTCCCGCGCCTTCAGCGCCTCTAAGAAAACCCCGTGCCTGCGGCCTTTTAAATCTTTTTCTCTCTCCTCACAACGCACCAACACCGCAAACTTCACGACCATCAGTCATTCTCGTTCTACCTTTCGTTCTTTTTAACGGATAGATTTGGAGAGGCGTTCTGTTCCTCTCTTCTATCTGCGGACACGGAAGGTCATTGCAGAAATCAGATCACATCAGATTACCCCTCGACGCCTCATCAGCCTCACTCTGATCCAGCGTCTACAACGCTCTTCATATTAGCCAGAATCACAGACTTTTCTGTTTCGATAATTCTCGTCGCCACCAGATTGTGAGCTTGCCCTCCACCCACTCCGTGCATCGTCTGAGTCCTTATCTGCGTGGACTGGGACCCGTTCCATCCTCTGAATCGAAGCGCTTCTCGAAGTTTCGGCCAGCCGCAGCAGTGCCGTCGAACGAACATATTTCTCAGACCTTTACTGACCGCCTTTCTTTCCAGCCGACACTCGCAACACCAAATCTCAACATGGCTGACCAACTGAATATGAACGGTCTCTCTCTGAACGACTCGAAGCATGCTCCCACCGGTGGCATGAGCGGTCGTTCTGCCTACATTCCTCCACACCTCCGTGGTCGGGCCCCCGGGTCGCCGACGGTGAGCGTGGACGGCGCCGGCGCCGGCGCCAGTCCCAGCCCTCCCCCGAGCGGAAACGCCAGTCTCAATGGGAGTGCCTGGGCGAACAATGCCAACGGCGGCTGGGGACAGACGTCTGAATTCAAACCTCCTGCGAATGCGCCCCCGCAAAGCAATGGCTGGACGGGGCACGGCGGATCCCGCTCCTTCAATCCAAATGCCTACGGCGGTCAGGGCGGATCGTACGGCGGTGGCGGCCACGGGGCTGCGCGTGGATCCGGCGATGGTCAGTGGCGAGATGGACAGCACGTCCCCGGCCCACAGAACATGAAATTGGAGCGCGAGCTTTTCGGTGCTCCCGACGATCCCACAAAAGGACACACGGGCATCAACTTTGCCAATTACGATGACATTCCGGTTGAGGCGTCTGGCCACGACGTCCCCGAGCCGGTGAATGCTTTCACGAACCCGCCCCTCGATGATCACCTCATCGGCAACATCAAGTTGGCCCGGTACACGACGCCCACGCCCGTCCAGAAATACTCGATTCCCATTGTCATGTCGGGACGAGACCTCATGGCGTGTGCCCAGACTGGTTCTGGCAAGACCGGTGGTTTCCTCTTTCCAATCCTGTCGCAAGCCTTTCAGCATGGACCGTCGACCGCGCCCGCCTCGGGCGGCGGCTTCCGCCAGCGCAAGGCATTCCCGACCTCCTTGATTCTTGCACCCACCCGGGAGCTGGTGTCACAAATCTACGAAGAAGCACGCAAGTTTGCCTACCGATCCTGGGTCCGACCCTGCGTGGTGTACGGAGGGGCCGACATTGGCACGCAACTTCGCTCGATCGAACGTGGCTGTGACTTGCTCGTCGCCACCCCCGGTCGTCTCGTCGACTTGATCGAGCGCGGTCGTATCTCCCTGGCCAACATCAAATATCTCGTCCTCGACGAAGCCGATCGCATGCTGGACATGGGTTTCGAACCCCAGATCCGGCGCATTGTCGAAGGCGAGGATATGCCGAGCGTGCAGAGCCGCCAGACCCTCATGTTCTCGGCCACGTTTCCGCGCGATATTCAAATGCTGGCCCGCGATTTCTTGAAGGATTATGTCTTCTTGTCCGTGGGTCGCGTGGGTTCGACGTCGGAGAACATCACCCAAAAGGTGGAATATGTCGAAGATCAAGACAAGAAATCCGTCTTGCTCGACATCTTGCATACCCATTCGGGCGGCCTGACCCTCATCTTCGTCGAGACCAAGAGGATGGCGGACACCTTGTCCGACTTCCTCATCAACCAAGGCTTTCCCGCCACCGCGATCCACGGCGACCGCACCCAGCGCGAACGTGAGCGGGCCTTGGAGTTCTTCCGAACGGGTCGATGCCCCATCATGGTCGCCACGGCGGTCGCCGCCCGTGGCCTGGATATCCCCAACGTCACTCACGTCATCAACTACGACTTGCCCACAGACATTGACGACTATGTTCACCGTATCGGTCGTACCGGTCGTGCTGGAAACACCGGTTTGTCGACCGCCTTTTTCAACCGTGGCAACCGCGGTATTGTTCGGGACCTGATCGAACTCTTGAAGGAGGCGAACCAGGAAGTCCCCAGCTTCTTGGAGAATATCGCCCGTGAGAGCTCGGGCTTTGGCGGGGGCCGCGGTGGCCGTGGCCGTGGAAGCACTGGTCGCGGCGCTTCGTCCACTCGTGACATGCGCCGCGCGGGAGGTGGAACGGGTGGCGGGCCACCCAGTTACGGCAGCGGATATGGGGGAAGTTATGGTAAGCAGCATCTTCAGCCGACCTCGACGACCGATGGCATGCTCACAGGCTCAGGGTACGGTGGTGCCCCTTCATACGGAGGGACGTATGGCGGCAACAGCGGTGGCTACGGCGGCAGTGGTTTTGGCAACCCCGGCGGGGCCAATGCACCATCGTCGTGGTGGTAAATATCCATCCATCCATTCGCTCGATCGGATCACGGCGTTGTTTTCTCCAGCAGAACAACAGCAGCAGCAACAGCCGCAGCAGCAGCATTTTTCTTTTCTTTTTCCTTTCTCTCTTTCGACTTTGCACTCTCTCGCCGAGTGTCGGGGTGTCGACCAAGTAACATTGCAGGCACCACGGATCAACTGCTCTGAGCATGACACGACGATACTTTTCGAGACCATACCGGCACAGCATGATACATGATAGATAGCGTTGGCTTTTCCGATCGATTTCCAGATACCCCTAGCATGTCAAGTTTCCTCACATGGACCGAGGAAAGGACGACGTGTCCAAAGACACAAGATGGCGTCGGATGGACCGGAGGAGAGGCACAGCGAGACCATGACGACTCTCTCCAAAAGCAAAAGTTTCGCGTTTCTCTCTCCCTAGTTTGGGACAGGATGATCAAATAGACTTTCGACATGACAGACAGACACGAGCTTGGGTAGCTGGCGGCGGGATAGATCTGTTTGCAAGATATTCCAGAGATTGCAATGCATCTCCCGGCGTTGACACGGCTTCCACGAACTTGACCAAGGATGAGACCGAGAGGGGACGTCTTCGCTGGATGCGTTAGATCAGGCTTGCTAGGCCCCAGAATTGAAAAGTATTTTCTATTCTGCTCTCTGTTTTTTCCCTACCACTTCCCATTTGTTCGGCTGCTCATGCGTCTCGTCACGGAACTCTCAGTACCACAACCCGTAGATTTATTTGCCCCTGAGCCAGCATGTCACTGAGCTTGGCACCAGCAGAGCGAAATCGTCCGTGTTCCGCCGGTCAGCTTCCACACTACACTCCCCATCTATGACCGCTTGTCTCCATTAACCCCGAGCTTCCCCACGCCTATCAGTGACGTGACTATTGCACGGGCTGCTACATAATATATATTGCCACGATGGACGCCTGCGGAAGCTTCTTCTCTCTTCATTCAAAGGTGAATTCTCTGTGCCCCCCATCCCTAATACACTCCCTCACCAAAACCCTCATCCACATCTTCTTGCCCACCTCATTCTACCAAGATGTCTTTCTGGAATCCTGCCCCTGAACCGCCCACGGAGCTGGGTCGATACAGAATCCTGTCGAGTACTGCTGGTGCTCGAGTCTCACCTCTTCAGCTGGGTGCTATGTCCATTGGGGATGCGTGGGCTAGTGTAAGCCTGTTTCTTCGATACCTTTTTTCATTTCATCATCTCCGTTATTCCGCAGACTCTGCTTGATATACCATCAATCTACAGTATCGTGGATGAATTGCATTATCATGTTTGAGTTTTTGAATCGCAAAACCAACTCCGACCAGTTTGTGTTGATATATCCTACTCCGGCTGCTGACTTGGAAAATAGTTCATGGGTAGCATGAACAGGGAACAGTCTTTCAAGCTGCTTGACGCCTATTTTGAAGCTGGCGGCAACTTTATCGATACTGCAGTATGTTTTTCCCGGAGCGATTCTGAACACATTCAGTTCCACTTTCTCGGACTCGTCCCTGCGATCTAAACTGGCGGCGCGAAGTGAGATTGTGATGGGGATGACATCTCCAGAGGGATCGCAATGGGGCCACCCCACCTCCATCTATCCTGTCGGCGAACTCCAATTGCAAGCACAAAGATCACTAACATGCGATTTCCCTACACAACAGAACAACTATCAGGACGAGCAATCTGAGACATGGATAGGCGAGTGGATGAAGGAACGCAAGAACCGCGATCTCATGTTCATCGCAACAAAGTATGCGAGTGCTCAGATCAAGCTTCCGTCATCACTACATGCCTAACCTGATCTCCACAGGTTCACGACGCTGTATCGCCAACACGACCTCGGTCTCGGGAAGTCGGTCAATTTTTCGGGGAACCACAAGCGCAGTCTCCATGTGTCCGTCCGAGACTCGTTGAAAAAGCTGCAGACGGACTGGATTGACCTCCTCTATGTGCATTGGTGGGTAAGTATACAAATGATCGTTCACCAGCAGCGACTCGAAGCTCATGACATTGCTTGCACAGGACTTTACCACCTCGATTGAAGAACTCATGGATTCTTTACACATTCTGGTGGAGCAAGGCAAAGTCCTCTACCTTGGCATATCCGACAGCCCTGCCTGGGTCGTCTCTGCTGCCAATGAATACGCCCGCGCACGGGGTAAGACGCCCTTCAGCGTTTACCAGGGCCGCTGGAACATCCTGCTTCGCGATTTTGAGCGGGACATCATCCCGATGGCACGGCACTACGGCATGGCGCTTGCCCCCTGGGATGTCCTAGGTGGCGGCAAATTCCAGACCAAGAAGGCCATCGAAGAACGCAAGAAAGCTGGCGAGGGGCTGCGGAGTATCTTCGGACCGGCTCAGACCGAGAAAGAAGAGAAGATCAGCGAAGCTCTCGAGAAGGTGGCCAAAGAGCACGGTGACGACATCTCTCTCACGGCCATCGCCCTGGCCTACGTGTTGCAGAAGACACCTAACGTCTTCCCCATCGTCGGGGGCCGGAAAGTCGAACATCTCCAGGACAACATCAAGGCGTTGAGTATTAAATTGACGGACCAGCAGATTGAGTATCTGGAGAGCATCAATCCGTTTGATATTGGCTTCCCCGGTGATTTCATCGGCGAGGATCCAAAGTACACTGGTAAGTCGACAGTGATACTGGCGGGAACGGCGCAAATAGCGTGGGTTCAGGGTCCCAAGGCGATTGTCCCCAGTAAAGTATCAAAGGAGTAGCTCTCGACTACAGAAGGCAGACATAGGGGCAACGCAAAGACAGAGCGTGAGATATGAATCAAATACGCAGGCACATTCCTTCGGTCCCTACCGATCTGAGTTTACATTCGGTTGTTAAGTTGGGGAGTCTTTCACCGTATCATGCCAAATCCTACCCTAGAGGCTACCTCGCATCTGCCCAGCCGATTCTTAAAGGTGAAGATAGAAGCCTTCTGGTGAGAAAGCAAGGCGTGCCTGGCGGCGGTCAGTCACATTCCAGGTTCATGGCGAATGCTGAGTGACAAGTTGGAGTCGATCATTTAGAGCCGCGCCCGCGGTTTCCACAGGTTTTAATCTGGCGAAGTCAGTCGCCCTGCATGGAGAGTCCTTGTCCGGGCCGCAAGTAATGACACATGGTGTCCAGGATATTGGATTCGGATTGACGATATTATGCGATTGCAGGAGATTTATTCCATTAGATGAATCACCATTGGCTGGTAAGACTGATGTGTAAGTTGAGGTGTTTCCTGGGTGGAAGTGGTAGTAATGACATCGTGTATAGTGCTGGCTGCCACGTCCACGGCGGTCCAGTTTACGATCTGGGATGGTGGGAATGTGGGTAACTGGCCGATTTAGAGGGGTGTTGTGATCATGATTGGACACCTGAGAAGGCAGAGTTAATTCCGCCAAGTTCGGTATGAAGGGAATGATGAGTGAGTAGATTTACTTACATCTCTTGGGTATTCCAAGCATCTGTTCGACCTAACATACCCGTGTACTTGCTCTGAGCATATCCGGTACTCAAAGCAACAGAGATGTTGTCTCCCACCACAATATTAGGAATTGATTTTAGTGCCTCTTCTCACATGCAAGCAGAAATGTTGCTCACAAATGTCAACATCTTCGTCTGGCTGTCAAGGCAGAAAGAGATAGCTGGACAGTCGTCAGCGTCCAGGCTCCTTTGGAGCTCAGGCACGTTGAAGCTTACCGTCCAAGCAGGGAGTGAATTCCTCGACTGTCCTGTTGAAGTCCATAATCCACGCGCCGTGAATCACGGCAGTCACCTCTCTTGTTAGACGAGCATAGGTTTCAGACCGAGCATCGGCGGACATGTACAAGTCAAGACTTTGGCTTTGCCGCTTTGATATATCGAGTCGAAATCCAAGAGTCATGTGCGTCTCCGTTTTGCCGTTCTTCAACTTTGTCTCTAAAGAACTGCGTGAGTCTCGTGATCGACGAGTTCTTGCAGTTGACCCCCGACCAGTTGACCCCCTGCCAGTCGACCCTGCCAGTTGTCCCTGACCAGTTGACCCCCGACCAGTTGACCCAGCCAGCCAGTTGACCCTGGACCAGTTGGCCTAGCTCGACCAGTTGACCCAGCCAGTTACCGACCAGTTGACCCACCTCGACCCCGGCTTGGTGGAAGACGCCTGCAGTGATATTCGCCCGACTCTCTTTGCAAGCTCGACTTTTAAGCTGATAGCAAGTACCGAATCGATGCCCAGGATATACAAGCCAGTGTCATCACCTGCGCCTGTCAAAGGGTTTTCGAAGATCTGGGAGACTACTTTTCGGATGGTTTCGGCCAGCCGCTCCACTGATATTGCTTGTATTTTCTGCATATTGCGGTGCTGGCCTTCCTGTGAGGCATACAGCTCGATAATAAGGCCTTCGTATATTCTTTCAGCTTCTTTGCGTTTGACGTTGCCCTTCGGCGTTACAGCCAAAATTTGAGATTCTGGGAGGATGTAATCATAGAAGGTATAAGGGACGAGGGTCGAGGATATAATTTGTTGAATTGCTCGAGAGTCTCCTAAACCTGTTCTCTGGCATCCGTTGTGGGGTCCTGCAATTCGACCATGGCCCAGCATGACGAGACTTTTGATCAATTTGCAACGCCCCTTAATATCGCTCTCGATCGGGGTGGCATTCGTGTTCTCGCCTCCAGCATGAACCAGGACATCATCTCTGTGTCCTTGGAGGGAGAAGTATCCGCTGTGAGGGGGATTCTGCACGAACAGATCATTCGTCCGGGATGGCTTCCTGTCGCTCGGTCCATCCCAAAGCTCTACAGCCAGTTCAAATCCATTGCAGACAACGCACTCGTACAGTCCATCACCGAGGTCTTCCATTAACATCGCTGTCAGGGTACAGGTTTGCGAACCTGTAGCATTCTGGATTTTCTCTTGTGTGAGGGATGGAACGGAAGGGAGGCCAATTTCAGTGGATCCGTAGGTTGTCTTGACATTCGCGCCTTCGTCAACGAGCTTGGTCACGATGCTTGCCCGCAGCATTCCCCCCTGGTTGCAAGACCTTTGGCGTGACCAGAGGGGAGAAATCCTGCGTGGTTCATTCGATATGGTCAACAAGCCCTTCGATAACAACGGGAGCTGTGTGTATGCATTCGACGGGATGGCCTAGATCAGATAGCCTCTCACACGCACAGAGAATACTACTCGATCGCGATGGCGACATACGAAGGGTAAAGGAAGTCATACATCCAAGGGAGGCCGGAGAGCATGATAGGTATACTGGCGATGTGGAATCTGGGCCGGTCAGTAGAATTCCGTCATGGCATGGTGTCACACTCACAGAGGAAATAGCAGCAACCAGTTTTCGATGTGAGATTCAGGAAACAGTCGGTACATCCTTGCATTGGAAGTACAGGCCGATTGAAAGGTGCGGTGGCGTTTTTGTTGTCTGCAATAATCGCTTCTGCGTTGGTGATCTCGATCATCGCCGTCCGAGGAGTTTTGCCTGCAAGCAATAGACCCTCATGCTCAACTTCTGTAAAGCCATCTCAGTTGCAAAGTAATCTGTCGTGTAGCCACCACCGATTAGAGCATTGTTGGTTGTTGTCCAGTAGCTCTCGAAGAAGTCAAGGTTTGTGGATGTCCATGAAGCCACCAAAGCTGTTTCGTCTTTTCAGGTGCATGTTCCGAGAGCCAGACTGGAGGGTCAGACCCTGTGGAACCCATGTTGCGCTATGAGGATTGAAAACGCTGCAGTGACTGGGCAATGAGACTAGATTTTGACTTTTCACTGCCGCCATTGAGGAAATATCTGCTGTTAGGTGGGTCGGATTGCCACTGCCAGTACTAAATGGACGTCGCCGCGATCTGCTAGGTCATGCCAACTGTCGGCGGGATACTCCCATAAACGGCCAGCGGCAGTCATTGCCATCTTGGTTTCAATCCAGAAGTAGGGCTAGACATCCACCAAACAATAACCTAAAATTATTTTTGAAGGTAAAATATCTCGAGAATGGTCAGATGAGAGTAAGAGTTCTAAATGTCAATTGCCGAAGAGATAGGCCCTAATGTGGCCAACTATTCAGAGTGATCTGTGTCTTTCACCTGGTTCTGGTCGACTTTTTTAATGAGAAGTAACACTCATGGCGAACTGACTGCTTGGCTAATAGCATGCAGTCGAGGTGCAGAGTGATCCCGTAGTCTCTCCGCCTGTGGTGGATCGTTCCGGGGATTGCAATTTGACCTTGAGTCGCATAAGAATAGACCTGGATTGTGCTGGGCAATACCGCTTGGCGGACGCTGACACTCGGGGCTCGGTTTAATTTGGCTAGTTTTTTACCAGATCTGAGGAGTAGCTAGAGGAGTGGGCTAGTCAAGTCAGCCCATCTCTGACTGGACCATGTCACATTTTCACCTTGAGGACAACGGCAACGTTAAAAAGAGTAGGAATACAAGAAGTGTAGCAAGATTTATAATCCATGTACTATTTGTGCACCGTGCCACAAACCCGTGGCAAGGACATGCAAGGTTGCCGAGGTGCGGAGAAGGCCAGAACTGGAGGGGTGTGGAGGCCGGCAAACAGTGTCTCTGGCTACTCCGTCCATCTGTACTACCCCAAATATTGCTCCTCCGGGCCGCGGACTTTGAAACTGGCCCCGACCGCGTCCCGGACAAGTCCCGAAATTCGGCAGGCTTGTGTCTCAATAAGAATAAACAACTCGCGGTGATCGAGTCCGAAGTCTGGGCAACTCCTCTATCTTTGAGCACAGCATTGTTTCATCTGACCAGAGCCGACCCAGATATCAGAATGGCAACACCAGAACTGAAAGGCCCAGTTCCCACTCCTGGGAAGTATGTTAGGATCTCCTTGCTGGTGAAGAAGAAGGAGGGCGTTACCGACGAGTTTTTCCATGCCTACTGGGCAAATAATCACGGCCAGCAAGCCCTGCAAGTGAAAAAATTCGTGGAGAAATGTCGACGGTATAACCTTGTGAGTACATCCCCGGAATGTTAGCACAGCCCTCAGGTGTCAAAATAATAATCATTCATTGTAACAGTTCCATGTCACACCTGAATTTCGTGAGAAGGCCAAGGTGATAGGTGCGCCTATTGCGGAGTATGATGGGATTGCCGAGTTGTGGGTCGACAGCATGGAGGATTGGCAGGAGGTGATTAGCGACCCTGAATTTATAGCATTCGCCACAGGTACGCTCATCATGCCCATGGTTCAATCATTCGGTGCGGCTTACTGAAAGCTCATAGGGGACAATCCAAAATACGTCCACCTTCCATTCGAAGTGCTGGTCGGGTACGACCACACGATATTTGGGAACGAGATCTTCACCAAATGACCAATTGGGGTGCTCCGAATGAGAGAATATTACTGGCGAGTGCAGTGCAGTGGTGTTCGCGAGAGGCGGCCATAGAATTCATGAGAATCCTGAAATTGGACCATCTAGTAGCTATCTTGCTCTCGTCGTTTGCAGCTCTGTGCAGTCAGTCTATCGTCTATCTCGTTTCCTCTCAAGTTCATGTTATCAACTTGCCGTGATTGCTCGGGTCCTACCTGACGGATTCGTCGTGAGGATCTTTACTGTAGCGAAGCAGAATGCATTCCAGAGAGCTGCCAGAAAGCAATGATGAGTCGGGTTTCATCCAGATATGGCAGATATTTGAAGATGAATCAAGTAGTGTTGGCGGCACTGGATGCGGCAAACCTGGGTTCTCACCTTTGGTCATGATCCCTGTCATGGGCTCCTAGTCGGGCAATGCCTGCGCTCCTATGTATGATCTAGTGCTTTGTCTGTAGGAACCTCTGAGGCTCTGCTAAGCTCTTGTCGAAGAATGCCTCAAGGCAGGTGTGACCAATTATAGTAGAAGGCCGCACCGGCACATGCTGAAGTACAACACCAGCCATTTTCTGTGACCGCGGCCAAGCCATGATCCTGGAAAATCCCAGGGGCAGATTTGGTCTCGGCTCGACTGTAATACTTCCAGGCTATTCCACCAGAGAAGGGGAGGTGCAGAACAGTAGGAAAAAGCAAGCCCAGAGAGGTAGCATTGGAATGCCAATGCGGACAATTATGGTATGGTGTTCCGGTGCAAGATGTAAAGCTTGGCGCCAATGGTTACAATTTCTTGTGTATAAAAGATAGAAGTAGATACATTCACTTACAGTACAGCTAGTTCGGAAGTTCGCTGTGATGACTATTCTTTTCCATGAACGGTGCTGCCAGTAGCAGTCCGAACTCCGCAGGCGCACTGGACAGTGCAAAGATTCCGATTGGACAGACAGTCTGGCTTCGGATGACTCGGCCCGTGTTATTTGGCCGATCCTGGGGTTGATCGGAAGAAAATAGCCAGTCATAGCCGCACCCTTGTCAGGGCAGGCCTCACGCTGTTGTCGACTGTGGCTAAGAGTCGACATTCAGACCAATATCAGAGGGGCTCCAGAAGCTCTCCCAGATAAAGGAGCTAAATATAGACAACGAAATGCCAGGGCCGGCCCGGGCAGAGCTTGGAGCCCATAGGTCAGCTAGCGCGGGTTCCTGGCTACCATATTCATCAAATGTGAGATGTCCTGTTTTGCTAAGGTGATCCTACGCTGGCATGGTCGGGAAGGGAGAGTGAGCGGTGCATGGCAAAATTGTACTCAAACTAGTCTCCAGAGGGACCGAAAGAGGCATCCCGGGGATTGCTGGGAGACACTACAATACATACGCGCTGTTTCTTCTCCGTGCTTAGAATTGCACAGATATCCTTTAGCTGATCTCTAAATAGCTAGCCTACAGCCCACTCAGCCCGGTCCGGCCCAGCTTTCGCAGCTTACCACCTCAGTGGCATTCAGCACGTGACATGGGGTTGGATACATTGTAATAGCTGAAAGACTGGTCTTTTGGAATGTGTGAATAGCACACAGAGCTGACAACGAAGATAATTGTCTGGACCGTTTATATGGCCACAGAAGAGCGCATTCAGTGTTGGCTTTCGAAGTGGCCACCGCGCTACAATGAGAGAAAACCTTGGGAAGGTAGATAGTTGAAGTCGATCTCCTGAAAGAGGAATGGCAGAAAGGATTCAGTGTGTCATAGCAATAGTCGAGGGGGTGTTGAACTATCTTCTTGAACCTTTACCCGACCTTCAATAGGAGATTGTGACGCGCCCCAGTTGGAGTCACAAACCCGTTCTCCTATTGCGCCGCCTCTTTCTGAGATGGTACTTCTGCTTGCTGTATAGCAACACCCAACCAGTGCTTGGATGGTGTGTAATCGTCGTCGTCAATGTCAACATAACCTCGAGGTTGCCAACTGCGAGGAACGATCGCAAAGGCTCTTCCTGCGTGAAAATTAGTATATCCCTGTTCAGTCGAGGATGGAATTACAGCACCATTGATGCTGGGATCGGAAAGGAATCTCAGCACAGCATCGGCAGCATCCGTTGCCTCTGCAAATTCGGTGCCAGATTCCCCGATCAATTTTATATCCTTGTCGCTAAGAATTTTTGTTTTGACAAACCTCGATCGGCTTAGCGAGAGCGACAGGAAGCAGCGGCCTGAAACTCACCAGGGAGCGATGTACTGTACACGAGTTCCATGCAGATGAGTGGTCTGCCTGAAAGAGTGCAACAATCCTCGCAGCGCGAATTTGGACGCATTGTACTGCGGTGATCCGGCCACGTCAACGTATCCCGCGATGGAACCCTGTAGCACCAAGGCCGTTTCCCGGGAGCTGTCATGTTCGTACTGGCGTCTGAAATGGTGCAACGCGAGTTTGCTGGTGTACATCACGCCGATTAGGTCGATCTGGGTCACCTTCAGCTCGGGCTTTGTCGGGTGCTCTTTATCCGCTTCGCCACTTGGTCAGCCTTCACTGGAAATACATGGCTAAACTCTCACCATCAAATGCCACAATATCATCTGTTCCCAAGATTCCTGCATTCGCAATAACAATGTCGATTGCTTTCTGGGGCGAAAAGCCAATGGCTGTCTTGAACAATTCGACTTGATCTTCCCATCGAGTAACATCACATTTGACAAATTTCGTACTCGAATGCCGTCAGCACTCACACTGCCCCTGCCGAATCAGAAAGGGCTTACTTTGCTACCTCGGACTGGACCTTCTGACCCAGACCGACGTCTACATCGCCGATCACGACAAATGCCCTGAAAATCGAGTTGAGATAAAGTACAAGAGTCGTTGATCAATGTAGACTCACCCCGCACCAGACAGCGCCCGTGTATATTCCAATCCGATGCCTTGGACACCTTTGGCCCTGTTAGTCGATTCACACCATTTCTCAATGACATCATGGAACCGACCTCCTGTCACAATTGCCGTCTTGCCTTTGACTGGACTTGTGTCGAAATCGACATTGCAATTTACGGGGCCTTGGTACTTGTATGGCGCCATCTCACGGGTAGCATGGGATTCACAGAGACTTGGGAAGGAGCAAATGGTAAAGATTTCTGATTCAGGTCAGGTGTAATTGAGCATTTATTTCCTGAATTGTTCCGCTCTGTTCCACTCTGTCTTGCATTCGCGTTTGTTCATTATCCGATGCCTGCGTCGGAAGATCCTGCCGGCCTTTCTTGTTGGCATACCGGGGTAAATCTTCACGGTGAGGAGCAGCCCCCACTTCAAGCGGGGTCCAGCCTTCTAAACGCGGTTCATTGAGGGATTGGGGGCATTAATCTCTCATTCCCCTCGGGCGCTGGAAAGCTTGTCAACCCCGACTGAGGACCTGTACAAATTCGGTTCTTTCTCCCGAGCTGAGCCCGGGAATACATCCCGAGACAACCAGCCTTATTTTCTGAGGTTCTCGATGTTCGCCGTGGGGTTGGGTCATAGCAAGAGATTGCGATCCCTTTACTCAATAGAAGGCTTCTAGTGCTCTGTGACAAACAATATAGAATAGGACGTCGGAAGGCGTTCTGGATATTGGCCAGAATCTTCCCCTTTTTGTGTAGTGGCACTATCAAAGACCAGCCCTGACAGCATCTTTTCAACAGCAAAATAGCAGTGAACTGGTGCTCTGGCCTCGTAGTTGCTTAGTGTTCAAACGCCAGATATCATCACACTATGTGGAACAAAAGCGCACCTCCATCAACCGGCAGGTGAATTCCAGTCACAGCAGACGCACCACTTCCATGCAGGAACATAACGCCCTCAGCAATCTCTTCAGGCTCGACGAACCGCTGCATCGGGCATTGAGACTTTGCAAGGTCCAGGAATTCCTGCGACAGATTTGAGCCCAACATCAATGGCGTTTTCACAAAACCCGGGCATACACAGTTGACCCGGATCCCCTGGCTGGCGTATTGTCGAGCGTCTACACGCGTCATGCTTACGACAGCATGCTTGGAGCTGTGGTAGGCCGACAGCCGTCCGATCGAAGCCAAACCAGACAGAGAGGCGGTGTTGACGATCGAACCTCGAGCGGCACGTTCAACACCTGGCAAGGGTTGTTGTTTAAGCATCGCGATAATTTCATATTTCTGGCAAAAGAATACCTGGGCGAAGAATGACATGAGTCAGCTTATGGCCAAAAAGAAGAATGGCAGACGGTCCATAACATACACCCTTGAAATTCACGTCGTGGACCCTCTCGAAAGTTTTGATGTCTGTCTCAGCTGTGCTGACATTTGCCATGGCAATGCCGGCGTTATTGCAAGCAAAGTCTAGCCGACCGTAGACCTCGATACATTTATCGACCATTGCCTTGACAGACTCGTCCTTGCTCACGTCGACCTTGTATAGAGTGGTGTTCACGTTCGAGGCAGCTGATTTGACGAGTTTGTCGGTTTCCTGGAGGCCGGAGTCGGAAATATCAACCAAGAAGATCTTTGAACAGCCGCGCTTTGCAAAGTAGACTGCAATCTGTTGTCCAATACCTGATACAATTTCCTTGTCAGTTTCCGAGTATGACTCACTCTCCCCTCCTCTCGGACCACAGCAACTTGATTGACTTTGTCTCTTTGCGGAACCTGTATGACTTACCAGAACCGGCACCTGTCACCAGAGCCACACCAGCTTGGATTAGAGGGTCAATCATGGTGGTCATCCTGGGCTGACGAGGTCTGTGAAGAATATAACTGTGTGATTGTGTCAAGTATGCGATCTTGGTATGCAATGAGGACTCTTTTATCTCGTCACTCAGCAGACAAAGACAAGCGGTGAGAGTGATCGAACTTGGTCACTGGAAGACCGAGGAATCAACGTGGACCAAGTCTTGTTTACACTGGATGGGAAAGACAACGGAAAGGCGAAATGATGACTTGGATTTGAAAGTTGATCTCTTCGCTGAGTCTAGCCAGGATCAGATGCCGGAACGCATTCGGCGAAGCGCACAACTGTCTGCATATTGGGGTAGTATTTACAGGTCAGTTGGACTCGGGAAATTCTGGGTAAAGATATCCGCCGAAAGGGGGGGGGAACCCTCGTCGACCTACCCGAGCACGGGGAGCCTTTGGCCATTGTGGGGTTCGCGGGGATACCATTAATTAGACAGATAGAACGGGGTGCGGGGAGAAATTAATGCCGCGGCACACAATGTTGGTATTCAATAGATGCCTTGCTCGCCAGGCAGGGAGTCAATGTACTACGAGATTGTCTGCCCATAAGCTGTGATTACGGAGGTCCTGTGGCGAGAGCTAGGCCTCCGTCTACGGGCAGCAGAATACCAGTTATATAGGCAGCCTGTGGCGATGACAACCAAACCACAGCATTGGCAATATCCTCGGGATCCCCCAATCTCTGGAGAGGCGTGTTTGTAGCGTAGTGTTTCATATGTCCCTCGCCCATCACAGACCGAAGCATCGGCGTGAGGGTGTTGCCAGGTCCGACGCAATTGACCCTGATCTTCTCCGGGCCATAATCAAAGGCGTCAGTCTTGGTGAGGCCGAGAACACCTCCTTTGGTTCCAGAATATGCCATCAAACCGGGCATGGCAATGGTGGCGCAGAGACTGCTGACATTCACAATACTGCCACGCACCTGAAACCCTTCCAGAGGTTCCTGTTTGAGCATTTGGCGGAGCTCTGCCCGTTCACAGAGAAAGACCTGCAGATAACACGCACGTCATTAACTCCACTCGACATTGATGCTCTGGCAGGCCACGTACTCCTTTCAGATTAACATTGAACGACTTGTCGAATTCAGATTCTGGGAGATCAATCGATGGTGTTGCTGGGTGCCCATACCCGGCTATATTGGCGGCAAAATCGACTCGGCCAAACTTCTCGATGGCCAGGTCGAAAAAAGCCTGCACAGACTGTTCGTTGCTCACGTCGAGCTTAGAGATCACCACATTGGCATCGGGATGTTGCTTTTGGATGATTTCGCGTGTCCCCTCTAATCCAGGAACAGACAGGTCCCCAAGGACGAGTCGCTTGCATCCATCGCGAGCGAAGAGCGTCGCTGTTGCCCTCCCGATTCCTATATTTTTATGAGCGTGTCAACAGGCTCATTGAACATGTGGACTTGCCAGAGGCAGCACCCGTCACAACTGCGGTCCCATCTTTAAAATAGGTTGCCATGATGGTTTTATACGGTTGAGGTAACCACGAAAGGCCGTTGACAAAATAGATGGTGTATTTGTGATCCTTTATCACATCCGACGAGGTCTGGGAGTCAGGTGTAGAATCCGAACTTTGAGGCAGGAGAATTGTGAGACTTTGCTATTTGAAAAGCCGGGGAACTGCTTCCTCATTTGCTAGGCTTGTTCTTGACAGCCCAGCACCAAGGTTAAGGCCGCGAATCCTCCTAATGCCGCATTTTGGGGCCCTGGGGTCGGCTCTGCATCGGTTGGCTGGACAAATCCGAAAAAGTCACCATCTTTCCGGCACGCTGGTTGGACAGAGTGGTGGGGTAATTCGGGGTCAGCAAACGAGATATTTTGGGGCCACTCACGAATATCTGACGCTAACACTTCAAAATACTCAAGTTTCCCATGGTTGAAGTGGATGATATGTTCTCGGTGGATTCATAGAATTGCCCGGTCCTGTAACTTCACCGTCAACCAGTTTCCCGCTGTCTCACGCGGGGGCATGACAGTCAATATTCTGGCAACCTGGTCGGGCTTAGAATACTTCGCGTCCGGATGACTCGTATAGGCGACCTCACCCCAGTGGAGTCGTTCTTAACGTCAGCTGCATGACTCTGGGAAACCCCCGCTTCTCTCGCATGGGCCTCTTAGACCTTGATCTCTGATCGATGCAGTTGTTCCCCTCAATGGAAAAAGCAGCCTGTATATACCCGACCCGAAGCCGAGGGCAAAGCCCAGCAGATGACTTTGTGCCAGATAGCATCTGGGCATCTGATCATTAGCTGGACTTGTAGGGTGTAAGGGAGAAGAGGGAAAACTAGACTCCTCCGGAAGAGATGGATGTGATATAGTTCGGCTGCTTGAGAGAAATGTCATGAGGCACGAATGAATACTGCATTATATATGGAAAGGCTGAGTTTGTGGTAGTGAAATCCTTCCTCAAACGCGCCAGCCCTTGGATACTGTAAGATGTGCTACCATCTACTGAGTGACAGCGGACTTTAGACCAATTCAAGTGGAAGGAAGAGGAGTTCAAGTGTACACAGAGACCTAGCATAAGACTACAAAATTGACCAGTGGTCAAGGAGAATACCAGCGCCAGCTTCCTCACCCTGGCCACTTTTTGCAGCTTATAACTTATATTCTTGCGAAACATGGGCCCCTGTAGATACCGTCAGTCCTGAGGAACCATTTGTGTGCAATGAGTATCTGTGTCAGACTGCTAACTGAGGCAAACAGTGCGCGATCAAGCAGGGTGAGGTCTCTGTGTTTAGCTAACAATCTGGCATATAGCATACAAGACTCTGAGCTTGCCTCCTCCAGCATCCAGGGGCAGGGCGATGAGTATATGGAAGGGTTTGGCCTCATGCCCATCCTCCTGAAACACACTACTCCTGTTCCGCGACTGTCGCGGATTGTCGTCATGACAATCTGGCTTGCTGTAAGTCATTAGAACAGGCATAGAGTACAGTCTAAATTCCAATTTGCTGGATGGCATCAGTCTCGACAGGTAGCGGGAAGAGTTTGTCTGACGGACGAATAATGGGAGCACAGACAGTCCGCCTTGCGATCACTCAAGAACAATCAGCGCCTTGAAGCGCGCCCTCGTAGCGAGTTCAAGCAGTGGCAAATCTGTTCTAGCACACGCAGCATCATCCAGTCTGCCGCATCAAGCAGTGCTGACCGGGAAACAAGGAGAGTTGTAGATGAGTGGTCGTGCGACTCACTGAGATTCCTGGAAACTTCTCAATGTATAAATCGGTACCAGGTTGGTGATTAGACTTGCGGTCCCATTCATTTCCCCTCCCACAAGTCGCTTTTACCTCGCTCTTCCTCCCGGGGGTGTTAACAAGTCATCAATACCGACTCATCTGCGGGTTCGCGCAATGCGAGCCACTATAGCGGAGATGTAAAGAGTAGACTAAGTTAAGGCGGATAAATCTGCGAGGAACCGCCAAGTCGTGCCAAGCCGTGGCCGGATTCGGCCGACCTGGCGCAGCTGCAGCATAGCAGGATTGAGCAGCGACCGAGAAAGCGGTGTTGACAAGGTCACTTGTGAACTCCTGCATTGAATGCAGTAATCACAATGGTATGCATCGCACAACCTGTTTCAATCTTCTAACCGTGCTGATATCTTGCAGGTCTTCCTTTTCGGGGTCAACTTCCCCGAACATCGCTTTGTAACGGTACTTGAAAATCCCTCCCACAACGACTCGGCTAACGCGCTATTCTCAGCGAGCGCTCGAGACCTTTTTCGGCATTGGTCCACACACCTGCTCACGCATTATGGCTCGGTTTTACCTCCACCAGACTATGAAAATTGGCGATTTATCACCAAGTCAGATCCTGGACATCAACGCGCACCTCGACGGCATGAAGATCGAAAACGCCTTGAGACGTCAGGTGCTACAGGACATCCAGAGATTGAAGGATACGGGAACGTACAGGGGGAGAAGACACGCCATGGGCCTTCCCGTAAGAGGCCAGAACACGAGAAGTCAGATCAAGACGGCAACCAAGTTGAACCGGGTGGAACGGAGATTATGAGGCTCGACTCCTTCAATTGGGGAAGCCGAGTTTTGCCGAGAGTTTTTATCACTCCTGTGTAAACAAATATTGATGCATGGGGAAGCGTTCGGCGGGATCCTACGCTTATTGTGAGGGGCTTTAGGGATGAAGATTCTACAGGACAGGAATTTGCGAGAATAAAATTCGGACCAACAATCGACCAGGTTGGGGCCTTCGCGATCACAGAAGTGGGAGTGTCAAATAATGGATATTCAGCTCTATCTTCACAAGTTCGTCGTGACCGTCATACTGTTACTGTGTACCAGCAATGTCGGAGGTAATCCTCCCACCAAGACCTCAAGATCACTAATATACCGTAAGCTCTCGACCTCGCTTCGATACGTTCCATCAACGGGTGCGGGCAAGGTCGTAAATACGACCGCAGTGTCCTCGCTGTTTTGAGAAATGAGCTCGTTCAAGATCAAGTGCTGTGCTCGACTTGGCAGATCATTGAACGAGAGAGGAACCGATGCCGCCGCGGGGTAGCCACTGGCATATTTGGGTGTACCAAAGTCTTCCCCTGTCCGCTGGTAGATTGAACGAACGTTGTCATCGCCAGAGCCATTCGCGGCCGCCTTCTGGCGCCGTGGATGAGGTTCATTGGCAAACATGATCGAAGGACCCGGACCTTCTTCGCCGGCAGCCATGGTTGTCACCGGCACAGGTTCGGAAGTGAAGTTTGGTGAGTGCGTGCTGGACCGCTGCTTTGTGATGATTTTAAGGCTCGATTTCGGGGAAGCTGACCTGCTGGGGACGTCGTCGTCGGACAGTGGGGGCCGACTTGGCGCCTCCTCTCCGACATCCAGCACGTCTTCTGAAAAGTCAATCAGTGGGTCTGGTAACTCAGGCGTATCCGGCCTGCTGGTGGTCCCTTCTTGCGCAGGACGTTTTTGGTCTCGGGAGGACTTTGACCTGCTGGAGCTTGCACGACTACTCTTTTTGGAAGACGCCTTTGTTCGCGTTTCCGTGATGGACTTTTTCCCGCCAAAAGAGAGCACGTCATCATCGTTATCATCGCCGTCGGCCTCGCTGTTGTCATCGTCCTCTTCCAGGGACATGTCCTCCTCTGTTTCGGTGGAATTGTTATCTGTGTCCTCGGACTCTGACTGAGAAAACTCAGAGTCACTCGGATGAGAGGCGTGTCGGCTGAGGATGTCATCGCCCAGTCGGGAGGTTCGCATATTCAAGCTGACGCCGAGGTTGGAGATGTTGCCGAAAGACGATCGTCGGCGTGGGTGTTGCAGCATTTTCCTGAGCTCCTCAAAACGCACAACGGAAGCCTCTCTTTTGCTTTGAAAGGACGAGCTTGGCCAGACGACGTCATCTGCCATGGAGAGAACGTCGACCGCACTGATGTCGCCGGTTCGTATTTTCCCTCGGAATTGTTGCAATTCTCTCCACCAGTCCTCGTCCTCCAAGACCTTGTTCACCTGTAGATCCACGTCTGGGTCGACCTCTTCACCGTTGACGATCAGTTGGTACGACTTGACGTCACCGCACGCAAGCCAAAACACGAGGATTTGGGCTTGAATCCGGAGGTTCTCAAGCAGAGACGACACCCTTGCCCGTTCTTCTTCCACGTCAGACTCATATTCGACAAAGACGGCGACGCGGAGTTTGAACGACTTCTTCCATGACGGGACGGTGTTGAGGATGCATCCGAGCTGAAGGATCAGAGTGTACGTGTCAAAGTTTGTCGTCAACACATTTCGCGGCTGGCCTTCTGTTTCGGACGCGAGCTCGGCCGACATTTGAATGGGCCACAGGTCGATGTACTTCTTCGTATTCCCTTCTTTGGGGTTGGGCAGCTCGAGCTCTCCAAAGCCGACGGCGATGGCGACGTTGGTCTGCAGTTTTAAGATCATGTCCTCGAGCACCATCACGTAACTCTGAATATCGGTTCGCTTTTCGACGTAACAGATATCGGTGGGTAAGGCGCCCTTGGGCTGACTTTTGCTGCTTCTTCGTTTCCGAGAGTTGTCGCCGTGTTTCCGTTCGGGCGGCGGGCTGGGGACATCTACCAATGGCTGTTCACTCCGAAACTGTTGGAGGTTGTAGAAGCCGAATATGACGATGTTCGGTCGCATGCTCCCTAACCCGGCCGAGAGGAAAATGTTTCTCGCCCCCCATTCGATCGAGGGGGAGATTGCCACGTTGATGAAGGCTTTAATTTTCGAGAAGTCGATATACTTGTTCCACGCAGCTTGTTGGCGACGCGCTTCGGGCACGGAGGCGCCAAAATTCTGGGTGACGATGACGTGGCCGATGATGAACAAGGCTCCCTTTTTCAGAGAATTGCAGAATTGAATGAGCTTGTACGCACGCCGGGGATCATTGACGAAGAGGAGGATCTGAGGTCGCCAAAACTTGACATGTTCGGTCTTCAGGCGCAGCAGATACTTTCGTACCTGGTGGTAAATCAAAACTTCAGAGATCGCACCCCACGGCTTTGGTGGAGTGGTATAGTGAATGAGAACGATGAGCATCAATAAAAGGCCGATAGATCCCGCGGCAGAGATCCCATCGACGAAGAACATGCTGGTGACACTGAGGATGGCGCCGAGGAGAGCGGTCTCCCAGTTGAAGTACTGGAAGGAGGGACGAAAATTTGGCGCGGACCCGACCTTTAAGAAAAATGTCGCGATGTTGAGGGCAAAAAATGTCCTGCACCGCGGGTCAGAATGATGGCCCTTGTTTCTCCAGCCCAACTTACATCAGGTACGTCATGGTAATGAGCGACGCGATTCTGTTGATGTCAAGAAGCAAAGTAAGCTGAGCGACGACGAACGTGCACAAAATGGCATATATCGGCTCGTCATTCTTCTCCGTACCTTGACCAAAAATTGACAGTCCCGGAATGATGTCGTCCCGGGCAATGGCCTGTAACTGCTTGGCGGGGCCGATGATACCCATCAGGACGGAGAAGAAGGTGGTGGCAATCTCGCCGGCAAGGATCAAGATGCCCGAAAGATTCGTGTCCTGGACCACATTGACGTTTTTGTAAAATGACTCTCTCGTGATGCTGGCCCCCATGGCCACAATGACCAAAGTATATGACGCGAACGTCAAGGCCAGGCCGGCCAAGGTCCCACGGGGAATGGATTTACTGGGATTCTTCAGATCGCCGGACATGCTCGCCCCTGCAAGGATACCTCCCGTGGCCGGAAAGAGGATCCCGAAGAGGTCTTGGTAGTTCTCTTTTTCTCGCAATTGGCTTCCCGCGGCGCCACGGGTGAAATGAGGGAGGAGATTCTCCTTGAGAGTCTGAATGCTCAGGCCCGTGAATTGGGTGAATTGCTTCGTCTCTTCAAACGGGCCCATGACCACACTCGATAGAGGGATGCTGAATGTGGCGATCAGCAGAACAAGCAAGAGCCCGTTGCTGGCGCGAGCAAAAATGGCGCTTCCGGCAAGACAGATAGCGACGCAGACGACGACGACCAGTGAGCTCCACAGATACTGCCACCACGCATCCTCTGGAAGCGTGTTGGACCAGTTCCCGGAAATCGAGCCGAAATTGTACACAAGACAGTCGATCAAACCGACAGCGTTCATGCCCGTGTTGAAGACAAATCCAAGGTAAGAGATGACACCGATCGATCCGCCGAATTCCGGTCCCAGTGACCTGGAGATGAGATAGTAAGCGCCGCCGCCACGGACGGTCCCGTTGGACGCGATGGCCGAGATAGACATGGTGGTGACAAGGTTGATCAAATAGGCGGCCACCAGCATGACAAGCATGCCCACGATACCGCTCTGCCCCAAGATGAACCCAAATCTGATGAACATCAGGATACTCAGCACATTCAGACTCGTCGGGACAAAGACACCGGAGAACGTGTCCAGTTTGGCCGTGGCACCTCCGCGTCGGCGCAAAGACCCTATCCTGCGTCCCGAGCCCTTCTCGTTCTTGCTGGATTCACGCGCAACCACCGACGGCGACCGCTTTGGCACGCTTCCCAGCCCCGAATGGTCCTCTCCTGGAGCTGCAAGACGCAGGCCGGCGTCGCCATTCTCGTCCACTACTGCTCCAACGGCGTTGGGTGGCGCGCCCTGAGGTTGGGAGAAGGGCGTCGTCGCCTGTTCCGACGGTGGTCCGGACTCATTATACCCTGGCTCTGCCTCGACTGGATCGGCCGTCGGACTGTCTCCCGGAGGAGTCGATGGCAGCGAGGAGCGTCTCAGCAATTGAGCGGCGTCATCCCTCGCTGTCCGCGTCGAGAAAGTGGGCCGATTGCGGGAAAGGGTGCCTCTCCCCAGGCTCGGCCAAGCTATTCCTCCAGTTCCAATCATATCAAAATATAATCATGCAGAATAAAAGATCCATCATCAATGGTTGATCGAAGATTTCAGTCATCACCCACCGGGAACCATGGCGTGGCGGTGGCGGCGATCTCGACAGGTCTGCGGTTTGGTACACTCTGAATGGCTCAGGCGAAGAAAAGGCTCTCCTACAGCGAGCCCGCACCGAGCGCGTCTCACACAAGCGAATGACTTCAGAGAATTGAAGTTTATTATATCGAGGGGTCTATCAGCTGAGTTCAACCGTGATATGAAGTCCAAGGGACCAAGACCAGATTGCCGGAAGTTTTTTGCGAGGCTTGGCTACTGGTCCCTGCATAACACCGGAGGCGGACCTGTCCGAGGCTGCAGCCCACCAGTGACTGACCAACCAACGTCACTGCACCTCCAAATTTCTCTCTGACTTCGCTCACTCCTTCACTCACTCACAACCTCAGGTATACTGGCGCGAGAATAGCCTCCGCATATCCTCTCCCTCCTACTCTAGGCTGATGTCATCTGTCCGACCTCTGGATATCCGGCGGAGGAGTCCAGGCTCGTCTCCCGCCGCTGCCTCTCCTGCGGCGTCGGTGAGCTCGCGACATGCATCGATAGCCAGGCTGTCGACTCCTGTCCCTTCGCAACCCCGTCCCAACACGCCCCCTGTCCGGCAGGTGCTGATTCCGCAGCAACTCGCCGCTGATTCTCATGCGGCTCTGCCGGCCATTGAAAACGCAGCATCACTGCCGGGTCCTGGTCCGTCCGCTTTGACGACCGCTCTGGCCAGCAGTTCTGCTCCAACACCTCCGCCGATCGCGAGCACACCGCCGAGACAAACGGCACCGGGCACCGCGGGACTAGGCAGTCACGACAGAATACCCAGAAGCAATTATGGCTCGTTTGATAATCGCGAAGTCTCCAGCAGTCCTATCCCGGCTGAAGATCCAGAAGTGGTGAAGCGACACTTGGTCCAGCCACAGCAAGGATCCGGCCGCTTTGGGCATTCGCTGCGGGTCAACGGCGGTGACGCCACCGGCCATGGACTCGATCCCGACGAATTTTCCAGCTTGCGGCTCCAAGGTGGAGACATGACCCGGTCGGTGTATCGGTGGGCAGAAGAGGCCGAAGGGAGTGGGCGAGGTCGGCAGCAACGCAGTAAGAGCTTCAACGTACCTCGCCCGGGGCCGGAGAGTGAAGTTTTGGACATCCACAACATCCTCGTGCCAGGCGGCTTCCGGAGAAATTTCATTCGCCGAACCGCAGGCAGCCCTGCTCCCGTGGGCCAACATCCGTCTGATGGCGCCGGTGGCGGGTGGGAAACGGGGGTCGCATCGGCCAAACCGCCCGCACCACCGAAACTGTTCACGAACAGTTTTCTCGAATTCTTAACCCTCTATGGCCATTTTGCCGGCGAGGACTTGGAAGAGGACGACGAAGTCCTCGAGCCAGACGAGTATTTTTCCTCCGACGCCTGGGAAGAGGGGAGTGAGGGGGAGCTGGGCGAAGAGAGTACCCTTCTGACGCCTGGTACGCCGGCAGGATTTCGGAAGAGAAAGCACAGAGAGAGGACGGGGGCGGCCAACAATACCATGTTCAATGCGGCCCTACTCCTGCTCAAATCTTTCGTGGGCACCGGCGTCCTCTTCCTTCCTCGCGCCTTTCTCAACGGAGGCATGCTTTTCTCCTCCTTGGTCCTCCTGGGAGTCGCCGTCCTGAGCTTCCATTGCTTCATCTTACTGGTCAACACACGACGCCAAGTCGAAGGTTCCTTTGGCGATATCGGCGGCGTCTTGTACGGCAAATGGATGCGAGCATTAATCCTGTTCTCCATTGTGCTGAGCCAAGTGGGCTTCGTCTCGGCTTACATCGTCTTTACCTCGGAGAACCTGCAGGCCTTCGTTTTGGCCGTGTCCAAGTGCCGAAGCTTTATTGACATCAAGTTCATGGTCATGATGCAGCTCATCGTGTTCTTGCCATTGAGTTTGATCCGGGACATCAGCAAACTGGGCTTCACCGCCCTCATCGCCGACGCCTTCATCCTGCTGGGGCTGCTCTACCTCTACTACTTCGACATCGGCACCATTATTGACAATCGTGGCATCGCCGACATCACCCTCTTTAACCCTTCCAGCTGGACACTTTTCATCGGGACGGCCATCTTCACGTTCGAAGGCGTCGGCTTGATCATACCCATTCAAGAGTCTATGAAACAGCCTCAGAAATTCCCCAACGTTCTCGCCGTGGTCATGGTGATCATCACCATTCTCTTCACCTCCATTGGGGCTCTGTCGTACGCGGCTTACGGCTCAAAGACCCAGACCGTCGTCATCTTAAACTTGCCTCAGGATAGCAAGGTGGTCAACGCCGTCCAATTCCTGTATTCGCTCGCCATCCTTCTGAGCACGCCATTGCAGCTCTTTCCTGCCATTCGCATCATGGAGAATGGGTTATTCAGCCGCAGTGGCAAGTACAATCCTTACATCAAATGGCAGAAAAACGTCTTCCGGTTCTTTCTCGTCTTCATTTGTGCCCTCATCGCCTGGGGCGGTGCCGGAGACTTGGACAAGTTTGTCTCCTTGGTCGGGAGCTTTGCCTGTGTGCCCCTCGTCTACGTCTATCCTCCAATGCTCCATCTGAAGGCGGTGTCCAAGACTCTCTGGCAGCGAACTCTGGATTATGCTGTGTGCGTCCTCGGAGTTGTCGGCTGCGTCTACACCACCGCTCTTACTGTCCAGCAGTGGGCCGGAGGAAGCGCCCCGAAGAGTCCTGGATACTGCGATAACTAAGTTAATGCGCCTGGACAGCCGCACTTGGTCATACAGCCTCTGGCAGGCTGCTCTGTGGCAGGCATGTGGTTGATCCCAGATTGAGGATTCTGTATTGCAAGTCTGAACATGCAGGGTTATTTCGCAATGTGTATCCAGACGAGAAATAACGTCTCGCTTTATGGCCTATTCAGTCTAGACCTCTTAGATTTTGGTCTTTATCCAGTATCGAAGCTACAGCGCTCAGGATAAATGGTTGTAAGTGAATGCATCGCAGCATCCATCATCACCGTCTTGACATCGTTATTGCCCGTCCTCTCCATCAACAAAACTCTCAAAGTCGTCAGAAAACTGCCGCTGCGAGCCGGCGTCTTCATCGCTGGCGTCCTCGCCCTCCTCGCCCTCCTCGTCATCGGTCCTATCATGGTCATCGCTTTCCTGAAAAGCATTCACTCTTTTCAATGAGTTTGCACCTGCGGGCATCTCGCCGAGTCGACCTTCGCGCCCTTCAATCACTGGCGCTGCTTCTGCTGCTCCATCGTCCTGGTGGTCTGGCTCCACTGCCTCTCTTTTGGGCGGCGGAGTGAACCAGGGGATTTTACCTCGCAAGAAGTCATTGAGCACCATCTTGGCCGCGCTGTCTACGTCGGGTTCGCCGCCTTTCAGCAATCTGCCACCTTTCCTCGCGAGCAGACTCAGAAACTCGATCGCATCGTCGTTCCACTCGGAGGCCTTGATTTCGTACGTACGCTCGATGTGACGGGTCTGAGTCCGTCTGAAGACGGCGTCGATGTATTGCGCGGGATGCTCGACGTTCTCGACGCGCACAACCCCTCGAAGCAGGATGTCCTCCTCGGTGTCGCTTTGGCTAGGAGGGACGACACCCGGGCAATCGATTAGGTAGATTCGTTTCATGAGCGTAATGTACTGCCATACTTTCGTCTCTCCCGGAATTGGAGCCACTTTGCACACGCGTTTCTTTCGTAAGGTGTTGATGATGGAAGATTTTCCCGTATTCGGGTATCCGATGAAGCCGATGGATATCTGCTTTCGTGACGCGTGCAGCGTCGAAAACTGGCGCAGCAGCGAGATGAGAGATCCTTTGCCAAAGGAGTTAGTCAAGGAAGCATGAAATGCCAATGTTGGATACTCTTTCGAGAGCAGCCGGACCCATTGCGCCTAGAAGCAAAGATTTCGTCAGCATGTGTGAAACATTACTAAGAGACGTGCTATGAGCAAAGCCAACTGGCAAAGCAAACCTCAACTCGAACGAAACACGCCGTGGCTCTGTGGACATGGCTTCCAAGACGGATGCCATGACCGTGACCACCTGCAAGCAAGCTGGTGGCGAGCCCGGTTGATGTACCAAAGCTGTAACAGGCGACTTTCACTGAAAGCAAAAGTGCGGAAAGGCGCCTTGACTTAGCAATGGAAAAGAGGAAAGGGGGGGAGAGTTGAGGTCACGAAATGGTTGTCTGCGAAGGGTAGTGCTTACTGCGATGTTTGTGGGCACCAGATCGCACTTGTTCAAAACAAAGACCAAGTGCTTATGCGATGCCTCCTCACGAATGTACTTCTCGATGCTCCGACATCGCGTGCCTTCAGGGTCTCGTGCATCGAGCACATGAATGACCACATCCGACGAGTCGATGACCTTGTAGAGCTCATTCCATATTCTTTTGCTCTGCCCCTTGGAAAAGATCGGCTCTCTGGCTGTGCTGAGCCCTTCATCTTGGCTCGTCTGTTGCATTTCGGCAGCAGTCTGTCCACTCAATAGTTTGTTCTCTTCCAGCCGTTCCAAATAATTTTCATGCATTTTGACGGACTCGCCGGCCAGGTCGGACACGGAGCTGGCGCTCAATTTCACGCGCTTCCGTTGAGACTTCGGTCCAAACGTATCTGCAAACGGTGCCGACTCGACCGCAATTTTGGCCTGGTGCTGTTTGATCCCGTTCTTGGTATTCTCGGTGTCACGAATCAAACTCATCGAGAGTTTGTTGGTCTTCAGTAAGACCTGGTAAGGATCTGCCGCCCGCTCCGCCACGGCTTGTCGGAAAGAGTCGAGAGCGCTCTGTGATATCACTCTGGTATTCCCGAACCATTTTCGATTCGGCTCCACCCGTGCTTTGGGAATCTCTCTCGACTGGTAGGAAGCCGCCTTTGTTATTTTTCCTTCGGCATTTCTCTGCGCTCTGCCCTCCTTGAACATGTTGAGGGTCTTGACCTTTTTGGCACTCCTTTGTTGTTTGTCAGCAATTACTTGCACTCGTCCAGCTTGGAGCAGGCGCACCGGTAGAAGTTTTCGCCCTTCACCTTGACATTGGCCATGCCGTCAGTCGATGTGCCCTGCCGCTCCCGGCGGGCGGCTTCCTTCTTGCGTGCGCCCATAGCTGACTGAAGGTGAGTGAAGAAGTGAGTGGGGAAAAGGGTTAGTCGGGCCTGTCAGGGCAATGAATCCACCATGGACATGGACAGTCGATGTTTGATCTTGACCTTCTCTGAACCCAATAAAACTAAAAAATGGCCGTGCCAAGATTTCACACCTAATTTGGTTAGGTTCCATTGCGGATTTCTTTGCTCAAGCTCATCTTTGCTTCAGTCAACCTTGGAGCATTGGAACCGGCCCTCGAAGAATCAAAGTCGCCAAACCACTCGGACGCCACATTGCTGCGTGCCCTGAAATTAACTCCTTTGTCAAAGTTGGACGACGTGCCGCCCCATCTCGGCCAACACCAATTACTGCGCACAGATTCCGGATCATGGAGGCATTACAAGGTTCCATCTGTCGAGTTTGCAGGTTGCGACTGAGCACGCCTCTTCAGACGCGCACGTTCGCCACCTCGTCACAGCGGGCATCGATCCCTCCAGAGTCGCCACACTACGTTGATGTCCCTTCCTCATATCAGCCCGCCTCAGTGTTTCATCGCCAACCCAAAGGCATTTTACCAGTGCCTCGCGAATTATTTCCGGCTCGGCGGCCTGACAAAGCATCCAAAGAGTATGCGTTGAAGGCGACCCCCGACAAGCTGCGCAAAAATGTGGTACCACCGGAGAAGATGAGCGAATTGGAACAGTACAAGACGCGGATGGCGCTGAAGCGGAAACAACACTTGCGTCAAGGTCTCGCTGAGTTGTATGCGCGGAAAAAGGACATGGACGCATCAGTCTCGCGGCGCAGCGCGAGCAAGCAAGCTGAGCGAGCACGTCTGATTTCTCAAGCCGAGCGCGAAGACGCCCGGCTCACCAAAGTGTCCACACCGACGGCGATGCAACCCGGCCAGAGCCACGCGTTGTCTGACGTAGACGTCCAGGAAATATATGAGCGGAAGAAAGCAAACCTGGAGCGGACCATGCTCGAAAAGGCGGAAGACCAACGAGACGAATTGCATACTCTGTACATGCACGCACGAAAGTTCATCACGACAGAAGACCAGCTGCTGGCCGAAATCGAGGCAGAGTTCCAGAACAAGAAGTTCTACGAGCACGGAAAGAGCATGTGGAGCCACGGACGACCTGACACGGTTGAGGACATGATCAAATTCGGCAGGACATCCACGGAGACGAAGCTGGGAACCGAGTACGCGGAGAGATACAAGCGGGATCAGGAGAGGATGCAAAAGATTGCGGAGAAGTTGAGTGGTGGGAAGATGTGAGATACGGGCTCGCTTCACAAATTTTGGAGTAAATTGATCGTCTGCCGACAGCGATCTCGTGTATAATATGCTCGCACTATTGAGATCAATGGCATGGGATACACCCTTTCTTGTTTGAACGATATTTCCCCCACCTTGTGACATTGTATACTCTTGGCCGAGCTTTGCACCATTCCCTCGGAAACGCACTTGTAGCGGCAAGGTCAAAGGTTGGCCTCCACTTTGGCATGCTTGATATCCAAATCTTTCCCTGCTGTCCCCCGGGGTGGGTGCTCTGCATAATGCTTTGACCTTTGGCCGACTGCTCTCTTCTGGACAGTTGGCCCCCAGGCCCAGCCACGATTTCTCTCCTGTTTCCTCTGGCTTCGTCCATGCCATTGCGTGATCGGGATAATCCCAGCTCTGTCCTCACCACCCAAGTCGGATCTCTGTTTTCCAACAGGGATTGCGGTCGTGTATCAGATACCCTTCCGTTCTAGGAGCCTTCTTTGTCGCCGGCCTGAAGGTTGATGCGTGCTAGCGCACGCTGACTCGCGTAGAGGCGCCATTGTCCAGGTCCGTTGGTTGACGAAAAGCCCAACTCCCAACGCGTCGTCTAACCGATGCAGACAGAGTGTGAAACCAAACTTTTCGGAATCGTAATGTTCTCCGGCGTCGGACTAATGCGTCTTCTCTGGTACCTCAGGAACCATTTTGGCGCCGCTTGTTGCCGTAGTTTGCAGTAGCTTCACGGCCCATCTCTGTGATATCCGTTTCAGGTCAGGGCGCGTACACCAAGGCCGACGCTGCGAGTCTCAAAGAGCTCCATCAGGCCGGCACCGACGCACTCCTCCAGAACCCAGTCGAAGCTGAGGCCGTACAGGTCCTTCCACTTTTTGGTCTTGCCCGGCAAGACGCCGGAAAAGTCGCCTCTGATTCGTTTGGCAACCGAGACGCGGCCCTCTGAATCAACGGCGCCATCCCACCGTTCCCGCAAGAGATCCAAGGGAGATTCGCTGTACTTTGATTTGCTCAGGAGCGCCAGCAGGTGTGCCCGAGCGGCGTTGAGCAGTCGAAGATATGGGCCTATGTTGGGAATCGACAGCACCAATTCGCCGCCCTTGGCCAGGCCTGGAGACTCTGAATTGGGCCGCCTTGCAGCACCGACCCCACCCAGATTCTCAAAGGCGGCATCTCCTCCGACGGCGCCCGAGGTGCCTGAAGCCGCACGTGATACCCTCGGCATGGCGACGAGCGACGAGCCACTCAGTGCGAGATGGCGCGTACCAGACAAGGAAGAAGAAACAAGAAAGCCAGCACGTGTCAGCGCCGTCAGCTCGGACACGGACAACAGCTGAGAAGAGAATGACACGGCTCGAGGATGTTGGCGCAGCACTTCCATAAACGCCGACACGACATCTGGCGCAACAGGACTCCGCTGCAGGAGGGCGTGGACGTCGTCGGTGGTGATCAAGACTTCACTGGTCCCACTGATGTCGTTGCCTCGGCCAGTGACTTTGATCTTGCGAAGTTGACCGGCTGCTTGCAGTGCGGCAATCTGGCGCTCCGTCTTGGACGATGCTGAGACGAGAGCATGGACGTGGGCCAGCGAGACGACCCGGGGCAGGTTCCTCTGAAAGTTCAGCACCTCGGCGATCCGAGTGCTGTTCATGCCCGCACGTTCTGGAATAGCACAGAACATGGAGCGCGTGCTGTACTGTACCGCCGTAGTCACATCCTGCACGGCCGCCACGGAAATACCCGAGAGGACTTTGCCTGTGGGGTCCAGCCGGTCACCGCCAGGGTGGTCATCATGGTCGGCCTCGTCGAAGGAGGCATCAGCAAGCGGCTTGGTACGCTGGATGGACTTTGTGCGCGCCGCGGCGGCAAAGGGCGAGGACGAATGTCGACGCCCAATCGAAGTCCTGGCCGGCTTCTGCACGCGCGATGAGTGAGCAGCGGTCAAGTATAAGGGCATCTGTTGTGACGACACGAGGAGTCAGAAGGTGGACAGAGGAAGCTGAGACACGGACGCGGTTAATACGGACAAGTTCGTACGCCCTGTGGCCTCGGACATGCTTCCGGCAACCTGGCTGAGGGGTTGGAATTAGGCGCCCGCTGGAACGACCTTGGACGACCTCTTGGACATGTGGGCGGGTCCCCAGGATGGATATGTTGTGGTCCAGCTGGGAGGTCCAGGCGCAGGAGTGGATGGCCATGTCCTTGCCTGCGCGTCATAGGGTTGGCATTGTCCAACAACAGCAAAACAGTTTCCTTCCATCGAGTCGACGACGTTCGCTCCACTCCTCTCCCACCAACACCACCCCTCCGGGGCCACACCCACATGCTCGCCCCAGTCCTGCTTGCTAGTCACGACACTGGCACCACAAAAACTCCGGATCCATGCTCGTTGATCCGGTCGTTTCCTTGCTTTTCCACTCCAAACCAGTGTACCCGTTATATAGCCAACGCCGGTCCGGCCGTCGTCTGATTTATCTCGGTTGTCGCATTACTTCCACGCTCTTTCATCTCAACCCCGCTTTAACAGCTTCCTACCCTCTCAACCCGTCTGCTCACCGGCCCAGTCTGCTGGGCCTTCCGTGGGCACACTGGCCGGAGCGATCGCATTGAAGGTACTCCGTTGATCCTTTCCCCCCCGCTGCCATCACGACCCATTACTTCCCCGCTCGCCTCCGTCCATGCCAACATGACCATCTTCGTGGCCACCCTCTTCCTCCCATACACCATCAACTTCGGCGTTCCTCAGTCACGGCCGGGCTCGCCAGATGCGCAAAGGCAGCCGCCACTGCTCCCGGCACAGACATCACATCCCGAGGGCCAACCTCTGAGCCTCTTCAGTGGCGGGACTCCAGCACCGATTGTACAGACTCCTGGGGCGACGACCGACCATGAGAAGATCTTCCGGCCCCACGTGGAGCGTCCATTCAGTCTTTCCCTGCCCACGCGCAACGGGGATCAGAGAGAGGCGGCCGTGAAGGAGCTGCGGCCCATCTCTCGACATGACTTGCACTCGCCCGGCTGGGGGAAGACTTTTACTTGGAACCAGCCGGCCTCGCGAGCCAAGTCACCTCCTCCCATCTCGATTCTGAGACACAACACCCCACGGGAGAAGACGGTGAACCCACTCGCGAAGCCTGCTGGCCCGTCCAAGCCAAGGGAGAGGCCGAGGACTTTCAGCCATGAACATCGCCTCTCGGAGGACAATTACACGGTGGAAAAGGCGCAGGTCGGCAACGGCGGGCTCTTCAACGCGATCAATGCCGTCAGTGACTCTGGAATCCTCGAGGAGAAGACGTGGGTGGGCACGCTCGGCTGTCCGACGGATGCGCTGGAGCAGCGGATCAAAGAAGACATTGCTGAAAGGCTCGAAAACGACTACGACTCGTTGACCGTGTATGCGGATGACAGCGATCTGAATGGCCACTACGAACACTATTGCAAGACCATCCTGTGGCCCGTCTTCCACTACCAGATTCCCGACCATCCGAAGAGCAAGGCCTACGAGGATCATTCTTGGGTCTTTTATGTCAAGGTCAACGAATTATTCGCCGACCGGATTGCCAAGAACTACAAGAAGGGAGACGTCATCTGGGTGCACGACTACCATTTGCTCCTGGTTCCTGGCATGCTCCGTAAAAAGCTCCCCGATGCCCAGATTGGCTTCTTCTTGCACACGGCCTTCCCTTCGTCCGAGATCTTCCGCTGCCTGGCCGTTCGCACCGATCTGCTGGAAGGCATCCTGGGCGCCAACATGATCGGGTTCCAAACCGAGGAATACGGCCACCATTTCTTGCAGACCTGCAGTCGCCTGCTCAACGTCGAGGCCACGAAGCAGGGCGTCATTCTCGAAAATGGCCGCTTTGTCCACGTCGGCACGTTCCCCATTGGGATCGACCCGAAAGCGCTCGACCTCCAGCGGCAGGGGCCCGAGGTGGCGGAGTGGGTGCGGACCATTGCCGACAAATATCGCGGCAAGCGAATCCTGGTGGCCCGTGACAAGCTCGACAACATTCGTGGGGTGCGGCAGAAGATCCTCGCTTACGAGCTGTTCCTCAACCGCTATCCCCAGTACAAAGACCAGGTCGTCCTGATCCAGATCGCCATCTCGTCGACCGAAGACGCCGAGCTGAGCGCGACCATCGCGGACATCGTCACCAGAGTCAACTCGATACACTCCACGTTGGCCCACCAGCCGCTGGTCTTTTTGAAACAGGATATCGACTTTGCCCAATACCTGGCCCTGCTGACCATCGCCGAAAGCTTACTGATTACGAGCTTGCGAGAGGGGATGAACTTGACCGGCCACGAGTACGTCTTTTGTCAAGATGGCAAGTTTGCCGACACCAAACACGGCCCTCTGATCCTGAGCGAGTTCACCGGGTCCGCGTCGGTCTTTGGTCATAGTCCTCTCCTCGTCAATCCCTGGGACTACAGCCAGTGTGCCGAGGCCATCCGAAAAGCGCTGGACATGCCTCCCGAGGAACGCGAAAACCGTTGGCGGAGCATGCACGACGTGGTCATGCGACGCAATGCCACCCAATGGTTCAAGTCCTATATCCGGCACCTGGAATACGCTTGGAAAGAGCACTCGATTCGAGACTCGACGTCGGTCCCGCGTCTGTCATTCCCGAACCTGAAGCGGAAATATCAAAAGGCGCAGAAGCGGCTGCTCATCCTCGACTACGAAGGCACCCTGGCCTCTTGGGGCTCTCCCACCGACATCATTCTCACCACTCCCAAGAGGGCGATCGACGTGCTCAATGACCTCATTGAGGACAAGAAAAACACGGTCTACGTCATGAGCGGAAGGACGCCCGAAGAGATGGAGCGGTTGTTCCGTCCCGTGCCGGGCCTCGGACTCATCGCCGAAAACGGCTGTTTTCTGAACGAGGCGGGTGAAGATGACTGGGTGGAGTTGGTCGACCTCGACCACGCCAAGACCTGGAAACAAGCCGTCAAGAGTATTCTGCAATACTACGTCGAACGCATCGAGGGGAGTAGGATCGAAGAACGGCACTCATCCCTGATCTTTGATTATTCCGACGCCGATGACTTGAACACCGCTTTCAAACAGGCCGGTGAGTGTGCCAATCACATCAACGATGCGTCCAACACCCAACATGTCAGCGCCGTGCCGATTGAGAACGGCCTTTATATCTCCGACATGAGAGTCAATAAGAGTTCGGCGACGACGATGATTAGTGACAAGTTTGAGAAGCTGCATGACAAGACGGGGCTTCCGATACCAGATTTTGTCATGGTCATTGGCGACTCACGAGAGGACGAGTACGTCTTCAATTGGGCCCACAAGCTCGAAAAGGCGGGCAAGGCCCAAACCGTCGTCACCGTCACCTTGGGCGCCCGCAGCACAGAAGCCTCGGCGACACTGACGCAGGGTGTTACCGGTAAGGCTTTGTCTCATCCTCGCTTCCTTGACGTGGCTGTCCATCCACTGACTATGCTCAGGTGTGTTATCTATTCTGGAAAAGCTTGCAGCGCTCCCTCAGCAATAGCCATCTCCTGGTTGCATTGGGATGAGGCAAGAAGCCAGCTTTTCTTCTTTTTTGGAAGCAGCGTGCAGGACCGCGGCGTGGGAGTTATAATGACGGAATGAAGAGACGATCGATGCTGATTGCTTAATCATTGGCATGATACCCATCTAGGATAGAGAAAATGGTGAGCGTAATAGTATATGGCCTATACAGAATCAGCCAGTCAATGGAAAGATTGGTGTGACTTCGACTACAGGGGCCAATGGATATGGCCAATCCCGATTTCTCTGCTGTCACTGCTGCACTGCTCCGGCCTGATCGAGTGGCGACTTGCACTCGAGGAGATGAGACAGGCCAGGAGAGCGAGAGCTCCAGTTGAAGATTGTGACTGGGAAGGGCAGGTTGAGAAATAGCAGGGTGGAGAAAGATGATGGGTTTGATCACGAAGAATGATTAACGGCTTGAACAAGCTAACATGTCATTAATTTACAACATCATGCCTTTCCATCCAAAACCATTGCCCAATTGCGGTGCCGTTGAGGACCGAATTGTGTCTCACCCGCCCATTGAATGTAGCGCTCGCTGAAAAGAGCTGTAACTGCTGCTCATGGACGACGATGACTGTTCTGGAGAGGAGTTGCTGCGTGGCATATGGTGCGACACCACACTGCTGGAGGAAGTCGCAACGACACGAGTAGTGCTCGCTGCAGAAGTCGACTCTGATGTCGAGAGAGTTATGGATGCCGGGCAATGGGAGTTGATGGCCAAGACGGATCTCCGCGCAAAGAATGATGATGCCATCTGAGACGATTGGCTTGTGATTTGTGGTTGATGTGACTTGGGTCAAAACTAGAAGACGCAGTCGAAACGAGATGGTATGAGCATCAGCTTGATTTTGGGGGATTCTACGTGGACCAAATACTCCTTTTTTCACTTATATAGGCCTTGCTGGCAATGAAATAGATGCAAGTGAGATGTGGCTGAGTCAGGCTCGCCGGATATGCAAGCATCAGCCTTCGGTGTGTGGCAGTTCAGCCCTGATAAAGGGGCACAGCGAGCGTATGAAAAGCCCTCAAACCCGACTAGGTCGAGGCTGACTCCAGAAGAGCCACGTGAAAGAGAGACGCTCCTGGACGGCTCACCAAGTGCTGACGGGGCAGCCCACGTGGGGAGAGTTGACCGCCAGAAATAGCTCCAAACGCTCAAGGACAGTCTCTTTGGGCTTGATTATCTCGAAGTTCATGCGGTGTGTACACATCTCTGCGATCTCGACTGGACTTGGTGCCTCCCTCGGCGGCAGAGCTGAGCGATCGAGACAAGGGCCAAGTTAGAGGACACGGTTGGCACTCTTGGGGCATGCATTTCAGCCATTGACTCACTCACTGATTGATTGAGATATGCCAACCCTTCTCGCAAGTTTGTACACTTGCATCATCATCATCCTCCTAGAGAATGTGGTAAGTTGGGCAGTGAGGGAGGCCAGGCCAACCCCGCCGTTACATAACCAGAGCCGACCCCGCGCTTGGCAAAGCTTTCTCCTTGACCTCCCTACTACCTTTCTCGTCCTGCTTCAAAAATTGGAAGCCCCCAATCAAACTCCATGATGGCAGGAGAGTTCTGTGATTTGATGATCTGTCTCCTCGGAACGGCATTGAAGCCCTTGGCTGGAACAATCCGCGACCAAGGCCAGGCCAATTATGACGCAACAGGGGCAACCCAATCAACATGCCCACCCAACCACATCTGCCCTCTCGTGTTACCGTCGTTGGCATCTGCGTCATAGTGCGGTCAGCTCGCCTCTTGACAAAGGGGAGGCCTACTGATTGTTCAACTGAACTAGTCCAGGCAAGTGGTACCAGAATTCGGAAACCACTGAAGTCCAGGCTCGAGCGCCCCTCACCCGATGACATGAAGGCGACGCCCAGCGCTTTCTGTGCCTGAAGACATGCATCCTATCTGGGTTGCACGTTACTTCCCCTATTCTGGCAACGACACTGCTAACACGCCTCGGAACTCCGGCGTGACTGGCTGGTGGCTAGATGAGAAGCATGGCTTGCTGTTTCGTCCAGTGACGAGTGATATACAAGGAACGACCTCCTCGGCAGCGGACACCACAGCCATAAATCTGAGGTATAGCTCTGGCTGTATGATGTCTAACTGGCATTCGTTTCCCCTCTGTACTTTCTCTTTCTCTCTCACACGTCTCTCTCCACATACGTCCCTGTCACATCCCTCTCTCACATATATCTCTCCCCGCTCACCGTCTCTCCTGACCACGTCTCCTTCTCTCGATTGTCTCCAGCAGAGCTCTTCATCAGACCGTTGTCCAGAATCGGAAATCCCTTCCCTCGAGGCAACAACCCCATCCTCACCATTGTTTTGACACAATGCGTTCCCTCCCCGTGGCAATCGGCATCTTGGGCGTCGTGCGAGCGCAAGATCTTTCCTCCCTACCCCAGTGCGCTGTGAGTCCAGCTGCGGTCCCCTCCCTTCGCCCATCCACACCAAGGCGCCTGACCTTCTCTGACCCCCGCGCTCCTTGGTAGCAATCGTGTGCTCTCAGTGCCATTGGCAGTACCGGCTGCGCCGCCACCGACGCCCACTGTATCTGCAGTGCTGCCAGCTTTCTGAGTGGCGTCGAGTCATGCATCTCGACCGCTTGCAGTGCCGCGGATCAAGCAGGTACGATCTGGTCTCCCAGCGCCTCTCTTCCTTGGCCGTACGGTATTCCCTTTGGGCTGTTCTTGAATATTCCTCCATATCCTTCAAGAGCTTCTATCACTCACGTCTCTTTCCCACCAAATAGCCGCCATTGCCTTCGCCCAGCAATACTGCCTGACCGGCAGTGTCACTATCACGCTTCCTAGCAGCACGGCCTCCACCTCAGCCCCCGCGACTGCTGCTCCATCGTCTTCCTCGGCCGCGCCGGTCCCGGCCGACACGACGACGACGGCCACGGTTGGCCCCTCGCCTTCGGCCTCATCGGAGAGCTCAAGTGCTGTGCCCGCCACCTTCAGCGGTGCCGCGGCTGCGATTGGATGCGAGTGGGTTATAGGGATGCTTGGTGTCGGTGCCGGTGTCATGGCTGCTTGGTAAACCGGGGAGAAAGCGCCGGCATTGCAGCCACGACCTCGCACCGCTCAATTCGATTGGGATCCGAGGCATGCTGTCACTGTGGGAATGCTCAGCAAGCACTCGCGGTTGGAGATTGATCTGCGGAACTTGATGGCATTGACCAGTTCGTCCATGTCATGGAGACCAACACTAGCAGCCGATGATTAATCTATCAACTGTCATTCATTCTCGTGGCAGACTTTGCATGGGGTCTGACTGAAGAACCGATCCCGCCTCTTCGTGAAAGATAAAATGGCCCTGTTCATTTTATATCTCGTTTATAACTTGGTGACCTTTCGATTCCGCGTCGTGTTCCTCGACGCATCGACGATCAAAGAGGCGTGCTGGCTCGTGGCCACAAGCTCTCTTTGCTCGTCCCACACCTCGACATCCAGATCTAGTCGGCCGTTGCGGATGACCTTGGCCTTGACCCGGACGAACAGCCATTCGACTCCGTCTTCGGGCAACAACTTCTTGACGTCCAGATTCAGCGCCAAAGTCGGGTACCAATATTTGGCTCGCGCCTCGGTCTCCTGGATGATTGGTTTCAAATCTCCTGGATTGCATGTCCCGATCGCGGCGTCCTCGCCCACCGGGTTCACATAACTCTCCACAATCTGCGGAAACATGTCGACGAGAAAGCCCAAGGCGTCGTTGGTCCACCGGCCATTGGGTCGTCCGCCAGGGGCGAAGCGCACCCATTGGTCGACGATGGACTTGGGCCGATCCGGTGGCCGCCGTTCAGGCTTGATCAGATGCATCTGAATGTTTTGTGCCGCACGGCGGAACTGACGAAACGGGTCTTTGGCCCGGATCATCCAGTTGGTATCCTGGCCCGTGGCGCCGAGTGTCTTCAGGTCGACGGGGAGTGTTGGCGGGTACATGGTGTATGCCGTCTCCAAGGAGAGGCCGGTTTCTTGGGCAATGTTGGTCATGGTGACGTAGCCTTCCACTTCATCCTGCCACCGGCCGTCTTCCTGCTCCTGCGAGAGGACGAGGTGCAGGTTGCTGATGCGGGCCCCGAGCTTGACATCCCTCACGCGGAACCGAGCGGGGCCGGCAGACGTCCGTCGCAGAAACTCCAAATGGAGATTCATTGGATTGGTTTCCGAGCGCGCCGAGTGTGTCAGGGCCATGTGGGTTCGGGCGACGATGAGAAAGGAGGAGGTCACGTAGCCGCCATTGGGCACTGTGGCATGCATAGTCAGCAGCAGTTGCAACAACAACACAAGCCGACCAAGGTGGCCGAGTCTAACTGACCTATTCCAATGCTCCAGTCATTGTCAAGGAATATTGAGTACTGGTGCGAAGCAAGCTGCTTGAGAGGGACGACGTCGGCGAAGGTCGGCGCCATGGTCGAACTCGACGTCCGAACAGCGAAGCGTCAGCAAGCAGAACTCGGTAAAGACATCAGAACAAGGGGCAGGAGAGGAAACGAAGAAAAGACATAAAACGAGAGAGCAATCTCGCGTTGTGCCTGGTGAAGAGCCTCGGCACGACGCCGCCGGCCGGCAAAGCGGGCACAGACAACGTCAGACATCATTATATGTGCGTGAACTGCCAAGTCAAGTCAAATCCAAAGTCTCCATTGGCGTCGATCGAGGGTGGCCCCAAAAGCATGAGCACTGGGTCAGTAGGGCAGGGAATGGACAACCTGTGGCTGGTGGAGGTGTGGCGGTCACCACACAGGGATGCACAATGACGACTCGGCAATCTATTGTGCCTGCTCCGCTCAGTGTCGCATGCCTGAGCCTGGGCACGGCATGGCATGGCAGGCAAAAGCGAACTCTGCAGACGATGTGTGACATTTCAATTTAGCAGATCCTCTCTCGCCGTTCAGCATGCCTAGCGGGTTCAATCATGACCTCTCCTGTTCGAAGACGTCGCCATGGAGGTCACATCTTCTACTCCGTCTTTCTTGTCCTATCGCTCTTCGGATGTTATAGCGTTCTCCGTTCCTTCGCCCGCGGGCATCCGCAGGATGGCCGTGTGTCGCCTAGATCACTCGAGCCCGGCGATCATGCGGTACGCATCCTCTGCGGGCTCCCTCGCCAGCCTTTGATTGACTTCTGCTAATCGTGAGCTCTCCATAGTGCCGACTGGTCCACCACGCCGAGGACCAATGCGCCTTTGTCCAGTCGAATTGCCCCGATGAAGAGGCCGGCCTCGTGTCCTATTTACAACTGTACTACTGCTCCCTCGCCGACGCAAAATCGCCCGCTTTCCTGTTATTGGTGCTATGGACTTGCCTGCTCTTCAGCACCATTGGCATTGCGGCCTCAGACTTCCTTTGCATAAATCTCAGCACGATTGCGACCGTGTTGGGCATGAGCGAGAGCTTCACGGGCGTCACCTTTCTCGCCTTCGGGAATGGTAGCCCTGATGTCTTCTCTACCTTTGCCGCCATGGGCAGCAACAGTGGCAGCCTGGCCGTGGGAGAGCTGATTGGAGCGGCCAGCTTCATTAGCGCCGTGGTGGCCGGGAGTATGGCACTCGTCAAGCCGTTCAAAGTGGCGAAGAGGAGTTTCATCCGAGATGTGGGCTTCTTCGCCGTCGCCGCGAGCTTCAGTCTGGTCTTTCTGGGCGACGGCAGTTTGCGGCTCTGGGAATGCGCCGTCATGATCGCCTACTACCTGTTCTATGTCGTCTTTGTCGTCACTTGGCATTGGTGGCTGGCCCGACGGCGGAGGCAGAGGCGGTCAGAGACTGCCGCCAGGCTCCAACAGCATATCCCGGACGCCCAAGAGCTGGAAATGCCGGGACTGGCGGACGAGGATGAAGAAGCACGGCCGGCGAGCGAGCGAACAGAACTTCTCCGCGCACCGTCGGGAGAGAGCGTGCCCGGGTTGCGGGCTCCAGGAACGCCGGTTTGGAAGATCGAAGACGTGGACGAGGACGACGAAGCCCGCGATCGATACCTCGCCGAATTACAGAGCAACATGAGGGTCAGTCGACCTCATCGCGGCGAAAGGCGAAACACCATGACGCCCATCAGACCGAGTCTGATCGGTGCGTTGGAGTTCAGATCCGTCTTGAGTTCGCTCGAGAAGAAAAGCACCCACACGCAGCCGATCGGACTTCGAAGATATTCTGACGACCCCTCGACCGGTCTCACTCCAACGCCTATCACGGCACCCGCTGCTTTACACCCGGAGCTGGTCAGCGACTTCGACATCGACGATGAGGCGCATGCTGGACACTACAGTCACGCCGGTCGAGGTCGAGCCGTGTCTGCCAATGCCACCGCCGGCCTGAGATGGAATACCGACTTCCTAAACACGGTCGATGACAGATCCGAAACTGCCATTTCCAGCGCCGATCCGACGCCGCCCCCCCTGGCGACGGAATCGAAATTTGAAAGGCCCAGTGCCGACTTCTTGCGAACCTTGAACGAACCGGAGCGACCAATTTCTCCCACGACGCTCTTGTCACCGTCAGCCCCGTCCCATCGGTCCGACGAAGACGGCAGCCAACCTTTTGCCCGTCCTCGGTCGCCGAATTGGCTGGTGCCCCCAGAGACGACTTTCCATCGTCCGGACTATGAAGAAGCACGGCCAGAGCACAGCCGGAGCCCCGCCCCTTCCCCGAAAACGGGACCGACGCTCCAGGTTCCCATCCTTCACACTCCTCATCCCACGCGGCACAGATCGCCGCTACAGACCGAATTCCCTCCGTACACTGATTCGCCGAAAGCGTTAACGCCTTCACCGTCCAGGCCGCCCAGCATTCGCCTGCCGGTGGCCAGCATTTCGCCCGAGTCAACGCACAACTTGGCGCTTTTACAGGACGAAGGTCGGCGAGAAGAAGGAGGAGGACGAGCAGGGATGCGCACCTTTCATTGGTGGCCATACAAGTATCTCCCAAGCCCGCAGGTTCTCGGCGCCACTCTTTTCCCGACGCTGTGCGGCTGGCGAGAAAAGGGGGTGATGGACAAGATTCTCGCTCTCGTGACGTGTCCGAGTGTCTTCCTTCTCACCATCACCTTGCCAGTCGTGGAGCCCAAAGTGAAAGATGACACGGCGGATGATCCAGATCCCGCACTTCTGGCCCTGGCTACCGGTCCTCAGCCTCTTTCACCAAGCGGAATCGGATTGCCCGCAGATCCGCCGGCGCCTCCCCCCCGGTCGACGCCCGTGGAGGCACCACCTCATCCCCACGGAGCAGGGCTCTCCCGACAGAGTACCGATCTTTCGAAGATCGTAGCCGGTTTTACCAATGAGATACCAGGCGCCCGGGAATGGAATCGTTGGCTCGTGATCCTTCAACTTTTCACCGCTCCCCTCTTTGTGGTGACGATTGTCTGGGCGAATCTGGATGACGATCATGGCGTCAAATTGTATGTCTGCTTGGTCCTCGGATCGCTCGTCTTCTCGCTCCTCTGTCTGCTGGTGCTGCTCAGCGCCACTCGAGCTGACAAGGAACCGAAGTATCGGCCTCTGTTGTGCTACCTGGGGTTCGCGGTCGCCATCGCTTGGATCTCGACCATCGCCAATGAAGTCGTCGGAGTCCTCAAGGCTTTCGGCGTCATCTTCGACATCTCCGATGCCATTCTGGGATTGACCATCTTCGCGGTGGGCAATTCGCTCGGTGACTTGGTGGCAGACATCACCGTGGCCAAACTGGGCTATCCCGTCATGGCCCTGTCTGCCTGTTTCGGCGGCCCCATGTTGAACATTCTCCTGGGCATCGGCGTGTCGGGGACGTACATGACCATCAACAAGGCCAGCCACAAGCATGCCCAGCATCCGGACAAGGCGATCAAGTACAAGCCGTATCAGATTGAAGTGGGTACGACCCTCATCATCTCGGGGATCACGCTGTTGGTCACCTTGATCGGACTGCTCATCGTGGTGCCCCTGAATGGATGGAGGATGGATCGGAAAATCGGCATTGGGCTGATTACGCTGTGGTGTCTGTCCACGGTCACCAATGTCGTCGTCGAACTGCTGGGCTATGGAGGAGAATTGGAGATGTGGCGGGCGAATAAAATCACGATCGCATGAACGGCGTTGACGTTGGGTTGGGCTTTGATTCACGGTGCATATGTAAATCATATATGTGCAAATAATCTTCACGCGCATACACATGGGATGGCGCTCTCGACCTGTTGTTACGGGCGTAGCTTCGCTCGGGGCGTACAATAGCCAGAATAGTGATGGTCTGTAAGTAATTCTCTTAGCTCCATCATTGAGCATGGGCAGAGCATGTCCGAGCATGTCCGATCGCTACGAGCGATCAGAACGGTCACGACGTGTCGTTGACCCGATATCTAGGACAGGCTGCTGTTGCAGTATACAGAGGGCCTGAGCAAAAGAGCAGGCCCCTTTCCAGCCAAGCTCAGTTGTGCCGAGGCTCATCACCCATGGGCACCCACACCACTACTCCACAGAAACGCAGAAGCCAGTCATTGACATTCTCGCCCCGCCATGGATCCAATCAATGTGGTTGCCATTCGCCACGGTGGATGACCCCTGCTCGTGGTCCCATCATGTATCTCCTCCATAAAAGCCTGCAATCCTCCCAGGTCCACGATTGAGATTCAACTGAAAAGTCGGTGTCGAGGGCATCATTAGCTGCTGGACGCACCTGACGTTCACCATGCCCATCAAATCCAATTATCCTGACATCTCGCTGCAGGAGACCGACATCTTCTCCTTCCTCTTCAATCGCAAAGACCGACCTTACCCCGACGACAAAGGTAACGTTCCCTGCCTCAGACAAACATGACCACAAACAAATCCCTTCCCAGCCGACATCCCAGCCGTGGATGCTGTCATGTCGATCCAGTTCCTGACTACTGGAGCTAGTCATTTTCCAGGACGCCGATGAACCGACGCGGCAGTATAGCTATGCACAAGTCCGCCAGCTAGCCATCGACTTTGGCAAAGGCTTGAGAGCCAACTTCGATTTCCGAAAAGGTGACGTCTTAGGCCTTTTCGTTCCTAACGATGTGGATGTGCCACCGGTCGTCTTCGGGACCATGTGGACCGGTGGCATCGTGTCGCCCGCCAATCCGGGCTATACGGCGGCTGAATTGGCATATCAACTGAAAGACAGCGGTGCACGGGTCTTGGTAACGCACCTCTCGGCCCTGTCGGTCGCCCGGCAAGCATGTGCACAGGTCGGCATTCCTGAGTCGCACATCATACTCCTCGGGGCACCGCGAGATCCTTCTCGCCAGTTCAAGCATTGGACCCTGATCCGCAATATCGAGGGCACCGCTCGCTATCGCACTCCCAAGATTGCGCCCAAGGACGACCTGGCCTTCCTCGTGTATTCGTCCGGGACGACGGGCCGTCCCAAAGGGGTCATGCTGACCCACCACAACATGACCGCCAACGTGCAGCAGATCCAAGGCAGCGAAGGCTGGCTGACCTGGGACGGTTCCAAGTCGGTGCCCGGGATTCCCGACGCTCCAAAGGGAACCGGCGACAAGATCCTGGCTTGTTTGCCTTTCTTCCACATTTACGGCTTGAACTGCTTGGTCCACAACCCGTTGTACACCGGCGTCCAGTGCGTCGTCCTCGCACGATTCGAGATCGAAAAGTGGTGTCGGCTGGTGCAAGAACACAAAATCACCTTTAGCTACATCGTCCCGCCCATGGTCTTGCTTTTATGCAAACATCCCGCCGTGATGAAATATGACTTGAGCTCGCTGCGCATGACAAACTCAGGTGCGGCGCCTCTGACGAGAGAGGTGGTCGAAGCGGCCTTTAGGCGAAAGGGGCTCCGAGTCAAGCAAGGCTATGGACTCAGCGAGACCAGTCCGACCATCTTCACCATGAGGTGGGAGGACTGGGACAAGGTGGTGGGCAGCACCGGCTGGATGGTACCCAATCTGCTGGCCAAATTCTGCCCCGTCCCCGGAGCAGAAGGCGAGTCGGACGGATCCAAAGAGTTGCCGAGAGGAGAGACTGGAGAACTCTACGTGAAGGGTCCGAACGTCTTCAAAGGATACCACAACAATCCAACAGCGACGGCCGAATGCCTGCAGGACGGTTGGTTCCGGACGGGGGATGTGGGATTCATGGACCAGGAAGGCAATCTCACCATCACGGACCGGGTGAAGGAGCTGATCAAATACAAAGGATTCCAGGTTCCGCCGGCAGAGCTGGAAGGATACCTCGCGGATCACGACTTGGTCGACGACGTCGCCGTCGTCGGCGTCGAGTCCATCGAACTGGGGACCGAAGTACCCCGGGCATACATTGTGCGCAAGGGCGGACGAACGGCTGTCCAGAAGGGTGACGACGAAAAGATCATCCAGTGGATGAACCGCAAGGTCGCGAACCACAAAAAGCTGCGCGGCGGAATCCGATTCGTGGATTCAATCCCCAAGAGCGTGAGTGGGAAAATCTTGAGGAGGGTGTTGAAGGAGGAGGCGAAGAAGGAATTCAAGGAGCTAGAGGAGAAGAAGTTGAAGGCGAAGTTGTAGATTTGCTCGTTGTCTTGCGTGTGGCGCTGGCTGCATGAGCGAAGGGGGGTTTCCACCTGCACATGTTAAACCACAAGGTACACCTCAATATTGACAGAATTTCAGATTTAAATGCATAAGGCTTTGACCACTCGGTGATGACCTAGAGATGACGCAGAAAAACACAACTCTGACAGAAGATTTTGTTGCCATTCATTTACCTACAAAAGATTGAATCAGGTGGTTGCCAGCAGGTGGTGTGGTGCACCTGTCCTGCCCGGGTTTGGCAGATCCAATGCACATTTGCTCTTCGAAGACTGAGAAGACAATTCGGCCAAGTCAACTGCCTTATTAATGACATGGTTAATTCCACCATCTGACCGTTATACTTCCGTTTACTGAATCGGCGCATTAGCTGCGTCGTTAATCGGGGCCCAGAATGAGCTCATATCTATCGACCCTCCTCCACCCGAGTTCACGTCCACAAATGTCGTGTTGTACGACACGTTGGAACCGGCCTGTGCGGCCAGGGCCTGGTTTTCCGCGTTTAACAGGGCGTTAGTGACCTGCAGGGCCCCTTTGAAGAGGCTGCCCAACCCAGACGAACTCTTACGGCGCTGCGTCTGTCTGGTCTGCGGCGGAGCGAGTGATACCCGTGGCCGTGGCGACGGTGATGGCGCCCTGACGATGCGGGGGGTGGTGGGCGTGGACAAGAACTGCGTCGTCCGTGTTGCCGGTCTGTTATTCAACTGGGTCGCAGAAGCCTGTGCTGCCCGCCTTCTCGCAGCGGCAGCTGCTTCCTCTTCTTGCTTCTTGCGGGCAGCTTCAGCGGCGGCTTCCTCTCGCGCTTGTTCAGCTTCAGCCTCTGCGATCCATTCCTTTGCTTGTCGGATTTGGTCGTCGGCCCACGCTTCACCCATAGACTTGGGGTCCCAAAAATTCCTGCACCATCAATCAGTGCCGTCGATCTTGGGCCTGGGAGCAGATTGGCCCGGCGACACGGAACTGTAGAAAGCCTTACCAAGGAACATTGTCAGGACAGGAACCATGTACGTTCGGTACGTCCTTCTTGAAAACACAATTCATGCAAAGATCGTAATCATCACACCGGGAACAGCGTAAATGAGCCTCAATGTCGGCTTTGATGACCGCTGTGTTTTCATGCAACTCTTGGTCAGTTTCTGGCACATGGTGCAAAAAGGAGACAAGCGAGGCCGCACAAACCTTGACATCCATCACACTGCCTCCAAGCCATGTTTTCCAAAAGTCATCGGGCGGAGTCGTCTGCTTATACCACACCTCAATCATCGGATGAGGGTGGTTGGCGATGCCAGTTTCGTAACAGCATGGACCTGCCGTGAACTCGCATTGGCGACAGATGCACGCCTTGGGGTCCTTGAGAAATTTTTTCCAGCAACATTGACAGCCCATCTCGCCGTCATACATATCTTCCTCTTTGGTATCGATGTCCTTGACGCCATGGCGAGGGCAGTCGCGGTATTGCCTGTGTGCTCGGTCTTGCTTTTCCAGAGGGCCAACACGGATCTCGTACTCTGGATGATGATGTCCGACCAGAGCTTGGGGATCCTGGATATTGTCTGGAAGATCTGCGTCAGCATCGTGTTCCGTCGCCGAGGAAACATTCATACTCTGAGAGCACTCTAAGCATTCAACGTGGACGTGCTTCTCGTCGCCATAGGGAACCTCGCGACAGGCAAATGAATGAAACACATGCCGCGGGGGATGTTGTGGTTGAACAGTGGCAATGCAATTTTGACAGAAATGGTATGCCACCTTCCATTCGTTGACGCAAGTTACACACTCAAACCACTTCTCGCCTTCCATGATGCCTGGCACCAATCAGCTCGAAAGGCCGTCGACATCGGAGCGGGCCATTACCTTCATTGCATATCGTGCAATGGTCCATCGACGCCCCCAGGGTACAACTGACGCAGACAGTCTCATACTGCCACAGTAAATGAAGATGGGGCACCTGGTAAAACGTATAACCTTTGTGTTCGTGGCCCAGGAGGGATTCGTAGTAACTTCCAAAGCAAGGCGAGCATATGACAATGTCGCAGCTGGCACATTCAAATCTCACATAGCATTCTTCCTTGCAGTTCTTGCACACCTTTCCTGGCCTTGTCGAAGCATCTTGAGGGAGTTTCGTGTCGGTCAACCGTCGCAGGCCGTTGAGATGGCTCCGTGGATGCCTTGGCTGACAAGTGAGGCACAATGAGACTCCGCAATAGAGGCACAAGAAATAAGTCTTATCAAACGGAATACCTCCACCACAGTGAAGGCACGAGCCACAGCTCCCTGTGCTGATGGATGCCATGATTCTTCGATATGGGTGAGCAGAGCGATTCGGCGGTACAACAATGGCATCCGTCTTTGGAGGGCGATGCGACGCTGCATGTTATACATGCTCACAAAAGAACGTCTAGGACAAGAAGAGGCTAGACATGTCGTCCAAGGCCAGCCCCTCGGGTCCAGCTCACAGAACGAGACGTCAGGCTCACCTTCGACTCAGAATGTCAGAATCAGCCTCGACCACGGCTAGAGAACTTGAAGCTAGAACGGAGGTTTGGATCCGTGCCGGAGAAAGATGATTGGCATGGCCACTGCTCGCATGTCTGATGAGTGCAATAGTCTGCCTAGCACGGAAACCCGGGAGGTTAGCCTTCAGCTCGTCAAGTTCGAAAAAGAAAATCCATTCGTTCGGTCTCAGCCTCGCTGTCATTCCGGCGCCACTGTTGGAACTCACCACCACTTCCCACACGTCAATATCAACATAATGGCTTCAGCCAGGGGGGAGGGTGGTGAGAGTCTGTGAGAGCTGCCCAGAAGACAAGATTGAGAATATGTGAGCAGGTCTGGATCTGTGGCAACGGCTACACTGGACGGGACCCAGCTCAGAGGTCGAGCACGTACACCTGAGCCCCATTTCATGCAACTAGAAGACGTCCAATCTCCTAGTTTGGGTAAGGGCGACAGACCGCCCAAGGAGAGAGTCAGGCCGTCTCAGTGGGGGAATCGGGCTGAAGAGGCTCTTCAGCCTCTGCCCAAGTGATTCGTGGCTTCGCAGAGCTCAACGCCTCTTGAGACTGAAAAGGGCTGTCGACATAAAGATCGGTCGGCGTGATGCACGTCTGGTGCAGTGGAGTTGCGACGAACCGTCCCTTGCAGAATGTTGCTCGCTGTCGTCGCTTAGCGCACGTTCATTGATTGGCTCTCCTTATCAGCTTGCTCGAACCGCCAGAACGGTGCCTGTCATTCAACATTCAGCAGGAGTGACTCAAGTCGGTTATACCTACTCGAAATCAGCGCCGTCCCCCTTGACCGTGCCGGCGGCTTCTACCATGGAAGAAGCTGGATTGGAATTAACCATGTGTACACGCTTATTTCACTTCGAATATGTGACTGACGGATATGGGAAGAGTAACGCAGGTGAACTGACCATCTTTACCGGGCCATCAGTACCGGCCCGGGTTGCAATAGCTAGCTCCAAATACACTGCAACCTAACCACCTACGTTCGCTCTCGCTCCAAGGATGCCTCCTTCGTTGCTTGTAACCACACTTCAACCTCTCTGGCATTTGAAGTGCCTCTCCTCTTTCCACAACATGGCCGCCCATCTACTGTATGTACACGTTTCTCCCGTGTCCTCTCAAACTTTGGAACTGGTCATTTCGGTGTGTTCAACCCCAGCACCTTTTTCAACAATAGAAGTGCGCTTGCGTGCTTCTTCCTCTTCGTCCTGTTGGGCAGCCTTCTCAAGTTCGGCCTGCTCTTCCGCGGTGGCGCCGTAGTAGTGGATGGCAACTTGTTCACCGAACTGTGCATTGATATCCTCCTAGCGCGGAATTAGCCTGGAAAGCCGTTGCAACCGGTAAAGGCAAAGGCATCTGAAGCATCCAAGGCTTACCAAACTTCGCCCTTTGGTCTCGGGGCACATGAAGAAGACAAATACTATGTGAAGAGCGGTAGGGATGATGAGCACCAGGAAAAACTTCCACCCGACATTGTTCAAAGCGATGGGCCCGGCAACGAGCAAAATAATGTCGGCAAGGTAGAGGCCACACATGCTGACGGCTGTACCTTGGCCTCGAATATGTGTTGGGAAAATCTCAGCGCTGGGAATCGACAACATCAGCAGAGACCGAGAGGAGCATGCGACAGGACGGAGGAGCCACCAACTTACACATATAAGAACTGGCAGGCGTCCAGAAAAGTGCTCCAGAATGGAGTAATGAAGAGGAAGATGAAAAAGATGGCCGCATTTTGACCCGCCCGGTTGGAGGTTCCCACGAATTCTGCCTGGAGCGCGATCTCACAAATGAGCGTGACCAGGATGCCAGAAAGACCGATCAACATGAATTTTCGTCGACCGAATCTTTCGACGAAGAAGGCACAGAAAATATTGCCAGGGAACGTCGATGTGACCCAAAGCGAGGTGAGAAGAAGAGGCATAAAGCCGGTCATTCCAAGACTGATGTAGAGGATGACACCGTAGTTTGCAATGATGAGGACACCTGTGAATTGGTTGTTCCACATGACCAGAAAGCCCACCAGAGCGCGTCGGCGGTTTGGAGCGGTCTTGAAAACCTCCCATCGCGAAGTGTCCGCTTTGATTCGGCGATCCAGCTCCACTTGCTTCTTCATCTGATAGAACTCTTTTCGAGCGAGGGTGTCATGAGGATCGCCCTTGGACCTGTGAAGGCGCTTGATGACTTCATGGGCTTCCTCGAACCGATCTTGCATCATCAGCCAGCGGGGACTGTAGGGCAGCCAGGGGGAGCCAATGAGCAGGAGGATGGCAGGAACCATCTGGAAAGCAATCGGAAATCGCCAAGGGAAGGATGAAGGCGAGCCGCTGGCGGAAATGAAGTACACTCCAAAGCCAAGCCAGGCAGAGAGAGTGTAGCCCATGGCAAACATGACACCCTAGCAGAATGTCAGCCAGTGAAAGAGATATCCAACCGCAACGCCAGCCACATACATGCATCGAGACCATGAATCCGCGACTTTCGGGGGTGGAAACTTCTGCCTGATACCTTGTTTCGTCAGCTGGACAAGAAAAAGTCTTTCGCAGCGGCGGCTCCTACATAGGAATCGCCGTGACAAGGGCGCCAATACCGAGGCCGTTGATGATACGGCCCGCGATGAACATCCCATTGTTGACAGACCCCGCGCAGATGGCAGCTCCAATGATAAGAATGAATGCTGAGATCTGGATGGTCCTCTTTCGACCCCATTTGTCCGCAGCGTAGGAGCACACCGCTGCCCCGATGGCCGATCCGGCAGAATTGACTCCTGGAGATCTTCAATTAGCAACCAGACGATGTTCGGAAGAAATGATCTCTCTACTTCCCATTGAACGCGCCGATGTACTGGGCGGTCCGACTATAACCGGGCTTCCCTTGTGGAGCGAGATCCAGAGAAGCGTAGAAACTGGGCTGCCCGATGGTAGAACTACAAGTGTGAGCGAACGCGGTCTGTGGCACAAGAAACCATCCTTACCCAATAATGGCCATGCCATACGAACATGCGGTGGAGCCTAGGGCGACATAAATGACGACAGCAAGGTTGAAAGCATTGGGAATTAATTTCCCCATGTTGAGCACAAGAGTGACAGAATGAAAAGGCCAGTAACAGGATCGGTCACTGAACTGGAGAGTTGGTTCGTCGCGAAGCCGTCGCGACTTATGTACCGATGCCGTAGAGAAAGAAGGCCAAGGTTCCGAGACCGTGGAACCTACTGACAAGATGAGAACCGAGGTTGAATTACCCAAAGTGCTGGTGCTGGAATACGAGAGAGGGGAAGAGCATCGCTAGCAGCGGTCTTTACCTGAGTCCGAGGCTTCATTGGTGAGAGAAAGGAATCCCTGCGCCTAGACGAGTCTGCGAGACAAGCCACTGAACCTTTTTATCGACCAATCTAGATCGAGATTACCGACGTTATGGTCCTCACATCATTCAGCGGGGAAACAATTGCCAAGATAGTGAGTCGGATTCTAAGGGCATGCCGAGCAACACCTTGTTTGAGTTGAGATTATACCGCCTTGACACGGCGGGCAGCTCAACGAGAACATGACTTGCAAGAAAGCCCCACCCGCGGGAACCGCGCCTCAGACACTTCTCTCCGTCAGTCGCGACTCGCTGAGACCAAGCTCGGGATACCATTGCCACAGGAGAGAGACGGCCATGAAGAAGGGAAGGTGGGAAGGAAGTGGGAGCTGTCCGGAACTAGGCGAGTGCGATTGGGATGTGATTCGGGCAGGCTAGCCAAGGCTGTCCATGGAAAAAGACTCGAGAATTCCAATCAGAGAAGACGACTCAAGTTCGAGTCCGGATCTGCTGAGTCAGGGGAAGGGCCGTTTCGTAACGACAGCACAAATCCGGGGTTAAAGTTTGACGGCCAGGTGGAGTGTGGGGATGGGCCCAAGTTTTAGGCCAGCCGAACCGAGCCCCAGATAACGCTTGAGCAGGAGTTGGAGAGGGGATCATTGTCCACTGCCCGTGACAGTCAATTCGTCATCTGGAGTGGATCTCCGCCTTGTCAGCATTGACACTCCATGCTTACCTTCACGACTTGACCCCAGAGTCAGATTGGAGAGGACATTGACCGTGTCCGCGCTGTAGAGACACACTTCCATTGTCAAGATTCAGCGAATGCTCATGATCTTCTTCCCTTACAGTCAACAGGCTTCTCACAAGCTGGCTGTCAGTGAACTTGCTGGCCCACCGTGTTATGGTGGTTTCGCTGGTGAAGCTGTCGCCAGTATTGATAGAGGGGACTAAGATGGAGATGCACGTGATGAATGAGTAGTGGCAGTCAGGCCATGGTCTTGGCGACTGACGGCCTGACCGCGTGTTATCGATAAGGCGCGCTCTGCCGCCTCCAGATCACTCTGATCCTCTTCGTCTTCCCTTCCTGACAAACACTTCTGTGTTGTAAACAGGAGTCAGTTGCTCGCGGAGCGTCGGTTACATGGTGCTACACCATGGAGCCGACTGGCGAACCTGCGCCAAAACGACTCAAGTTGTCGGCTACGCCAGAGAATGAATCTTTCGCCCCGAAGCAAAACCCCCCGACTCCACTTCCGCCGTCCTTTAACGAATACATCGCCATTGCCCAGGCACATGTCGAAGTCTCATCCCTTCCAGATGATCTCAAGAACCATTCAATACCGACAAGCTTCGATGTCGGCGTCCGGAGTTCCACCAAGGAGCGGGACGGGTATCGAGTCTCGCTGTTTGTCCGTGGTCTCCGCCGACCGGTGCAAGAGATGTCGATTTCGACTGAAGATCAGAAGACGTCCCATATACTCGAAGACAGTGCGAAGTTGGAATCGACTGTCAAGTATAATGCAAAGGCCGGCTTACCGCTCGCTTGCGTACATGCAACGCTTCGGCTCACCCAGAAACAGACCGCACTCGAGATTATCATCCTCTGGCAGGACGCTGCGGTCTTGAGAGATAGAGTGAATCCGGCTCTTCTTGACATGCTTCATCGATATCTGCCTGCTGATGGGACGACCTTCTCCCCTGTTCCGGAGCTTTGGGACCCTCGTCAATTCTATGACAACGTCCACGTGCCCGAAAAAAATGCTGCGAATTCGGAAGAGATCAAGATCAATTTATTAGAGACTCCACTCTATCCTTTCCAAAGAAGGGCTGTGCGTTGGCTCTTGTCAAGAGAAGGCGCCGCCGTTCAACCGAGTGGGGAAGTCGAGGCTCGGGAAGGACAAGGGGGTGAAGATCTGCCCCGAGGGTTTGTGGCTGTGCAAAGTCTTCACGGGCATGTCTGTTATGTCAACCATGCTCTGGGGGTCCTCTGCACGGACCTGGCCGTGATCCGTCAACTCTATGGGACCGTTAAAGGTGGAATCCTGGCCGATGAAATGGGGCTCGGCAAGACGTTGGAAGTCATCGCTCTGATGTGCTTGCATCCGCGACGGAAGGCCAGGGTCCACAATGGCCCGGCTGGCGGATTGCGGGAGTCCAGAGCGACACTCATCATCACACCACCGACCATCCTGAAGCAATGGAAACAGGAAATTCAGGAGCATGCCCCGGCTCTGAAGGTTAGCCACTACGGAGGCATCAAGAGTTACAAGGAAGGAGAGAAAGCGATTGATGACCTGATGCAATATGATGTTGTCCTGACGACGTACAATGTCATGGCGAAAGAAGTCCACTACGTCGCCGAAAAACCAGACCGAGACTTACGGCACCGTCCTCGGGCGGATCCGCCAAAGAGTCCGCTGACGGAGATCTCGTGGTGGCGTGTCTGTCTCGACGAGGCGCAAATGGTCGAGACCGGCGTCTCTGCAGCGGCGACGGTGGCCAGACTGGTGCCTCGTGAGAACGCCTGGGCGGTGACGGGAACACCGTTGAGGAAAGGCCACCGCGATTTGTTCGGGCTGCTCTTGTTCTTACGCTATGAGCCTTGGTGTCACTCGGCCCGCCTGTGGGATTATTTGATCAGCTACCACCGACCATGGTTCCATTCTCTCATGGGCGAGGTCGCCATGCGGCATAGCAAAGACTTTGTTCGCGAGGATTTGCGCCTCCCACCACAGAGTCGGCATACCATCACCATCCCATTTACGCCGATCGAAGAGCAGCATTACGCCCAACTATTCTCCGACCTCTGTGAAGACTGTGGACTGGACCGATCTGGTGCCCCCCTGGACGATGATTGGGACCCCGAGTCGCCGGCCACCGTGGAGAAGATGCGCACCTGGCTGACACGATTGCGGCAAACGTGTCTGCACCCCGAAGTCGGCAACCGCAATCGCAAGGCTTTGGGGCGAAGTGCGGGACCGTTGCGCACCGTACAACAGGTCCTGGACGTGATGATCGAGCAGAATGAAGGCGTCATCCGTTCGGAACAGCGAAACCTCCTGATGTCGCAAATCCGACGTGGCCAGATGCAAGAAAATGCAAAGGACACGAAAGCCGCGATGGCCATCTGGAAAGCTGCGTATGAAGAATCGTGCGCCATCGTCGATGAATGTCGACGACAGCTGGAGGCAGAGATGGCCCTCCAGCAAGCTGCCCACGGGGCCACCTCTTCCGAGGGTGGAGGGTCGGAGGACAAGGACGACGACGAGGAGGAAGAACCAGATTCACAGCTGCACACATTCCGGCAACGACTGCGATCCGCGCTGGAAGTGAAGCACATCTGTATCTTCTTTATTGCCAACGCGTACTTCCAACTCAAATCCGACGAAAGCACGGTAAAACCCGAGAGTGACGAGTTTGCGGCCTGGGAGAAACTCGAGACAGGAGCTTATGAGGAGGCCAAATCGATTCGTGGCGAACTGCTGGTCGAAGTCCTCCGCAAGGCGAATAAATTGATCTCGGCGGTCAGATCAAAAACGGCGCAAAACGGGCTGACGCTGATTCCTCACATGCAAGTCCCACACGAGTATGGAGGCATTGAGAGCCGGAAAGTGTGGGACAAGCTCCAGCTCTACTGTGAAGCCATGAACGTGCAAGCAGGGCAATTTCGAGAACTGCGAGACAACATGATCACTTTCTTGCGCCAAGCTCTCATCGATGAGGATGAAGGGGTCGAACTCCAAGGTGACGAATACGAGAGTTCCACGAAACATCAAGATGAAATGTACGCATACATGGAAGCCATGCGCGCGTTATTCGCAGACCGTGCAGACGCCATCAGCGGTCAAGAGAATTTATTGATTCGGCAAGAGATGAAGCAGTTTTGGCGCTCCGCCAAAGAAGGCGAAGGACCAGCCCCAGAGTTGATGCTGACGCTCCTGGCCGAACGCGAGCAGAAGCGCGTCAAGATCTCCAAGCTCGGTTCGTTGCGCGGAATCGTCGCCGAGATCAGACAACTGATCACGGCGCTGCAATGGCAAGAGATGGGCGGCAGTGCCAGAGCACGGGCGGAACTCGGCATCACGAACCAGCTCCTCCAACATGCACAGCACTTGGTCTCGGCGCAGACGAAAGCCCTCACCGGACTCGAGCAAGAGGTCAACCAGTTCCGCGAGACGATGAACAGCCGACTCGACTATTATCGGGCCCTGCAAAAGATCTCTGACACGGTGGCCCCGTACGACGAAGAGCACGTCGGGGAGGCCGTCAACATGGTTGCCTATCAAAGCATGGTCAACCAGGAACAGAGGCTGTCCGAAAAGATCTCATCCCTGCTTTCCAAAAGGCGCTACCTCTTCCATCTCAAGACGGAATCCTCCAGCCAATCGCCGAGGATGTGCACCATTTGCCAATGTGAATTCGAGGTGGGCACGCTGACGGTCTGTGGGCACCAGTTCTGTAAAGAATGCATCCAACTCTGGTACGCCGAACACAGAAACTGTCCTGTGTGCAAAAGGAGGCTACACACTGCCGACTTCCACGACATCACGTACAAGCCCGCCGAGCTGATCCTCCAGGCCGAATCGCCGCCCTCGACCAGCAACAGTCCGCGTTCGAGTACGGATCGTTCGGCCGACCAGTCCATTTACTCGGACATCAGTACCGCGACACTCAACGAGATCAAGAATATCGACATCCGGGGGCCCAGCTTCGGGAGCAAGGTCGATTTCATCTGTCGCCATCTGCTGTGGCTTCGCGACCACGACCCCGGATCGAAGGCCATCATTTTCTCCCAGTACCGGGAATTTATCGACGTGCTGGGCCGCGCTTTTGGTCAGTACAAGATCACCTTTTCCCGATTCGACGACAAGAACGGGATTGAGAAATTCAAGTCCAATCCTGCGGTGGAGTGCTTCCTGCTCCACGCCAAGGCACACTCGGCCGGTTTAAATCTCGTCGTTGCCAGCCACGTCTTGCTGTGTGAACCACTCATCAACACCGCCATCGAGCTGCAGGCTATTGCCCGGGTACATCGGATTGGTCAGCACCGGTCGACGACGGTATGGATGTACCTGATTGCCGACACGGTCGAAGAGTCCATCTACGACATCAGTGTCAACAGACGACTGGCGCATTTGAAGAGCAATGTCACCGGCAGCACCGCCAAAGGCAAATCCAGGTCTGGCACCGTCACGCCCCACGTAGCGGGATTGCAGGAGAACGCGATTGACGTGGCCAATTCTATGGAGTTGCAGGCCGCCGATCTGTCCAAGTTGCTGACCGCAGGGAAGAGCGGTGGCGAGATGGTGGACCAGGAGGATCTCTGGCCCTGTCTCTTTGGACGGGTCAAGAAGAGAGACCCGGTCATGGGACTGGCCCTGCCGGCCGACACTCAACCGGCGAACGGCGAGATTGGGAGGTTTTTACGGGCTGACGCTGTCGAGCGGAGGATGGCGAAGTAGGTTGGATACCAATGCGAGGATGGCATAGAAAGAACTATTGATGGTAGAAGAGATGGACTCGAGGTGAAAGGGCAGCCGAGTTGTTGATTCACTGATTGGTAGGACGTCGGTGCCAGTGCCAGGGTCAGGATATGGAAAGGAAAGACAAGAATCTACAAGCACATAACCGCGATGCTAATGAAGATAATCGGTCCTCTATCGAGCTTAATGACCCACAATCTCTCGGATTCGGACATGTTTGTGCTAATATTCTATTATGCTGTTTATACTGCTCCGACTACCGCTACTTATTTCCACCACCCACACCATCGCCTTCGCGAATCGTCCACAACAGGCTCCAATTCCCCAGCGCGACGGCGGCCATGATCCACCACACGGCACCGACACAATTGTGCTGCAGGCCCCAGCCAAGGCCCCATCCACCAACCGTAGGACCAAGGGTGCGTGCTCCACTGGACACGCTCTGAGCGAACCCGTGGATGGTGCCCAGCACGCTCGGGTGCGGCGACGAGTTGTTGACGAGGATCGTGGAACCAGGCAGCGCGAAGGTGCGGCTGACGACTTGCAGTGCCAGGACCAGGGTCAGCGCCGGCCAGACGAGGTAGACTTTGTTCGGCAGCAGGGCAAGGAAAGGTAGCGTGGTGTAGGCGAGCAAGCTGAAGGGGAGAAAGATGCGATAGCTGGGCAGGGTGCCGAGGATCGTGTTGACGTGCGGGTAGACGAGCAGTTGCAACGGGAAGCCGATGATGCCGATGATGGCCGTGGCGAGGCCGACCTTTTCGGTGGAGAGACCCAGACCACCGGTGAAGAAGAAGGGCAGGTGTGCGTCCTTGTTCGAGGAGCGTGGCGCCGGAAGGAGGAGGAAGATCAGCGCATTGAATGCCGACACGTGGAGCGCGAGGAGGTGGTGGGCCAGCAAGGTGAGGATGACATTTTTGGTAAAGATGGAACGGAAGCCGAGTTTGGTCGGCGTCTGTGGAGTGGCTCGTTCTGAACGTCGCGGTCGAGGCTGGTTTTCTGCGTCAAAGGCAGTGTCGTGCAGCGGGATTTGATCGCTGAGTTGAGTATACTGATACGAAGATGGACGCCGGAGGAGGACTCTCGCCAAGTATTTGCCGAGTCGGCGACCGTGGTCGGGCTTGTTCTTCAGTGCGGCATGTGTCTCGTTGAGGCCGAGAACGATCCCCAGCGCGGAGATCAAAATGAAGATGCCACTGACGAGGTTGGGGAGTGCGTATGGAAAGGTCCGCATCCAGTGGACACCGTTCTTGCCGCCCAGGAGCGAACCGGGGCCAAATATTTGAGGAAATGACTGGATGGGATCGGCGAGGACACCGCCCAGAATGGGTCCGATCACGACACCTACAGAATGGTCAGAGGCTGCCAGGACTCACCGGAGTGGGAGGTCCTCACCAATGTTGAAGCACATAGGCAGCAGAAGAAATGCCCGCGACTGATATCTATTCCGGTCAGTCTGTCGGTCCGTCCAAAATGGTCGAGCGGGGGCTTACTTTTTCTCCTTGACGATTTCACTGATCATGGTCCGCATCACGCCGACATTTCCATTGAGACAGCCAGCGAGGGCGCGAAAAAAGAGCGCTTGAGCATACGACCTGGAGAATCCAACCCCCAGACAGCTCAGCGTGGTCCCAAACAGCCCAACGAGCAATACCCGCTTCCGACCAATCCAAGGCGTGTCCGCTGCCTGGCCCCACCACACGGCCGTGACAAACTGGGCGGCCGCGAAGGAGGCCGTGAGCATGCCACCCTGCGACGCGATGGTGCTGTCTGGGAGATCAGGGTTGAATGACCGCAACTGATAGAACATGTACGCCGACAGAGAGCGCTCCGTTAAGGGCTCCGAGAGTCGTGCCAGGGTCAGGACGGCCAGTTGCCCTTTTTCTGGCAACGACATCCACGTCACCGGCGCCTCTTTCTCCTCCGCCGTGGTGTCATCGAGCGGTGGCACCGGTTCCTGCTCTTCCTCATCAATGAACGACGGTCGGCGATCCCTGGTGGATGAGGCCGGAGTAAGCCCTATCTCGACAGCATGGTGATCCTTCGACTGAAGCGATTTGGAGAAATCCTCGCGGCTGCTGCGGCTGCTGCTGCTGCTGCTATTCCGGTCGCTTGCCACTTCCTCTACATCTGGACTTTGGCCGTCCAACAACGGTTTCGAAGACGATGGCATTGACAGATGATAATCGCTTGTTCAACCAGGTTTGTTGGCCCCGGCGGCCGACGTCATCCGCTGCCAAGCACAGACCCAGTCCACGGGTTGCTGACGATGATTCCACTGGGCTGAGCAAGTTGCCGAGAAATGTGAACGTTATAACTTATAATGACAGCAGACACAGGATGCTATTAGCAACGGTGAGAGTGGTTTGGCATTGCGCCAGCCTTCGAGTGGATAACGACATTCGGCCACAAAGATGGTGTCGGTATTTGGCCGATCCTATCAAAAAAGTCAAAGCAAAACCCCGCCACATCGGCCAGCACGTGCCGGGTTGCTGCAGTCGGCCTTAAGAGGCTTTTTCAGCCAAGCCTTACGCTTCTACAGCAATGCCATCTACAGCACTGGTATGGAATGGTAGGACCTGGCATAATGCACTCGACATGGGCGCATCTCAATAGTTGTCCTTGTGAGTAACGCTTTCCTAAAAACACAAGTGTGTGTGCTTCTAATATGTCTCCATCTAGTTATGAGCTCTTCACAACTTCGACGACCTCCTGTCGGACGTCAACGAGCACAACCCAGTCTTATGCGTGGCCAGTTTCTTCCTCAAGAACTTCATGTTGGCATTCCTCGGAAGTTGTGTGACCTCCCATACTCCTCCTCTCAGTTTTTTGTATCCGCTCACCTGGCTGTCTACGACGTGTTGAATATGTTTCAATGATCGAAGTTTGTCTTGGTCGTCGGTGATGTGGGACTTTAGCACCACGTAGGCCGCCGGAACCTCAGTGAGCTTCTGATCATCCCACCGTGCCCCGACCGCACAGTCGGCGACGTCGGGGTGGGAGTTGAGGTAGGTTTCCAACTCGGTCGGACTGACCTGAAAGCCGCTGGACTTGATCAATTCTTTCGTCCTGCCGACAATCTGGAGATAACCGTTCGGGTCGATGGTACAGACATCGCCGGTATTATACCATCCGTCACGGTCGAAGGCAATCTGATTGGCCTCTGGGTTGTCCACATATCCCGCCGTCATGTTGGGCCCTTTGAGCCACAACTCTCCTGGGCCGCCTTCCGGCGCGTCGGCACCGTTCTCCAGCCGCAGCGAAGCCCGAAGGTTGGGTAAGAGCGTGCCAATCTTGCCCAGAGGAACCGTGTCACCGATCTTCTGCCAGGCCACGTACGGGGCCGCCTCCGTCATGCCATACAGCTGGATCGTCTTCCAATTTCCTCGGCTGAGGAACTTCCGATACACGTCCTCTTTTAACGGCAGGCCTCCGGTGACCATGTGTCGCATGCTCGAAAAATCATAGCGCTCGACCAGATCCGTATTCGCAATCGTCAGCGCCACGACGGGGAAAGCTTGCATGGCCGTGGCTTTGTTCTCCTGCACCAATTGGGCCAGTGCCTCGAGCTCGAATGCCGCCATGATGATATGGACCATCCCCGTCCACGGACCGAGGAACAATGGAATCGTCGTGTTGGCGATGTGGACAAAGGGAGAAAATGAGACGACCTGTTCGAGCGGCGACCAGTGGTCTGGGTCATGCGCCCACATCATGTAACAATTGGCGACATAGTTGTAGTGCGAAAGACCGACACCTTTAGGGTTGCCTGTGAGTCGTGAGTCCCATATTCACCAGATGATTCGAGACAAAAGCAAGTCCACTGACCGGTCGTGCCAGAAGACAGATGAATCGACGCGAGTCGTGCTGCCGTGTCCTCGTGGTGAGGAATTGGCAGTCTTTCAGCGGCCAGGAAGTCAAGATGAAGCGAAGGGTACCGTGTGTCCTGGTTTTGCCCAATGGCGGTGATGATCTGTGGATCGGCCCAAGCCGGCTGACTTTGCTTTGCAATCGCGACGGCCTCGACCACCTTTCCGACCACGTTCGAGTACGCAATGACAAAGTCTGGCTTCGTCACGGCGAACGCGTGCCCAATCTCTGCCGACTTCAGCTGATGGTTGATCGGACAGCCGACCCCCCCCAGCCACAGGACGGCGTGGAACGCCTCGATGTACGCGATGCTGTTGGGCAAAATGATTGCCCAGCGACTCTGGTCTCGAGGTCGGTACTGCCATGTCAAGCCTTGCGCGAGACGCCCGGCGGTGTCCCGCAGTTGGCCGATGGTCAAACTCCGCTTCTCGATGTCGTCCTTGGCGATGAGATGAGAGTCCGGAAGGGGAGGAGAGCGGGCGCTGCGGTGCAAAAGTTCTGTCAGGTTGACGTTGGTTGGGATTGGGGTGTCCAGGCTGTCACTCCTGTAGATTCTCATTGTGATTGGCCCGCGAAGTCTAGAAGGCTGTGACCTTGCTGCTGCTGCTGCTGCTGCTGCTGTCGTCGCCACCGCCGTGTTGCATAAAATGCCTTTACATGAAAGATCATCCACCCCGGCATGCTCTCGTGTTTATCCTTCCTCGGCTGATGTCCAAGTGGGACGCTGTTATTGAGGTTCCTGAACCCCCGCAATGCTGACCTGCATATCCGAGGGTAAACTTGTCGATCACCGGGGTGTCGGTTGAATGACGGTGCGTACGATCTCAAGAGGAAATGAAGCTTGAAGTGTCGTAGCGGTCGTAACTCAGCCAGATCGATCCTGTCCTGCATCAGATTAGACGGAACCATGTCTCCTGCGACCGTTCCAACAGTCACACCTCCACCCCCCACTCCAACATTTCTCAAGCTGTCATTCCCAGCTCCACGCGTCGTGCTCGTCACGATGGACCGCGAAAAGGACATGAATTGCATCAATGCCGACGGTTCAGACGAGCTTGCGTCGGTCTGGACCTGGCTGGACTCGGAGCCGAATCTCAGCGTGGCCGTCATCACCGGCGCCGGCACCAAGGCCTTCTCGGCTGGTGCAGACCTCAAGGAATGGAGAAATTCATTGAAGATGAACGCTCCGAGGCCGCCACGACGAGTGCGTGCGGACGCGAGCACGGGACTGAGTCGCCGTAAGGGCAAGAAACCCGTTATCGCGGCGGTGAATGGACTCGCGCTCGGTGGAGGCACTGAGTTCTGCGTCAATGCAGACCTCGTCATCGCCTCCGAGACGGCCTTCTTTGGCCTGCCAGAGGTCAAACGTGGTGTGATCCCGTTTGCTGGCGCCTTGCCGCGACTCATTCGCACCGTCGGCCTTCAGCGTGCGTCTGAATTTGCCCTCACGGGCCGCACCGTATCTGCTCAGGAGGCGTATACGTGGGGCTTCGTCAACAAGGTGGTGCCGCAGGCCGAGGTCGTGAAAGAAGCAATCCGGTATGCTGAGATGATCGCGGCAAACAGTCCTGACAGTGTCATTTGCGCAAGGGCCGGGTTACGGGAGGGCTGGTACACGGCCGACGTGGAGGAAGCTGTGCAGAAGACATATGAAGGCGAATGGGCCGAGCTGCAGAAAGGGGAGAACATAAGGGAAGGGTTGGCCGCTTTCGTAGAGAGAAGAACGCCAAAGTGGAGGCCTAGCCGGCTGTGATGGTCATGAATACGGTCGCATAGGCCAGACATAGAATTGTAGAGTCTGGTTAGCTCCAGCGAGACTGTTGCGGATCGGGCATGCTGATCATAATGCGATGAGGGCACATAATTCAGAACTTTGATGGTTTGGGGATTTGGCTGGAAGCCACTCCCAACGCTGGCGTATATTGATCTGGTGGCCTCCTCACTCCTACAACACCACTGTCGGGAGCATCTGGGATAGAATCAATCAATCATGTTGCTTGGTTCATCAGAAGCAAGGGGAGATTGACACCAAAAATATCTCTGAAGGTCTTTGGGACTGGTGATGTTGAAGTTGTTGGGAATACAGGAACACAGGCAGTGTTCACTTCATGAGCGCTTGGCCTCTGGCACTCCTACACCACCTAGATAGAATCAATGAACCATCTACTCGCTGCTTGGTTCATCAGAAGTCCTTCCCCAAGAATGCGGCCTGGATCTAGTTCACCAAACTGGCTCGCCTTCCACACTGTACCTCAATAAATCTGAGCCTAACCAGTGGCAAGAATATTTCAGGAGCTGTTCTTCAGGCACGTCGAAGCGAAGTCGTTGGATACCTTTGTCACGTGACCGCATAGCCTCGCACTTTTGCAGCCGGCGGTCGCCCTCAAACAATCAACCAACCAATTCACGTTGCTTTCTCATCAGCCGCAATGTTCGACTGCAGATGCCGTAAAGGAAGCCATTTGACTGGGTTGAATCGGTAAGGCGATACTAACGCTTAACCGGATCCAGGTGAACTGTCTTTTCCTATCTGAAACTGGCCGGTCTCGTAGGCGGAGAGGCCAGGACGGCAGGCAAGGACAGACAGGCAGACAAGGACAGACAAAGACGGCAGGGAAGCGGAGAGTCAAAGACCGAGGCGAGCTGCCATCTTGATGTCTCATGAGCAATACTAACGGTCAGCCATAGGAAGATTAGCCACCTCACGACTAGTTGGTGAACGAATTACTGCAAGACATTTTCGTACCTTGGCATTATCAAATCGTACGAATTTGAGTTTGTTGTACGCAGTCTGCTGGAAACTCTCTCACACCGGGTGCGACATGAACATGACCAAAAAGTCTACATGGCGGTACCGGTCCACATGTGAACACCGTTCTCTATTGATGCACAAAGGATTGGCCGAGTCTCGCCTCTACATAAGGGGCACGGAAGCCCTGTGTCAGGGGGACACGGTTTCTTGAAGTCTCCTTTGCTCACAGGAGCTGTTGCGAAGCTGTTGCTCACGTTCAAGTGGGGCCATGGCAAGGTCAGCCCATTCATTCGCCGGTTATGTCAAATGATTCTTTCTTCTGGGAGCCCGGGAAAGACTGATTCGGGAACAGGTCTACTCGTGGTAGTGAGTCCGGCCGGCAGCGCTCTCGCAAGTACGCTGCAGGCGTGCTAGTTGGTGCTCCTATGTGCCGGTTACCCGGTGCGGAGGCTGTGTGAGCGTTTGGGGCAAGCATGATGAGGTAATGGGCGGGCGCTGGCTAGAACAAGCGATGTGCACTGGGCTTGCTCCTGTGATGACACCAGGGCCGCCTGCATCCGGCCGATGTCCCAAATCAGCCTACTTTGCAGCCCTGGAGACCTGGTGATTTTGTCAGCCTGCTGCGGCAGAGTGTCCTCATGCCGATGGCCCCCCCCCCCCAGTCCCGCTTTTCCGTGCAAGGCTCAAGGCCCAAGGCTTCAGGCTCAGAGAACTGATGATGTCTCCAGTGGCAGCCAGCAGGACAAGGAGGCCGAATGCACCACGCCAGCCTCGGCTCTAGTCCTTAACTCCAGCTTCTGCGGATCCGCAAAGGCCCAACCCAGCAATCGATGGGCCTTGTGATTCAATGAGGAATTGTTCCTGGTCCCATTCTTATTTTTCCTGAAAACGGGCTCCTGGCACGCTTTGCCGCAGCAGAACTCACCGCAGAGGCTGGAAGGGGGGCGAGCCGACCAACTGTGCCAAAACTGGGTTCTGGGCGATGGAGTGACGGCATTCCACAGGTCAGCATCCGGGTGTGCATATTTTCCCCGGTCAGTCCTGGACCAGTGGGTGCAGTATCAGCAGCGGTCGCCCTGGACTGCCCGGTGCAGCGCCGATACAGACCCATAGTGACCCTGGCCTGTTGTGGCCTGTCGCGATCCATGGCGGTCTAGACCGGCGCCTGCTGCATGTCCACTCCTCCCTCACTGCTAGCAGCACTGGCCATCATTACCTTCGCCCTCGCCCTCGCCCTCGCTCTCGCCCTCACTCTCACTCTGGCTCGCTCTCCATCTTTGGCCCGGCTCTGGCTTATTTGAGGCCTCGGCTCACTCATCCTTTTGATTCCCGACACAGCGTACAGCCAGGCCAGCTGCTGAAAGCAAAGCTACCAGATGCCCTCGGACTGACCCACCATCGATGTGACCGAGTCTCGTACAGTTCCGCACTCTTCAGCGCGATACCGTAGCTGTACGGGTCCCGGCAATTGTCCGTTGCCCACACCCTGGCCCCTCCATCGGCGCTATTGCTGTGCCATCGTCGTCATACTCTCGGATCAGTTTTCACGCCTCATCCTGGCCCTGACGCCTTACCCTGGCGCTGCCCTATTCTGGCTTGTGCTGTGGTCCAGCGCGCTTTCGTTGGAGGATCTCTCGGCACAAGTTGGGCCCCCATATGACCCTCCGTCCGCTCCCAGCCTGGCCTCTGGAACCGGACGGCAACTAAGACTGGAAAATTACGCGTGCCAGCCACGGCCTCGGCAAGGAATTCGACGTGCAACGAGTTGAACGTTCAGCAACTTTGACTTTCGGGGTTTCTGGACGTTCAGATCCGCTCCGCGCACGTCCCTCGTAGTGGTAGCAGCCACATCTGCGCCTGCGTCGCCGGGTCAATCTATCTTTCTCACGCACACAGACACACGTTCTCTCTTCCACACTCACAGACACTCTCTCGCGCGCGGAGCCTGGATTTCCCGTCTGTCCGCTCACTTGGCCATCTCGACCGGTGCTCTGAGCCCTTGGTCGTTCCGTTTCAACACCTCCGACCGACTGACCGTCCTGTCACGTTCATTCTGTTTTGCCGGTGGCCCGTCGTTCTGTTTCTGGCTCCGGCGTGTCTGTGAGGAATGCGGTTGGTGGCATTGGAAGACAGCGACGCTACAAGTATATTTCTCCGCCGAATCCTCCATGCTCTGGCCATAGAAGCGGCATACGACCTGTCGACAGCCACGTTCATGAGTCGTTGGCCTCGCAACCAATCTTGCGGCACCATCACAAGACGGATCAGGGGGAAGGAATGACCGTCATGCCAAAGGTACGGCCCAAGGAGGTGGCGATCGTCGAACGTCAATCCCTGTGCCTCCCCGGCTACCAACCGGGTCTGGCCAGTCACGCCGGTGACCATGGGTTTGTCCAGAGCCTTGCCCGGCACTTCATCTCCGCCGAGAACAATGCGGCCGAGAGATTGGTGCAGTTGAAGGCAGAGTTGAGGAATGCAGACCCCGAGACCTTCTGGACACGGCTGATGGAAGGCATGACCGAGCTGTGCCATGCACAGTATGGATTTGTGGCCAAAAGGATCTCGGGAGATGACCACGATGCGGCGGTCGAGTTGCCGCCTCTCGGTGAACATGGATCCTGTCTTCTGGGGGTGGCATTTTACTACAACGACGGCGACAAGCGGAGAGCGATGCACCGAGACTATAAATACCTGGCATGGGGGGCGCCGTGTGCCCACATGAAGCATGACAAGGTCTTCCTCGTACCGGAGCAGATGAGCAGCTTCATCACCCACAATCCCAACGCGCTCCCTTTCGCGGCCGAGGCCTACATTGGCATCCCCTTGTTTGCCGAGGAAAAATGTTTTGCCCATTTCGGTCTCATGTGGACACAGGAGGGTTTGGACACGAGGAATCTGTCGTGGGGCTATGTCGAGATGATGCTGCACTCACTCGAGGACATGATCACCCATCGACTCCTGTCCGGACAAGGTTTCTCCAAGGCCGCGTCGACCGAGACACCGTTGCCTCCCAAGGGGACCCCCCGAGACGGCATCAGCACGACGCCATCCCTGAAACCATATGCGAAGAGCTTGTCTCACGAGCTGAGGACGCCGATGCAGGGCGTCGTGGGCATGTTGGACGTCATGCACGCCACCGTCCAGGAACAGATCGAAGGGCAGTCAAATTCGACCCTGCGCAACGTGTTCAAGGCCCTGAAGGACCATATCGAAGTGGTCCAGGATAGTTCGACACGCGCCGTGGAAGCGGCGGATAACGTCGTCCATGCGTACGATATGAACATGCAGATCCCCGATACGCCGTTGAATGAGAACGAGTCGCCGGCGACGGCCCAATCGACCACGAGTTATTTCGATTACAAACCCTCGCGATTGATCGAGGGCAGCAATATCCCCGTGAATCCGTACAAGAGACGGCGAAGTAGTCCGTCAACATGGCAGTTTGGCAACGCCACCAAAATCCGGCACGTCGCCTCCTTGACTCGACCCGATCTCTCTCCTAGGAGTTCCGGGCCCACGGGGACTCGACCGCAATCACCAGAGATGACCCGACCGCCGATGCAGACACCCATGTCGGACGACGTGACCCCATCCAGCCCGTCATCCAAAGCTTCCACCGGGATCGATCCATTCCCGACACCCGGACTCAAATATTGCAACATCCGCGAGCTCATTCCCATCGTCATCCATGAGTCTTTGCGCGTGGGAGGACGGCCCGACTCGGCCATTGGCGAACCCACCGATTCGGGAGAGCGGATTGTGGTGCGGTCGCGATCATCCAATGGGCACGTCTCCCAGAAGATCATTGAGTGGTCGGTGGCCGAAGATGTGGCCCAGACCCTGCTCGTCGACGAGCGCGATCTCGCCAAACTCGTGTCGGCTGTCTTTCTGAACGCGGTCAAGTTCACCGAGGATGGGCACATCACCTTGAAGAGCCGACTTTCGAAAAGCCAGAAATATTTACTGATCAACGTGGCCGACACGGGCGACGGGATCCCGCTGGACTTCCAACCCCAGTTGTTCAAGCCGTTTTCGAGAGAGGACGACTCGTTGACCCGTTCGAAAGAGGGTCTTGGTCTCGGGCTCTTGGTGGCCAAGGGCTTAGCACGTCGTCTGGGCGGCGACATTACTCTTGTCCGGTCGGCCGTCTCCGGGGACCACAAAGGGTCCGAGTTCGAGATCAAGGTGCCCATGGAGCCGACCGACGCCATCAGTCGGAGCGGCACGCCTCATAGCAGAACGCCGGAGCCCTGCAAAAACATGTCTTCACGACCTCCATCAGCCGTGACCCCGAAGGACCTGACCGCTCACCATGCATCTATTCCTGCCACGACCCCCATTCCCTCGGTCGTACGGACGACGTCACCTTCCCGGATCAACATGCACATCTCGATGCCGGCCCATTTGCCGAACGGAGTCACGAGCTCGGCGTCACCCTGGAACATGTCTTCGGCCTCGATGCCGATCAGAAAGGAATCTTTTGACCGGCATTTGGCCGAGACACATCCTCTGACATTTTTGGTGGCCGAAGACAACAAGATCAACCGCAAGCTCCTGGTGACGATGCTGGGAAAACTGGGATACAAAGACGTGTACGAAGCATTTGACGGCAGAGAGGCAGTCCGGATCATGCGTGAGCTCCACGACGGTGATCGAAGAGACAGCCTGCGGAGCTGGCCACGGCAGCAATGGCGGTCGAAGAAAAGGGTCGACGTGATTCTGATGGATCTGTGGATGCCGGAAATGGATGGGTATCAAGCCACGGAACAAATCCTGAAGATGTTCGAACATGACCCTCGCTCATACCGCGATCCTCCCGCCACGACCACCGGTAAGGACAGTCCACGCCCGCCCATCATTCTTGCCGTCAGTGCAGATGCCACGGACGAGGCCATCCATCGGGCGACCGCGTCCGGGATGGAAGGATTCATGACCAAACCATATAAGTTGATGGATTTGCAGAGGTTGATTGTGGAATTCTGCATCAAAAGCGATGGAGTTGGTGGGTAAGACGCAAAAGAAATGGAGTGAGAGTTTCAAACCATCTTGTCTTGCGGGACAGACAGATATGATGATATCCTGGTGTATATATGACGAATATCACGATTTATGGCTAGAAGTCTTCAAATGCCCTCATTGTCTGGGTCATCATAGAAATCACCCGTGAGTGAGCCGAGGCATGGACTGGCACCGCCAAGGGACGCCAATGCTGCTGCTGACGTCGATTGATGACAGGGGAAGTGTAAATTCTATCCATGCTGCATTTTTGGCCCGGACCTACTCGCCCAGCTTTGTATATTATATATTGTGTTACTCTGTAATCATCGTTGATTCATATGCTCTTGTCTCCACTCGATTGATCGATCGTCGAACGCAGAACACATGTCCTTTCAAGTACCGCACAATGTCCCCTCGTTTAGCAGCGCACAACGATCACATGAGGACGGCTATTGGCGTCACAAGCACGGTAATGGCGCTCCCAAAGCGGGATTCTCGTCCAGGATCAATAACATCTTCTCGGACCGGAAGGACCTCCCCATGTACGAGGATAAGCCGCATTTCCCAGCGAGGCGAAGAAGAGGCCTTATGCGCCAGAAGCGACACGTATGGTTGATTGGATTCGCTTGCGTATTGTTCTTGTGGTGGATTGGCGCCCTGTCATCGTCGAGCGAAGATGGGGAAGACGGCCGCGGCCGCGGAAAAGGAGGACGACTCAGACCGTCGAGGCCGACGTCTTCCACCGACTGGGAAGCGAGAAGAAAGGCAGTCAAAGAAGCTTTCTTGACCACTTGGGAGGGTTATGAGAAATATGCGTGGGGGATGGACGAATATCATCCGCTCTCGCGCAAAGGGAGGAACATGGTTCAAGGGGGCATGGGCTGGATTATCGTCGACGCCCTGGACACGGCCATGATGATGAATCTGACTGCCCAAGTTGCCACGGCAAGGGAGTGGATTTCCACGTCGCTGCATTACACGGCCGACCATGAAGTCAACACATTTGAAACGACGATCCGGATGCTCGGGGGCCTGCTTGCCGCCCATTATCTTTCCACGACCTACCCGGACCTGGCTCCGCAGCGAGACGATGATGTGAATCAGCCGGGTGAAGATTTGTACATCGAGAAGGCCACGGATCTGGCCGATCGCTTGCTGGGCGCATACGATAGCCCTTCGGGCATTCCCTATGCGTCGGTCAACCTCAACACCTCCGTTGGCGCCACTTCCCATCTCGACGCTGGTGCTTCCTCCACTGCGGAGGCCGCCACACTTCAGCTGGAGATGAAGTATCTTGCCAAACTGACTGGCGAGCTCTTGTACTGGCAAAAAGCGGAGAATGTCATCAAGGTCATTGAAGAGCAACAGCGTGAGGATGGTTTGTTGCCCATCTACATTTACCCGGCCACCGGCGCGTTCAGGGGTGAAAACATCCGCTTAGGGTCGAGAGGGGACAGCTACTATGAATATCTCATCAAGCAATATCTGCAGACCGGCCGGGTCGAAACGGTGTACTTGGACCTGTGGAATGAAGCTCTTGAAGGGATCAAGAAACATCTCATCACGTACACCGCATCGGCGTCGCTGACCGTCCTGGCGGAGCGGCAAAATGGCCTTCACAATCCATTGACGGCCAAGATGGACCACTTGGTATGCTTCATGCCGGGCACCATTGCGCTGGCCGTCACCGACGGCCAGACGGTGCAAGAAGCCAAGGCCCGGCTCGGCTCCCGGTGGACGAAGAAGCATGACGAAAATCTCAAGCTGGCCGAGGAACTCATGAAAACGTGCTGGGGCATGTACAAGGTCACCCCGACGGGTCTGGCGCCTGAGATCGCCTATTTCAATCTCGACGATCCGCCGCGGCAATGGCAAGGCCACCTTGACCCGGATTGGAGTCCACCTGTGTCGGCAGAATTGTCTGATGTCGCCGACGGAGGGAACTGGAGGCTGGACTACGACATCAAGTCCAACGACGTGCATAATCTGCAGCGACCCGAAACGGTAGAGTCGCTGTTATACATGTATCGCATCACTCAAGACCCCAAGTACCGCGAGTGGGGGTGGCAGATGTTTCAGGCGTTTCAAGAGCACAGCAAAGTCGTGGACGAGGTGGAGGGCCGCGTCTATGCGTACAGCAGCCTCGACACCGTGATGGAGAACCCGGTCCCCGAGCGGCGAAGGCGCGACAACATGGAAAGCTTCTGGTTGGCCGAGACGTTGAAATATTTTTACCTGTTGTTTTCGGATGAGGACTACTTCGCCTTAGACACGGTTATATTTAACACTGAGGCGCATCCGCTGCCCAGATTTGACATCAGCGGCAGCAAGGTGTTTAAGACAGGGTGGGAGAGGAGTCAACGCTATGGAGCACCAAAAGTCGGCTAGAGAGGGCCCGGTGGTGGGCGGCACGCCAGCTGAGACAGATCATGATCAACGGTGACAGGAGAGAGGACAGAGACAGGGAACTGGACCGCTGGCTGGCGATGCATGGTATGATGCCAGTCACCGATGTGAATGAGCACGACCAAGCATCAAGACCGAATAGACGACCGACATCTCGAGCATAGGATCTGTATGGAGTGATTCGGAGTGGTTATGCACAGGATGGAAAGCCGAGATGACGAGGGACAATGTGGCAGATGCCGGCCTGGACGCTGGAAGTGAGATTGGAACAGCGCCAGAGAGAACAGTGGCGTGCTTACTACAGCGGCAGCATCAACAACAGTGGAAACACGAGGCAGGAGACTGGTGCTCCAGCTATTGAGCTTTGAGTTGAGTGTTGCGATCGGACTGCGGCATCTGCACGCAATGGCTGTGTACGGATCCATGGTATTGTCTGGTCTCTGGAACCGCAACGAAGATGGATCGACATGACATTAACATTGACATTGATATTGTCAGCTAGGAGAAGTATCAACTGGACAATTATCTTTTGTATTAACAAATCAATATTGGCCAAATCATTAATATGGTACAGACTGTGCTCGCTCGGTAAACTCCTAAGCCAAACAACACCATCCCTTCTAGCTCCTCCGATAGAGACCATTACTTGAGTGACGGCAGCGTACTAGTTTGTAGCATTTTTGCTTTTTCCCTTTTTAATCCTCGAGAAAAGTGAGCCCTTGCCCGAGGCTGGAATCTCCTCCGTGATGGCCTTGTGAGTACCGGAGCCGGGGGAGTCAGAAGCAGGCGTCGAAGAGGTTAGAGAATCGGGAGAAGTGAAGTTGTTGTTGCTGCTAGTGTTGTTGTCGGAAAACGTTCTGTCATTGGGTTTCCGACCCTTGAGGAAATAGTAAGTCGCAACTAAAGCCATTGTAACGAGTTGGACCGGTGCTGATGTGGCTAGCTTTGTGGTGGCTGTCTAATGACTTTGTCTTTCTCTTCACCTCTGATCACCTGTTGCTTTGTGGGATGATTGAATTTTTCTACCTTGGAGCGCCGACATCTCCATTTTTATATGTGGTCTCTCCACTGAAGTTCGCATGGTTTCCCATCTCAGGACTAACCTGAGGCAAGCGGGCATTACATCACAGGGATGTATATTGCCGCTAACTATAAGGTCTCCAGCCTCTCGCTCCGTGGAAAGTGATGGTGTGGAAGACAAAGACGCACAGCCTCTCTGCGCTGTGCATAGTGGTTATCTTTTGATTCCATAGGCGCACTAGGTGAGGCACCAAACCTGAATTGGATAAAGTTGCGAGTGCTTGCGGGTACTAAGCACTCTTTACTCTTACATTGGTATGACCTCCAGCGACTAGCCCAAGGGGTGAGGACTGATTCGCGAATGCATCCATTAACGGGGATAACGCTCGAGATACTGCTCACTCCACTCGTCGTTGATGATTCGCGGGTTCATTGATCGGTCGCGTCAGCGAGTTGAGGTCGGGTAAGTTGGCGAGATCATTACCTGCCCTTTCGCCTTTGGCGACAATCCACGTCCTGACTGCATTGGTTGGCAGACTGACAGACTATACAATGAACCTGGGGTCGGTCAAAATCCGATAAACCTGGTCTTGAATCGAAAGGTTTGTGCTCGGACCTATGTTGTTGACGCTTCCACTCGATCGCCAACCTGGAGGTAAGTTCGAAATTCAGAGACGCCATCCACACAGCCGCTGGTGTGCAAGCACATGTGCATGCCAAACCAAACGCGGCCATCCTTGCGTCGGGTCTTGGCCAGCGTGCTGAAAGGCTCCTGTCGTCTCTGAGCGTTCTTCTGATCCACACATACCATCTGGCATCTCTGACAAGGACCGAGAATCTCAAATTCGCTCCGCGGGTTCTTGCCAATTTTCACACGGGTCCATTGGTCTTCGACATACGGAGATTCTTCTTGTCCTCGTCTCAATTCTTCCGAGACGACGATATTGGCACGAAAAGAGTCAGCGGCGACGGCTTTGCCCACGCCACCATTGCGTTTAATGTGCTCATTCAATCGGTTCACGCTGGACCTTGAAACAAGCAGAATAGGACTCTCGTTGGTCAAGGTAATCGATCGGCCTGTTTCCGTGGCCGGCGTGCCGGGGATACGCATCTGAACCTGTCGGACTCGACCATCTGAGGGGAATCTGGCCAGCGTACACGGCAACCCCAGTGCTTCGGTGAAAAACCGGGCGACCGCCGGTGAGGTGTAGAGATGAATATCGACTATCTCCCCACAGACGTTGGACGTTCGATTCGTCGTCTCCTCACATGTGTTGACAAAACTCTTCAGCATGGACTGGTGGTGGTCCAGGCTGAGTTCAAGGTGGCGAACATCCCCATCGAAATCGTACGTCACTTGTAGAAGTCGCCGGACTAAATCGATCTCTGGTCGGATGAGAGCCATTCTGGGATGCCGCTTTTGACTCAGGGCGACGTTTGTTCCCTCGTGCACCAGGCACCACTCCCGATCCCACGCCAGACCTTTCGGTCCCACCTCCCAGAGGATTTCCGGACGAACTGGAAAAGCGGCGCAGCTCTTGATAGGAAAGACGGACAAGCTCTCGACCATAAAACTGGGACGGAACGCGGTGCCCGGTGCGGGGAGATCGACATCTCGAGGTAACCTCGAATCGACGTAGAACTCTTTGATGAAGTCGATGAAGGTGGTGATGTCGTGCAAGCTGCTCATGGCCCCCAGACTCACTCGGATGGCACCAACCGGTTTCCCGTTCAGAATGTCATTTTCGTCACCACACCGCAGACCGGTAGCATAGTTCTGGCGCATCTCATCAGGCGAAAGTCGGAGATGAGTGGCGATGCCACCGGGATTGCAAAGGCCGCCGGTTCGAAACTGAATGCCCTGGACAATGCCCAGTTTTTCCACTTCAGAATTGCTCACATAGTTCCCCATCTTGTCCCGCAGGTTGAACGCAATGACCGGACCCTGTGTCCCAAGAGCGGTGGACGACGGCACGTCGCCATACATCTGGCAGACCTCGGCGCCATTGACGTGGCGCAATTCACTGAGAGACTGCCTCAGTCTCGAAGCGAGAAAATGTGTATGTCGAGAAATGGTGTCCATGGAACCATACAGCCGGGTATGAATCGTCAACGCCGATCGCAATGCCACGATATTGTGAAAAGGAACGGTGCCATCTTCAAGGAAGTCGTGCAATGTGGCCTCCTTCTTCGCATGCCAGAGTGGACCCGAGGTGACCACCATGTCGACGGTCCCGCCAGCAAAGTATTTGCGGCTGCGGAGGATGGCGCCGGACGCCTTACGGATGATCAGGGCACCGAGATCGGGAAACCCAAAGATTTTGTAGAAACTCAGGGCGACAAAGTCCGGTGCTGCGGAAGGATCGGAGAGATCGAACGGGGATGTGGACACCAACGCGGCGGCGTCCAGGAGGGTAAAAATTCGGCGACCAGTCTCTCCGAGGGAGCGAGCCTTACTCGCCCAGTCTCGAGGAGGCCGATGGCCGGTCATATTCGACTGAGCGGGATATGCGAGCAAAGAGAGCTCTGGCTGCCCGCCGACGGGCCCCGCGGTGAGCGACGACAGCCAGTCACCGACGGCGGTGTCGGTGGGAAAACAGGCGCTACCGCAGGTGGCCAGCTCTCGGAGGCCCACGAGACTGGTGTGGGCGTCACCGTGATAGCCATACCAGAATCCTGGCCCGTGGTCTCGAAAAGCATCGCCAACCAGCTTGATGGCGGCGGTCGCGTTGGCGACGAAGACGACATCAAAATCTTCCGGGCTGGCGTGGAAGAAACGCAGGACTTGCAGGCGCACATCGTCAATACGTCGTGATGACAACTGCGACGCCGCCGACGCAGAATGCGGATTGCCAAAGAGGTGGGCCGTCAGCTCGTGAGAATATTCCTCCACCAGTGATTTTGCATACAAGGTCGTCCCTGCATGGTCCAAGTACGTCGTCCGAGACAGGGATGGATATTCGGCCGCACGAATGTCGTCTATGTTCCTGATGTAACCGGTTTCCGGATCAACCTCTGCCGTACACCGCTGGATGTGTGGTGCAGCGGAGACAAAGTGCTCGGTCGTCATGGCGGCCAAATATGCGCTGTTTGTTGACCTCCTCGCCGGAATGCAGAGGAGCGATAATGGATGCCTACGCCCATGGGCCACTTGGGATATGGAGGAGTTTCAAATAACTTGGTTTGACAAAAATACGTGCAACCAGCATGTACGAAGAGCCGGAGATTCCATCAAATTATGTCGGGAGTCTCCGAAGACATCTTTGACCTTGGGTCTGATTGGCCAAGGCCCCACCTTATCAGACTTCGAGTCGGGTTTCACAGTCGATGACGCAAGAATTCCGGTTGTCAGTGAGATGTCATAATTCAGAACCTAACACCAATACCTTTGTCTATCAACTTATCCAGACGGTGAATCCTGCAGACGCTCAATCTAGGAGTCCCTCACAAACTGGATTCAGACAGATCGCGGCGAGACTGGTTCAGAAGTGGAGTCGTGATAAGGAGATTCGTCACATCGGTCTTCCCTGCGCTCTTTCCATCGTCCTTGCTACACGTAGTAGTTTCGCCGATGCCGGCTGCTGCTTCTCCGCGATCCTGAATGAGACTGGCCTCTCCTGCTGCTGTGTCTCGATCTGCGGACCTCCTTGACGACCACGGCCCGCTGGTGTCGGTGGAGGAACAAGGCCAAGATAAAGGTAAAGAAGAAGAAGACGATGTTCATGATACCAAAAGCAAACGAAGCCTTGAGCATGGCACAGTTCTTGTTGAGGTCGGCCGCCCATGACGACCCGCTGTTTCGGCCATAGTACCCAAACGGCCCCAGGTTGATGTAGATGGACCCCGTCGAGAAATTGGAACAGTTTTCATCGGAAATTCCTCGGAGCTCATAGACGCCGGCAATCAAGGCGCCCACGAAGCACAGGTCGATGAAGGCGACAAAGAGAGCCGACCGCCGCGTCGAACCCAGTCGGATGAGGGTTGCGATCGCCCATGCGCCCGCGAGGACCGAAACAATGAAAAGGACGAGGATGAAGCTGGGCGTGAGTTGGTTGTTATCGTTAAAACCATCCACGAACCATGCCTGACCCATGTCAGCCCCCCATATATCATGTCTGTAATGCACGACATACCAGCATGCCAATGATCGGGATCAATGTCACGATCTCGGCCAGTCTCCAGAAGGAGAAGAGGAGTCCGCCCAACATCGTGATCGATTATCTCTTCGGTCCGTCTTCAAGAGGAAAGGTGAGCGCACACTCGGTCGATGCTTTGATCGTCCTCTGGGACGGGCTCGTGGGTACAGGGGGGGGTTTGCGCGGGGGAAACAGTCAGGCTGCTGGTGGCGACGATGGGCACTTTGCTGCGGGGCTGGCCGTGGTCTTGGGCCAAGCCAGGATGCGGCACGGTTCGGTTCCAGGCACGAGCGCACAAGTCGAGGACAGGGTTTCTAGATATATTTGGAAGAATGGAGATGAAGGAAGTGAGCTGCGACCGAAGAAAGCGAAAGAAAAAAAGACAGTGAGAGAGGCTGGGAGGGAGCATTTAGCTGGTGTGCTCCGAGAACCCCGCGATAATGCGTGGCTGGCATGGTCCTGGATGCAGCTGCCCATCTGGAACCAGATAGGCTGCCCAGCTGAGTTTGGGTCGGCCTTGGCGGCAGCACGGCAACGTCATTGCCGTGCCGCGGCACCAGATCCACCAGTCAGAGACGGGCCCAATCAAAAAATATTCCTGTCGCGGCCGGCCTGGCAGGATTCAAAGGCATGGTCTTCTCTACTTCTGGCTGTATCACGGCACAGTCGCACCACTCGCTGCAGGCTCCACACCGCGATCATAGCAATATTACTGAGCGCATTTGCACCGCAGCTTCTGATGCTGCATCGCCCAAGCTGTCGGAATCGACTCTCTCGCGGAAGCCTGCATGGAAGTGGGCAGCGAGCTTCGTGAGAGTGTCCACTGGCTTCTGCTGCTCGTGGGACGGAGGTCGTTGAGCTTGAGCGGACCCGAACGCCCCTTGATCTAGTCTCCAACAATGCCAGAAAGGAAAGGGAGGCTAATTCTTTGAGCGTGGCACGAGATTGTGGACAAGACCATGGCGGTCCCTCACACAGCAAGCCGAGACCTTTGTTTTTGACTCCAATATGCGCTCCACGCCAACCCTGTTCGAGGCTATTTTGCCGTCAACGTCCCACTTTCATGTATCTGTCACAGCACGGCCATGATTCTCTCCATCCTCGGGGCCATGAGATTTCAACCTTCAAAGGAGATCATGTGTGCCGGTGTCCTCACCTTGTGCTCGCGCTCGCTATCATAATTGAAAAAGGCCAAATCAGCAAGCAGCCCACCTGATGTCAGAGGTACCAATCGCTCCTTTGTGCGAATCAAACGCCGTCGTGACTAGCTGTCTTGATCAGACTAGCCATTCCGTCATAACCTTTGGATTACTCCATCTGCATCAGGCCAGAGTGCGAGCGATGACAAGGTTCAGCCTTTTGGTCAGCGGCTCCTGCATCGTGATCAACAATGTCTACCCGAGCGGCCATCCTCGTCAGGTTGAAGCCGTCGCTGCCGAACAAGGGGCGATCAAATGCGGGGACCAGCAAAGGGGAACCCGAGTGATAAGACCGACGTCTCCCTGCAGCAGATAGATAGACGGCGCAATGCCCTCTTGACGCGATAGAGCAGCAGGGGTGACGATAGTGGCACATGAGGTAGCCTCTTGAGATGGCATCCGGAGCTGCGGGCAAAGATCCGGGACGAGGGAGGCCAGTCTTCAGCGGGTCTGGTAACGACCTCGTTATGGGGGCCAAGTTCACCCCAAGCAGGGGCCAATCAAGAGAGTGGGAGAATGTGGCTCGTCACGAAAAAGACCTCGAAGGTCTCGGTCAGGATAACGGACATGCGACGGAGAAATGTCACTAGCCCGGCCTCATGGGACAACCCGTTGTGCTGGCTGCAGTACGGCCTGCATGATGCAGAGGCGGGCGCGCCCTCTGAAGAGGACAATGTCGAGAGCGGTCAACTTGAAGAGGAGGGGTTCGCGAGGCGTTGAGATGACAGGGATCAAGCACACGGATCTCGGCAGCCGCCATCAGTCGCCCACGGCGGTCCCTTGGACCAAAGCCTCGTTGGATATCATTCTTGTGCCACCATCATGCCTCGACCGTGTCCCAGGTCGTGGCAAAGGACATCAAGAATGCCTCCGCTGTCGAGCGGCATGCAGCTGTTGATGATGGTGATGGCAATACCAAGGAACTAATTACTCGTCATTCTTTCACTTCCCAATTCCAGATCGAACCTTACAAGCGCACTCGCGACTACTGCCTGCGTCCCCAATGCGGCCCTTCAGCCGGCACGGTCACTAATGGAATGAGGAGCCTCTCCCGAGCCGGCACGGTCTCCTCTGTGGGTTCATTCTTCCCTGCCGGCCCAATTGTTGCCCTCGACATAGCCGCCGACCTGGGGGCGGGCCAGATCACGTGATCACACAGACATGCTTCGCCCCGTG
>Ga0255336_100196_pt1 | contig 126924 bp, 123 predicted proteins | sample MeOH1_35cm_T3_17_FD_189102 | JGI IMG/M metagenome (GOLD analysis project Ga0255336, IMG submission 189102) | Sandy soil microbial communities from University of British Columbia, Vancouver, Canada - MeOH1_35cm_T3_179 | ecosystem: Engineered > Artificial ecosystem > Sand microcosm > Unclassified... | reverse complement strand
AGAACCAGTCCAGCCACGCCGCGATCGCGGTCGCCTCATTGTCGACCCGCACGGCCGACTGGCCGTCCCAAGCGTCGAGCCAGTCCTTCGAAACATCGACACCGATGAGAACCTTGTCCGCCATGGCACAGCCCTCCATAATCGTGGGACTGCTTGGTCGGCACGCCGGATTGTAATACGGGCGAGAGCCCTTTCTACCGTGCGCGTGTCAGACCGTGACGCCGGCGGGGCCGAGATAAGTCCGGTCGCTTCGACCAATCCACAATCGGAGTACCGCCGGCGTCCCTATCCTGATCAGGGGGCTCCCGACATACAATCCACAACCCCGCTACTTCACCCCGCGCTGGGTCGAGACCGCGTAGAAGCGGCAGACGCCGAGCAGGCCGCTCTGGATCGCCTGGAGCCGGCCCACCCACAGCTCGGCCTCCTCCAGCACCACCTGGACGTGGTGCTTGGGCATCGCCTTCAGGTCCTGCGCCATCAGGAACTGCTCCCAGCCGCGCACGACCTGGGCCTTGTACATGGTGGTCTCGTCCTCGGAGATGCGGCAGTCGAAGCCGATATTGGTCAGGCAATCGACATATTGCTGGACGCGCCAGGGCAGGAACGGCTGACGCTCGATCCGGCGCAGCGCCTCCAGCCGCGGATCGGAAGCATCGCCGTCGAGCTGGACCAGATCGATGAAGCTGAACTGGCCGCGCGGCTTCAGGCTGCGCAGCACCTCGCCGAACAGCCGGTCCTTGTTGCCGACCGTCGCCGTCAAATGCTGGGCGTAGACCGCGTCGAAGGCATGGGCGCGCAGCTCGGTCGTCTCGGGATCGTAGGCGGTGATCGGAACCTTGCGAGCGAGCCCGGCATCGACCGAGGCCTTGTTGCCGCGCTTGGCCACGTCCGGCTGCCGTTCGAGGCCGGTGATATAGACATCGAAAGTCTGCGAGACATGGCGCGACGGTCCGCCGAGCCCGGCCGACAGATCGAGCAGGCTCATCGCCGGATTGACGTTGAACAGCTTGATCAGATGCATGATCTGGTCGGTGCCGCCGGGCGTGAGGAAGCCCGGGCCCCAGAGGCGTTGCGCCAGGACCAGCCGGTCGAGCGGTTCCGTGTCAACCGCGTCGGGCGCGGGCTCCGGTTCCGGCTCGGGCGGCGGCGCCTGCGAGCGCAGATCGAAGCCGTACCACCAGGCGCGCAGCCGGTGCGCCACCTCGCCCCCGGTGCCCCGCCACAGCGCGCCCAGATGCGGGGCCAGATTTATGTTCACGTTCATCGCGCCACCGCGATCGCCGCCGGCGACAGCGACGCCGCCTCGCCGCCGATCCGCCAGGGCGGAAACCAGAGCGACACGCGCGTTCCGGCCGAGACCTGGCTTTCGATGTCGAGGCGCCCGCCATGGAGCCGGATCTGCGCCTCGGTGATGGCGAGCCCTAAACCGGTGCCGGCATATTTGCGCGAAAGCTGGCTTTCGACCTGGCGGAACGGCTCCTTGACCAGCGCCAGATCTTCGGCGCGGATGCCGATGCCGGTATCGGCGACCTCGATCTTGAGCCAGCCGCGCCAATCAGGATCGGTGCGCTCGATCCGGGCCGTGATGGTGACGGTTCCGCCCAGCGGCGTGAACTTGACCGCGTTCGAGACGAGGTTGAGCACCATCTGCTTGGTCTTGAGCGAATCGAGAAAGATCGGAGGCAAGTCCGGATCGACCTCCCACGAGAGCGCCAGCCCGCCCTGCTCCGCGCGCGGCGCCACGACGGTCATCTGGCTTTCGATGAGATCGAGCAGATCGACCTCCTGCTCCTTCAGCTCCTCGCGCCCGGCCTCGATCTTGGAGAGATCGAGCACGTCGTTGATGATCTCGAGCAGATGCCGGCCGCTATTGTGGATGTCGGTGACATATTCCCGCTGCTTGGCGTTGACCGCGCCGAACACCTCGAGCTGCAGCATCTCGGCAAAGCCGATAATGGCGTTCAAGGGCGTCCGGAGCTCATGGCTCATATTGGCGAGGAACTGGCTCTTGGCGCGGTTCGCCACCTCCGCCTTGTCGCGGGCGCCGGAGAGATCGCCGGCAAGCTTGGCCAGATCGTCCTTCTGCTCCAGCAGCAGACGGCGCGAGGCTTCGAGCTCGGCGATGGTGTTCCTGAGCTCCTCCTCCTTGGCGAGCAGCCGGCTTTCCTGCTCCTTGAGATGGCTGATGTCGGTGCGGATGCCGACCCGGCCGCCTTCCGAGGTCCGCTGCACGGAAATCTGCATCCAGCTGCCGTCATTGAGCCGGCGCTCGACCACGCCCAGCTCGTTGCGGCGTTCCGCCAACCGGCCGGCGACCCATCGGTCGACATCCTCGCCGACGGCGCCATATTCGCCGCGGAGCGCGCCGATGCGCAGGATATGGGCCATGGTAACGCCGGGCCGGATGGCATCGGCGGATTTCGGATGGATCTCCCGATAGCGGCGATTGCACAGGACCAGCCGGTCATGGCCGTCGAACAGGACGAACGCCTCGTTCAGATGCTCGATCGCGTCCTGCAGCAGCGTCTGCGAGCGCCGCTGGCGGCGCAGCAGCACGATGATGAACGCGGTGAAGCCGGCGCAGGCGGCGCTGCCGATCAGGAACAAGAAGGCGAAGATGCGGACCTGCTCGTTCCAGCCGCCCAGCATGCTGTCGGTCGTGGCGGCGACGCGCAGCAGCAGCGGCCGGACCGGGATCGGCCGGTAGGTGCTCACGCCCTCCGCCGCGGCGAGATCGATCCAGCCGAGCGTGGTAGTGGCGCCCAGATGCGCCATGAGCGAGGCGGCCACCGGTGGCTCCAGGAGCCTCTTGCCGATCATGCCGTCGCGCGTCGGCTCACTCGCGAGCAAGGTGCCGTCCTCGGCGAGCAGCGAGACCAGGGTCGCTTTGCCGGCGCCCAACTTGTTGTAGAAATCGCTGAAGGTCCGGCTCGGCACTTCGGCCACGAGCAGGCCGCGAAACCCCTTGCCAGGCATCTCCACCGGCCGGGTCATGGAGATCGACCAGCTGTCGGTGACGGGCGAACGCTCGGGATGGCTGATAAACAGTCCCTGCTTGTCCGGATCGGCGAGATAGGCGCGCATGAACTCATGGCCGCCATAGCCGGTTGAATGCGGCAGCGCCGCCGTGCCGCCATTGACACGTCGTCCCTGGGCATCGACCAGCAGGATGTCGCGCACGGCGAAATTCTGCTCGTTGAAGGCCCGGAGGACCTGGCGCGTGGCCGGACCGTCGAGCGGCTCGTCCGCCGGCAACTTGGCCAGCATGTCGGCGACCGCGGCCAGCATGGCATCGATCGACAGTACCGTCTGCGATGTGCCGGTCTCGGCGGCGATCGCCAGATTTTCCGTGGCCAGCCGGGCGCCGTCGAGCGCGTTCTGCCGGCTGCGATCGAGAATGAACAGAAGGACGAGCGCGAAGGTCCCGATGGCCATGGCGCTGAAGCAGAGCAGGGCGATCTCCGGCCGCGCCGATCTCAGCTTTTCGCGATCGAGCATCTTGGCCAGCATGGCTCAGTCGGCCGCTTTCGCCGTCAGGCCGACCAGGCCGCCGATGAGCCGGTTCCAGTCGGCGGTGCATTCCGGTCCGCACCGCTCGGCCCATTTCGGCAGCAGCCGGTCGATGAGTGCCCTATGGATGAGGGCGCTATCGGTCTCGCTCGGCGGTACCAGCACCATATGGCCCTCCGTTCCGCCGATGCAGGCAGGGCGGCCGGCGTTGCAGGCGATGCCGTCGAAGGTCGCCGCCGCCGAGGATTTCCAGGTTTCCGCCTCGAGCTCCGCGAGCTCGTGGACAAGAAAGCTCCTGACTTTCGCATCGAGGCCGAGCCAGCCCTTGCCGTTGGCCAGAACCACTTCGAGCCCCCAGCTGATGGGCCTGTCATAAAGATAGCGGGAAACCTTCTGGAGTCCCATGAGATTGCCCGTCAGCGTGCCGGTGATCGCGCAATCCACCGTCCCGCTTTCGAGCGCCTGCCTGGTGTCGCCGAGCGGCATCAGCACGCCACGGGCGCCGAGCGCATCGATGAAATCGGTCTGCTGCACGCTCGAAGTGCGGATGTTACGCCCGGTCACGTCGCCGAGGGAGGCAAGCGGCGCGACGCAGAAGAGCGCCTGGGCCGGATAGCCCATGACCGCGAGCACGTCGATGCCGTAGCGGTCGCCGAACACACGGTTCAGCACCGGTTTCCAGGCATCGGTGGCACCTTTCATATCCTCGATCGTCGGGCTGACCCCCGGCAGGTCGCTGGCATTGGCCTCAGGATCTTCGGCCGCGATCAGCCCGACCTGGACGGTGAGGAAACTGATGACGCCGAGCCTGGTCAGCTGGACCGCCTCGCTCGCCGTGACGCCGGCCTTGTCGAAGGGCGCGATCTCGGCCGAGATCCGGCCACCGGAATCCTCGTACAGGCGGCGCGACCAGAACGGCTCCTCGATCTCGCGGTAATGGCTGGTCCGTTCCAAGCTGCCCAGCACCTTGAAATGGGCGAACGGCAAATCCTCGGCATGCGGCCGGGCGGGCTGAACGATCAACCCGAAAATCGCGCCCAGCGCGAGTGCCGCAATACGGAACGAGCGCTGCAAGAGCTTGTCTCCGGGCAGCGCGATAAGAGTGGCGATGACGGTCAGATCCTCGGGATAGCGCGCTTTGCCCAAGGAATCTATGACCCTTCCTCTTAAAAAAGAACAAAGGACGAAAGTGTTACGCTGCGCCCCCTGCATGGACCCCCTCACCCGGTTGCCGACCTCGCCCGGACCACGGGATGATACCATGCAACGATCGATCGCACCCCAGGCTCCCCTTATGTCCTCCGCGGTACGCACCGGTCCGCCCCCTGCCGTGGCCGGTCAGCTTCTCGACGAACCCATCCGAGGCATCCTGGTGCTGCTGGTCGCGATCGTGACCTTTTCCTGCTCGGATACGCTCTCGAAATATCTCGCCCGCGGCCTGCCGGTGACGGAGATCATCTGGCTGCGCTATACGACCTATCTCCTGCTCATGGCCGTTCCGGTGCTGCGCGGCGGCTTTGGCGCGCTCCGCTCGGCCAGGCCCCGGCTGCAACTGCTGCGCGGCGTGGCCATGCTCGGCTCCTCGCTGTTCTTCATCAGCGGGCTGCGCCTGCTGCCCATCGCCGACGCGACGGCGATCAGCTTCGTCTCGCCCATGTTCATCACCGCGCTGTCGATTCCGGTGCTGCACGAGCAGGTCGGTACCCGCCGCTGGCTCGCCATCGGCGTCGGGCTGCTCGGCGTCATCATCATCGTCAGGCCCGGCACCAGCAGCTTCCAACCGGCGGCGATCCTGCCGGTCCTGTCGGCGGCGAGCTGGGCCTGCGCTATCGTCATCACCCGCAAGATGAGCGGCGCCGACGGCATCGTCACGACCCTCGCCTATTCGGCGGTCGGCCCCTTCGTCATCGTCAGCCTGCTGCTGCCTTTCGCCTGGGTGACGCCGTCCCCCGGCCAGCTTGCCTTCGGCGCCCTCTACGGGTTGGTCGCCACGCTCGCGCAATGGCTGGTCGTGATCGCCTATCGCTACGCCCCCGCCTCGGTCCTGGCCCCCTTGACCTACACGCAACTCATCTGGTCGGCCACGCTCGGCTATGTCGTCTTCGGGGCATTTCCCGACCACTGGACCTTCGCGGGGGCCGCCGTGATCGTCCTGAGCGGCCTCTACACGGCCCATCGCGAACGCGTGCGAGCCAGCGAGCGAGCGCCCTGACCGATCAAAGGGCGGCGCTCTCCGCCGGCCCCATGTAGTTGCCGGGCTCGCGCGGGCCGACGCGATCGACCGGGAACCAGGCGATGACCGTCGTGCCCCTGCCGGGCGTGCTGGATATCTCCAGCTTGCCCTGATGCAGCTCGAGCAACCGAAGCGTCAGCGGCAGGCCGAGGCCGGCACCTTCGAACTTCCGGCTGAGCTTGCTGTCGACCTGGCCGAATGGCGACAGCGCGATGCCGATCTGGTCGGAAGACATGCCGATGCCCGTGTCCGTCACCGCCAGCCCGAGAGCGCCGTCGCCCCTGCGCCGGATCTCCAGGCTGACGGTTCCCTTGGGCGGGGTGAACTTGATCGCGTTCGACAGGAGATTGAGCAAAATCTGCCGCACGCGCCGCTCGTCGCCGAAAAGCGGCGGCGCCTGCCTGCCGGCGTGCGTGACCAGATCGATCTCGCCGCGCCGCGCCGCATCGCGCACCATCTCGACGCAGCCCCTCATCATGGCCGCAGGGTCGAAGCTGTCTTCATGCAGCTCGACCCGCCCGGCCTCTGCCCGCGAAAGATCAAGGATGTCGTTGACCAGCTCCAGCAGATGCCGGCCGCTGGTATTGATGTTATCGGCATATTCCCGATAGGTCTTGTTGCCGACCGGCCCGATCATCTCTTCGCGGATCATCTCGGAGAAACCGATGATGGCGTTGAGCGGCGTCCTGAGCTCATGGCTCATATTGGCCAGGAACTGGGATTTCGAGCGATTGGCGATCTCGGCGCGGTCGCGGGCCTCGGCATATTCGACGTTGCGCCGCTCCAGATAGACCGTCAGCTCCTCCAGGCTCTCATTGGCACGGCCAAGATCCCGACCGCGCGACTGCAAGGTCGCCTGCACCTGCTGCAGCCGCTGATGATGATCAATCAGCGCCGCCGTGAGCAGCCCGATGCCGGTCAGGATGATCGCGAGATTAGTCGCGACCAGCCCTTCAAGCAGCAAGCCGTGGGCCGACAGATAGAGCGTGAGGAGCGCTATGGCGCCGCGCAGGAGCATCAGCGGCCCGACGAAGCGGAAGGCCGAGCCGCTCCGCTGCAGCAGAAACACGCCGATCAAGGCATAGACGAGGCCCGCCATCACGCCGACCGCGTTGTTGCGCAGCGGCAGGTCGATCTGGCCGAGGGTGAAGAGCGACAGGAAGATGACCAGCGCGCCCAGCACCACGACGCGGATCCGGATATCGCGGCCGGCAAGGCTGCGCGTCCCTTCGAGCATGCAGGCGGAAGCGGCGCCGAAAGCGAAATCGCTGAAGGTCCGGAACGCATCCACGCCCAGCTCGCCATAAAGCCGCACGCTCAGCGTCGAGGTCGCGAGCAGGGCATGGCCCAGGCACCACAGCAGATTCCACCGATGTTGCCGATCGAGCCGCCAAAGCACGAAGAAGGCGAACGCTACCCCGAGGTAGGCCACCGAATTGACGGCGCTGATCAGGATTGTGCTCAACGCGTTGCTCCCACCCGAAGGGTGTGTCGGAAGGAGACAGATCGAACAGGTTAAACCATAACGGCAAGTGAACGAAGGGCATGCCGGGGCGGATTCAGGGCCTCGCCGCGTCGATTTGCGCCGTTTCGAGGCTCGGTGGCGCCTACGGCGATATGGTTTCAGCCGGCGGCGAGCCGCTCGCGCAACGCTTCCTCGACCTCCGCGATCAAGCCCGCCCAGTCGCCCGGCAGGCGCTGACGGAAAATCCGCATCGTCGGATACCACGGGCTGTCCGCGCGCCCCATGAGCCAGCGCCAGCAGGAGGAGAACCGGCTGAGCACCCAAACCGGCTTGCCGAGCGCACCGGCCAGATGGGCGACCGAGGTGTCGACCGTGATCACCAGGTCGAGCGCGGAAACCAGTGCCGCCGTGTCGGCGAAATCGACGAGCTCGCCCGTCGGATCGAGCGCGGCGGTGCCGGGGGGCGGCGCCCAACCCCGGCCGGCCTCGCCCAACTGCAGGCTGACGAAGCTCGCCGGCAAGGCGAAGAGCGGCGCCAGCCGATCGAATCTCATGCTGCGCCGACGGTCGAGCCCGCCGCGCGGCGAGCCGGCCCAGACCAGCCCGATGCGCGGCCCCGGCAGAGCGGCGAGCCGCCGGCGCCAGGTTTCGCCCTCGGCCTCTGGTGCATTCAGATACGGGATCTCGGCCGGAATCGTCTCGAGCACCGTGCCGAACACCATCGGCAGGCTCATCATCGGACAATAGAAATCATAACCCGTGACGCCGGTATCGTCCGCGAGCGTGCCGCCGACCCGTGCCGCCAGGCGCTTCAGCGCCGGCGGCATGCGCAGCACGATCTCGGCACCGTGCGCCGCCAGCAGCGGGATGTAGCGCAGCATCTGCAGCGTGTCGCCGAAACCCTGTTCATGGAACAGCAGGATGCGGCGGCCTGAAAGATCCGGCGTCGCGGTGAGCGGCGGCAGGTGCGGCACGCCGCTCGTCTCGATCGGATCGGGAATGCGCAGACGGGTCTCGAACAGCGCCCAACCCTCGGCCAGGCGCCCGGCCCGAAGCAAGGCCATGCCGTAATTGACCAGGATCTCGCGATCGTTCGGCACCACCGACAGGGCCGCCTCATAGGCCGAGATCGCCAGATCGACGCTGCCGGCAAAATCGAGGAAATGTCCGAGATTGGCGATGACGCGGGCATTCTGCGGCGCCATGGCGAAGGCCTGGCGCAAAAGAGCCAGCGCCTCGTCGAACTGGTCGAGCTCGAAGAGCGCGACGCCGAGATGGGTGACGACCTGATACCGGTCGGGCGCCAGCGCCAGGGCGGCGCGGTAGATCGCCACCGCCTCCTCGAACCGGTAGAGCTCGACCAGCAATTGGCCGTGCAGCAGCATCCCGTCGATATTCTCGGGCTCGGCCCGGCGCACGGCGAGGATATGCGGCAGCGCCGCATCCGGCCGCCGCTCCAGCCGGAGCGCCAACGCCACCTGATAGTCGGCTTTGGTCGCCATCTTCATCTAAAGCACCGGTCCGTAGAGCCAGACCAGCCAGGTACCGAGCGCCAGGCACGGTCCGAACGGAATAGCGTGATGAGCGGCGAGTGAGCCGCCGCGCAACGCCCCGGCGAGCGCCACGGCGATGCCGGCCACGGCGCCGATCAGCAGCACATCGCCCAGCCCCCACCAGCCGACCCAGGCGCCCGCGGCCGCGAACAGCTTGGCATCGCCCTGCCCTAGCCCATCGCGCCCGCGCCAGCGGCGATAGAGAATCTCGACCAGGCGCAGCAGGAGATAGCCAGCGGCGGCGCCCGCGGCATGGCCGGTGAGGTTGTCGGGGTCGAACAGCCAAGCGGCTGCCAGCCCGGCCAAAATGAGCGGCAGGGTCAGCGCGTCCGGCAGGATCATGTGATCGGCATCGATCCAGGCGAGCGCCAGCAGCGCCCAGCCGAGCAAGCAGTCGGCCCACAGCCGCGCCCCCGAATCGAGGCTGACCGACCAGAGGGCGACGGCGAGAGCGGCGAGTTCGACCAGCCAATGGAAGCGGCCAATCGACGCGCCGCAGAAACGGCACTTTCCGCGTGCGACGAGATAAGAGAGGAAGGGCACCAGATCGCGTGCGCTCAGCGTCCGGCCGCAAGAGTCGCAAGCCGACCGCGCCATGCCGATAGCCCGGCCTTCCGGCAGCCGCAGGATGACGACTCCGAGGAAGCTGCCGATCATAGGCGCGATGATGATGGGCAACCACCAGTCATAGATCGTCGGACCGTCCAAGAGCCACTCCCGCTGCGCCAACGATGCGATTATGCTTGCCTCGGAGCGTGTGATCTACACATGTTCCCGTCAACAAGCTAAGCCGAGCGATATAGCCAGCGCCATGACCATCGAGGCAATACGGCCCATCGCCGCCCCCGACAACGCCGACAATGCGATCGGCGCGCTTGTTGACATTTTGCTCGAACGCGGCCAGGTCGACGGCAAGACGCTGGAGCGCGTCCGCCGGGTCACGTCGGAGACCGGGCAGCGCCTCGATTCCGTCCTCATTCAACTCGGCCTGATCTCGGAGCGCGGGCTCGCCGACGGTTATGCAGCCCTGCTGCACCTGCCGATCGCGGGCCCCGAGCGCTATCCGGACGGGCCGATTCTGGCCGATCGCCTCAAGGCCAAGTTCCTGCGCAAGATGCATGCGGTGCCGCTCGCCTTCGACGGCAGCCATCTCACCGTCGCCTTGACCGACCCGCTCGATGATTTTACCCGCCAGGCGATCGCGGCGGCGACCGGCCGGCCGGTGCGAGTCGAGATCGGCGTGCCGATCGAGCTCGATGCCGCCCTCAACCGGCTCTATCCCGAGGAAGGTGCCTCCAAGGACGACCTCATCGTCGACGGCGAGACCGGCGAGCCGCTGGAGGAGGATGCCGAACGGCTGAAGGATCTGGCGAGCGAGGCGCCGGTCATCCGGCTGGTCAACCAGATCATCGCCCGCGCGGTCGAGACCCAGGCCTCGGATATCCATATCGAGCCGTTCGAAGACCGGCTGCGCGTGCGCTACCGCTATGACGGCGTGCTGCACGAGGCCGAGCAGCCGCCGCCCCGGCTCCAGGCGGCGATCGTCTCGCGCATCAAGATCATGTCGCGCCTCGACATCGCCGAACGGCGCCTGCCCCAGGATGGCCGCCTCAAGCTCGCCGTACGCGGCCAGGAGGTCGATTTCCGTGTCTCGACCGTGCCCTCGCTCTATGGCGAGACGGTCGTGCTGCGCGTGCTCGACCGGAATGCGGTCGAGTTCGATTTCGGCAAGCTCGGCATGCCGATGGGGGCGACCGAACGGCTGCTCAAAGCGCTCGAGCTGCCCAACGGCATCGTGCTCGTCACCGGCCCGACCGGCAGCGGCAAGACCACGACGCTCTATACCGGCTTGCTCGGCCTCAATTCGGTCGTGCGCAAGATCGTCACGGTCGAGGACCCGATCGAATATCAGCTTACCGGCATCACCCAGATGCAGGTAAAGCCGCAGATCGGCCTCAATTTCGCCAATCTGTTGCGCTCGATCCTGCGCCAGGATCCGGACGTGATCATGGTCGGCGAGATCCGCGACATCGAAACCGCGCAGATCGCGGTGCAGGCAGCCCTGACCGGCCATCTGGTGCTGTCGACCGTCCATACCAACTCCTCATCCGGCACGATCACCCGCCTGCGCGACATGGGGCTGGAGGATTATCTCATCACCGCGGTGCTGCGCGGCGTGCTGGCGCAACGCCTGGTGCGGCGACTCTGCCCGCATTGCGCCCAGCCCGCCGACGCGCCGGCGGAAATGATCCGGCGCTTCGATCTCGAACGGCGCGCCAAGACGCATCCGATCCGGCTGTGGCATCCGGTCGGCTGCGCGCAATGCCGCCATACCGGCTATCGCGGCCGCATGGCGATCGCGGAGTTCCTGGTGCCGGACGAGGAAATCGAGCGGCTGATCTTCACCCGCGCCGATCACAATGCGATCGAGCGCGCCGCCATCGCCGGCGGTATGGTCACCATGTTCGAGGCCGGGCTGAACGCGGCCCTCGAAGGTCATACGACCATCGAGGAAGTCGTCCGCAGCATCCGCGCCGAAGGCTGAGGCCCCGGCCATGCCCAGCTTCCGCTACGTCGCGATCGATAGTGCCGGACAGGTTCAGCGCGGCTTCATGGATGCCGCCGACCAGGCGTCGGTGATCGAGCGGCTGCAGCGCCAGGGCCATATCCCGATGCGGGCCGAGCCCGCGGGCAAGGCGGGTTTTCTCGATTCCCTGCTCTCCGCCGAATTTGGCCGCCGCCGCGGCCTGACCCGGCAAGAAGTGGCCAACGCCACGCGCGAGCTCGCGATCATGCTGGGCGCCGGCCAGGATCTCGACCGCGCGCTCCGCTTCCTGGTGGACACGGCCCCCAATAAGCGCGTCGCCAAGATCATGGGCGAAGTTCGCGACAAGGTGCGGGGCGGCACCTCCTTGGCCGTCGCCCTCTCGCAGCAGCCGCAGAGCTTCAACCGGCTCTATGTCGGCCTCGTCCGCGCCGGCGAAGCCGGCGGCACGCTCGGCGACACGCTCGATCGCCTGGCCGTGCTGCTCGAACGCGAGCGCAGCCTGGCCGCGACGATCCAATCCGCCATGCTCTATCCGGCGCTGCTGATGGTCACGGCGGTCGGCTCGGTCGGCTTCCTTCTGACCTATGTGCTGCCGCAATTCGTGCCGATGTTCGCGGAGAGCGGGGCCGAGCTGCCGACACTCACCCGCATCGTCATCGCGCTCGGCGATTTCGTCTCGCATTACGGGCTCTGGACGCTGCTGGCCCTCATCGTCATCGGCGTCGCGATCCGTCAGTTGCTGCAGGACCCGGCCCGGCGGCTGCCCTTCGACGCGCTGCTCCTGCGCATGCCGATCGTGGGCGGGCTCATGCGCGAGACGCTGGCCGCGCGCTTCTCGCGCACGCTGGGCACTCTGCTGAAGAACGGCGTGCCGCTGATCACGGCGCTCGGCATCGTCAAGGAGGCGATCGGCAATCTCGCAGCCGTGCGCGCGGTCGAGACCGCGACCGAGAGTGCCAAGGGCGGCGCCGGCCTGTCGCGCCCGCTCGCCCAGGCCGGGATCTTCCCGATCCGCACCATCCATCTGTTGCGGCTGGGCGAGGAGACGGCGCAGCTCGGCCAGATGTCGCTGCGCGCGGCCGAGATCCATGAGGAGCAGTCGCGGCTGATCGTGCAGCGGCTGGTGTCCCTGCTCGTCCCGGTGATCACCATCGCAATGGGCATGGCGGTCGCGGCCATCGTCGGCTCGCTGCTGCTCGCGATGTTGAGCTTGAATGACTTGGCCAGCTGATCGAAGGCAATCCGGCTTCACGCTGATCGAGATGATCATCGTGCTGGCCATCCTCGGGCTGGCGCTAGCCTTGATCGTCGGGCGCGGGCCGTTGCGCAGCGAAACCTTGAATGCGCGCGAGACGGCGGGGGAGCTCGCGGCCGCCCTGCGCGAGACCCGCGGCAAGGCGATCGCCGAGAACCGGCCCGTCAGCTTCACGCTCGACATCAAGAACCAGCTCTACCGGATCGCCGACGGCCGTCCGGTCCGGCTGCCGCGCAACTATCAACTGACCCTGATGACGACCACCGGCGAGGTTCGCGACGAGAATGAGGGCGGCATCCGGTTCGAACCCGACGGCAGCTCGACCGGCGGCAGGATCGTGCTGACCCAGGGCGCTCGCAAGATCCAAGTCGGCGTCGATTGGCTGACCGGCCGGGTGAGCATCGTCAATGCGCCGTAGAGTCCTCGCTGCAGCCCGGCGACGTACCGCTTCCCCATCCGGCTTTACCCTGCTTGAGGTCCTGATCGCCTTCGTGATAGCGGCCATGGCGCTCGGCATCATGTTCAAGGCCGCGACCGGCGGCCTGTTCGCGGTCGCGACGGCCGGCAAATATGAAGAGGCGATGAGCCGCGCCAAATCGCATCTGGCCGCCCTCGGTCATGACAATCCCCTCACCGCCGGCGATTTCGAAGGTGATGACGGCAGCGATTTTCACTGGAGCATCCACGTCGCCCAGATCGCGACGGTGAAGCCGAGCGAGCAATTGTTGCGTACGGTGCCGCAGATCGCGTCGCGCATGCCCGCCCTCTATGAGGTCGATGTCGCCATCTCCTGGACCGAAGGCGGCCGCAAGCGCCAGGTGCAGCTGCGCAGCAAGCGCCTCGATGCGCCCGGAGGCGACAATGAGGGGTGAAAAGGGCTTCACCCTGTTGGAACTGCTGGTGGCCTTGGCCGTGCTGGGACTGCTGATGGCGGGGCTGGTCCAGGGCGTGCGGCTCGGCATCGTCGCCTGGAACCGGCAGAGCAGCCTGCTGCAATCCCGCAGCGAGCTCGACGCCACCGACCGGGTGCTGCGTCAGCTCCTGACCCGCATCGATCCCGGTACCGGGCGGGGGCCGATCCGGATCGAGGGCAATGCGCACCAGCTCGATTTCCGCAGCGAGCTGCCGACCGCGGTTGCGACATCTACGCGCCGCGCCGACATGTCGCTGCTGGTGGACGACCGAAATCGGCTTATCTTGCGGTGGAAACCCTACTTTCACGAAAACGAGCTGGGGACGGGCGGGAAGGAGACGGACACGGTCCTGCTCGATCATGTCGAGCAACTCAATCTGTCCTATTGGGGCGGACAGGATAATGGCGGAGCGGGGGCGCAATCGCTGGGCTGGATCACCGAATGGACGACCTCCTTCGTGCCGCCCCTTATCAAGCTGCAGGTGAAATTCCCGGACGGTGACAGACGTCATTGGCCGGACATAGTCGTTGCACCGCTGCTTGAACAGCCGGGCGGCTGATAACTTCACTTCCGCCTGTAACATAATGGCGTTACAAGCTGCTTTGGTCAGCAGGGGGGACTTGTTCGATTGGCGACCGTGATCGGTGATTTCTTGGCCTGGTGGGCCCAGCACATGCTGGAGCTGATACCGGAACGACTGCGTCAGTCGGACGCGGTTCTGGCCGATGCCGTTCTAGTCGACCCGCAAGGCCCAATCGATGCCGTGCCGCCTTCCGTCGCCATCTCGCTGCGCAAGCGCGGGCAAACGAGCACGCTCGGCCGCTACACGCTCGACGGGCACGGCATGCGGACGGCCCAGGGCGCCGTCACCTCGATGGGCGGCAATCTTCCGGTCTCGCTGCGGCTGCCGCCTTCCCTGCTTCTGGAGAAGCATCTGAGCCTGCCGCTCGCCGCCGAGCGCGAGCTCGACCGCGTCGTCGCCTATGAGATGGATCGCGAGACACCCTTCACGGCCGACGAGGTCTATTGGACAAGCGCCATCGAGCAGCGCGATCGCGCGCAGGGCAAGCTCAAGCTGCGCCTGTCGCTCGTGCCCAAGATGGCGATCCTGCCGCTGGTCGAGGCGCTCGACGATGCCGGCCTCCATCCGGCGGCCCTCGATCTGACCACCGCCGAGGGGCAGCCCCGGCGGATCGAGCTCGATGTCGAGCGCCATGTCGAAGGCAGTCTGCGCCGTTACGCCATGCCGGTCGCGGTCGCGGGCTGCGCGGCACTCGCCCTCGCCGTCATCGCCGTCCCCTTCGTCCGGCAGGCGGTCGAGCTCGGCCGGGTTCAGGATCGGATCGCCGAGCTCAAGCCCACGGTCGATCAGGCGGAAGCGATCCGCCGGCGGATCGCCGGCACCGGCGCCGGTGCCGACGTCGTGTCCGCGGAACGGACCAGGCTGGGCTCGCCGATCAAGGTCCTGGCGGCGACGACCCAGATCCTGCCCGACGACACGCATCTGACCGACTTCACCATGCGCCAGCGCAAGCTGAGCCTGGTCGGGCAGTCGGCGGCGGCGGCAAAGTTGATCGGCGCGCTCGCGGTCGATCCCACGTTCAAGGACCCCGTCTTCACCGCTCCCGTGACGCGCATGGAAGGCGCCAAGGCCGACCTCTTCTCGATTGGCGCGGAGGCGCGGCCTTAAATGCCCCTTGGTCTGCCGACCGGCCAAAGGGGCCGTCTCTTCGCGCTCGCGATCACCTTCGCGGCGCTGATCATCATCTGGTTCGGCGCGGTGTCGCCGCTGATCGATCTTTATGATGCGCGCGCGCAGGAGTTGGACGAGCAGCGCGCGATCGCGGCCCACATGGCCGGTCTGGCGGCGCAACTGCCGGAACTGACGCAGCGCGCGGCCGCGCATACCGGGCCGGCGCCGACGCTGGTGCTGCAAGGGTCGAGCGACGCGGTCGCGGGCGCCACCCTGCAAAACATGGTGCAGGACATGGCCAGCGCCAAGGGCGCCAGCCTGGTCAGCGTCGAGAGCTTGCCGGCCGAAGCCGCCGGCGCTTACCGCCGCATCGGTCTCAAGATCTCGCTCAACGCACCTTGGCCCGTGCTGATCGGGCTGCTGCAGTCGGTCGATCAGGCGACCCCGCCGATGCTGGTCGACGATCTGCAGATCCACGGCTCGCCGCTCAGCCTCATCAATCGTGCCACCGGCCTCGAGGCGGGCCTCACCATCTACGCCTTCCGTGCCGGCACCGCCGCGGAGGCCAAGCCATGAGCCGACAAGCCTTGCCGAGGCTGCTCGGCGCTCTCGCCATCTTGTTCCTGGTGGTCATCGCCTTCGAGCTTTTCGGCAGCAATCCTGACGAGACCGATATGAATGTAGCAAATGTCGCCAACCCGACGGATATCCGATCCGGCGGGCCTACTGCAGTACCTCCGGCGGCACCGACCGCACCAACCGTTCAATGGGTCAATACCATCCTGGCGCGCCCGCTGTTCAGCCCGACGCGCAGGCCCGACGCGGCACCGCAGCAACAGCAGACGGCGAGCCAGGACGATGGGCCGAGCGACCTGCCGAGGCTGTCCGGCATTCTGCTGCTGCGCGACAGCAAGCAGGCCGTTTTCCAACCGACCGGCGACCAGAAGCCGATCGTGGTCGCCGAAGGCGGCGATGTCAGCGGCTGGACGGTTCAGAGCATTTCCGCGACCGAGGTAACCTTGACCGGACCAGGCGGGACCACGACGCTCGAACCGAAATTCGATGAAAATCTGGTGCCGCCCGCGCCGCAGGTTCCGAACATCCCCGTGCGCGCCGGCGTCCCGCCGACGCTGAACCAGCCAAACCCCGCACTGGGGCAGCGCAACCTGCCGCCCGGCACGCCGGTGATCCCGAAGCTCGGCGTCCCGCCCGGCCGCACCCCGCGCCGCGGTGACGGCTCGGCATTGCAGACGCCGCAACAACAACAGCAGCAACAACGACAAACGGGTCCCGCCCAGGTGACGCCTACCGGGCCGATACCGCGTGGCGCCAGCCCGGAGGGAGGACGATGATGCGCCGTCACCATCTGGCGCTCGGCGCCTCGCTGTTGGCGCTCGCCGCCTGCCAGACCCCGCCGGGCAAGCCCGAGCCGCTGCCGCCGGTCGGCCAGGATGCCCAGGCCGGCACGCGCGTCAGCGGCCCGGTCGCGACCAACGAGACCACGACGACGCCCGAAGTCTCGGCCGGTCGCCCGGCCGGCTTCGCCCCGGAACGGCCGGCGGGTGCCGGAAAGGGCGGCGACGTGTCGCTCAACTTCGCCGATACCGACATCCGCGAGATCGTCCGCCAGGTGCTGGGCAAAATCCTGCAGGTGAACTACTCGATCGATCCTTCGGTGCACGGCACCGCGACGATCGAGACGGTGAAGCCGCTCGCCCGCGCCGACCTGTTGCCGACCCTGCAGACGCTGCTGGAGCAGAACGGCGCCACGCTCGTCCAGAGCGGCGACCTCTACCGCGTCGTGCCGACCGCCAGCGCCGCGGCCCAGCCCACCGTCGGCGGCGATTCGACAGCCGGAACGCAAGTCCTGTCGCTGCGCTACGCCTCGGCCAAGGAATTGGCGAAGGTGCTCGAGCCCTATGTCGGCGAGGGCGCGCGCATCGTCGCCGACCCGAACCGCAACGTGCTGCTGATTTCGGGCGCGCCGCAGGCACGCGCGACGCTGATCGGCCTTATCCGCAGCTTCGACACCGACCTCCTCGCCGGCCAGTCCTTCGCGGTCTTCCCGGTCTCGAGCGGCGAGCCGGCCAAGATGGCGGCGGAATTACAGAAGGTGTTCCAGACCGAGGGCGACGGCGCGCTTGCCGGCCTCGTCCGCGTCATCCCGATGGAGCGCGTCAACGCCGTGCTCGTCGTCTCCAACCAGGCGCGCTACATCGAGGATGCCCGCCGGCTCTACACGCTGGTCGACCAGGCGCGCAAGGACACGGCGCGCAGCTGGCACGTCTATTACGTCCAGAACGGCCAGGCCAGCGACGTCGCCAACGTGCTGCAGCGCGCCTTCACGCCCAACCATGTGACGGCACAGCCGGCCGGCGTCGGCTCGACCGCGCCCGGCCTCGACAACAGCACGATCGGCGGGCAGAACGGACAGAGCGGCTTCGGCGGGTCGAATTCGGGCGGCGGCATCGGCGGGTCGTCCGGTATCGGCGGCAGCAGCGGCAGCTCGACCCCGGGCGGCCTCGGCAGCTCCGGCGGCTCCTCGTTCGGCAGCAGCAGCGGCGGCACCGGCGGCTCGAGCTTCGGCACGCAGCAGGCGGGCGTCGGAGGACAAGCCAACGGCGACACCGGCGGTGCCGCTCAAGAATCGCTGTCAGATCAGTCCTCGTCCGACTCCTCCTCCCAGGCGAACTCGATCCGCATCATTCCGCATAAGCAGAACAATGCGATCCTCATCTACGCGACCACGGAAGAGGAAAGCACCATCGAGTCGATGCTGCACAAGATCGACATTCTGCCTCTGCAGGTGCGGATCGACGCCACCATCGCCGAGGTGACGCTCAATGACAATCTCACCCTAGGCACGCAGTTCTTCTTCAAGGATGGCGGCTTGAACGGCTTGCTCAGCGCTGCGTCACAATCAACGCCGGCACCAATAACCGGCGGTGCTATTGCCCAGAACTTCGTTGCGGCCTTCCCCGGTTTCGTTCTCACCAAGACGAGCGGTGCCGTCCATTATGCCATTTCGGCTTTGCAGGACGTGACGGACGTTCGTGTTCTCTCCTCGCCGGAACTGTTGGTTCTTGACAATCAGCCGGCGCGACTGCTCGTCGGCGAGGCGGTTCCGATCCTAACTGGCACCACGACACTTACTCAAGGCACCGCCGGCGTTACGAATTCCATCTCTTATCAGGAAACCGGCGTCATTATGGAAATTCTGCCGCATGTGAACAGCGGCGGCCTCGTTACGCTCGATATTTCGCAAGAAGTAAGCGGCATCGATCAAAGCCAAGCGGCGCTGTCGGGCTCGCCTGCATTCACCGAACGTAAGATCAGATCCAGGGTCAGCATCCAGGACGGGCAAACAGTCGGACTCGCAGGCCTGATCACAGACAATACGACGCGCGGCAATGACGGCATTCCCTGGCTCAAGGATATACCACTCCTGGGCCTCGCCTTCGGCACGCAAACCAACACTAGGGCCCGGACCGAATTGCTCGTCATGATCACCCCGCATGTAATCGAGGATCAACGAGAGGCGCGGGCGATGACCGAGGATCTGCGCGAGAAGCTGCCGCATGCCGCGCTTGTGCCGCAGCAGCTGCAATCGCTTCCGCTTTCCGGCGATGCCAATCCGCAGGACTTCATCTCTAAATGACCCTTCGCCGCGCCACCGCTGCCCCCGAGCCGGGCGGACAGCGCGGCTTCGCCTTGCTGATCGTGCTGTGGACGCTGGTGCTGCTGGCGCTGCTCGTCACGCATCTGACCGCGACCGGGCGGAGCGAGGCGCGGATCGCCGGCAACTACACCACCAATGCCGTGGCCGAGGCGACGGCGGATGCCGGCCTCAACGAAGCGATCTTCCATCTGATGGAAGGGAGCTGGGGCACCGACGACACCGCACTCCATAAGCTGACCGAGCCGGACGGCGAGGTGACGGTCCGCATCGAGAGCGAGGCGGGCAAGATCAGCCCCAACGTCGCCAATCCCGATCTGCTGGCCGCCCTCATGCGCGTTCTCGGGGTCGATCCGGGCCGCGCCGAGGGGCTGGCCGAGGCCATCGTCGATTGGCGCGAGCCCGGCCCGATGCCGCGGCCGAACGGTGCCAAGCTGCCGCAATACCGCAATGCCGGCCTCGATTACGGGCCGCCGGGCACACCGATCGAGAATATCGACGAGATCGGCCGCGTGCTCGGCATGACACCGGATATACTGGCCCTGCTGCGCCCGCATCTGTCGGTCTATCAGTTGGGCCAACCCGATCCGCACTTCGCCGACAAGGCCGTGCTTCAGGCGATGCAGCAATTGCCGAACCAGTTCCCGCTGAACCAGCCCAACGCCCAGCAGCAGAACGGCATACCGTCGCTGCAGACCGTCATCGTCACGGCCGAAGCCCGAACCAAAAGCAACGCCTATTTCGTCCGGCAGGCGACGCTGCGGGTCGGGCCGGGCTTCCCGCGCGGCTTTCAGGTCTTGACCTGGGACGCCCCCGGCCGCGCCCCGCCGGCCAAGCCGAAGCCGGCGGCCGACAGGGATTCCTGACCAACTCCGATCTTTAGCGACTCTTCCGTTGACCGAATCGTGCTGGCTTCCCCTTCTGGTACGATCGCGTTTGCCCGTCATCACCGGGCTTTGGCCCGGTGATCCATGTCTTTCCGTCAGGTACTGAGGCGGTGGTGAGACGTAGATGGCCGTGTCAAGCACGGCCATGACGAACGGAGTGCGAGAGTTCCTTCGCAAACGCCCGGACGCTTCCGCCGAAACATGAAAGGCGGTCGATCAAGCGCTGCGCGGGTCGCCTCCGCGACCCTCAGGCTTCCGCGCCATGCGGCGCGCGCTCGCCGTCGCTCGCGGTATCAATCGCCGAAAGTCGAGACTTTCGGCGAGCAACCTTACTGGTTGCAGACCGTCGCGTTCTCGCCGTTCCCGTTCGGCTGGCCGTTGGCGCCGAGCGAGCAGAGATCGTACTCGAAGCCCTGGCGGCTCGACGGGCTGCGATAGATGAAGGGGCGGCCCCAGGGATCGTCCGGCAGCTTGTTGCCCTTGACGTAAGGCCCGTTCCAGTTGGTGGCGTCGACCGGCTTCGCCATCAGCGCGCCCAGCCCCTGATCGCTCGAGGGGAAGCTGCCGACATCGAGCTTGTACATCTCCAGCACGCTGCCGAGGCGTTCGATCGACTGCACCGCGATCTTCTGCTTGGCGTTGCCGAGCTGACGCAGCGCCGCCGGCGCCACGAGGCCGATCAGGAGGCCGAGGATCACCAGCACCACGAGCAATTCCAGCAGCGTGAAGCCGCTTTCGCGCCTCCCGTCACGGGGCCGGCGGAGCAGGGTCGACACGCGGTTCGAGGAGATCGTCATGGTGCTATCTTGAACGTGAAAAGGCGGCCGGAGTGTGGCCGAATGTGCCGCCGGATACAACAGGCCGGTGTGACGCATGCGGTATGAGGTCCGCTTATTGAGGATTGTATATCCACGTGGACTCCACGATGGTCAATAGAATCTAAGGGGGTTAGCGCTTAATATGTCCGTCCTCTTAGCTGAAAAGATCCTCCTACCAGAGCCTCTGACAGAAGTGAACAAATGTTCAGATAATAGACAGTCAAATTGATGAAATTTTCGTGTGAATTGTTACCTATACGCATTAATTAGATAATCAACCATAGCTTGACAAGGACGCACCAGAAATATATCCTGATGATTGTAAATAACAATCCAGGAGAGCGCTATGCGATGGTATTTACTCGTACTCCTTTCACTCTTTCTTGCTATAAGCGTGAGCAAAGCTCAAGCTCAAGTCCCGCCAACAACTGGGGGACCATGCACGATGGGAGTCTTCATACCGGGTCCGTCCAACGTGGTACCGGAAGTACAAGGCGTTCGAATAACTAATAATTGTAGCTACCCCGTGGAAACAATTAACTGTATAGGACCATGCCAACTTAGCACCTCCCTCGCTGTCAATCTTATCGCCGGAAACAAAACTCAAGACTTTCCGTTTCCGCCCTTTCTAGGGTCAGGACTCATTGATTGAGATAGAAGGCGACGGCTGCGGCGATGCATATGGCTGAGAAGAAGGTATGGGCGCATCGGTCGTATCTGGTTGCGATGCGCCGCCAGTCCTTCAGCTTGGCGAACATGTTCTCGACCCTGTGGCGCTGACGATAGAGGATCTTTTGTCGTAAGGGATGGGATGCTTACGGCTTTTCGTCGGTGGGATGCAGGGCTCGATGCCCCTGTCCGACAAGGCCCGACGGAACCAGTTGCTGTCGTAGCCTCGGTCGGCGAGCAGATGAGCGGCGGGTGGCAAGGCGTCGAGAATAAGCCGGGCACCCTTGTGGTCGCTCATCTGGCCTTCGCTGAGCAGCAGGATGACGGGCCGTCCGGCACCGTCACAAACGGCATGGAGCTTGGAGTTCAGTCCGCCCTTGGTGCGCCCGATACGACGGGGAACAGCCCCTTTTTAAGCAGGCTCGCCGCCGTGCGGTGCGCCTTCAGATGGGTGCTGTCGATCATGATGCGCTCCGGCTTCGGCCCGCTCCCGGCCAAGGCCGCGAAGATCCGGTCGAAGACGCCGAGCCGGCTCCAGCGGATGAAACGGTTGTAAAGCGTCTTGTGCGGTCCGTAATCCTTCGGCGCGTCCTTCCATTGCAGACCGTGGCGGATCACATAGACGATCCCGCTCACGACCCGCCGGTCGTCGACACGGGGAACCCCGTGCGCCAGGGGAAAATACGGCGATATCCGCGCCATCTGGCGCTCGCTCAGCAAAAACAATCCAGACATGGCAGAACCCTCCGCCAGCCTTAGAATCACAGACGCACCACCGCGTGCAAGCAATTTAATAGGTCCTGAGCCTAGTCCAACAAAGTATAACTCTCGTAGAAGGGGAATGTCCTGCGGGACTTACTTTTAGTTCCGGCTCCTGCGTTGCAGGAAATCCTTCGCTAGCAGCAGCGTTACTACCGGATGCATTCGGTGCACAAGTGGGGAGTACTGCATCGGTATTCGCTTCGATGGTAGATCTCAGTGGAATCGGAGGTACGGGTTGTAGAATAGATATCCCTAAGCCCAATCAAGGTTCGCTATCCCTTACATTTCAAGGTACAAATCCTGCCAATAATCAACCGGTGGGGCAACCTAACGTACCTGTTTCTCTTTCCCCTAAGGGAACCGCCACTTTCCTACTTAGCTTCCGGGCGTTTGGCCCGGTACAGATTCCCGGACTTCAGCTAGTCTATAGCTGTAGTGGAGAGACACCCGTCGCAGGCCAGGTGGGGATCAGTGCCGTCGATGTTACATTTTCGTCCAGCCCAATCGCCAATATATTCGCATTGAATGCGACAGCGGCAGGCAACGATATTGTAACGATCCCATTCTCAAGTGGCGGCGCCGGAGCCTTTGCTGTCGCGACAGATAATACTGGGGCATCCAGCCAGATAACCGTGTCCACGGACACAGGGAGCACCTTCCTTCCGCTCGCTGTCACGGCCTGTCAAACCAACCCAGCAACGGGCGCTTGCCTCGCTTCACCATCGAGCTCATTTTCCATTAGCGTAGCGTCGGGCGCTACACCGACCTTCTCAGTTTTTGCGACTGCGTTCCAGCCCATCGCCCTTTCGCCTGGGACCAGCCGCATCTTCCTCAGATTCAAAAACGCGAGCGGCCAAGAAGTCGGCGCCACCAGCGTCGCGGTGCAGACCAGCTGACGCTAAAACGCATACGGGCTTTCGAGCGTCGCAAATCCAAGGATTTGCGCCGCCTTTCGCTTGCCATGGCCGGAATCGTAGCGCCGCACCCCCGCCCATTAACTATTACTCCACCGGTTTCCCCTCATATGACGCCCACACGAAACTTTACGCCGGAGCACTCGCTGACCCGGCGGGCGGCAAGAACATTTCTCCTTGCCATTGCTCGTATTTCAGTGGCCGCTCATTGATCCTGGATCCCCGCGCGCCGGCTTTTGCCGGCGTGCCTATCTCCGGCGCTTAACCTCCATTGCCGCGCATGCCATTCTGAGGAAAAGCCAGAAAGGTGGAGACGCATATGGGGGAACTGGTCGAGCCGATATTGGTCAAGCCGCCTCGGCTCGCGGAGTTGCCGCCGCTCGAAGCCCTCAGCCCCGCCCGCATCGCCTCGCTCGAAAACGAGCTCGCCTGGTTGGCATTGCCGGCCGGGCAGACCCTGTTCAAAGCCGGCGAGGCCGCCGGCGGCCTCTACATCGTGACCTCCGGCCTGCTGGGCGTGATCGTCAATACCGTCGATCAAGGCCAGCAGCTCGTCGCCGAGATCCATGCCGGCGAGACGCTGGGCGAGATGTCGCTCCTGAGCGGGGAGGCGCATTCGGCCACCGTCGTGGCGCTGCGCCATGCCGAATTCTACCTGATGCCGCAACCGGTGTTCGACCGGCTGGTCGATGAAGAGCCGAAATTCCTGCGCTGGCTCACGCGCCTCTTGGTTCAGCGGCTGCAGCGGACCTCGACCCGGCGCGCGCCGGACCTGCATCCGGCTGTGGCGCTGGTGCCGATCGATGACGGGCTGCCGGTCGAGGCGCTGGCCTCCGACATCGTCGGCCAGCTCCGCGCCGGCGGCTTCAAGGCCCATCGCTTCGAGCCGAGCGCCGTGGCCCAGCCGATCGAATGGTTCGACGAGATGGAAACCGCGCACGATCTGGTGCTGTACCAGGCCGAACCGGTCCATGCCGGCACCGACAATTGGGGGCGGTTCTGCCTGCGCCAGACCGATCGGGTGGTACTGCTGGCGCGGGCGACCACCCCCCTGCCCGATCCCCTGCCGGTGCCGCCCGGCACCGGCAACGGCCACGCACCGGCGAAATTCGACCTCGCCATCATCGAGGAGGATGGCAGCCCATACGGCACCGTGCCGGCCGGCGCCGATCGCTTCGGCGCGATCTTCCATATCCGTCCGGGCGTGCCGGAGGATACGGCGCGCCTCGCCCGGCATCTGGCCGGAAGGTCCGTCGGACTCGTGCTCTCGGGCGGTGCCGCGCGCGGCTTCGCCCATATCGGCGCGATCCGGGCGCTGCGCGAGGCGGGCGTGCCGATCGACCGGATCGGCGGCACCAGCATGGGCTCGATCATCGCCGCCGGCGTGGCGCTGGGCTGGGACGACCAGGAATTGCGCGACCATATGCGCGCCGCCTTCGTCACTTTCAATCCGCTCAGCGACTATACTTTCCCCTGGGTGGCGCTGTGCCGCGGCGCCATGGTCGACAGGCTGCTGCGCGAGCATTTCGGCGAGGTGCCGATCGAATCGCTGTGGCGTCCCTATTTCGCCGTCTCGACCAATCTCACGCGCGGCGGCGTGCATATCCATCGGCGCGGCATGCTGTGGAGAGCACTCCGGGCCAGCGTCGCCATCCCGGGCGTGCTGCCGCCGCTGGTCGATGGCGAGGATGTGCTGGTCGATGGCGGCGTCATCAACAATTTCCCGGTCGACATCATGGCCGAGGGCGGGCGCGGCCCGATCATCGGCATCGATGTCGGCGGCGCTCGCGCGCTCTTGGACGGCGATGTGCCGCGGCAACGGCGCGGCCTCGTCGATCTTTTCCGGCCGAGCGGCGCCGGGCCCGGGATCATTAGTGTGCTGAGCCGGGTCGGAACGGTCAGCTCCACGCTTCAGACTTCGATCGCCAAGGCTCAAGTCAATCTGCTGATCGAGCCGGCCTTGGAACAGATCCCGCTGTTGGATTGGCAGAGTTTCGATCGTGCCGTCGAAGCCGGCTACCGCGCCGCCTGCGCGGTGCTGGAAACGGCCGATCTGCCCGCCTTGCGGACGGGGCGCTGAGCATGCGCCGCCTGCTTTTCGCGCTGTTGCTGCTGCCGGTCGCGGCCCACGCGCAAGCCCTCGACGAGGCCGATGCTGCGTTTCGCGACCAGGCCTTCGCTCAAGCCTGGACGATCCCGATCGGTCAAGCGGTCGATTGGCAGAATCCAGTCAGCGGCAATGAGGGCAGGATCGAGGCGCGGCGTGATTCCGTATCGGGCGGCCGCCCTTGCCGGGAGCTCTTGGAAAGCCTGACGATCGAAAGGCAGACCAGCCGGGGCGTCACCGTCGGCTGTCTAGCGGAACAGGGCTGGCAGGTAGTGCGATCGGCGCCGCTGGGGACGGGTGTCGGCACCGACTCCGATTCGGTCCCGGTCGAGTTGCCACCCTATCAGCCGCCCGCCGATATCTCGGCCGATCCGCCGCAGCAGCAACCGCCTGTCGGCATCATCGTCCGGCCGAGGCTGCAGCGGCAGACGCTACCGCCGACGGTCGACCCCAGAGACTGATGACTAGATCGCGGCGACTTCAGGTCGATCCGACCTGAAGTCGCCGCGATCTAGGCGATGATGTTGAGCCTGGTGCCGCGCGGGCCGCTGGTGTTCAACGGTTGGGCGCCCGGCTGCGAGGAATAGCTCTGGCTCGATTTCGCTTGATTGGGGCTGGGCTGGACCGGCCTGGCCTGGCTGGCCGCGGTCCGGTTGGCACCCGATACACCCGTGCCCGAGGACGGCGCCCCTTGGCTGGCAGTCCCGATACCGCTGATCGCCATAATGTGCTCGACTCCGACCTACTTCGAACGCGGCGTTGAATTCAGACGGTCAGATTGACCTGGGTTCCGACCGAACCGCTGGCAGCCAGTGCCTGCCCGCCGCCCTGCACGGCATTGCCGGCGGCGACGTTGCCCAGGATCTGAGCGGCGCTGGTGGGGCCCGAACCGCCGCCTGTGGCGGCAATGGCAGCAGGGCTGCCCGCAGCAGCCAACGCACCGACACTCACACCGACAATGGCCATGACAAAATGCCTCCATACCTAAATTTAGGCCGGACTGTAGCGGAGGCCGGGTTAACAAATCCTCTCCACGCGGATAGGCCCGTTCGCCCGGCGCTGCTATAACTCGGGTGATGAATTTCTTCCGTCCTGCCCGCCTGCCGACCCCGGCGCCGATCCTCCTGCCCGACGGCAATTCGATCGAGATCACGGTCCGCCGAAGCGACCGGGCACAGCGAATAGCACTGCGTCTGCATTCCGCCCGCCGCACGGTCGAGTTGGTGCTGCCGGCCCGCGCATCGGTGGCGCGAGCACTCGATTTCCTGGAGACGAGACGCGGCTGGATCGTGGCGCAGGCGCTCCGGCTGCCCGTGCCGATACCCTTCACGGACGGTGCCGAGATTCCGATCCTCGGCGTCCCGCACCTTCTCTCAGTCACGACCGCGCGCAGCGCGCCCTTTCGCATCGCCGACGGCCGGATCGAAGTGAGCGGGCGGCCGGAATTCATCGCACGCCGGACGCGCGCCGGGCTGGTCGCCCATGCGCGCGCGCTCCTGGCACCCAAGACTATCGCCGTCGCCGACCGCCTCGGCCGCAAACCCGCACGCGTCTCGGTCGGCGACGCCGCGACCCGCTGGGGCAGTTGTTCCGCCTCGGGCGCCATCAAATATTCCTGGCGGCTGGTGCTCGCCCCGGAACGGGTGCTCGACTACGTCGTCGCCCACGAGGTCGCCCATCTCGCCGAGATGAACCATTCGCGGCAGTTCTGGGTGCTGGTCGAGCGGCTGCATCCCGGCTTCGAGACCGAGCGCGCCTGGCTCAAGACCAACGGGCCCGATCTGCAGCGCTACGGATCGACCTCCGGCGTGGGCTGAGCGCCGCTCAACCCTTGCTGCGCCCGCTTCAGAACGGCCAGGAAGGAATCATCGATCGGCGGCTCGGCTCGCGGCAGGGGCCTGGCCGGCCTGCCCTTCAGCGCCCCCAGCATGAAATCGCGCCAGGCGCGCGCCGGCAGCGTCCCGCCGCTGACATGGTTCATGGGCGTATCGTCGTCATTGCCGAACCAGACCCCGGCGACGAGATCGCTGGTATAGCCCACGAACAGCGCGTCGCGGAAATCCGAGGTGGTGCCGGTCTTGCCCGCCTCGGGCCGGCCGATCTGCGCCGCCTTGCCCGTGCCGTGGGCGATGACGCCGGCCAGCATCTCATTGATCTCGGCGGCATAGGCAGGCTCGATGACGCGGCCCGGACCGCCGCCCTGACGGCTGAACAGCACCTTGCCTCGGCCGTCGCGGATATTCGCGATGGCATAGGGCCAGGCACCGTTACCGCCGCTGGCGAAGGCGCAATAGGCGGAAGTGAGATCGAGCAGCGTCACCTCGCCCGTCCCCAGCGCCAGGCTGGGATCCGGGCTGAGATCCGTGGTGATGCCGAGCCGGTGCGCCACGGCCACGACGTTGCGCATGCCGGCGCGCTGGCCGACCTGGACCGCGACGGTGTTGATCGATTCGGCCACCGCCTCGGCCATCGTCACCTCGCCCAGATAATTGTTCGAGTAATTGTGCGGCTGCCAGTCGCCGACCCGGAACGGCCCGTCCATGAACCGGTCGGTCGGCTGCATGCCGTGCTCGAGGGCGGCCAGATAGACGAAGGGCTTGAAGGCCGAGCCGGGTTGGCGTTGCGCTTGCGTCACGCGATTGAACTGGCTGTTGCGATAGTCGCGGCCGCCGACCATGGCGCGGATGGCGCCGTCCGGGCTCATCGCCACGAGCGCGCCCTGGCTCGCCTCGGCCTTGGGCCCGTCGCGCGCCAGCACCGCCTCGATCGCCTGTTCGGCCGCCGCCTGCATATGCGGGTCGAGCGTGGTGGTGACGACGAGATCGCCATTATAGCCGCCGGCCGCCGTCTGGTCCTCGACCCAATCGGCGAAGTAGCGCATGCCCGGCTGGGTCGTCGGCACCATGGCCAGCACGGTGCTCTCCTTCGCCGCCGCCTCGGCCTGGGCTTGGGTCAGATATCCGGCATCGACCATGTTGGCGAGCACCTGCGAGGCGCGTTCGCCGGCGAGCTTGCGGTTGCCGGCCGGGCTGAACTTGCTGGGCGCTTTCAACAATCCTGCGATGGTGGCGCATTCATAGACATTGAGCCTGCGGGCCGACTTGCCGAAATAGCGGCGCGACGCGGCATCGACGCCATAGGCGCCGGCGCCGAAATAGACGCGGTTGAGGTAGATGCCGAGAAGTTGATCCTTGGTGAAGCGATGCTCCAGCCAGACCGCCAGCACCATCTCCTGCGCCTTGCGCAGCATGGTGCGGTCCGGTGTCAGGAACAGGTTCTTGGCGAGCTGCTGGGTGATGGTCGAGCCGCCCTGGACGACATGCCCGGCCCGGAGATTGGCGAAGGCGGCGCGCAGAATGCCGATGAGATCGATGCCGAAATGGCTGTAGAATCGCCGATCCTCGGTGGCGATGACCGCCTGCGGCAATGCCTTGGGCAGCTCCGCGATGGTCAGCGGCTCGCCATAGAGATCGCCGAACGTGGCGATGAGCGAGCCATCCTCGGCCCTTAGCGTGACACTCGGATGCCGGTCGGTGCGGCCGAGCTCGCTGGTGTCGGGCAGCCCCGCCCAGAGGCCGACGGCGAGGCAGAAGACCAGCAGCAGGCCCCATACCGCCACCACCGCCGACCATTTGGCGAGGAACCAGGGCCAGCGCCGACGCGGCGCCGCGCTCTCGGGCGGCATGGATGGTGACGGTGGCGGACGGCCGGTCCGATCCGGTTTCAACGATCCCCTGCCCGTCATCGCCTGCTCATCGACCCGATCGGAAGCCCCACAAAAAATAAATAGCAGAGTTTGGCAGCATTGCGGCGGTTCACACTCTCTGCTCAATTGGCGTACAAGCGGGCGGCACATTTACGGCGAGCGGACAGACGACTAAGGCATGAGCGACGGCCCTCTAAGCGAAAGCCGGCGGCGCGAGCCTCACCTCGATCTGGAGCGCCTTACCGAGCTCAAGGTTCCGGCGACTCGCCGGCCGCCCCTGTCGGCCTGGCAGCGGCGCAGCTTGCGCTGGGGTGCCGGCATTGCGACCCTGACTCTGCTGCTCCATGCCGTGCTGCTGGGCTCGGCCGAATATGGCGGTTGGGGCGGGCATGGCGAAGCCGTCGAAGCGCCGGTCCAGCTCGTGCTCCTGCCTAACCCTCCTCCCCCGCCTCCACCGCCGCCTCCCCCACCGCCGCCGCCGCCCCCACCGCCGCCTCCACCGCCCTCGCCGCCACGGCCATCACCGCCGCCGCCCCCGCCGCCGGCCGTGCAGGGACCGCTCGCCTCGGACGAGCTCGGCGACCTCAAGGCGACCGGCAAGATCCCGACACCGACCTCCGCCCCGGCCGCAGGCCAGGTGGATAAGAAGGATGGCGAAGCCCCGCCGCCGCCGGCCGACAGCCCGCCGACGCCGAAGCCGAGCGAGATCGCCGAGCCGAAGCAGGTCGAGGAGCCCAAGAAGGACGCCGGCGTCGAGCAGGAGGAAGTCCCGCAGACCGAGGAGCATCTCGTCTATGGCGGCGCGCTGGCACCGCCGCCGCCCCCGCCCAAGCCGGCACCGCCCTCGGATCGGCCGACCGCGACGGCGCCGCGCACGCAGCTCACCTATGCGATGCCGCATCCGGGCGGGGCCCGCAAACCGACCGAGCGGCCGGAGGAGCCCAACCACGCCGAGGGCCATCAAGGCAAGGTTCCCGGCCCGGATGCGACTCGGGACGAATATCTGGCCTATCTCAAGACGCTGCTCGAACAGCACACCTATCTGCTGTCGAGCAGCTTCACCGGCTCGCGCAAAGGGGTGGTTCAGCTTCAAGTCCGGCTGCGCGCGAACGGCTCGGTCGTCTGGATCAGCGTGATCAAGAGCTCAGGCTTCGTCGATATCGACAAGCGCGCCCAGCAGGCGGTCGAGGAGATGGGACAGCTGCCGCCGCCGCCCAACTACTTCCAGGTGAAGGACTCGCTGCCCCTCACCCTGACGCTGCCTTTCCCGGCACCGGCGCAATAGCGGCGGCGGATGAAAACCATTCCTTAGCAATCGAAGCCCGATACTGAGGATAATTGCTTAACCAACGGCGATGCGGGAGCCTGCGGAGTGACCAAGCTCGGAACCGTCGATACGGTCAGCATGCCCGATCAGTTCGATGCCATCGAGCGGACCCCGGGCGAGCCGTCCGGCAAGGAATTCACCGTGCTCCTGGCCCAAGTGGTCGGCGAAACGGCGATGTTGCCGCACGCCGTCAACAAGAATACCGGCGCTGCCGGGCCCTTTCAGTTCATCAAGAGCACGTGGCTCGCCATGGTCCGCAACCACGGCGCCGAGCTGGGCGTCAAGCCCGAGCTCATCCAGAAGATCGGCGTCGACGCCAAGGGTAGGCCGCAAATCGCCGATCCCCAGGCACTCCAGGATGTGCTCGACCTGCGCCACGACGTGGCGCTGTCGGCGCGCATGGCGTCGAAATACACCAAGGACGCGACGGGCATGCTGCAGCGTCTCCTCCATCGCCCGCCGACCGATACCGAAGTGCATCTCACCTTCCTGCTCGGCCCGGCGGGTGCGTCCAAGCTCATCCATGCCGCGGCCAATACGCCCGAGATCGGCTCGGACCAGGTCGTGACGGCGGCGGTGAAGGCCAATCCGCGCCTGTTCCACGACGCTTCGGGCCGGGTCCGCACCGCCGGCGAGGCCGTCGCCTTCCTCGCCGACAATTACCGCGCCAATATCGTCAAGGCCGCGATCTATGCCCAGGTGCCGGCAGCGAACCCGAAGAGCGCCATCGACGCCTAACGAGGACGGCATATTGCGATCCGCCGGCCCGCGGTTCAGACTGCCCAAAAAGGCAGCCGCGGGAGGAACATAGTGGCACAGCGATTCGAGATCCGGCCCTTTGACGAGGCCGCGGGCGCCGAGCTGATCGGCCTCGATCTCGCCCAGCCCCTCGACGATGCCGAGTTCGCCCGCATCCGCGACGGCTTCGATCGGCATTCGGTGCTGGTCTTCCGCGATCAGCAGGATCTGCGCCCCGACACCCATATCGCCTTCAGCCGCCGCTTCGGCGAGCTTGAGATCCATGTCCAGAAGCGCTTCCTGCTCGATGGTCATCCCGAGATCCTGATCGTCTCGACCGATACGAAGGAAGGCCAGCCGATCGGCCTCGCCGATGCCGGCCGCTATTGGCACTCCGACCTGAGCTATATGCCCAAGCCGAGCATGGGCTCGCTGCTGCACGCCCGCATCCTGCCGAACGAGGGCGGCGACACGCTCTTCGCCAACCAGCACGCCGCCTACGAGGCGCTGCCGGCCACCCTGCGCGCGAAGCTCGATACGCTTCATGCTGAGCACAGCTATCTCGCCCGCAACGAGGCACAGCGCGCCAAGAGCACGGCGATCCGGCCGGACCTGTCGGAAGAGCAGCGCCGAAGCGTGCCGCCGGTGACGCATCCGGTCGTCCGCACCCATCCGGGCACGAAGCGCCGCGCCATCTTCGTCAGCGAGGGCTTCACCACCTGGATCACCGACCTGCCGGAGGCTGAAGGCAAGGGCCTGCTGCAGGAACTCTTCCAGCACCAGACCAGAGAGGAGTTCATCTATCGCCACAAATGGCGGGAGGGCGATCTGGTCATGTGGGACAATCGCGCCCTGCTCCACCTCGCTGCCGGCGGTCCGCCCGGCATGGTGCGGACGATGTACCGCACCACCATCAAGGGCGATGCGGTAATCGGGGCCTGATCGGTTCCTACTTCACGGTCTCGTTCAGATAGCTCATGGCACCGGCGACGCCGCCCGCCTTGTGCGGGACCTGGCCCAGTTCCAGCCCCATCTCGACGCCGGCGAGCGTGCCCATCAGCATCAGGTCGTTGAAATGGCCGAGATGGCCGATGCGGAAGATCTTGCTCTTGAGCTTGCCCAGGCCCTGGCCCAGCGACATGTCGAAGCGGTCGAGGATGACCTCGCGCAGCCGGTCGGCATCGTGGCCCTCGGGCATGACCACACCGGTCAGCACGGGCGACGCCTCGTCCTCATTAAGCGCCAGCACCTCGAGCCCCCAGGAGCGGACGGCGCGGCGGGTCGCCTCGGCATGCCGCTTGTGACGAGCGAAGACGTTGTCGAGCCCCTCCTCGTTCAGCATCTTCAAGGCCTCCTTGAGGCCGTAGAGCAGATTGGTCGCCGGCGTGTAGGGGAAGAAGCCGTTGGCGTTCGGCGCCAGCATCTCGTCCCAGCGCCAGTAGGAACGCGGCATCTTGCCGGTCTTGGAAGCGGCCAGCGCCTTTTCGGAAACGGCGTTGAAGCCCAGGCCCGGCGGCAGCATCAGCCCCTTTTGCGAGCCCGCGACGGTGATGTCGACGCCCCATTCGTCATGCCGGTAATCGACCGAGGCGAGCGAGGAGATGGTGTCGACCATGAACAAGGCCGGATGCCCGGCCGCGTCGATCGCCTTGCGCACGCGCTGGACATGGCTGGTGACGCCGGTCGAGGTCTCGTTATGGACGACCATGACCGCCTTGAAGCGGTGGTCGCGATCGGCCCTGAGCTTTTCCTCGATCACATTGGCGTCGACGCCGTGCCGCCAATCGCCGGCCACGAACTCGGTCTCGATGCCGAGCTTGTCGGCCATCGACTTCCACAGTGAAGCGAAATGCCCGGTCTCGACCATGAGCACGCGGTCGCCCGGCGACAGCACGTTGACGATGGCGGCTTCCCAGGCGCCGGTGCCGGAGGACGGGTAGATGATCACCGGCCCTTTGGTCTTGAACACGGCCTTGCAGCCTTCCAGCACCGCGCGCCCGAGCGCCTGAAACTCCGGCCCGCGATGATCCATCGTCGGCTGGTCCATGGCGCGCAGCACCCGGTCGGGCACATGGCTCGGACCGGGGATCTGCAGGAAATGACGGCCGGTGTGCAGGGTCATGCGACGTGTCCTTCGCGTCCGCGGCGGCCGGTTCGCACCGCATTGCGCGAGCGATTCGCGATATTCCGCCCTATTGGGACGACAAGATCTATCAACTGAATCCGGCGGTCACAAGCCGAAAGCCGGGCCACCGGGTACCGTGAGCCTCGATGCCGCATCGGCGGCGATCCTCTCATAGAAGCTTTCCATCGCGCGGCACAAACCGGCTGTATCGCAGGCCGGCGAGGAGCGCAGCCGCTCGCGCAATCCCGCGCGGAGCGCGGCCAGCATTGCCGGCGTATCGGGATCGTGCGCGAGAGCGATCGCGCGCTGCACGTAGCTCTCCTCGTCCGCCATCACCCAATCGGACAGGCCCGCGGCGGCCAGGATCGAACGACTGGTGCGGCCGGCCCAGCGATCTCCGCCGAAACTCAGCACCGGTACGCCCTGCCAGAGCGCCTCCGTCGTGGTGGTGCCGCCATTGTAGGGGAAGGTATCGAGCGCGATATCGATGCGGTCGTATGTCCTCAGAAACTCGAAATGTTCCGCGGGTCCCTGCAGCGTGATGCGATCCGCTTCCACGCCGTAACGGCCCAGGCGCGCCAGCAGGGCGTCCCGCGTCGATTGCTCTCCGAGGGCTGCATTGCCGATGGTCAGCTCTGCCGAGGGAACCGCGCGCAAGATACGCCCCCAGGCGGCCAGCACCCGGTCGGTCAGCTTATACTGCGAAGCCAGGCACCCGAATGCGAGGCGGAAAGGCTCGCCGGATCGGAGCGACGGCGGAGGCGCGAGGTCGGGCACGGCGTAGAGCACTTCGAAGGCGAGGTAGGTTCCCGGCAGACGATGAACGCGCTCGACATAGTGCCGCTCCTCCGCGGGCTGGATCGCCTCGGCGTCGCCGACCAGCCAGTCGAAATCCTCCATCCCGGTAGTCGCGAACATATTGAACCAGCCGACGATGACGGGTGCTGGCCGCAGCATCATCAGGGGCAGCCGATTCTGGACGCTGTAGCCGTTCAAATCGACGAGGATGTCGATGCCCGCGCCGGCAACGATCTCAGCCGCCCTTTCGTTCGAAACGCCCGTTATGTTGTGGATATAGTCGCGGTCCCGGTCGCGGTAGCCGCTTTCGGGCGACGGCGCCCCGCCCTGCGAGAACATATGGATCTCGAAACGGGCCCGATCGTGATGGTTGATGAGTCCCCAAACCGGCTTCATCCAATTCCGGGCGCCGAAGAAGGCGGAAAGGTACCCGATACGCAACGGAGCGCCGCTTGCCCGCGCCGGATGGTTACGCGTCGGCCGCCGCAGCTTCTCCGCCTCCCGCCGCGCCCAATCCCGGCGGCCCTGCAGAATATCGGCATCCGTCGCACGGTCGCTGCCCGGTATGATGCAGGCGATGCTGCCGTACGCCAGCTCGGTCAGGACGGGATCGCCCGCCGCCGCAGCCTGGCGGAAGCGATCGATCGCGTCGTCCACATGACCGAGCTCGAACAGCCCCTTGCCGAGATTGTAGAGAATGCCGCCGGCATCGGGCGCCAGCGCAACCGCGGCTTCGAGCGCCTCCACCGCCGCGCCGAAGGCCCGCTGCGCCATTTGCGCGCAACCGAGGCCATACCATGCCTCCACCGAGGCGGCATTCAGCTCCAGAGCGCCCCGATAGGCGCCGATCGCCTCGTCGAGCTTTCTGCAGAGATGCGCCGCATCGGCATGGCGAATGGCGATGCCGAAATCCTTTGGAAAGCGCGCATGCGCCGCTCTCAGCGAGATGAGCGCATCACTATGCTTGCCCCGCGACAGCAGCGCCATGGCTCGGGCAAGGATCGCCGAAGGCCCCTGATGCTGCATGCTCATGTCCTCGACCGCGGTTCGACGGGCCGCTCTGATCGCGGCGGGTCAGAATGGCCGGTAGGTTGACGCGAGAGATTCTAGCAACCCGGCGCCCCGCCTCGCTGTGAGCAGTTACGGCGTCGCCAGCGCCTGCTCGAGCACGCGGGCGACATGGATGGCCTCGCGCGCGGCACCATCATGGATCTGATGTCGGCAGCTCGTGCCGTCGGCGACGATGAGCGCGTCGGCCGGCGCCTGGCGCACCGCCGGCAGCAGATCGAGCTCGGCCATGCGCATCGACACGTCGTAGTGGGAGGCCTGGTAGCCGAAGGCGCCGGCCATGCCGCAGCAGCTCGTCTCGATCGTCTTGACCTCGGTCTCGGGAATGAGCGCAAGCGTCTCGGTGATGGGCGGCATCGCGCCGAAGGCCTTCTGGTGGCAATGGCCGTGCAGCCAGATCTCGCCCTGCGGCAGCTTCTTCAGCGGCAGCTTGAGCGTGCCGGCGCGCTGCTCTGCCGCAAGGAACTCCTCGAACAGCAGCGCCCGGCCGGCCAGCCCCTCGATCTCGGCGGCCGGCAGCATGGCGGCATATTCGTCCCGGAGCGTCAGCAAGCAGGAGGGCTCGAGCCCGACGATCGCCGTGCCGCGCCTAGCGTAAGGCCCGACCGCTTCGATCAGCCGCCGCGCCTCGGCCCGCGCCTGATCGACCATGCCGGCAGCGAGATAGGTGCGCCCGCAGCAGAGCGGCCGGCCGCCGGTCTCGGGCTCGATCACCCGGTATCCGGCGGCATCGAGCACACGCCGCGCGGCGCGCGCATTCTCCGGCTCGAAATAGCGATTGAAGGTATCGACCAGCAGAACCACTTCCGGCCCGTCGCCCTGCGGCGGCTGGGCGCGATGGATGTCGCGCCGCCAGCTCGGCAGCGAGCGCTTGGCGCTGAAGCCCAGGAACCGCTCGCCCAGTGCTGCCAGCATCGGCACCTGGTTGCGCAGATTGAGCAGCGGCGCCAATTGCCGCGCCACGGGCGCCCAACGCGGCAGATGGGCGATCAGCGCCTCGGCCATGCTGTTGCCGTGGCGCGCGCGCCATTGCGCCTGCACCTCGATCTTCATGCGCGCCATGTCGACACCGGTCGGGCATTCGCGCTTGCAGCCCTTGCAGCCGACGCAGAGATCCATCGTCTCCTTCATCGCGTCGCTGTAGAGCGCATCCTTGCCGAGCTGGCCGCTGACGGCCAAGCGCAGGCTGTTGGCCCGGCCGCGCGTCACATCCTGCTCTTCGGCCGTGGCGCGGAAGCTCGGGCACATCACGCCGGGATTGGATTTGCGGCAGGTGCCGTTGTTGTTGCACATCTCGACGGCGCCGAGAAAGCCGCCCCAATCGGACCAGTCGAGCGCCTCGTCGAACTTCTCGTGCGGGCCGTATTCCGGCTTGTAACGCAGGAGCGAACGGTCATCCATCTTGGACGGCCGCACGATCTTGCCGGGATTGAAGAGGCCTGTCGGATCGAACAGATCCTTCACCCGCTCGAACGCGCCGACCATCCGTTCGCCGAACATCTGGCCGTGGAATTCAGAGCGGACGAGGCCGTCGCCATGCTCGCCGGAATGCGAGCCCTTGTATTCGCGCACCAGCGCGAAGGCCTCCTCGGCGATGCCGCGCATCTTGGCGATGTCGGCAGGGTCCTTCATGTTCAGCACCGGGCGGACATGCAGGCACCCGACCGAGGCGTGTGCATACCAGGTGCCGACGGCGCCGTGCCGATCGAAGCATTCGGTGATCTTGGCGGTATAATCGGCCAGATCCTCCAGCGGCACCGCGCAATCCTCGATGAAGGAGACCGGCTTTCCGTCGCCCTTCATCGACATCATGATGTTGAGCCCGGCCGTGCGCACCTCGGCGAGCTTGGCCTGGAAGCCGGGATCGACCGCCGGCACGATCGCGTCCGGATGGCCGTGATCGCTCAGAAGCTCGTCGAGCTGCTTCAGCTTGCCCAGCAGCGCCGCATGATCCTCGCCCGAGAACTCGACCAGCAGCAGCGCGTCCGGCTCGCCCTTGACCGCGCGCTCGATGGTGGGTGCGAAGGCCGGAATGCGGCGAGCGAGCTCGATCATGGTGCGGTCGACCAGTTCGACCGCGGAAGGGCCGAGCGCCACGATATGCTGCGTCGTCGCCATCGCCTCGTAGAAACGGGCGAAATGGCAGACCGCCTGAACCCGATGGCGCGGCAGCTTGTGGAGCTGCAGCTTGACCTTGGTGAAGAATCCCAACGTGCCTTCAGAGCCGACCAGCAGCTTCGCCGTGTTGAGCCGATCGGCGCCCAGGGTCTCGAGATTGTAGCCGCCGACCTTGCGCAGCACCTTGGGCACACGCAGCGCGATCTCCTCCGCCTCCTCGGCGTAGAGCGCCTTCAGGCCGCGCACCAGCTCGGCATAGCGCGTGGTTGCGCCCGGAAGATTGCCGCCGATCTCGCCGAACAGGCTCTGCGTGCCGTCGGCCAGGATCGCCTCCACCTCCAGCACGTTATGGACCATGATGCCGTACTGGATCGAGCGGGCGCCGCAGGAATTGTTGCCGGTCATGCCGCCGATGGTGGCGCGGTTGGCCGGAGACACATCGATCGGAAAGCTCAGCCCCTTGGGCTTCAGCAGCCGGTTCAATTGGTCGAGCACGATGCCGGGCTCGACCGTCGCCGTCTCGGCGTCGAGATCGGTCTCGACCAACCGGTTCAAATGCCGGCTGACATCGAGCACGAGCGCGCGCCCGACCGTCTGGCCGCATTGCGAGGTGCCGGCGCCGCGCGGCAGCACGGGCACGCCGGCACGTGACGCGATGTCGATGCAGGCGGCGATGTCGTCGACGCTCTTGGGCATGACCACGCCCACGGGTTCGATCTGATAGATCGAGGCGTCGGTCGAATAGCGGCCGCGCGTGAACGGGTCGAACCTGACCTCGCCCTCGATGGCGCGCGACAGACGCGCGGCCAGATCAGGATCTCCCGGACGCAGCCCGCGATCGACCATGAAGCTCTCCTTCTTACCGGCTAAGCTCAAGCATGCCCGGCGCCTTGCTGTAAAGCCGGCGGAAAGGAATGGCCGGGTAGTATTCGGCGAGGACCCGGCGCGAAGGGAAGGCAATGGCGATTTTGAAGCGAATCACGTTCGGCTGCGGCATCTTGACCGCCCTGCTGCTCGGCGGCTGCTCCCCCTCCTCCAATGCGCCGGGCGCCAAAATCCGCGATGTCGCCATCGATGGCTGGTGCGGTGCCGTCGATGGAGTGGATGGCGACAAGGACGCGGCCTGGCTGCATTGCGCGCCCCCGGCACGGCCGGCGAGCGAGATCGATTCCGGCCGGTTCGACGCCGCTCTCGGCAAGATGTATGCGCAGGGCAACGGCGTGCCCAAGGACGATGCGCGCGCCCTGCGCCTTTACGAGGCCGGCGCCAAGCTCGACAATCCCGACGCCCTGAACGCTCTCGGCGAGTGCTATGCCGAGGAGCGCGGCGTGCCCCGCGACGACGCCAAGGCCGCCGCCTTGTTCAAGCGCGCAGCAGCACTCGGCAATCCCGATGCGCAGCAAAATCTCGACCGCATGACGGCCCAAGGCCGCTATGCGCCGGACGACAAGAAAAAGGACGCAACGCCGTCCAAGGCCTGAGGGTCAGGGCTCCCAGACCGGCTCCGGCGGGCCGATGACGGACTTCATCATCTGCAATGCCGTCTTATGGTCGCCGCTCGTATAGAGCGCGGTTGCCGTCGCGAGACTCACATACTGCCCTGTCGAATTCATGATCGGCCGGCATGGGAAATGATCCGCCCTCGATCGTCAGCCGCCTTTCGGCCCGCCCTGGAGGCTCAGGCGATGGTCGAAGCGAGCCTTGGCGAACTCCGCCCCGAACAGCAGGATCTGAGCGGAGTAATAGACCCAGACCAGCAAGATGACGAGGGCGCTCGCCGCCCCATAGGCCGAGGCCACGGCGCTGCTGCCGATATAGAGACCGATGAGATATTTGCCGAGCGTGAAGAGAATGGCGGTCGCGGCGGCGCCGGACCAGACGTCCCGCCATTCGATATCGGTATCGGGTAGGATCTTGAACATCATCGCGAAAAAGAGCGTCAGAAAGCCGAGCGACAAGGTCAGATGAAGGAGGCGCAGAATGACGGGCAGGCCCGGCAGGGTGCGATCCAGGAGGTCGGCGAAGGCGGTCAGGGCGGCGCTCAGCGCCAGCGACACCAGCAGCAGAAAACCGATGGTAAGAACCAGCGACAGGCTCAGCAGCCGGGACCGGACATAGTTCCAGGCCCCGAACCCCTCCGGTGCCTTTGCCTTCCAGATCACGTTCAAGGAGGATTGCAGCTCGCCGAACACCGCGGTCGCGGCGAAGATCAGCGTGAAGAACCCGACCACGCTCGCGATGATGCCGGATTTGGTGCTGCTGGCGCTGGCGAGCGTATCCTCGACGATCTTGGCGCTGTCGACGCCGATGACGCCGGCGAGCTCGCCGAACAAAGCTCCTTCCGCCGCCTGCCGCCCGAAGGCGAGGCCGGCGACGGCGACGACCAGCACCAGCATGGGCGCCAGCGAGAAGACGGTATAATAAGCGAGCGCCGCCCCCATGCTCGGCGCCCGGTCCGACGACCAGCTCTGCGCTGCCATTTTGAACACAATGCCGAGGTGACGAAGCCGTCCTATTATACTTGTCATGGAAATCCCTACTGAGGACCGCTCTCGATCAACAAGATAGAGCGGCTTCGAGATCCATATCTCCGTTTCGACAGCTTATTAGAGAGCGAACCATGAATTCCGCCGTGACCGTGCCCCCTCTTGTCGTCCTCGGCCGTGAGGAAGTACGTCGCCATTTGACGTTCGAGCACTGCATCCCGCTGATGCGGGAGACCGCCATGTCGCTGTCGCGCGGCGACACCCGCGTGCTGCTGCGCTCGGTGATGGCACTGGCCCAAGGCCACAAATTCGGCATCATGCCCGGCGCGCTCGCCGAGGACGGCCCGTTCGGCGCCAAGCTGGTCGGCGTCTTCCCGGAGAATTTCGCCCGCGGGCTGCAGTCTCATCAGGGCGTCGTGACGCTCTTCGACCCCGCGACCGGGGCGCCGGTCTGCGTCGCCCATGCCGGCGAGATCACGCGCGTGCGCACCGCCGCCGCGAGCGCCGTGGCGACCGACGTGCTCGCCCGGCCCGACGCCGCGCGGCTGGCCCTCATCGGTTATGGCGAGCAGGCCGAGGCGCATCTGGATGCGATCGCCCAGGTCCGGCGACTGAGCACCGTCACGGTCTGGGGCCGCTCGCCCGAGCGCGCCAAGGCTTTCGCCGAGGCGGCCGCCGCGCGTACCGGCCTGCGGGTCGAAACTCGTCCCACCGCACAGGCGGCCGTGGCCGAGGCGGACATCGTCTGCACCGTCACCAATGCGCGCGATCCCGTGCTCGAAGCGGCCTGGCTGCGGCCGGGCACCCACGTCAACGCCGTCGGTGCCAGCACGCCCGACGCCGCCGAGATCGACAATGCGCTGGTTGCGACAGGACGCCTCTTCGCCGACCATCGAGAATCGGCGCTTCGCCAGGGCGGCGAGATCCAGCGGGCGAAAGCGGCAGGTCTCGTCGACGACGAGTGCGTGCGGGGCGAGCTGGGCGAGATCCTGCTCGGCCGAGTCCCGGGCCGCGTCGCGACGGACGACATCACCGTTTACAAATCGCTCGGCAACGTCACCCAGGACCTTGCGAGCGCGGTATGGCTTCATACAACCGCGCTCGCTCAGAATTTTGGCGCGCGGCTTGCCTTCTGAGAAAATTCGGGCTCAACCCTTGCTGGTCACCCTCGCTATCGCATTACGATCATGAAAACGGGGCCGCATTTTTCAATGCGTTTGGTGAAAATAGGCCTTGTTACATTCAGACACATTCTGATACGTTCGTTTACGTGATCCGGGCGACCAGCGTGGATCCTTCGCGCGACGCACATTATCGCACTTTCACGACGGCCGGATCTATGATCCGGCCGTTCTCATTTGCACGATATCCCCGTGCTGCTGCGGTAAGGTCATGAGCGACGCGAGACTTCGCACCGACATTTGGATCCAGGCCTGCGTCCGACGCGGTGACCTCGAAGGTATTCCCGTCATGGTCGTGCGCAAGGGCGACCCGACCGCGGGAGCCGTGCTGGTCAAGCGCAACCGCTTCGAGCAGGGCTGCATGGTACTGCTTCAGACCAGGGATGCCGACGGCGCCAGCGCCTGGCTCGCCGGCACCGGGCTCGATCTCGTGCCGGAGGCCGAGGCCGACGCTTACATCGCCCGCGCCCTGCAACGCGACCCCGATCTGTGGGTTATCGAGATCGAGGATCGGCAGGGTCGCCTCCCCTTCGAGGCGAAAATCCTAACGGCATAGTGCCGATCCGGCTTGGCGCACGGCCCGCGCTATGCTGAGACTATCCTCAACCAAAATAATCGGTCGGGGGAAATGGCGATGGCGGATATGGGTGGCGGCAAATCCGCCTTCGATTTCGAGTTCGAGGCTTTGAAGGGCGGGAGTTTGCCGCTCGGCGATTTCGCCGGCCGGCCGATGGTGGTGGTCAACACCGCCTCGAAATGCGGCTTCACCCCGCAATATGAGGGCCTCGAAGCGCTGTGGCAGCGCCATCGCGATCAGGGGCTGATCGTGCTGGGCGTGCCATCGAATGATTTCGGCGGCCAGGAGCCGGGGTCGAGCGACGAAATCGCCTCCTTCTGCCAGATCAATTACGGCGTCGATTTCCCGCTTACCGGCAAGGTCCACGTCAGGGGAGCCGAAGCGCATCCGCTGTTCCGCTGGCTCGCCTCGAAGGGCGGCTTTCTGTCGAAGCCGCGCTGGAACTTCTACAAATACCTGATCGGCCGCGACGGCCAGCTCCAGACATGGTTCAGCAGCCTGACCCCGCCAGGTTCGGCCAAATTCGGCAATGCCGTCGAAAGGTTGATGCGGGACTGAGCTGAACAATCACGGCGGCGGCGCTTCCGCCGTCATCTTGTCCAGCAGCTTAACCCATTCCCGCACCAGCGCCCGGTTATCGTCGAAGGTCGAGAGCAGGCCGTAGCGGGAATGGCTTTCGATCGCGAAGCTCGAGCCGTTTTCGCCGACCGAAAAGAACTCGATGGTCACGATCTGCGGCAGATGCAGCAGCGACGAGCGCTCGATATAGGTGATCTTCTTCAGCTCGCCGTCGCCGCCGATCAGCTTGACGCGCGGCTGATGGGCGATCACCTCGCTCCAATAGGACCGGAGCCGTTCCCATTCCATGCCATAGACGGGGCTTTCGGCATCGGCCGGCTGGCTGCAGACGCCTGCCGGACACATGAGGAAACGGTGCGGCTTCAGCACCGGCGACAGCTCGGCGAAATCGACCACATCCTCTTCGTCGATCCGACTCTCGGCAGCGCGGCCGAAATAGAGCCTGCCGCCGAGCAGGCAGAGCAGCGCCAGGCCGGCGAGAATGAGCAGGACGGTAAAGGGACGGCCAGATCTGCGCACGGGATAGGCTGTCCTCGACGGAAGAATGGCGGCTGAACGCCGCGCTCGTTGACTGGACCGCTTACATAACCCGATTTGCCGGGCGCGTCACGCCTCGGCGCCCGCGCCGCGAAATACGCAATTTTACCGAAAGTTAAGGCTGTTTCCGGCAAGGTGCAGCGGTTTTGCAAACTTTCCTCTGGGAGCATTCATGGCGGTCGCGCTCGAGCCGACGATGGCAGCTTCGCCCCTCGCCTTCCTCGCCGACGAGGAGCTGGCGCCGCTTGAGGTCGGGCATATTGCCTTCGATCCGAATTCGGGGCTGCTGACGCGCACCGACAAGCGGGCACCGATCGAATTCGGCTTCTGCTTCGCCGGTCACGCCTTCGAGGCGGAGGCGAGCCAGGGGCAGGGCGATGTCGTGCTCGATTGCGCGGCCGTGGTCGGCCGTCTGCCCTACACGATCGAGGATCGCCAGCGGCGGGCCGAGCTGAACCGCACTCTGCTGGCGCTCAACGGTTCCGGCCTCAAATGGCAGATCGACAAGGACCAGCTCATCCGGGTCGGCATCCGCATCCATGTCGATCCGCCGGCGACGGCGCCGCGCCTGGTCGTGGCGGTGGTCGAGCATCTGCTGCCGGTGAAGGGGTATTTCGAGCTGTTGAGCGAGCTCGCCCGGCCGCGCAAGGCCGGGAAGGCGCTGCTCAAGCCGGAAGGCGAAGCGGCTCAGGCCGGCTGAGCCGGCCCTATCCGCGCCCCGCGCCGATCGCTTCCAGAAACGAGTGCAGCGCGGCCGTGACTTCGTCGGGCCGCTCTTGCTGGACCCAGTGCCCGGCGCCCTCGAGATATATCGGCGGCGAGACCAGCGGTATCGCCTTCGCCATTCCCGCGATCATGTCCCGCACGGCCGGGCGGGAAGTCGTCGGGTCGAGCGCGCCGGTCAGGAACAGCGCCGGCACTTCGATCGTGGCACCCTGCCACGGCGCCGTAAGCTCCCAATTCCGGTCGAAATTGCGGTAGCCGGCAAGACCGCCGGCGAAGCCGGTCCGCGCATAGGCGGAGACGAAGACCGCGAGATCGGTCGCGTCCATCCACGACAGAGGCTGAGGCGGATCGAGCATCCCGTCCAGCCAGAGCCCGCTTTCCGGAACCATCAGGTCGGGCGCGTAACCGGCAGGCACCGATCCGGAAAAGCTGTAGAAGAGACGGCGCAATGTGCGCTCAGGATCGGCCTCGAGTTCCGCTTCGGCCACCCCCGGCCTTTGAAAATGCACGATATAGAGACGTTCAAGCCCCAGCTCCGCCACGCGCGACAACGGCGGGACGGAAGCTCTCGGCTGCCACGGCACGGACAGAGCCGCTACCGCCGGAAATCGATCGGAACGGATGAGCGCAGCGGCCCAGGCGGTATGGCAGCCCATATCGTGACCGACGATCGCGGCCGCCCGATTTTCGCCCAGCGCGTCGAGCAGGCCGACCATGTCGCCGACATTGTGCAGAATGCTGTAGGAGGCCAAATCGTCGGGCCGATCCGTCTCGCCATGGCCGCGGAGATCCGGGGCGACGACATGATATCCCGCCGCCGCGAGAGCTCGGATCTGGTATCGCCACGAATACCAAAGCTCGGGAAAGCCGTGACAAAGAATCACCAGCGGTCCCTGGCCCGCCTCTGCGACATGCATCGAGATCTCGCCGGTCCAGATCCTTCTGTGGGAAATCTCCATCGCGCCCGCTCCTGCCGACAGCGATCATCCTGCGCCTATTCCGGTTTCCTTCGGAATATGTTGAGCGCGACATCGTCCTGCTGGGCCTGCTCGCGCTGCTCGCGGCGCTTCTTCAGCCGTTCCTCGGCCGCCTCCGCGGCGAGCTCGAACTTCTTCAGCTCGGCAAAAGCGTCGCGCAGGCCGTCGCGCGCCTGGACGATCTGCTCGGCGACCTCGGCGATCGAATGGTTGAGCTTGTTGCGGCGTTCGATCACCCGTTCGGCGAAAGCGGCATAGGTGACGCTGGCTTCGAGCGATTCCGCCGCCTTCTGCTCGGCGGCCAATTCCTGCTCCAGCCGGACGAGATCCTCGCGCAGCCTTTCCTCCAGCCGCAGCAATTCGGCCAATCGCCGCTGGGCTTCGTCGACATTGAATTTATGCAGACGGATCTGACTCTGGAACGGCTTCACGCATCCGCTCCGGTCAGCAGTTCTTCAAGGGCGGCGTAGCCTTCGTCGAGCGTGGAACGCTCCTGCCGCATCTGCCGCAGGAATTGGTCGATACGCGGATAATATTCGATCGCCTGGTCGATCTTGGGGTCGCTGCCGCGCTTGTAGGCGCCGAGCCGGATCAGTTCCGCCATATCCTCATAAGTGGCCATGATGGCGCGGGCGCGGCTGACGAGCGCGGTCTGCTCTGCCGTGTTGCAGCCGGGCATGGTCCGCGAGACCGAGCGCAATATGTCGATGGCCGGATAGCGGCCGCGCTGGCCGATCGCGCGATCGAGCACGATATGGCCGTCGAGGATGCCGCGCACCGCGTCGGCGATCGGCTCGTTATGGTCGTCGCCCTCGACCAGCACGGTGAAGAGGCCGGTGATGTTGCCTTGCCCGGCGGTACCCGGCCCCGCCCGTTCCAGCAGGCGCGGCAGCTCGCCGAACACGGTCGGCGTATAGCCCTTGCTCGCCGGCGGCTCGCCCGCCGACAGGCCGATCTCGCGCTGGGCCATGGCGAAACGGGTGACGCTGTCCATCAGGCACAGCACTTCCATCCTCTGGTCGCGGAAGAACTCGGAGAGAGCGAGGGTCAGATAAGCGGCCTGACGGCGCATCAGCGAGCTCTCGTCGGACGTGGCGACCACGACGATGCTGCGCGCCAGCCCCTCCTCGCCCAGATCGTCCTGGATGAATTCCTGGACCTCGCGGCCGCGCTCGCCGATGAGGCCGATGACGCTGCAATCATTCGCCGTGTAGCGCGCCAGCATCGACAGCAGCACCGATTTGCCGACGCCGCTGCCGGCGAAGATGCCCATGCGCTGACCGCGGCAGCAGGTCAGGAATGTGTTGAGCGCACGGACGCCGAGATCGAGCTTGCCCTCGACCCGCCGTCGGGCATGCGCCGGCGGCGGCGCGCTGCGCAGCGGATAGGGGATCTGGCCTTGCGGCAAGGCGCCCTTGCCGTCGATCGGGTCGCCGAACGCGTTGACGACGCGGCCGAGCCAGGCCGTGGTCGGGAATATCGCGGGCGGTGCCGCCGCGACCTCGACCCGGTTGCCGAGGCCGACGCCGGTCAGCGGTCCGAACGGCATCACCAGGGTGCGACCGTCGCGGAAACCCACGACTTCGCAAGGCAAAGGCAGTCCATCCGTCGCGATGACGGTGCAGCGGCCGCCGATCGAGAGCTTGCGCTGGACGCCGCCGATCTCGACGAGCATGCCCAATATGGCCGTTACCCGGCCGAAATATTGCTGGCTGGGCAGAGCGCCGATCGCTTGAGATATGCCCTCGAGCAACATGTCCTGGGTCCGTTCGGGCGGCATGACCCCTCTCTCCCGGAATGATTTCATCCCGGTCCCTCTTCGGCCGTCATCATCGGGAAACTTGCTTAATCAGCCGTTACCGCTCGCCGCTCGACTCCTTGCCGAACCATTTTTGATCCTGCATTCTTTCGCTGGGATTCTTAAGATTGGTAAACATTTGTTAACGAGATCGCCGCCATAGTCTTAACCGACGAAGCTGGGTTTGACCGAGTCTAGGGAGATCGCTATGCGGGTTTTGATCGTCGAAGACGATACCGCCACGTCTGCAAGCATTGAGCTCGTGCTGAAAGCCGAAGGGTTCATTTGCGATACCACCGATCTGGGGGAGGATGGCCTCGAGATCGGAAAACTTTACGATTACGACATCATCGTCCTCGATCTGATGCTGCCGGACATCGATGGTTACGAAGTGTTACGACGTTTGCGCGCTGCGCGCGTGCGCACGCCGATCCTGATCCTGTCCGGTCTCGGCGAGCTCGATCACAAGATCAAGGGTCTGGGCTTCGGTGCCGACGACTTCCTGACCAAGCCGTTCGACAAGCGCGAGCTGGTCGCCCGCATCCACGCCATCATTCGGCGCGCCAAGGGCCATTCGGAATCGGTCATCCGCACCGGCCGCTTCACGGTCAATCTCGACACCCGCACAGTCGAGGTCGACGGCAAGCCGCTGCATCTCACCGGCAAGGAATACGGCATCCTCGAGCTGCTTTCGCTGCGCAAGGGCACCACGCTCACCAAGGAGATGTTCCTCAATCATCTCTATGGTGGCATGGATGAGCCCGAGCTGAAGATCATCGACGTCTTCGTCTGCAAGCTGCGCAAGAAGATGGCCACCGCGACCAGCGGCGAGAACTACATCGAAACGGTCTGGGGTCGCGGCTATGTGCTGCGCGACCAGCCGACCGCGGAGCAGTCGTCCGGAAATTCGCGCGCCATTCACGCCGCCTGATCCGGGCCCGTCTTGACAGGGCCCGATGCCGGTAGCGGCATCGGGCCTTTTCTCATTCAGCCGAAGCCGGCGGCGGCCCCCTCCTCCGCCAGGAAGCCGCAAAAATCGCGGATGACGCTGTCGGCGGCTCGCGCTTGCGGCACGACGCGGCAGTAGGCCCGGCTTTCGACCGCGGGACCGGCGAAGGGTGCCACCAACCGCCCCGCCTTCAATTCCTCGTCGATCACCGGCCGAGGGCCGAGCACGACGCCGAGCCCGTCGATCGCGGCCTGCAAAGCCATGTAGAAATGATCGAAATGCTGGTTGCCGGCGGGCGGGAGCCCGTCGATGCCGGCCACCTTGAACCATCGCGCCCACGCACCGGGCCGGGTCTCGGCATGAAGCAAGACATGGCGCGCCAGATCGCTGGGCTCCGCGATCGGAAACCGCACCATCAAAGCCGGACTCAGCACCGGCACCTCGCGCTCGACCAGGAATGGTGCTACGTCATAGCCCGCCCAGGCTTCGGGGCCGCGCCGAATGGCGACATCGAACTCGGCGCCGACCGCCGCGAGCGGCGCGTCGGATGTCACCAGTCGCAATTCGACCCCGGGATGGGCGCGCTGGAAGCGCGGCAGGCGCGGCAAGAGCCAGCGCATGGCAAAAGTCGGCAGGGCGTTGACGACCAGGGTACGGGAGCGCCCGGCCTCGGCGCAGCGGCGCGTGGCGGTCTCCAACTGATCGAGAATACGGCCGAGCGCCAGGCGATATTCCTGGCCGACCGGATTGAGCCGGACACGCCGCCCCGGACGTTCGAACAGTTCGAGGCCGAGCCAATCCTCAAGCTGGGCAACCGCCTTGCTGATCGCACCGTGCGTCACATGCAACTCTTCCGCCGCGGCGCTCAAGCTGCCCAGGCGTCCGGCGGCTTCGAATGCGCGGAGCGCATTGAGCGGCGGCAGGCGGCGCGACATCGTCATCTTCTCCTTGTGAATTTAACTCATGGGAAGAGCGACCATAACTCGTTTGTCCGTGCATCGCATCTCCGCTAAGCAAGATTGGCGACACCCGCTGCCTCATGACGAGATGCGATGATCACGCTCGACGATCCGCTCGATCTGCCGCCCAAGCCCATCCCGCTGAGCGCCTTGTTCATGGGTTTTCTCGGCATCGGCCTGCGCGGCTTCGGTGGTGTACTGCCCTGGGCGCGGCGAATGATCGTCGAGGAGCGGCACTGGCTCAGCGATGCGGAATTCACCGAGCTTCTGAGCATCTGCCAGATCCTGCCCGGCCCGAACATCGCTAATGTCTCGGTGGCGCTGGGGGCGCGCTATCGCGGCATCCCCGGCGCCATCGCCTGCTTCTCAGGCCTTATGACCATGCCGCTGGTTATCGTGCTGACACTGGGCGCGCTCTATGAGCGCTATGGGCAACTGCCGGCGCTCGATCCGGTCTTTCACAATCTGGGGGCTGCCGCGGCCGGCCTGGTCGCCGCGACCGGCCTCAAGATGGCGGCCGCGCATTGGCGCCGGCCGCTCGCCGTGCTGATCGCGGCGCTGGCCTTCGTCGCGGTGGCACTCCTGCAATGGCCACTGATCCTGGTCGTGCTCGGCCTGGCGCCGCTGAGCTTCATCCTGCACCGGCAGCTCAGGCAGTGAAGCCCGACCCGCTCGCCGATCTGGCCCTTCATTTCGTCCTGCTTTCGCTCGTGGCGGTCGGCGGCGCCAACGCCGTCGTGCCCGAAATGCATCGGCTCGCGGTCGACGTAAAAGGCTGGATGACCGATCGCGAATTCGCCGATCTGTTCGCGATCGCCAACGCGGCGCCGGGCCCGAACGTGCTGATCGTCAGCCTGATCGGCTTCAAGCTCGCCGGGGTCTCGGGCGGCCTCGTCGCGATCGCCGCCATGTGCGGCCCGTCGAGCATTCTCGCCTACTCGGTAACGCGGCTGTGGCAGCGCTTCCGCGATGCGCCCTGGCGCAAGCTGGTACAGCATGCACTGGCGCCGATTACGATCGGGCTGGTGCTGTCCAGCGGCTGGGTTCTCGCCAACGCCGCCGATGTCAGCTCGACCGGGGTGGCGCTCACGATCGGCACCGTGGTGTTGCTGACCGGCACCAAGCTCAACCCGCTCTGGTCGTTGGCTATCGCAGCCGGGCTCGGCCTGGTCGGGATCTCGTGAGAGGCCTGCCGGCTAAAGATTGGCGACGCGCGAAGCCGCCGTCGGGTTGGCGTGGTGATAGATGCCGCGATGGTTTGCCATCGGTTGGAACTTGTCGGTGATGCCGACCACCGTCTCGGCGCCGCCGAGATAGAGGAAGCCGTCCGACGTGAGTTGCCGCGCCATCCGCTCCAGCACCATCTGCTTGGTCGGCTGGTCGAAATAGATCAGCACGTTGCGGCAGAAGATGACGTCGAAATTGCCGAGCGTGGTCATGTCGTCGAGCAAGTTGAACGGCCGATAGCGCACCATTTCGCGCACCGACGCATCGATCAGCCAGCGATCACCGGTCTGCTTGAAATATTTCACCAGCATCTGGATCGGCAGGCCGCGCTGCACTTCGAACTGTGAATAGAGCCCGGCCTGCGCCTTGGCCAGGATCTCGGTCGAAAGATCGGTCGCGAGGATATCGATGTTCCATCCCGCCAGCCGATGCCTCTCTTCCTTGATCAGCATCGCGAGCGTGTAAGGCTCCTGCCCGCTCGAGCTGGCGGCGGACCAGATCTTGATGCTCTTGGAGCTGGCGCGCGACTGCAGCAGATAGGGCAGCACGACCTGCTTGAACTGGTCGAACGGCTTGATGTCGCGAAAGAAGAAGCTCTCGTTGGTGGTCATGGCCTCGACCACGTCGCGGACCAACCCCTGCTCCTGCCGCGTGCGGAGCCGCATGACCAACTCGTCGAGATTCTTCAGCGTGTATTTGCGCGCGACCGGCAGCAGACGGCTTTCGAGGAGATAGGCCTTGTCCTTGGTCAAGGTCAGGCCCGACTTGTCCTTGATCAGCTTGGAGAGCAGGTTGAAATCATCGACATTCATGACGGTGCCCTCGCGGCGACCCGGCGAACATAGGCAGGGATCTCGAGCAGCGGCAAGACGGCGCTGCACAGACCGGCCTGGGCAACGGCGCCGGGCATACCCCAAACCACGCTCGACGCCTCGTCCTGGGCGATGAGCGAGCCGCCGGCGGCAATGACGGCCTCGCCACCGCGCAGCCCGTCCTGGCCCATGCCGGTCAGGATCACGGTGAAGATGCGCTTGCCATAGATCTTGACCAGGCTGCGCAGCATCGGGTCAACCGAGGGTCGGCAGAAATTCTCGGGCGGCGTCTTCAGCAGGCGGATCACGCGCTGCGTACCCTGCGATTCCGCGACCATGTGAAAATCGCCCGGCGCCACATAGACATGGCCACCCTGGATCGGCATGCCGTCGCTCGCCTCAACCGTGGGCAGACCGCTCGCTCGCTGGATATGCTCGGCGAGGATGGTGGTGAAGGTCGCCGGCATGTGCTGGGTGATGAGGATCGGCTGCGGGATGCCGGGCTTGAGGCCCGACAATACCGTGAACAATGCCTGCGGTCCGCCGGTTGACGAGCCGATCGCCACGATCTCGGGCGTCTCGGTCATCGGTGGGCGGAGCGACAACGGCCCCTTCGGGCTGATCAGCGATGGCCGGGGCGTGGCGGCGATCGGTCGAACCGTCGGTGTGACGTGCGGGGCGGTGGCCGGCGCTTCGGTTCGCCTGACCGGGCTCGGCGCGCGCTGGCCGGCAGCCTTGCGGCGAGCGGCGCCCAGCGCCTTGATCTTGAGAACCAGCTGCGTCTTGAAATCGGCCGCGGCGTTCAAAGCCATGGTCGTGGTCGGCTTGGCCAGATAATCGGCGGCGCCGGCCGCGAGCGCTTGCATGCTGATATCGGCGTTCCGACGTGTCAGCGTCGAAGCCATGATGATCTGCAGATCGGGCCGCGTCTCGATCAATTTTGGCAGCGCCGTCAGCCCGTCCATCACCGGCATCTCGATATCGAGGATCAGTACCTCGACATCGAAGCGCGAGAGCGCGTTGATCGCCAATTGCCCGTTCGCGACCGTGGTGACGACCTGGATTTCGGGATCAGCCTCGATCGAGCGCGTGATCAGGCCGCGGATCACCGCGCTGTCATCGCAGATCATGACCCGATAGGGTCCGCTGGGATCGGACATCGTGGTCGACAGAGCAGAGCTGCCTTCGCTCACAGGAGACCAACCTGCGCGAACTTAGCATGTATGATGTCGCTGTCGAACGGCTTCATGATGTACTCGTTGGCGCCGGCACCGATCGCCGCCTGGATATGAGCGATGTCGTTCTCGGTCGTGCAGAATACCACGATCGGCCCGTCGCCCTGTGGCATGCGGCGCAGTTCGATCAGAAATTCCAGCCCGTTCATGACCGGCATGTTCCAATCGAGCAGTACCACGTCGGGCAGCCTGCGATGGCAGGCATCGAGCGCCAGCTTGCCGTCGGCCGCCTCTTCGATCTCGAATTGAAGATCTTCGAGGATGCGTCGCGCGACCTTCCGAACCACGCGGGAATCGTCGACGATCAGGCAATATTTCATGGCAAACTCCACCTGCAACCCGAGGCTTTTCCCTTACGGGCGGTCAGGCCGCGTCGGCCTTGCTGGCAAAATCGAGCAGACGGGCGACGTCGAGAATGATCAGCAGATTGCCGTCGAGGCGATGAATGCCGTCCGACACCTCGCGCCATTTGCTGTCGAGCGTCGCGGGATTGCGTTCGTAGGTCGCCGCAGACAAGCTCAGCACTTCGCCGACATTGTCGACGAGCAGGCTGTAGGCTTCGCCATCCTGATCGACGACGACGCTCATGCTTTCCTCCCCCGCTGCCCGCTTGGGCAGGTTCAGGCGGGTGCGCAGATCGATCGCGGTCACGATCCGGCCGCGCAGATTGAGCGAGCCCGCCACTTCCGGCGGCGCCAGCGGAATCCGCGTGATGCGCTGCGGACCCAACACGTCCTGCACCTGCAGGACGGGGATGCCGAACAGCTGGTTGGCAATGATGATGGAAACGTAGTCATGCGCCTCGGTCGAGGTCAGGGGCTTACCGCCCGCGTGGGCCACGACCGCGCCATTGGCGCCGGCGGGGACGATCTGCTGGCTCATGCCGCACTCCGCTGCAGGTTCAGGGTCGCCGAGAGCGAGGTCAGAAGCGCATCCCGGTCGAATTTGGCGATATAGTCGGTGAAGCCCACTTCACGGCCGCGATCGAGATCCTGCGGTGTCGCGTGCGAGCTCAGGGCGACCATCGGCGTATCGCGCCAACGGCCGGTGGTACGGACGGCCTCGGCGAACTCGAAGCCGTTCATGCCGGGCATCTCGATATCACTGATGATGACGTCGAAATCCTCGCCCGCTTCCTGCAGGTCGAGCGCGTGATCGGCGGAGTCGACCGAGCTCACATCATACCCCGCGACCGACAGCAGCGGGGTCAGGAGATTGCGGAAGAACGGCGAGTCATCGACCAGCAGCACACGCTTGGCGCGTTCGATCTGCCCGAACTCCGGTTCGGTGGCGGTGCCGAACCAATCGTCGAAGGCCTGCATCAGATAGTGGCCGGCGTCGATCAGGTCGGTCGCCTTGCCGGCGACGATGGCACTGCCGACCAGACCGGGGCGCTCGGAGCCGAGCTCGATCGAGAGCGTGTCCTCGACGATGTCGACGATCTCGTCGACGAGCAGCCCCATGGAACGGTTCTGATCGGAGAAGACGAGGATGGGCTGACGCCCGTCGCCGGTAATCGGGCCGGCTCCATCGATCGCTACCAGCGGCATGAGCTTGCCGCGATATTGCACGACCGGCTTGGCGTTGGAATATTCGATCTCCTTACGATCGATCTCCTCGAGCCGGGCGACGAGCGCCAGCGGCACCGCCTTCGGGCCTTGGTCGCCGGCGCGGAACAGCAGCAGCGAGGTGCGGCGATCACCCCGGACGTTGCTCTTGGCCGCCTGCTCGACCGCCTGGTGGTCGCCGACCGCCATCTCGCCGCTCGCGGCCGCGATGCCGTTCGGATCGAGGATCATGATCACGGCACCGTCGCCCAGGATCGTGTTGCCCGAGAACATGGTGATGTCGCGCAGGATCGGCGCCACCGGCTTCACCACGATTTCCTCGGTATCGAATACGCGGTCGACGATGATGCCGAAGGAGTAGTTGCCGACCTGGGCCACGACGATGAAGGTTTCGGAATTTTCGGTCTCGCTCCGCTCGAGATGCAGGAGCTCGTCGAGCGCCACCAGCGGGAGCAGGCGATCGCGCAGGCGCAGCACGGGCGTGCCGTTCAGCCGCTCGATCTGAGTCTCGGTACCGGCGGCGGCGCGCACCAGCTCGACCACGCTGATCTGCGGGATGGCGAAGCGTTCGCCGGCGCATTCGACGATAAGCGCCGAGACGATCGCGAGGGTCAGCGGGATCTTGATGATGAAGGTCGAGCCGCGGCCTTCCTGGCTCTTCAGCTCGATCGTGCCGCCGATCTTCTCGATGTTGGTACGGACGACATCCATGCCGACGCCGCGGCCCGACACGCTGGTGACGGCGGCAGCGGTCGAGAAGCCCGCCTTGAAGATGAATTGATAGATCTGCTGGTCCGACATCTGGGCCAGGTCGGTCTCGTTCACCAGACCATTTTGGAGCGCCTTGGCCTTTATCTTGTCGGTCGCGAGGCCGCGGCCGTCGTCGCCGATCTCGATGACGATATGGCCGCCCTCATGATAGGCGTTGAGGACGATCGTGCCGGTGTCGCCTTTGCCGCTCTTCACGCGATCGGCCGGCCTCTCGATGCCGTGATCGGCTGAATTGCGGACCATATGGGTCAGCGGATCCTTGATCAGCTCCAGCACCTGGCGGTCGAGCTCGGTCTCCGCGCCCTTCATCTGCAGATCGATTTTCTTCTGCAGTTCGTGGCTGAGGTCACGGACCAGGCGGGGCAGCTTGGCCCAGGCATTGCCGATCGGCTGCATGCGCGTCTTCATGACGCCTTCCTGCAGCTCGGTCGTAACGTGGGAGAGGCGCTGCAGCGAAGCGGAGAACTCCGAATCCTTCTGGCTGCGCAGGATCTGCATGAGCTGGTTGCGGGTCAGGACCAGCTCACTGACGATCGTCATCAGGTTTTCGAGCAGATCGACATTGACCCGGATGTTGGAAGCGGCGATCGCCGATTCCTTGACCTCGGCCGGCTCCGCGGAAGCGGCGACGCGGGCGGGCGCCGGAGCCGGCGTCTCGGGCATCGCGACGGCGGTGCTCTCGGCGACGGCCGGGACCGGATCGGCCTTGACGACCGGCACGGCGGCCACGACCAGTTCAGGCTCGGGCTCGACGACCGGCTCGGGCGCCGCGGCGACAGGGGGCGCCTCGATCGCGACCGGCTCTGCCACTTCGGCGTTGCGGCCTTCGGCCAGCGCATTCAGCTGCTCGATCAGATCCCGATCGTTGCCCTCGGGCTCCTGCTCGGTCACTTCGAGCGCGCCCAGGAGCATCTTGATCCGATCGAGCGATTTCAGGATGAGGCTGATCGCGACGGGCGTGACCTCCAGCTTGCCGTCCCGGATGCGGCCGAGCACGTTCTCGGAGGCATGCGCGGTCGATTCGAGCCGCGGCAAGGACAGGAAACCACAGGTCCCTTTGATGGTGTGGACGATCCGGAAGATGTTGCCGAGCAGCTTCGGGTCGTTCGGGTTCTGCTCGAGCTTGACCAGCTCGACATCGAGAGTGCCGAGACCTTCATTCGTTTCGGTCAAGAACTCGCTGAGCAAATCATCCATGGATCATAATCCGCTATAAAGGTGCCGGGCGATGATGCGCAATTCTGGCGGTCCACTTTGGGCTCCAGACCACGCTAACCTTGAAGATTATTCCTTAAGATACAGTTACGTATGATGCTTGGCCTGAAACGCGCCGGCACGATGGGCCGAACAATCGCACCACGGCGGGTTGACGCTGTGCAATTCAACCCGCATCCAAAATCGGAACCCTTCCGGCCGGAAGAGCTCCTCCCCCTCGGCTTTCCGGACGATGGCGGCGCACTGGCTCGGCAGACCCCTAAACCCAGGATATAGATGTTCGCATATTTTACACCCGGAACACCTATTTCTCTCAATTTAAAGCTGATCGTGTTAGGAGTTTTTACACTCGAATTCTACGTTGGTAAAAATTTCGTTTAAATTCAACCCAATGTCACATTGGTATAAAACATGCATCTAAAACGGGAGAAAAATATAGATGGGGGAAACGTATGCGCGGGTACAATCTGCTGGTTCCGGTCATCGCACTCGGAACATTCATCTACGCCGGCACGCCTGCCGAGGCCGGGCTGATCGGCGACGGAACCAATTCGGTCCAGGTCCTTTTCCACTTTTTCGACGGCACGAACGAGACTATCGGTGAACCGGAAACAAATCCGATCACGCCGACGCCGATCGGCCCTGGCGGCGCCGTCATCGCTCCGGGCGGCGTCGATGATTCCGAGATCGATATCTCGGATACGAGCCTCACCATCGTCAACGACGACACGGCGGCCTTCTGCTCGACCGGAACCGCGCCCTGCCCCGGAGAGTTCTGGGCATTCGAATTCAAGTTCTCGGCCGGCGTCGACATCACCGGCTTCTCGCTCGATGCCGCCACCGCGGCCCTGTTCGATCCGACCGGCACCAAGATCCAGCTTTTGTCGCCGAACGACATCGAGGTGGAGGTGAGCGGAGACAACCCGAATGTCGGCGACATCTTGAAGATCGATCTGCAGTTCCAGCCCACCGTCGAGCCCGTTCCCGAGCCGTCCAGCCTGCTCGCGGTCGGGGTCGGGTTGATCGGCCTGGCCGCGTTCGCACGCGGTCGCCAACCGCGGCGCGACTGATCCTTCCGGCTGCAGCCGGCTCTCCGATTCACAAATGGGTTGTATTTTCTTCGGATCGGCGAGAATATCAGCTTATAGTAGAAAAAACATGGGCGGGTTCGGTCCGAAAGGATCGCGCCCGATCCGTGCCGCAGGGGGAAAGGCTGAGCGATGAGCGAAAAATTTGTCGGGCAGATCATCCTCGTCGGCTTCACTTTCGCTCCGATAGGATGGGCGCTTTGTGACGGCTCCGTGCTGTCGATTGCCAACAACGAGGTGCTCTTTGCGCTCCTCGGCACGACCTTCGGAGGCGATGGCGCGCAGACCTTCGCGCTCCCCGATCTGCGTGGCCGCGCTGTCGTCGGCTCGGGCCAAGGCCCGGGGCTCGGCTCCTATGTCCAAGGCCAGAAAGCGGGCAGCGAAGCGGTCACGCTGACCAGCAATCAGTTTTGGGGCCATGCGCATCAATTGACCGCCGCCGCTTCCGTCACCAGTGCCGATCCCGGCGCTTCGGTGGTTTTGGGCACGCCGCCGATCACGACCAAGCTCTATGCCTCGACCGGCACGGGCACCCAGTTGGCGCCCGGCGCTATCAGCTCGAGCCCGGGAGGCAACCAGCCACACGAGAACCGTTCGCCCTTTCTGGCGCTGAACTACATCATCGCGCTCGAAGGCATCTTCCCCAGCCCGAGCTAGTCAGGCGATCCAGCTCATGGAGTGTGTCGAATGACGGAGCCTTTTCTCGCTCAGATCACGTTGATGGGCTTCAATTTTCCGCCGAACGGCTGGGCGCTGTGCCAGGGGCAGATCTTGCCGATCGCGCAGAACACGGCGCTGTTCTCGCTGCTCGGCGTCAATTTCGGCGGCAACGGCACCACTAACTTCGCGCTCCCCGATCTGCGCGGGCGGATTCCGATCGGACAGGGACAAGGACCTGGTCTCAGCCCCTATGTCGTGGGCGAGGATGGCGGCGTCGAATCCGTCACCCTCATCAATGCCACCATTCCCACGCACAGCCACGCGTTGCCAGCGATAGCGGGCTCGGCCACGACCAATGTGCCCGACAACAATCTCACCGCCCGGGCGTTGGTGAGCGGCAGAGGCTCGGTCCCGGTCAACAGCTATACCCAGCCGGGTGCGTTGACCCCTCTGTCACCGGCTCAGCTCGGCGCGGCGCCGGGCGGAAGCGGCCCGCACACCAATCTGCAGCCTTTTCTCACCTTGAATTGGTGCATCGCGCTTCAGGGCGTCTTCCCGGCGCGAAGCTAGTCTCCCACCATCCGGGCCGATGGTCGCCCCTCCAGGAGCATGAACCATGGTGATGACTTTTGTGGGACAGATCGAAGCACTGCCCTACTCTTTCGCTCCCAAGGGCTGGGCGCTTTGTGCCGGCCAGACCATGGCGATCAACCAAAATGCCGCCTTGTTCTCCCTGCTCGGCACCACCTATGGCGGCAATGGCGTCTCGACATTCCTGCTGCCCGATTTGCGCGGGCGGGTGGCGAACGGCTTCGGCCAAGGGCCGGGCCTCTCACCCTATACTCAAGGGCAGGCGGCGGGCGAGGAGATGCATACGCTGTTGCAGGCCGAGGTGCCGCCCCACTCCCACGCCGTCAATGCCGTCGTCAATCGCACGTCGGGCGGGACCAACATCCCCGGCCCGTCGGTCGTATTCGGCAGCGCCTACGCCGTGGAGACCGGCAATCCGCCTGAGCAGATCTACAGCGCTGCCGCGCCGACGAACGGACTCGGCAACGTCTCGACCACCGGCGGACAACCCCACGAGAACCGGATGCCGTTCCTGGTGGTCAATTACTGCATTGCGCTGTCCGGGATCTTTCCCAGCCGCAATTGAACACCGATGCCGTCAATTGAAGGCGATCTGGTAATCTTGGTGCCCCTCCGCGAGAGTGTGAATCGGCATGATGTGAAGATCGAGAGGCTCGGCGCCTTCGACCTCGAATCGATACTCGCCCTCCGGCAGAATCCGCTCGCGCGGGCCGCGCAGGATCAGAAAGAACGGTTGCCGGGACGGCCCGGTCCAGTTGGATTGAGACATCGCATCAAGCGACACGAAGACCAGCGCATCGGGCCAGCCTGCCGGGCGAAAGTTCCTACCGAGATGCGGCCGGAAATCGTCAGCGATCAATGTCTCCCGCACGGGAATGTCTCCTCGCATTGTATCGAGACTCTATCATGGATCGACAGCTTCACAGATCAGCAACCATAACGAGCGATATCGCGATCATGCCCGAGACCAGGCGGCGCCGCAATGGACGCGCTGGTCAGACGATCCAGACCGAACGAGGCACGCTCCGGTTGCGGCCGGAGGAAGGCGGGGCCGCGGAGGAAGCGTTCCTCTATCTGCTGTTCTCCGCCATCAAGGCGCCCGAGATGGCGCTCATGCCGATCTCGACCCAGCACAAGGAGCATCTGCTCCAGATCCAATATCGATCGATGAATGCCACCTATCGCCATCACTATCCCGACGCGCGTTTCGAGATCGTCGAACTGGATCGCTGGCCGGTGGGGAGGTTGGTCACCGCCGTGCAGGAGCATTGCGTCTATTATGTCGATATCGCGCTCCTGCCGCAGGCGAGCGGCCTCGGACTCGGCACGGCGCTCATGACCTCGGTGCTCGCCGAGCCGCGGCGGCTGGGCCTGCCGGCGCGCGTCAAGGTCCTGTCGCACAATATCCCCTCGCTGCGGCTGATGCGCCGCGTGGGCTTCACGCCGTTCGGCTCGACGCCGCCTTATGTCGATCTGGAGTGGCGGCCCGGCGGCTGACCGCCGTCAACCCGGGCGCACGATCAGCGCCACTTCGTTCGCCATCCCCTCGCGCAGCTGCAGGCTGCCGCCCAGGCGGCGGGCGAGCGAGGCGGTGAACACCGTCTGGACGGTGCGCGGCGTTATCTCCTCGGCATCCGGCATGCGGTCGATCAGCGCCGGCACGGTCTCGGCGAAGCGGGCGCCCTCGCCCATCGCCACGATCGATATGCCCTGCCCGTCCGATTCCAGCCTGAGCTCGCCGCCGCGCGGCAGCGCCTCGCTCGCCAGCAGCATGAGATTGCAGGCGAGCTTCTGCCAGCCGGCCGGTAAGGCCGTATCGGCCCAGCGGCAGCGGATCTTGCTCTGCGCGAAAAGCTCCATCGTGGCGTCGCGGGCGATGGCATCGGCGATCGTCGCCGTCGATCCGTAGGCGACTCGGTAGAATTGCAGCCGGCACGCCGCCTGACGAGCGCTATCGGCGATGAGAGCACCGGCATCGGAGGCGAAATCCGGCTCGTCCTCCATGATCTCCAACCCGTTCGAGATGGCCCCGACTGGGCTCACGAGCTCATGGCACAGCCGCGACGCCAACAGCTCCGCGATCCGAAGATCAATTCCACCGATCATCGACTTGTCTTCCTTTGCGGCCTTCCCCGGCATCACTATATCGCGTATTCGACGATCATGCCGACACGCTTCCTGCCAGGCGCCCGCGTGCGCCATCCGCTTCGCCCCGATTGGGGCATTGGTCAGATCCAATCGGTGATCGGCGACCGGATCACCGTCAATTTCGAAGAAGCCGGCAAGCAGACCATCAACGGCGCCGTGATCGAGCTCGAAGCGCTGGACCGCGATGACTTTGGGTCGAATTGACCCAAAGTCTGAATCGCTGTTCAGCTCATATTGTCCAGAGCCAGACCCGCCCTATTGAGGGGTGACCGGATAAGGCGGCTCGGTGAAGCCCGCTGGCGACAGGGTGAAGATCTCGACTCCGTCTTCCGTGACGCCCACCGAATGCTCGAACTGCGCCGACAGCGATCGGTCGCGCGTCACCGCCGTCCAGCCGTCCGCCAGCACCTTCACCTCAGGCCGCCCGGCGTTCAGCATCGGCTCGATGGTGAAGATCATGCCCGGTTCGAGCGGGATGCCCTTGCCGCGCCGGCCGAAATGATGAACCTCGGGCGCGTCGTGAAAGACTTGGCCGACGCCGTGCCCGACGAAATCGGCGACGATGGAGAAGCGTTCGGCGGCGGCGATCGCCTGAATCGCGGCGCCCACATCGCCGAGGGTGCCGCCGGGCCGGACGGCGGCGATGCCGGCCATGAGCGCGGCATAAGTCGTCCGCACCAGCCGGCGCGCCTTCAAGGCGGCCTCGCCCACGATATACATCCGGCTCGAATCGCCATGCCAGCCATCGAGCTTGGGCGTCACGTCGATATTGAGAATATCGCCTTCGGCCAAAAGCTTGCCGGCATCGGGGATGCCGTGGGTCACGACATGATTGACCGAGATACAGCTGGCATGACGATAGCCGCGATAGCCGATCGTGGCCGGTACGGAACCGTGATCGCGCATGAAGCTGTCGAGCAGCCCGTCGAGCGCCAGCGTCGATACGCCCGCCCGAACGTGGGGGGTGATGAAATCGAGGGTCTCGGCGGCCAGGCGGCCTGCGCGGCGCATGCCGGCGAAGCCCGCCGCGTCGTGCAATTTGATCCGGCGGCCGCGCTGGTCGCGCGCGCTCATGACCTCGCTCATGCCGGCACCATCGTACCGGCGCGATGAAGTGCTGCGATCATGCCGTCCAGCCAACCGGGCAACCCGGAGCCCGAGAGCAGATGCGGCCGGACGAGAGCAATCGGCCCGTCGAAGACGAGGAAGCGCCAGCGCGCCGCCAGCTCCGCATCCTCTGGATCGCCCTCGCATCGCAGCAACGTACGGAATGCCTCGTCCAACTCGTCCTCCTGGCGCTGCATGTCGGCGCGGATGGGTTCGGGCGGCGCCGCTTCGAGCAAGCTTGCCGCATCATTGAGCAACAGGAACCGCGCGCGGCGGAGATCGAGGCGCGCCCAGTCGAGCAGCGCCTGCGCGGCCGCCCGCCCGTCGCCGCGGCGCAGAGACGGCGCCAGCGCCGCGACGAAATCGCCATGCGCGCGATTCCAGGCGGTGCCGAGCAATGCCGCTCGCGATTCGAAGCGATGATAGATCGAGCCGTTGGGCGCGCCGACCCGGCGCGCGATCGCGGCAATCGTGGCCGCAGCCCCGCCGCCCTCGGCGGCGAGAGCGATGGCGGCCTCGATGAAGGCCTCGTCGGCGAAGCGCGTGAGTCGAACCATCGCTCTAGAATGTACGCTCTAGAGCGTATCGTCAACTGCCTCGTGTTTATCCGGACTTGTCGCGCGCAAGGCGGACCGACATATTACAGCCATGATCGATCCTTACGGCCGTACCATCAGCTATCTGCGCGTTTCGGTGACCGACCGATGCGACTTCCGCTGCGTCTATTGCATGGCGGAAGACATGACCTTTTTACCCAAAGCGGAAGTGCTGTCGCTGGAGGAGCTGGAGCGCCTATGCGGGGCGTTCATCCGCCTCGGCACGCGCAAGCTGCGCCTGACCGGTGGCGAGCCGCTGGTCCGGCGCAACATCATGTCGCTGATCGAGCGCCTGGGCCGGCATATCCAGGCCGGCGCGCTCGACGAGTTGACGCTCACCACGAACGGCAGCCAGCTTGCCCGCCATGCTGACGCCCTGGCCGCGGCCGGTGTCCGGCGCATCAACGTCTCCGTCGACACGCTTGACCGATGTAAATTCACCGGCATCACGCGCTGGGGCAAGCTCGACCAGGTACTGACCGGGATCGAGGCCGCCAAGCGGGCCGGGCTTAAGGTCAAGATCAACATGGTGGCGCTCAAAGGCGTGAACGAGGATGAATTCGATCGCATGGTCGCCTGGTGCGGCAGCGAGGGGTTCGACCTGACCATCATCGAGGTGATGCCGATGGGCGAGCTCGGCGGCGATGCCAGGCTCGACCAATATCTGCCGCTGTCGGTCGTGCGCGCCCGGCTGGCCGAGAATTGGACGCTCGACGAGAGCGATTATCGCACCGGCGGCCCCGCGCGCTACGCGACGGTGCGCGAGACCGGCGGACGGCTCGGCTTCATCACGCCGCTCACGCATAATTTCTGCGAGAGCTGCAACCGGGTCCGGCTGACCTGCACCGGCATGCTCTACATGTGCCTCGGCCAAGAGGATTCGGCCGATCTGCGCAGCGTTCTGAGGGAGACGAGCTCGGACGGCCCACTCGACGACGCGATTCGGGCCGCCATTGCGCGTAAGCCCAAGGGCCATGATTTCATCATCGATCGGCGTCACCGCGGTCCCGCCGTCGCCCGGCATATGAGCGTCACCGGTGGCTGATTCGGCATGACCGAGAATGGCGGCCGCAACCTCGCCTTCGTAGCGTCTGACAGCGAAGCGGCCCAGGCGGCACTCGTGGAGATGACCGAGCGCTACGGCTCGGTATCGACCGACGAGGCCGATGTCATCGTGGCACTCGGCGGCGACGGCTTCATGCTGGAAACCCTGCATAAATTCATCGACAATCATGTCCCGATCTTCGGCATGCATCGCGGCAGCGTCGGCTTTCTCATGAACAGCTACTCGCCCGACGGGCTGATCGACCGGCTGACCAAGACCGATCCCGTCCGGCTCTACCCGCTGGAGATGTATGCGATCTGCGCCGATGGCTCGACCCATCGGGCGCTCGCCATCAACGATGTGGCGCTGCTACGCCAGACCCGCCAGATGGCGAAGATCGCGATTTCGATCGACGGCGTACGCCGGCTCGACGAGCTCATGTGCGACGGTGTGCTGGTCGCGACGCCGGCCGGCAGCACTGCCTACAATCTGTCCGCCCACGGGCCGATCCTGCCGCTCGTCTCCGACGTGCTGGCGCTGACGCCGATCAGCGCCTTCCGGCCGCGCCGATGGCGCGGCGCCATCATCCCCCACGGCGCCAAGGTCACGTTCGAGGTGCTGGAGCCGAAGAAGCGACCGGTCAGCGCCGGCGCCGACTCGATCGAGGTGCGCGACGTGGTCGCGGTCGAGGTGCGCGAGACCCGCGAAGTCGATCTGACGCTTCTGTTCGACCACGAGCATAATCTCGAAGAGCGTGTGCTGAAGGAACAATTCTCCAACTGAGTTCCTGCTTTCGCCCTCGCTCCGGCGCCGGTGCCCGCCTATGCTGATCGGAATCGCGGCAAGAAAAGGAGACGCGCTGTGTCGCTCGGCGCGGAAGAGATTTACCCGATCGAGCTGGCGGCGCCCGACATCTCCGCTTGGCGCGCCGGCAATACCGGCATTCCCTACATGACGACGCTCGACAGCGGGCTGCCGGGGCCGCATGCGATGGTTCTGGCCGTCACGCACGGCAACGAGTTGTGCGGGGTGCTCGCCGTGGTCTCGCTGTTCGAGACCGGGTTCCAGCCGGCGCTCGGACGCGTGACGCTCGGCTTCGCCAACGTCACGGCCTATGAGCGCTTCGATCCGGCCGAACCGGGGCTGTCGCGCTATGTCGAAGAGGATTTCAACCGCGTCTGGGACGATGCCAGCCTGAACGGCACGCGCCGCACCGTCGAGCTCGACCGGGCGCGCGAGATCCGGCCACTCGTCGACACGGTCGATTACCTGCTCGATATCCACTCCATGCAGCACGCGACCGAGCCGCTGATGCTCGCCGGCACGACGGCAAAGGGCACGGCGTTAGCGCGCCGGGTCGGTGTGCCGCGCCTGATCGTGCAGGATTCGGGGCACAGCGCCGGAAGGCGGCTGCGCGACTATGGCGCCTTCGGCGACCCCGCCGCCGCCCAGGCCGCCCTGCTGGTCGAATGCGGCCAGCATTGGGAACGGTCTTCGGCGGATATCGCCTGGAGCACCACCATTCGCTTCCTCGACAGCCTGCAAATGCTGGCGCCCGACTATCGCGCGCGTCATCTGCCGACCGCCGCGCCTGCTCCGCAATGCGCGATCGAGGTAACCGAGACCGTCACCATCACCAGCGACCGGTTCCGCTTCCTGCGCGATTATCGTGGCCAGGAGGTCATTCCGGAGGCCGGAACACTGCTTGGCATCGATGACACCCGCGAGATCCGCACCCCCTACCCCGATTGCGTGCTGATCATGCCGTCGCGTCGGCTGATCCGCGGCCAGACGGCCGTTCGCCTCGGCCGCTTCGTCCAGACCTAACGGCCGGTGATCATCTCGACCAGCCGTGCTGCTGCCTGGCTGTGGTACCGTTCGGCGTGATGCAGCACGTGGAAGGACCGTTCCGGCAATGCCAACGGGACTTGATGCAGCAGCCCCGCTTCGATGCTCGGGGCCACGATCGAAGCGGACAGCACGGCGGCCCCCAGGCCCGCCTCCACCGCCGCCCGGACCGCTTCGTTCGAGGGCAGCTCCAGCGCCACGCGCAATTGGCTGGCCGAGATGCCGTGGCCTGCGAGCGCCTCCTCGAAGACCATGCGCGTGCCCGAGCCCACCTCGCGACGCACCCATTCGATCTCCAGCAGATCGATTGGAGACACATGCGTCCGCTCGACCCAAGGATGCTCCGGCCCGACCACCATGACGATCTGGTCGCGCGCCACCGGCTGGCTGGTCAGCAGGGGATCGGTCACGGCCGCCTCGACGAAGCCCAGCTCGGCCGCGCCCGACAGGACCGCGGCAGCGGCGCGGGCGGTATTGTCGATCGTGAGCCTGACATCGATGCCCGGATAGGCTCGCCGGAAGGCAACGATATGCCGGGGCAGCCAGAAGCTCGCGATGGTCTGGCTGGCCTGGACCAGAAGCGTGCCGCGCTTGAGCCCGGCCAGCTCGGCCAGCACCAGCTCCGCCGATTCGGCGCGGGCTAGGACGGCGCGGGCCTCCTCCAGGAACAGCGTGCCGGCCTCGGTCAGCTCGATGCCCCGGCCGACGCGATGAAAGAGCTTGGCCCCATGCCGCCCCTCCAGGGCGGCGATGGCGGTGCTGACCGCCGATTGCGCCAGATTGAGCGCCTCGGCGGCCCTTGTCACATGCTGACGTTCGGCAACGGCGACGAAGACGCGAAGCTGATCCAGGGTCATGGACGCCACGATACCAGCCTCGCTTGACGCTTTGCTACACGAAGTCGGCCTCGAGATCGCCCGGTATGGCGCCCCGCGCCAGGCAGGGCGAAACGAACAGGTAGCGATTCCACGCCCCGTGCAGCGTGCGGACTGCGATGGTGAGCCAGAACAGGGCGAGGCAGACCACCAACCCGGCACCGATATCGGCGATGAAGCCCAGATGGGTCTGCCGCGCGAGGGCCAATGTCGCGACCGAGTAGACGCCGAGCGGGAAGGTGAAGCCCCACCAGCCGAGATTGAACGGCATGCCCTCGCGCAGATAGCGCGCGGTAGTCAGGACCGCCATCAGCAGCCACCAGGCGCCATAGCCCCACATCACCGCGCCGCCGACGATGCCGACACCCTGTGCGACCTCGCCCAAGCCCGCGAGCCCGGCCGCCGTTGCAACCTGAGGCGCGTCCGCGCCCAGCAGCAGCAGGCCGAGCGCCCCCGTGCCGATCGGACCGAGCGCCAGCCAGCCCGACGCCGCCATATCCTTGTGCGGCAGCTTGTGCAGCACAAGCCGCAGCAGCAGGATCACCAGGATGCCGAGCGCCAGCGGCACCGAGAAGGCCCAGAGCGCGTAGCCCAGCACCAGCATCGAGAGCGCCGCCTGCGGGTCGGCGAGGTGCGGCACCAGGAGCCCGGCGCTCGACGCGGTGACCTCGGCGGCGACGATCGGCAACAGCCAGACCGCCGTCATCTTCTCCATGCTGTGATCCTGCCGCGTGAACATCAGGAACGGCACCGCGACGCCGCACGCGACCGCCATCGCCATGTCAAGCCACCAGAGCGCCTCGGCGATCACGACCGCGGTCTGGCCCCAATGGGCGATGCCGAAGGCGAGGAAGCCGTTGATGATGGTGGCAAGCCCCATCGGAATCGCGCCGAAGAACATCGACATTACGGAATGGCCGAAGATGCGGCGCGCCTCACGGGGAAAGAGCAGCCACCGCGCCGCATAGAGCAGCGTGAAGATCGCGAAGAGCGCGATGTTCGCGAGCCAGAGCATCTCGGCGACGCGATGCAGCAGCGGCGTCGCGAACGGCGCCTGGTTCAGGGCCAGGGCGAGGATGCCCGTGCCCATGGTGACGGTGAACCAGTTCGGCGTGAACTGGCGAACCACCTCGCGCAGGGGCCTGTTCGATGCGGAGGGCGCGAGGGTCGGCTGGAGAGCTGCGGTCATGAGAAACCCCTGAATATGGATGGCGGGTCAGGCTCGGGCGCAGCCGGCGATCATGCCCAGGAAGATGACGGTCAGCATGATCGGCGGCAGCAGGAGAGGCGTGCTGCCCGAAGCGAAATCCATCCAGGCCGAAAAGGTGAACTGAGCCGCGGCACTCAGAGGCACGGTGACGGTAACCGGCAGACGAAACGCGACAACGGCCATTTGGGGGCTCCTCTCCGCAGCAAGTGATGGAGAGAAGATGCCCGCCGGCCAACAATCTATCAAATAGATGGTTTAGATCTATATGATCTCATTTATGGATTGTTCGGGGACCCGAGCTGCCAATCGAGGAAGGTCAGCTCATCGGTGATGCCGTCGATCTGCTTGGCGAGCGGCATGCCTTGGCCATGCCCGGCGTCGCGTTCGATACGCAGCAGGATCGGCCGTTGCGGATCGGCCCCGTTCTGGGCATCGGCCTGCATCAGTGCGGTCATCTTGAGCGCATGCAGGGGCGCGACCCGCGTATCCGTGTCGGCGGTGAAGAACAGGGTCGCGGGATAGAGCGTGCCCGGCGCGACATGATGATAGGGCGAATAGGCGTAGAGCCATTTGAACTGCTCGGGATCTTCGGCCGAACCCCATTCCGGAACCCAGAGCTTGGCGATCGAGAATTGGTCGTAGCGCAACATGTCGAGGACCGGCACGCCCGAGATGGCGGCCCGGAACAGCTCCGGCCGCTGCGTGATCGCGGCACCGACCAGGAGCCCGCCATTGGAGCGGCCGGAAACGGCCAGCCGGTCGGGACTCGTCCATTTCTCGCGGATGAGATATTCGGCGGCGGCGATGAAATCGTCGAACACGTTCTGCTTGTTGCCGAGCATGCCGGCGCGATGCCACGCCTCGCCATACTCGCTGCCGCCGCGGAGATTGGCGACGCACCAGACACCGCCCTGCGACGCCCAATCGTAGCTGCGCGGATTGAAGGCCGGCGTGGAGCTGATGTTGAAGCCGCCATAGCCGTAAAGCACCGTAGGATTTTCGCCGTCGAGCTTCACGCCTTTGCGGGCAATGACGAACATCGGCACGCGCGTGCCATCCTTGGATGGGTAGAAAAGCTGGCGTACTTCGATCATGGACGGGTCGATCGCGCCGGCATCGAGCTTGATCCAAGGCTCGGACCGGGCTTGGGCGCTGTCGAGCCGATAGGCGGTCAACGGCGTGTCGAAGGATTGATAGACGAAATAGGCATCCTGCCGGTCCGAGCTGCCGGCGACGGTCTCGACCGAGCCCAGCCCCGGCATGGCGACATCCCGGCGATTCCGCCCATCGAGATCGGTCAGAGCGAAGCGGGCCGTCGCATCCTGATTGTAGGAGAGGAGCCAGCTATCGCCGACGATGGTGGCGCCGGTCAGCACCGCCTCCCCGGCCGGAACGATCTCCTGCCAGTGCGCGCGGTCGGGCCGCGCCACTTCGGCCCGCATGAGCCGATAGTGCGAGGCGCCTTCGTTGGTCAGCACATAGAGCATGCCCCGATGGACATAGGGCCGGAAGAGCCCTTCGACACCGCCGGTCAAAAGCTGCGCCGGCGTGCCCGAAGCCAGATCCTGCAGCCAGAGATCGTTTCGGGACGGACCATGCGTGACCGTGATGGTGAGCCAGCGATCATCCTCCGACAGCCTCGGCCTTGGAATATGGGTCTCGGCCAAGCCGAGCCCCTCGCCGAACACGAGCGCGTCGCCATCGCCTTCGAGATTTTCGCCGAGCCGGTGCCAATAGACCCGGATGTCGTAGAGCTCCTTGCCCTGCGGCACCCGGCCGGCGCGCGGGCGAGTGTAGTAGAAGCCGCTGCCATCATGCTTCCAGGCGATGCCGGCCGTCCGCGTGGGGGTGATCGCCTCGCCCATATCCTTGCCGGTCGCGACATCCATCACATGAAGCGTGCTTATTTCCGAGCCGTTGGGCGAGAGACCGTAGGCGAGATATCTTCCATCCGGCGACGGCACATACCAATCGAGCGCCACGGTGCCGGCGGCACTCAGCCCATTGACATCGAGCAGCAGGCGCGGCGCGCCCTCACCGTCGCGGACATAGAGCAAGGGCTGGTTCTGCGTGCCGGTCCGCTGGCGATAGAAGGTGAGCTTGCCACCCAGCTCGACATCGACGACCTGGCCGGCCATGACCAGCGCCTCGATCCGAGCGCGCAGCCGGTCGCGTCCAGGCACCTGGCCCAGCAGCTTCTGGGTATAAGCCATTTCGTCGGCAACGAAGCGCCGGGTCTCGGCACTGCTGACATCTTCCAGAAAGCGGTAGCGGTCGACGATCTCGACACCGTGCAGGATCTCGGTCACCGGCCGGGGCGCCGGCAGCGGCGGCCCGTCCTGTCCGAACACGGGTTGGGCGGCGAGCGTCAGCGTGATCGCGGCGGCAGAAAGAGCGGAACTCGAGCTATCGGTCATTCATTTCTGCCGGGCGAACTGTTTCGATCATTCTCTTCTAAGGGGAGAGATCCCCATCGGCAAGCGAAGGCCTGCTACCAAGGCAGCGTCGCCAAGATTTGACATTCGCCGTAACGTTGAAGCGCCAGCCGGACATGAGAATCCGGCCCCCCGAGGGAGAAGCGACCATGAGTTTCTATGCCGACAGCCATCGCGCCTTGCAGGACGAGTTCGGCCGCAGAGCGCTCGCCGATCTGCTCGAAGCCGCCATCATCCATCCGGCGCTGGCACCGGACGAGCAGGCCTTCATCGAATCCCAGGACATGTTCTTCCTGTCCACGGTCGACGAGTGCGGCCGGCCTACCGTCTCGTACAAGGGCGGCGCTCCCGGCTTCGTCAGAGCGCCCGATCCGAATACGATCCTGTTCCCCTGCTATGACGGCAACGGCATGTATTACTCGCTCGGCAATATCGAGGCTGCCGCCCATGTCGGCCTGTTGTTCATCGATTTCGCCGTGCCGCACCGGCTGCGCATCCAAGGCGAGGCGTCCTTGGTGCGCGATCCCGACGTCCTCACTGCTTTTCCGGGCGCGGAGCTGGTCGTGCGCGTGACGCCGACCGAGATCTTCGTCAATTGCGGCCGCTATATCCATAAGCGTATCGCCGCCGAGCGCTCGCCCTATGTTCCGGACGCGCAGGGTCATGCGCCCGTCCCCGCCTGGAAGCAGATCGATTTCGTTCAGCCGGTGCTGGATCCGGCCGAACGGGACCGGGTCGCGGCGAGCGGCGGCCCGATCACGCCCGAGGATTACGGCCAGCGCGTCGCCGCCGGCCGTCCCTGACTCATTTCTGCGGATGTAGGACGAGCTTCTGGATCCGCCAGTTCAGTAGCTCAGCGACATAGAGCTCGTTCTCCGACGGGCAAGCGATCTCGTGGATCCAGCCGAACTGCTTCAGAACCTTGCCCGACTTGCCGAGCACGCCCAGGACCTTACCGTCGAGGCTCATCTTGTAGATGCGGCCGGGATAGGCGTCTGACGCATAGAGCACCTGGTTCGGTCCTGGCGTGATGCAAAGCGCCCAGGGCGAACCCGGCGCCATGGTCTGGGGCGAACCGGCCGCGATCGGCAGGTTCGGCTTGTTGCCGATCGCGGGCTTGGCGTCGGTGTCGTACGGCACATCGATGGTGATCTGACGCAGCAGCTTGCCGCTGGTGTCGAACACCTGGATACGCCGGTTGCCGCGATCGGCGACGTAGATGTCGTCATGGGCGTCGATGGCAATGCTGTGCGGGGTCATGAGTTGCCCCGGCCCCGAGCCCGGCTCGCCGAAGCTGCCCAGCCACTCGCCATCCTTGGCGACCTTGGCGACGCGGGCATTGATGTAGCCGTCGCTGATATAGCCGTTGCCGTCCTTGTCCCAGGTAATGTCGGTCACTTGGCGGAACATGCCGTCGACCGGCGCCAGCGGCGGCTTCGGATGCTTGAGCGGCCCGGTTTCCTCATCTGATGCTTCCTGCTTGCGCCCGAAAACCATCGCGACGCGACCTTCGGGATCGAACTTGATGACCATGTCCGAGCCCTTGTCGGTCGCCCAGATATTGTCCTGCCTGTCGATCCGGACGGCGTGGGCGAAGGACCAGGCATAGAGATTATGGCCGATCTCGCGCAGGAATTTGCCGTCCGGCGCGAATTCGAGGAGCTGCGCCGCGGCGGCGGCATAGGCCGGACCCGTGGTGTTGCCGCGCGAGAAGGCGAAGACATGGCCCTTCGAATTCACCGCCACGCCCGAAACCTCGCCGAAATAGAGGTCGGGCGGCAGCTTCAGCGGGTTCGGCACCGAATCGAACGGGATCTCGGGCACGGCCTGCGCCAGTGCCGGCAACGGCGCCAAGCCGAACAAGAGGGAGAGCAAGCGGGCCCAGCGCGTCATCTCGGTTCCTTCCTATGTTATTGACCAAGCTTAGCAAGCGGGGTTGCATGGCCTCAAGCCATCAACGGAGAATAGATACGATGCGCGCCCCGATGACCGCCCTCATAGTGGCGCTCGCAAGCCATGCCGCGCTGGCGGAGGCCGACGAGGACCGGCTCGCTTCCGTCGCCAAGTTCGGCGGTCTCGCCGCGGTGGCTCCGCTCTGCGGGCTGCGCGACGATGGCTGGGCCGTCGATCTGCGCCATGCCGCCGTCGAATCGGCGACCGGCAAGGCTGAGGCGGCGACGCCGACGAAGGAAGATGATCGCGCCGCGGCGGCGCTGGGCTATGGCGACATGGAAAGGCTCGAGGATTTCGCCGAACGAGCGCCGGCCGCGAGCTGCGAGAAGCTGCGCACCGATCCCGATCTCGCCCGCGCCGACGCGCTGGTCGGCGCGTTCCGCCAGCGCAAGCTCGGCGCCAAGCCCGGCAGCTAATCGCCCGGGAATATCGTAAGCTTCGATATCAAATCGGGAGGTTGGGATGGCGGCAACTAGACCGCGTTTCGGCGAGGGCAGGATCTCGGGCTTCTCCTCGGCGGCGATCGGGCTCTTGAGCATCGGCGCCGTGCTCTGCCTGCGCTATCCGGGATTTCTTACGACGCCCGAGCTGCGCACCCATTACGATCTGGAGCTGCTGAGGCTCATCCTGGCGGCGGCCATGATCGCCGCCGCGGGTCTGGGCGCCGTCACGGTGACGTTGGGCGGCCCGCGCCATCTCGGCATTCTCGGCCTGTGTGCGACGCTGCTCGCCATGCTGCTCGGCGGCCCCTATACGCCGATCGGCGAGTTCGACCAGTCGCGGCTTTATCTCGGCCTCGATTGGCTGGTGCTCGACCTGTTCTTTACCGGCATTGCCTTCGTCCTGCTCGAAGCGATGTTTCCACGCGTGGTGCCCGACCAGCCGATCCTGCGCGAGGGCTGGCGGCTCGATCTCGCCTATTTCGGCGTCAATCATCTGCTCATCGGCATGTTCCTGGTGAGCTCGGCGCATTTCGCCCAGGATTTGTTCGGATGGGCCGTCAATCCCTGGCTCCAGGCCCATATCGTGGCGCTTCCGGCCTTCGTCCGCTTCGTGCTGGTCGTGCTCGCGGCCGATCTTGTCGAATATGCCTCGCACCGCGCCTACCACGAGGTGCCGGCGCTCTGGCGCATTCACGCCGTGCACCATTCGCCGTCGCAGATGGACTGGCTCTCGGGTTCGCGGTTGCACATTCTGGAGCCGCTGGTGACGCGCGCGGTCATCCTGGTGCCGATCTTCCTGCTGGGTTTCCCGCAGGACACGATCTACGCCTATCTGATCTGGGTCACGGTGCAATCGGTGCTGATCCACAGCAATATCGCCATGGATGCCGGCTGGCTGGGCTATGTCGTTGTGACGCCGCAATTCCACCATTGGCACCACGCCTCCGACGAGGAAGCGCTCGACAAGAACTATTCGGCGCATACGCCGCTATTCGACCTGATGTTCGGTACCTGGCACATGCCGAAAGGGAGATGGCCGCAGCGCTACGGCACGGTGAAGCCGATACCCGGCGGCATGGTCGGGCAGTTCCTCTACCCCTTCACCGCCCCCGTCGCCGAATTCCTCGAACGACGGGGCGATTGGCGGCGCTGAACGGCCTCTATGCCGCCCGCAGGGTCGCGAGGAAGTCGTCGACCTCGCGCCGCAGCAGATCCGCCTGGGACGCCAGCGCGTTCGCCGCCCGCAGCACGTCATCGGCCGCGACGCCAGTGCGGTCGACCGATTCGCCGACGCCGGCGATATCGCCCGTCACCTTCTCCGTTCCGCCAGCCGCTTCCTGCATGTTGCGGCTGATCTCCTGGCTTGCAGAGGATTGCTCTTCGACGGCGGCGGCGATCGAGGACGAGATCTCGTTCACTTCGAGGATGGTCTTGGTGATGCCGCCGATGGCGGTGACAACGGTACCGGTTTCGGCCTGAAGCGCATCTATCTGGGCACGGATCTCTTCGGTCGCGCGCGCCGTCTGGGTCGCGAGCGACTTCACCTCGGAGGCCACGACAGCGAAGCCCTTGCCGGCCTCGCCCGCCCGCGCCGCCTCGATGGTGGCGTTCAGCGCCAGCAGATTGGTCTGGCTGGCGATGCTGTTGATGAGGGCCACGACCTCGCCGATCTTCTGCGCCGAGGCAGCGAGCCCCGTCGCCGTATCGTTGGTCTGCCGTCCCTCTTCCGCCGCATGCCGGGCAACGTCGGCGGCATGGCTGACATGGCGGCCGACCTCGGCGAAGGAAGCCGACAGCTCTTCCGAGGCGGCGGCGGCCGATTGCACGTTGGACGAAGCTTGCTCGACGCCAGCGGCGGCGCTGCCGGCCAGCCGTCGGGTGTCCCCGGCCGTATCCGACATGGAGCGCGCGGTATCCTGCATGCTCGTGGCGGCGTTCGAGACCGTATCGACGATGCCGCGCACCTTGCTTTCGAAATTGCGGGCGAGCGCCGACATCGCTTCGTTCTTGTCCTGCTCGCTCTGGGCCTTGAGCGTCGTCTCGCGCGACTGTAGATCGCGCATCGTCAGCGCATTGTCCTTGAACACCTGCACCGCCTTGGCCATCAGTCCCAACTCGTCGCGGCGTGCGCGGCCGGCGATCTCGACCTCGAGATTGCCGGCGGCCAGGCTTTCCATGCTACCGGTCAGGCCGCGAATGGGGCGCGACAGGCCGCGGCCGACCAGCAGGGCCATCAGAATGGCCGCGACCAGCACCGCGAGCGTGGCCCCGATCATGACTTGGCGGGACGAGGCCATGCTGGCGGCATAGGTGGAGGTGTCCATGACGATCGCCAGCACCGCGATCGGCTTGCCGCTATAGGAGACCACGGGCCCCGCATAAAGAGCGGCGGGATGGCCGCCGATCTCGATGGCATGCCTGACTTTGCCGCCGGCCATGACCGAATCCTGCTCGTCCTTGGTGAGCAGCGACGCGCCGCTCAGCGTATTGGCCAAGGATTTGAAACCGCCCTCGCCGGGTGCTGAGATCGCGACATCGATCTTGAGCCGGTTCTTGAGGCGCGTGGCGAATGCATTGTCGAGCGAGATGCCGATATCCGCAGTCCCCTCATGCACGCCGTCGAGCGCGACCGGCACGGCGGAGAACATGCTGACCGTCTCGCGCCCGACCTCTGGGCTCGCCAGCTCCTTTTTGTTTTTGTTAGCCTCCACGATCATCGGGCGCCGGGCCGAGATGTCGTCGCCGAAGGCCGAAGGCTGATGCATCCGAACGAGCACAAGCGCCGGCGGCCGCTGGAAAGTGACGAGCGGCACGTCGTGGGCCTGCAGTGCAGTTTCCACCGGCGCCAGGAACTTGACGAGCGCGTCGCGATCGTCACGGGCCATCGCCTCCTGCACCGGGCGCAGATTGGCGAGGATGTTGCCGACGACCGTGCCCGTGCGGGCCTCATAGGCCATCGAGGCCTGGACGTTCTCGTATTTGGACTCGACCATCTGATCGAGCGCGAACTGGCTGAGCTCGCCCTGCTGCAGATAGGCGAAGATGCCGACGGCACTGGACGCGGCGACCGCGGTTCCGGCGATGGCCATCACGATACGCGCGGGTATGGAGCGGAAGTTGAGTCGCATCGGATCACCTGATCAAGACATCTTTGACATTTACAGGAGCCCTGTTAAGTCCGGCTTAACGCAACTCGGCTTTTAAAGCCTACGATAGGCAGTGAATTGCACAGTCCCGCCCGAAGACCGCTCGACTATTTGCTGGGCGGTATCTCCTACCAGCGCGTGTCGGCTGTTCCACTCGACTGGCCTCTATCTTGCGTAGATCTGGAGAGCTTAGGGAGAGTCACGCATATGAGTGCAGAACCTGAACGGATCGTGCTCCTGTCGGAGCGCATCAGTACGATTGCCAATCAAAAGATTGCCCAAATAAACGGCGTTACCAGCGAGACCAAGATTCTGGCGCTCAACGCGCTGATCGAGTCCGCCCGCGCCGGCGAGGCTGGCCGAGGTTTTTCCGTGGTCGCGAACGAGGTCAAGGCCGTGTCGGAGCGGATCATGGAGATTGCCGCCTCGCTCTCCTCCGAGCTGGCGGGCTCCATCGCCGAGCTGACCAATCTCGGCCGCTCGATGGCCGAGCAGGTTCGAGGACAACGCCTGGTCGATCAGGCACTCAACATGATTGAAATCATTGATCGCAACTTATACGAGAGATCATGCGACGTTCGCTGGTGGGCGACCGACGCGGCCGTGGTCGATGCGTTGGAAAATCCCGGCGGCAAAAGCGTTGATCACGCCTCCCATCGGCTGGGCGTCATCCTCAAGAGCTATACCGTCTATCTCGACCTCTGGATCGCCGACGCCAGCGGCAGGGTCGTCGCCAATGGCCGCCCGGATCAATATCCGGGCGTGATCGGCTCGAACGTGTCGAATCAGACCTGGTTCCGTTCGGCCATGGCGACGCGGACGGGCGACGATTATGTGGCGGTCGATATCGACAGCGAGGCCGGCCTACGGGGCGCGCAGGTGGCGGTCTATTCGACGGCGGTGCGCGCCGGCGGCCAATCGGGTGGCAAGGCGCTCGGCGCGCTCGGCATCTTCTTCGACTGGCAGCCGCAGGCCGACGCCGTCGTGAAGGGCGTGCGCCTCAGTGAAGAGGAACAAGGACGCACGCGCTGCCTTCTGGTCGATGCCCGCCATCGGGTCATCGCCGCCTCCGATGCCAGGGGCGTGCTGACGGAGAGCTTCCCGCTCGCTATTTCCGGCGCCAGCCGCGACGGCCATTATGTCGACAGCCAGGGCGCTATGGTGGGGTTCGCGCTGACGCCCGGTTATGAGACCTATCGCGGGCTCGGTTGGTACGGCGTCATCGTGCAGGCCTTGCCGGGCGCGACGAAGATGTTTGAAAAGCGCTAGGTTCGAGACCCGGCTGAAAAGGTCCTTCCGACGTCAGCCGGGCCTTCTCAATCGAAGCGCTTTTGCAGGAAGTACCGGGCACTACCTCGCGGATAGTCGCCAATCTCGCCGAACACGCGATAGCCGAGCTTTTCATAGAAGCCGCGGGCCTGGAATTCGAAGGTATCGAGCCAAGCGCCGATGCAGCCCCGCTCGCGGGCGATCGCCTCGGCTTGCCGCATGATCGTGGTGCCGACCTTCTGGCCGCGCAGCGCTTCGGGCACAACCAGCAGCTCGATGAACAGCCAATCATAGCCGGTCCGGCCCCAAAGGCCACCCATCGCCTGGCCATCCGCCCCACGAACCGAGATCACCAGCGGCTCGGCGCGCACCGCCGGCGCCTTCTGCTGATTATAGCGAACGAGCGGCGCCAGGATGGCCTCGCGGTCCTCCGGCCCTGGCTGCTCCAAGATGACGAGTTCGTAATTCATTGATCTGACCCGAATAGAACGGTCTAGCGAGAGGCCGCGGCGCGAAGATACTGCTCGAACCCGGCCTGGTCGGTGAAGCGAAATCCTTCGAACCCGGCGCGGCGAGCGCCTTCGACATTGGCTTCCACATCGTCGATGAAAAGCGAACGGGCGGGCTCGATCCCGGCCCGGGACGCGACCGCCAGAAAGGCTTCGACCGCCGGCTTCTCCAATCCCAGCTCGTGCGAAAGATAGGGCTCGAGACGGGCCAGCCGGCCGCCGCTCAGCGCGACCAGGAAATCCCAATGCTCGGCGTTGGTGTTCGAGAACAGCATCACCCGGCGCCGCGCCGCCAATCCCTCGACCAGATCGAGCATGGCCGGATCGAGGCCGAGATGCGAAGACCAGATACCGGCGAATTCGGTCCAATCCGCCTCCATGCCGCATTCCTCGCAAAGCCGCGCATGGAGCGCGCTCACCGGTTCACGGCCGGAACCGATGCCGGTCGTGCGCATCACGGCGGTAATCCGATCTGCAACACCGGGCGCCGAGCAGCGCGCCGCCATCCGCGCCAACAGGGCATCATTGTCGTGAGTCGCGATCACGCCGCCCAGATCGAACACCAGCGCGTCATAGGGCAAGCTGAGGGAGGCGATGCCGGCGTTCACAGATCCTCCGCGAGCGCCGCCCTCACCGGTTGGGGCATGACCGCAATATGTCCATAGTTCGGATGATCGAACCCCACCAGGATCTGCGTACCCTCGGCGCGGAAAGCGGCAACGGTCTCGGTATCGAAAGGGAAGTGACAGAACTGCACCGAGGACGCCTTGCCCTCGGGCGACGTATTCTCACGCTCGGCATCGGGCACGCCGCGTATCTGCCGGCCGCCGACCTGCAGAAACATGTGGCTCTCGATGCCGCCGATGCGGTTGAGCGCCGCCAGCCGGCGAACCGGATCGTCGATCTCGAACATCACCGTGGCAATCAGCTCGCCGCCACGCGGCACCAACGGCCCATAGGCTTCGAGCTCGTCGGCGAGCTGCTCGTCGCCGCCCTTCTCGATATAGAGCATCTCCTGGATCTGATGCCTGATCGTGTCCCAGCTCTCGAAATAGAAGGTCGCGAACGGCCCGACCTCGAGCCGCCGACGCTTCTTGATCTCGGCTATCCGCGTCCGCTCCTGCGCCCGGCGCGGCAGATAGTCCGGAAGGGCTAAGAGATCGGCAGCTTCAACCGTACGCTTGGGCATTGCACTTCCTCTTTCAGGCGAGGCCGTAGGCCCGGGCGAAGAGCTCGATCGGATGGGCCTGGGTCGGCAGCGGCTTGTCGCCGCCCAGCCGCTCAATCCCCTGCAGGATATGGGTTGCCGCGAGCGGACATTCCGAGGCGACGAAGGCCGTCTCGTTCTTGGCGGCCTGACGGGCGACCGGCTTGCCAACCTTGATGGCGATCTCGAAGAATTCCTCCCGCACTCCCCATGAGCCGCCATGGCCGGAGCAACGCTCGACCACCTCGACCTTGGTCTCCGGCAGGAGCTTAAGGAGCTCGGCCGCCTTCTGCCCCATGTTCTGGGCGCGCGCGTGGCAGGCGATATGGACGGTGACGCCGCCCGGCAAGCTCTCGAGCCCGGGCGCCAGTCCCTCCTTGCGGGCAATGTCGACGACATATTCGCTGATGTCGCTGGTGTTTTGAGATAGGCGCCGGACATCGGGATCGTCCGGCAGCAGCAGCGGCCATTCGAATTTCAACATGAGCGCACAGGAAGGCACGGGCGCGATCACGCGATAGCCCTGGTCGATATAGGGCTTCAAGGCCAGCGCCACGCGCTTCGCGCGGCCGGCGACATCGGCGAGCTCGCCCTGCTCCAGCTGCGGCATGCCGCAGCATTCGGGGTAGGCCACCTCGGTCTCGACGCCGTTATGGGCAAGCACCGCACGCGCGGCGCGGCCGATGCCCGGATCGTGGAACTCGACATAACAACTGGCATAGAGCACGGCCTTGCGACCATGGGCCGGCGCTTCGGCATTGATCTCGGGCGCGTCGAGCGCCTGCTGCTGGAAGGTCTGGCCGGCATAGCGCGGCAGCTCGGCATCGCGCGCAACGCCGGCGACGGCGCTGAGGATCGGCCGGGTCAGGCCATTGCCGCGCGCCATCGCCCAATTGGCTATCGGGGCGACGAGCGTGCCGAGCTTGCCGTTTCGATCGATCTTGGCCAGCTCGTCGACCATGCCCTCGCCTTTGCCCTGGCGCCGCTCGGCCGCGCGATAACGCAGCATCAGATGCGGAAAATCCAGATTGAACTCGTGCGGCGGGACGTAGGGGCACTTGGTCATGAAGCACATGTCGCACAGCGTGCAGGCATCCACGACCGGCTTGTAATCCTTGGTCGGCACGGAATCGAGCTCGCCCGTGGCCGATTCGTCGATCAGATCGAACAGGCGCGGAAACGAATCGCACAGATTGAAGCAACGCCGGCAGCCATGGCAGATGTCGAAGACGCGATGCATCTCCGCCTCGATCTTCGCCATGTCGTAAAAGTCAGGATTTTCCCACTCGAGCGGATGGCGGAACGGGGCGCCATCCTCACTCGCCTTGCCCGCAACAGACATGCGCCACCCCACGCCAGCTCAAGGAATTCGATTCGAAGCCGGAAACGGCGGACGGAACACCGCCCGCCGTTTGCGAGAGCCGAAACTCAGCTATTCAGCGAATCGAGGGCCTTCTGGAAACGACCCGCATGCGAACGCTCGGCCTTGGCCAGCGTCTCGAACCAGTCGGCGATCTCGTCGAAGCCTTCTTCGCGCGCCGTGCGAGCCATGCCCGGATACATGTCGGTATATTCGTGCGTCTCGCCCGCGATGGCGGCCGCCAGATTCTTGTCCGTGGCGCCGATCGGCTTACCGGTCGCCGGATCGCCGACAGCCTCGAGGAACTCCAGATGACCATGGGCATGGCCGGTCTCGCCCTCGGCGGTCGACCGGAACACGGCCGCCACGTCGTTGAAGCCCTCGACATCGGCCTTCTGTGCGAAATAGAGATACCGACGATTGGCTTGGCTCTCGCCGGCAAAGGCTTCCTTCAGGTTGTTTTCGGTCTTTGATCCGCTCAGATTGCTCACATCCGCCTCCACCAAGGAAACCGTGGCGCCGTGCCCCGGATTGCTTCATTTATCGCGCAGCGGGCGCCATCCGTCAATAGATTGGAATGATTCCAATCTATTGACGGATGGCGCCTGCCCGGCTTGACCCCGGCGGCACGGCCCGCCTAAATGCGCCGCCCCTCAGCCCCGGAGAGCAGACCTTGAATCAGTCGCCAGAAACCTTCGACGCGCTTATGGCGCGGTATCTCGGCTCGAGCCTCGAGACGGCGACGGGACGCCTCATCGGCTCTCTCGCCATCGCCGCGGCCGTCGCGGCCCTGATCATCAAGCTGCTCTGACACGCTACTTCAAGACCGCGTCCCGGCTGGACGGCAAGGGCACCAGATTGGCGCCAATCTCCTTGATCAGCACCTTCAACGCGGTGAAATCGATCGGCTTTACCAGATAGCCGCTGGCACCGTGCTCGGTCGCGGCCCGGCGGCGTTCGGCATCTCCGTAGGCCGTGACCATGACCACGTGCAAGGTCGGCCGGCGCCGCTTGAGCGTCGCCAGCAGCTCCAGTCCGTCCATGCCGGGCATGTTGATATCCGACAGGATCAGAATTGGCTCCGGCTGCACGCCGCTCTCGATCATCCGCAGACATTCCTCGGCGGAATGTGCGAAATGCAGGACGCATTCGCCATTCTGAACCTCCCGCCGGAACCGTTGCTGGAAGAGATCCACAACATCCGGCTCATCATCGACGACGAAGAAGCTCAGCGCCACCACGGCCTCCATTCTAACGTCCGTCGCGGCCCGGCCGCTGGGGAACGCGCCTTGTCGCTCATCGGATTCTTTATTGATTTTGGCATGCTCGATCAGCTTGGAATTCGCCGCACCACCGATTGGTCTCGATCGGCAACGGCCCCCCACGGGGCTCGGGTTGAATCAAAACATGGGCCGTGCTCCGAATCGAGAGTAATCTTATGCACACCCTCCCCCATTTTACGAGAGATTGTCTGCGGGGAACATCCCTCGCGTTAGGCCGCACGTTGCCACACGGCCGCGATATGATAGGCAACTCTGCAGCGTCTCAAGGAAAGAGAGGCTCTGCCCTGTTCCGGTCACAACGGTCCTATTTCCGGGTATTGCTCGACCAGCCGCCGCTGAGATTCGTCGAGACAGGCTCTCAGCCCCGACATGAGCTCGCGCAACTCTGCCTCCGACCGAATCGAGGCCGCATCCTCCAATGCCGCCGCCTCGCGGCTTAGCCCCAGAAGACCGATCGAACCGCTGCTGCCGGCCATCTGATGCGCGATCGCCTTGATCTGAGGACGATCGAGCGCCGCTTCGAGCGCTTCGAGCCGACGGCTCTGTTCGATGCCGTTAGCGAGCTGCACGGTAAGCACCTTAGCGACGCGCTCGCGGCCGAGGCGCCGTTCGAGCTCGTTCAAGATTGCGAGATCCAACAGCGTGTCCGACATCTCAACCGTTCATGTGGCAGCATCAGGAACCTGGCACGAAGCCGAGTATAGCCTGAATTATGAATGGCACGACGGCAATCTGCCTGATAGTCGAACAAGCATTCGAAACACACCGCCCCCGGAACCGAACGACCTTACAACCGATTGATTATATTGGTCAAATATAGTCAGGGCCGAAGTTTTCGTTCAGCCTTCGTTAACCAAGCCGCCGCTAGCTTACCGGCACGCCGAAGGGGCCGACGTTCGGACCGCCGTGCCGGTGAAAGGAAAGCTGCTTTGACCCGGGATCGACTTGGCTCCGCCACGACCGCCCTTCTGCTCGTTTCCATGCTCGGCGCCTGCTCGCTCATGCCGCTCGAAACCGGCGAACGAACCGGCGGCGACAAATCCGGGGATTACGCTTCGTTGATGCGCGTCGCGGCGGCGATGCGACAAGCCAACGATCTCAACGGCGCCGTCGGCGTCTATCGCAACATCAGTTCGCATGCGCCCAATAAACCCGAGCCGCTGATCGAGCTTGGCGCCACGCTGATGGATCTCGGCCGATACAATGAAGCGAGCACGAGCTACGAGGCCGCTCTTAACCTCCAGCCGAAGAACCCGGAGGCGCTCGTCGGCCAAGCGCGCGCCCTGCTTCAGTCCGACCGGCCGCAGCTGGCCATCCCGCCGCTCGAGCGCGAGCTCAAGCTCCACCCCGACGACATCAAGGCTTTGACCGCCCTGGGCATCGCGCAGGATCTGACCGACAATCACCCGCTCGCGCAGCAGACCTATCGCAGCGGGTTGCAGCTCTCGCCCGGCAACACGGCGTTGACCGGCGATCTCGCGCTCTCGCTCGCGATAGAAGACCGCACCGACGAAGCCCTGCAGTTGCTGAAGCCGATCGCCACTCTCCCCGACGCGACGCCGCGCTTGCGCCAGAATCTGGCGCTGGTCTATGGGCTGGCCGGGGATCGGGACGCGGCGGCCCGCACGGCCCGCCTCGATCTGGACGAGACGGCCGTGCAGCACAACCTCGCCTATTTCGAGACGCTGCGCACGCTGCCGCCGGCCGCCCGAACGCGGGCGATCATGGCGGTGCCGGCAGCGGCCCCGGTGATGACGCCGGCCACCAGCCCGGATCTGGACCAGCGCTGAGCTACATATGGTGCAGCGTATCGAGCGTCGAGAGGATAGCGGGACCGATCAGCACGATAAACAAGGTCGGCAGGATGAAGATCATCATCGGCACGGTCAGCACGGCCGGCAGCCTCGCCGCCTTTTCCTCCGCCCGCATCATCCGCTGATCGCGGAACTCGGTCGACAGCACGCGCAGCGAATTCGCAAGCGGCGTACCGAACTTCTCGGCCTGCTGCAAAGTGCCGACCACGCCCCGTAAAGCCGGGAGATCGACGCGCAGGCTGAGATTGTCGAGCGCCTGCCGCCGCTCCGGCAAAAAGGTGAGCTCGGCCGAGGTAATGGCGAACTCGTCCGCAAGCTCGCCATAGGATCGCCCGAGTTCCTTGGAGACGCGGGCGAAGGCGGCATCGAGGCTGAGACCGGCCTCCACGCAGATAACCAACAGATCGAGGGCATCAGGCAGCGCTTTCTGAATGAGCTGCCGCCGCTTTGCACCCAGATTCTTCATATAGGTGCCCGGGGCCAGATAGCCGAGAAAAACACCACCCAGGCAGGCGAAGAGACGGAACGAATCCGGAATCGGAACGATCTGGAACAGATAGGCATCGACCAGCACGACCGCGCCGAAAGCCAGCGGCATGATCATCCGGCAGAAAAGATAGGTCACCATCGCATCCGGAGAGCGCAGGCCGGCACGCGCCAGCAAGAGCTTCGCATCGGTCGCCTCGCGGCTCTTGAGCAGGTTGAACTGCTGCACGACCAGATGCATGAGCCCCGAGGTGCCGCCCTGATTGTGCAGGCCCGGGCGGGCCGAGCGCGCGCTGAGCTGGGCTTTGCGCAGGCTGTCCCGGCGCTCCTTCATCTCCTTGAGGCGACGATCGAACGATCCGTCATAGCGGAGCGCGTCGAGAATGGCGATCAGTGCCAGCAGCGCCGCCGTGCCGGCCAGCACCGAGACCGCCATATCGACGCTGATGCCCGCCGGCAAATAAGCCGTCAGATCGAAATGGGAAGAATCGCTCATATTTCGAACTTGATCAGCTTGGCCATGATGATGGTTCCGGTCAAAAGCATGATCCCGGCGACCGCCAGCATGACATTGCCGCGCGCGTCGGTGAAAAGCGGAGTGATGTAGTTCGGCGAGGTCATCATGATCATGCCGAGAACGACGAAAGGCAGCGCACCGAGGATCATTGCGCTCGCCCTCGCCTCCGAGGTCAGCGCCCTGATCTTCAGGACCATCTGGCGACGACGGCGCAGGATTTCGGACAGGTTTTCGAGCGTCTCAGCCAGATTGCCGCCGGTTTGCCGCTGAACCGACAAGCTGATCACGAAGAACCGGAACTCCGGCGTATCCAACCGTTCGGCGACCTCCCACAGAATATCCTCGAGATTGCGCCCGACACGCATGCCGCCTTCGATCTTGCGGAATTCCTCCCCGACGGGGTCGGGCACCTCGGAGCCGACGGTGATGATAGCCTCGGTGATCGGCAGGCCCGACTTGATGGCGCGCACGATCAGATCGATCGCATCGGGAAAGAGGGCGTTGAAGCGGGCGACCCGGCGCACGGCCATCTGACCCACGAGCCAATATGGCAGCGCCAGGCCGGCGAGCACGCCGATCAGGATCGAGGGCAGCAGCCCGAGACTGGTGAGGAGCGCCATCAGCGCCGTCACGACGAGGGCGGTGCCGCCCATCCAGAGACAGAAATGCCCGACGGTGATCTGGCGGCCGGTGCGCAGGAGACGCCGCTGCAGGACATCATGGTTCGGCAGCAGCCGGAGCGCCAACCGATCCAGTACCGGCATGGAACTTTCCTGGCCGGTGAGCCGCAGGGTCGGCGCGGCGCTGACGTTGCCGCTTGCGGCCCTGCCGGCGCTCACCCGGCTCAGCCGCTTCTTGAGGCGGCGGTCGTCGCCGCCGCTGACGGCGACGCCGATCAGCAGAACGAAGAGCATGGTGCAGGCGAAGGCCGCCGCGACCAAAATCAGATTGCCGGGCATTCAGACCGCCTCCAACAGAGCACGATCCAGCCCGAAATATTCGGCGCGCGGCAGGAAATGCGGACGAATGCCGGCCGAATGGAAATTGCCGCGCAGCTTTCCGTCCGGCCCTTCGCCTTGATACTGATAGGTGAAGAGATCCTGGCTGGTGATGATGTCACCCTCCATGCCGACGATCTCCATGACATGCGTGACACGGCGAACGCCGTCGCGCATGCGATTGATCTGGATGATCAGATGAACCGCCGCGGCGATCTGCGTGCGCACGGCACGCGACGGCAGGTTCGTACCGGCCATGCCGATCATGTTTTCGAGACGGGTCAGCGCCTCGCGCGGGCGGTTGGCGTGAATGGTCGACATCGAGCCGTCATGGCCGGTATTCATCGCCTGGAGCACGTCGAGCGCCTCGGCGCCGCGAATCTCACCCAGGATGATGCGGTCGGGGCGCATGCGCAGCGTGTTCTTGAGCAGATCGCGCATGGTGATCTCGCCATTGCCCTCGAGATTGGACGGCCGCGTCTCCAATCGCACGACATGGGGCTGCTGAAGCTGCAGTTCGGCCGCATCTTCGATCGTGACGGTGCGCTCGGCCGAATCGATCATGCGCGAGAGCGCGTTCAGCATCGTCGTCTTGCCCGAGCCGGTGCCGCCCGAGATCAGGATGTTGAGCCGGCAGCGCGCCGCGATCTTGAGCAGCGTCGCCATGGCGGGCGAGATATTGCCCTGCTCGGCCATGAGGTCGAGAGTGATGCCCTTCTTGGAGAATTTCCGGATGGAGATTGAAGGACCGTCAATCGCCAGCGGCGGAATGATGATGTTGACGCGGCTGCCATCCTCGAGCCGCGCGTCGCAGAGCGGCGAGGTTTCGTCGACCCGGCGGCCGATGCGCGTGACGATGCGCGACGCGATGTTGAGAACATGGCTGTTGTCGCGGAACTTGATGTCGGTCAGTTCCAGCTTGCCGCGGCGCTCGACGAAGGTCTGGTACGGCCCATTCACCATGATATCGGTCACGGTCTCGTCGCGCAGCAACGGCTCGAGCGGACCCAGACCCATCATGTCGGCGAGCAGCACCTGCACCAGCTCGCGCTGCTCGGCCAGATTGAGCTGAATCTTGCTCTCGGCAAGCAGCTCGGTGACGAGCGATGTGAGCTGTTTCTCGAACTCGTCGCGCGGCATTTCCGCCGCCACGGCGGCGTCGATGCGCTGCACGATCGCCGCCTGGAGCTTGGATTTGGCCGAGTCGACCCGGCCCCGATCGGCATCGGCGCGGCGCGGCTCGACGGGCGGAGAGGCTGGTGCCGCTTCCGGGCGCGGCACGCCGGCCAGCAATTCGCGCATCAGCGCCGTGACCAGATCGCGATGCTCGATCGCCGCGACCTCGATCCGATGTTTCGAGAAATAGGCGGTCGCGGCCGCCCCGACGATGCCGGCGATTTCGCCGCGCGTAAGTTTCGCGCGCTGCTCGATATCGATCGCCATCGACAGCACGGGCAATAATTCCTCGAGCGCCCGATCGATCTGCTCACGCGTCGCCGGCACTACCGCCGGCTTGCCTGCGGGATCCGTTGCCGTTGGGCTCGCCGCCGGAATGAGCGGCCGCCCGCGCCGTGCGGTCAGATCCGCGACGCGATTACCGATCGGCGTGACTTCGGCGGAACGGCGGAACATTTCGTAACTCTACTTTCCCAGGAACTTCCACATTTTGGACTTGCCGCGCTTGGCACCGCGGATCGGACCGGCCAGACTGATCGCCACGGCCTTGAACGACTTGACCAGAGGCACGGCGGGTGCCACGGCGCTGAGCGCCTTGCCGGCATTGGAGGCGGCCGTCGCCTGCTTGGGATCGGCGGGCAGGACGACGTCGATCTTGCGGCCGAGCCCCTTCTCGAACTCGCCACGCGATACGCTCGGCTTACCAGCCTGGGCGCCGGCGCCGGCCTGCAGTACCGTGACCTTGGCGTGGGACGCCGTATCCTTGACCAGCGTGTTCAGGCGAATGGCGTCGCGCAACCCGGCGAGAGACGGTTCGCACAGCAGAACGACGTGGCTCGCCACATTGAGAACGGCGCGCTGAATCGCGGTCATGCCGCGCGGCATGTCGATCACGACCCAATCGAATTTCTGCTGCAGCTCGTGCAGCAGGATATCGACGGCGGAAGGATCGAAGACGGCGTCCTCTTCCATCGGCTCCTCGGCCGAGAGCACGGCGAGATGATCTCCCAGCCGCACCATGGCCCGCTCGATGAACAGGCTGTCGATACGCGAAGGCTGTTCCAGCGCCTCGCGCAGGCCGCGCCCGGGATCGAGATCGAGCGCCAGCGCCACCGTGCCGAAATGAATATCGAGATCGACGAGCGCCGTACGGCGCCGATGCTCGTGCGCGATCAGCCAGGCCGTGTTCACGGCGGCCGTCGTCGTGCCGACCCCGCCGCGGGTCCCGGCGAAGACGACGATACGGCCGAGCTGCTGTCCGGCCGGCTCGGGCGCCGCCCGGACCTGCCCGGCGATGGCGATCGCTTCGCTCAGATGATGCGGCTCGAGCGGCTTGACCAGATAGTCCGACGCCCCGGCCGCGAGCAGGTCGCGATAGAGCCGGACATCGTTGACGCTGCCGAGAGCCAGGATACCCAGGCCAGGACCGGCCTCGGCCACGGCCTTGGCGAAGTCGGCGAGAGGCGCCGTGCTGCCGGACAAATCGAGAATGAGGATGCGCGGAAGCTCGCCTTCAGCCAGCCGCTTCAGGGCCAAGGCCAGTCCGCCGGTCATGACGACGCCGTCGACGATATGCTGATCAGCCAGCGCCTCGGCCACGAGCTCCTTGGTCTGACCGTCGGCGACCACAGCGAGCACGCCGGACCTTTCTCCGTGAGAGTGGGGCACGGCGAGCACCGCGCTCATGGCGTACTGCCGCTGCCGCCGCCGGTGCTGGGCGGGGCGCCGGCCTGGCCGCCCGCGATCGGCGACACACCGGTATCGATGAGCGGCGTGATCTTGTCCGCCCGGTAGCGTTGGATCGCGGCGCTCGCCGGGCCGCCATCGAAGGCGCCATGGCCCCGGCCGGCGAGCAGATCGCCCGGATCGGCTACCTGCAACGCCAAATTGGTCGCGTCGGCACAACCAAAGTTGCTGGCCGAGGTTGTTGTGAAGTCGGCACGCGCGATGCGGCTCCATTGCGGACAGGCCGGCGGCGTCACGACATAGCGTGCAAGCTCGACCGTCACATGCCCCGGCCGTGGCAGGCCAGCCGGCGCGCCATCGGGCCGGACGACGATGCCGTAGCCGCGCAGCAGCAAGGTGAGCTCGCGCAGCCGGGCTTGCGCCAGCTTGTCGTCGGGTGCCGCTCCGAGCGAGACTCGGTCGCTGTCATCGAGACCGCCGGCGGCGAGGAAGCTCTGCAGCTTCACGGCCTCGGCTTCGGTCATGGTGGCACGGCCGGGTTCGAACCCGACATCGAGCGTTCGCCTCGCATAATCGACGCGAATCGCCTTCGGCGCCTCGACAGCCGAATATTGCGTGGCGTCCGAGGCGATGCAGCCATCGAGGGCCAGCAGCAGGATGGGGACAAGGGCGATCATCGGGGCACGCATGGCGAGCACTCCAGTCATTCGAAAAGGAAGCCGGCCGGCCCGACGAGGCCCGCGCCGTTCAGCTTGGGTCCGGACGACGCCCGGCCGGCAAGGCTCGGGCGATAGGACTGGCCGTAGAGAATCCGGTCGGTGTCGTTCGGTGTGACCAGCCCGTCGGTGGGGGTTGCCAGCGCCATGGCGTTGGTGGGCCGGACGAGATAAGGCGTCACGATGATCACGAGCTCGGTCTCGTTGCGCTGCCAGCGATCGGAGCGGAACAGCGCGCCCAGGATCGGCACGTCGCCGATGCCCGGGAATTTCGACAGATCCTGCTCGGTGTTGTTTTGGAGCAATCCAGCGATAGCGAAGCTTTCACCGCTGCCGAGCTCGATCGATGTGTCGGCCCGCCGGACGGTCAGGCCCGGAATATTGAAGCCCTGAACCAATACCTGGCCGTTCGTGCTGAGCGCGCTGACTTCCGGCTGTACATGCATGTTGATGCGCGTGCCGTCGATGATCGTCGGCGTGAATTCCAGCGACACGCCGAATTTCTTGAACTCGACCGTGATCGTATCAATGCCGTTAACAATGTTGGCACCGACGGGCACCGGAAACTCGCCGCCGGCGAGGAAGCTCGCGGTCTGGCCGCTCAAGGCCGTGAGGTTGGGCTCCGCCAACAGGCTGATCAGACCTTCCTGGGCGAGCGCGTCGATGACCGAATCGATGGTCGCACCGTTGGCGGTGAAGCCGCCCGTGATGGTATTGGTGGCGGCGATGGCACCGATTCCGGTCGGGTTGGCGGTGACAAGACCGAAGGCGAAGCGCGAGCTGTTCAGCATCGCGTTCCAATTGATACCGAACGATTTCAGCGTGTTGCGATCGACCTCGGCGATGCGGACCCGCAGATTGACCTGGTTGGGCGCCACCACCGCGACATGATTGATGACCGGGCCGAACTTGGCCTGATCGGCATAAGCCTGGACGAGCGAGTGGATATCTTCGGCATGAGCCGCCGAGGAGACGTTGCCGGAGACGATGAGGGTGCCGTTGATCGGCTGGAGCGACACGGGCTCGTCCGGCACCATCTGCTTCAGGGCGGCCCGCAACGGCCCCAGATCCTGGGTGACGCGCACCGTGCCGTTGAACAGCACCTGCTCCTGATCGTCGACAGCATAGAGCACGGTCTCTCCCGGCGCCTTGCCGGTGACATAGACGAGCGACGGTGATTTCACCTGCACATCCGCCGTCTCGGGATTGGCGATGAAGACGGTCGCCGCGGGGCGCTTCAGCCGCAGCAGTGTGCCCTTGCCGACCTCGATATGGATGGCGGAAGCATCCGCCGCCTCCGCCTTGCGGCTGTCGGCGCCTCGAGGTTGCGCCGAGCCTGTCACAACCGTTGCCGGCGGCAGCGACGCCGGCCGCACGGTTTGGGCCGGCGTCGTCATGATGATGGCGGGCACATTGATCGGCGGCGCCAGAGGCTTCTGTGCGACCGAAACGACCGGCGCCGCTCTCGGCGCCTCGGCATTGGCCGCCTTCGAATCGCTGTCGGCCCTGGCCGCCGTTCCGACGACAAGCGATAAAATCAGGAACGCACCAGCCGCGAACTTGTTGGGCTTGATCATTTTGGGGCTGCGCTTGCAGCTTGCCCCGGACCGGCAGTCCCTACCTGTGAATTGCCCAATTGCTGTACCTCCGCCCTGGCGCCACGGATGATCGTGACGTTGCCCCCACTCGAACCGACCGGCCTGAAGGCAGGCAGCAACCGGCTCACTTGGCTATCGACGGTATAGGTCGGGGTTTGTTTATTGGTAAACGCGGACAGTTTATTTTCATCGCCCGCCTTGGCATTTGCGCCCGGCTTTACGTCCGCCAGGGCAAGTTGATCGTCACCCAGGCTGTGCAGGCTGAAGGCGAGCTTGCCCATTTCCGCGGCCAGGGTGACGAGCTCGGCTTGCTTTTCGGTGACTTCGAGCGTCGCCGTGTGGCCGACGATCGGCTCGCCCGCCTTGGTATCGACCTTCTGATCGATCGCCAGCACGCGGATATCGCGCTGCACGGTTTCCGATGCCTGCCGCGAAGTCCCGCCGTCTGAGCCTTCTTCTTGCGGCACTGAATGAGTCAGCACCAGATCGACCCGATCGCCCGGAAAGACGAAGCCGGAGATACCCGATGTCGCCGAGATGGCGACGGAAATCGCCCGCATGCCGGGACGCAACACGGCCGCGAGGAAGCCGCGATCGCCGGGCGAGACGACGCGCCCTTCGACGATCGGCTCGCCGGCGAGGAAAGGCGAACGGACGACCCAGCCGGCCAGATCCTCTGGTTTACGCATACCTTCGAGAATGTAGCCTTCGCCGAGATTGCCGTTGTCGGGCCATGGTTGCCAGACGAGATCGTCGGGCTTCAGTAATTCGCCCATAGCGAGCGCCTTGTGCGCGACCAGAACGCTGCGGGCCGGCTTCACCTCCGGCGGCGGCGGCGGTGCCTCGGCCTGGACGATGGTCTGGCGTTGCGCCTCGAGCCAGGAATTGGCGAGCATCGCCATGGCCCCCGAAACCACCAAGGCAAAAAAGAAAAGGATCAGTGTGCGCGGACGCATCGGACGCTCCTGCTAGACCGCGATGACGTGAGGTCGATTCGTCCTAACGTCTGAATCGCTGTCTTGCTCTTATACTTAGAGCCTGAATCAGACATTAAGTCGGGCCGGCTTAATGTCTGATTCAGGCTCTAGAAGCCGGCGAGATGAAACGCCACGGTCAGGCCGCCGAGGGCGATCGCCACGCCATAAGGCATGGGCCGATGACGCCGGCGAGCGCCGGGAGCCACATCCACGCGAAGATGGGCCAAGCCGCCCGCTTCCTGGACGCGGGCCTCGAACCAGGCGCCCGGCGGGCTTAATAGGACGATGGCGATCAGGCCGCCGCAGAGGGTGGTGAAAATAAGCAGCTCAGGCAACAGCGCCGGCCCCGCCCAGAGCGAGGTGACCGCCAGCAATTTCACATCGCCGCCGCCCATGAGGCCGCATGCGAACAGGGCAAAGCCGAGCGCAAAGACCAGAAGCGCCATCGACAGGGCGCCGAGTGGGTCGATCGAAGCCGAAGCGGAAACGGCATGTACCGGCCAAAGCACCAGGATCGCGAGCGAAAGGCTGTTGGGGATCAGCAGCCGCCGCAGATCGCTCCAGCCGGCGGCCAGCAGAAGGCCGGTGAAACCGGCTATGGCGGCGAGATCGATCGAGTACATGCCTAATACAGGCCCGGAATGATCCGCGCCGTCTTGGCGCAGTATTCCGCATAATCCTCGGGGAACGCTTCGGTGAGAGCCGCCTCCTCGAACCGCATCCGCATGACCTGCAGCAAGGCATGGCAGATCAGGAAGACCGCGCTCGTCGGCGAAGCGACCCTCAACCAGACGCCGATGATCGCCACTTCTTCGGCCAGATAGAGCGGATGCCGGAAGAAGCGGTAAGGGCCTCCGGTCACCAGACGCCGGGCCTCGGGCATGATGCTGAAGGACCGCCCGAGAAAGCACATGACGTAGATCGCGAGCGCATCGCCCGCGATGATCAGCAGGATCGAAGCCAAATTCTCGACCATGTCGAGGGATGTGGCGGTCTCATGCGCCGGAAACACCGCAAAGCCGATGATCAGAAACGAACCGAAAAACGCGGTGACCTTCGGCAGCAGTCCGGGAGCGGAGCTGACGGGACGGCGGCGCATCAGGGCGAAGCAGGCGATCGTCAGCATGAAAGTCAGATAGATGAAGCGGGCCAGAAGGTCGGTCGTTTGGGCAAAGCCCAGGGCGGCGAAATCCGCCAACTGAACGCGAGTAGCCAAGTCGATGGCGATATTGAGGCTCAGATAGCTGAACCAACCGACGACCGGCAGCCGCATCAGCCAATCCAGAACGACGTTCGGGCTCGGCCGGAAAGATACTGCTCGCCCAATGCTGCTGGCCACGACCGGCTCCTTCATCTCGTAAATCCGGCGCTCGGTAGCCGATGGACGGGCGCTCGATGAGGGGCCGGTCGTTACCGGCCCCTCATCGCAGGAGCACCTGCTTAGCTGGCAGCCGTGTTGGCGGTGGTGAGCGAGGTGCCGACCGTATTGAACGTGCTGGCGACCTGCTTGCCGACCGTCGTGAAGCCGGCGATCGCCGCAACCGCGATCAGGGCCGCGATCAGGCCGTATTCAATCGCGGTGGCGCCGGACTCATCCTTGAACAAACGTACTACTGTCTTGATCATCTTAACTCTCCGCAGGAAACAGGATGCAGTGATTGACTGACGAACCCTAGCGCCAGTTTCTTAATCCTACATGAAAAGCAGCGTCCCGACTGAGGATTTGGGTCTCAGATCCCATAAAGTCCTGTACTATTGTCAGTTTCTGTTTAGGAAAATTCCATATGAATTTATCTACAATTTTTTTCGATTGCATTCATTCGCGATCATCCCTTACGCTATTAACCTCGGCTTAACCATAACTGGAAAATCTTAGGTTGCCGACGCCAATCCCTAAGATGATCTCCCATCACTTTGCAATCAAATGACAAAGCTCATGCGTCCTATGCCTTTCCTCCTGCGCCACTGGGTGCTCGCGTATTTCGCCCTGGGGTTCATCGGAGAGATCTTATTCTGCGTGCCCGGACTGGCGAACGCAGTCGGCGGAGCCCTGCTCGACCCCGACAGCTACATGCGATTGGTCCGTATCCAGGTGGGACTGCAGCACAATAGTTTCGCCGATCTGGTGCCGAATGACGCGTCCGGCGACGGAACTCTGTTGCATTGGTCGCATTTATTGGACGGAATCCTGCTGGCATTGAGCGCGCCCTTGGCGCCATTTCTCGGTTGGGAACGGGCGCTGCGATGGATCGGACTCGGTATTGGTCCTGTCGGCGTGGGGTGCCTCGGCACGGCGATCGCCTGGAGCATACGGCCTTGGGCGGACCAGCGCTGGCTCTGGCTGGCGCCTGCCATCGCCTTCCTTTCCCCGGCGATCGCCGGCTACGGCGCGGTCGGCGTCATTCATCATCATATCCCGGCCGCCATCACGATCGTCCTGTCCCTCGGCTGGGTCGCCCGCGCCATTCCCGGGAATCCCGCGGCCGGATGGCATGCCGGCTTCTGGGCTGCGCTCGGCATCTGGCTGACGCCCGAGACCATGCCGTTCGGGGTCGCGGGTTTCGCCACTCTCGTTCTCGCCTGGCTCCAGGCCCCTCACCGCGCCGAGCTCGGCCTCGCGATCCGCCGCTGCGGGACCGCTTACCTGATCATGCTCGCCCTCGCCTTGCTCATCGACCCGCCATACTCAGGCTACGGCGCCGTCGAGATCGATCGCCTCTCAATCGTGTTCCTGGCGCTCGGGCTCGTGGCCTTCGCGAGCGGGCAGATTTTGGCGGCCGTGGGTCGCAGCACGCTGCCGGCCGCATATTGCATCCTTCTCGGCGGCGGTTCGGCGCTGGCCCTGTTCGGCATTTGGGTCGCCCTCTTTCCGGCGGTCATACGCGGCCCGGCCGGTCTGCTCACGCCGGAGGAAACCGAGGCGCTGTTCGGCGCCATCGTCGAGATGGAGCCGATCACCAAGATCGATTCGATGTTGAGCTACCTCGCCTGCGGCACCTTGGCGGCGATCTTCGCCCTTCATCAATTTCTGCAGCGCCGCGAACCGATCTGGGGCTGGATCGCCCTGTGCAGCGCCGGGCTGGTGGGACTCGGCCTTGCCCATATCCGCTTCTCGACCTACAGCGAGATCATCGGCGCTGCGGCCCTGCCCCTGATTCTGGCCCGCTGGGACGAATCCGGTGCACGTTATCCGGAGCGAGCGCGCGCTCTGGTGCGGGTCGGTCTCGTTTCCCTATTCATCCTGCTGCCGATCCTGCCGAGATACTTTCCATCCGATCAGGCGGACGCCGACGCGGGCAAGGCCGAAACCGCCTGTCAGCTGACGAATGCCGGCCCCTGGCTCGCCCCTTATGCCGGCGCCGTCATCATGTCGCAGCCGACCAACGCGCCGGAGCTGCTCTACCGGACCCAGGTGAAGACGGTGAGCTCGCTCTTCCATCGCGGCATCGCCGCCTATATGCGGGAAAGAGCCGCCTGGCGAAGCACCGCCGCCGAGACGGTGCCCGATGCCGTCCGGGAGACCCGGGCGCAATATATCCTCTATTGCACCGGCCAAAAGCGCAACGCGCTGGTCAGAGGCCTGCCGAAGACGACGCTGATGGACCAATTCGCCGACGGTCATATACCGCCCTGGCTGCAAGTCGAATCCCGATTGGCCGGCACCGATATGGTGCTCTACCGAATCGACCCGTCGAGCTGAGTTTCATTCCGAATCCGCAGGATCAGGCCGAACAGAAGCAGCAACGAGACGGCACCGAGCGGAAACGGGCCGAGCAGCCGGCTGGTCATCAGAACCGGCAACAGCAAGGCAAGCAGCAGCACCGCGCTCTCGCCGGATCGCCAGGGTCGGCCGGCTTCGTTCCCGGCCTCGAACGCCGCGGTGACGGCGCTCGCCATGATCGGCAGGTCGTAGACGAGGGCGTATGGCGTCGCGAGCAGCAGCCCGACCTGCAGGGCCGCGACATGAAGCGGCCGGATCCCCTGCCGGAACAGGCGGAACAGGATCACCACCACCGCAACGGCAACGCCCCCCTGAACCAGTTGAGCGATCCAGGGAGTGACGCCCAATGCCACCAGGTTCGAGAAGATCGTCGGCATCAGGGCGGCGAGCTTGTCCCGGTTCAGCTCCAGCAAGGGCGAAAAGGCGGGAATGAAGCCGATCCAACTCTCCCACATCCCGATGCCGAAGCAGAGGGCGCTGGCGCCGGCGAGCGTCACGGCTGAGGCCGCCATCGCCGCCAACCCCCGCCACCGGCCGGCTGCGAGCAGGATCAGCGGGATCATGACGAAGAATTGCGGCTTGTAGCTGAGCACACCCAGCAGCGCGCCTCCCAGGATCGGCCTCGCGGGCAGCAGCCGGAAGCCGCCGATCAGCAAGGCTGCGGTCAAGAAGCCGTTCTGCCCGGAGACGAAAGCGAGAAGAGTCGCGGGCGCCGCCAGCGTGGCGAGGGCTCGGGGCGATGCCCAATGCCGGCCGGCGACGGCACAGAGATAGAGGCCGAGGGTGCCGGCGCTCCAAAGGATCGCCGCCGCCCGATAGGGCAGATAGCCCAGCGGATAGATCAGCAGACCGAAGCTCGGCGGATAGGGAAAGGGATAGAAGCCGTGAAAGCCGGCATCGAGGCCGAGCTGAAATTGCTGAAGCAGTGTCGGATCGTAGATCGCGGCGGCGGGGTATGCGGCCAGGAACTTCGCGAACGACCAGAAGGCGAAGAAATCACCGAAAAGCGGCTCGCCCGATGGATCGGTTTGGATGAGGTAGACGAGCAGATAGAGGGCCGAATAGAGGCCGAGCCCGGCGATCAGGATCCGGATCACGACTTTATCGCGCGCGCCGCCCGCCTGCCCGTCCACCCCGGAGGCCGTTCGACTCAGGCGAAGCGCCGGCGCAATTCATCGGCGCCGCGTGCCAGCAGACCGTTATCGGTGCCGACCGCGACGAAGGTGAAGCCGGCATCCAGCCATTTATGCGCCTCGGCCTCGTTGCCGGTGAGATACCCGGCCGGCTTGCCGCCGCGCTTGCAGGCTTCGAGTATGAGGCCGATGGTGGCCTGCACCTCGTCATGCCCGGTATCGCCCAAATGGCCGAGGGAGGCAGCGAGATCGTTCGGGCCGACGAACACGCCGTCGACGCCAGGCGTGGCCACGATCTCCTCCAGCGCCTCGACCGAGGCCAGCGTCTCGACCTGGACCAGCACGCAGATCTCCGCGCCGGCCGTGCGAACATAGTCGCGATTGCGGCCATAGGCGGCGGCGCGGCTGCCGGTCGAGATGCCGCGGATGCCGTCGGGCGGATAGCGCGTGGCGGCGACGGCGCGAGCCGCCTCGACGCCGTTCTGAACGAAGGGCACGAGCAGGCTCTGCACGCCGATATCGAGGATCCGTTTGATCAGAACGGGATCGTTCCAGGCGGGCCGGACGATCGGCGTGGCCGTGCTGGTCTGCAGCGCCTGGAGCTGGCTCACCAGGTCCGGGGGCTCGTTCGGCGAATGCTCGGTATCGAGCAGAATCCAGTCGAAACCCGCGTGCGCGATGATCTCCGCCGTCGTCGGGTTGCATAGCGTGCTCCACAGGCCGATCTGCTTCTGGCCATGCGCGATCGCCCGCTTGAAGCGGTTTTCCGGAACCTTCATTCTTGAGCTCTCCTCCACATTCCGCGGCAGTCTGCCACGGCGCGTCAGAGCATGGCGAGGGGCGTCTTGCGCTTGGGCGGCGGGAAGGCGCCATCGATCTCGGCAAGATCCTCGGACGTAAGATCGAGCCCGAGGGCCCGGCAATTTTCCCCGATATGGGCCGCGGACACGGCCTTGGGAATCGCAATCACGCCCTCTTGCCGAGCGAGCCAGGCGAGCGCCACCGCAGCCGGCGTCGCATCGTGCCGCCGCGCTATCATCGAAAGCGCCGGATCCCCGAGCAGCCGACCCTGCTCCAAGGGCGAATAAGCCATGATCGACACCTGATGGGCGCGGCACCAGGGCAGCAGATCGAATTCCGGTCCGCGCCGCATTGGATTGTAGAGAATCTGATCGCTGGCGGCGCGGCCGCCTTCCGCATGCCATTCGGCCATGTCGCCGGCATCGAGATTGCTGACGCCATAGTGGCGAATCTTGCCCTGCTCGACCAAGCCTTCGAGCGCCGCAATCGTCTCGGCGAACGGCACCGAGCCGCGCCAGTGCAGCAGATAAAGATCGAGTCGGTCGGTACCGAGGCGGCGCAGGCTGCGCTCGCAAGCGCGAACGCCCCCCTGGCGCGTTGCGTTCTGCGGGTAGAATTTGCTGACGAGCACGATCTCGTCGCGCCTGCCGGCGATGGCTTGGCCGACAACCTCCTCGGCCCCGCCCTCGCCATACATCTCGGCCGTATCGATCAGCGTGAGTCCGCGCTCGATGCCGGCCCGCAAGGCGGCGACCTCCTGCTCCTTGCGGTCGGACCGCTCGCCCATGCCCCAGGTGCCTTGCCCGATCGCCGGAACCGGTAGTCCTGGTGCAAGCTCGGTCATGCCCTCAGGCTCCGATGTCGCCCGCGCGGAAATATTGATTGAAATATTTTTCGGTCAGCTGATCGGTGACGACGATGATGCAGACATCGGTCGTCTGGAATTCAGGGTCGATCACCGCGCCGTCGCCGATATAGCCGCCCATGCGGAGATAGCCCTTGATCAGCGGCGGCAGCGCCGAGAGGGTGGCCCGCGCCTCTAGCTCGGCCACGGCGACCTCGACCTCGACCTCCCGCGGCGGCAGCAGGTCCATCCGGACATGGCGGCCCGGCAGCGCTCGGGCGCGCAGATGCTCGGGCGCCAAGTGGTTGTAGTAGAGGTAGGAAAGCGGCCGGGCGTTCGCCTGTGGATCGGTGCCCGGCAGGCTGCCGCAGCCGAACATGATCTTGATGTCGTGGTGGATGGCGTAAGAGCCGATGCCGCGCCACAGGAGCTGCATGGTCGCACGATTGCGCCGATGCGTCACGTCGGTGCAGGCGCGGCCGAGCTCCATGATCTCGCCGCGCACGGCGCTCAAGGGCGAGATGTCGAACTCGGTCGCCGTGTAGAAGCCGCTGTTGCGCTCCGCAGCGCTCCGGCGCAGCAAACGGTAGGTGCCGACCACCTGCGCCTCGCCGCCGCCATGATCGAGCACGAGCAGATGATCGCAATATTCGTCGAACCGGTCGAAATCGCGGCGAGTCCTGGCCATTTCCGGAGTCGGGCGCGCCGAGAGCTCCTCATAGAAGATCCGGTAGCGCAGCTTTTGGGCGGACACGATCTCCGCCTCGGTCCGGGCAAGCCGAACCTCCATGTCACCCGCTCGGATGCCTTCGATGATCGACGGTTGCGTGCGTCCGCCGATGATGCCATCTCCCGTGTGTCGGGCTGCTTCAGCCATGGCGACCTCTGAGGCTAAGTTCCAAGATACTCGATACAGCAGTCGCGGATTTAGCCATGTGGCGCGGAAGTTCCCATGTCTCGGTCCAGATGGGGCGGCCTTGCAGTCCGGTCAACCACCCGCTCCCCAAGGCGCCGAAGGTTGGTCCCTTCGCGGGTCAATATAGCGAACTATTGATCGCGCTTTTATGACAGGCGCCGTCCGGATGCAAGGCCGAACGGCTATTCGCCAATCAAATCAGAAAAATCTATGTATATCAGACACTTAACAAAGCGGTCCGGTAGGGCGGGCAAAACCGGCCCGGAGGATTCATAACAGCTTTGTCGCGTTTCAGTCGGCCGATTTCTTGACATGAAAACCAGCCTATGTCCTATTGCGCGCCGTCGTCCATGGGATGTGGCGGCAACGTTGGCGCGCACCCGTTTTCCGCGCCCGCGGTTAGGAACATCCCGACCGGGCCGCCCTCGTGCACCCGACATCGCCATCCGTACCGAACGACCCCTCAATCGGTCGAAACCACGACCAGGAGCCTATTGTGGCACGCAAGACGCCCCTCAAGGATATGCGCAATATCGGCATTATCGCGCATGTCGATGCCGGCAAGACCACCACGACCGAGCGCATCCTCTATTACACGGGGCGCAGCCACAAGATCGGCGAGGTTCATGATGGCGCGGCCACGACCGACTACATGGAACAAGAGCAGAAGCGCGGCATCACGATCCAGTCGGCCGCGGTGACCGTGTTCTGGAAAGATCACCAGATCAACGTCATCGACACGCCCGGCCACGTCGATTTCACCATCGAGGTGAATCGCTCGCTGCGCGTGCTCGACGGTGCCGTGGTCGTGTTCGACGGCGTCGCCGGCGTTGAGCCGCAGTCCGAGACGAACTGGCGCCTGGCCGACAATTACAACGTGCCGCGCATGTGCTACGTCAACAAGATGGACCGGTCGGGCGCGAATTTCCGCCGCTGCGTCGACATGATCAAGACGCGCCTGGGTGCCAAGCCTCTGTGCCTGCAGATCCCGATCGGCTCCGAGGATAATTTCCGCGGCATGATCGATCTGGTCGAGATGAAGGCGCTCGTCTGGCATTCGGACGAGAAGGACGCGCCGTGGGAGACCCGCGAGGCCGATCCCGCCGCTCTCGCCAAGGATCTGAAGATCGTCGTCAAGGAAGATCTCGACATCCTCAACGATGTGGGCAAGTACCGCCAGGAGCTCGTCGATACCCTGCTTGAGCATGACGATGCGGCCATGGAACAATATCTTGAGACGGGCGAGGATCCGTCGGTCGAGGTGCTGAAGGCCTGTGTGCGCAAGGGCACCGTCACCGGCGCCTTCACCCCGGTCCTGTGCGGCTCGTCCTTCAAGAACAAGGGCGTGCAGCAGATGCTCGACGCCGTCATCTGGTACCTGCCGGCGCCGACCGACGTCGAGGCGATCAAGACCGTGGACGAGGACGGCAACGTCGTCGGCGAGCGTATCTGCTCGGATGACGAGCCCTTCTCGGCACTTGCCTTCAAGGTCATCAACAACCAGTTCGGCGCCTTGACCTTCGCCCGCGTCTATTCAGGCGTCGCGACCAAGGGCATGACCCTCCTCAACTCGACGCGCGGCAAGAAAGAGCGTATCGGCCGCATGGTCGAGGTCTATGCCAAGGACACGAACCCGATCGAGGAGACTCGCGCTGGCGACATCATCGCCTTCGTCTCGCTGGCCGAGACGGAGACCGGCGACACGCTGTGCGATCCGGCCAATCCGGTCATCCTGGAGCGCATGAAGTTCCCGGATCCGGTCATCAGCGTCTCGGTCGAGGCCAAGACCAAGGGCGACCAGGAAAAGCTGGGCCAGGCGCTCGGCAAGATGGTCCGCGCCGATCCCTCGCTCCGGCTGGAGCTGGACAAGGAAAGCGGCCAGACCATCCTGCGCGGCATGGGCGAGCTGCATCTCGAGATCACCATCGACCGCATCCGCACCGAATATGGCGTCGAAGCCAATGTCGGCCGGCCGCAGGTGGCGTATCGCGAGACCATCACCAGCAAGGTCGAGCATATCTATACGCACAAGAAGCAGACCGGCGGCTCGGGCCAGTACGCCGAAGTCAAGGTCATCTTCGAGCCGCAGGAGCGCGGCCAGGGCTTCGAGTTCAAGGACCAGATCGTCGGCGGCTCGATCCCGCGCGAATTCATCCCGGCGGTCGACTACGGCATCAAGATGCAGAAGGAAGAGGGCGTGCTCGCCGGCTTCCCGACGGTCGATTTCAAGGCGACCCTCATCGACGGCAAGTACCATGATGTCGACTCGTCGGCGATCGCCTTCGAAATCGCGGCCCGTGCCTGCTTCCGCGAAGGCATGCGCCGGGCGAACCCGATCCTGCTCGAGCCGATCATGAAGGTCGAGGTCGTGACGCCGGAGAATCATCTGGGCGACGTGATCGGCGACCTCAATCGCCGGCGCGGTCAGATCCTGGAGCAGCTCGACCGCGGCACCAACCTCGCCGTGCTGGCCCACGTCCCGCTCAGCGAGATGTTCGGCTATATCGGCGACCTGCGCTCGATGACCTCGGGCCGGGCGACGTTCACCATGGAGTTCAGCCACTACGATCCCGTGCCGCGCAACGTTGCGGACGAGATCGTGTCGAGCAAGGCGGCCTAACGCTCCAAGGGCGCGAGGCAACGAAGACGGAGGGGCGACGGAGGCAATTCCGCCGCCCCTTTTTCATTCCAGCCCGTAGCGGAGATATTCGCCCCAATTTCGTTCGAGCTGCCGCAGCGCCTTGATCGCCGTGATCAATTCGTCGGGACGTTCGTCGCGGCCGCGCAGTTCCTCGTCCATGGTCTTGAGGTCGCGACGGATGACCGCGCAGATATCGCGGGCGCGCGGCGTCAGCTTGATGCGGACCGCCCGCCGGTCGTTGGGCGAGCGAGTCTGCTCAAAATGGCCGCTCTCCACCAGTTTCTTGATGTTGTGCAGCGCGTTCGAGCGCAGGTAATTGCCGCGATTGATCAGCTCTTGCAGGCTAATTTCCTCCTCGCCGATATCGAGCATGAGGAAAACTTGAACCGGCGATACATCGTTGAATCCGGCGGCACTCAACTGGGCCTGAAGAATGTCGAGGAACCGGCGATGGAGCCGTTCGAGCAAGCGAGGAATATCGAGATAGCTCTCGGTCACGCAGCTCTCCTGATTTGGCAGCGGAAACGACACGGGCGCCGTCGGCCGCACCATGCATCCGAGGCTTTTACTCCCGCCCCGACGCCAGCGGCAATGCGGAGTTGTCCCGACCAGCGACGTTCGGGCGCTGGTGCGCAACCGCCGGTCGGCTTAGATCTTTAGGGTGAGCAAAGGAGCGAAGATGGACAGGCGACGCGATCCGCCCGACGGCGACGATCAGGATGATGGCGGTTCGAATCGAGGTCCGGTGATCGGTCTCGCCGTGATCGTCGCCTTGGCGCTGATCGGCTGGTTCGTGATGCGCGGCTTGCAGGACAAGTCCAAGCTCGAGGATTGCCTGATGGAAGGGCGGCACAATTGCGCGCCGGTTCAAGGGCAGCGGTAAGCGATGATGGGTTGTCCGAACGGCGCTTGACCCGCCGGCCCGAACGGTCGGATATTCTTGGATTTTGGCTTTCTCCCGACCGGGATTTTTCCAGCACCGATGCCAGTCCCCTACTCCGCTGAGGATCTCGGCCGGATCTTCGATGCCCGCACGCTCACCCGTGGCCGCAATCTCGTCCTCGCCAACGCGGTCGAGGTCGCGATCGACGAAGAGACGGTGACCGGGCTGGTGCGCGATACCGGCATGTGCCACGCCGTCCGGCTGACGCCGTCGCAGATCGGCCGCCGCGTCATCTTCACCACGAGCTGCGAATGCGACCGGCGCGGCTGCGCCCATCTGGCCGCGACGGCGCTCGCCGCCCTCGACCGCTTCCCGGCCCTGCGCAAGCCGCAGCAGCAGAGCTTCCTCGACAATCTGATGGTCGGACCGAAGGCGGTCGAACGGCTGCGCCTCGCCTTCCACCTGTCACCCGGCGAGCCGCCTTTCGCCTGCATGGTGACGAGCGTGATGGAGGGCGACAGCGGCAAGATCGAACCGGTAACGCCCCGCAAGATCCTGGCCGACCGCGATCTCGGCGACAATGCGCGCGCCCTTGCCCGGCTGCTGGGCGGCGGCGAGATGAGCCGGACCGGTGTCAAGCCGGGTGCGGTAAACGCGGTCATCGGGTTGCTGCTCGAATCCGGCCAGGCGCGATGGGCCCCGAGCGGCAAGCGGCTCAGCCGAGGGGAGGAACGCGTTTTCGCGGCCAATGCCGTGCCGAACCTGCCGGCCAAATCCGGCATCATCCTGGGCGATGCCGGCCATTGGTATGCCGATGCGGTCAGCGGCGAGATCGGACGCATCCGCATTCGGCCGACGGCGCCCACGCCATCGCCGAGCATCCGGCGCCAGGAGCCGCCGCGACGCGATCCGCGCCGGCCCGCCTCGGTCTCTTCGAGCGAGCGCGTCATCGTCGAGCGGCCGCTGACGCCGGTGATCAAGTTGCGCAAGCTCGACTGCCCCGACGATTTCGGCCGGATGCAGAAGCTGGACGCCCTGCTGCTCGAATTCGACTATGCCGGGGCGCTGACCCATGCCGATGACGAGCGGCAATTCGTGCGCGTGGAGGAAGCCGGTGGCCCGGTCTTCGTCCGCCGCAACGCGCCGGGCGAGGCCGCCGCCTTCGAGGCCCTGCGTCAGGACGGCTTCACCCAGATGCGCGTATCCGGCGGGGCCGAGTCCAAGGGGCGGCGAATCTTCCTGTTCCGCGGCAGGGACGCGGCCGAAAGCTGGCAGCGCTTCGTCGCCGTCCGCGTCCCCCAGCTCGAGATGCAGGGTTGGCGCTCCGAGATCGAAGGCGATTTCGGTCCGCGCTTCGTCGAATCCGTGGGCGAGTGCGACATCCAGATCGGCGACGCCGAGGCGGGCGAATTCTCGGTCGAGTTCGGCATCGAGATCGACGGCGCTCGGCAGAACCTGCTGCCGATCCTGACGCACATCCTCGATCATGGCGGCATCGAAGGCAGCCAGATCGTCGATGGCGAGATCGTCATCGGCCTGGAGGATGGCCGCATCCTGAAACTGCCGGCCGAACGGATCCGCCGGCTGCTCGAAACTTTCGCCGATCTCATTGACCAGGCGCGCCGACGTGACGACAAGGCGCTGATCCTGCCCGCATCCGAGGCTCCGGCGCTCCTCGAACTCGAGGATCTGCTGACCACGCGCTGGCAGAACGCCGCCGCCATCCAATCCTATCTCGCCCGCTTCCGCGACGGCGCCGAGATCCCGCACGCGGCGGTGCCGGCGAGCTTCACCGCGTCGCTGCGTCCCTATCAGCAGCAGGGCGTCGATTGGCTGCAGCATCTGCGCGAGCATAATCTGGCCGGCATCCTCGCCGACGATATGGGGTTGGGCAAGACTGCCCAGGCGATCGCCCATATCGTCATCGAGGAAGCGGCGGGCCGGCTCGACCGCCCGGTCTTGATCGTGGTACCGACCAGCCTCGTGCCCAACTGGACGGCCGAGCTCGGCAAGTTCGCCCCACACCTCAAGATCGAGGTGCTGCACGGGCTCGACCGGCATGAGCGGCGCAGCCGCATGTCAGGCATCCATGTCGTCATCACCACCTATACCGTGCTGTCGCGCGACATCGAGATGATGAAGGAGATGCCGTGGCACATGGTCGTGCTGGACGAGGCCCAGGCGATCAAGAGCCCCGACGCCAAGGCCACCCGCGCCGTCTGCCAGCTCGATACGCGCCACAAGGTCTGCCTGTCGGGCACGCCGATCGAGAACAATCTCGATGAGCTGTGGTCGGAGTTCGCCTTCCTGATGCCGGGCCTGCTCGGTGATCGGAAAGGTTTCTCAAAGCGTTTCCGTACCCCGATCGAGAAGAAGAACGACCTCGTGCGCCGGCGCCAACTGGTGCAGCGCATTCGGCCCTTCATCCTGCGCCGCACCAAGTCCGAAGTCGCGACCGAGCTGCCGCCCAAGCATACGGTGCTGCGGCGCGTCGATCTGGCGCCCGAGCAGCGCGAGCTCTATGAGGGCATCCGCGCCATGCTGCACGAGGATGTGCGCGAGCAGATCGCGGCACGCGGCCTGGGGCAGAGCCGCATCGTCGTGCTCGACGCGCTCCTGAAGCTCCGGCAAGCCTGCTGCGACCCACGTCTGGTCAAGCTCGCCTCCGCCCGCGACATCGAGGTGTCGAGCAAGCTCGACGATCTCATGGAGATGCTGACCGAGATGATCCCGGAAGGGCGGCGCGTCCTGCTCTTCTCGCAATTCACCTCGATGCTCGATCTGATCAAGCCGCGGCTTGCCGAAGCAGGCATCACCTATGTCGAGCTGCGCGGCGACACGCGCGACCGCGCCGAGCCGGTGCGCGCCTTCGAGGCCGGCGAGGTACCGCTGTTCCTGATCAGCCTCAAGGCCGGCGGCCGCGGCCTCAATCTCGTCTCGGCCGACACGGTGATCCACTACGATCCCTGGTGGAACCCGGCCGTCGAGGAGCAGGCTTCCGACCGTGCTCACCGCATCGGCCAGACCAAGTCGGTCTTCGTCTACAAGCTGATCGCCGCCGGCACGGTCGAGGAGAAGATGGTGGAGCTGCAGCAGCGCAAGGCGGCCCTGGCCGGCGTGGCGCTCGGCAGTGACGACGAGGTCCAGGCGCTGGAACTCGACGATATCGACTATCTGTTCGGGCCGGAACTCGACCAGCAGGCCGCCTAACGATCTATCCGAGGCGGGGGTCGGTCGGAATTCATTCCGGCTTGGATCCTCGTCCTCGCACAGAAAGCGCGCAGGAAGCCGGCCGGGGCGCGCTGCCCGGCCGGTGAGGGATGCTTAGATCGGCCGCCTATTTCGCGACCATCACGTCCGACGCCTTGATGATGGCGACGGCCTCGTCGCCGGCCTTGAGGGCGAGATCATCGACCGCCTCGTTGGTGATCGAGGAGGTGACGATGACGCCGCCGCCGATATCGATCCGGACATGGGCGGTGGTCTGGCCCTTATGGACTTCGACGACCTTACCCTTGAGCTGGTTGCGCGCGCTGAGCTTCATTGGATCCTCCATAAATTAAGGGCGGAGAATGCCTCAGCTTGGCATCAGACGCCACATACCGCTTATCGCCGCGCCTCGCGCGGATCATGCTGCCCATCGCTATATTTCATTGTATATAGCGATGGGCAGCGCCAAGACATTGGAGAACGACCTTGCAAGACGAGACGGCACGGCCAACGGCCTCGATCGCGGGCCGACCCTTGCCTGACGTTCGATCGTCGGCTGATCAGTCCTCCATGTCAGCCAGCGATCGCCATCCCGACCAGCACAAGGTCGCTATCCGCAACCTGCAATATCTGGCGGCCCTCGCCCGCGAGCGCCACTTCGCCCGGGCCGCCGAGAGCTGTAACGTCACCCAGCCGACACTGTCGGCAGGTATCAAGCAGCTCGAAGAGAGCCTGGAAGTCCTGATCGTCGAGCGGGGCCAGCGCTTCATCCGGCTGACGACCGAGGGCGAGCGGGTGTTGGCCTCGGCCCGGCGCATCCTTGCCGACTATGCCAGCCTCAAGCAGGAGCTCTGTGCGCCGGATGCGGGCTTCACCGGCAAGCTCAGGATCGGCGCCATTCCGGCAGTTCTGCCGGTAATCTCGCTCCTGACCGCCGCCTTCGCCGACCAGCATGAACGCCTCACCCTCACCATCTCGTCCCAAAGCTCAGTCGCCATTCAGCGCGGGCTCGACGATTTCGGGCTGGATGTGGGCCTCACATATCTCGACAACGAACCGCTAAGCCGCGTGCGCGCCCTGCCGCTCTATGAAGAGCGCTATGTCCTGCTGACGCGCGGCGACGGCCCGCTGGCCGAACGCAAGTCGATCAGCTGGCAGGAGGCCGCCACCCTGCCCCTCTGCCTGCTCACGCCGGACATGCAGAACCGCCGGATCCTGAACGGACATTTCGCCGCGGCCGGCGTCGAGATCAACGCGCGGATCGAGACCAACTCTCTGATCACCCTCTGGTCGCATCTGCGTTTCAGCGGCTGGTCGAGCATCTTGCCGCACACCTTCATGCTGCTGTTGCGCGAGATGGATGGGCTCGTCGGCATTCCTCTCAGCGAGCCGACAGCCCATCACATGGTCGGCCTGGTGGTGCCCGACCGCGATCCATTGCCGCCCGTGGCTCAGGCTTTTCTCGACTTCGCCAAGAAGCTCGATCTGCCCGAGTTGCTCGCCCGGCACATGCCGTCGCGTGTGCGCAAGCGGGTCGTCGCTCGATAGGCTTTGCCAATCAGCCCATCCGGAACTTCAATTTGATCGGACCTTTCTTTCGCGACCTCATAGGCGGACCGGCGCCAGAGCAAGACAAAGCCGGCGCCGCTTCATCGGGAGGAACGACATGGCCAAGATTATCTGTGTGCTCTACGACGACCCGGTCACAGGTCACCCGAAATCCTACGCGCGCGACAGCGTGCCCAGGATCGAGCACTATCCGGGCGGCCAGACCGTGCCGTCGCCGCGCGGGCTCGATTTCAAGCCGGGCGAATTGGTCGGCGATGTCTCGGGCGAACTGGGCTTGCGCAAATATCTGGAATCGCTCGGCCACACCCTGATCGTCACCTCTGACAAGGAGGGGCCGAACTCGGTCCTGGACAGGGAGCTGCACGATGCCGAGATCGTCATCTCGCAGCCTTTCTGGCCCGCCTATCTCACGGCCGAGCGGATCGCCAAGGCACCGAAGCTGAAGCTCGCCATCACCGCTGGCATCGGTTCCGACCATGTCGATCTCGACGCCGCCGTGAAGAACGGCATCACCGTCGCCGAGATCACCTACTCGAACAGCATCAGCGTGTCCGAGCATGTGGTCATGATGATCCTGGGGTTGGTGCGGAACTATATCCCGTCTTACAAGCAGGTCGTCGATGGCGGCTGGAACATCGCCGATTGCGTTGCGCGCGCCTATGACCTCGAAGGCATGCAGGTCGGCACCGTCGCCGCCGGCCGCATCGGCCTCGCGGTGCTGCGGCGGCTGAAGCCGTTCGATGTCGGCCTCCACTATACCGACCGGCACCGCCTGCCCGAGAGCGTCGAAAAAGAGCTCAACCTCACCTTCCACGCCAGCACCGAAGCCATGGTCGGCGTGTGCGATGTCGTCACCATCAACGCCCCGCTCCATCCGGAAACGCTGAACCTGTTCAATGAGCAGCTCATCAACAAGATGAAGCGCGGCGCCTATATCGTGAACACGGCGCGCGGCCTCATCTGCGACCGCGACGCCATCGTGAAGGCGTTGGAAACCGGGCAGCTCGCGGGCTACGCCGGCGATGTCTGGTATCCGCAGCCGGCGCCCAAGGACCATCCGTGGCGGACCATGCCGCATCACGGCATGACCCCCCACACCTCGGGCACCACGCTTTCGGCCCAGGCGCGCTATGCCGCCGGCACGCGCGAAATCCTGGAATGCTGGTTCGAGAAGCGGCCGATCCGCGAGGAATATCTCATCGTCGATGGCGGCAAGCTGGCCGGCACCGGCGCGCATTCCTACAGCGTGAAAAAGTAACCTCCGGAATGGCCGCAAGGCCAATCCGGCGCCGCCGGGCGCCAACCTCGGGGCCTTGGTTGGTCGCTTTCGGCTCCTGAGCAAACGTCTCGACAGCCCGACAAGCTCGGGCTGTCGAGATTGTTGTCGTCAGCGCTCCTGATCGGTCGGGCGGATCAGGATCTCGTTGATATTGACATGTGCCGGACGCGAGACCGCGAACAGGATGGTGTCGGCAATATCGACGCTCTGCAGCTGCCGCATCGAACCGGCGAAATCCTGGATCGCCTTTTGTGCGCCGGCATGGGCGACATGATCGCGCAGCTCGGTCTCGACCACACCCGGCTCGACCACCGTGACGCGGATATTGTCCTTGTAGACCTCCTTCCGGAACGCCTCGGAGAAGCCGACGACGCCATATTTGGTCGCCGAATAGCCGGCACCGCTGGGGCTGCCGACACGGCCCGCGGTCGAGGAGATGTTGACGATGTGGCCTTCACGCCGGGCGCGCATGCCCGGCAACGCCGCTTGCGTCGCCGCGATCAGGCCGAGCACGTTCAGCTCCAGCATATGGCGCCAGCGATCCATGTCCGCGTCGATCACCGGCTCCAGGTACATGACGCCGGCATTGTTGACGAGAATGTCGAGCTTGCCGAAATGCCGCTCCGTCTCCTCGACCGCGCGCTTGGCCGCCTTGTCATCGGCGAAATCCGCGACGATGGCATGGGCCTCGCCGCCCTGGTCCCGGATCATGGCCACCAACGATTCGAGCCGATCCTGACGGCGCGCCGAGACGGCGACCTTGGCGCCGGCCTGCGCGAACGCTCGCGCCGTGGCTTCGCCGATGCCGGATGAGGCCCCGGTGATGAGAGCGACACGTTGATCGAGCCTGCAGTCCATAGCTTAACTCCCGTGATGATACCGGCCGAATGCGAAAGGGCGCCGCCGGAAGGCAGCGCCCGTGAACGTCATAGGATCAACGAGGCTCAGGCTGCTTCGTATCCAACGATGCCCTTGATCTCCAGAAACTCCTCCAGCCCGAAATCGGCATATTCGCGCCCGTTGCCCGACTGCTTGTAGCCGCCGAAGGGGGCTCCCGCATCCCAGGCAGGATAATTGATATAGACATTCCCGGCACGGAGCTTCGAGGCGACCTTGCGGGCATGGGCGTTGTCGCCCGACTGGACATAAGCCGCCAAGCCATAGACGGTGTCGTTGGCGAGGCGGATCGCCTCTTCTTCGCTCTGATAGGAGAGGATCGACAGCACCGGCCCGAAGATCTCCTCGCGTGCGATGGTCATGTCCGGCCGGACATTGCCGAACACGGTCGGCCGGACGTAATAGCCGCGATTCAAGCCCTCCGGCCGGCCGGTGCCGCCGGCGACGAGCGTGGCGCCCTCGTCGATGCCGGACTGAATCAGCTTCTGAATCTTGTCGAACTGCACCTGGTTGACCACGGGGCCCAGCATCGTCTCCGGCGCGCTGGGCGGGCCGACCCGGAAGGTGGCGGCGGCGGCCTTGGCGATCTCCAGCGCCTCCTCATGGCGATCGGCCGGGACGAACATGCGCGTGGGCGCATTGCAGGACTGGCCGCTATTGCCGAAGCAGCCGCCGACGCCCTTGGACACGGCATGCTTCAGATCGACATCCGGCAAGAGGATATTGGCCGACTTGCCGCCCAATTCCTGATGGACGCGCTTCACCGTGTCGGCCGCCGCCTTGGCGACCAGGATGCCGGCGCGGGTCGAGCCGGTGAAGGACACCATATCGATATCCGGATGGTGCGAGATGGCCTCGCCCACCGTCGGCCCGTCGCCATTGACGAGGTTGAAGACGCCCTTGGGCACGCCCGCCGCATGCATCACCTCGGCGAAGATGATGGCGTTGATGGGGGCGATCTCGCTCGGCTTCAGCACCATGGTGCAGCCGGCGGCAAGCGCCGGCGCCACCTTGCAGACGATCTGGTTGATCGGCCAGTTCCAGGGGGTGATCAGCCCGACCACGCCGATCGGCTCCTTGGTCACCATCGTCTTGCCGCGCAGCTCGTCGAACTCGAAACTCTCCAGCGTCTCGATCATCTTGGTGAGATGAGCGACGCCCATGCCGGCCTGCGAGGTCTGGGCGAGCTTCGCCGGCGCCCCCATCTCGCGCGAGAGGGCGGCCGCGACATCGTCGTAGCGCGCTTTGTAGGCCTCGAGCACGCGCTTCAGCAGCGCCAGGCGCTCGGCCTTGCTGGTCTGGGAGAAGGCGGGAAAGGCGGCGCGCGCCGCGGCCGCGGCGCGATCGACATCAGCCTTGCTGCCGGCCGAGATACGGGTGAACGCCTCTTCCGTCGACGGATCGATCACATCGATCGTATGCGGCGTCACCGGATCGACCCAAGCGCCGTCGATATAGAATTGCAGTTCGTGAGACATGGCTTTCTCCTCGAGCGGATGGCGGCGCAGCGAGCGCGCGCGGAAGAACGTTATGTACAATAGAATATAGCGCACGAAACACCAGAGGCTGATGGTCGCGTCGCCATGATCGGCCGAAGCCGCGACGGCGCTTTTCGGCGGTTCGAGACGCCTATAGTCTGCACGAATTGATTGTCCTCCCGAATTCCGTACCCTTCGGAGAAACCATGGCTTTTCGATGCACGGTTCTGCTCGCGGCAAGCTTGATCACGATGTCCTCCTCCTTCGCCGCGACGCCGCTGCGGGATGACAAGGACCCCTTCATCTGGCTGGAGCAGGTCGACAGTCCTCGCGCCATGAAATGGGTAAGGACGGAGAATGAGAAGAGCCTATCGGTGCTGGAACGGGATTCCCGTTTCCAAGGGCTTTATGGTGAAGCCCTGGCCATCGCGCAGGCCAAGGACCGGATCCCGACCCCGCATTTCATCGGCGGAGAGGTCTATAATTTCTGGCAGGATCCGGACCATGTCCGTGGCATTTGGCGCAAGACCAGCCTCGCCGACTATCGCAGCGACGTGCCACACTGGCAGACCGTGCTCGATCTCGACGAGTTGGCCAGGACCGAGAAGGCGAATTGGGTCTGGGTCGGCGCCGATTGCCGCCTGCCGGACGAGCGCTTCTGCCTGATCAGCCTGTCCGACGGTGGCGAAGACGCCTCGACCGTCCGGGAATTCGATCTGCAGGCCGGCCAGTTCGTCAAGGATGGGTTCGAGCTGCCGAAGAGCAAGCAGAGCGCCGCCTGGGAAGATGCCGACAAGATCCTCGCGACCCGCGATTGGGGACCGGGCACGATGACCGCATCGGGCTATCCCTTCGTGGTCAAGTCGCTCGAGCGCGGCCAGCCCCTATCGGCCGCACGTGAGATCTTCCGCGGCAAGCCCGAGGATGTCGGCATCGGCATAGCGACGCTGGAGGACGCGGCCGGCCATAAGGCCAGCGTGATCCAACGCGGCGTCAGCTTCTTCGAGCAGGAAACCTATCTGGTCGATGGGGACAGTGCGGTAAGGCTGAACATGCCGCTCAAATCCTCCATCGACAATCTCGTCGCCGGCCGCCTTGTGATCGAGCTGCGGCAGGATTGGACCGCAAACGGCAGCAATTTTCCGGCCGGCTCTCTCGTCTCGGTCGACCTCGCCGCGGCCAAGGCCGACCCCCAGAATCTCAGGCCCGTGCTGATCTATGCCCCCGGCCCGCGGGAGTCGCTCGGGGAAACGGCGGCAGCGGCGACGGTTTCGCGTCTCATCGTCGTCAGCTACGACAATGTGCGGGGCCGGGCCGCGATCTATACGCCGACGCCGGACGGCGGCTGGTCGCATAAGCCGCTGGCACTTCCCGACAATTCTTCGGTCGCGGTGGTCGATACGGATTTCCGATCGGAAAAGGCGTTTCTGAGCGTCACCAGCTTCCTTACGCCCTCGACCCTGTGGCTGGCCGACGCGGCAAGCGACGAAGCCTCGGTGGTGAAGGCGTTGCCGCCGAAATTCGATGCCTCCGGCCTCACGGTCGATCAGCACGAGGCGATTTCCAGCGACGGCGCCAAAATCCCCTACTTCCTCGTCCACGCCAAGGATGCGAAGCCGGATGGCCAGACTCCGACCATCCTTTACGCCTATGGCGGCTTCCAGGACTCCATAACGCCAACCTACTCCGCCAATATCGGCAAGCTGTGGCTGGAGCGCGGCGGCGCCTTCGTGATTGCCAATATCCGCGGCGGCGGCGAGTTCGGGCCGGCCTGGCACGAGGCTGGGCTCAAGACGCATCGGCAGATCGTCTATGACGATTTCGTCGCCGTGGCCAAGGATCTGATCGACCGGAAGGTCACCAGCCCGCGCCGGCTCGGCATCCAGGGCGGTTCCAACGGCGGGCTGCTGATGGGCGTCGAGTTCACCCAGCATCCCGAGCTATGGAATGCGGTCGACATCCAGGTGCCGCTGCTCGACATGCTGCGCTTCGAGAAGATCGCGGCGGGTGCCTCCTGGGTCGGCGAATATGGCAGCGTGTCCAACCCCGAGGAGCGCGCTTTCCTCACCAAGATTTCGCCCTACAACAATATCCGGGCAGGGGCGAAATATCCCGAGCCCTTCATCTGGACCACCACCAAGGACGACCGGGTCGGGCCGCAGCATGCGCGGAAATTCGCAGCCAAGCTGGCCGAAATGAAGATCCCCTATCTCTACTACGAGGTGATCGAAGGCGGACACGCTTCAGGCGCCAACCTGAAGGAGCGCGCTCATACCACCGCATTGGAATTGACCTACTTCACCCGCAAGCTGATGGACTGATCTCCCTCAGACAGATCTTCCCCGGCCGACCTTGAAATCCGCGATGGAACATAGTCGACGGTTCGATGGTTTTGACCGGTCTCTGGAACCGCAGGCGATCGGTCCGATCGCTGAATCGGTCTCCGTCATGTCGAGAGCAAGCATCGATCGAGCCGGCTCGGCCCGATCGATGCTTGCATGAGGAGGATCTGTCATGAACGAAACCTTCACTCTGGTGAAAAACTTGCCGGCATCGCCGGGATCGCGGCCCTGTGCGGGGTTGCCGCTGCCTGCACCCAGCAGCCATCCGCTTCGCGATATCCGGCGGCGGACGCACCGCCCGTCACCACGAGCGGCGACCGCAATCCGGGCACCGGGGCCGATCAGCAGATCGTGCCGGATGCTCCGGCGGCCTTGCCGGGCAATGGCGGCTCCCGCTCCGGCGTGCCGGCCAACTCGACTGGCGCTGGCACCTCTCGATAGCCAAGTTGAGCCGGCCCCGTCCCTGACGATCCGTCCGGGACGGGGCCGCCGCCGTCATGCCACGCGGCACGCGAGGCGAGTTGGTTCAAGCGCCGGAAGAACATCTCGTTCCGCCCGGTGAAATCACGTTCGGCGCCCTCTAACGCATCGAGACGATGCGCCGCGGCGGTGGCCCCTAAGCGCATGAGATAAAGCCGCTGCTGCTCCATCAGTAATTGCCCTCCGTAATTGGAGAAAAAGGCGGTTCATTCGGCAGGGCGACCGCCATGTTTCGGCCGGCGACGATAAGCCTTCGCCGAATGCACGATCCGAGGCCGGTATTTGGGCGTACGAAGGTCGCGCGCCGCCGCGTTGCGCTTGGCCCCTCGCACCGGTACGGTCATGATGGCCGTGCGATCAGGCGGGATCGGAGCCAGCCGATGCGTGCCCCGATGGCCTGCAACGTCGTGGATGCGCGGCGGCGGCCGATCAAATCACCCCGCTCGATATCGAAGCCGCGGGCCTCTCCGACGATGGCTACCCGGTCGATCTTTGTCGGCTGCAGCCGATGCTGGCCGTTGCGGACGAACATTGAACTCTCCCACGTCAAAACGCCCATTCGGGCGCACTTCGAAGCGGCCTGAAATCAGGGCCGACAATTCGCTCGAGCGCCGGCGAACCCACTTTCCGGTCGCAGCCGGCCCATCTCTTCATCGGACAGCAAAAACCCCTTCAGGATCGCCTGAAGGGGTTCGCATCTTTCCGCGGGCGGCACTGACGCTAGGTCGTGCTTTCCGGTCGAACCCCAAATCCTGGGAATTGCTTTCCCTTCCGCGACCGAGCCCGCCAGGCGCGAACGAACGAGCGGAAACCGCCGGCCTCGCCCGAAACAGCCCGGATGGGGATCGCGAAAGAAGGAAGTCGCTTCAACATGATGAAGGATTCATACCCGATCCGGAAACAATCCGTCAAGGATTAACTTCCTATGTCGGAACTATATCTCTGTACGGAAGGCCGGCCTATTGGGGCGAGCCGGCCCCGGACGCACCGGTTTGGGTCGGTTGCGAGCTCTTCTTGTGACTGTTGGATTTCGTCTTGGTCGCCTTGGGCGTCGTGCTTCCGTTCGGCGCATTGGCAGCCGGCGGCGCGTTCGTCCCCTGGCCGACGCCGGGGGTGGCGTGATAGGCCGGCGGCGCATCGGCACTCGGCGCCGTGTTCTGCGTGGGTGCCGTGGGGCTCGAGCCCGGCGCTGCGGGATCGGACCCGCCCGCGAAAGCGCCCGAGCAGCACATCAGAGCGAGGGCAGCGCCCGTCGCCATAGGAGTGAGAAAAAGCCGGTTCATGATCGTTCTCCCTTCGATCATTCCAACCGGACACATCAGCGGTTGTTCCATTCCTCTCGTCTTTCTGTCGGAACGCCGGCGCGGGAGGTTTGTTGAACGGGGAAGCAACCGCGTTGAAGGACGCCGGAAATGGCAGCGGACCCGACACGCATGGGTGAGGCCGGCGATTCCGTCTCGGTCATGGCCCGGAATATCGCCGCGCTGCGCCGGCACCGCGCCGAGACGGATGAGAGTGCCCGGTTCGCCGAACGGGCGGCCGACCATGTCGTGCGCTTCGCCGGCGGCATGAGCTTCGTCCTGCTGCATCTCATCGTGCTGCTCGGCTGGATCTTGATCAATACCGGCTGGATCGGCGGGGTCCGGCCGTTCGACCCGACCTTCATCACCCTGGCGACCGGCGCCTCGGTCGAGGCGATCTTTCTTTCGACCTTTATTCTGATGAGCCAGAAGCGCGCAGCCGCGATCGACGATCGGCATACCGAGCTCGATCTGCAGATGAGCCTGCTGGCGGAACACGAGATCACCCGCCTCCTGGGGCTGACCCTGGCGATCGCACGCCATCTCGGGATCGACGAAGCGCACGATCCGCTGACGACCCAACTCGCCGCGCATGTGGCACCGGAGGAGGCGCTGCACGAGATCGCCCGAGGGGCGAGCGACGGCGGCACCCGCCGCTAGATCGTCGTTGGGACTGTTGCTCCGGCTTCGAAGCTCGCGCAATCTGGCCGAGCTGCAGCGGGACAGTGGGAAGGAATGCCGGTGAACGGACAAGAGAAGACGGCCCTGGCCGTGCGGCATGTCGCTTTCGAAGATCTCGGCCTTCTCACCCCTCTTCTCTCCGCGAGAGGCTATCGCGCGATCTACAGAGAAGCGCCCGACGGGCTTTCGGTCGCAGAGCTTCTCGACGCCGATTTGCTGATCGTGCTGGGCGGTCCCATCGGCGCCTACGAGGAAGACGACTATCCCTTCCTGGCGGCCGAGCTGCGTGCGCTCGAACGCCGGCTGAAGGAGGCTCGTCCAACCCTCGGCATCTGCCTCGGGGCCCAGCTCATGGCACGGGCGCTGGGTGCTTCCGTTTATCCGGGCCGCCGCGGGAAGGAGATCGGCTGGGCGCCGCTCGCCTTGACGGATGCCGGCCGCGACAGCAACCTCGCTGCGCTCGGTCGGGAGGTCCCCGTCCTGCATTGGCATGGCGACACGTTCGATCTGCCCAAGGGCTCGACAAGGCTGGCCTCGACTTCCCTATATGAAAATCAGGCCTTCGCCATCGGCAGCACCGCGCTTGGCCTGCAATTTCATTTGGAAACGCCGGCCGATCGGGTCGAGCGCTGGCTCGTCGGCCATGCCGCCGAGATCGCCGCCACACCGGGCGCGACCGTCGCCGAGCTTCGACGGGGAACCAAGGCGGCCGCGGTGACACAGCATATCCGCCAAGCGTGCCTCGATGGCTGGCTGGCCGGTCTGCCCGCCTGATGTGTCAGGCCGGCCGCTGCCGCTCCGGGGTTGGCAGGAAAGCGGTCAGCAGCCCGATCGCCGGCAGATAGGCGCAGATTTCATAGACGAAGCGGATGCTGGTCGCGTCCGCGACCTCGCCCAGCACCGCGGCACCGAGACCGGCGATGCCGAAGGCCAGCCCGAAGAACAGGCCGTTTATCGTGCCGACTTTTCCGGGCACCATTTCCTGCGCATAGACGATGATCGAGGACGAGGCGGAAGCGAGGATGAGGCCGATCGGCACGGTCAGCACCGCCGTCCAGAACAGATTCGCATGCGGCAGGATCAGGGTAAACGGCAGCACGCCCAGAATCGAGCCCCAGATCACATATTTCCGCCCGATCCGATCGCCGATCGGGCCGCCGATCAGCACACCGATCGCAAAGGCGCCCAGGAACAGGAACAGATAGAGCTGCGCCGCCTGAACCGACACATGGAACGTGTCGATGAGATAGAAGGTGTAGTAGGTGCTCAGGCTGGCGACGTAGAAGAATTTCGAGAACAGCAGCGCGACCAGGATCGTCATCGTCGCGGTAAGGCGCCCGCGCGACATCGGCAGCTTTTGCGTCATGGCCTTCGCGCGCTTGCGGCCGTGGGTAGCGTACCAACGGCTGACGCTTGTCAGGATCAGCGCCGCCAGGAGCGCCACCACGGAGAACCAGGTCACGCTCCGCTGGCCGAACGGCACCACGATGAAAGCCGCGAGCAACGGACCGAGCGCCTGGCCGGCATTGCCGCCGACCTGGAAGATGGATTGCGCCAGGCCGAACCGGCCGCCCGATGCGGTGCGGGCCACCCGCGCCGATTCGGGATGGAAGACCGACGAGCCGAGCCCGACCAATGCCGCGGCGACGAGCAAGGCGAGGAAGCTGCCGGCATTCCCCAGAAGCAGCAGCCCGATCAGGGTGAAGACCATGCCGAACGGCAGCGAGAACGGCAGCGGACGATGGTCGGTATAGAGGCCGACGACCGGCTGCAGCACCGACGCGGTCAGCTGGAAGGCGAGCGTGATGTAGCCGATCTGAGCGAAGCTCAAGGCATAGCTCTGCTTCAGGATCGGATAGATCGCCGGCAGCAGCGACTGGATCAGATCGTTGAGCAGATGGCAGAAACTGATGGCGCCGAGAACCGCGAACACGGCGCGCTCCGGATTCTGGACGGAGCTTGCCGACCCGACGGCCGGCGATGTGGCGATCGCATCCTGGCTCACGGCGTTCCTCTTCCTTCTTGGTCTTGGCCCAGCATCCCTTTTATCGGCGGTGCGGAACAAGAGGCCGCGTCGCGGGGCTGACAGGCTCGACAAGCGGGACTGCAGGCAAATCGCGGCGCTATGCGGCACCGGGACGAGACGGAATATCAAAGGGAGGCTTGGTGGGTGTTGTAGGGCTCGAACCTACGACCCGCTGATTAAGAGTCAGCTGCTCTACCAACTGAGCTAAACACCCCTCACCAAGGCGCGGGGGTTTAGCAGAGCGTCGGACGCTTGTCGAGCCCTTCGAATCATGAAAAGAAAGCCCCCATGAGCAACCCAGCCATCACATCGCTGGACGAGGCCGCTCCCCTCGCGGTCACGCCGGTGCGGAACGTCGCCGCCGCCGTCCTGGTGGCCGAGGATGGGCGCTATCTGCTGCAGCTGCGCGACGACAAGCCGGGGCTGCATCTCGCCGGTCACTGGGCGCTCTTCGGCGGCGCGCTGGAACCGGGCGAGACGGCGGCCGACGGGCTGAGGCGCGAGCTGATCGAAGAGCTGGATTTTACCGCGGGCCCGATCGAGCCGCTGGCCGTCTCGATTCACGCCGTGGCCCCGGCGCTCGCTCCGTATCGCATGCATTTCTTCGCGGTGCCGTTCCAGCTTGCCGAACTCGACTTCATGGTCCAGACCGAGGGCGCCGGCAAGGGTCTCTTCACGATCGCCGAGGCCTGTGCTTTGGCACGTATCGCCCCCTGGGACCTCTGCGCGCTCCTCCTTCACGCGCGTAGAACGGTGCTATTTCCCGATAAGCAAGGCGATTGAATGTTTCAGGCAAACGCCATATCTTCCGCTGAATGGCCGAGTGCAAATATATAAGTAATTGATTCGTGGCTTAAAGCCGGATTAGCACAGTGGTAGTGCAGCGGTTTTGTAAACCGAAGGTCGCGGGTTCGAATCCTGCATCCGGCACCAGGCTTCGATCGGTGGCGACATTACCTTCGACATGCATCTTGCGGATGGCCGATGAATCGATTCCGGTTCGGCATCGCGTTCCGGCTTTTGGCCGGTCTGACCAGCCTCGTTCTGCTGACGGCGGGCGCAAGCGGCGTCTCGTTCTTGGCATTTCGAACCTTTCGCCATGCGCTCGACGATATCGGCAACCAGGATCTGCCGGCGCTGGTTTCGAGCGCTGCCCTCGTGCAGCAAACCCAGAAGCTGGTAGCGACGGCCCCTGCCCTCATGTTGGCCGACACGCAATATGAGCGGCGGAGCCTGGTGCTTCGCATCTCAGGGCAAACTGCCGCCATCGGCGAGGAGGTCGATCAGCTCCGCAAATTCGGTCTGAGCGTCGACGAGGCGGATGCGATCAGCCAGATCGCGGCCAATCTCGTGAGCGGCCTCCATCAGCTCGATCAGGCCGTCGAGCAGCGTATCGACCAGGAACATCGGCTGCAGGATCTGAATCAGGAGATGCGGCAGGTCCGGGCCCGCGTCCACGCGCTCGAAGCGGGGCACAAGGCCGCCGGCGGCCCCGACCGCCTGAGAGCGCTTCTGGCGGAGCGCGCTGCGCGCAGCGCGGACGCCGCCGCGCTTTGGGATGACGAGCTGTCGCTCCATAGCTGGCTTACCCTCACCGACGAGATCCTGACCCTGCTGCTGACCGCGTCCGACGCGCAGAACAAGGCGGCGCTCGATTCGATTCGCCAGCAACTGCTCGCTCTGTTCGAGCGGATCTCGCCCCTGGGCGGACACATGAGCGGCCAGGAACAGACCAGTGCCGACAGCATTGTGGCGCAGCTCAAGATTCTGGCGCTCGACAAGGACGGGCTGCTGGGCGTCTGTGCCGCTCAGCTCGACACCGCTCGGATCGAGCAGATCGCGCTATCGAGTAATCGGCTCCTCGCCGACCGGCTGGTCAGCGCCGTGACCGGGCCACAGCAGAAGATTACCGCCGGAGCGCTCGAGCTCAGCCGCCAAGCGAGCGACCATGCCGAGCATGCGGTGACCCGCCTGATCGCGATCGTGGCGTTCTGCGTGCTGCTGGCGGGGCTGATCCTGCTCTATATCAGCCGCAGCGTGATCCGCCGGCTCCGTCGGCTGCAGAGCAGCATGCAGGCCCATATCAAGGGTCTCGACGCGCCGATCGACACGCGCGGCCGCGACGAGATCGGCGACATCGCCCGAGCGCTCGATTTCTTCGTCCGCACCATCTCGGAGCGCGAGGCCGATCTGCGCGAGAGCGAGAGTCGCTTCCGCGCGCTGGTCGAAGGCTCGCTGCAAGGCATCGTCATTCACCGCGGCCTCACCGTGCTGTTCGCCAACGAGGCGTTCGCCGAGATCGTCGGCGCGCCCACGCCGCGCACCGTCACGAGCCTTGGCGCCATCCTCGGCTCCGGCGAGGAGGACGAGACCGAGGCCCTTGCGCTGTCCTACCAAGCGCTCCTCGAAAGCGGCGGCGTCCACTCGCCCCGGCAAGTCGTCGCCCGCCGCATCGATGGCGGACGGATCTGGCTCAGCCTGTCGGACCGCGTCGTCGAATGGATCGGCGCCCCCGCAGTGCAGAGCACGCTCATCGACATCACCGAGCAGTTCCTGGCGCAGGAGGCGCTGCGTGTCGCGAAAGCCCAGGCGGAACAGGCGCTGGTCGAGCTCAAGGCGGCACAAACGAGCCTGATTCATGCCGAGAAGCTGGCCTCGCTCGGTCAGCTCACCGCGGGCATCGCGCACGAGATCAAGAACCCGCTCAATTTCGTCAATAATTTCGCCTCGCTGTCGCTGGAGCTGTTCGACGAGCTCGAAGAGGCCATGGAAGCGGGCGACCGGGCCGGCGTCACGGAGCTGGCCGGCTTGGTCGCCCGCAATCTCGGCAAGATCCGCGATCACGGCAGGCGCGCGGACGGTATCGTGCGCAGCATGCTGCTGCATTCGCGCGGCGGCGACAATCTGCGCGAGCCGGTCGAGATCAACGGCCTCGTCGAGGAAGCGCTGAACCTCGCCTTCCATGGGGCCAAGGCGCAGAGCTCGGGGCTCGATATTCGCTTCGAGCGGCATCTCGACCCGGCGCTCGGCACGATCGAGGTCGTGCCGCAGGATGTCATGCGCGTGTTTCTGAACCTGTTCTCGAACGCCTTCTATGCGATGACGAAACGCCGCATCGCGGAGGGGGCGGCCTATCGGCCTATGATCAGCATTTCGTCACGGGAGCGCGATGGCGCGATCGAGGTCGAGGTCTCGGACAATGGCACCGGGATGAGCGAGGAGGTTCGGGCCAAGCTGTTCACGCCATTCTTCACGACCAAGCCGACCGGCGAAGGCACCGGCCTCGGCCTCAGCCTAAGTTATGACATCATCGTGCACCAGCATCACGGCAGCCTGGCCATCGACAGCCGGCTCAACGACCATACGACGGTGACGGTGACGCTGCCCCGCACCTGGCAGGCGGGCGAAGCGGCCGAGCCGGTCGCCGCCGCCGACTAAGCGATTTCTGCGAGGAACCCTTCATGCCCAAGATCGCCATCATCGTCGAGTTCGACACCGTTTCCGGCCGCCTGAGCGAGGTCGAGGCACTGCTGCGCGAGCATGCCGCCAAGACCCTCGCGGAGGAAAGCGGCTGCCTGCGCTTCGAGGTGCTGCGCCCGGTCGAGCGCGACGGCCGCGCGATAGCCGACAAGCTTGCCGTCAGCGAGCTTTATGCCGATCGCGCCGCCGTCGCCGTGCACGAGAGCTCGCCGCGCCTGCCCAAGCTGCGCGAGGCCTATGGTCCGCTCTTGACGGGCCGACGCCTGCTCATGGCCGAGGTCGACTGACCATGCGCCGCCTTATCGCCATTGCGGCTCTCAGCCTGCTCGCCGGCAGCGCCCTCGCCCAGAGCAATCCCAACACGGTGCAGGGTCAGGCATTCGGTCGCTGGCGCATCCAGGACAAATGCGTGGCCGACGCGACGCTGAAATTCCCCGATCGCGACCTCGTATCGCTGCAGAAACGCGACGGGGCGGTCGATCAATGCCTGGCCGCGGCCGGCATGCCGCCCCGCGCCCATGTCGCCCCCACCTCGCCCCAGCCGCAGATCGCACCGCCTAAAGAGGATAATTGAGCGCGCGCTCATAGACGGCGAGCGTCTCGGCGACGATCCGGGCGTCGGCGAATTCGGCGAGCGCCTTGGCCCGGGCCGCGACGCCCATCCGCCGGCGCAGCGGCACATCCTCGGCCAGCAGCCGCAGCTTGTCGGCGACGGCCCGGGGATCGGATGGCGGCACCAGAAAGCCGCTGACGCCGTCCGTCACCGTCTCGCGGCAACCGGGCATGTCGGTCGTCACCAGCGGCTTGCCGCAGGCCGCCGCCTCCAGCGCGGTTTTCGGCACGCCTTCGCCATAGATCGAGGGATATGCCGCGATGTGGCAGGCGCGCCAGAAGCCCGGCACGTCCTGCACCGGCCCGTTCCATTCGATCAGCCCTTCTGCGACCCAGCTTTCGACCTCGGCGCGGCTGTGGGCGTCGCGATTTTCCGGATCGAGAGCGCCGGCGAAATGAAAACGGATGGCCACTCCGGCGGCCCGCAGCAGCCGCGCCGCCTCGACCACGCAATCGACGCCCTTGTCGCGCACCATGCGGCAGGCGACGCCGACGACCGGCAGGCCATCGGGCTCCGGCGCCGGCGCGAAGCGGTCGACATCGACGCCCGATCCGCAGATGAGCGTCATCCGCGCGGCGGCGACGGTGCCGGTTTCCGCCAAGAGGCGCCGATCGTCGGGATTCTGCACGGTGACGAGGCTGCCGCGGCCGCCCATCGCCCAGGCGAGTGCCCGCAGCAGCACCGGCCGCATCAGCCGCGCGCGCCAGCTTTTCGAGGTGAAGACATAGCCCAGGCCCGCGACGGTTGAGACGCGAGCCCGGCAACGGGCCAGCCTGGCCGCCAGGCCGCCATAGACGATGCCCTTGAGCGCGATCAGGTGCACGAGCGCCGGCCGCTCGCGCCGAAACAGGCGATAGATCCGCACGAGCGTCAGCAACTCGCGCCATGTCCCGCCCCCGCCCCGCCGCCAGGGCAGAGGCACCAGCCGGAAGCCTTCGGCCACGATCCGTTCGCCATGCGCCTGCACGCGGGTCGCGACGACGACGTCCCAGCCGGCAGCGCGCGCCGCCCGCGCCAGCGCCAGCCGGTGCGACCAGAAATACCAATCCTCGGTGACGATATAGATGAGGGTCTTGCGCGCGTTCGGGGTCATCTGCGCGCGCACAATAGCGGGCCGGGCCGGGCCGTGAAATAGCCGCGTCGCGATCCGGGGTGTTTCCCGGACCGGCTTTTGTTATGGTCGCGCGCGAAGGAGAAAAGGCTTGGCGTTACGGCGGTTGGATCGAACTTGGCTGGCGATGATCCATGACGGGCTCATGGCGGCGCTGTCCTTGCTGCTGTCGCTGGAGCTGAGGATCGGCGACGATCTCTGGAAGATCGATCCGGGCTCGCTCGCCCAGAACGTCCTGTTGTTCGCGCTCATCGTTCTGCTCTTCCTCCGGCTCACCGGGCTCTATCGCGGCATCTGGCGTTACGCCTCGCTCAACGACCTGTTCGCGATCAGCCGGGCGGCGACGTTCTCGATCCTGTGCTATACGGCCAGCCTGTTCCTGCTGACCCGCCTCGAAGGCCAGCCGCGCTCGACCCTCATCATCAATTGGTTCGTCCTGATCGCGCTGCTCTCCGGGCCACGCATCCTCTATCGCCTGTTCAAGGACGGCAGAGTCGATCGCATCTTCGAGCGCGACAGCCATCGGCGCATCCCGGTGCTGCTGATAGGCGCCAGCGACGGCGCCGAGCTTTTCATCAATGAGATGCGGCGCGACCGGCATTCCAATTACGAAGCGATCGGCATCGTCGATTTCGGCACCGGCCGGGTCGGCCGCAGCATTCATCGCGTCCCGGTCCTGGGCACGATCGATGCCTTGCCCGGGATCGTGGCGAGGCTGACCGAGCGCGACCGCGCCCCCCAGCGACTGATCCTGACCGCCCCCAACACCGAAGGCGCCATCGTCCGCAAGATCGCTGATCACGCGAGCGCGCTCGGCCTGAGCCTCGCCCGCATGCCCCGCGTGACCGAGCTGCGCTCGGGCGTGGGCGACGAGTTGCAGATCCGTCCGGTCGCGATCGAGGATCTGCTCGGCCGGCCGCAGCGCGTGCTCGACCGCGAGGCCATGGCGCGCCTCATCCGCGGCCGGCGCGTGCTGGTGACCGGCGCCGGCGGCACCATCGGCTCGGAGCTGGTGCGCCAGATCGCGGCGGCCGGGCCCGCCCATCTGACCCTCGTCGATAATGGCGAGTTCCAGCTTTACGGCATCGATCTCGATCTGGCCGAGCGTTTCGCCGAGCTGCCGCGCAGCGCCAAGCTCGGCGATGTGCGCGACCGGCGCCGGCTCGATGAGATCCTGGCCGAGGCGCGGCCGGAGCTGGTGTTCCACGCCGCCGCGTACAAGCATGTGCCGATGATCGAGGCAAATCCGACCGAAGGAATCCTCACCAACGCCATCGGCACGCGCAACCTCGCCGAGGCCTGCCGCGCCGCCGGGGTCGACGCCATGGTCATGATCTCGACCGACAAGGCGGTCCATCCGACCAATGTCATGGGCGCGTCCAAGCGCCTGGCCGAAAATGTCTGCCAGGCGCTCGACGTTCAGACGAGGCGCGAAGGCGCCGGCGGCACGCGCTTCATCACCGTCCGTTTCGGCAATGTCCTGGGCTCGACCGGCTCGGTCGTACCGCTCTTCCGCCGCCAGCTCGAGGCCGGCGGGCCGCTGACCGTGACCGACCCCGAGATCCAGCGCTTCTTCATGACCGTGCGCGAAGCGGTCGAACTGGTGCTGCAAGCCTCGGCCATCGCGACCTCGGCCGAGCCGCCGCCCGGCCTCGACGAAGGCGGCATCTTCGTGCTGGAGATGGGCGATCCGGTGAAGATCGACGACCTCGCCCGTCAGATGATCCGGCTTGCCGGCCTGGTGCCGGACAAGGACATCAAGATCGAATATGTCGGCCTGCGCCCCGGCGAGAAGCTCTATGAAGAGCTGTTCCACGAAGGCGAGCTGCCGGTGCCGACCCAGGGCGACGGCATTCTGTTGGCCCGCCCCCGCACCGCCGACTACGCCATGCTCGCCCGCGCGCTCGACGAGCTCGAAGAGGCGGCGCGCGCAAGGCGCGCCGATCGGGTGCTCGGCATCCTCGGCCGGCTGGTGCCGGAGTTCCGCAGCGATACGCCGCGCCAGGCGGCGAGCGGTTGAGATCAATGTGCTCGAAGCATGTTGAACTGCTCAGCGAGCTGCCTCGCCTTCTCAGAACCGGACGATGCCGCCGGCCGTGACCAGATCGATCGGCGCGAAGGTGCCGAAATCGCGGTCGAGGGTCTGGTGATGATAGCTGACGAAAAGCGAGGCCGAGGCCGGATTGATTTCCTGCTCGAACAGCACGCCGTAATCCTTGGCGTGGTCGCCGGCATAGAGCAGCTCGTCATTCTCGGCGAAGCTGACTGCGAAGGCCGTCGGGCCGAGGCTGAACCAGGGGATCGGCGTCTTCCAGCCCGCCTTCACATAGAAGAGATCCGGGTTGATCTTCCGATGCAGCGGGTCCTGATAGATCACGTCCTGGTAGCCGCCGGCGACTGTCAGGGTGAGGCCGGTGGGATGGAGGATCGAGACCGAGCCGTTATACTGGGTCGAGCCGTTGGCCGACGGGCCGGTAATGATCGGCGGCGTGCCGCCCTGACCGACGATCGAATTCGCCGCCGTCGGCACGCCGCCGGAATAGGCGTAGGCGTTGGGCGCCGCGTGGTTGAGGCTGGTCGCGAGCGTGACCGCGGCACCGGCCTGGACGATGGTGCCCCACCAATTGCCGCCGTAACGGAGCGCGAAGTCGTAGGCGCCGCCATCGATGGCCGAGGTCGAGAACTGGAAGCCGTTCCACATCGGCGAGTCGTAGCGCAGACGATCGTCGCGGACCTTGCCGTCCATGTAATAAAACACGCTGCCGACCGCTGGGCCGAAGGCGCCATTCGGCGAGGTGATGAAGGTATTGCCGGCGCCGGCCGGGACACCGGTCTGCGCGTTGGCGGCACCGGCCAGATGCACGGCATTGCCGCGCTGACGGAAGGCGAAGCCGCCATCGGTGTCGGCGACATTCACGTAGCCGGCATAGAAAGTACCGGATAGGTCCATCTGGTTGGTGAGGTAGCCCGAGGTGCCGCCGAAGCCGAGATGCAAGGCACCCCATTCCTTATTGGTGATGAAGGCTTCCGCCCAGCGCACCGTCGGCGTGCCGGTGGTGTTGCTGGAGGGAGCGCCGGTGGTCGAGCCGACACCAGCCACGCCGCCGGTGAAGTTCGTCACCGAGTTCGAGCTGTCGCTGGTGAGCGCGGTGTTGGACGAGCTGTTCGGACGGATCTCGAGCTCGATATTGGTGCCGGCCGAGGTCTCCGAATTGATCCAGGACTCGCCCTGGAAGCGGAAGCGCGTCGAGGAAATATTGTTGTCGACGTTGCGGAACTCGGCGGCGCGGCCGTCATTGCCGTAAATGACTTCGCGGTCGACCTGGCCGGACAGCGACAGCTTGACCGTCGGGTTGCCGGCGCCGACCGGGTTGGTGCCGATGACGCTGGTGAAGGGCGCCGTGCCGGCAGCCGGATTGATGCCGTTGGTCGATTCCGGCGCATAGCCGCTGCGGCCCGGGACGTTGCCGGGGCTCTGCGTGACCGCGACATTGACCTGGTCGAAGCTCGGGATCTTGCCCGGATCGGTGAAGATCACCGGCGGCGCCACCGCTGCCGGCGGGGTCTGCAGCTGCTGCAGCTTGTCGTTAAGCGCCTTGATCTCCGCGCCCTGCGCCTGATCATGCGCGGCAAGTGCATTTATTTGTGCCGACAGCGCGTCGATCTGTGCCTTCAGCGACGCATTGCTGTCCGCCGCCTGCGCCTGTCCAATCGCCATAACGGACATCGCCAAGGCGGTACCGCACCCCATCAGCAGGCCGATCTTAAAACGACGACGCCCCGCGCCCCCTGTGCCGAAACGATCCATTCCCACCTCCCCCGCTGCAGACGCCCCGAGCAAGCTCGCTTCCTACGACAAGTAAAGTAATTTGAGGTTCTCTAGAACACGTATATCAAACGAGTATTTACATCAGGCCGTACACTACGTTCGTATGCTGCTCACCGCACGAGACAACTCGAACATATTAAGGTCTCTGTGCGCCTCACACGACCGAATGAAGCGCTCTATTTTAGATAAAATCCACCATAGAGTGTATTTTGATTTTATCATCCTCTTCTAGGTGAATTTTTAATAAATGCGCTCGATCCTGTGATCCTCGAAAACACCAGTCGGCCGCCGCTCCACATATCGGATGCGATGGTGCCGAACGTTTGGGGGAAGCCATGGGCTTAAATCAACTAAAGGTGAATGTTCGCCTGTATCTCGGCTTCGGCGCCCTCATCCTCATCGGCATCGCCGTCGCCGGGTTCGGCTCATGGCAATTGGAGAGCATCAACGACCGGGTCGCCGAGATGGGGCGGCAGTCCGACAATGTGGTCCGTGTTCTGCAGACAGGGCGGCTGACCGCGCTCATGCGCCTCTACCGCCTTCGTTATATCGCCGAGGAGGACGAAGCGCTGGCGAAGCAGTTCCACGAGGCCCAATCGCAGGCGGTCGACATGATGAAGGCGGCCGCCCAAACCACCCGCTCCGAGGAGCGTCGCCGGCTCTACAATCAGCTGCAGGGCTTGGTCGCCGAGCACGGCACGAAGTTCGACGAAGTCGTCGGCATCGTCAAGCAGCGGGCGGATGAACGTTCAAAGCTATTCAGCGGCGGTGACGCGCTGACCGCGATGTCGGACAAGCTGGTCGCCGCTGCACGTGAAACGAAAGATGCGGGGCTGGTCCAAACGGCAGTAGCCGCAGAACGCACAGTGCTGCTCGTCCGAATCGCGAACTGGCGGTATCTCGCGACCCGCGACCCGAAGGGCGTGGCGACCTTCGATACTAACCACGGCAATGCTGTCACCGCCCTCGGCGCTTTCGATAAGGCGCCCGAGTCGATACGCCCGCTCGTCGCGTCGGTAGCCGCCGCGCTCGACGCCTATGCCGGCAGCTTCAAAGCGCATGCGAATCTTCTACAGAAAAGCAGCGATCTGTCGGACCAAATGCTGGCGCAGGCTACCGAGATGCAGAAACAACTCGACGCGTCCGAGGCCTCGCTCATCACCGCTTTCGCGACGACTAAGACCATCACCGATGAAACGGTCTCCAGCACCATCACCTGGCAAGCCATCCTCGCCGTCATCGCGGCGCTGCTCGGCTCGACCCTCGCCTACCTCATCAGCCGCAGCATCGTTCGCCCGGTCTCGGGCATGACGGCGGCGATGAAGCTGCTGGCCGGCGGCAACATTTCGGTCGAGATCCCCGGCCATAACGATGGCGGCGAGATCGGCGCCATGGCCGCAGCGGTCGAGGTGTTCAAGCGGAACGCGATCGAGAAGCAGCGGCTCGAGGCGCAGGAGCTTCAGGACCAGGCGGCCCGGTCGCGCCGCCAGGAGGAGATCGATCAGCTCGTGGGGTTCTTCGGCCGCAGCATCGGCGGCGTCTTCACCGCCGTTTCCAACGCCTCCTCGAGCATGTCGGCGACCTCGGCCTCGCTGCAGGCGTCATCAGGCGAGACCGGTGATCAGGCCCGGCTCGTGCTGGCCGAGATCGAGGAGACCTCGGCCACGGTGCAGACGGTGGCCGCCGCCTCGCAGGAATTGTCGTCCTCGATCGACGAGATCGGCCGCCAGGCCAGCGAATCCTCGCGCATCTCGACCGGCGCCCTGCAGCAATCGGACGAGGTGACGGCCAAGGTCTCCGAGTTGCGCACGGCCGCCCAGCAGATCGGCAATGTGATCCAGCTCATCAACAATATCGCCGGCCAGACCAATCTCCTGGCCTTGAACGCCACCATCGAGGCGGCGCGCGCCGGCGATGCCGGCAAGGGCTTCGCCGTGGTAGCGAGCGAGGTGAAGTCGCTCGCCAACCAGACCGCCCAGGCGACCGAGGAAGTGGGCACTCAGATCGCCTCGATCCAGGCTGCGACGGTCGGCGTCGCCAACGCTATCCAAGGCATCGTCGGCACCGTGCGCGAGCTGAGCGAGATCGCCGGCGCCATCGCCTCGGCCGTGGTCGAGCAGAGTGCCGCCACCCAGGAGATCGCGCGCAGCGTCGAAACCGTCTCGGCCAATACCGCGAACGTCTCCAGAAGCATGGAGCAGGTCCATAGCGCGGTCGGCAACAACAGCGAACGCGCCGGCGAGGTGCAGGCCACCGCCGCCGGCCTCTCGTCCGAGGCCGAGGTGCTGAGCGCCGAGGTCAAGGATTTCCTCGACTCGCTGCAAAATATGGGCGACGGCCAGCAATTGCGCAGCCTCGACCTGAATGCGTCGGCGACAGTCACCATCGACAGCCGCAAGATCCCGGGCCGCGTCGTCAAGCTGTCACCGGGCTATGCGCTCTTCGTCGGCGCGTTGACCGTTCC
>Ga0255336_100195_pt1 | contig 127797 bp, 146 predicted proteins | sample MeOH1_35cm_T3_17_FD_189102 | JGI IMG/M metagenome (GOLD analysis project Ga0255336, IMG submission 189102) | Sandy soil microbial communities from University of British Columbia, Vancouver, Canada - MeOH1_35cm_T3_179 | ecosystem: Engineered > Artificial ecosystem > Sand microcosm > Unclassified... | reverse complement strand
GCGGTGGTGGTGGTAGTGGTGGTGGTAGTAGTGGTGGTGGGAGTGGTGGTGGTAGTAGTGGTGGTGGGAGCGGTGGTGGTAGTAGTGGTGGTGGGAGCGGTGGTGGTAGCAGTGGTGGTGGGAGCGGTGGTGGTGGTAGTGGTGGTGGTAGTGGTGGTAGTGGTAGTAGTGGTGGTAGTGGTAGTAGTGGTAGTGGTGGTAGGAGCAGTGGTGGTAGTGGTAGTGGTGGTGGTAGTGGTGGTCGCCAGTGTAACAGTAAAAACCTCATTGATTAATTCCTTGATGTTGGCCGCGTAGCTTTGATCATTGATCTTGTTATTATTGGAATACGTCGCATCCCAAAGCATAACACCACCAAAGATCGAGCCGTACCCGGAAGCATACAGTTCAAGCAATGAACGAACCTCATCAAGAGTGAGGTAGTCGTCAGTATGGTTTGGCACAGCATCTTGTGAAGCCGGCAAACCCAAATAAAGTTTGACATTCTTGTTGTATGACTTCGTGGACAGATATGATGCCCAATTAAATGTGATGTCAGGTTCAGGAAATCGCCTCATCAGGGAGCGCTTAGAGACATAACCATCGGTAAAGAGCAACCTTGCTGCGCAGTCCTCAGTATTGTAGAATTGGACCCATCTAGAGCAGTTAGTACAAATCATAGAAAATAAAAGAGTGGTACAAACACATAGTCAATGTCGGAGTTCTCAATAGCATCAGACAAATTGGGATCCGGATTAACACACTGTGGTGCAGCCGAAATATAATAGGTCTTGCTTGAATCCGTCGCAAAGCGCGTTCTCAATTCGTTGACCAAGGCCGCATAGCCAACGGAACCACCGGTCTCGATGTCAAGATCAAATCCATCAACCACGGCGTCCTCAAATGGTCGAGGATAGAGGGTCGTGTCCTGGACCGGACCAAATGCACCCCAGAGGAAATCGGCGAAGGAGTCGGCGGAGGAGTCCGAGTCAATGACCGTGTTTGGCGATGCGCCTCCCAAAGACAGCAGAATCTTCTTTCCGGCACTTTGACAGGTTTTGATATCCTCGGCAATTTGGCTGCAATCCGAAAACATCAATGTCGAATCTCCATTCGGAGCAGTCCAATATGCACTACCACATGCATTTCCGAAGTTCGTCCCGGGGTAGTCATTATTGTTCTCATTCGAATCTGGAAAGATATTGACGAAGCCGATCGGGATGATATCAATAGTGGAGTCCTGGCAAAAGTAGGAGAGCCGGTTTTGGTATGGTCCTTGTCCCTGGGCATGAAATCAGCAGCCTTCCCTCGTCCTGTAGAGCACGGCATACCCAGTACACTGAAAGCTGAGGCACTTCTGTGGTATCGCGACGGCTTTTCAGAGTCACGGGGGTAGGTATACCAAGCACAGACGAAAAGAAGGTGGTGGCCAGCAAGCTGGCGCTGAAAGGAAGAAAATACATGATCACAAACAAAAAGCGAATGAGTGGCAGGGCAGACGAGTGCCCACAAAGAAAGACTGGACGCAGGCAAAGGCCTACAGGAGGGAGTCACGAAGGCAATGAGTGTGTGAGGGCGAGGAAACGTGGCGGAAGAGAGGATTGAAGGCCAGAGCGGCGCCATGGTCACCTTAAGGCCAAGCGCAAGCCCCATGGTGAATTCGGACGGCGTGGAGTATCCGCATGCGATCTGGAACCGTTCTCTGGCGGCGCTTCCCGCTTCAATGACCCCCAGGAGGCGGCGGCCGTGGCGGCAGCCACTGTGATGGACTTCCTGGAGACAAACTTAATTACCATTCCCGGCGAGACTGGAGCGGGTCGAGCAGACTTGACATGAACTAGGCCAGGATTAGGAAAGCGGTTCTTTAGGAAACTGGATTTCTGGATCAGCGTTACAGCTTCCAGCAACGGCAGCTAACTTGGAGCATACAAGCGAGCAGATTCTGCCACGCGATGTAATGGATCTTCAATTTCCGAAATACGGACTCGGGTAAAAATATCAGGCCAAGGTGGAGTGTCAGGTTCAGATCCAGGGGCACGCTAAACTGCTCCTAAGTCTAAACGTGGCTAGCTCTGTATTTTAGTCTGACCAAACCATCCAGGAGGTGGTACTTGGTTCAATGCGCCCTCAGAAGGACATCGAGGTTCTTTCGCCTGGCACGGAGGAATGCGCCAGGAATCAGACGGCCTCTTGCGTTAATAATTACGCAGTAACAATCGGCTTGCTGATCGCGACCTTCTGGTTCGCCTGTATTTTAGAGACTTGACGGTGGTACTGGTCCCGTAGTCCTGTAAAGACTATTATTAAAAAGAAAGAAAATGGCAATAGGCATGAATCCTTTGGTTCTGTTAGCATCGGTTAAACACGAGTATTGCTAGCTGGCTGGCAAAATACCTTAGGAATCCTGGAGGAAATGTGCTCTGATTGACTATGAGATTTGCCGTCGCTGGACGGCTGTCTCTTCACCAGTTGAGCTCTGCGATGATTCATTTCCGTGAATGACCCTGCCAAGCTTATGTCACATTAGGCACGTAAATATCTGCTACTCAGTCGCGGCACTCGATCTTTCAGATATCCATCTCACTCCCTCATACTTCCACTCTGTCCTGGCATTGTCTTGGCGTTATTTCTTAGTCATCCAGCCTTGTATCACGTGACCACATCATCCTAAGTCAATCGTCCTCAGGTCAACTGGTCATCGCCCTCAGGTCAACTGGCTCGTCAAACTGGCTCAGGTCAACTGGCTCAGGTCAACTGGCTCAAGTCAACTGGCCAAGGTCCTGATCAACTGATCAACAATCACGTGCCCATTCCATACTTTGGTCAACAGGTTCTCTACACAAGAGCTTCCTTAACTACTAGTAATGCCCGTCCAAAATTCATTAAACTATATGAATTGCGTTACTTACTAGAGCCAGATACTGTACTACGGTATCTCATTCGACACATTAATTTCTCCTCCGCTCGGGAGTCTCTCTCACGAAACCCCTATTCAGCAAGCGAGAATATTGCCGTGCACACGCAATCGTGGTGGGATGACTGGCTCCAAGTACTCGCTCAAATCCACCCACGGCCCTCTCATAGAAGATTGCAGCCTGGACAAATCGAGATCGTGACGCCAGTAGGTATGCCAGGTTGTTCATACTCGTCAGCGTCTCGGGATGCTCCTTCCCCAGCACCTTCTCTCTTAGCTGCAATGCCTCTCGATGCATCTTCTCCGCCTCCTCATACTTCCCCTGATGGCTCAGCGCCCCCGCCAGGTTGTTCATACTCGTCAGCGTCCAGGGATGCTCCTTCCCCAGCACCTTCTCTCTTAGCTGCAATGCCTCCCGATGCATCTTCTCCGCCTCCTCATACTTTCCCTGATGGCTCAGCGCTAACGCCAGGTTGTTCATACTCGTCAGCGTCCAGGGATGCTCCTTCCCCAGCACCTTCTCTTTCAGCTGCAATGCCTCCCGATGCATCTTCTCCGCCCTCTCATACTTCCCCTGATGGCTCAGCGCTAACGCCAGGTTGTTCATACTCGTCAGCGTCGAGGGATGCTCCTTCCCCAGCGCCTTCTCTCTCAGCTGCAATGCCTCCTGATACATCTTCTCCGCCTCCTCATACTTCCCCTGATGGCTCAGCGCCCCCGCCAGGTCGTTCATACTCGTCAGCGTCTCGGGATGCTCCTTCCCCAGCACCTTCTCTCTTAGCTGCAATGCCTCCCGATGCATCTTCTCCGCCTCCTCATACTTCCCCTGATTGCTCAGCGCTAACGCCAGGTTGCCCATACTCGTCAGCGTCTCGGGATGCACCTTCCCTAGCACCTTCTCATTCAGCTGCAATGCCTCCCGATGCATCTTCTCCGCCTCCTCATACTTCCCCTGATCCCTCAGCGCCTCCGCCAGGTCGTTCATGCCCCTCAGCGTCGAGGAGTCCTCTACTCCCACCGTTTGCCTTCTCGTATCAAATGATTGTCGATACAATCGCTCCGCCGCGCCATATCGTCCATGGCCTTGGTAGAACCATGCAAACCATTCTGCCGCCCCACAACTCATCAGCCCCTGTCCCAATTGTTGTCCCTTTAAGGAAAATCGCCGGTCATTCTCCAAGCACATGTCGACGTGTCCCAGAAGGATCATTCCTTCCTGCAGCGAGTTGTGGAGAGACCCATCCTTCTGGCGGATACTATCAACAACTATCTCAATCGCCTCGGAGACAAACCTTGGAACCGACCCTGACTTCACCCGGACTTGCAGCCAGTCGCGGATCACAGGATGCAACGAGAAGCTTGCCCCAGACACGGATACAGCGCCAGCAATATTGTCCAATAACGACAGATCGTGCGCCTTCGAGATCAAGTCCCAGAAAAGCTTCGCTTTCCACGATCCCTGACGTGGCGTTGGTATCTCGCTGTCTTCCGGGTCTGGCACCCATTGCGAACGGCCCATTTGAGTCCCCTCGGGAACGCTGTCGCAGACTTGCTCGGGGCCAGCCAACTGGGAGCACTCATCTCGACCAGAAGGCTGATGGGTGAATATCCTCATCCACGCCGGTGTAGGCTGTGTCGACTCCCAGTGATGGCGAAACAGTGTCTCGCTAATGTGGTTTGGTTGAAAGAAGGCTGACACGGTCAAGAAGTGCTCAATGTCACCTCTCCGGGCCTCGTCCCCTTCGAGCTGCTGATATGACATCTCCCAGGTCGTGAACGCACTGATCGCCCGATTCTCCTCTTCCTTCCCGTCAATCTGCACCGTGCCGTATTTCCAGAAATGCCGTGACGTGTGTTGTAATACTTGGTCGCGTTGCGCCTCGTACAATCTCAAAAACTCATCGAGCTGATCTAACGGTAACTGCATATATCGAATAAATGCTGCTGCGTGATCGATGGCGAGCGGGAGCCCCCCAAGTCGTTGGATAATCTTCCGACATTGCTCCTGATGAGCGTCCACCTCGGGCGGTGGGTGCTCGTGCAAGAGGAGTTCTGTCCCTTCGTCGTCCGTCATTGGCGGGACGATGAGCACCTGGCCGAGGCCTTCTAAGCCTTTACTGCGACTAGTAAGAAGAATGTCGCCGTGACCGTCTTAGACACATTAGCCAGCTTCTCTAGAACAACAAAAGTGACTTACGAGATGGGATGAATTGGTCAACCCTTGAAAAGTTGCCCGGATCGTCATAATTATCCAACACCATGAGCCACCGCTCGCATCGCTGTGCTAGGGTGTGGACGACAAGTCGGACCTTAGATCGAGAATCGTCGTTTCCCGTGAGCTTTTGACCAATCTCCGCCGCCACTCGTTCCATCGATTGTACCGCCATCATCTCGGAGCTAGCATTGACCCAGAAGACATTGGAATATATCGAACGAGATTGTCGACAATATTCAAGGGCAATCTGGCTTTTCCCTTGTCCTCCCATCGCCTGAAGGATGAGGACACGAGGCTCCTCAGCTTTATCCTCGCCAAAGTATTTCTGGATTCGCTTTAACTGCTCTTGACGACCTCGAAAATATTTAACGCGTCGCCGTGTAGCTTGTTCATACGTCGTTTCGATAGGGACAGAGATAACCTTGAAGATAGAGTGAATTTAGACACTCCTATATCTGACTTCCTGCTGGCTACTTACAGGTGGTGCCTGCGCCGACAGCGGCTGGTAAGCGCCTCTCGCCATGTCTTCCACCACTTCCGCCACTGATTGATAATCATCCTCCGTCGGTCGTCCAAACTTGTTCATGTTGAAATGCGTGCGTTCAAGGGGATACTTCTTCACTCGATCAGACGGATCAAGACACCCCGACCGTTCGTTCACCGCGAACGCCTATCCAGGGTCAGTATAAGGAGATGATTGTACTACACTTCTCGTACCTTTCGTCTCTGCTTCCCCACAATTGCCCCGATTTCACTCGCTTGGAGCTCGTAGAAGCACGCGATTCGAGTCTGTGGCATTTTCCCCCAAACCCTCTTCAGAAAATCATCCACAAGATCCTGCAGCAGCTCATTGCCCGGGTCGAGGATGTGTAGTGGTTCCGGCTCGATGTCTTCTCCCGCGTATTCTCGCGCCGCCGCTTGCACCATCTCACTTTGGCTCATCCCATCGGCCCCTCGGAACGGCGTGCCGAAGAAGATCAGCCCTCGGACCGCATCCCTTATGCCAGGCCATTCTTCACTATCGTGGTAGGCATCGCATACAGCCTATTGTGCAGATCAGTCAATGCACTCATCGTGAGGTACGGGAACTTACCTTGAGTACGACGAGCCCTCCAAAGCTATGCGCAATGAATATTAACGGTCGATCGACGCAGCTCTGCTCGTATCAGCCCAATGTTCTTTCCCAGGTCAGCGTCTCTCTTGACTTTTCGCCCTCGCCTCAGCGCGGTCAGCAGCCTCGTCGCCACGATTCGAGCCGACTGTTTGATCGCATCCGGCCCGAACCAGGACGACTTGTATCCGTACCGCATGATCCGCGCGTTCGGCACCACCGCCGGCAGCATTTCCTTCTCTTGTAACCAGTTGACCCAATGTGTTTCAGGGCCATTAATGTATTTTTTGGTCCACGTGTCGTCCGGGTGCGCTCCAAGGCCGTGGACGGCCACGATGCTACAAAGTTTGAGTCAGCCAGGAAGCTTGTAGGAACATAACAACTTACTCGATGATTTTCGTTCCATCCTCCTCCTCGTCACCCGAGCTGGTCGCCGGCTCGCGCAGTACCTTCAGTCCCGTATCCTCGTCCGTGACCGGTCGAACCTAGGCGGAGTCAGTCACGCACGCTGGGGGATGGGTTCGGTAAGCACCATGATCGTTGACACAGCAATAATATTGTGCCTGCTACAGCGAGGCGATCATTGAGTGAAGCGTGACCGCTAGGATGTTGTCTATCACGAGGAGCATCTTCGTCAGCGCTTATCAAGGTAGCCATAGTTGCAGCCATCAGGCTGAAGGCTCAGTGTCTCCTGCCGAATGCCCTCCTTCAAAAATTGGCTTGGCAGCATCACCCTACAATTGGTAAGTCTCAGAACTAATCACGAACATGCTGCTAAGAGTAGGATAACTGCTACTGGACGATATGCGGATAATCGACTGGAATTTATGTCATGGCGATATATCCACAGGCGCCTCCGTTTTTCCAGAGCCACCAACTATGTCGTGACCTTGATCCCTCCGGCTCTACGACCACCATCCAGCACCTACCAGGTCATCCCAGCATTTCCATATCCGATCCTGTCGGTCTTTGTGATTTTCTCTGTCGGGAATTTTGGGCGGCTGATCTTGAAGCGGTCGCTCCGAGGCTCTGGATCCTGACCACACCCTCCAGCGCGAATGTCCATCCTCTCCACAGACAAAAGGTTCTCGGGCGGGAGATCATCGTGACGGAAGACCCGCGACTCCACTTGTTGTGGATCAACAATCGCATCTTCATAAAGCCCCTGCCAACCTACCTTTTGTCATATCAATTCTGGACGACCATTATGTCTCTGAACTCACCGCTTCGTCATGAGCAGTGCCGGATTTATCGTGCGGCGATTGGCTTCTTGCGCAGCTATCACCATCTCATTCGACACCAATCCGATCTGCTCATTGCTCAGCGAGACGATCTGCGCCTTGTTCCCGCAACGCTCGACTGGACGGATGTATCTTCTTTCCTGGCCGATCTCGAGCGCATTGAAGACACGGATGCCTCGGGGCGATATCAATACGGAGAACTACGTCTTTCTCGGCTCAATTTCTACGCTCCGCTGTTGTTTCATCGCTTCTACTACGAACATATACCAGTTCAATACGGAGAGTATTTTGCGCGCCTCTATGGCCCAATCTTATTCGTCTTTGCCGTGGTCACGACTGTTCTTAACGCCATGCAAGTAGCCCTGGCCGCCAACCAGGGGTTGGAGTCCTCTAATTACTACCTCTGGGAGATATTCTACTGGTTTGGGATTGTCGCGCTGCTCATAGCAGCCAGCATCGGATGTAGTTTTGTGGCAATCTGGATCGGAATGGTCGCAAACGAATGGAGGTTTACATTAAAAAACCGACCAAGACCAAGAAGCAAAAATTTGAGCACCTGAAAGTCGATGCCATGAACAATTGTGATTGGGGAAATTCTATTCGTCGACGAGGGCCAAAGGAGAACAGGCGTTTAGACAGAACAGGCATTTAGATAGAACTTCATAAATGATTGTATCACCCCGTGTTATAGGTCTGCTTTTCGAAGCCACTCTGATCTGACAGAGTATAAAGTGCGCCATAGTCATATTATGTCACCATGATTGGAGGATATCGGGCAAAGGGTAATCCACATATTCCTCAGCTTTTAGCGGGAGAAGGTTACCAAGTGTCCGCAAAGGGGAGGGCGGTTTCGGGAACCACTGTAACTACTATTCGTTGCGGGAGGGACAAACATGAAGCCCGCACAGGATTAGACTGCGAAAAAGGCGGGGCCAGGGCGAGGCTTTAGGGTTGGGCTGTGATCCAGGCAGCCCTGAGCCCTAAGCCCTGAGTTGGAGGGCTAAGGTATGCCTCAGCCCCGCCCCGGAACCCGGAGGGGCGCCCAAAAGCCCTATGAGCTCAGGGTTGGCCCTGGGCCCTGTTTCCATATTAAATAGCGCGAAGATTAACTCGCCCTTTGCCTTTACTTGCAGGCCTTAGAGAGGCGGTAGTAATGGTAGCCCGGATCCAACCTGTTCAAGATCGAGATTATCATCAACATTCTCTTAGATTGCACTAATCTTTGCAACAATCGTCCTACGTTGTCTGCTGGATCCTGCCTTGACACCTATACCTGTCATTTTGGCCCGGCCCAATCACAGCCCGGCCCTGTCGGATGTGCGTACTTGTTCAAGTATGATTTACCTATCTTGGCAACCCGGTGGGCCGCCCCGGCCCGCGACCCCCAGAAGCGTCCTACGAAGACCGTTCATTCGCTCCCTCTGCTGTATGTGTCTTTTTGTCATATTGTGTGACCACATTTACTCTGAATCCATGATTCGCTGCTGTAACTCTACTGTGTCTTTTCTTTTCGTATGTTGTGTAACCTGAATCCACGATCGACAATTCGCTACCCTTCAGAGGTGGTTTTTTCCTTTTTATGTCGTGCAACCACGCTCGACATTCCAAACCTCCAACTCGTCGCATCATGCCATGACTGGGGTGGCGGCGCGGCAACGAGGGTATGAAGAGTAAAGGCAAGGGCCTGGGCCACTGCGGTGCGACGCCGGTCGTTGACCTGCTCCATTCAGCCTGGTCCTTCCGGCGATAGATGCAAAACTGGTCTGCCCGTCGTCCTCTGACTTGCTTTTCGTCTTGCCGTCGGCTTTCTTGGGGGCCCTGCTGGCTAGCATGGGCATAGGAGTGGGAGGTTCGTCAATCGTCATTTCCTGCATGGTTTCCTCCATCGAGCGTTCCTCTTGCCCCAGGTTCAGGTGACTGCCAAACTTCAAATCCCCCGAAGCTAGAATTCCTCTCAAAGCACCGTGTTCTTGTATATCTCTGCCCACCCAAACTGTAGCATATTCTCCACGGTGTCGCGTTCATTATACCGGACGCCCATCGCTGATTGTCTGAATCGTGCTTTTGACATGGTCCAGATCGTTGAGCGATGGGACGAACTGTTGTGACGAGAATGTCAGGTCTTATTGAACCTCGCCCATACCATTTCCTGCACATCGGGGAAATCGAGTTCCGGAGAACCGTCGGCCGCTGTGATTTATCCCATGGGATAATGCGTTGAGGGTGTTTTCCGTCAAGCTGGTCGGACCTTGCCTTGTGTTGTTGACTTGGGGTGTCTCTTCGGCTTCTTCGCGAGCCCGTCGCTCTTGGCGTTGTTGCTCCTCTGCTCGCTCAGCGCGCCGCTGTGCATCTCCTTCGGCTGCGGGGCTTCTTGTAGGAGGCGCTCATATTCTGACATTCGTCTGGACATCGTGAAGCTGCAGGCAGCAAGCCTTTCAGGATGAAAAGATGTGACGTGGATTCATCGGTTCAGTGGCCACAGAGAATGGCGATTGTGGCTAGGAGGACTGCTTGCAGGTTAATGGAGGATCAGAGCTGACGGACAAAGTAAACCAGTTGATTGATCAACTATCAAAAGACTGACCCTGAGGATAAAGAGTGGCAAGGCGATCATGATCCTAAACTCACTGTCCTCGACACAATGTCAATAAACACAGGTGACGCAACTCTCGCTAAAGTTTCCCGTCTGGGTGCCAGGTACCAGCAGACTTTCTTCCTCCTGGCAGGTTCACCTGAACCTATACCTGCCCTCTTTGCACATCCCGCCCTGCTCCTCACGAGAAAGGACTCTTCTCTGCTTATACAAACCTATCTCGATAAACGAATACGCTCAATCTCTCAACCTCAAATAATGGTGCCACAGACGGACTCTCCTCCAGTGTTTGACGTGGTTGGCGTTCAAATATGTCACGTGATCTAACCGCTGTTGTGTTGGCAAGATCGTGGCTGTGAGGCAGCGGTTGGACTTGAGTTGCTCTCATCATGGAAGCACCAACCGATTCCCTTGAGTTCGGTAGAGTATGGCCGGTGATTACTGTCAAACGGCACACGCTCCCTAACTCGGACCATGACCACTTTCACGAACTCCGGCCCCGTTCACAATCAAGCAGGTAGCCAAACATTTCACGGCCCCGTCTACCATGGAGCTGTCAATATGTAAGATGTCGGCCAAGTTTCTACTTCGGTACTGACACGGCTCAGCACTACATCCCAAGATAACGCCCAGCTGGAACGGTTCCTCCCTAGAGCCAACAACGCCGCCTTCAACTCTTTCGAGAGACAGCATGATGATCTATGCCTCAAGAACACCCGTGTTGGCATACTAGACGAGATAAGAACTTGGGCTGCCAGGCAAGATGATCGGAACATTTTCTGGCTGAGTGGCCTGGCTGGTACAGGAAAGTCCACTATCGCCCGCACGATCGCACAAGAATACCAAGAGCGCCTCGGGGCGAGCTTCTTCTTCTCCAGAGGCGGCGGAGATGCGAGCAATGCTCGCAAGTTCTTCACAACCATTGCCCTACAACTAGCAGAGAAGTCACTGGACCTCAAGCGTTACATCTGCGAAGCTACGGCAAAGCACGGTAACATCGCCAACGAAGCGCTCCGCGATCAGTGGCGTTATCTGATCCTTCAGCCGCTCTCAAAGCTTGAAAGCAGCTTCTCGCCTTGTTTGATCATTGTCGTCGACGCCTTGGACGAATGTGAGGATGAACATAATGTTCGGACCATCGTCCAGCTCTTTGCCGAAGTTCGATCCTTGAGCAGAGTCCGACTACGAATACTCATGACAAGCAGACCTGAAGTTCCTATTCGACATGGCATTGACGAAGTTCCGGATTCTGAGCATCAGGACTTTGTTCTTCATAAGATTTCTTCCCAGATCGTTGATGAGGATATCGCGCTGTTCTTTGACGCCAAATTCAAGGAGCTCAGGAAGAAGACAAGACTCTCCCCGGATTGGCCGGGCCACCAGAACATCAAAGTCCTAGTGCAGAAAGCTGCTGGCTTGTTCATTTGGGCTGCAACTGCCTACCGCTTTGTCCGTGAAGGCAAAAAGAAACGACTTACGGAGAACCGACTATCCCTTCTCCTTAATGGGAGCACTTCGCCCACAGAGCCAGAAAAGCAACTCGACCAGATTTATCTCACGGTCTTGGAAAGTTCGATTGGCCAAGACTACAGAGATGAGGAAAGAGCAGAGCTATGTGAAAACCTGAGTACCACCCTTGGGACTATTGTCATTCTCTTTTCCCCCCTTTCCCTCCTCTCGCTCGCAAGACTACTTCCGAATCTTACACAAGACCTGGGACAGACGCCGGAGGATTTCCATTCCATATCGGAGGATATACTGGAGGATTTACATTCTATCCTGGATATTCCCGAGGATCAATCCCTTCCTATACGCCTCCATCATCCATCCTTTCGAGACTTCCTACTCGACAAAGAAAGATGTAATGATCCACGATTTTCCGTGGACGAGAAGAAAGCTCACGGTTCATTGGCCGCCGCCTGCATCCAACTGATGTCTGAAAGCCTGAGACAAGATATCTGTGGACTGCGCTCTCCCGGCGCACTTGTCAATGAGGTTGAACAGGACACGGTTACAGAGTGTATCCCTATGGAGCTCCAATATGCCTGTCTATACTGGGTCCAACATGCTCAGAAGAGCGGGATTCGGCTTGAAGATGATGGACAAGTGCATGCATTTTTACACAACCACCTCCTTCACTGGCTTGAGGCTCTTAGTCTCATACAGAAGACTTCGGAAGCTGTTCTTGCGCTAATCTCTTTGGATTCTATGGTAAGTGGGATGTGGCGCTATACTTGCAGAATTCTGACTACTGGAAGGACAATAAAGGCCTTCAACTACAGGCATTTATCCACGATGCAAGGCGGTTTGCGACATATAACAGATCAATCATTGAAGAAGCTCCTCTCCAACTATATTGCTCTGCGCTTATCTTTGCGCCAAAGGAGAGTATAATTCGACGCCGTTTCTCAGATCAAATTCCTCCATGGGTCGATAGGCATCCAGAGGTTCCAATGAACTGGAGCTGTTTACAACAGACGCTCGAGGGCCACTCGAGCTGGGTCAACGTGGTCACCTTCTCACCGGACGGCAGGCTAGTGGCATCGGGCTCGGGCGACGGCAAAGTCAACCTCTGGAACATCACCACGGGCGTGCTGCAGCAGACGCTCGAGGGCCACTCGAGCTCAGTCAGTGCGGTCGCCTTCTCGTCGGACGGCAGGCTGGTGGCATCGGGCTCGAGCGACGGAACATTCAAGCTCTGGAGCACCGCCACGGGCGCGGTGCATCAGACGATCGAGGACCACTTGAGTTCGGTCGGCGCGGCCACCTTCTCGCCGGACGGTAGGCTAGTGGCGTCGGGCTCGGACGACGGCACAGTCAAGCTCTGGGATGTCGTCACGGGCGCGCTGCAGAAGACGCTCGAGGGCCACTCAAGTTGGGTCGGCGTGGTCACCTTCTCGCCGGACGGCAGTCTGATGGCATCCGGTTCAGGCAACGGCACAGTTAAGCTCTGGGACGCAGCTACGGGCGCACTGCGGAAGACGCTCGAGGACCACTCGAGCTCGGACCAGATCTACGCAGTCGCCTTCTCGCCGGACGGCAGACTGGTGGCGTCGGGCTCAAGCGACGAGACAGTCAAGCTTTGGGACGCGGCTACGGGAACGTTGCAGCAGACGCTCATGGGTCACTTAAGCTGGGTCAGCGCGGTCGCCTTCTCGCCGGACAGCAGACTGGTGGCGTCGGGCTCGGACGATGAGACAGTCAAGCTCTGGGACACCGCGACGGGCGTACTGCAGAAGACGTTCGAGGGCTACTCAAGCCCGGTCAGGGCGGTCGCCTTCTCGCCGGACAGCGGACTGGTGGCGTTGGGCTCGGAGGACCGCACAGTCAAGCTCTGGGACGCGACCACGAGCGTGTTGCAGCAGATGCTCGAGGGCCACTGGAGCGAGGTCAGCGCGGTCGCCTTCTCGCAGGACGGCAACCTCGTGGCGTCAGGCTCGGACGACGAGACAGTCAAGCTCTGGGACGCGGCCACGGGTGTGCTGCAGCAGACGCTCGAGGGCCACTCTAGCTGGGTCAACGCGGTCATGTTCTCGCCGGACGACAAATTGATAGCGTCGAGCTCGGAGGACCACACTATCAAGCTCTGGGACGCGACCACGGGCGCGCTGCAACACACGCTTGAAGGCCACTCGAGCTGGATTAGGGCGGTCGCCTTCTCGCCGAACGGCAAGCTGGTGGCATCCGGCTCAGGCGACAACACAGTCAAGCTCTGGGACACGGCCACGGGCGCACTGCAGCAGACACTCGAGGGCCACTCGAGCGAGGTCAGCGCGGTCGCCTTCTCGCCGGACGGCAAGCTCGTGGCGTCGAGCTCAGGGGACGGCACAGTCAAGCTCTGGGACGCGGTTACGGGCGTGCTGCAGCAGACGCTCGAGGGCCACTCGAGGTGGATCAATGCTGTTGCTTTCTCGTCGGATGGCAAGCTCGTGGCGTCAAGCTCGGAGGATCACACAATCAAGCTCTGGGACACGACCACGGGCGCTGTGCAAAACACTCTCGAGGGCCACACAAGCTCGGTCAACGTGGTCGCCTTTTCGCCGGACGGCAAGCTCGTGGCGTCGGGCTCGGAGGACCGTACAGTCAAGTTCTGGGACACGGTCACGGGCGGGCTGCAGCAGACGCTCAACATTGATACAGTAATTTTCAAACTGTCTTTCTCCGCAGATGGACCATACCTAGAGACCGATAGAGGATCACTGAGGATTGAAAGTCCTGACTATAAGATCTTTCCCGCACCGTCGGCATCAGTATATGAAGTATTTGTGACAGAGCGTTGGGTAACTCGAGATGGGGAGAAGGTGCTTTGGCTCCCTCATGAATACAGAGCGGTCAAATCGGCTGTTCGAGGCAATGTTGTTGTCCTAGGACACCTGTCTGGCCGAATCACCTTTTTGGAATTTAAATTTAGCTAGGTAAGCATTTAGCGTAAATCACAAGCATTTTGGTCACCTCCCATCAGCCCGCCATATTTATCATTGAATAACTGCCAACAACACGGCTCTATAGATTTTTTGTACAGGCAATTGTGGGAATTGATTAGCTAACCAATGAACCAAGAATGCCAAGGCTGTCACTCTTGGTGTGATAATTTCCAAGGATGGAGATCCGAGCAAGGTAAGACTGGGAATTCAAGTGCCTATTCTATGTGAAAAATTGTAGCAGGCCTAGCAGACCCAAGGGTTCTAACCACTATACAGGATTTCCTATGATCTTAATGACGATATCTACGACTTTTATGCGCAAGAGCGAAAAGGTGCGAACACTGACGAAGAAAGGGCAGAGAACGAAACAGCGTACGCCACGGAGCCAGAAAAATCACAGGGCCGAAAAGACCGTACGCTGACGGAGCCAGAAAAACCACAGGGCCAAAAAGAGCGTACGCTTATGGAGCCGGAAAAACCACAGGGCCAAAAGAAGAGTGTATGGTCACAGAACCAGAAAAAACCGGAGGGCCAAAGAGCACCCTCACGGGCCCTGGAAAACTACAGGGCAGAAGGAGCGCACGCTTATGGAGCCGGAAACCCCACAGGGCCAAAGGAGCGCACGCTCACGAAGCTGGAGAGCACAGGCTCAATTGACAATCTCTTCGAAGTAAATCTGAGGTATGTGAAGTCATTTCCTAGTACCTAAGCCAAAACAATGTGTGCCATTTCTACAAGACTCTTGCGCAATGGTCACACATCTTGAGATGGCATTGATGGGACCTTACGGATTATAACCAAGCCAAAATATATGCCATTTCCGCTGGTACCAGACACGGATAACAGTTCTACCACGAAGAGTGGGCACGCGAATGGACAGACGAGACCCAAGGCCGCACCACACACCACCTGACTCCTATACCTACGCGAAAGATCTTACGGCTTCACACATCGCTGCCTAAGCCACTGAGTTCCATCCTGATCCAGCTACGAACGGAGAAGATAGGGCTCCGACACTTTTTGTTCCACAGACGCGTCCCCGACGTGACCGACGCCACATGCGGATGCGGCCGAGGCGAACAAACAGTACGACATGTTCTGCTCGCGTGCCCCACCATCACGACTTGAGGAGAGAGACATGGGAGAGGGAGGACGGACGAAGGCCGAGGATGAACCTGAAAGAGATACTCAACCGACCTGACCTCGCAAAGAAGGCAGCAGGATTTATGATCGCAACGAGAATCCTCGGGCAATATGGAGCAGTAAAGGAGAACGAGATACAATGAACAGTGCAGTGAGTTCTTTGGGCAGCATGTACATACAGGGGCCAGGGGAACCCAGGAGGACCCCTGTCCACCCAGATTACTGGACATAGGAAGCATAGCAGATAGCTACACGTCTGCATAGCTGCAACAGGCGGCTGGGCCGGACGTTAAATTGATAAGAAGTGTTGTGAGACAGGCCGCGTTTTGGTTATGTCGGGTCGTATGTTTCAGCTAGGCAGGACCAGGGGAGTTTCAGCTGTTGTGGTTTCTTGTGACTATAAGTATCTGCTCTTCTCAGGTAGAAAGACAGTAAGCAACAATTCTACGAGTGATTACAACAGAAACCATGAATCATGGGCGTGACATTTTCAGACGTATGGGGATCAGGATCGTCGTCGGATATTGAGGGGAGCCCATGCTCCAGACCGAGACAGTAGGACTTCGTTCCCAATACCAATCGCTCTACCGCTTCACCTCTTCAAAAAGCTCAACCACCCTCGTGACCACACGCTGGCGCCAGAGGCGAATGAACTCATCGCGCTGCGCATCCGTACCGTGGAGCAACGCCTCTTCTCTGCCACTACACTGACCCGATCATGTCGACAGCGACATACCAGGGCGTTGGACAGTGCGCCGAGGCCGTCGAATTCGATAGCGGCCGGAAAGGCATATGGAATGGTACTATGTAGATTCGCCAGACCAGACAGTGACGACGGGCCGGCGCCCAGATCACGATGGGCTTCGGCCAGCTCGCACCAGGTCCTCGCCTCAGCCACCTCCAGAGCCTCCAAATCGTCCTGCAGGCCCCCGAACTACGGGAGCAGAGCGCGACGCACATTCTTCGCCGGGCCTGAGGCACCATGGGGTCGGTGTGGCAGCGTCACCCGAACCTGGCCCTGCCGACATGGTTGCGGTGTCCAATCCGTACCGAACCGCTGGGCATCATCCTGGGTCCACATGGTCGGGGTGATACTCCGCTGTGCAAGGACCTCCTCCCAGGCCATGAAGTGCTTGTGCATACCCGGCAGAATCATGGTACAATCGTCGTTGTGTTCGTCATCCAGGGATAGGGAGCCCTGAATCATGTGGGCGCCGCGTCCCACCAGGTTCTTGAAATTGATGTCAATGTGTCGAAAAAAGGTCTGGTCGCCGGGCACCTGGTGCTTGGCGTAGTAGGGATAACTGATCAAATTGACATTTCGATCCGGGCGTAACGCACAGTAGGCGGGGTCCTGGCACATGGCTTGTTGACACAAGCCGTGGTACATATTGCGCAGCCACCCAAAGTTCTCCTTGCCGTTTATCTTGAGCAGGTGCGCCCGGTACAGATCGAATTCGGCGCGTGCCACTTCGCCAATGGTCTTGCCCTTCAGTTCTTCTCTCGTCCCAGCATAGGCATCGACAGCTTGGCCATCCATGCCTTGAGTGCTGGCCAGCTCTTGTTTCTCGTGGTCGATGCCGTGACACCACAGGACAGACATTTCGTCACTGCCGCCATGGCTGCTACGGTCAAGCTTTTTTCAGGTCAATCATGTCGACTCGATAGAGTGCCAGGAAGATACTTACAACGGATCGGTTATTGGGAACTGTACGGCTCCGGGCAGCCCTGAATCAATATTACCGGCGCCCTGGTCGACATCATATTGGCTCAAAACATCGGCAATCAACAGGCCAGGGAGTTTTCCGGCTTCCTCGATGTCGATGTATTGCGAGGTGCGATTCGGCGGATGTCTCCACAAGCCTGCGTTGGTCACACGTATGTTCACGTTCCACGCGGTTTGGGTGGACCCAACCTGGAGCCCCGTGGCCCGGAGTACTCATAGTGAATGCATTCAAGATCCATTGGTTGGGAGGCTTAGACTCGATCCGGTTGGGGGGGAGATGTGATGCCACCCATTTTGGCCGGTCAACTTTGCTTATGTAGCAGACCGCGTTGATACTGAGGGAGCAAGCTGGTCTTGCCGCGAATGCTGCGTGTTGTCTGTCTTATTTACCGTTGGTAATTCTCTGCTGGACGTATAAGTACAGCACTCTGATATTCGAGAATTGACTTGCCAGATGGCTTTATGGGTTCCGTGGATTCCATATTGTGTTCCGCCGTCATTTGGACTTTCAATCACCACATGAGATGGGTCGACCCTACTGTAGAAAGGACCTACAACAGCCCCCCATATTTTCTCATTGTATCAACGGCTATTGGGCCGACTCCCAAATGAAGACACTCACTACCCGTAGACACTACTTTTAAAGTTGACGGTGCCGTGCAATAATTCGGCTATGCCCAGAAAGGTAACACCGCCTTCACCGCCTTTGGAATAGCTCCTTTCCTATTCTCTCTTTTCTTTCACGATCAATGCTTGGGAAGCGGATCAGAGCAACATGCTTTATCGAGTCGTTCCGCTGGGTTCGCCAGTCACCGCAAATGTAGCAATCTCGAGGCCGATCCAGCGGGCCAAGGGCTGGGAATCTGCGACGAGCTCACCCTCTGGGACTCGGGGTGTCGCCGCTTTGTGCTCACCCCGGTCGGATGCGTGCACCCTGAGCCAACTCTTCAATTCCCTCTGGCCCTATGACGTCCACATATGACGCCGGCCGCGAACAGGCCCCTCCCGGTGAGATATAACCCCTCCCTCCAAAGGTTGATCAGATCTTTGGTGTTCTGATTGTGTTGCTTTATATTGATCCATCTGACGCCAAGGCTTCTGGTACTCCCATCAAATACAGTCGCGATCATGAGCGACCATAAATTCCCCGTCGACCTCCAGCAGTTCAAGCAGCTCAAGCTTGACCCCAAAAGCCCACAGCTTTCTGCTCCGCAGAAGAGTGACCTTCTGCATAACATCAACATTTTCAGAGATGCAATCATCGCATTCACGGCCACGGGTGCCGCCCGTGGAGTCTCGGGCCACACGGGGGGTCCGTTCGACACGGCCCCAGAGGTCTGCATCCTGCTCGCATTCATCAACGCGAACCCCGATGGTTTCGTTGACGCTCTGTACGACGAAGCGGGCCACCGTGTTGCCACGCAGTACTTGCTTGCCGCACTGGACGGCAAGATTGACCCCGACCACCTCCTCCACTACCGCGAGGCCGGTTCGAAACTTCCAGGCCACCCGGAGCTTGGGCTGACGCCTGGCGTCAAGTTCAGCTCGGGTCGTCTGGGCCACATGTGGGCGATGGTCAACGGTATCGCCATGGCCAACAAGGATAAGAACGTGCTGATGCTGGGATCGGATGGCTCACAGCAGGAAGGCAACAACGCCGAGGCCGCGCGGATTGCGGTGGCCAAGAAGCTGAAGGTGAAGCTCTTCGTCGACAACAACGACGTCACGATCGCCGGACATCCTTCGCAATACTTGAAGGGCTACGACATCGCTCGTACGCTCGAGGGCCACGGCCTGACGGTCATCCGCGCCCAGGGTGAGAATGTGGATTCGCTTTACGGAGCGATGTGTAAAGTCATCAACTCCAACGGCCCCGCCGCCGTTGTGGTTGACCGGAAGATGGCCGCCGGTATTGAAGGAATGGAGGGCGAGACCCACGCTCACGATGCCATTTCTGTTGATATCGCTCGCAAATATCTCACCAAGCGGGGATATAGCAAGGAGCAGCTTGCTTTCTACGATGAGATCAAGCCTGGATCGAACCCGCACCAGTACCAGGGCTCCACCCGGGACAAGGGGGCGAACCGGGCGATTTTTGGTGAAGCCGTGAACTCGGTGCTCGACGGCCTCAGCAAGGAAGAGGCCGCCCGTCGGGTGATGGTCATTGATTCTGACCTTGCGGGATCGACCGGCCTGAAGGCGATTCAATTGAAGCACCCCGAGGTGTTTGTGGCATCCGGTGTCATGGAGCGGGGCAACTTCTCCGCCGCGGCGGGCTTCGGATTCGGCAGCAACGGCGAGCGTCAGGGTGTTTTCTCGACGTTCTCGGCTTTCCTGGAGATGTGCATCTCTGAAATTACCATGGCGCGATTGAACCGCTGCACCGTCCTCTCGCACTTCTCCCACAGCGGCGTGGATGAGATGGCTGACAACACCTGCCACTTTGGTCTGAATCACTTCTTTGCCGACAACGGCCTGATGGATGCCGAGAGCACATGGTTGTACTTCCCCGCCGACGGCGAGCAGATGAAGGCCGTCGTCCACACGGTCTTTTGGGACCAGAGCATGCGTTTCATCTTCTCCACGCGTGCCAAGGTTCCTTACATTCTCAAAGAAGGGACCGACCAGAAGCTCTATGGCGACGGCTACCAGTTTGTCCCGGGCAAGGAAGAAGTCATTCGCCAGGGTTCTGCCGGCTATGTCGTCTCGTACGGTGATATGCTCTACCGCTCGCTCGATGCTGTGGAGCGCCTGCGCCAGGAGGGCCTTGATGTTGGCCTCGTGAATAAGCCCACTCTGAACGTTGTCGACGAGGACGCCATCAAGGTTTACGGATCGACTCCTTTCGTGGTGGTCGTCGAGTCCATTGCTCAAAAGACGGGTCTGGGCTCTCGCCTGGGAACTCACCTTCTTGTGCGCCAGCTGACGCCAAAGTTCAAGGCCATTGGTGCCGTGAAGGAGGGCGTCGGTGGCTTGTACGAGCAAATTAATGCCCAGGGTCTGGGACCAAACGACATCATTGCGGCAGTGAAGGAGGTTGCTGGGAAATAATATGCCATCCTTTCTGAAAACAATGACTGGCGATGTAGACAGGGCGATGCCGACATCCGGGCCGAGAACTGAGCTAGGACACTCCACACCCGATCGTAGGCAAGACTCTCGGGCGGACGCGATGCTTTGCAGCATCTCGCTGCATCTTGCCGAGGTGCCATCGAGGGTGACAGGTCAGCGGGAGGATTAGGCTGACAAAGGGGAAGGGAAGAGGAGAGGGGTTCCTACAGCACGCCACAGTCAAGGTCGCGTCTTGATCCTTTGTCGTCTTGTCGTTATGCTTCTCTGGTCTTGCTCGTCGTGTGCCCCCACTCGTAGCCGTTAGCTTCGGCCTGGTCTAGCAGCTGGTCGTCATTGCGATGTTGTCTACCCAGGTGGGAGGTTGGGGATGCGGGAAGCCTCGATTAGAGAGCAACAGGGCAAGGACAGACGGCCAGTAGGCGCTTGTGAGGAAAACGGCGAAAGCTCTTCGACCGCCGGCGAGGGGGGCTGTGGATTGGGGTGAGGGCAGGAGCGGTCAAACGGTGGATTGGAAAGGATCACCACCAAATCGAGGTCGTCAACGCTGGCGGCCATTCAGTCCCACCGGCCAAAAGCGCACCGAGGGTGAAGGAGGAGGAATCGAGGGTGAACGCGAGCATGACCTTGGGTGGTGGTTTAAACGCGCCGTCGACTGAGTGGAGGTCGAGGTGAGTAGGGCCGCCAAGCCCGACCTAGATGTCAACAAACCGTTCATCCCAAATCATTCGTTCTCGCAACTGTCCAGTGTTCCAGCGAAAAGACTGGAAAAGCAGTGTCAAGTATGTTTCATTGATATGTGCAAAGTGGAGGTAAGTCGGATCTCAAGGAGTTCAGGTGGTAAGTGTCTTGAGCATCGTCGGGCGACCACCAGCTTACCCTCACAGTTTCCCGTTTCGCCAGTGTCTGCTTCCCATGATGCCCAACCTCCCCGTCGGGCTGGTATCCTCGCCCGTCAAGACTACCACCTCCGATGTGGCCGTGCCTCCGGCGACATCGACGACGACGAAAATCCTGGTGTCACCATCCCGAAGAACGACGTCGGATTTGCTGTCTCGGACGGGAAAAATAGTGCACAGCCTTGGGTCGACTCCTGCGGGAAGCAGTCAGGGGGGAAGTCAGTCAGATGCACCAACCCCCTCTCCCGGAAAATTCAGACACCCTCGATTTACAGAGATCATTGCGCGGCAATCTGCGACGTCCTTTACAGACCGCCGTATCAAGGGGGCAGGGATCAACGCGGGCGCATTAATTCTGTCGTTTATTTTCAGCACCACATTACGCAACAGGTGTGGCTGGCCCGATGATCCCCAGCAGAAAGATGAACCTGCTGACGAGCTTCAGCCTCACGACGGTGGTCAAGATTGGCGTCCCGCCTGACACGGCAGGACCACTTTCTTCGGCCCTCCTCCTTCTGCTCCGGCTCGTCTTTTTCCTCAATATCGTTCTCTCCCTCCGGCCAATTATTCCTTTTTTTTCATATCAAGACGAAATGACGGATATCCCGCTCACGCCGTCGCAACGCTCGTTGCTCGGCCTGAATCCATCAGTTCAATCGACACCGGCCTCGGTCGCGTCCGGCGGCTACATCACGCCTCCACGATACCGTCGATCCTCGGGCTCATTCAGCAGCTCGACTGGGTCACAGGCGGATCTGCCGTTCAGCGACCGCCGTAGTATATCAGTCAACTACTCACCACTGTCCCCTTCACGTTACCCCGTCGGCTTCTCGCCCACGCCGTCCCACCCGATCCGGCGCCGGGCGTCCGGATCCCCTTTCTCTCCCTCTCCAACGGCGAGCCCGTTGTTCCACAAGGCGATCAGCCAGTCCACTCAAGACCGGGACCTTGATTTGGGCGCCACCAGCACGACCGGCCTCAGCCGCTCGCTGAGCTTGCGGGAACTTGGCCGACGCCAGAGTTTCGAACCCGGCACACCCACGCCGGACAAGAGGAGCCCGGTTCCTGGCCCGAATTACAAATGGTTATACGACAGGAGCGCCAGATTACCAAAGAGTGAGTCGATGGGATTTTGAACCACATTGACTAGGCTCGGGCGTTTGTTGTATGATTGGAGTTTTGAGTGATTACATGGGACAGTTAACGCAGACAATTCGCACTTGGATGGAAGGTAATCTTACCTATTTTGCCGGACTGACGACGCATGGACGCTGTCGAGGTCACTGGTAACGAGAATGAAATCTGTGCCGGCGTTTTTATGTGGAGTCTGAATTTCCCACTGGATAAGTAGACACCTTTGGCCGAGCATGAACGCTATCATTCGTCTTTCCAGATCCATAAACGCCATGCTAACCCGGTCACGCAATATTGAATCAAAGGGTTTCCCACACTCCTCCTTGCAGCAGCAGCACCACCACCACCACCTCACTTGAATGCTCTAAATTTCTCTGACCGTACCTCTCACTGGCGCATCACCCGGTCTGTGTGGCAGGGCTCTAGCACCACCACTGCCAACCCTTCCCATCAGTCCACCAAGATTCAGCCCCTGCACTCCCTGCACCAACCGACTGCCGACGGCGTCAACGGCCCCTCGCGGCTGGCTGAGACTCGGGCCTTCTTTCTTCCCCTCGGTCGCGACCTGGAACAATTTGACGTGCGTGCCGTTCCACACCCCAATGGGACCGGCCGTGCCGCCTCCGCCAGTCAAGGTGCTCGCCGTGCTGGACGTCGGCGCAATCGTCATCTCCGCGGTGAAGATGAGCGACCAGAGCACGGACATGTACCAGCCGAGTGAAAGGGGAGACCATTCAAAGAGATGAACGCGAATCGGCGAGGGGGATGCCAGGATGGCGGAGATGAGGTGGTGGTCCTTGGTTGTCGGGATGAATTGCAGAAAATCGGACAATGTGGGATCAGGTTCGGTCGAGGAAGGTCGACCTGAGGCCGGATCGGACGTGGGCCCTGCGGCCGGCGGCGACGACGTGGATCGCATGTGCGGCGACAACACCTTGATGATCGTGATCAAAGTGTGCAGTGGAAGTTCTGGAAGCCAGGACTCGAGCCACTCCGGCGTCGGAGTAAAGCCGGCACGGGAAGGACTGTAAATGGTCGCGTTGAAGAACAGACTCGTGGCGCTACTTTGCCGGGAGAAGGTCTGCAGCCCGGCCGGCAGCTTTCCACGCGCCTTTTCGGACATGCCACGAAGCTGAACCGGCACGTTGTCCTCGGCGGATGAGGAGGCAATGGATGGGGCGCGTGAATCGTGGGCCGACGGCGTCGACGGAGACGGCGTCGGGTGATCTGGGTGGTCGGAATCATCCTCGGAGTCTCCAATGGCAAACGTGCCCTCTGCTGCGGCATCTAGGTGGAACGGCGTCGCAGCGCTCCGGGTCGGCGGATAGAGAGTCTCAGCCGACAGCGATGGACTGGTCGCGGTGGTTGTCGTGGTGGCGGTGGCGGTGATGGTGGCCGTCGTGTCGGGCGGAGCACCATCCAACAGTTCCTTGCGTCTCCGGACCGCACGTTCCATTTCTTGTTGTCCGCCTTCGAGGGTGAAGAGGCGGAGCGCTTCGATCCGCTTTCTCGACCTCAACACGGCGTAGATGAGGTTCGCATTGGCCGTGTATTGGTGCTCGATGATGGTATTGATGGACTCGAGGAGCGCCTGCAAGAGGGTGTGGTTGGAGTCATTGGCGAGCAGGAAGCTGGGGGTCGACATGGACCCGAGGAGTTGCAGTAATCGGGTACACGTGGTCATGGACAGATTCTGGACATACGCGGCGATGTTGTTGATGACGGCGAGCAACGCCGGATAGATGGCATCGAGCTTGCCTTTACTGCCCGTGATCAGCGTATGGATGGAGACGATCAAGAAGTCGGCGTAGGTGCCATGAAAGGGCGACAATCGGATGGGCGACGGCAACGTCTCTTGGGCCTCAAACTTCTTGTTCAGATTCTTGCCAAAGGCCGGCTCGACACTCATGGTCTGCAGCACAAACACGCACATGCGCACGATGCCTTGTCGAGACGTGTCGGTCTTGTGCTCGATGGCATAGAAGAGCATGAGGATGATGAAATCATGGGCCCGATTGGACTCGATGATGAAGGCGCGAAATCTCTTGTTGCATTGCAAGACCTCCCAAAACAGCATGATCATCTCCGGGGCCCATTTCACCGACTTTTGACTTCCGGGCAAGTATGACGCGGTGGCATGCATAGGCTGGCTCAAGACACGCGTCATGCCGTCGGCCAGAAATTGAAAGTCTTCAGGCCGGTGGAGGCGGCCGAGGAAATGTCGGTAGAAATTTTTGGGCGCCGGGCCGCGTCCTTCCTCGGGGATGGGATACAGCAGCAGGACGAGGAGAAACTGCAGACTGTAGATGACGAGCGACTGCTTCGAGTCTTTCCAGACCACGTGGTCATAAGGCAGGCGCCACGAGGTCGAGTTGTACTTGATCGTGGTGTTCAAGAGAGAGCACAGAATGGAGAGAACGATCTGCTTGTCGGGACACGTCGCGATGTAGGTGATGGCTTTGACCCCTTGGACCGGAAGGACGCCGGCGGGCATGTACATGGCTTTGCTCGTCATGGTCAAGAGGAGTCTCAAGACCTCGCATCGATTGCTGTCGAGTTCTTTGTTGGTGCCGATCGAGCTCTTGCAGCCGACCCCGCTCTGCCAGATGGCATACGTGACCGTGCTCTTTGCCTGAGGCAGTGCCGGGATGGTGAAGCCGATGTAAAACAGAAGATCGGTCAACGTATCGATCAACTCTTCCGCCAGCGGTTTTGCTTCTTCGTAGGCCGGGGCCTCCTCCTCATCGGGGGACACCGTCGTCCCGTCATTCTGCCGGTCGTCAAAGAGCACCTCTCCCGCGACCTGGGCTCGTCGGGTCTTGCGGCGGCGGATGCCCCAGAAAAACTTGTCCTCCCATTCCGACAGGTGTTCCGCTTCGTAGACAAAGGGCAGCACTCGAGTCAGCACGCGGATGCAATTCAGCACATCTCGTTCCGGCGCGAGCTCAGGGTCCGGAAACGAGGGATGGTTCTTCAACACGTGGAGGCGCGACGTGACCGCCAGGATGAGCGTTTCGAAGTTCTCCAAGGCCGCATCTCGAGTCCGGCGCACATCGGCGGGTGAGAAGAGGCTGAAGACGTCCTCGACCGACTCGGGCAACTCCCAAAACTTGGCCTCTTAGTCAGGACGTCCGGAAGCCAGGTTGTATACGTACTCCTGTCCAGTATGGATCATTGGCGGGGATATTTCGTTCCTCAGACAGTCGAAAGATGCCTTGTTTGAAGACGAGTTTGGACTCCGACGCTCCCATCTCGCACGCGGTGCCACCATTTCAAGCCACAAAGCTTTGATGGCCCGAAAAGTCGCAAAGAAGTGGTGCGACGTTAGCGGAGTCGCCCCAGTCCTGGCATCTAGGCTGGGGGTTTCTCCGATGCCAAGGAACGGGAGATCTGGGACGGGTGCACCCTCCTTGGGCCCGGGGCGCCGTTAATGACTTTGTGCCCACCCCGGTCCAGTCAGAACGCGCCCCAAACAGCTGGCTCATCGTCCACCTGTGATGACAGAACTCGTTGTCTTGTAAAGGAATATATCTATGGCTATTATACGTAATGGTTCCGAACTCTGGGCGCCAAGCTTTACAGGTCGACCCTACCAAGGTCGTCGCCCTGGTGGCCCTTTTTGGATCCTGGTTCTGTTCTGGCCGGGACGCGGTCCACAGCAAAGGCGCCGTCGCCAAAGGTGAGGAGGAGAGATGAGGAGGAGGTGTCGAGTCCAGCCCTGCAATGGCAAAAGCTGGATTGAAGAGCAGAGTCCAGATCTATGGCCCACTCTCATCACACTTGTTGGGCAATAGGACCTGTGGTGTTATCATGACAAAACATCTGTCTGCATTAAACGACTTGCCTCGCTTTTAATTTAGCGTCCCCATTGCCCCCCCCTCTGGGTGAGGTTCTTAACGTGGGCTTGCAAAGTTGGAGATGGCGAGATGCGTATTTCGAATCTAGAAACACGTCTAGATATATATCTCTTAAGTTCCCCCAAAACCTTGAGCCCTGCATACAATACCCATCGCTCATAACTTGCTGGAGGGTTCGTAGAGCTTGCGGCTCCTCTCAATTGCCTCGATGGCCTCCTTTTCGATCCTGATCAGGAGTTCTTGGCAGGTGGGAATGTCGTGAATCAAGCCAATGACCTGACCGGCCGTCCACACACCATAGTCTTTGTCCCCATTGATGAAGACTTCTCTCCCTCGCTTGCCAGACACATACGGAGCAACTTCCTCGAACTTGCCTGTCGTGCTCTCACGCTCGATCTTGACGGCTTCCTCGGTGACCTTGTTGCGGAACAGTCTCGACGTATTTCTCCACCGTCGCAGGACCAGCGCGGTATCGTGCTCGGAAGCGTTGACGATGGTCTCTTTGATGTTGATGTGGATAGGAGCTTCAACCGTGCACATGAATCGGGTCCCCATGTTGATACCTTCGGCACCCAGTGCCAGGGCTGCCGCCAGTCCTTGTCCATCGGCGAAGCCGCCAGAGGCAATAAATGGCACGCCCAACGTCTGTCTCGCCCGGGATAGAAGGATGAAGTTGGTGATGTCCGATTCGCCGACGTGGCCGGCACATTCGAAGCCGTCAATGCTGAGGAAGTCCACGCCGAGTTTGACGGCAGATTGCGCGTGTCGGATGGTGGTGCACTTGTGTAGAATGGTGCAGCCAGCTGCTTTTAACACCTTGATTACCGGTCCGGGAGAGTTTCCGGCAGTCTCGACGATTCTGATGCCTTCGTCGATGACAACCTGCGCATATTCGGCATAGGGCGGTGCATTCATGGTGGGAAGGAGGGTGATGTTGACGCCGAAAGGATTCTTGGTCATGGTCCTGCACTTGCGAATCTCCTTTCGGAGATCCTCAGGTGTCGGCTGAGTCAAGGCGGTGAGCTAAAGTAGGCTGTCAGTCCGACAACTCGAGTGCAGGAGGCCATCGCCTGGGACGACGTACAATACCCAGACCGCCAGCGTTCGAGACCGCAGAGGCGAGCTCTGCGTATCCGACCCATTGCATGCCCCCTTGTACGACTGGCACTTCTCGGTGTCAGTAAAGCGCGCCTGGGCCCACTCGAGTACTCGCTGGACGAACCTTTGATGCCGAGGGAGCGCGTCAACACAGTATTGAAGGGCATCTTGACAAGGACGCGTTAGTATCCAGTAGATAAAACAGAGAGCACGGCTCCGGAGTAGTCTGCACAGACAACAGCGCAGATCGAGGAGGCACAAAACCAACAATTGTGAAAGAGTGTCCGTCTACAACGCGATCATATCAACATTTCATGCCGACCACTTCCCGAGGAGTCCTGAGTGAACTGTGGAGAACAGTGATCGGAGCCGACTTGACCGAGGTTCAACTGAGTTACTCATCTTCAGCGGCTCAGCCCTATGGCTTGGCGAGCTTGTCGCGACATTATGGGTTTCTGCTGCTCCACCCGGCTTCAGACATGCGCTGTCTAATGTCAGTTTATCGACTTCAAAGGTCGCTATGTTCGATCTCACCAGCGGCCTGTGGATCAAAAGCTGATCCAATATGAGTGCCAGAACTGGGCCAGACTTGGTGAGGTAGGTCCAGCCGATTGAGTGATTGTGGCTGGGGCGGTGTTCTGAACGCCTGCCCATCGGTGCTTGCCGTACAGCGGCCTTTCTATCCTGACCCTCCACCCTACAGGCCTTATTCTCTGTGTGGAAGTGTATTTGTGGGAAGTGTATTCTCCGTGGGAGGCGATTCCTCCGGAACAGTCGAAGGCGTCAATGGTGTCCGAATTTCTGGCAGGACTGCAAATTCATCATTGTCGAAACAACACCACCTGCCATTCAATATTGACTTTCTTGGATCCATCATCGCGGGCTCCATCCTGGCTCTCCCCTGGCCTCACTCGCTCTATCGTGGGTCCTGTCGCAATATGATCTTACGCCCGTAAGATTTGCGGTCTGGCTTGGGATCCCTTGGCGAAGCTGTTGTTCGCAGTTATTTCCTCTTCCGTCCGTTCGTGGCGCGGAGCCCTGGAGAAATGGTCCTCGCATTCGGGATGGGTCTTGTGGGTTTCGGTGTTGCCTGGACGTTGTCAACCAAACTCAACCAGGTGGCCTGCACCGTAACGATACTCGATCCAACGGCAACGCCAGGAGACCTCTGGAAGCCGACGCGTCATGTCGCCCTTGGAACGTCGCGTTGCGTGGCCTGTGTTCGGGGACATGAATGCTCCGCTTGGTCTTATCAACATCACTAAACAGAGCCTCGTGAAAGTCTTTCTCGGCCGTAGGGGCCCAGCCCTCGCAGGCCTCGACCGTGGCCGTTCCCATAACAGTTGCCCAATGTCCTGTTCAGCGATGTGAACAATTCAGCTTTCGAGTGGTTTATTTCCTGCGACAATCACCATCCTCCACCAACGCCCCTCGCCATCCCCCAACATACCGCCATGGCGACCGATCCAAGCCATGTCAATCCTCTCGACTGCCACGATGTGTCGGCCAGGTGCCCTGTAAAGGCGTCAATATATGGCTATTATCCGATTCTCGCGTGTAACGCCTTCTTCCTGGCCCTGTTTGGTCTGTGCTTCATCCTGAACCTCATCTTCGGCTGGCGGTACCGAACCTGGACTTATACGCTCGCCATGTCCCTGGCTTGCCTTGCCGCGACCATCGGCTATCTTGGCCGAGTTCTCATGCACGACAACCCCTTTAACAATACCGGATTCGAGATGCAGATTTGCTGTCTGACCATCTCGCCCGCCTTCAATGCCGCGGCCATCTATCTCATGCTGAAGCATATCGTTCGCCGATTTGGCCGCACCTGGTCCTGGATCAGGCCCAAGTACTATACCTGGGGCTTCATCTCCGCCGACATTGCCGCATTGATCCTTCAGGCCGCCGGAGGAGGGATCGCAGCGACCGCGGGAAACAACACCAGTCTTCGCGACGTTGGAGACCGACTGATGATCACCGGGATATCGTGGCAGGTCCTGACTCTGCTTGTCTTTGGCATCATGATCACGGATTATGTGCTGCGACGCCGGAGATCGCCGGCACCGCTCTCGGACGAAGCGCGACGAACGCTCCATGATCAGAAGTTCCGGATCTTTAGTGTCACACTTCTCATCGTCTACACCGCCATCTTTACCCGGTGTGTGTACCGAATTGCGGAAATGGCAAATGGCTGGCGAAACCCGATCATGCAAAATCAAGGTCTCTTTATTGGGATCGACAGCAGGTACGTTCCTGTGCAATGCTGAAGAGCAAGACACTGACTGACTGAGCAGCATGGTTGGCCTCGCAACTCTCCTTCAGACATTCATCCATCCCGGCTTCTATTTCCCGGCGATTGCAGAAACCACCCTGTTCAGAGACGATGAGGAGACGACCAGCCAAGGCTCTGTCGATGAAGGCAAGGTCTAGAATTGTCGAAAGGTTTTCCGGCTGAATGTGCTTCATGTCTGATCTCGTGCGTCTGGGTGTTGAGGACCGTGACATCACAAGGGTGGAAATAGAAAAGCTCTGTTGAAAAGAGGATTGGTGCCACCCTTCAAATACCGGTCATTCTAAAGTAGTCGAGGAGGATAGTCTGATTAATTGAATTCCTACACCCGTTGCAGGCCAAGCCTGTTCAGGGACTAGCTGTGGATCATGCTCTACTCTGCCGTAGCCGCCGGTTCATTCCAGGGGATAGATAGTCAAAGCGGGGAACCTTAATCCCGTGATCACATTGTTCCGGACATTCTCTTGCCAAGACTCACAGTATACGTCCGCGGACACTGCCTCCACACTTCCAGCATACATTCACCTGTTCAGATTCAAGTTTCATCATGACGGCGGAAATCACGATTGAACGGATAGATGCCGCAATAGCGGACTTCTTTTCTTCGTGGAATATCTACACCACCATCCTCGCCACCGTGTTGGTGGCGGTTCTTGCCTATGTGCTGCTGACGAACCGGGAGCCCGATGTCCATCCGTTCCTGCTCGCGAGACAGTCCCACATTGCTCCCATCCGTCACCCTGGTGAGTCTGCGGTTTACCGAGCCGTTGATGTTCCCCACGGTTATCCTCTTCGCGCTGGTCTGGGCGTGAAGGATCCTGGCGCGCCGAAATGGAGCACGGGTCGAAATGGCGACCTTCGGGATATTTGGAGGCAAGCGGTCCGAGGTCCTGTCAACGAGGACGGGTCGTCCGCCGGTCCCAGAGGCACGATCGTCACTGTGCTGGGCCGCGAGAAGGTGGTCGAGCACAGTTTGGACGACGTGAGCCTTCAGATTAACGTCATCGGTACCTACTTGCAGCAGGCCGGGTTGAAGACGGTGGCCATTTGCCTCTCCAACTCGGTCGAATTCCTGGCTTCGATTTTTGGTATGTTCAGACTCTTGGCGGTGTCGTCAGCTCTAACACGAGTTTTCCAGCTGGTGCTTTCTATGGCTTTTCCCCCGTTCTCATCCCTTATGGCCTGCCTCAGGATCAGTTCAACACGTTGTTAGGCGAAGCACATGCAGACGCCTTGATTGCCGAAGCCGGAACGATCGATTTGGACCATGCCCTGTCGGCCGACAAGAAACTGGGCCATGTCATTTGGGTTGCGAAAGGAGGCAACAAGCACATGGACTGGAACGACGGCACTCCGGCCGGTGTGATTGCGGCCACCTGGCATGACCTCGTCGAGAAGAACAAGTCCACGATCAGCTCCGAAGTTCCGGCCCTGGACAAAGATTCCCCCGTCTTGCCCATCTCGACCTTCTACGTCAAGGATGGAGGGGTCTTTGAACTTGTCGAATACACGTCTGCCGTATGTCCAACGACCCCCGGCCGAAATTGAGCCTGTGAGACTGACTTTTGGGCCAGAATATCATCTCCGGAGTGGCAGGACTCAGCACTTCGATTGCTCGCACGCATAAGCTGACTCCCAGCGACACCGTCCTCCCGACATCCTCTCTGACCGACTCTTACACCCTCTGCTGGGTTCTTGCGGCCCTCTACCACAACGCGACCGTGGCTCTCAACTCGGTGGCTGGAGACAAGGTCGACTTGACGCTTGCTACCGCCGGTGTCCATCCGACCATCATCATTGCTTCTCCGGCCACGATCATGAGCTACCTGTCCACCAACTCTTCTCCCCCTCTGACTCGGTATTTCGCGACAAGAACCCTTCAAGCGGGAAATATGCCCACACAACGTCTGACCCCGGACAATGCCACGCTCTCCAATCTCCGTGTCGTTTTGATATCTCAACCGGCCACGGACGCGCCGAGACTCCTTTCGTTGATGCTCACCGATCTGCGCATTCTCCTCGGTGCCCGCGTCGCCTACGCACTGACAGCTCCGCGCGTCGCAGGAGCGCTCGCACAAACACACATCCTGGACTACCGTGACAAGGGAAGCGCCGTCTGCGTCGGTGCTCCCCTGGGCAGTGTCGAGGTCCACCTGACTGGCGAGGAGGAGGCCATGGCCAGCCAAGCCCCGAGAGGCAAGGTATGTACTCTCACAACTTGCGTCTGTAGTTACGCCAGAATGTGACACGCTAATGATTGCAGATTCACGTCAAGGGGCCTGCCGTCAGCGGTGGACAGGTCACCCTAGAAGCCGAAGCCCAAGTTGATCATGACTATACATTATTGCTTGTCTGATTCATCCAGACATGCTTGGTCGACACATCTCAACGTCAGGGCACCTTATCCAGAATTTCCTGCCAACGACGCATGGCGAGACAGGGCATGACGTGCCAAGTCTCGAACTTGGCATGACTGGAAGTATCGAGAGAATGCGGTGCGATCAATAGACATGATAATGAGGAGGAGGGGAGGAGGAGGAGAAGGAGGATGATGATGATACATTGTCAGCGCTTACCGCTGCAATTGCTCGTACATCTGCAAAGCTCTCCGAGGCTTGCCTGATGCCAATCTCTTGACCTTTTCAGCAGCGGCTTGGACCTCCTGCTCCACGGTCTGTAGCCGAGCGCTCAATTCAGCGCCAATTTTTGATTCGGTGATTCCATCCACCTGTGACGCAAGCTTCAATCCATTCCACAGGGGTAAGAGATTCTCCAAATGCCGGCTGCTGGAGTCGAGTTCCGCGGCCGAACCCTCGCGGTCTGTCAGTGTGAGGACAGAATCCTGAACACCGTCGTGGGTCAACGCCAGCGACTTGATCACGTAGCTGGCCACTTTTCCATCAATATCTTTCCCGCCGGCGGTGTTTTGGGCCTTCGCGGCCGCCATCTCTAGCAAAACGCCGAGGACGGTCGGACTCCTCCTCATATCAGGGCGTCCGGTGGCATTCAGATCGCCACCGCAGTGCACCTTCTCTTCTAACATCAGAGACATGTGTTCGGCCTGCGCCGCTGCCTTCTCTAACACTGGTCCTTTGAAGCCTGCATCGGCGGATCGGTTATGGCAGCCGAGAAAGAGCTCCCGTGTCACGGCAGGCATGCCTAACGAGACGCCGGTGGTACCGGCCATCTCAGCACAGCGAATGATGATACCGGCCTTTCCGACTTCGTTCGCCTTCCTCGTAATCTTCTCCAAAAAGCTGTCCGGCACTTTCTCGTGTGATTGTTTCATGCCCTCCAGGAACGGAATGAGGTTGCCCCAGATGATGTGGTCGTGGGAACGGCCGAGGATGTCGGCAATCTGGCGCAGCGACCTCCTCTTGTTGGGCTTATCCCACCTTTCCATGGGCCGAAGTTTGATTTCTTCGTCGTTGGCCATGGTCACGGTCACGCCAGGATCGTTCAGGAGAATCGGATGCCGCGATTTCTTGTAGATGAGCGATCGATGGTGGGCCCCCAGGGCGGCCGGCGTAAAGACCTTTTCGCGGAACGAAAGCAAGACATCGTCCAACTCGGGCGACGAGGTTGGTGTGAATGATGGTATGGCTGTGATTTTATTAGCCAGGCTCTATCGACCAATTCGCGGCTCTGTATACTTTTGCATTGTCGGGGAGTGGTGCTAAAAGATCGCACCGGAATTGAAGCCTTTTGCAGATGCTGCCGGCAGCTTCTACACACGTGAAGAAGAGGCTGTCCGAACTGCGCCATGGTTGTTCACGCTGTCGTGTATTGTTGACTAGCCAATGTGCTGCACTCTTGAATGGTTGCGGACAATTTGCGCCAAGCCTGTCGGGTCGCAATTTGACTTGCCAGCTAGGAATCAGCTTCTATTCAGTGAGCGGCCAGACATCTAGCCATGGCTCATTCACTCTTCAAGACATGCTGCTGGAGGTCCATATTTTCAGACATTCAGCCACAACGTCAGATCCGGAGGTGCCTGGTCACGGTGCAAAGAGGGCCGGTGCAAAAGCTCGACCTCCCACCCAACCTTCCGGAGCAGTATTGGTCTCAGCTTCCCAAGAGACTGCGACCTGACAAAGGTATTGCAGAGGTCGTTGAAGAGGCAGAAAGTCGTCTGACGTGATATAGGCAAGCGGAAGATCGCCATACACCAGCCTCTACCATCAGAGCTCGACGCTTGCAAAGACCCCGTGTCGGTGGTGGACAAACAACAGCTAGCTATCCTGGACCCCACCGGCGCTCGCGCAAGGCTGTTTGATCCGTCCAACGATGACCGTGCCAGAGTGGGCGACATATTACTGGCTACATTCAAGTCCGGCGAACCCTTTTCCGGCGTGATCATGTCGATCAAAGGCAGCGCTCCACACACCTCAGTGCTCCTGCGCAATCATTTGACCCGGATAGGCACTGAAATGAGCATCAAAGTATACAGCCCCTTGGTGCAGAGCATGGAAGTGGCCCAGAAAGCAGCCAAGAGGAAGAGACGAGCGAGACTGTACTACCTCCGAAAGCCAAAGCACGACGTGGGCAGTGTACAGAAAGTGGTGGATCAGTATCTGAGGCAGAAGGCTATTTTACAGGGTGGGAGATTGGGAAGCCAATATGGCTCTGCAAGATCGAGAAAGGCAAAGAAGTGATGAAATATGGCTTGCAACGGTAATTGGACCGGTCATTTCAAAGCCTCCTCGTGTCGGCGGAAGGCATCGGGAACAATGGATGAATAACGGGGAGTGCGGCATCCAGTTGGTGGCCAACCGTTGACGTTCACCATTGTGTGTGTTGTTCTTTGACTCTCTACAGCAAGACAGCAACATTCAAGGGAAAGGTCTCGTCAAGACAATGAGGACCTTTGTAGCAGGGCCAGGGACCAGAGGGTTTCTGTGGTTCTCTACTCGGCACAAACTGATGCCACTGTGATAGCGGGACTAGTTGTAAAGAGCCTGTATCTGTCTGTACCTTTCGACGTGAAGTATCCACTAAGCCTTGAATCACGTCTAAGCTTTGCTCGGCAAAATGTTAATCGTACCTCCCCTTCAAGAGACTAATTTGCGCCACTGAGTTAATCCGGCCCTGGAGGGATACAGGCCTGAAGGGATGATGAGCCTGGAGCGCCACAGCCATGACATAGTCCCGAATAGAATGACGGTGTCAGACGGTTAGCTGAGGCAAGCAGCGAACAATCGGGTAGGGCACGTCTCCTTTGTGCTTAACTAACAATCTGGCCGCTAGCATACAAGTCGACTTCTGGGAGAGGGAGTGGATGGAAGGAGCTCGTGTGTAGATTGTGTCTATGGAGGGGGGTGCCTTAAGTCCACGCAGGTTGCTTGGGCAACAGCACGGTTTCTAGGCTGACAATACAAGACTCGACGCTTGCCTCCTCGAATCCTCAGGACGTGAGCGAGAAGTATGTACGAGTTTGTCCCCTTGGCCCTCCTCCCGAAACACACTTCCGCTGGTGATTGTCGTCATGACAACGGTCTTAAATGCCAGCGAGCAGCAAGTATGCATGGTCTGTAGTGATAGTCTGGGGAGGGCAAGCCCCCTAGGTGTTATCACCCAAAAGCAATCTGTAGCCGGGTGGTACGATCTATTGTGAACTCAGTGGAACTTGGTCGGATTTGTCTGGAATATCTCGACTTGATTCTTAGATTGGTGGTGGGAAGAAACCTTGCTGCTCAGGGAACAGCTGACAGCATCAGGGAGACAGTTCAAAATTCTCTCACATGGACTCTCTGTCTCTCGACAAATCCCGTAGTTCTATTCTACCGAGCCACCAAAACTGGTTCTTGTAAAAGTTAACCAGGATCAATGGAAGAAGTCTTTCCCGGGTTGTCTCGACGTGAGTAACTGACCGCTTCCATGACAAGATCCATTCGCGCCCGGGCAAAATCCTCTCTAATCATCGCGGTCGTGGTCTGGCTGACGAGCAATCGCGGCCTTCCCAAGAGCGTTCAATGTTTCATTCTCTAAAATCACATCCGGGTATCCGTGCAACGCAACCTCCACCATGCACGCTGCCAGGTGGTGCACCATAATTGCGTTGGCTAACCTGCCTATTACCCAGTTTTGAATGGTCGCACCTTGCGCCTGAACAAAACCCGGTCTGACAATGTGCACCTCAAAGCCCGTATCTCGGGTATCTTTATCGAGCTGGATGAGAGCATTCTCGAGTTCGCCTCTCATCCTCCGGTTTTCAGCCAGGAACCAGAGGTGCTTTTCCGGATCCTTTTCCGGAAGAGCACCACTCAGGTAGACAAACCGGAACCGTTTCTCCTGATTCTGCGTCACGAGTGACTCTGAAAAAGACTTGGCCGTCCCCAGGGCGTAGTCGAAGTTAATTCGCCGGTTCAATTCTGGTGGTCGGACGGGCACATTCGAACCTAAGCAGTAGATGCAAGCTTCAGCACCTGCAAGGGCAGACATCAGAGTCGGAGGATAGTGGGAGAAGTCATCGTGTAAGATCAGCTGGATTTTGGAGTCTGTGATTGGGATGTTGCGTCGCGAGACAACGACTATCGAAGTGATCGACGGGTGCGAGAGGCATTGTCTGAGCACCTCGCTACCGATAAAGCCCGTGCTTCCCGTGAGGATTATCTTCATTTGTGCAGCAGTCGAGATGATGATCAGTCACGTAGTATTAAGACCATATTGACAGATAAAGTATAATGGAGTGGACAATGTGAAGACCGTTATTACATAAGGCGGGGAGATATTGATCCGTGATCGCCAAGGTAGGAGAAGCTGATTGATTTCGGACCACTCATTATGCCGATCTGTGACTGCAGGCCTTTTCAATCGTCCCGGCCCGAGTCGAATGGCACTGGCAATCTGATGAAATTCTCGCGAGTGTAGGTGACAAGTCTAGCAGTTCATGTCTCAAGAGATGTTGGGAACCAACGGTGGTAAAATTAGTTGTCTCCCTCCCGCTTCAACCCTGAGTCTTTCAAATCTCGGACCCAACCAGCCCTCCATGCAACTGACTGTCCCGGTCCATCGCTACCCACGGCCCCACCATGATCGCTCGCCCCATTTGCTTTCCATCTCCATCGTTTCTTCTGCTGCATCCCCGCTTCCACCAATTGCTTCAGCCAGCCTCCAGCAATAGGAAACATCTTGAAAGCATGACCGCTGTCTGCTCCAGCAAGCACGACATTCCGAACGCTGGGCACGAAATCAATGATGTACTCTGAATCCGGGGTGTCAGCGCACCAGCAGATCGATGTGCGAATGAACGGTCGATCGTGTAAAGGCTTTGGTAAGGAGGTTCTGACCAGGTGTCGAAGGAGGGCTTCGTCCGATGCCGGGATTGTAGATATAGGATGTCGCGGCGGGACTGACGCTGAGAACGGAGGAGAAGAGGATTCGGTGAAATTGGTCCATCCACCCCCATGTGCCGCCAGCTTGAGCAAATATCTTCCGTTCTGATCCTCATCATTGTCGTTGTCTCGGACCACGCGAGCATCTTCTCCCCGCAACTCATCTCCACTCACCCAGAGGGGCGCCATCCAAAACCCCAGTTCGGAGAAGTTCATCACTGGCGCGTCTTTCAACACTCGCGCTTCTGCGGCCGACAGCTCCAAATGCGCCACAGACCAAGCCTTGGCCATCACCTGTGACGACGCGACAGGCAGGAGGCGAGGCAGATGCGCGCCGAGCGACAGGATCGTGAGATGCTGGCCCATTTCCGGGGGATGTTGGTGAACAGTGCCATCGGCAGCTTTGATTGCGACAACGTCTCGGTCGTCACCGTGCGGATCGCCGGTGGAGTTGATCAACTCGACAATATGCCCTCTCTCTCCGAGCTCGAACTTCACCCCCAATTCGACACATTTTTGATGGGTGGCCTTGATCGATTCGGACGCCAGAGCGTAGCCAGCGTGCGTGTTCAGGTAGCCTTGCCAATTCTCCTGGAACCCCTCGTCTGGCAGAGATGGGAGGATGTCTTTGATATCGGCGCGCGACTTGAGGCGCCTGAAGCAACCAGGAGGGAACCGCAATCCTTCTGTCCTGAAGTCACCCTTGTCGACCTGGTCTTTGGTCATCCGATGCAAAGCACGGTCGGACTTTTTGAGATTGCTCTCGACCATCGGTCCTCGCTTCTGACCACTGTCATTCGAAAAGTACTCAAAATCCTGGTCAATCGCCTCTAGCCTTTCTTTGCCCTGTGCTAGACGAACGTAGCCAACCTTGTGGAAGTACGGGCTCCATTCCGTTGATTGCCAGGCGTCTATGGCGTGCTGATACCGAGACACGCGCCAGACTTTGTCAGTGATGTGGACCTTGAGAGTGGATGGCAGAGGAAGGGCCTCTTTTCAAGAATTGATATGAACCAGGACACTAGGGCAAATGTGGCATTAAACTTACCAGGGCTAAGTCTGTGTAAAAGTCGTCTTCCCCTTCGTCCGTCCCGTATCCAGCACCATATTCCGCGCGTACAATCTTATTCAGATCGTGACTGGCGGCGTACGGGCTGGGTAATGTCGCTGATCGGTCGAAGACGGTGATATGCTTGTAGCCGGCCCTGGAGAGATGGAGGGCCGCCGAGAGACCAAAGACTGAAGCCCCGACGATGAAGATTGATGATGTCTCTGGTGGATAGGGACTTGGAGAACGCGACGCCATGGTGCAATGGCTGTGTCGAGGTTGTCAGAGTTTGGAGATATTTCGAGGGAACAGGTGTACCAATGGCGAGAACGACGTGAGAAGCCTACTATAGAAGATGGTTATGAGACCGGCACTCGACTTTATATGTATTATCCAGTGGCAATGTGATGACGACCTGAGTGGTCTGACTGTGGAGGTTGAGATGGTCCTGTCTCGATGACCCAATTTTTGATGAGCAGAATCCCCACAGGACCTTAACCTGGAGCGAGTGAGTTGGTCCCACCGACCGTCACCATGGATGTATGCTTGTCAATGAGCCCTAATTCTGACATATACTTGCCGCCATTCTGTGCCTAGCATTACACACAGCGAATTCTACCATACTCGCAGCATTCTAATCAAGAGAACACTGTCTGGCATTATCCATCGCCTGCCCAGTGATCTTGACAGCATGTCCACACTCAACCTCTCGACGTCTACGCCCCTCTCGTGCTGTTTATGTCGTATACTTGAAGTCGGGCTGTTCCCAGTCCGTCACGTCCTGGAATGTCTCAACAGCATCCTCGGTACTGCTGATTTCAATGCCCTCAGAATGCACCTTTCGATTCTGAGTTACGCACAGCAGCCAGTACCCAACCATCAATCCGATGCAGACACAGTAACACACTAGCATGGCAACCACGCCGCCGGTATATGTCGGTGCTTGACTGGCCCGGAACGTCTGTGGTCCAATGAGGTTTCCTACGGCATAGCCGATGTACAGGATGGCGAACGAGACATTCTTTTTGGTATGGCCCGCGGTGTTGGCCTGAGCAAGAGAAATCCCGACGACGTAGGGCCCGAAATAGGTGTAACACTGGTCAATGATCAGCAACGTGACGATCACCGGAGGGTGTTGAATGACGGACCAGGTAGAGGCCCACCATCTGGGCACCGACCGCCGAGCGAGAGACGCCGTACAAAATGGCCGTCCCGACGATCGGCACGCAGCAAGCCGTCATCGTGACCAGGCAGCGGCGATTGGCCCATCTGGCCGCGACGGTCGAGAATACGAAGGCGGCAAGGGTTGACATGACGCCGGTGGGCATGGACAACAATGACGACTGAAGGGAGGAAAAGCCGAGGTTGGAGATGATGATGCCATTAAACGTGGTCAAGCCTGCCGGTGATCTCATCAGAGACTGATACAAGTGGACTCGAGACAGGCGGCTTACCTCCGTTCGGAATGTTGATGGCGATGTTGAAGAAAAATATGATCCAGGTCTTCGGGTCACTGACGGCCTCCAACGCCTGTCTCCACTTGTATGTCTTGTTGACGATGCCGGTCTTGTTGACCGCTAACCGCTGGACCCAGTACACCTTCTCGTTCTTGGTGAGGAACTTTGCATTCATCGGCGTGTCTGGCAGGAAAATGAAAGCAAACATGGACCACGCCATCGAAATGCTGCCCACGAGCAGGTAGAGATATTGCCAGATGGCGAGTGGTGCGTCGTCCGGAATGTGGCCCATGACCCATGACAGGAAGCCGTTGACGACCGAGCTGGCGGCCGCAAACACGAGGGCATTCCTCGGTGGCTGCTCCTCTTTTTTATACCATCCCGCCAGGAGGAGGCTGACGCCCGGGACGATAACGGCCTCAAACATACCCATAAAGAACCGGACGGCCATCAACCCTGCCCAGTTGTGGCATGCGGGCATCAAGAGTGCCATGACGGACCACCCCATCGAACACGTGCACAGGTATTTGGCGCTGGGGAATATATGGAGCAGGACCGAGGACGGAAACATTCCGACCAATGCGCCGAGGAAGAGGATGGACCCCAACCAGGAATATTGTTGTCCGACCAGATGGGTATCATCCCGCAGTCCATAGATGGCCGCCGTGCTGAGGGCGACCTTGTCTACCGCACCGAGGGTGGCGGTCAGGAAGAGCTGTGGCAAACGGGTCAGTATTGGGTGAGATAATCCGATCAGCGTCCGGGCAACGAGTGTACCATGGGTAAGAGAATAAAGTCGATCTTGCGCTTCAACCGGTTTTCTGCCTGGGCAGAGAGAGGTTCCAGGCCGTCCGCGCCTGCCAGGAAGACCGCTGCCTGGTCCACCTGCTTCTCGTGCTTCTCGTCCTTCTCGGGGATGTCCGCTGCCACATTGAGTTCGGCAGAGGCCACCGTCTTGCTGATAATATCCATGGGAATAGGATGAGGGGATTGTCCAGAGAATCTCAGAAAAAAAGTCGAATGTATCTGTTACAAACCGAGTCGTTAAGGGAGGGATGGTGGCACCCTTATATCCTTTGTCTGTTGGGATCTCGTGTTGCCCATGGGCACGAATCCTCCGCCCGTGGTATCTGCATCTGACATGGCCAGATAGTCAGTGATGCTGTCGTTGATATCTGGGTAGATGATAATCTTTCCCTTCAAACCGCGTGGGCCCCGTCGGACGGGGGTTGTGAGATAAGTGACGGACCAACTAGTATGGTCGATACGATGGGTGGTGAGAAATAGAATCACGTGACCGATTGCCAAGATTCGCTGTGGAAAGAGGAAGGTCCATACGATGCCAGTCCATTTTTCTCCCCCCAAACCTCGACATCTTCGGCAGCGTTGATCAGCCGGAACCGGGGACCGCTGGACATGTGCTTGAAATCCACAGATACGCATGGGCCACTGTTCTTATCGTATCGACCTTCTTCGACCGGCTGACGTTCTCAACAAATGGACCAATCCCGGTTTGGTGTCCCTCCAGATGGAGTCGGTCCGCGAAACGGCTGCGACTTGGCGGCCGCCATGCCGTTGTATAAAAGTACAATAACTACTGCAAAGACACGCCGTACAGGGGCTGACCAGAGACCGTTCTGTCCTCAATCTCCTCCACATGGGCTCAATCCAACATCTGGAGCCCGTCAAGGGCATCAAGATTGCCATTGATCGCGGTGGAACATTCACGGATATCTGGGCCAGCGCACCAGGTCAACCCGATCAGGTCTTCAAACTATTGTCCGTCGACCCGGGGAACTACGCCGATGCGCCGACCGAGGGTGAGAAGGGAAGACGAAGTGGCACGCGATCCGTCCCGGCTAACGCCTGTCAGGAATCCGGAGGGTGTTGTCTGCGTACGGGGGCGGCGAGATTCCCAGAAATGTCCCTCTACCCAAGCAGAACATCGACAGCATCCGCATGGGCACGACCGTGGCCACCAATGCGTTGTTGGAGCGCAAGGGTACCCGGCATGCCTTCCTGGTCACGCGAGGTTTCAAGGATTTGCTGGAGATTGGGTACCAGAGCCGTCCTCGACTCTTCGACTTGAATATTTCCAAGCCCGAAGTGCTCTACTCTTGTGTCTGTGAAGTGGACGAGCGAGTGACGATAGAAGGATTTGACGAAGACGTCGATGGCCTCTTTCCCGCCACGGACGAAGTTCCCGGCGTCCTTGAGCGCGGCACCAACGGCCAGCTGATTCGGATCTTGAAGCCGCTGGACCAGCAGAAGTTGACTCGGCAACTGCAAGACCTCCGATCCCAGGGCTTTGACACCATCGCTGTTTGCTTTGCGCATTCGTATGCATACCCTCATCATGAGGCTCGAGCCGGCGGACTGGCGATTGATGCCGGTTTCACGCACGTCTCTCTGTCGTCCGAGGTGGCGGCCAACATGATCAAGATGGTGCCTCGAGGAAGTTCGGCCACGGCCGACGCGTACTTGACCCCTGAAATCAAGAAATATGTGGCCGGGTTTCGCATAGGGTTTGAGGGCGGCCATCTGGATGATGTCCGGTGCGAATTTATGCAAAGCGATGGCGGCCTCGTCCGACATGATCGGTTTTCAGGACTGAAGGGCATCTTGAGTGGACCAGCCGGTAAGACCGTGGCGCTTCGTTGGTGTCAGACGCGACGCTCACTCTCAACCTGGCAGGAGGCGTGGTGGGATACGCTCGAACCTCATTTGACGACACGACGAGAACGCCCGTGATTGGATTTGACATGGGAGGAACGTCGACTGATGTGTCTCGATATGGCGGCGTCTTCGACCACGTGTTCGAAACCACCACCGCCGGAGTGACCATCCAGAGCCCCCAGCTCGACATCAATACGGTCGCGGCTGGTGGAGGGTCGATCCTGGCGTGGAGGAACGGGTTGTTTACCGTGGGACCGGAGAGTGCTTCATCTCACCCGGGCCCGGCCTGCTACCGCAAGGGGGGTCCGTTGACGGTGACTGACGCCAACCTATTTCTCGGCAGGCTGATTCCTGCATCCTTCCCAAAAATATTTGGTCCCCATGAAAACGAACCACTGGACGAGGCTGTTGTGCGAGAGAAGTTCCTCGACCTCACCGAGCGCATCAATGCCGAGACAGGATGCGCCATGAGTGCGGAAGAGGTGGCCAGTGGATTCCTTGACGTTGCAAACGAGTCTATGGGCCGACCTATCAGGGCGTTGACGGAAGCAAAAGGCCATGCCATTGGTGAACCTGTGACACATCCCTCGTTGATGCGAGAAAAGCTAACATGAGTCCAGACAATCACCATTTGAGTGTCTTTGGCGGCGCTGGCGGCCAGCATGCATGTGACATTGCCACCAATCTTGGGATTCAAACCGTCATCATACACAAATACTCGAGTATTCTGTCGGCATATGGTATGGAAGACGGTGTCTCCGCAAAAATGGTCACGATGCTGATTCGCACGAGGGATGGCATTGGCCGACGTGGTCCAGGAAGCCCAAAAACCTCACAGTCAGGTCTACTCCGACGACGCGACGGCCGAGATCAACCGGGGCTTTGATGGATTGAAATCACAGGTCCAACAAGCACTGCTCGAGCAAGGAATCTCGGAAGACAGCATCCACTATGAGTACTATCTGAATATGAGGTATCAAGGCACCGAAAGTTCCATTATGATCCTGCAATCAGACGTCGGCGGCTTCCGTGAAGCGTTCCTGGCGAGACACCTCCAGGAGTTTAATTTCCTCTTCCCGGACGACCGACCAATCTTGGTGGACGACATCCGTGTTCGGGGAATTGGCCGAAGCAAAGAGACGGCAAATGTCACCAGTCAACTGTCTCATGAACTGCAAGCGCTGACTTTTGAAGAAATCCAGCAGCCGCCTGAAATGACGGTAGGTGCCCTTTCTTGCTCACGACGTGATTTGTTTGGTCGTTCGTTCGCTTGTTCCTGCGCCCTGACCACCGGTGGCCATAGAACTCGGTCTATTTCAAATCGATCCGGCGAGTGGACACCCCCGTCTACTTCCTGCAGTCCCTGCGGCCGGGACATCTCATCATCGGACCAGCCGTCATCATTGATGCCACGCAGACGCTGGTTATCGTCCCTGGTGCACTGGCCAAGATTTTGACCTCTCACGTGGTCATCGAGATCTCGTCAGCGTCCAGGACATCGCTGTCGAAAGAAGTCGTGGACCCGGCGACGCTGAGTGTATTTGGCCATCGGTTTATGAGCATCGCCGAGCAGATGGGCCGGGCCTTGCAAAATACGTCGGTCTCGTTGAACATCAAGGAGCGGTTGGATTTCTCCTGCGCCATCTTTGGACCCGATGGTACGCATGGTCATTCCCGGTCAGAGTCGCCTACTAACTTGGTATAGCCGGTCTGGTGGCGAATGCTCCCCACGTTCCTGTCCATCTGGGATCGATGAGTTACGCCGTTCGGTACCAACACAATCTGCACAAAGGGACCCTCTCCCCGGGGGATGTCCTCGTCTCGAACCATCCCTTGGCCGGCGGAACCCATTTACCGGACCTGACCGTCATCACCCCGGTCTTTGACCCCACCGGCAAAGAGATTGCATTTTACGTCGCGTCGCGAGGCCACCACACCGACATTGGTGGCCTTGGGGGGACCTCGATGCCTCCCAATTCCACCGAGCTTTGGCAGGAAGGTGCTGCCATTAAATCGTTCAAGCTGGTCCATGACGGTCACTTCGACGAGGATGGAATATCCAAAATCCTCCTGGAACCGGGAAACTATCCCGGCTGCACCGGTAGCCGCCGACTGGGGGATAATTTGTCAGATCTCAAAGCGCAGGTTGCCGCCAACAACAAGGGCCTCAGGCTCGTGAGAGCGCTGATGGAGGAATACTCCCAAGAGGTGGTCCAGTTTTATATGTCGGCCATCCAACAAAATGCTGAGATCGCCGTCCGATCATTCTTGAAGGATACTCTCCGTCGACATGGCCCGACCTTGACGGCAGACGACTCCATGGACAACGGATCCTACATCCAGCTCACGGTCAACGTGAAAGACGACGGCAGGGCCGTGTTTGACTTCACCGGCACTAGTTGCGAACTGTTGGGCAATATGAATGCTCCACCCGCAATCACTCATTCGGCCCTGATCTATTCCTTGCGACTGCTGATGGGATCCGACATTCCAATGAATCAAGGATGTCTGTCTCCGACCGAAGTCATCCTTCCCGAAGGATCCTTCTTGAATCCACCCGACGGTCCGGCCGTTTGTGCCGGCAACACAAACACATCCCAACGCATTGTCGACGTTATCCTCAAGGCATTCAAGGTGGCGGGCGCCTCGAACGGCTGCATGAATTGCCTCGGCTTCTTTGGTGAAGGCGGAAAAGATGCCAGCGGCAAACCTCTGGCCGGCCACGCCTATGCCTTTGGTGAGACCATCTGTGGGGGGTCGGGGGCGACTGCGACTGCCGACGGCGCCAGCGCCGTTCACACCCACATGACCAACACCCGGATTACCGACCCCGAAAGTCTGGAGAAGAGATATCCCGTCATTCTTCGGGAATTCTCCATTCGCGACCACACCGGCGGCCGTGGCCGGCACCGAGGCGGCAATGGAGTCGTCCGAGACATTGAGTGTCGCGCCCCTCTCAAGTTCAGCGTGATCACCGAGCGGAGGGTCACGTACCCATACGGCATGAACGGCGGCGCTCCAGGTGTGAGAGGCGCAAACTACTGGGTCAGGCGGAAGCCCGACGGATCGGAAAGATGGATCAACCTTGGCCCGAAAAACATGGTGGCCATGTCAACAGGCGACAGATGTGTGATACATACTCCCGGTGGGGGAGGGTATGGGAGCATCGAGGCGGGAACACCATTGGTCAACGTCGAAGCTGGCGCCGACCTGGTAATTCCTTATCCACGGGCATCGGGCAGTCTAGCTGCCTATGCAACAACTCAGGCCGCATCAGCCTGAATCAGGAAAATGTACGGCTCGAGGATGACACAATCATATAGAAATATAACTCCCGCCTAGGCCTAATAGTCTTGGTATATGTGGTGCCTGTGCTTGATCAAGTCCTCACCCCTAGATTTGTGTCCGCCGCGCCAAGACCGGATGGACTGTGCTATAGTTCCTAGTCCTCACCCTTATCTTGTCAGGACTCCCTTATCTTGACTCCAACTCATCCCACAGGTGCGAGCATTTCTCTATGACACCCTCTTCTTTGGCTTCATCGTGACTGGACTTGATGATCCGGAAGAGAAAGCAGGAAGGCCCCCGGAAGCGAAGCGGATGTTTCACCTGCAAGAGTGAGATTTGCCACACATCCAACGTCAATATCTTGGCCTTTAATGCCTTCACAGGGAGTCATGTCAAGTGCTCAGAAGAGCGACCGAAATGCGAGCGGTGTCGCCGCCTAGGCCTGGATTGTGGTTATGGCGTTATACTCCAGTGGGAAGAAGATGCCATCCAGAGGCAGATCTCTCATGGCCGAGCCGGTAGAGCGACCACCCCATGAAACCACACGATCAAATCATTGACGCAATGATCTTGAATAGGGGTCTGGTCTCGCACCGGAGTCCGGCCATCTGCGAATAGGCCAGAAAGGCCCTTTTCCGGGCACGACTCCCATTTTCTTCCTCTCGTTCGAGGTGGGGACGAGTGGGTATTCCTCAATTCGACCATCGCCGATTTTCAGGACGAAGAAAGTCCAGCTCCATTTGACAAGGCCTTTGCGTTAGACATCGAGGGAGCCCACGATGCGGATGTCGAGTTGGTGGAGAGAGAAATGCCGGTGGTGGACACCGAGATCACGTTGTACAACGGCATCGGCATCCTCTCACCCATTTGGCTGGGCCTCTACTCCGAAACGGAAGGCTACCTTCTCGACTACTATATCAACGTTTTGTGTCCGCCGTGCTCGTTGAGTACCCAGCACAACCCTTATCTCACCGTCTTGCTTCCGGTGGCGTCTGAATTCGGGCCTCTCCGGCAGGCTCTGCTGGCCGCCGCGGCACATCAAATATGGTTGCTAACCGACGAGCGGTTCGAAACGGCCGCTCTGACATTGAAGGCGTCCGCAATCAGCGGCTTAAGGCAAGATCTCGGGTCCACTCCAATGGATTGGCGACATCTAGCGACCATGCTGATGCTATGCTTCTACGACGTAAGTGTGACCGGCCTCAAGACGGGAAGAAATAACGCTGACCATGAAGATCTCTGACGGTTGTTCTCCATCGTGGATCACGCATTTGAAAACCGCCCTGCAGATGCTGAGCCGCCTCGAGACGCTCTCAAAGACCGACGATGACCTCAAGGCCTTTTGCCAGATCTGGTTCGTGGCGCACGATGTCATGGGCTGGACGGCTTGGGAGGATGACATGCCCACCTATGATTTCCAATGGTCAGATTCCAACTATCAAGAGGTTTGTTGAGCGCCTTTGCACCCGATGTCGGCTCCTAACGTAATCGGCAGATTGACCCCTTGATGGGATGTTCACGCAAACTCATCTCCATTATCCACCAGATCTGTGCATTAGCAGCTTCGTGCCGAGCTGAGGGTGGTTTGTCACCGCGGCTCCTGACAGAACGATTGAGGCTCAAAAATTGCCTGGCACAACTGAAGCAGTATCCTCCTCCTCACACATCCGAAAGCGAACATCTGGTTATGGTTGCAGAAGCAAAACGACTCGCTGCCATGCTGTATCTGGTCGATCGGGTACCGCTCAAAGAAGCCAGTACTCCGAACCACTCTCGAGCGAGTCAGAGAAGCCTCGTCGACGCCATCATTGATGCCCTGAAGCTCCTTCCCACCACGAGTGCCGTATCGCTCTGGCCGCTCTTCGTGCTGGGGAACTCCTACCTCGAAACCGATGAACAAAGACACTTTGTCCTCGACCGACTTACTCAAATCGAGAAACGGCGGAGACTCGGGAGTGTGTATCACGCGAGAAGGCTGGTGGAAAGGAAAATCCTATCTCGGGTTCTGGCCTCGGCTGGCAGGGAACATTTAGTCTTCTCGCGTCGAGAGAGGCCATTGACTGAGAATGAGAGGTGGATCAGCCTGGCCTAAGAACTCGCTTAATTTCAACCGGTGTCGATGATCCAACTTATCTGCCTGCGGAGCAATGAACAGCCGCTCAGTTAACCTAGACCCTCAGATGAGCACGTCATCAGCGATGTCCATGAGGTTTGCGAATACCTGGATCGGGTATCTTCGGGGATAGACCTCACTTACTGACTTGCTGTCGACAAGCAAAGACCAGCTGGTCTCCTTGTCAAAAGCGGGCAGACAGCCTTCATGGAAGTGACTGTACTTTCTACAAAGAGCACGAGTGATCATGGTGATCATGGTGATTATGGTGATCATTGGTGAGTAGGGTGTGCAATCACCTCCGCAGGGCTGCCCTCTGAATACTGGCTCACAGCTGTCCGATTGACTCTAAGCTCTGTCACTCCGGAAGTCCACAAGAAATTTGCTCAACATTGTGAGATGGTATGGAGGAAATTCATTATCTCTCTTCTGCGTCCCAACTGTTGCCACTTGATGAGCGGCCAAGGTTGTTACTTGCTTAAATGCCAACCTGTTCAAGGACTCACCAGCCTCACAACTTTGCCAAGATATCCCCGCCGTCGCCGCTGCCCAGCACGAGCTCATCAGTATGGTGGTCCGGGTTGAAGATGAGAGCGTTGAGCGGTTCAACGCGTGTGCGCGGTGGAAGAGTGATTGGTAGACGCGGCCGGAGAAGGAACCCAGGGCGATATATACATGGGAAGGAGATGTGGTCATTTCTCTGGCTTTGCCGTGTTTTGTCCTGTTGCTGATGGTGAGTTATGGGACATGGCAAACGTTTCCAGTTCCCATTCGACCAGCTTGGCCACAGAGTTTGGAAGGCTCTTGGTGACACTGTTACTAAGTTGATGTCCAGGCAGATCCCGGTCGAGCATCTAGTCTCCAGATCAGGAATCGCTAAATCAAGGTGTCATCCCATTCATTACCATCCCTTTTACTCCTTGCTAGTTTTCTTGACCTACACTGTCGGGATCAAAGGTTCGGCTATAGAGGAGCGACTGAAGACCGAATCTGGCAGACCGAGCGCCAAAACCAAAAATGGTAGGATGTCTTTTCATTCATTGGTTCTCCATGAGCTTATCAGGCTGAGATCCGTGTCGCCAAGAAGTGAATATCGTATCCCAATCTGGTCGCGGACCTCGCCGCTTTATTCCTCCACATGTTCTCCTTATCAGTCAAATCTTCTCCCTGGGTATAAAGTTCGTGAAACGCAATGTCATCCGATATCTCTCCACCTCGCCAGCGCCAACACCACCGGCAATACACTTTGGACGTCCAGCTCCATAGGTAAGGTAATATATCATGGACAACTCCCTGACATCTATGCAGCACGCTAGCAGGTCAATGGAGACGTGAATATGTCGTCTGTCGAGGATCCACTGAGCAGTGAAGCAAGTCCAACTGACCATGCCTTCAAAAGAGCCTGTGTCAAGAGCAACAAAAGGTAACACACCTCGTATCTTGTCGTTGAGACGAATCTGCAACAAGCAACAAGCAATGATAAGACTCCAGACGTTGACCCTCTAGAGTCCAGACTGCGGCGTGTGCAAGCGACGGAGAATTGTGTGCGATCGCACGTTTCCAGCCTGTCAAAAATGCGGAACTCGAAGTTTAAAATGTCCGGGGTATGGGGTGACCTTTAAGTGGACTCACAGCGTCGCCAGCAGAGGGCGTCTCCGAGGCTTACAGGTTCCTCTTTCCAATCCGGCGCACGACCACAATGCTCGGCCTACTTCAAAGGCACCTGTCCATGGTCGTGGCATCGGGCCGAGCTATACAGCAGAGCATCACGAAGACAATGGTTTTGCCACCAACTCAGGCTGGGAATTCGGGTCACTCACCAACGGATCCTTTATCCAGAACGCGCTGACCGCCCCAAGCGGTTTAAGCGATTCCAGGTCGCGTCGACTCCTTCATCACTACTGCCATGTCGTTGCGCCACAGATGGCCTGGATAGATAGCTTCCAGAATCCGTTTCGAACTATACTCCTTCCCTTGGCGGTCGAATCGCCAGCAGTACTTTCTTCAATTCTTGCTATTTCAGACGTGGATATTTGCAGCAGACACGATTTCTGGTCCCGTTCTGCTTCCGAGTCCTCTACTCCCTGGAGCCAGCACTTAGACCAGGCGTTGGGGTTGTTAGCTGAGCGCTTGCGGCACGAAAGAGAGCAGGGCGATGGCGACTTATCATACGCCAGGGACCAAAAATATGCAATCTCGATCCTCGCAGCGATTATCGTCCTCTGCCTCCTGGAGGTCAAATGGGCTGCGTCGAGCCCGTGGCGGCTGCATCTGCGAGCGGCGTGGGCTGTGATTCGACATTGGACCTCAAACGCACGAACTCTCTCCTTATTGACTGACAACGAGGGCACTTTCCTCATTCAAGAAGTTTTTGCAATGAACGTTTGGACGTCCGTGACCACCTTCACACCTGATGACGAGGACGGATTGAAGGACATTGACTGTTCCAAGAGCAACGCGATCTTCATGGATTATCTGGAGATTATCCAAGCGGTGACCAAGGCCGAGCGTGCTCTCGCCGAGTCCGACTTCTCTGGCCTCAGGCCCTTCACGGATTTGGATATGTTGCACGTCAGATTGGATAGAGCACGCGAACGCACTCTTGGACTCAGTCATACGCTCACCGTCCACTCACGACAAGCCCGCCAGGGTTGCGTGCATCTTGTCGAGATGTTCCATTACGCCACGCTCATATATGGCTACCAGGTCCTCGGGCGCGATGAAAAATGCAAAGATGTCATCGCTGATGCACGTGGCCGCCTTTTCGATCACCTGCGGGATTTCTCGATCGCTGAGTTGGTGGTGCATGATCTCGCTTGGCCACTTTTCATTGCGGGGACCGAATGCTGCGGCCGTTGCGAAGACCAAGCCTTTGTGGAAAGAATCATGCATAAAGTCATCCAACTCAGTGGTCCCCTAGATCGTCGTCGCATGCTGCAATTTCTCAAATCCTTATGGGACATTCAGATCTACAACACTGATGTGGATTGGATCAAGCTTGCTCGAATCTGGGCTCAGAGGGGTGAGAATATTTTGATTCTTTGAACGGCGAAGCTCCAAAGGCTCCTCCATACGCTGGGACTCTTGTGCATTCCATCTTCATGTCCCGAGCCATGTCGAGTCACAAATCTACCACCTCTGCATCTTCAATACCAAACAAGGACCTCATCGGATCCTGGTACTGGTAAAACCCGACTCCGGGGGCACTAATCCCGTACCCGAGGAGTCTCTTGACCTGAGATGACATGGTTCTGGCTTTCTCAGGCGGCACCATGAGGTATTGGTTTTCTGACTGACGGTAGTAACCCTTTGTCAAGAACAGACCGACAGTCTCACGCACTTCGTCTCTGGACACGAAAGATCAGTCATTCAACTCTTCTTGAAATGGGCGCCTTGGTTGATTCCTGGAAGGACACGTACGTGGTTGAATTCTTCCCCCCTGCATGGTACGTGTTCCCGAGGAAGATCAAGGCGTCGCCAATTTCAAGCTCTGCGGGAATAGCCTCATGCTCACGGGGCGCGCGCTCGGGGCCCCAAACGTGTGATCCAGGAATCACCATGGTCGCACCGTTCTCTCGGGTGGTTCTAGTGACGGCGACGATGCAGCCCAAAAGGGCCGGGTGGTCGACATTCCGAGTGTGGTAATCGCTGTTCGTCGACGCCACTGTCAGTTCGGCTAATTGATCTCTTTACAATGGAGACGCTGCGCCAGCCTAGTCAAATTGCACTTACGCATCGTCTCGGTGAAGCGCCTGGGCACGCCCGCCGGGGTTGACTCGGAACCCCGTGGTGGAGGAGATCTGAGGCTTTGCGGTCACAGTCCTCTGCTTCTCGCCGAGCCAGAATGTGTAGGTCGAAGAGAGGAGGGCATTGGCGACCTCAGTCAACAAAGGCGTTGTGAGATATTTGACACAACCAGGAGAGATGCCAATGAGTCCAGAAGCGCGTTGGGTCGTCTCCGGAAAGAATCCAGTAGGATCTATCCTGTCCGTGTCAAAGTATGGTTTCAACTCTTGCTTGATCTGCATCGCCAGATCATAGCTGATCAAATTTTGCACGATGACGCCTCCATCCCGGTGGATGATGTCGACCAGTGCCTGACAGGTCGTGTTGGAATTGGCCGCGTCGAGTCGTTCGAGCTTGGGAGGGGAAGAAGGCTCTTGCAGCATCGTGCCGACCTTTGGAATGACAAGGGGTACATCAATCGCAGATGGCGCCATATTTTTGATGTCGTCCGGGTCGGCCACGCTGGCAACCTTGTCCTTGATGCCTAGATGACAAGTCCGTTGAATGGGAGCAGCAGTCACACTCTCCCGAGCAGGAAGTGGAAGGAAGCAACGACCACACTTTTCTTATATGAGAGGGAGACCTTTCTTGACAGTCGATATGCTTGAGGTACTTCTGGGTTTTTAAGTACAGAATCTGCTGATGGAGGCTTAGTGGTGACTGGAGCGGCATCCTTGGCATATCCTCTTAAATTGCCTCATTTTGTCTACGAATATAGGCCCTTATCTTGAGGAGGTGGCATCTGGTTTTGAACTTTATTGACAGCCGACGAGGGGTTGGAGACGCTCTTACCGAATGGGTCTGTCTTGCTTAGTGCTTGCCCTGTCGCGGAAGAGGGGAGCTGCAAAAAGACTTTTTCCCTGAGCCCGATCTGTCGATCTAGCACAGCACCGTGCCCTTATCGGTTTCTCCGCCTGGACATAGCATGCGCAGCATTTTGGGAAGACTGAGGATGGCTGCCCGACATCTAAGATGCAGTCACGCTAAAAGATAGTACTGCTGACGGCACATTCCTCGGAAGAGCAGATTGACCATCGGCAGGAAATCACTGCCTGTTCCAGCCTTTCCTTCCCATCATTTCTATGCACAAGAGGCTCATCTCAAAGACTAAGCATTGGCGATGCTTTCGATATGGTTTCATTACATGCTAAGCCCAAATAGGTTTAAATCTCTATCGATTGAACATATTCGGTTAGCTCGTTGCCCACTTCATTGTGGACGCCTCGGTTATCTCGACTTCACCAATCTTCTCACGAGGGCAGTCGTAACCATGAAGCCCAGTCCAGATCCATTGGGTCAGTGCACTTTCCGCTCCCACCGTCGTTCAGCTCTCTCAACGAGGTGTCCAGCGCGTCCAACCCTCCGGCCACGATACAGCCCGGTTTACTATCCTTATCTTCACAACACATCCCTACTTGGACTCAAAGTTTCCGACCCTGCATAATCCATGTTCCAGATCGAAATGGCTTGGCCTACTCTCTCGATGGTGATAAGACCATCGAGGCGGGTATAAAAAGAACATAACTGAGCGTTCCAACTTTCTTTGCGCTTCGATCCAAAACATCAAAAATGGCCTCCTCGGATCTTTCCTCTACAGAAAGAGGCCACGTCGGACGATTGGTGCCGCGAAATTCAGCTGCTCTGGTCGTCCTGACTGTCCTGGCTTGTCTCGTCAACTCCATGGTCAGACTCCAGCCCCGTGATGGCGCTTGAAGAGATCGTACTAACTTCCATCTCCAGACCATGGGCTATGACGGAAACATGATGTAAGGCCCGGCAAGAGATGAACCTGTCAGCCGCCAGATTGGCTCACACTATGCAGGAATGGCCTCGACATACTTCCCTCGTTCTACAATGAAATCAACCTCAATACAGCCGGCGAGTCTGCCAACACCGGAATTATTGTAGGCTACATCCTTTCGTTGCTTTGTGCAGGAAACTTCTTTTGCATGAGAAGCCTTTTCGCGGTGTCGAGGACGGAGGATCTTCTGCTTAGAACACGTACTGATCATTTGCAGTGGGTCGGCGGCTGCGTTGCCGGTCTGTTCTCAGGACCTGTGCTCGATAGATGGGGCCGCAAGGCCGGTATGGCCTATGCCGTCGCGCTGTCGGTCGTCGGCATTGTGCTTCAGACGGCCGCCCAGAATCCGGCCATGTTTCTGGTGGCTAGGCTTATCGTCGGCATTGGAGTTGGCTTGAGCTCCGTGGCCTGTCCCACGTACGTGTCTGAAGTCGCTCAACTCAAGTGGCGGGCTTTCTCACTCGGGTTCTACTACGATTTTTGGTACGGTGGTGGGATGATTGCTTCCGGGGTGACCTATGGTACGGCCAAGATCATGAGCTCATGGGCATGGAGGATCCCTTCCATCCTTCAGATAGTACCCAGCTTGCTCTGTCTCGTCATTCTTCCTTTCATCCCCGAGTCTCCACGGTGGCTGATGTACCACGATCGGCCCGTCGAAGCTCTCGAGGTGCTCGCCATCATGTCCGCCGACGGTGATGCTTCGGATGCCGTGGTATTGACCCAGTTCCAGCAGATCTCAGATACGGTCGCGTTTGAAAAGGCAAACAAGGCCAGCCAGAACTGGTTCGATGCTGTGAAGACACGGCAGAACAGGAAAAGGACGCTCCTGGCATGCTCCTGTGCCGTTTTTGGCAACATGAGTGGAAGCGGCATCATCTCGTACGGACCCGGCATCTCGCAACCGTGAAAAAACCGTGCTGACTCTACTGAGGTACTACTTGGGCACGATGCTGACGCAAGCCGGCATCACGGATACGACGACTCAACTCGAGATTAATATTTATCTCTCTGTCTGGTGTCTATTTACGGCCATCCTGGGCACCTCTCTCGCGGACAAAATCGGTCGAAAGAAACTCGGTGCTGGCTCCCTCAGCATTTCTCTGATATTTCTATACCTAGTTGGAGCGTTTACCAAATGTAAGTTCTCTGGTCTGCCCATGCTCCGCTCCCTGCTCACGAAAATAGTGTACGGCAGTGGGGAGAACAAGTCCGGCATCTACGCGACGGTGGCGTGCATCTTTCTCTACCAAGGTAGTCAGCATATCTCCCGAGCTATGTGCACGGCCCCTGATCTTCAGTAGGCACCTATGCCTTCGGTTGGAGTACTTTGCTGGTCATGTATCCTCCCGAAGTGCTCAATTTCTCACTCCGTGCCAACGGGATGTCCATCTATACATTCTTCTCCAACGGTGCCGCGTAAGTGTGACTTTTCACTCGCATTCCTATTACTCTTGGGTGTGTGGCTGAACGCTGGGCCCAAACAGGACCGTGGTCACATTTGCCTTCCCCTACGCCCTCGAAGCCATCGGTTGGAAGACATATATGATCAACGCGACTTGGGACGTTCTGGAGGTCCTTTTCATCATCTTCGTCTGGATCGAGACGAGCAACAAGACTCTGGAGGAGATTGACGAGCTCATCGACGGCCAGATGCACTCTGATGCTCCTGCTTTGCTGACCGTCATCAAAGGCGATATCGAGGTTACCAAAGGACAGAGTTTGGGACTGGAGCCCGAGACCACGGTTGTCAACGTGACGACTAAGGCTGACACCATCGAGATCTGAGTTAGGATGTCTTGATCGTGGACGCGTAGGCAACGAAAGCGTTAAACAGTGGAGGCTGGAGTTGCACATTCCTAGGATTTCGCCTCAAGGTCTCTACCGCATTCCGCAACCGTAAGAGACCCGAAGATATGACTTGAGACAAACTTGCAGTATTCATCGGGGTGTGCCGGGCATAGATGTCTGTCCTTTGGCATAACCGCACCAACAGTGACCAAACTGTGGCACAGGGATCAATATAAGGACCAATGTCACGTGATATCGTGTGATCGCCTCTGCCTGTGTATCAGTGGGAGGACCCAAAGTCAACTCCATAGACGCATCGGCCTCTACTCGGCACCGCAATGTCATGAAACTGGGGCGTAGCGCATAGGCGCACTTCTTGGAGCCCTGACTGGTCTCACAGGAACAAATATGGCGAGCTTTCAACCCGAGGACCCTTTCCTCCAAGTCCAAACGTATTACTCCCGTCTGAGCGCACCTGGCACAAGACTTACAGGTGTCTGCACAGCGATGTCCAAGCCACGCTCCAGTCCACCAGGCACCTCTTCTCCTCCTATCTCCGCATCCGTACGCTCTCGACCTCGGCGACCTCTCCTGAACTCCAACAATCCCGGGCGGACCTGCAAGCGAACCTCGAGACACTCGCAACCGACCTCTCAGATCTCCTCGACTCCATTGCCGCCGTCGAATCCGACCCGTATCGGTTCGGCCTCGATGTCACCGAAGTGCAGCGTCGACGACAATTCGTCAAGGACGTCAGCGACGAGGTCGAGGGGATGCGGCGTGAACTCGAAGGGGTCAATGAGACTCACATCGGCGGTGGAAGCGGGAAGTTGCCAACGCCGGCGAGTTTCGAGGCCGACGACGACGACAATGGGTATGGTGACGACGGTGATGATGCGTACGGGGCGTTTGAGGCCCAGCAGCAGGCGACCATGATGGCGGAACAGGACCAGCAACTGGACGGCGTGATCAGGTCCGTGGGTGTGCTGAGGCATCAGGCCGAGGACATGGGAAGAGAGCTGGAGGAGCAAGGCCAAATACTTGACGAGGTCGATACGCTGGCGGACCGTGTGGGCGGGAAGCTCAGTGTGGGCGTCAAGAAAATCGGGGAAACGATCCGGAAGAACGAGGACAGGGCGAGCAGCTGCTGCATTGCTGTTCTCATCGTGGTGCTGATCATCCTGCTGGTATTGGTGATTGTCCTATAAGAAAGGACTCTACAATCGGGGGAAGTCGACCACCACCTTCACCACCCACCAGAGCACAAGTTACATAATCTCCAGCTATTCCTGCTGGATGGTACCGAAAATAAACATGACCTGAGATGGCCTCACGGCAAATGCAAGAACAAGGTAATTAAGCCCAGCTTCGTTGAACGGACCCCAATCTTCAATCTTTGCGCTGTCTTTTTCGAGGCCTGATCTCTTCTGCAGGAACAAGCCTTGGAGCTTCGTCTTCCGAATCCTCGTCGTCCTCGTCGAACTCGTCAAAGTCAGGCTCGCCGTCGTCTTCTTGTGCAGACACTGATCACCTGTTAGTGTCAAGCGTAACTCGAGTCAAATTACGTTGCTTACTGAAGTAGTCCATCGCGTCGGTCCACAGTTCCTCCGCGAGCGCATTGGCAACCTCCTCACCGGCAGGGAAGATCTCGACCTCGAGCGTGATGGCCTGCTCTGATTCCTCATCATCACTCCCGTCGCCTTCGGCGTTGTTCCCGTTCGCTGCCGGTTTCGAACGGCCATCGGCCAGATCGACCGCGCCCCGGAATCCGAACCAATTGAAGAAGCTGGCTTCCTCTTCCGGACTCTCGTCATCCAGCTTGACCAACTTCTCGCGCAACTTCTCATATTGCCATAGCGACTCTCGATCTACGATCTCCACCTCTTTATCGCCCTTCTTCAGCTTCAACGCGTCCTCGGCGGCGTGCAGTTCCACGGCAGCCGCCAACAAACCATCTGTGACATCCTTCTTCTTACTTTTCCATTTGATGGGCACCGGCTGAGAAATCAGGCTGCCAGGGCCGCTGTGTCGCGGCTTGTACTCAAACTCCTTGACCAGCTTGCTGTCCTCGAAGTATTCGTTGTCGGCGAACTCGAAGGTGAATCGCAGGCTTCGAGGATCGCCCTTCGTTTCCGACTCAATCTGGTAACGATCCACGAAGAAGGACTTGAGTGAGGCTAGAATGGCGAGGTCGGTCGGAGCAAAGAATTGCTGGACTTCCTCCGGGCCGTTGGCAAAGACTGATGGCCAGAAGTCGGGGACGCGATTGAGGAGCGTCTGGCGCTTGTCATACAATCGCTTCGAGGCATATTCCTTTCGTCGCACTGCGCCATGTTGGTCAACGGAACCTCAGCATGGAGCACCCGCCGAGTTCGACTTACGAGCATCGAGCTCGACCTGTGCGAACTCTTTTTCCAAATCTCCCAATTCTTCAAACGCCGTGGCCACATTGGTGCCGTTTGTGTCCATGCTGTCTCAACCCAAAGCACAAGTTTGAAGGCTGCACTCGAGGTGAAGTTTGTCACTACTGTGCTGGTCCCTGAAAATAATTCTGCCAATCCATCTAGGCGGTGAACGGAGGCGGTGTCACAATTTTCCAGCTGTCAGGCCACAGGCCCCTGACATGTGATGCGGCACTGGCATGGTCCTTTTTGATATTACAGGTTGCAAACACACTCTTCTGCAATTTTGGGAAGACAGGCATTGTCTTTACTCTCATGAGCGCTTAGCCTCGCCACTCTTACAACACCACTGTAGGCTCTCTCTTACATCGAGCAATCAACCAACTCATCTCGCGTTCATCAAAAACTCAAAGTCATCCCAATTCTCGATTGCTAGAGGGCAGTGGAGCCCATGTTTGACCCCAGGCGCCCGGGCTTTAAATTAAGTGGCATCATGTGATTCTATCCACACATATACATTCTGAGCATCTTCACTGAGTGCCGGGTTTTGGCTGCATCATGTGAACCAGCGCAACCGCGCCACAGGGCAAGACGGAGAGGAGGATGATGAGAGGTCGACATCGGGAAGATGGAGGGAGGGTCTTATAGCAATGCGCGGCAGGCTGCCCCAACCCGAGGCGGATTTCCAACCAACGATCACTGAAGCAGGCTCTGCCGCACCGTGTATTCATAGGTATGGACACCGCTGACGGACAGGACTGATGCAGAATGGGCAATAATTCCTTATGTTGATGGTTCTGACCCGCCCCTTCGAGCAATGCACCCCTCGCTCATCAAGCAATTTGATTGGCTTCCTCCCTTATCTGGCGTGCTGCTACCCCTGACAGTCGTCACAACCGTTCCCGACCTGGTTTCCTGACTTTTCCAATACGGCAGCAGCACAGAAGAAAGTCTAAGGCTCGGAGTTCGCTCGCTTGGTGCAATGGTCCGAACCACTATTGAACATTCTTCACGGTCACGTCTGATAGGGCGTCGGGGAATGGTTTGGATCTATCTGAGCGGGATGCGTCGAGTAGTGGGCAGCTAGCAGAAGGATGTGACTGTTGCACCGCCGGATCACACTTGATGGCTTGTCGACAAGGGTCGGGACGGACATCCCGCGACCCCCCCATGATGGCTATCACTGCCGAGTCGATTCTTTTATTCATGCATTTTGGAGGCCTGGATGGACCAAAAGGTTAGTGATCTGCATTCTTTGCCGGGATTCTCACTCTCCGGGGCTGGTCATCGCTTACAGGAACAGGACCCCCTGAACAAGCTTACCTGGGTAAGATTATCCTGGCCACGGCTTGCAGGTGCGTGGCTTCAGTGTGGTCTTCTACAACCCCAACTACGCGGTGCGCTAACCTGATCCTGGCAGGCGCCATGCTGATCTACAAGGAGATGGCGGCTTGGTGTTGGCAGATATCTTTCATCCAACGTCTGACACCTCTAACCGACATGTTTAGCCCGCGGCCGTCTCTCTCCACGCGAGAAGGGACGGGACCGATTGAGCGTACCGTGGTAGCTGGCCAGAGAACATGATTCCCACGAAGCCGGGCATTGTTCGTCGGCCTGCCTCAACGCCCGTCCTCGGTTGGCCTACTAGCCCCAGCCTAGCTCTGATTCATACTCGTCTCGATGCCATGTGTTGTCAACCGGGGCCTTCTGGCGAAACAATGCCCCTAGCCATTCAAGTACGACCATTGTCCTCGCAGGCGAGACCTCTTCTTCTGCGCCGGGCACATTCTGATCATCTCGCCTCTGTTTATCCTTGATTCCCTTCCTCCCCTCTTGCATATTCGTCGCTTGCACACCATGGCTACCTACAACTCTGATACGGCAGCTTTGGAGGCTGCTGGTAAGAAGCAAGTCCTCAAGGTGGGTGGGCGTCGACCCGTCGTGAGCGCGTCACTGACCCCGCGTTCGCAGAGAGAATGGAACTTTTGGGCGGTGTTGGGTATGTCGGCCACCGTTCTGTGCACATGGGAAGCCACGAGCGCTCTGTTCGCGGGAGCGTATCTCAATGGCGGACCCGCCTCTGTGGTTTATGGCTACATTGTTTCGGTCTTGGGGACCTTGTGTATCGCGGGATCCATGGCCGAAATGGCTGCCATGTGAGTGTACCGGATTCACCCCCTACCACCAGTCGGACGTTAATGAAGATCCGAAGCTCTCCGATTGCCGGAGCTCAGTATCATTGGAGCGCTGAGCACGCACCACAAAAGTGGCGGCCCTTTGTCAGTTGGGTTCAGGGATGGGTCACCGTGACCGGATGGGTGGCAGCCGTGGCGTCGGTGTGCTATTTGATCGCGACGATGATCCAAGGCCTGGCCATCCTCAACTATTCCAGCTATGTCCCTGAGCGATGGCATGCGACGCTGTTGATGATTGGGTTTGCCGGCGTGGCAGCCCTGGGAAACACGTTTGGCAAAAAGCTTCTGCCCATGTGGGAAACTCTAGCCGGCGCTCTACACGTTCTGTTCTTTTTCATGATCATGATCGGCGTCCTGGCGACGGGAGACAAGGCCAGCAATAAGGACGTTTGGGGGACCTTTATCAACGGCGGCGGCTGGTCCAGTGACGGCGTCAGCTTTTGTCTCGGGTTCCTGACGCCTGCCTTCGCCCTGGCCGGCGTCGACGCCGTCGTTCACATGTCCGAAGAGACGTACAATGCACCCAAGAACATCCCCCGCGCCATGATGTGGTCCGTCGTCATCAACGGCCTCGCCGGGTTTGCATACATCCTGACGATCCTCTATTCCATCACCGATGCTGACACGGTCCTCTCCACCCCCACCGGCTACCCAATCATCGCCGTCTTCATCGAGGCGACCAACAGCACCAAAGCAGCAACGGCCATGCTGACCGCCGTCATCCTCGTCTTTACCATGAACCTCTTCGGCTGTATGGCCTCGGTGTCGCGACTCATCTGGGCCTTCTCTCGCGATCGAGGCCTTCCCTTCTCTGGCTTCTTCTCGCACATCACGTCGTGGAACAAATGCCCGACCAACGCCGTCATCGCCATCTGGGTCGCCGTTTCCCTCCTCTCGCTCATCAACATCGGCTCAACTGCCGCATTCAACGCGCTCATCTCTCTCTCGACTCTGGGATTCTACTTCTCATACGCCATTCCCATCAGTATGTTCGCCATCCGCCGGCACAGCAAGTCCAACCCAATTCGATTCGGGCCTTGGACCATGGGCAAAGTGGGCGAAGTTGTGAACATTCTCGCCATCGCCTTCTGCATCTTCCTCATCATTTTCTTGCCCTTCCCGTCCGTTCTGCCTGTCACGGGCGAGAACATGAACTACGCTTCTCCCGTCTTTGTCTTCGTCATGGGCTTCGCCATCATCAACTATTTTGTCCGTGGCCGCAAGAGGTTCGTCGGACCCATCCGAGAAGTTGGCATCGAGACGAGCAGCGAGGCGGAGACCATTGATCATGAATCCGTTACCGCCGAGAAGCAGTCGCCGCAGTAGACGGGACCAAATTTGGAGGTTTTCTCCTCTCGACGTTCTCTTCCTTCAGGCATTATCGTACAGAAAGAAGATGGGACTTCTTTGGCGACAATTGACTTATACTAATCATTCCAGAACTTGGAGTTGAAGATAAATACCGACCCCTTGAAAATGTACATATGCCTAACAGGCCGCCAACATTCATCCACACATTCAATTTCCACATTGAAAAGGCGTCTGATTGAAACGGACGGCAAAATAGGAGAAAATTCATTCCTGTCCAGCCTTTGGTCCCTCCTTGAAAAGATATAGACCCAGGTATAAAATTATTTCCACATGGCATTCAAGTCTTTGGTCATTCATTTCATGTTGTCACCGTCGTCGCCGTCCAACATCTTCAACGCCTCCTCGCTACCATCCAGGAAACTACTGTGAGTTGAGTATTAGGGGCAAAAGCGAATCCAAGTGGAACAGACCTCACGCCATCGAAACCACATACCCTGTATTGTTGTGATGACGCTTCTGCTTTTGTCCTATTTGGGTAAGTCTTGGAGGAAGGTAAGGTAAAGTATCGGATTGTGCTTCTCTGTTGTCTAAGCTCTACACGCACCCCGGTATCGGGACCGCTACAACTACAACGACCGGCATCGCGGAATCCCAGACTCACCACACTGACATCCTCTGTTCCAGCTGCTCTTCCTCCCCACCCACCGATCTTCGACTTTTTGGCTGCCGAGAAAGCGGCTCCTTTGTCTCCCAGGACGAGCCAGAACTCATTGTCCGCGAGATGATCCTCAGGCGGCCGCACAGGAAGTCGAGCAATGTCTAGGCGCAGGCATCACGGTGAACACCGGATTTGACATGCCGTTGCCGAATGAGAGGATCAAGCTCAGGTCGGGAGACGGGCGGTAAGGAGGGAGCGGATGGGAAGAAGAATCGTCAGAGGACATTGAGGTGGACGGGGATTGAAGTTGGTATTGGTGACAGTCATTCTTCTTACGCGAGGTCGTTTACATTCGCAGCAAAATTTGCGGTGATGTTGACACTGCCCCTGGTCCTAGAAAATGTTACTGGATCAGTCCTACCATGGTACCACATTTGCGATGGAGATTGTCAAGTCACGGCCGACAATGACTCAAAAATAGCCAATGTAGCACAACACCTTCCATATGCCTGAATGATCGATCAACAGGTGGGCGTGGCCATGTATCTTCAAGTATCAGCAGGACGATCTGTGAACTGGCATCCAGATCTGTTGCTGTAGTATGCAGTTGCCGATTCATCGCTAGACGCCAGGGAGGTTTGCTGGCGCATCAGCCTCTTGGGCTGGGTAGTACGCTGGATGGAAATTGTCACCTCAATATTCTGCTGCCCTGGTGGGCAAAACTCCTGGTCTTCAGAGGGAGAATCCAAAGTCTGTTCGCGCAAGAGGGAATGGGGTTCTTCAGCGGTAATGATAGCAACGGCGACAGGAGAAGAATAGGTTTGTCTTCAGGGTTCGCCGTTACAGCCAGCGGCGTCAATGTATGAAAACTGATCCGGGTCTCACCATTCTCATAACATTCATAGAGCAAGAGCCTAATAGGAATAATAGGAGAGCGACCTCAAGGCAAGCACAATGGCAGTTATTCCAAACTGCCGCCGTCTCAACGTAACCTGAAAATGTCTCTCGATCCTCGAGATATCATATCGAACAGATAAATTGGGTGTCGAAATGAAGTAAAAGAAAATCTGTTCCGCAGACTTCAGTGGCTGTACCCGTCATAGACATATGCGCCTTTCCATGGTCATGATCTTTCATCTCCGAGCTGGCGGTGGAAACACCTTCGTCAGCATGCTGTGTGCCGTGCTAGTACTAGTGCTCTTAGGGCCCTTTGATTTCTTCCCGCCCGCGAGCCGTGACGGCGGCGGGGCGAATTGCGTCTGCACATAGACGTTTGGACGTCGATTAGACGATTGCGTCGTGGCGCTGGGGTTGGGATTCGTATCCGTCCTGCAGTTGTCGAGCAGCGGGACGGCTGTCATGGGCGTGAGTGGAGCCGTCATGGGAACGTTTTCCGAATATAATGAGTATGAGTATGTCTGGGACTGGGACTGGGAGTTGGGATCATTCCGCGGTGACAAGATAAATTCAAAGGTCTTCATCTCGCTTCCGACTTGGTTTAGCGATGGGGGGCTTGGTGTCTTGTTTGATTTCCTGCTCCTGCCAGATGCAGGCACCGGGGGTGATCCCTCGCAGTCAAGTTCTTTGGTTTTGTTTTCGGATTTGACTCTGTTCCGCATGCACCATTGTAAGAGTCGGCGCAGAGCCCACAACAAGACCAATGTCAGGGCTGTACCACCGATGACGCCAGCGACTATCGCGCCTGTGAGGCCGGTGGCGGCGAAGTGGGAGATCTTTGGTTGCCGCGCGGGCGTCGGGTTGGAGTCGTTGGCGCAGAGAGGTTGTTTGGTGACATAGGGGGCTGCGGGAAGGGCGGGCGCGAGGTGGAAGGTGTTGGAGTCATAGTTTGCAATCAGATAAAGGGACGAGAGGAACGCGGAGCCGAGGAGGCTGGGCTGAGAGGAGGTAGTATTGGAAGATAGTGGCGCGGCCGAGATGGGTGTTTTGGACGACACATTCTTGAGCCATGACGACGGGTAGGTAATGGAGAGACCATCGTCAAGAGTGATGGTGAGGCTGGCGTTGAAGTCCTCCGGAAGTCGTAATAAGACACTCTTACTGTCGCCATCGTCCGGTATGGCACCTGTACTGTCGGCAAATTTTTGTGTCACTGTGACAGGTAGAGTAAGCTCATACTGGGACGTGGTGATGTACGCGCCGAAGGAAGAGTCCACCAGGTCCGTGACTTTGCCATCTGCCGAGATCAGGGTCATCTGCTGAACCTGGACCTGGAAAGGGCTGGCACCCGCAGGACTGATACTGTAATTGTGCACCTCGTCCGTAAACCGGCCTGAATCGTATCCCCCGAGAGTAATGGAACCATTCATCACGCCTGCTGCGGCGGGGTATGCCGTTCCCATGTATAGACCGAAAGACCGTGAAGGGATGAGCTGGAGGTCGAAGAGCCGCTTCAGCAGTGTGCTTGACGGCCCCATGCCCAGCAAACCAGCAGGACCAAACCACGGGGTCGAGCCCGAAGGATAGTTTGAAAAGACGAGGACTGAAAAGTTATTCATCGCCGTCAGATTCGGAGGACTGGGATCGAAATAGTGTGAAAAAAGATTCAGCGTGTCCGAGACGGCATCCACTGCGCTGCCACCGACCTCGGATAAAGCGTCGAGAGACTGGTAGTGGGGATCAGGTAGGTACCTGCGTTTACATCAGACACATTTTCCCAGCAAAGAGAGGTGAAGCCAACGTCTCGGATAGGTTTGGCACATAGAAGCCATGTTGGGAACTGGCACAGTCTGTGGAGGAGCCGTTTTGGCAGTAGGCCACGCTCGCAACTGTGGTCTCGTTGTACGACAATGATGGCCACGACGACAGATTCTGCGACGGAGTGCCAATTCCTGTAAATAGACCATATTGACTGGTGACTCCTCCATCCACGTTTCGGACATGGAAGTCGACATAGATGGGGTCGATCAAACAGTTGTTGGCCCGAACGCGAGACAAGAACAGGAGAGAGACAGCGAGGACGAACATGATGGCGATGGCTGTGTCAACAAGACCTGAGCACACAAGATGGAAAGAGAACAGTCAACCAACCGACACAACAGCAGGACCATATTCTCTGCCACGGACGCACACACTGAGTCAGCGACGGCCAGCGTGAGGCTGAAATCACGAGGTACTCCAAATAGAGTGCCAATCGCCATTTGCAGACTTGGATCAGCGACTCCATTGCTCATTTCCGACCGCGCAGGCCGGTTGAGGCCGCCCATGGCCAGAGGCCAGGCGGCAACGACGGTGTTATTGAGGAAGACAAAGGCAGAGCCGACCATATTTAGAAGCTGGGGTTCATAAGTCGGCGCCACATGAAACCAATCATGTCTCAGCTTGGCAACTAGCCCTCAACTTGGCAGCTCATGCACCACTCGAAGGTCGGCCAATTAAGTCGACCCCATGACAGGAGACACTGTTTCATCAAACGCCGTGTACGCCGTCCCGCGAAGAGATTGGCGTCTGAAGCTCGGGTTAGGCAGCCTAACGAACAGCCTGGTGGGGAAATGCCACCGTGAAGTTTGCCATCAATGAAATGTTCAATTCTTTGTCTTCTTCTTGGAGAGCTCGCTTCCTGGAGTGCTTGTGATTTCGCTCGCCGGAGGTTGCTCTGCTTGGGCCTCGACAACGTCCAATTTTCGCTTCTTCCGGACGCCGGTGAGCACATTCACCTTGGATGTAGAAATTTCGACCGTCTTGGGTGGAGCCAAGACAGATCTACCCTCAACATCTTCTCCGAAGGCGGTGGCATTAGAGAGGTCCAGCGCTTTTCGGATCCAACTGCGGGTACTATGAGCTGCAAGATGGTCTCCGGCAAAATCAGATTGCAACAAGTGATCCAGGAGTGTCTGGTATTTTTCGCCATCCACGACAACTTGGCCCTGAGTGCTCTCAATGAAGACGGGCGATGTGCAATGGCCATCAGAAACGAGGTTGTCGGCAGCGCTTGGCGGCGCTGGGTTTCCATTTTCCAAAGGCCCATCTCGCGGTAAGTGGTGCGGTGGTTCCTTCAAAGGTTGAATAAGAGATGGTGGTCCTGCTGATGAGATGGGAGGCGTGGCAGAATACAGGTCAGGCAATGGTGAAGACGATTCCGCTGAAGCGCCGGCTGCAGGTGGAGGGTTTGTAGGTGTGAGCAGCGTCAGATCTGACTCACTGACACGGTGATCCTGTGCAAAGACCACCCAGACAAATCCGACCAATCTCCCAGCAGAGCACTCCTGTCTGAAGGACATCATCTCCCAGAACTGCTCGAGTGACTTGACGCTCCTCCATTGACCTTGATCACTGATGAAATCGTCGTCCAGGTCATCTAGGAAGCGTGCCTTCGGGTCGTCTGGGAGACGGGGGATCAGACATCTCGGAGGGACTGCTGTATCTTCCGCGAGACACGCTACCGGGTACGAGTTCTGCCAGACCGGCTCAACAGGCGAATCTTGGCGGCTGGACGGAGGAAAGAATGCCCTCGTCTCGCTTCTGTCGCAACCGGGAATGACAAGATGAGCCGTGGCCTTGCCCGCAGAAGAGCCACTGAGTCCTTGATTATAGCGCCGAACGATCAGGTCCAGGACCCGACACCACCACTTAATAAGCTGCCGATCGTCGAGAACATGTTTGCCAGCATTCTCGATACTTCCAGGGAACAAATACTGGTGTTGAGAGCGTGCAAACAATGAAAGGACCAGCCGGCCAGCCGCCAACCGGGGCTGCAGAAGAAAATCCAGAAACGTGGCAGTGACGCTCACAACGACCGATGGGGTCGATTTCTGACGGCCCAGTCTTGATGAGAACCCGGATGAATCGGCTTTGGAGACAAAGACGGTGGTGAGCTTGCGCGTTGAAAAGATCAGAACTTCGATCGCGAACACGATGATCTCTTGTCTTTCACCCTCTGACGGCGAACTGATGGCGAGAAAATGGCTTTCGCATTCGGTTCGCTGCTCGAGCTGTCCAGGAGGGGCCGCGAAGAGCGCAGAAGAAATGCTTGGGAAGGTTGATATGTGGTAAGCGCGCACCTTGACGCCCGCGGGCAATGCGTTGGTCAGGCGGGAGGAGAGCGAACCAGGCTCCAGCATGACATCCGTGTCCTATAAAAACAGTTTAAATCTGAATTGCGTAGGACGTCGGAGGACAACCAGATCTGCTAGCTTGATGTCAACTCCAGGCTGGAGGTGAGAACCACTGTTTGGGCTCACCGGTCAAAGTGAGGCAACCCCGACAGAAGACGCTAATGAATTGTGCTAACTGTAACGGGATCACCTCCATATTCCTCCCCAATTATTAGCGCCTCGACCATGCCGGATCAGGGCGTTCTCTAGCAGGCAAGGCGAACGCACATATTGATCTGTTCAGCCTGGCGAAGATACAAATCCTCTTTCTCTCTGCTGGCCGAGGCTTCATTCCTTCCTGTTCTCTCTACCCTCAACTTGCCCTTCCTCCCTGACACTCATTTCGACATGGGATCATTCCTCGAACCAGGCTCCAACAACGAGATCAGTATCGGTCGAGGCTCGACTTTGACACTAACGTTGCGCATGAGGGATGGTGCTGTGTCTGATCTTCTTGAACAAGGCCACAACACCGCTGCCATGAAAAACTCGGGCAATCCAGCGGACCGTCCAGACACAATCTCCACCGCAACAGCCCGCGATTCTATCACAGACTGGACAGACAGGCTTCGAGACGAGAAAACGGCAGCAGCGCTCCAAAGGCTATTTGCCATCCACCATGAAAATTTGGTCCGTAGCAGCGCCGCGGAAGCGACTTTGGCTGCATCAGCCCTCGAGCTTCCACCACCATGGCCTCGCCGCTTTGCAGCCAACCCGGAGAAAGCGTCTTGGGAAGACCCGAGAGTGTTACAAGACTTTCGACAGCACCTTGGTATGATTGATTGTCGCCGACAAGATCCGAGCAGGATCCCGTGTCAGGTTGAAACCCCCAATAATCTGGAATGGGAATCTATCACGTCGCCACCACAACCTCTGCCGTTGGACGAGTCCCGGCCTCGATCATCTCCCGAGTATGTGAAACGACTAATGGAATCAGTGAACCAACAAAAGTTCATGAGGAGTCGGTGGGGAGAGACAGATGGGGTTGACACAGGACTGACGTCGGCTGCCGAGTTCGACTATCAGAAACAATTGAAATTGCTCGAGGAGCAAAACAAGGCACGACTCATTCAGGCTCGGCGGTACCAATCAACTATGCATCCGAATGTGCCAGCTTGTTCGACTGGTCGGTGAGGCTGTAAATGTTGAGGCAGGATGGTCTTTGAAGGCCGCCTCGAGGAGCCTCATCCGCCATCGGGGCGCCATGGCAGACCCGAAGCTCTGGGAGGGTATTCACGGCTTGGCGCTGAACCCATACATATCCTTTGTTCTGTAGCTTCGAGCTCCATCAACAACATTCATTCATTCATCAAAAATTCATCTTTACTCCTTGCGATACCATCGCCAGAACACTCCAAGTGATATATCCCCCCCAGCCCACCACCCCATTTAATACTCATACTCACAAACCTTACCGGTGCCGTGCTAGAATGTCAGCGACGAAGAGTCGAAAAGAAGGGGCCATTCCTTCCCAGGTGAACCGGTGTCGAAAACAGTTCAAGGAACTCACCGCAGTGTCATGGCCCCGCTTACCCCAGGCCTCGGACAGGAGCAAAAGCCTACAGGAAACTAGTCAACGGTTCGAAGAGTGGTGTGGAAGCCTGGGAGCTCATCTGATCGGAGACCTGTCGCTTGAAGAGCGTCTACGCGATGCCTCCAAAGTCAAGGAACTCATCCTTAACTGTCTTGACGGAGTTGAGGAAGCCTTGGAGCAATTACAGGCAGAGGCTATGCAATATTCGCAACAATGTAACGCACCTCACTCTATATTTCCTTCATGTTATGCCCGCCCCAAGAGACCGATGTTATGCTGATGATCTCAATCGCAGCTACGGCTAGCTCGACATCGGCGCCTCCCAGCAACTTGGAGGAGAATGTGACGGCAGAACCAGATGCTGAAAGGCTTCATTATCCCCTACCTCCACAGGATGCCAGATTCCAAAGATCACCAACTACTAGTCAGTTGCGCAGGGATCCCCAGGATCATATAACTAGCCAGGTGATATCGGCCTCCACAGAATGGGAGGAGAAGAAGAGCGAGTCACTGGATGACCTGGTATTACAAAAGTTACTGTCCAACGCCATGATAGGGAACCCTATCATACACGCAAATGCGATGATAGATACCTTGTCTCGCATTACCGTTGTCATGAGACCCGCTTGGTCGGCCTCCCTGGCAGCTGATCGATATGACAGGGCGCGACAGTCCGAACTGGAGAACGCAGACTTTTTCAGGTTGAAAGACGAGGCAGAATTGACCACAGACTTCCCGCAGCTGGACCCATGGCTTCGTCAGAGACTTCTCTCCGCCAGCCTGCAGCGACGACTTTTGCTTCAATATACTTGGGCTTGTCGACAAAAGCTCCTCGCAGAGCGAATAGGAACCACAGAAACCGGCAATGACGGTGGTGAAGGCGTTTTGGTCCAGGATGAAATCACTCCTGGGGACGCAGGAAGTACGATCAGTCGACCTGCTCTAAGCATATCCTCTTCCGCCATCCGAGACGGGGAGCCGCTCTCGCCGAGAAGCGAGACGAGTTCCATCAGTTCTGCCTCGACGACGATCTCCGGCCCCAAGCATAGGTATCCACCATTTCCGGCCGAAAATAAGAATGACTTTCGCATGTGCCTTGCCTGCTGCCTATTTCTGTATCTGCCGACGGAAAGGCACTGGAGGTCGGTACTGCAAACTCCTGCTGACGTTCGTTGATAAATGTTGGTGCCGTTACATGACGTGAAAATGCTGATGGCGATGGGGCACCTAGGAAACATCACATGAAAGACCTTCGGCCTTACATCTGTACCTTCCCTAAATGCTCCTCCGACCCGGGGAAGCTGTACTCAAGTCGGCAGGCCTGGTTCCAACATGAACTTGTCTTCCACAGACGCCAGTGGCATTGCCCGTTCGACCGTGTGGTATTTTCCGACTTCTCCGAGTTTGATAGCCACCTGAAGGAGATGCACCCCGGCCGTGTGGATGCGGTGTCTTTTGAAGTGCTCAGTCGCGGCAAGGAAATTCCACATACTGCCGAAGCCAAATGTCCATTTTGTTGGATGACGCTCAAGTCTCGGCGCCAGATCGAGTCGCATATCGGGAGACATGAAGAGCGAATCGCTCTCATGGCGCTCTCTTCCATGAGAGACTACCATGATGATTCAAACGAAGAATCCCGTGAAGAGTCGGTCGCAGCCCCTAATGATAAGCTTCATCCTCAAGGTGCTGATGAACCGTCGTTCGCGAAGCAACACCATACCAGGTCGACGACGGCAGCACTTGGACAGGCGGATAAGAGTACTCGGACGGATGACGAACCTCCTTTGAAGATTCACAATGCTCCCGCGGATGTCAGCCAACGGAGTGTCCCTGAAATTGACCCGGCGCCAGTACCGGTCACCAGCGACGTTGGAGAGTCTCCACCATCAAAATATCCTGCCGACGTGCCTGAAGTCTTCCAGCCCCCTGCCGTTCCCCTTTCCTCCGGATTGCGTGGCAGCAGCAGATTGCGCGCTTGGATCCTGAGCCGACTTCGGCTATCAATATTCCAGAACTGGGGACCTTCGTCTTGGTCAGATCATCCCAAGTCCCAGACGTCCTCACGAGTATCTACTAAGAGAATCTTTTCGGCGCCTCCAACCGCCTGAAGAGGAAGTGCTCAGAAGCGTGAAGCAACCCTGGCGCATGTCATTGTCCACTTCGAGTTCAATACGGCGAAGATCTGACAACTTTGACCACCAACGCATGCTCGAAGCAGCGGAAATTGTCAGCGAAATATGGCAGCCGTCTCAGAGCCACATCAAAGAGACAATGTAATGGCCCGAAGTTGCTGAATTCCTAGTGCTTTCGGGCTCAGGAAGGTTCCTGTCTTCTTCTCGGAGGTTTTATATGGTGGCTGGTCTGAGAATTGCGCGGGAATCTAGAGTGTTGATGCAGGAGGTGGGTGAGACATCTGTGGGCCTCACAATCTCGGCAGAAAGTGCCGGGAAAATGTCGGACTACACTGAGTTTGAGCGGCCTGGCGCGGTTGTCATTGCCTATTCTCTCGTGGAGATAAACGGTCGTAGCTGGGGAACCTGGTATATTCTCGATACGAGAAAGGCGATGGGGAATAAGTGAGGGTCTCGTGTTTGATATCACATGGGCTCATCTCGAGAGACCTGACACTGCGACAATACCTTCCTGGTGAGGTCTCTTCTGTATGTCGCCAGCAATCGGGATTCTTGCTTAATTAAACTCTTCCAAATACTACTGCAAGGCTCGCAAGTCGCAGACCTGGGTGTTACCACCAGCAACTATGGTCGGCCTCATAGTTCAAGCACGGCTATTTTCAAAGCTTGAGATGCCCCCAGGCAGTGGCACACGGTCATGGGTAACTGCGATGGACTCGGTGACACTGGATGAAAAAAATGGATGATGATTGCTGGCTACCTATTAGAATGCTACAGCACAATCATAACTCGGTGTCCCGCCAAGCTCTGATCCTCACGTGCGGGCTTTGCTCCCGTGACATGTTGGTTGGGCTTGGCGGGTTTTCAAAATGAAATAGCCTCAATGCCCGCCCGTGAGGCGCATCATTCAGCCAGCCATCACCTCATTCATGTTTCAATTGTTCAGTAGTAGGTGTTCATGACGGCGTCGCAGCATCCAAAGGAGGATCTTTACGCGGGTATATCTCCGTGGAACTATCATGCTGTAGCTGATCACCGGGCCCATGTTTCTTCCCTTCTTTCCTTGCTAATCAGTCATGTCTGCACGCAGTGCCAACGAGAATTCGCCTTCGCCCAAGGCAGATACTGACACCGCGGATCGCAAAGAGCCCGGCGAGGTCAGTGACCACATTCCATCGACGTCTCCGGTTTCGCAGGAGGAGGGGGAGACCAGTGGCGACGACAGCGACAGCGGCAGCGGCGACGACCAAGGATCCGAGTCTCCTCTTCCCACCGAAGAACCACCTCCACTACCCAACGAGCCGGTGCCAGGTGAACCGGTGGAGGATGGCTGGGAGCCAATTTGGGACGAGGGCGCGCAGGCGTTCTACTTTTTCAATCGATTTACCAACGTCTCGCAATGGGAAAATCCTCGAGTGCCCGAATCTGCACAAACAGGCCCTCCAGGGGTTGGGAACCACGATAGATTAGGCCGCGCCGAAATCGCGCCTTCAAACCGGCCTGCTGGTGGTGGCTACAATCCTGCCATACACGGCGACTATGACCCGAATGCCGATTATGCAAAGGCGGACCGACCACACGCGCCAGATGAGGCAGGCGACGGCCTGTCGAGCGCAGATGCAGCCGAGATATATGCAGCGACAGCGACATTCAACCGCTTCACGGGGAAGTGGCAGCGAGCAGACCTAAACCCGGACCGGTTCAGTGATGAGAACAAGTCTCGGCGGCAGATGAGCGCGTTCTTTGACGTCGACGCGGCTGCTAATAGTCACGATGGGAAGAGCCTGAGGGCTGAACGTGCAAATAAGAAGCTGACCAAGAAAGAGCTCAAGGCCTTTAAGGAGAAGCGACGAGAGAAGAAGGAGGAGAAGCGGCGCGCCTGGCTGAGAGATTGAGACCTGCTCTTTTCTGGTCAGGACTGTGGATGCGCACATTGTGTAGAGTCCTATCGCGCCGGTAGTAAACTGCAACTCCCATGCATAAAGGGACCACGGATCGGAATGCGGTGAAACCGAATTGTTCCATTGCCCTAGTCGTGGACTCCACCTTCGGCATGCTCGGGATAGCCAGGAACATGAGGGGATAAATTTCAGTCTTGAGCGGCCACATCGTTCCACATCCCCCAGCACTTCAGTCACTCCTTTCAGCGCGGTCGCTTTTCCAGCGCCTTTTCACTCTTTCACCACTTGCTCGATCCTGCCGCCATGATATCCCCATGTCCAAGGAGATCGTTGCGTTGATCTGCCTGGTGTGGTACATCTTCATCGCCGGGGTCTGCTCGATTGGCTGTGTCCAGATGTGGGTGAATGATAAGATCCTCCGAGGACGACGATTGACCGATATGCAGATTGCGCCATTACAGCAACCCCCCGAAGAAAGGAGCTGTCCTCTCAAAGAGCGAAGAAGATATCCCTCATGTCACCATTATCCGGCCCTGTAAAGGTCTCGAGCCGTACCTCTACGAGTGCCTCGCGGCAACCTTCCAACAGGACTATCCTGCCCACAGACTGACGGTTCACTTCTGCGTCTCATCGCGCGACGATCCGGCGTATCCGACCATCGAACAAGTGGTCAAGCATCATGCACATCACGACGCCCGCATTTTCGTCGAGGAGGAGGAGGAGGATTACGATCACCCTGTACGCACTCGAGATGGATCTTTGAAACCGCCCCTCGGCCCAAACCCAAAGATCCGGAATATGAGCCGAGCGTATCGAGAAGCCAAAGGCGACATTTTGTGGATCCTCGACTGCAATATCTGGGTCAGCAGCGGAGCGTGTGCGCGCATGGTCGACAAACTGTGCGGATACACGGCGCATGGCTCGACGAGGCCGTACAAGCTCGTGCACCACATTCCCATCTGTGTGGACGTCGAGTTTGAAAAAGGCCGAAAGAATGAAGCACCAAGGGTCGGGTCAACCGCACCGTCACTGAATGACAGCTCGTCTTCCCGCCTATTCCACGCCTTCAACCGGTGCGGCGGCCGATTCGAGGAAATATTCCTCGCCACCTCGCATGCAAAGATGTACGCTGCCATCAACACCGTTGCTGTGGCGCCCTGCATCAACGGGAAGTCCAACATGTTCCGGCGGTCGCACCTGAATTACCTCACCTCGCCTCCCGGAGCGGCCGAACTGTCGTCGTCGGACCCAGCGTCGTCCGAGCTGGAAGCCGGGGCTCACTCGGTCGGCATCGATTATTTTTCGCACAATATCTGCGAAGACCACCTCATCGGCGACCTGCTCTGGCGCAGCAAGATCCCCACGGCGCCCCATCTGCGGAACCATGGTCTCGTGTTCGGCGACCTCGCGATCCAGCCTTTGGCGGGCATGACGGTCGCCAGCTACGTCGCGAGACGTGTCCGCTGGCTGCGAGTTCGCAAGTTCACCGTGCCCGTCGCGACGCTCGTGGAGCCAGGGACCGAGAGTTTTCTGTGCTCGGCCTACGGCGCGTTCGGGGCGACGACCTGTCGATACACCAGAGACACCTTTGGGAGTTCATGGCTCGCGTTGGTGCTGTGGTGGTGCCTGAGCGTCTGCGTCTGGGCGGCCGTCGACTGGACTGTGTACTCCATCCTCCATTCCGGCCGGGCCATCGACACCGCCGGTCGGGAGCAGATCCCTTCCTTTGCGAGGCGCTTCACCACAACGACTCGACGCCCCTTCAAGGAATGGATTCTGGCCTGGCTGGGCCGTGAAGCCCTCGCCCTCCCCATCTGGACCTGGGCCATCTGGGGCGGCGTCACGGTAACGTGGCGGGAGCGCAAGTTCTGGGTCGGCATGGACATGAGGGTCCACGAGATCACTTCAGACGGCCCTGCCACGGCGGCCCATCAGAGCAAAACTAGCAATGGACATGTTTATGGTGGGAATGGAAGCACCCCCAAAGCACGAATCGATTGACCCCTTGACTAGGCTCCGTCCTAGATAGAGATGATGCCTCATGACGATAGAAGAGACAGCACAATAAATGAAGAAATGAGCATCGTCACGAGGAAACGCCTTGACAGGGTGTCATTGAAGCGTCGGCCGAGGCAGTTCTTGTTGTATCCGTATATGCTGGCCCTCTAGTCGACCCCCGTTCGCGTGCCTCTGGCTGGTAGAAGACCAGGAGACCCGGACTGTCTTTGGCTTTTCATTCCTGCTTCAGCTCAGCCTGGCAACCAGTGGACCTCGACAGGTAAAGCGGTCTGCCAGAAGTCTCCACGGCATCCCATCATTGACCGAATTTGATGAGGTTGTCCGCCTTCCTCTATCTGCACACATGAGAAAAAGAATGACAGCGTTGAACGGGATGACTTACCGAGACCAGCAAAGCAGGAATCAAAGTCCTTGAGGGCTGTTCTTCGACAGGGCGCATGTTGACGAAGGTAATAGTATCAGTTGGACTGAGTTCTTTGACATCCTGCGTGACATTGACGCCGTTATCACGTCTCTGGCCCCAGACGCTTCAGAAGGCGACAGCACCGTATGATCTGGTCCTTGGACACCCAAGATTCCATTTTACGCTCGTGGGCCGTCTTCAGGTAACTTCTGTGCCGCACTCGTCGTTGGACCGGATTCGTACTCATCAACCGCAGGACCTTCTTCCTCTTTAGCTCCACCGATGCCCTTGTCTAGGCCGTCGCAGTTCTTGAGCATCCAGTCCGCACATTCTCTGGCACCTTCTTTGGCGCTGGCCTCGCTCTCCACAACCGCATCTTTTCCCGCTCCGTTCACGATGGTCGGATCGGCTCCCGCACCCACCAGCACCTTGACCACCTCAAGATGGCCATTCATGCCCGCCCAATGCAGCGGCGTGTTCCCATTCACATTTCGATGGTTCACCAGGTCGGGAGCAGATTCACCTGCGATTGTCCCGTTCGCACCACTGCTTCCTGGGCCAGTCAACTGAGAGAGGAGAAATTGGACGACTTTGAGATTTCCGTTCGCCGCCGGGTAGTGAAGGAGCGATGATTGGGATCCCAGTCCTTCGGCGTCGACATCGATCGCCGAGGCCAAGATGACAGCAGGCGGGCAAGCATGTCTCTTGCAGAGTTCGGAAATGAGGTCTCGAAGGGAGTCTAGGTCACCGGTGCGGGAAAAATATATGAGGTCGTCGAGTTCGTCGGGTGTGGGCGTGGGCGAGGGAAGGGTCGCGAGAGGCATATCCAACTTGAATCCAACAGGTTGAAAGCTAGCCTAGTTAGATGCTTCTCATTAGCAGGAATTGAGCTGTTGAGTGGCGCCGAAATCTGTGTACAAGGTTCGGTTTCCAAAAGTGAAAGTTGAATGCTTTTTAAAGGAGCGACGTCATCGCGCCATTGACCTCACTTGTACTCTCGTTGAGGCCATCAGTTCCTGGCCATGCATTCAAAGACATCAATTAACACCGGGCAGCAGAAGATCTCGCTCAAGAGTGCTGCACCGAGTACCTCGAAAACTCTTAGGTTGACGGCACTTCCTGTTTGGGGTTATTTCATCCTGCCCCTGCTCATTTCCTCCCACCTCCACTTCCCTGGCCCTTGGCCTTCTTCGTCTTATCTGTGACATCAATCCACTTCCTGTCCACACCTCTCCGAGCCAACTCCTTCTCTACCACATCTCTTTGGTCCCCCTGGACCAAAATTTCCAGCATGCCCGGCTTTCCGCCCGCGAGCTGGCCGACCGACGCACTGCCGGCACATTTCTTCTGCAGCTCGGGGCCTAGCAGCTGGGGGTGTATGCCAAAGACCTCGAGCCCGGAAATCTTCGTCACCACCTTGGTTCCCGTGCGCTTTTCGATGACGATCGACGCCGTCGGAGGGGGGCCGGCTTTTGGCTTGAGACCGGGATCGGGATGCTCGGTGTCATATTGCTGTCCATCGCGAAGCAGCAGCCAATGTGGGATGCACAGGTGATCGTCGTCAATGACGCGCCGGAAGAGGGCATCTTTGGTGATCTCGCCCACGGCGAGGATTTTGTTGTCGTTTCCCGACCGATTCGAGCCCAGAATGTTGTTGGCGATGAACGGGTCGAGTTTGACGTGTCGAGGCGACGACGTCTGCGTCGTCAAAGACGGGCTATTCTCGATGTAGGTCTTGAGAAAGGTGGAGATTTGCCGAGACGTGTAAAACGTGGACTTGGACGGTAGGAGGTCAGGAACGAGCTTTGCCGACGCCCGGTACACGGTGATCAGGGATAGCTTTTGATCGATGGAGGCATCAGCTCCGGCACTGGGGCCACTAGCGGGAGCATCACCGCCGTCGTTCGTGGCACTCGATGCTTTCGATGGGGGGAGTCGGTAGGGAGTAAAGCCCTTGACTCTCTCGTCGTCGAAATCAATATCCAGGATCACAGTTTCCCCACCATTTCTATCCTTGGACTTCAGCAGCATGGCCTTGTCGAGATGCTTGATAAATTTCTTGGTGTTTTTCCACGACGTCTTCTTGATGTTGTAATATTGCTGATTCTGAATGCGGAGATGTGGCTGAATCATGTTGGATATCAGATATGACGGTTGTAAGGGAAAGTCGAGGCCGTAGTGTGGAGGACCGCCATTCTTTTTGGCGTTGTACACGGCGTAGAGGAAGGCGTCCAGGAAAGCCTGATCGACTTCAGCGGTGGTCGGTTCATGCTCGGGCTCTTTGTCCTCGGGCGTGGGCTCCTCCTTCTCGTCCTGTCCGGCGGTCGTTCTGTCGTGGGCATCTCTGCTGCGACCATCAAGGAGTTCTGGTGTCGAAACCTCTAATGGCACACCGCCCTCTTCCTCCTCTTCCTGTGCTTCTTCGTCCTCTTCGTGGTCCTCGAGAGCAAGCTTCGTAACACCTTCCTCGACGGCGGCCGGGGATCCTTCTTCCCAGTCTTCTATGGTCTGCGGCGCCGGGCGGCCACCGCCTCCAGTCTGACTCCAATTCCATATTTCATCCCCCTCCCAGTGTACCCCCTCGACCGCCGCGCCCTTTGCTCCTTGCACCGGGCCCAGATCGCAGATATCAATCTTGCACACGCCAACCCACACCGGGACGGTAGGTTTCTCCAGACCGGCCACAGCCACGACACTCCCCTTCTTCGCCGCAGCCGGCCAAGGCGGTCCCCCGACGAGTCCAGGCGTCATGAGGTCGGCACCGGTCTGAAGCTTCTCCACCACGAAATCCTGCGTGTGGAGGAGCGGCACAAGGCCAGGGTTGTGCCATAACGTATATACCGTCGGATAGAGTCTCGTCTCTCTCCCGTACTGTATCCACAAAATCCTCTCCTCCTGATTGGGATGCGCCCCAACGTAGACCGTACCCGACACGGGCGTCGCATTCGCACCAGCGACGGTGGTGAACCGTGCCGAGTGGCAGGTCTCGGGAAGCAGACAGGCGCGTGTCGACGTGAGGGCCGGGCTCGGAGCGCTCGCCGAAGCGGCCTCGAGGTTTGCGGTCGGATCGATCTCTTGTAGCAAGGGCACATGGACCCTGTAGTCTGCTATGATCTGGTCGGCTAGCTTTCGACGGTCGGAAGAACGTAGCTGCGAGAGGTTCTTGATCCGTGGTTTCTTTTTGAACATGATCCAGTATAGGCCGAATGCGGTCGAGGTCCACAAGATCGTGGAGGGGTAAATGTCAGTGCTCACAAAAGCGGATAGTCAAAAGTCACGTCGAATCTCCGCCTGCGGAGGAAGTACACGAAGTGTGGCGAGAAGGTTGTTCCAGAGTCTCTGGTCATCACCCACCGGACGAATATTTGGAGCCGCGGTCAACTTTGTCACATGCTCCTGTACCTTGTATCCAAATATCAATATAGGTAGTGATACCTCAATCAACTCCAGTAATCTTCATGCCAAACATATTCCTGTTTCTCCTTTGCCTCCTTCCGCCACGTGTCGGCATCCTCGTATCCACCGGGAGCGGGATGTACTCTCGCATTGACCTCTCTGGCCCATCTCCCTCCCACTCTTTGTTTCTTCTGTCCGTCGCCTCGCTCCCGCCTTCCTAGATGCCCTTCCCATGTTTGTGTGTGGCAGAATCTACACGCTAGGCTTGACTTTAACTCGTGACTTTCTGCTCCTCAGGATCAAGTCTACGGATGAGGTGCGTATTCGGCCGGCACGAAATAGATCAGGTATTGACCGGGATTTTATTCGTGTGCTGGCGTCTCGGACCTCCTCGGTTCTATATGGTGGACATCTCACCCTTGACGTGCGAGCAGAAGTGATCAGGTATCGTTCACCGACACCTCGCCTCGTCAGTGCAGCTACGAAGGGATGCAGATACTCGCAGACACTCGCAGATACTTGCAGACACAATGTAATGGCTTCAGATCGAGCAATGGTGCCTCTGACGTGTGTATGAACCAGGACTTCAACTATTCTGGACTTGGCTAATGCTGCCGTAACGCCCAAGCTGCAGTGCCGGACAAAGTTGGGCTCAAACGACAGGAGAGAAGACGCAAGAGCTACAAAAGAAGTGCAGATCCGCTATATTCTTGTTCACCGTCAAGGAATCACACCAATGAATGGCATTGTCCCAGTGATGTCATGGAAGAGTATCTGCACAGTCTCAGCCACATGCCTCTGTTTCTAGTTAGGCCCTTTTCTGTCGAATATCCTTATCTCTTTGTTCCTACCACTTGCCACAGTGATGGACCGTTTCGAGTTCAAGATCGCAATATGTTTGGACCCCACAGCTGATGTTTCAAGCTGACCCCTTCCATTTTCTTCTGGAGGACATCAAATAACTGCTGGCCGCGAAGTCAACCGTACAGGGGTCCAACTCCCTGGTCATGGCCTGCACGAGGCCGCTGATTAGTTCGCAATTCCCAAGACACCACAAGTCGATGTGGTGTTCGGGCGACGTCTGCTTTGCCTGGATTCCTGATCAGCACCACAGGTAGTAAATTGCTGTTTTGACATAGATTGTTGAACACAGGCAATCGGTCACGTGATCACGAGGTCTGTACCAACACCACGGTGGGCAACATCTTGGAATCCATCAAACATTTCACATTGCTTGGTTCATTGATTGCAGTTCAGTGTTTGCTGTGGCCGTGAATATTGGCAGTGCAAGGCGTTGGTGTTCACGGTGAATTCGCTTGGCGGAGAAGTACCTACTTAATAAAGATCCTTCTGGAGGTTCATCTACGACTTTACTTCCTTATGACCAAGATTGACCAAGTTTCCAGTTCAAAGGACAGGGACATGATCAATACAAGCTGATGACTTGCGCTTATTGGGTGTTTCTCGTTGAAGACCAATCTTTGCAATGTTCTATCTCGAGCACGACCCCCCTTGCCATCTCCACAGATCCCGACTGTTTCCTCATCCGAGCACGATGAATATGCCTATGGATGAGCTGCCATATTCTCCTGCCCTATGCAAGGCGCATACATATGCCGCAAGCTGGCCGAGGCTCCATTTTCGGACTAGACAAGTTTATGTCTGCCTCTAAATTCGGCTACAAAACAATTTCTCTGCCTAAGAGCTCTACCTTGGCACTTTTCAAGCGGATTGGACCTTTCACAGAAGGATGACAAAGGACATTTCAGATCGGAGACAAAATGAGCCGCAATGGATTCGAAGCAAGAGTTGATGGATATCTTGCAGGAAGAAGGAACCAACCGTTGAGCAGCCAGCCCACCTATGCTCTATACACAAAAAATGCCACCATCTACAGCTGGATGCCAAAGCGTCTCTGATGTACACGAAGACCAACACCCTTTCCTTTAAACAACACGGACCGAGACCGATTTCAGACTATCAATGTACCATAACGAGCTACGAGACACAGCCGAGGACATGATACCCGAGTGATGCCAAGCACCGCTACTCGACATGATGCATTATACCCGAGTATTGTGAAGCGAAGCATTGTGAAGCGTAATGTTATGCTCACATATCGACGACAACGCCGTCTTTGAAGGAAGATCGTCCAGGAGGGCCCGCCTCGTGAGAGCAGATCTGTCACAGGAGAACAGCACCAAAGCTGCCGAGCCAAAGCTGCCGAGAGCTGGGTTGCGGGTTCCAGCTGGCCAACGTCACGAATCGAGACTGGTAGACTCTTTTGAAGGTTTTGACGCTTATGGCGGTCTTGACATGTGGTCAAAAATGCCGGCTTGTTGTTGCTTGCTTTATAATTTTAGAATTGGAGGAGAATGCTGGGACATGCGCCTGAGCGAGGTTAGTGGTAAGGTCTCGGCCAAGACAAGCAGCAAGGAGAAGCGCAAGGACAACTAGCTGCTCATGACTCTTGTAGCGTTCTAGCAGTCTTGTATGTCGTCCGGGGAGCGTAGTTTTGAAGAGGCATGGTCTTGAACAGGGTGGTCTGGAGTGGTTGCTGTGGCGGTTCGATCTCGTGAAGCACCATTGATGTGTGCTTGACAGGAAAGCTGGCGGTGAACGCTGAACCCACCTCTGGGCAAATAGCCCACCAAAACCACACTTCATCCCTCTCATCCGATCCTATGAGTCGATCCTGACGATTCATTTGGTCGAGGAGCTTGTTGAAGGTTTCATCCACCAATTCTCTGTTCTTTGGTCCCAATGGATAGACCTTTGCCGCCGTTCCGATCGTGATCCGGGGCAAGCACCAGATTCCAAATGGCCACCCGCTGATGAACCCCGGCAGCGTCAGTGCGACTGCATTGACATGGTTTCATCCGACCTCAAACAGGGCCGATTCTGATTCCTTGATATCCTGGACGAGCAGGGCGGCGACCAGTCAGCAGAGAGGGTGGATGGCGACAAGCAGGACGGGACGGGACATGCATCGAGGCGGGTAGCGTTGTTGGGGGACAGACGTGAATTTACCCATTATCCTTCGGGACGGGTATGGAGGCAAAACAACTGCAATGTCCATGGACATGCGCTGAGGCGGTGGCGCTGTTGGGACAAAAAGACGTGACTATTACCCATTGTCCTTCTCTTGAGCTTTCTATTGCCAGCTGGTGTATTCTTATGCGGCTAACCACATGATCAGCATCATATGCGCGCTGTAGCCGATCGGAAGTCTCATCTCCGGTTCTCGTGAAAGAAATTGAAAAGTCCGGGCCAATAATCCGACCAACTCACCTTACACGCCCATCCTCCCCTGAGCTTTTCAACATCCCGCTCATTTGAGTGGACGAACCGGTGAGCAATGAGCCGATCACCTCATTGTTTCATCCGCGCCCGGCCAAAACAAACCTGATCCCGCAGAGATCTGGCCAGAATCAATCAAAACTTGGTTGAGGTCCAGCCAATGCATTGGCCCTCTGGTCCAATCTGCTCTCCGGCCCAGCAATTGTGGCCAATCAGCAGGCCAAGTGTCGGCCTGGCCCAGCCAGCCCACGTGTTGCCACGGTCAAAAAACACCTGCTTGCAGCCCGCTCACCTTCTAGAAACAAGGTCGGCCACAGGGGTGGAGCGAGAACCAATTTTCGAGAACATATCCGAAGCTCGACCTCTCGAATCGAGTTGTTCCAAAAGGTGGGATGCAATGAAGATAATGGCGGCCCGAGAGTCCATTTCTCCGAGCATTTTCGCGGTTGACGTGCAGCGGAGCCCAGTCGCGAGTCCAGCGCTAACAACAACGACCGATCTCGGTCCACAGAGCACAGCCGAGCGGTGAGCAAAAGGACCGGCGAATTTCGGGAAAAGATGCGAGGAAGAGATCAGGAATCATCCATCCTCGCCTCACACGTCGCATATGATGAACGCTGAGAGGTCTTGCTGCACGATGAATCTCGCAGGAAGCGGGTCGCGGAAAGGGGAGGCGATCCAGAGGTCCTGCGTTAGGGAGCAGGAAACAGCAGGATGCTGACGAGCCTGCAGCTGAGACTGCCACCAGCATGAGCCCAGCTCAACAATCGTCCATCCGTGTGGACGAGCTCTTTGACGAGCTCTTTTTCGGCATGCTCGTCCTGTACGCGAGGCAGGGTCGCGGTGCACGGTGGCCATGGGCGCCCTGCATCGCCGGGGCTTCTCTTCAGGCCAACGTATGCAGTCCCTGTCCAGCCTTTCCGCTTGCAGACCGCATCCGCTGTTGCAGGCCCGTGGCGCTGCACGGCGCACCTCGGCAAAGTTCCAGTCAGACACCCAGCATGGCACCATGGCGGAGGGAGGAACGTAGCACCAGGTTCGTGGTGCTCCTACGACCACGTAGGAGAATTCCCCGTCCTCGTCGTGAGGAATACAAATGCTGGAGGCCGTACGGGCCCAGGGAAGCCCAATCGCGGCCCAGGGTCCCTACCGTTCGGCCCTCCACCAGGATGGCCAACCACCCTCGCTCCACGGCCTCCGTGTCGATCACCGGGACCATGGCCAGTCTTGAGGAGCAAGTGCCCGGTGCCAGATGGCCGTCGCGTGGGGATGCTGAGACTCTAGCTGCCTCGGTGCCTGCGCTTGCTGGTGCCCGGGTCTGTGCCCGTGCCTGTCATCCTGGATCGCCGGGAACCAGTGGGAAGCGCCAGGCCTCCTGCAATTAGACACCGCGTCCATGTCCTCGGAACCTTCGGTCATCCACGTTCTTGGCCCAACTGGCACTGTCTCTGCGAGAGAAAACGGCTGCACTCCATTCGGTTCGTGTCATGCAAAAGGGTGAGGTCGGCGGTCGGCGGTCACAGGTCACACAGGTCACAGGTCAACCATGTCAACCACACCACATGTTCGCCACAGCCAACGGGTTGCCGGGAGGAGGGCAGCCCCGCCACCTGGTGGTGTCGACGTGCCCACGGGTGCCGACACCTGAACATGCCTGCCGGTCTGCTCTGCCTCCGATTCCACAAGAGAGGAGGGAGAAGGGGGGACGGGAGGAAAGGGAAACAAGGTTTGGTCCAGCGACTTGTGGCGTTCGGCCTCCTGTGTCTGTTCGGCAATCAGGTGAGGCCGCGATGTCAGGCCATCAGTGGACGGACGCCGTGTCGGTGTTTGACCTGGCAGCGGGAAGCACTTCCTGTACCCCCGTCCCCACCGGTGTACTGTCTGAGTTAGCCGATGCAGCTAGAGCATGTCCGGCTCGCCTCCGTCCCAGCGATGCCGCTCGGGAGAGTACTAGCCCACGAGCCGGACAATTCACTAAGCCAGACTAGGATTGGTTAGGGTCCCCGCAGCCAGTGGTGGTGGAGAAGTCGATCCATCAGCACCGTCTCTGTCGCTCTCCCTCGTGTTAGCGGCATCCCGCTCTTGATGCACAACTCTTCTGAATCTCGGACAGCGCCTGCATCTGGTCGATTGCAGATCCTCATCTCCTCATCTCCTCCTCCTTCTTCGTCCACCGGGCGTGCTGTGTGTCCTCACATCCTTCGCGGTCTCCGTGGGGATTTTGTTCTTGTTTCTGTTCCTCGTTTGGGCGCCTCATCGCCGGCCTGGATTTGGCTTCCCGCGTTGCCTCTCCAACGACGCTGTGACGAGCAGTTCGATTGTGTCGGTTCGCTAGACGCCATCCATTCCGTCCGTATTCGACGCCCTTCTCCCGTTCGACACCGTCCCCCGTTCGATCCAGGTTCGGACGTGTTGCGCACGTCCTTGACTCGCTGGGAGCGTTCAGCAGCAGCCGCGCAGGAGCAGCAGCGGAGATCAGAGACGAATCGGCGACCAGACAACGGCGGAGAGAAATTGAGACATCAGATCCATTGGTGATTCCACGGACCTGGACAGATCCGGCTCCTTGGTACCATTGACCACGATTGACCGCGATTGACCATCTCATTGGGTCGAGCGAGACTGGACGTGCCGTTCGGAGGAAGTTCCGTCTCCTGAATTGACCAAAGAACGAACGCGAGGTCAGTGATTTCATTCTCGTCTCTGGGACGTCCTGCCTCCATGGAGGTCAACCCTGGGGTGGTCGGTCGTCCCGGTTCTTGGGACTCGTGGCCTGTGTCGTGAGACGGAGGATCGCTTCCTAGCGCACTGGACATTGCCGATACTTGTTTCTATGAACCCTGGTTGAATTCTATCCCGGACCCTCGTTCTGTGTCAACTCACTGCTAACTCAACTATCGACAGCTAGGCGAACTCCCAGCACTCCCGCACATCTCGGTCAAGAAATCTTGATCCATCCCCGGTCAGACCGACCTCGCTCGACCGCGTCCTGTCCCAGGCCTCTTCTTGCCCGGCGCACGCGTCGTGTCCAGGAAGGCTCCAATATGGAACAGCCCGTCAATGAAACCAAGAGCGAGTCGTCGCGCACGACCATATCTGGTCGACGTCTCACGTACAAGCTTCAGGTGGTGCAGCAACCAGAAAAGGCACGCGCGTGCGGAGCTGGCCAGAGATGTATGTCCGCTGTTCCGTCGGGGAGAAGTCGACTGACTCGTGCAGCCTCGCAGGATCGCCGACCCGTGGACCCGCCTCCGGTGGTGGAGCTCAGTGTGTTGGACGAGAACAACAATGACATTACGATGAACTATGACGCCGGCTTCATGCTGTTTGCCAGTCTCGAAATGGCGCGGCCGATTGCACACGGCCGGATTCACAACGCGCCGATCATCCCCGTCTTGACGGGCGTCGCCGTGGCCAGCGCGGCCTACCTCGAACGTCCCAAGAAGGCGGCCTACTTCATCTTCCCCGACCTGTCCGTGCGTCACGAAGGATGGTACCGGCTGAAGTTCTCGCTCTTTGAGCAGATCAAACATGCCCAGGATGCCGACCCCGACCGACCGTTCCAGGACGTGCCGGCCAGCACCGAGGAACAGCGCACGGCGCCGGTCCGCCATGAGAGTATGGCCAACCGCATGGAAGTCCTGTCGATCCCGTTCCAGGTGTACAGCGCCAAGAAATTCCCCGGCCTCAACACCAGCACGGCCTTGAGCAAAGTCGTGGCCGATCAGGGTTGCCGCGTGCGTATCCGACGAGACATTCGACAGCGAAAGCATGGAGTCAAGAAGGTCGACACCGATGTCATGGACGATGCCACCATCTCCCTCCACGGGACGCCGCAGTTGGCCTTCCAACCGCTCGACCATTCGCGCCCGGGAAGCCGAAACAGTTTTGGGAGCCAGTACGAGGCCGAGCGTCTTCGACGAGCCTCGATCGAGAGTTTGTATAATCGCCCGGTGCTTCCCAGCCGCCATCCGTCCATCAGCAGTGTGACGATGCCGAGCCCGACACCGAATGCGACCATGCCGCCACCGCCGACCTTTAGCAACGCACCCATGTCCCGACCTGCATTGGAACCCGGGTATCCATCCACCGGGTACGGTCCCACCCCGCGACCATCGGAACCCAGACCGTACGCGTCCACTCCTGCACACGCCCAACCACAGCCCTTCCTCCGACCGATCACCCCGGACCCCGAACACAATGTCACGTTGCCACCGCTCAACCTGAGCAACGGCAAACCGGTGTCCTACAATCACAGCACCCGTCTGTATAATCTCCCCGAAGCGACCGCATCGAAGCGGTCCTGCAGCCCCAATCGCTATGATCAACACACCTCGATGAAGGCCGGCGCCCGCCCCGATATCGCCTTCTCGCAACCCAAGTGGGGTGCCGCACATATCAGTCCCGCTGGGCCCAGCGTGATGATTGAGCCTGACAATGGTCAAGATGGAGACGAGGACAGCGATGACAGTCTCCTGCATGGCGCCTTGATATATCACCGTGCCGATGGCACGACGGGCAACAAAGTTGCTCAGCTTTACGCCCGCGCGAGATGAACGCCTCGTTATACTTTGTTGGGCGAATTGGTCTCCTCCTCGACTTGCATATCCTGGATGGGATGTCTTTGTGCAGAGTCTGTATTCGGGTTTGGCCACGCCGTCGGGATCTACAGGACCTGGCACTTTTGTTTGAATTCACACGGGAGTGGAGGCGGTTTTTTAATGAAACGCTACGTGCTGATGTTTCAGCGGACCTGGCGTAGTGTCTCCATTCTGGCCATGGTGCAGGTGGAATTTTTGGGCTTGCTGACAGACTTCACTTCTTCCCACATTGGCCGGGACGCTGTTTTCAAGTTTTCAAGTTCCGGAGCAAAATCATCGAGAACGAGGGCGACAGGGTGACAGGTGACTGGGTGACTGCGGGGAAAGAGATGTGGAGGTTGGCCATGGAACAGCGAAAGTCACTATCTTCGTACAGGCTATAAAATGGGTTGGGAGAGGCCACGGTCATCGTCTCGGATGGACCATACAGGATGGGTCCGATGGGTTGTGATACGGTGTCAAGCCGCGTGCTGGATATATGGTACCATAGGTACCCATTAGTCACTACGACGTTGCTCGCCCACGTTCCTTGGGCGCCATATGCTCCAATGAGACAGGATCCGAATGGTGGCTTCTACCATCCACCTTCCTACAATGGACTGATCATGATCTGGAGACAGGCCCGAATCTGCGAGGATGAATGAGTCAGATAAGCAAACAGGAAACGTATTCAAGTTTTCTGGTCGGTCGCACATCCTGTAGTCAAGTACACAGGTAGGCCGAGGAACCAACTAATGCATGTCCACAGAACAACTCAAGCAAAATGAATAATAGGTCAAGCACACAGGAAAGTCGTCTTGTGAGCAAGGGCGTGTGGTATCTTATGAGTTTTGGAACCAACAACAGGTATTAGACATGTTAAAGGAAGTAGCCGTGGATGGGACCTGAATAACAGCGTAGGCACTACGATGAGGCTGTGTACTTGCACTGAGAGCTTCTGAAAGGCAGGCGAGGAGAAGAAAAGACGCTGAGTAAGAATGGCTGAAAGAAAAGAAAAACCAACGCCGATGTCTATCTAGCTGGCACACTTTTGAGATCCTAAGCAGCATCCAATGATCCTTGTCCAGAAATCATATCCAGAGGCTCACTGTATCATATCACCTTTCACGCCTTGATCCGCCATCATCGAACCATTACAAAGGCTCGCCTTTTTCTGCTTTCATCTGCCCATACTTCTTCAACCGAATAGCCTGCACCTTAATAAACCCACTCGCATCAGTCGGCTCAAAGTCACCGATCTCATCCATGCTCGACTGCGAGGCATCATACAGACGCTCTGTCTGCTGTATTTATCCAAGGTACGTCAGCATAATAACGGGGAAAAAGGGATAATAGTCAGAGGTCGAGAAATAATTAGGTTCAACCTGTCTTTGGGCAGAAAGGGGCTCGCGGTGGCCACCGGACCGAATAATACCATATATAAGGAGGTAGGGACAAACTTACGCTGCTTCTTCCAAGCACAATGCAGTTACCCTTGTAGAGTCGTAGACGGACTTGACCGTTGACACTCTTTTGAGACTCAATAATGCTGGCTTGAAGATACTCCCGTTCGGGGGAGTAGTAGTGGCCGGAATATAAAATTCTGCTCCAATTAAAGGTAACAAATTGATCCCGGAGAGCGCGGACCTCACGGTCTAGCGTTAAGCCTTCTAAGTCGATATGAGCAGTGCGAAGGATAGTGAGACCTGGAGTCTCATAACATCCTCGAGATTTTAAGCCGATGTAGCGATTCTCGACGATATCAACACGGCCAACACCATGTTTGCGGGCGAGAGCATTTGCCGCAAGGAAGAGTTTCGTTGGCTCCGTCTCTGTCCCGGTCGACTGTGCGGAAATTTTCACTGGAATGCCCTTCTCGAATTCAATGGTGACGTCTTCGGGCTCGTCGGCCGCAGAAAGTATCGGGTCAGCGGTCAGCTTCCACATATCGGCGGGTGGTGTCGTGTCTGGGTCTTCTAAGATGCCAGCCTCATAGCTAGAGCAACGTCAGTGACTGAGATCGAAGGGAATAGGGAATAGGGGACAGGACGGACCTGCAGTGAGCAAGGTTCTCGTCCATCGACCAGGGTTTCGCTTTTGTTGATGTAACAGGAATGCCTTTCTTTGTCGCGTAATCGAGGAGGTCGCTGCGGCCTTTGAAGGTCTCGTAAAACTCGGGCATTCTCCAGGGAGCCAGGACGCGAATATTAGGCTTAAGGGCGTAAAATGCCTCTTCTAGCCTAATTTGATCATTTCCTTTCCCGGTTGCGCCGTGCGCTACGAACTGACAACCTTCCCTCTCAGCCACGGCGATTTGGGCTCGGGCGATGGCCGGTCGAGCAAGTGCTGTTCCCAGGAGATAGACGTTCTCGTACGACGCATTGCATTGAATAGCTGGGAAGCAGAGCTCTTTGACGAACTCGTCTCTGACGTCCTCAACATAACACCGTGCTCCCATGTTTAGGGCCTTGTCGCGGATTGCACCGAAGTCTTCGTCCTGGCCCACGTCTGCGACGAAACATACCACCTCGAATCCCTTTTCAATAAGCCATGAGGCGATAACACTTGTGTCTAATCCTCCGCTAAAGGCCAAGCAAACCTTTTGTTTCTCAGGCATTGTGGTGGTGGTGGTCTGATGGGGAGAGTGTCGGTACAGCTTGCTTGTAAGAGCGCGCGCGAGAAGATCCAAATAAGTGGCAGGTCTGAGGGATGCTCACACTAGATGGTTCAGTTCGAGATGTGCTGAAATATATTGCATTCGCAGCGATGACTGTCATGTGCGAAGAAAAATTAAAAGTTTTCTGCTGCTGGGTGACTGCCAAGGCCGCCTTATCACCTCCACTTGATTGACAGTCCTGCCAAGGAAGCGAAGCCTGTAGAGATGCCAGGGGCCATGAGGGTCCCAGGATCCCACAGGAACTCAGAGTTTGTCTGTATAGCTAAGAATGAACCAGTGGCCCTAGCAGGAAGAAAAGTCTGACCTAGAGCTAGTCCCCGAATAGGCTTCGCCTGCCTCGGGTATACGAAATCAAACAAACTGCTTAGTTCATCACCAGCCGTCCAGTCAACTCGAAAGTTGTCTACTTCGAGTTGATAGAATTTGAACTTCACTCCAGCCAATGTCCAATGCCTATGGATGCCAGCGTCAACCGCAAGTACAAGGCTAGGCCGTCGAACCTGAAGAAGCTCCTCGGAGAAGAGTTGCTGTTGCTTTAGGAAAAGTGGGCCATTAGCGACTCCATGCTTGCAGGCTTTGTCGGAGAGACATTGGGATCCTGTACCGTCGAGATCGGTCAGTCTCAGACATACGAATCACAAGGGCGACCCATCACGGTAAGTTTATCCTGGTGCAGCCTTTCTCGTCAACCCCCACTGCCAACAACTCCAAGGACAGGGGGTCAAGTGACTAAACTAAACAGTACTCTGGTCGAATTCATTTGACTTGTTGATACTGCTAATATTCTTTCAACTACCACTCGACTTCTCCCTCTTGTTCTTCAATCGACCATTACTGCTACTGGTATTCCCACCACTACTCTCCTACGGCTTGGCCTCGCGGACTGGCGATGCAGAAGCGCTCGCGTTGGCCAACCGTCTCTTGCTCACAACGCGGAATCCGCCGAGCAGGAGGACGAGCAGTTCCAGAGCCAAGATGACCCCTAGGGTAACCATGGCGCCGATGACGCCGGCGACGCCGAGCGACATTCCGCCGCTGTGGCCGGTGCTCGATGAAGAGGAGGACAGGCCGCCGCTGGTGCTGTTGTCGCTCCCGAACTGATCCGGTGCGCAGACACCGGTGCTGTTGCCGCACGCCTCACACCAGGCCTGCTGGTCGCTGATGCTGAACTTGGCCATGCCGGCCGCGAAGTCGCTCCACGACAGCGGGCTGACACCAGAGCCGAAAAGCGGGAACTCGACCGGCTCGCTGATGTTGCTGGTGGTGCCGTTGTGGAAGAAGAAGCGCACGGCGATCTCATCGGCCGTGGGATAGCTGGTGCTCGAGACCGTGGCATTGGTGACAAGTTCCCAGGTGAGGGTGCTCGCGTAGTCTGGCACGCCGTAGAAATCTGGGCTGGCCCAGGTCAGGTTGGCGAGGCCGAAGAAGGACTGCATGCCGGCGTACGCGCCGAATTGGATGTTCAGCACGTTCTTCCCCTGGCCAGTGATGGTGCCGTTGAGGGCGTCGACGACCTCCGCCGCCATGATCGACCCCGTCACGGCACGGATGGGTTGTGAGGCGTTGTATGCCAGGTTGAACTCGTGCGCGTCGGCCAGGGTACGGAGCTGGAAGAAGGTGTCGGGCGTCAAGAGCGTCGCGTTGGGGAAATTGTTGCTGGCGTTGTGGATCGATGCCACATTGAGCAGGTCGAAGATGGTGTACGCGTTCTTGAAGCTCGTCTGGTTGTGGCTGAACGTGCGGTACACCATCGGATAGACGCCGTTGTAGAAATCTTGGGTCGCCGCCAGCGTGTCCAGGTATTCAGTGCTTTGGAAGTACTGGTTGGAACTGATCTGCGCATTGGCGCAATTGGTCGAGCCTTGCAGCCAGGCCGAGTTTTCACTGTTGGCCCCCGTCGCCACCGTCTGGAGGGGAATGAGTTGATAACCGTTCAACGGGCTTTGGACCACCGTGCCGTTTCGGAGCGTGTTGCTCCCCAGGGTCGAGCCGACGGGGGGATAAAGACCTTGCAAGAAGCCCATGGCGCTGTTCTGCAGCACCGTGTCCACGGGAGCCGAGGCCGTAATCTGGCTCTCCTTGACCAGGTCTGCATTGATGCCGTGGATCCGTCGCGACGCATCCGAGGCAATATACCGGCTGCGGAAGTAGCTGCCGCTGGTGAAGACCTCTTCATAGCCCAGGTCGGTCAGGTTGGCCGGAGGTGTCGATTTGGCCGTTCGGTCCCCATGTCGCGAGAAGATGTATACGCCCAGCACCGTCTCTTGCGCGGTCACCAGCCCCACGGTGGCCGCCAGAGCAGTGATAAAGGTGGCAGTGTGCCGCATGGTGAAATGGGCAGATCAGGGCAATTCAATACAAAAAGAGTTATACCGGGCAGGATGCACTGAGATTCGGTCCTCCAATGGCACATAGGTTGAAGCGAGAAGAGAGAGGGGAGCAGGGTGACATTTTTTGTATTATCATCGCTGAGTTCGACGGCCCTCCCAAGCTTTGAGGAATTAGCCAAGTTAGTCGCTCTTATCGATCAATCGCTATGCCCCCTCCGCGGGGTCCCAGCTCCAATGGCACTCTTATACTTTCCTCAGCAGGGGTCCATCGGTGGAGGCGCTGCGGGCAAAGCCGAATACCAACCATCAAGCAAATAGGAATACCTAGTGCGTCGCCTACCGTGTCCGAATTCGGCCAACCTGCAAGCCAAGAAGGTGGTACCAGAGCTTGCACCGCTACCATCCCGGCGATTGCCACCCTTGTCATGGCGCTGGCCTCCGCGGAGAATCAATTCATGTGAAGAAATCCCAAGTAAATGAGCAGATGCGCCTCATTGCTGTGGGCCTGGGATATGAGGAGGCTGTTTGTGCTTTGCCATATTCGTTCAGATGGTTGTCATCATGGTGGAGCTTCTAATGGAGTGAGGAGTGGAATATTGTTTCACCGAAATCAACAAACGGTGCCGCTTGCAGTCGATCTCCAAATCTGCTCAGATCCAGGTGTCTGATCCCAGGTGTCTGATCCCAAGTGTCTGATCCCAAGTGTCTGATCCGAAGTGTCAGTTGCTGACGATGGTGTGACAGGATCAATGTCGATATCAATCCGTCATACAGAGTCACGTCTGTGCATCATCTCTCGTGCTCTGTCATTCCACTTTGCAGACTCATGAGTCAGCAATCATGGCCCAGGAGACCCCACTAGGACCGCTTCGTCTCCATTCCTAGAGCAAAGGGCCATGCTCCATGAGCAGTCTCTGCACAGGACACCCGTTCGTGCCTAGGTCATGGTCACAGGTGTCGGTGGTATTGACTTGCTTTGATGACCCACCGTGCTGCGTGTCGGAAAGTGTCCTGACTGTGAAGATCTAAACAGTCAGTGGAAAACGACATGTCTCTGCCCATCTTGCCTGGATACTGGCGCCTGGTGCGATTCAACTGGCTGACACCAATCGCCGGCCTCGAGCGACGGACTGTCGGGATGTGAGACGCTGGACGCACTTGTCCACTTCATTTGGCTTCTTTATACCGAACGGCACACCGAATCAGCGAGATCTTAGATCAACTTGCCAACTTCCGTCATAGTGGCTTCAAAACGTGGTGTCATTGACTCCTCCAAACCTTACGCCAGCAGAACCTCGCTATCTCGAAGATGAATTATTGTCAGGCAGTTCCGTCTGCTGAGCGACCAAGCGAGGTCCAATATAATGGAACGAGCTTGACCTGTCCAAGACCAGAACCCCGGCAGCGAAAGGGCAATATAGGCAGAGTGGTCCTGCTTGGCTTTTCAGTAAAGTGTTCCCATCATGAGCGGCATTCAAGACTGGACATCCTAGAATGGAGATGACGTCGACACGGTACAAACGATCATAACCCTTGCAGAACATGGACGGCGCCCACTGACGGCAAACCCTTCCGGGCAGCTGAGGAGCAGGTAATGAGGTGGGCAAGCTCGCCGCCAGCGGGTCGTATAACGTCTTCGGTCAGGACTGTGAATGCCGCCACTCGAAAGTGTCATTGGACGGAGCCGGAAAACATGGAGAGAGCCAATAAGAACCAATATGATAAGCAGGGAGGAACAGGAAGGAATGCCGAAGGGTGGGGCAGAAGATTGAAATCTACAAAGGGATGGGAATTGGTGAATGAAAAGATAAATACATAAAGGTCAAAAATTTCCGAATACATTCAAGGCACTAGAGCAAAGAATCACGCCGTGATGTCCATGACTATCGCTCTCCAAGAGAAGGAGCTTGCACAAGAAAGGTAAGTAAAACGAAGAAGAGAGAAATTCTGGAGAAGGGACGGCAGGCCCCCACTGCTTGGGATACAGAAGATTCATTCCCGTAATGACGTGCGAGGAGGCGGCCCTACACAGGAGTCAGGGACATGCGGCCAAAAGTCTTGCAAAGCAGAGCGCTTCTGCCGGCAACTAGGGGGTGAGAATGGGACCAACTCCTTATGGCGTCTTGAAAACATCAAGCTTGTTCTTGTGCCACCGGACCATTGAAGGATAGGAGCCGGCTTTGATCCTCGGCAAGGATCGGCACCTGTCAAGGCCGTCTCGAAGTCCGAGAGATTGCGGGGCTTGCGTCTCGGAAAGTCGGCTGTCCCAATCTCGGAAGACTTATTACTCCTCGCCCCCCGTTCGAGGTCGCCCGACTTCTGCCTCCCCACACATCGCCCGTCTGGCGCAGAGGATTTTCAGAGATGAAGCCTGGTGTCGGAGCAAGCTGGGCGGCCGGTGTTCGACCAGTGTCTCTGAGATCCGTCTTCCCCCCACGGTCGACGTCGACGCGGCGCCCGTGGATCTGGTGCCCACCACAGTCGCGGCGACTGCATCAACGGCGAAATGCCACCACGTCGACACTCGGCGCATTCCAAGGCAAGTTTGAGGTGGTCGACCATCATTATGACGCGGTCGTCGTCGGGGCGGGCGGCGCGGGCTTGAGGGCCGCGGTCGGCCTGGTCGAGGCAGGTCTGAATACGGCCGTGGTCACCAAACTCTTTCCCACGCGCTCCCATACGGTCGCGGCGCAGGGAGGCATCAACGCCGCTCTCGGGAACATGACCGAAGATGACTGGAGGTGGCATATGTATGACACGGTGAAGGGGTCGGACTGGCTCGGTGACCAAGACGCCATCCACTACATGTGTCGGGAGGCGCCCCGGGCGGTGCGCGAGCTGGAGGAGTACGGCATGCCGTTTAGTCGCACGGAGCAGGGGTTGATTTACCAACGACCCCTGGGCGGCCAAAGTCTGAAATACGGCGAAGGAGGCCAGGCATACCGAACCGCCTGTGTGGCCGATCGAACCGGCCACTCCATGTTACACACCTTGTACGGCCAGGCTTTGAAACACGATTGCCAGTTCCACATCGAATGGTTCGCGCTCGACCTCATCATGGACGGCTCGGACTGCATGGGTCTGACGGCGCTGGACATGGAGAGCGGGACGTTGCACCGCCTCTTTGCCCGGAACACCCTCCTGGCCACCGGTGGCTATGGGCGAGCCTATTTCTCGGCCACGTCGGCCCACACGTCCACCGGAGACGGACTGGCGATGGCGGCGCGGGCAGGACTTCCCTTACAGGACATGGAGTTTGTCCAGTTCCATCCGAGCGGCATCTATGGTGCTGGCGTCCTCATTTCCGAGGGCGCCCGCGGCGAAGGGGGCTATCTGTTGAACGGCGCGGGTGAACGGTTTATGGAACGCTATGCGCCCACGGCGAGAGACCTGGCCAGTCGAGACGTCGTGAGTCGCAGTATGAACATGGAAATTCGAGAAGGCCGAGGGTGCGGTCCGGAGAAGGATCACATCTACCTCCAATTGTCCCACTTGCCGCGAGACATCCTCATGGAGAGATTGCCCGGCATTGCGGAAACGGCCAGCATCTTTTCTGGCGTCGACATCACCAAGCAGCCCATCCCGGTCATTCCCACGGTCCACTACTGCATGGGGGGAGTCCCGACCAACTGGAAGGGTCAAGTGTTGAACATCCATCCCGAAACGGGCGAGGAGATCCCGGTCAACGGACTGTATGCCGCGGGCGAGGTGGCCTGCGTCAGCGTGCATGGAGCAAACCGGCTCGGTGCCAATTCATTGCTGGACATTGTGGTTTTTGGACGAGCTGCGGCCGGCCACATTGCTGAAAACAACGAAAAGGGAATGCCGGTGTTCAGGAACGGTGGGACCATCACCGACGAGACCGGCGTCGACGGTTTCGTCGACCTCGAGCATTTCCGGAACGCCAATGGCCACCAGTTGACCGCGGCTCTGCGGCTGGACATGCAAAAGGCCATGCAGACCGACGTCGCGGTTTTTCGAAACGAGGACAGCCTGGCCACCGGGTTGGACCGTTTACGCCAAGTCGAAAAAGCTTTCAACACGGATCTGTGTGTCAAAGACAAGAGTTTAATCTGGAACTCCGATCTGGTCGAGACTCTGGAGATGCGCAATCTGCTCACATGTGCGGCCCAGACGGCCAAGAGTGCCCTGAAGAGGAAGGAGTCCAGAGGCAGTCATGCGCGAGAAGACTACAAGGAGAGAGACGATCAGAAATTCATGAAGCATAGCTTGAGCTGGCAAAAAGATGTCGGGCACGACATTGCCATTGGGTATCGCGACGTGATCTTTGCGACGCTGGACGAAAATGAGTGCAAGACCGTGCCGGCAAAGAAGAGGACGTATTAGAGATAGAAGAATACTCTAGACCATGTTCACTCCGACCACGTTATTATTTCCTCCTTGGACGGCCTGCTTGGTCAATTGTGGGCGTGATCCACGAGGCTGATGGCCAAGAAACTTTTTCCCGAGATTGGCACGATGCGCCCGGCACCTCTAGACAATTGATTGACACACTTTCATCCACCAGACTCGCAGCCACAGCCTCCTTGCCATCTCCGTTGCGCCGCCGATTATTGTCATGGCAGGCCCTGGGCCCCAACATGCTCGACTCGTCTTCGAAGCGCTGCGACCCGTCCATCCCAGACCGGCGTGCCCGTGCCTGCACCTCCAACCGTTACGGCGCCGGTCGCCCAGGTTATCACGCCATGTCTCCACGGTGACCGCTCAGCTCTCGGAAATGGAGGTCGACGGCCAGGCTCCTCCGCGTTGGTCACACACGCCGCCGGCAATGAAAGCGCCTGTCCGATCGAGGCCGAAGCCCGAAGGGGTGACCTCCTTCACGGTGAACACGAGTCCCCAGAAACTCGATGAAGTGTACCTCCGCTTTCTCGGGCGAGGAGGAGATAAGATGCTGTCAGAAGAGACGAAATGGCTTGCGGTGACGCACAAGAGCTTCGATCACGGCCGGAGAGGGTTCAACGATCGGTTAGCGTTTTTGGGTATGATGAGCCTGCACATGGTCCTTTGCCGCTGCCCTACTGAGACGATCAACAGGAAAGCGAATCGTGGAGCTTCAGACCTCTCTCGTCCTCCTGAGCACGTCGGACTCTGCGCGCTACCTCCAAGGAGGAGAAGATCCGCACGGCCGCGAACCGTACCGCCATCCCGCAATTGACGCGGTCGAGTGTCTGTCTGGCAACGCCAGGTCGTGGTTCACACATCACAAGCAGATTTCCCATTTATCTTCACAATACGGCATCCCGGAAGTCATGAGATGGCAACCGAAAAATGTAAGCCTGCCTCGTCACGGGTCTCGATTTTTCTGACTCGCTTCCAGCCGGACAGTCTACTGGCATCAGGCGCCGATATGGTTTATGCACAAGCGGTCTTCGCGATCGTGGGCGCGCTAGCTTTGGAGCAGGGAGGTGCAGTTGCAAATCGCGTAGCAAAAGAGCGGATATTACTCCCCCTGAGGAAGACCGGGAGGATGAGGAGTGATGCTGGACCAGCGAGGCTGGAGACAGAACCATCCGCAAGAGCATAGTGTACAACATGGTATAATCTCATGTACAAACAAATGGGGATGTCTGGGGCCTCTGACACCGCCTAAGCAACGGCTCGTCGCTCGGACGAAATGCTCAGCCAGCTCTTATGGCACCACTTAGGGATCCGTCTCCGCGTCTCTGAATCGCAAAGTCTGGCAATTGAACGAATGGCCGGTCTTGACAAAATGCCACGACCGCCTCGATGCTGCATTGCACTGTCTTTTGGGCGCGTTGTCAGGAATCAAAAAATTCAGCGTTCGGTTCTCAACTCTGAGTTCTCCGCCAGGACGCTAAACTATTTTAGGCGGGTGGCAGTTGGCATCCAAGGCCAGGGTATCTATGTCGGCCAAAGGATGTCTTGTGGAATTTGTTGTTCATGATGATAATTACAGACTCATGACGGTTTTAGCATCCATCTCGCCCTGACCAACGGACTCGACATTACAACCGTGCACCATGGCGTCGGCCGTGTTCTTCCTCGACTTGAAGGGCAAGGTCAGTCGCGGTCATAAACGGTCAAGGAGACCGGAGGTTGACAAATGATATAGACCCTGCTGGCGCGCAATTACCGTGGCGACATTCCCATGTCGGCGGTCGAAAAGTTTCCCATACTCCTTTCTGAAGCGGAGGAGGAGTCGTCCGCGGTGCCGCCGTGTTTTTCGGACGAAGGCATCAATGTATGTAAGAGATGTTGATATGTACAGCGGGAGGCTAAGATGCGACAGTATCTTTATATTCGACATAACAATCTCTACCTCCTGGCCCTGACGAAGCGCAACACCAACGCCGCTGAAATCCTGTTATTCCTCCACAAGATCGTCGAGGTCTTCACCGAGTACTTCAAGGAGTTGGAGGAGGAGTCCATCCGCGACAATTTCGTCGTCATCTACGAGCTGCTGGACGAGATGATGGACTTTGGCTATCCACAGACGACCGAGTCGAAGATCCTCCAGGAATACATCACACAAGAATCACACAAGCTCGAAGTGCAAGCCCGACCACCGATCGCGGTGACGAACGCGGTGTCGTGGAGAAGTGAAGGCATCAGATACCGAAAGAACGAAGTCTTCCTGGATGTCATTGAGTCTCTCAACTTGCTGGTGTCTTCCACCGGCAACGTGTTGAGGTCGGAAATCCTGGGCGCGATCAAGATGAAATGCTATTTGTCCGGCATGCCGGAACTGAGGCTGGGGCTGAACGACAAAGTCATGTTCGAAACCACGGGGAGAGCGACCCGAGGAAAGGCGGTCGAGATGGAGGACGTCAAGTTTCACCAGTGCGTGCGGTTATCCCGGTTTGAGAACGACCGGACCATCAGCTTCATCCCTCCGGACGGCGAGTTTGAGCTCATGAGTTATCGACTGAACACGGCGGTCAAGCCGTTGATCTGGGTCGAGTGCGTGGTCGAATCCCACTCCGGGTCGCGGATCGAATACATGCTCAAAGCCAAGGCGCAATTCAAGAGGAGGTCGACGGCGAACAATGTCGAGATCATCATCCCGGTGCCGGACGACGCGGACAGTCCACGATTCAGGACCAACATTGGCTCCGTGCACTATGCTCCCGAGAAGTCGGCCATCGTGTGGAAGATTAAACAATTTGGCGGTGGAAAGGAATTCTTGATGCGAGCCGAGCTCGGGTTGCCCAGTGTCAAGGGCGACGACGACCGCGGGGGTGGCATGACCGGAGGGTTTGGCGGGAGCATGGGTGGCATCAGTGGAGAAGGGAAAGCGAAAAGACCGATTAATGTCAAATTTGAGATCCCTTATTTCACCACCAGCGGCATCCAGGTAAGATATCTCAAGATCATCGAGCCCAAGGTAAGCATGTCGCATGTCCACGTCCTATTTCTCCATGTCTTGTCCGCCTCTGACATTTGCAGCTCCAATACCCATCCCTACCATGGGTCAGGTATATTACACAATCTGGCGACATTGCGGTCAGGCTTCCTGATGTTCAAGGCTGAGCCGTGTCGACCACGACCAAGACCATGTGTACAGAGGTTCACACACCGAAACACAATCAGCATCACAACTCAGGCCAGCCAGTGAGAGGACCATTCCGAGTGCCATGCTCGTTCAATCCCAGGTACGGTGCAGCAACGGCCAGCCGCCTGCAGGTCTGTGAGTTGCTCGATTGCCCGCGATCGGGGCCCAGGACTGTGTTTGGTCTACCGACAGATACTACTTCTTTTGGACTCAACTCAAGGAGGTCTCGCGTCAGTATTCATGTGTCGCGATATACCCGCCAGACGGTTCTGAGTTGCAGTCGTGAATTCTGAGGGAGCAACGTGTGGAAGACACTCACGATGCCATATGGGAATGACTACTATGCCATATTGAGAATGATAATCAAGCTTTGAGCTCGGAGACCACGGGTAGCAACCTACTTGATCTTGTCCGGGCACGGTCTTTGTGATATCCCTCTTCACAAACCTTGTATCGACCAACCTCGTACCTTTGACCAACCTCGTACCTTTGACCAACCTCGTACCTTTGACCAACCTCGTACCTTTGACCAACCTCGTACCTTTGACCAACCCCGTACCTTGTCGACGACCTCGTATCTTGTCCTGTGTAGAGCCTCCACATCCAAGATTCAAGTGTTGACGTCTACATCCTGTACCTGCATGTGATCACGTGACCAGGGCAGAAGATCAGACCAATTAAGGCTCATCCACGCCGACCTTTGTGGCTTAATTACTGGTCTTGCAATGAGAATGCCATGCACACCAGCGTCAGCCTGTCCAACTGATTGATATTTACTGTGGCAATAAGCACCGTTCAATATCTGTCATAACCCCCCGTTCGTGTCTCGCCTGCCCCATTCCCTCTCCGTTCGGCTTGACTAATGCAAACAAAAGAACTCAGGCCGAGATGTGGTAGGTTCTGTCGGCCACACTCTTCACTCCGCACGGCTCATCTATGCTAGTAAGCACGTTTTAAACGCCCAAGTCTCGATTCGATCACCGTGCTGTAGGTTGCTTTGGTCGGTCATTCTCCAGAGGACTGACTCGGTCCAGGTCGCAAATGGTTTGATTGTGCAGAATGCCATGCCGAGCAGGAGAACCATCCTCTCCTCCAGAGCTTTGACATGGTATGATCACGGTGCCAGCTTCACGGACCGGGCTGATTCATCCAGACCTTTATTTGTAAGAAATGCAAAAAAGCTTTCCGAAAAAATACAAAGGAATGGGAAGAAAGGTGAGGTCCACGCCGCGATAATTCCCATTCCATGCTAAGCGATAAGTGACGAATACTGCCCCAATTGTGACAACCATTTTGTCATTGATGCAATCACTCCCAAAGCCGCTCTTCGGCTCGAGAGCGACGACACACGCATAGACGCCAGGTGTGCCTCATCTCCTCTGAAAGACTCTGATCACTGACGGCCTTAGGATGTTGAAGGACGAAAGAGTGCGACCGGACGACCCGAGATCAATTTTCAATGTCAAAGACGCACCAGACAGGCTCGGCTAGGACCATCATCCGCTAGCGGTTCTCCATTCAGACTGGTCTTCTGAGCTGGCTCTGAGTATCGATTTGGTGCCATGGGGCCTCCTGACAAGATGAGGGAAGTCGAGGAGACAATATGGATGGATTCCATATGACTGGCTTGTGGTGATCGAGGGGCAACTGCTGGGAGACAGACTCCAAGATCACACAGTCGCCGTGGCTTGCTGCCACTATGTCGCCTAGGTCGATAGTGCCAGGCAGGCCGCCTTTGGCATCCCGCGGATCCAGGATGGCGGACACAGGATGGCGGACAGTGGGCAGACGCAACCGCGAAGCTCCAAGACACAGCATCAGGGACAATGACAAAACAGATATGAAGATCATGGTTGACGATCACGATGATGGCAGCCCCAAAAATATCATTCCAATCTTTTGCAGTGCTCCGATCGCTAATGCACATGATAACCCTTGGAAGAGTTCAGATCAAATCCCAGTGCCGCCTTCACTCTCAACAGGCCTCGTTGGTAACGAAGCTGTGCCGGAGCCTGTCGCCCTTCCGGGCTTCTTCTTGGCCTGCTCCTCCTGCTTTTCCGCTTCGATGGTCTTGACATAGGTCTCGATCTGGTCGGATGGAAGCATTTCGATGATCTTTCCGGGGGCCATGATGGCAATTTCGATATTCTTGGCGCCCGTCTGCACCACTTCCAGAAGGGACTTGATGGTCAACGAGATGGTCGCTTCCCGATCCATGTCATCTTTGTGGTTGCGTTCGAGAAATTCTCGAACAGTCTTGCTCGACCTTCCAATGGCATTCGCTTTCCTGCGAGAATGCATGTCAGTGCTGCCAATCTGCCAACACGGCGCATCACGTACCATGCCGAGTAGATGCCTGAGGGCTCCGTTTGATACAGCTGGGGTTCGGTTGACCCCTTGTCGAAGCCAATGATCAAAGTGCTGATGCCGAAAGGCCTCACACCACCGCTTTGCGTGTATCTCTGCTGGACACCCGCCACATATTTGGTGATGTATTCAATCGTCACCGGGTCCTCCACCGTGAGTCGATGTGATTGTGCTTCCAGCCTCGCCTTGTCGATCAGGATCCGCGCGTCGGCGTTGAGGCCAGCGAAAGCCAGGCAGACGTGGGTGTCAATCAGTCCGATCTTCGACGGTGTGATCCTCGTATCTTGCAGCTTCATGGCGGATCTTTTCTCGCACCCCAGAACCACGATATCTTTGCCTTTGACGCCGACGGCGCAAGTCCCCCGCTTGACGGCTTCCAGCGCATATTCCACCTGGAAGACGTGGCCGTCGGGACTGACGCGGTTAGACTTTGCCTGATCATAACCCTGTTGATGGCATACCTAAAGACTGAACTGGTCAGCACGAACAACCTTGGAAGACACTCAACGACTCACCAGAGAGCGCGCGATCATAGCCCGAGGCCATGGCTCAAAATAACAAGACTGCGGTGACCACGTAAAACTTGGCCGACGACCAGCGAGAGGGGTTCAGAATCAGAGATATCGAAGCCTCGAGATCTCCCTTCAACGGCGGAAAAGTAAGTGTGTTGTGAAGATCTCAGGGTGTGCCCACGCGGTGGCCGCGTCCGCGACAGTTGCCTTTACTTCAAACTGAAGGCGCAGCTATCCAGTGCCAAGCCCCGTCATCTCCTCCGATTCGCTGTCGCTCCTGAGCTCCCACTCTTCTGTTGCTGTCGGATCGGTAAGGCATAGCAAGCAAAGATGGCCAGTCTCATTCCTTCGATACGGACGAGAGCGGCCGGCGTGGCGGCATGGTCTACCCGGATCACCGCCCGATCGCTCTCAACCTCGAGCCAGTATCGACGACCAGCCGGAACACCGACAGAGGCAATTGAATCGCAAGCCGCGTCCCTGCAAGAGACGGTGGCTGAGGAGGAAAAGCAACCGGTGCAACAAGCTCCGAATCGAGCAAAGACATGGTCGAGAAGTCAAATGCCGAGAGAGCTTGCCATGACTGGGCCGAGGTTTGAACAGACCATCGTGGAATACCAGGTTCGTCTTTCAACGGCGTCTACGGTTCCTGCTAATGAGTCTGTCAGCCTCAACCTTGGGCAGCCATAGAGCTGGTCCACAAGCAGCCTGTTCGGTGGGTAGACGAAAGATCCGTCGCGTGTGACGGCGGCGGCGGGCCTCTGGGCCATCCTCGGATTTACATCAATCTCGACAAGCCTCAAGTTTGTTGGTGCACGTACTGTGGTACTCCATATGTAAGAGTCGAAATTCTTGACGACCCGGTCCCATATACACGACTGACTGGCGCACAGGCAAATACACATCACAAAAAGCATCTAGAGTCGCTCCAATCGACGTCATATCCACTAACACCCACTGGAGACCCGGCTCAGGTTGAGTTGCCGAGCACCGCTAGCCAGAAGGGCCATGTTGAGGGACATTAGCATATGAAATTGAGGCTGAATCCGTCGGTCGGAAACCATTCTCGCAAAGATGATCAGTGGCTGGCTGGTTGGGACGATCCATTTGTACATACTTCCTCTCCTGCAATCAGTGTTCTAGTCACTCTATGTATCTGGTGGCAAAGGTACAGATTCTTCGACGAACAATTACTGCGGAGCTGCTTATGAAAGCCAATTCACGCTTTCGTTGGCAACGCCATGGTGCTGCCAAGAGATATTCTTGTATCTTGTGATTTGGAGTTGCGCCCGCAACGTGCAATGCCAACCACATACAGCACTCGATCGTCTCATCTGATTCTTTTTACTTTGGCTTTCATCGTGCTTTCTATCTTCCCAGGCCTTCCCTATCAGTTGCTAACTATTCCGTTCCGGCTCCTGTCCACCCACGAACCCACAGTTCCCTCACGGCCCGTGGACGGTCCGAGCAGCAGTGTGCCCGTACCACCACCACCATTGCCGAGTTCTCGCTGTCCGACCATGTCATCTTCATGGGTCCAGAAGACATTTACTCTGCCACCTCAGTCTCGTGGCTCATACCTGATTACCAATCACGTCGTCTCATCTCTGCCGGAGATCAAGAACTACAAAGTCGGCCTTCTGCATCTGTTCATCCAACACACATCTTGCGCGCTGTCGCTGAATGAGAACTGGGACAGCGATGTGAGAGAAGATATGAGCGATGCTCTGGACCGGCTGGCACCCGAAGACAGAAAAGGAAACCTGTACAGACACGCGGCCGAAGGGTCGGACGATATGCCAGTACGGGCACGAATCGGCAGTCCATTGCACCGCTAACATGAGCAGGCTCACATCAAATCGGCACTCATCGGCGCCAGTGTCACAGTCCCGATCAGCAACGGAAAGTTAGCCACGGGAACCTGGCAAGGGATATGGTACCTGGAGTTTCGGGCTTCGAAGCACTCGAGAAAGGTGGTGGCAACGATCCAAGGTGAACCGAATTCATAATACACCGGTCGGAAGAGACTATGACTGCTCCCACCGCTGCCACCGTCCATCAGAATAGTGAAACGTATTGTCCATGACTCTGAGCTCGACCTATACGCCAGTGCTGTCTCTGGATATTTTCTGTTTCCACAACAACCATGCTAGTACCATGATAGCCTTCAGCCCGGAAGCTATCCACATTATTCCGCCAAATCCCACCGACGTTTTGGACAAGGCCGCTCCGATCGAAGCACCAGCAAAAAGGACGATGGCTCCTCCGGCCCTTCGGTTACGATCTGCGTCGTCAAAGAGCCCGGCCGTGAACAGGTGCGGGTCAGACATCAGGTCGCAGTACAGGCTAGTCAGAACCACGGTCGGCATCGAGTTGTACTTTAACACTCGACTGGCCACGACTTGCCCCGCGCTTTGGAATGCCAGTAATGCAATGGGGCACAAATCACTCCATGGAAAAGTGCTCGCGCCCACTCGGTCCTTGGCCACCACTCCCGTGGTCGCCAGGATCGCGGTGATGAGGATGAGGATGGTTTGAAGGAGGAAGGATGACAACAGAACCCAGCGCTTGAGGGGACCATAGTGGCGGTGGTAGGTGGAGAAAAAGATGGCCCCCAGACAGAAGCAAACAATGGCGATCAACGATCTGATGCAGGAATATCTTGGAGAATCCTTTGGGAGGCCGCTGATCCCCAGACTCACAAAGACCGTATTTCCTGTCGACATGTCAGCACCGGTCACGACAGCCCGTCGGCAATCGGCCATACCAGTTTGCATGGCCACGAAACAGCTGAAAACACTGAACGCCACGCTGTCGATGAGCCCGGTACAGAAAAAGCATCCGCCCAAGATGAGATCGGCCCATCTTGGGTCAATATCGGAGTTGAGTCGGGCCATGAGTCTCTGAGTGAATGACCGATCGAGGCTTTGCGGTCTCCTATCTTGCATGGTGACTTTCTCTCGCCAAACGGGTAGAGACATGTTGTGGTGACATCACAGCCTCGACTGATCTTCGGTGTGTATCTGCAGATCCTTGCTTCTTGTCAAGCTTTTCGAGAGCTGGGAGGGAGGAGTCATCGTATCTATACTTTTATCATGAGCCGTCAGCACCGGATATTGTGAAGATTTTCTGCTTTTGTTGACCGGACTGCATGATCCTGGAAATCGAGGCCTTTATGGCGTCAGTGTTTTTATCGATACCGGCAAAAAGTTTATCCCACCTTGCCAGCGCCGACTTTTCGCTAGACGCGACAACATTCTGCCCTCTGCAACATAACGAGAGCCGCGGACACAGTTTAGTGCCACTCTTGATGATTGGCGCTGTCTCGTGGACAGGCCTCGAGGACTTTATGCACTAACAGCCACCGTAGAAGCGATCGAGGAAAAATAGAGCTTATGGCGGGATTCAGCACGCCGGGCGCGAAGGCGCAACAACCCAAGCAAATGTCGAACCGCTTGCTGACTATGAAGGTGGGTGCGGATCGGAACCGGGAACCGTCGCAGCTAATCGTTGATAGTTTATGCAACGCGCCGCGGCCTCTTCTCCCGGTTCACTCTTATCCAACTCTGCCAATACTCCGTCCACGGAGCCAGCTGCCAAAAGGAGACGGTTGGACGCCTCTACGCCCTCGACTCCTGGCACGCCGACGGAGCGGCCTTTTGTCGATCGCACGTCCATCTCGGCCGCATTGAAAGCAGAAGCGGCCGCGCAGTCAGCTGCGCGGGCCCGCAATGCCAGAGGGGACGGAGAGACAGAATGGGTGCTGGACCTGAACTTGCCTGCCCACGGGCATGAAATGAGAGAGCCACAAAGCGAGGCCAGCGATGACGATGGAGATATTTGGTCATCGTCTAACCACGCGAGGGGCCGCCAAACATATGGAAGCTTCAAGCGAAAGAACAAGGACTTGTCACAACATCAGGCCGAAGAAGATCTCAGCTCTGCTTCTGGTTCGGAATCATCTTCAGAAGACCTCGGGACTTCGCATCGCACGCCTGTGGGGGGAAGAAAGCCGCGCGACGTCGACTCAGACGAAGAGATGAGACGAGTCAAGAGGGCGATTGAGCAGAAACATAAAGGTATGAGCAAATCTGGGCGGCCGCCCCATCCTCTTCCGTCTCGGACCAGCTTGTCGGGCAAGGCCAAAAAGGACGGGCCGAACGGGCGACGGGAGAAGGGCGGTTGGCAAGGCAATCGCAAGAAATCCCGGAAGACCATATGACCGTTACAGGTTTAGAGCGACGCCCTCATCTTCTGTGTCTACGGTCTTTCCACCGCAGATGACTGTATTTACAAGTCATTGGAAATGTAATTTCACAGGTCGTCCTCCCGTCAACATCCTTGGGCCCTGACCCACACCAGAATGTACAGAATTGCCGTTCTCTATTCAAGAGCCACCATCTTTCGAACCAGGATGAACAGCGCTCCAACAAGGATGATGCTTCGACCTTACAAATGGAAGAATCTCTACTCTGACTAGCTTCCCCTCTTCCAGACTGACTACGCCTCTCATCACGACATTCTCGCTACCCTATCTTGCTACGTTCTCCAAGCTTGTGATAGACCACGGCCGTATCTTCCTAACCATGTTTGCTTTTTGCTTCTGCACGCCGAACGGGGACAGCTCATCGTCGCGTGTCAACATACCACGGCCTTCGCTCTATAACATAGTATGGTAAACCGTCTTCTGACCTGATTCCTCTTACACGCCTGCCCTGCATATGCTCCTTGGTAGAGGAATCGTAGTATCGATACTGCCTTGCTGCCCTGTTACTTCGATCGGAGCCATACTTTGGCACGGCGTTCATAGAGGGCATGACTGTACTGCGCCTGTGGCCAGAGTCCGTATATCTGTCGTTGAAACTTGATGTTGACACACCAGGAATGTCAAGAGCGTCCTTCTTTGCGGCCTCCAACCACCCGTTCACCCTGTTCAGCCATCCACTACGCTCTCCCTCTTTTCCATGACATGGGCTCCGTAACAATGCTTCTTTCAACTCCATAATGTCCCTTATGCTCTGCAGCCGACTCTCGCGCTCCCACCTGAATACCCCTTCGGGCACAATCTCGAAAGTGGGATCGTGCCAGTTGGTTGGCCTCTTCGACTTCTCATCCGCCCGGCTGTCCTCCGATACTGTTCCCTGCCTGTGAAACATGTCACCTTCCATATTCTTGGTCGAATTCGAATGTCGGTCCCTAGTCTCGTCAAAGTGGCCGTCAAATTTGCCGTCAAAGCTGTCTCTATAGTTCTTCTTTTCTCTATTCTCAATTCCAGGCATCTCCATGTCTTCAGGACTCTTTGTCCCGAGTCCAAATCTGACCCTTTGACAACTGGGACTTGCAAAATCACTCCCAGACCCAACGGTGGTATCTTGTTTTGGTCGCTTCAAAATTCCTCTCAACTCTGCTCTTGGCTTGGAGTTTTCTCTCTGGCTTCGGAACCCTTCATCGGGACCGGCTCGTTCAGGAGTGTGGCTTTTAGCTTTTTTGTTGTCTATATTCAACTCTGGGCGGACGCTGATGCGGGTAAAATCAGGGTCGCCCTGGTGAGAGTGGACCTTTCCAGTTGTCGTCGACTCGGACGCTGATTTTGGCTCTGACTGCAGGCCACCGGACATCATGTACTCTCCAGCATCATGATAGTCGTCATCATCACTGCCATCCGAAACATACGGAGGCTTGTACTGATTGGAGGGCCAACGACGACTTCCGCCCTTTGGATTCTGCCTTTCAGCGGCAGAAGAAACATAGTAATCACCAATCGGGAGATGTTTGAGGTAACGTCCATTCAAGTAAATAGATCTGGCTTGAGCTTCGTCGCCTCGGCTGGACTTGCCCTTGGACATTTGGCCAACACTTCTGTTCACAGCAGGGTACTCCCAAATATAATCGAACGGCCAGACAACAACTTTGAAGGAGGAAATAATTGAGGTCAAGTAGATGACTAATCTCAAGTTGAGCAGTGCGCATCAAGAGCAATCGCTGATAGATGTAATCCTTCGCTCAGAAGAAATGCTGCACACTCCTACAGACAGCAGAAGTGGAGAAAAGGAGGAAAAGCTTGACCATATCCACGTATGTGCAGGACCCGCTTGAGCACTGGACTCAGGGCAACAAAAAGCGGACGGGATGACTTCCTCTTGTGGTGTGGCTATGTCGTCAGAACAGCGTTGCACAGATGTGAGACATGACTTCATTGTATGCGGACCGTGATCAGACCTTGGAAGAGATTTCTGACGCAACCAGCCCACGTCAAAGATCGTTCTGGCCCTGTCACTATCAGTCCCAGAGGAAATAAAGCTGCACCAGAAAACAACCGCCGGTGGCGGATGTAGACTACTCGAGCCGATCGAAACGACCAATCTTGAGATGGTAACGTCCCTGGCGTTGCCTTTGCCTGGGAAGTGCTGTGTAGCAGTGACGCTAGGAGGGGCCAAAGGAGCCAATGGTTGTCTTCGTTCAGGAATAGCAGGCTTCATGCTGACCGGCTGGTTACATGTCAACCCTTTCAGAATCTCAGCCCGGGCTACCCCAGTCACATAACTGGAGAATCGGACAATCCGGCGAGAGACTTTCTGCTGTCTGCTGACATTGTGTTACCTGATATGAAGTGCCCCAGAGAATAGGATCAAAGCGAGGCATTCGTAATGTGGGAGGGATGGACACCCGCAGTCGCCCGTCGCACAAGCTTTGCGCTGGCGAGCTCCACCTTTGAAACAGCTCAAAGGACATGCTGGCACGACGTTGTAGAGACCAGCCTGTGAGTCATACCGACTTCGGACGCAAGCCTGAGAGCCTGAACACGAGCAGTCGTCGTTGACCGGGTGAAGCAAACCAGTCAACCGGCAAAATATCGAACGAAACTCGTAGGATCGAGAAGCAAGAAAAGGACGAGGGCCGGGGCCCTTGGAAGGGAACGAAGAGATATGGACAGCTAGCGGCACTGTAAAACCAACCGAGAGAAATTAGCAAATCATATCGCCACTCGGCCAAATAGCAAACAAGAAATCGTAGCCTCGAACAATCGGGCGAAATAGCGGGCGGAGGCTGGATATTTCAAAGAATCAGCTCAAGCCAAGCACAATACGTACAGGACGTGAGTGTTAGGACGAAAGCCGCCTGTACCCCACAACTTTACTGGTTGGTGAAAACAATCATCGTCGCTCATCTCAGTCCAAAGGCCCTTCCCCTGGCTCCGCAACGCCACAACTCAACTCAGCATGCAATCGGAAAAAGGCATCCATTTCACCTTATCCGGATGAAACTCTTTGGGTCGGGCAAGGGCCTTCCCGCCACTGACGCCCTAATTGTACACACTGTACACCTCGGACCCGCTCTCAGATCTAGACATCGACCTTGCTCTTCTTCTTCTGTTCCACCTTCAGCAGCAGCGCCCGGTTGATGTGCGGGAGCACACCACCAAACGCTATCGTGGCGCGGATCAGGGTGTCAAGTTCTTCGTCGCCCCGGATGGCGAGCTGTAGATGTCGCGGAGTGATACGCTTGACTTTCAAATCCTTGGCTGCGTTACCCGCGAGTTCGAGGACTTCGGCCGTCAGGTACTCGAGGACGGCGGTGACGTAGACGGCAGCTGTAGGGAATGTCAGTGAATGATTGCAGGGATGATGGGTGGACAAATGTGGTATGGAACCTACCTTTTGCCCCGACTCGCATCTTATTTTGAGTGTTGTTCTTGAGGAAGCGCTTGACTCGGCCGCATGGAAACTGGTCATGAGCGCGTCAGCATTGATTCACCATTGTCCAAAGGTATTCCAAGAACTATTTCGACCGCGCCTCATCAACTCGACCTGGTGGAGGGGCCGAGAGTGGCGGGGTCGTCGCGGAATGGCATGCGACGCGTTCCAGCCTGCTCGGACAGCCTTCCAACCATGTCGAGTCGCAGAGCGCGTCATCTGGGAGATCCGACGGATACAAGGGCTCCAACTTACCTGTAAGCCCGCCTTCGCGCTGTGCGACTTCTGAGTCTTTGTGGCCGAGTCCTTTGCGCCTGTTGCCTTGCCGCCGATGCTCTTGCCCTTGCCTCCTGCCATTGTGGATGGTGTCGTCTAAGTGTCTCGAACGTTGATCTGACGACGCGACACGATCGTTGTGGGATGGAAAGGATGAAACGGTCTGTAGAACGCGTTCGAGGTCGATATGATAGTGGCTGACAAGTGAGAAAGCGCAGATCGTGTCCGGCGGAGGAAAACACTGCTTTTATAGGACACACTATACCGTACTAGGCAGTAGCGCGCTTGGCGCATCTCCGCTGAAGACGAGCTTCGATAACGAGAAGACAGGCAGCAGCCACAAAGCTGTCCAGAATCGATGGTTTGAAGGATGTTGTTGTCCAAGTGCGCCGGGGCGAGATGCGGCGCCGCTTGCAGACTCACCGTGGCGCAAGAAACGTCCATATGACAGTGTGTGGTTTTTGCCGTTGCCAGCGGTTCAACTCACCTGCCATGGCGGCACCGTCCCGTAGCCAACCACAAGCTCATTCGGAACTGCTGGAGCTGTTCATCTCACACATAGATGGGTAGGGTTATGAGGTGCTCCGCGACATCGCAACGTCGCAACGCTCGAAAAGACTCGTTCACAAGGAATGGATCTTGCGAGACAGTCGAAAATGGAGGTGGAGATTGAACTGGCCACTGGTCTTGGCGGCCGGGGAGGCAAATCATTCTTCCACCACCTCAGCCTAGTGGGAATTCCTTCTACTCGGTCGGCTGACAAAAGCACAGTCCGACAGAGGTGTTTTCCTTTGGAAAGGATGATGAGACGGTCTGTTCGAGCCGGGTCCCAAATGGAGGTCTGAGCACGACGCCGCCATGTGGTAATGAATTGCCGAGCCCTGCATCAATCCTGACATGACATTCAGCTGGAGCCTTGTGTCCTTTGACAGAACGGTCTTTGCGCGGTGCAATAAGAAAGTGGACCAAAACCATAAAGCAGAAGAGTTGACTGAACGAGATCTCTGGAAGATGTTCGGACAGGAGAATGTGGTTGACCTGCTGACAGCCGCTAAAGGCTCGGAGAACTTTGGGTGGTTCGGTGTGTATTCGAAACACCAGGAGGTGTATGTGTGGATATCTGAAGAGTCTGTGCGTCAAGACGGGGCAACAGACCAAATTCTGCATGCCCACATACGTCTAATTTTGATTTGATGTGCCGTTGATTTCTTGTCCACCTCCTCATATAGACAGTCAAAAGTTTGCAAACCTCGAGCTCACGACAGCTCCCCCAGCAGACAGAATTGGAAAGACGTGCAGAGCAATTCCCAAACGAACGCAGTATTATTCAGATTACGTGCAGACTCCACCAACCAAGATGGAGGACTGGAGGACTGCCAACTACCATAGCGAGTGTACTAAGAGATAACAGCCAAAGACCAGACAGGAACACCACCTTGACCAGGTCCCAGTCGACTCGAAGCGGACAAATGCAGTCAAGAAATCTGGGCCGTCCACAATGTGCCAATGCGTCCCGTCCCTGACTCTCCAATGATTCAACAATAAAACGCCCTCTCCACCATCAAACCCGGCGAGGTCAAGGTTAAGTGTACAACAAAAGTCAAACAGTCAAACAGTCAAACAATCAGTCAGTCATTCTTATCGGGATATCGTGAAATAATGCTGTATTCCGCGTCGTGGGTCCTGTCATTCGTTACAACAGTCTCTCCTTTTGGTTTTCTGGAGTCCAATCATGCAGTGATGGGTGCGTCGGCCCCATGTGTTCTAACTTTTTCCAGGTTGATGTAGTAGTCATCTCGTCGTGGATCATTTGAGTCGTCAATGCTCTGCATGAGCGTCGTCATCAAAGGGTATATGCATGTCATTTACTCAGCGATTGCTGATGCAGCTGATCTCAGTTCGTCGCTGCCGCCGCGCCCATTTTGCCGGCGAAAGCCGATGGTGTTGTTGGAACTCGGACCACGAGACTGACGCACCGGGACGGTGCTTTGGGAGGTATTCTCGGCGCTCACGCTGATCGTCCGCTTGCTGCCGATGGGAGCCGTTGCTTGATAGGACTGGGAGTCTTCCCAGGTCGAGGTGTTTCCAAAAAAGCTTCGTTGACGACGGGGACTCGTCTGGCTCCCGGAATTGTTACTCACCGTGAGATTGGAAAAGCTCGAGATGAGGAAAGGCTCGTCCCGACCGATCCCGGCGCCCGAGCTGGACGCGGTGGGCGTCAAAGAGGGTGTGTTGGATCCCGCCGTGTCATTCAGTGCTTGAAGGCGCGCCCCGTTGGTCTGTAAGGCGGCCGGAAAGCTGGCCGACGACGGCACCGGCGACGGACTCCACGATCGCAGATCGGCAAACGATTTCGCATTGCGGAGGTTGTTGTCGGCCGCTCTGCCGAAAGCGTTCGAGTCCATCACGTCCAGGAGACCGACCGACGATTGACCACGGAGGGTGTTGAACGCGGGAGATTCATACGGCCGGCCTTCGCTGAAATCGGCCGTCGAAGAACGGGCCAACGTTTGGCGCAATCCGTCGCCGACGCCGAATCCGGCCGCAGAAAGCGATGGCGGGCTCACATTGGTGCCGGGCGCAGGTCGATGAATGTGGACTTGACGCTGGTCGCCGCTGCCACGCGACGTGTGCATCAAGCCCATATGATGGGCGAGTGTGTGGACAATTCGCCGGTCCTGGGGGTCCAAGGTCGGCGGGAAGATCAGTACTTCCCGAGAAGGATCTCTCCGGAAAAGCATCATCTCCGTGTAGAAGTCGAGTGTTTTGGGATCGTTCATGTCGACGTCTAGGATGAGTGAGTTAGGACAAGGTCAATGAGAGGGGGAAGCAGCAACCACGACTGACCTGGTTTGCTCGAGCGGTGTGAAAGAGGTGAGGGCGTGTTGCGGGGAATGGAAGACATGGAGATCTGATTGTGCAACTGTGACTGCGTGATCGGCCGGTGTTGTTCTTCCAGCTGGCCTCGACGTTCACGCTTTTCGCGCTCAATGCGCTCTCGCTCGGCGAGGGGCAACATCTTCTTGTACTCAACTCGTAACTTCCGACCACTCAGGTCCATGTGATTCAAAGCTTGAATGACCTGCTCGGTTTCCTGTGGCGAGGTGAAATTGGCGAATGCCAGTCCGCGAAACACGCCGTTGTCGAAGTGGTAATTGAACGCGTAGGGCAGGGGTAAGTTCATATCGACCATCAGCTGGACCAGCTGCTCCTTCTTGACGGCAAATGGAATATTCTTGATCACAATGGCCGTCGGGATCAACTCGTCCTCCTCCTCTTGAGAATCGCCCCGACCCGGCGGTCCTCCCGGCCGAGGGGCCAGGATGGATGGAGTCGGCTGTTGCGGCGGTGGGGGGGGTTGATCGAACCACAGCTATCGGTCAAATAAGTACAACATGTATGATGCAAAGCGACGTATGGCACTCACATTGGAGACGGCGACGCGACCCCGACTCGGCTTGACGCTGCGAGAAGGACCATAGTTGGTGGTCCCTTGCGGCATACCACCCATCCCATTCCCGAAGGATTGCATCGATCCACCACTGGAACTCCATGTCTGTGCCGCTCCGGCATCGTAAGGAAAGTGTGGATTGCCCGTCATGGGATTTTGCAGCGGCGCGCCGAATCCGTCTCGTATGCTGTCAAAGCGCATGGACGGCAGAGAGCCATCGGCGCCAAACAGAGAACCCTGCATCCCGGCGCCGTAACCATCGGCGACGCCGCCCACGGGCCGATTCAACTGAGGATTTCGAAACCCTCGGGGGGATCGCCCAGAGACGTCGTCGTAGAAAGTTCCCGAAGGATTCGAAAACGTCGCCATCCTTTGGACCGACTCTTCTTCTCGGACCAAATCGGTCTGCCTTCTCGGCCGCGATCTGGATTTTGTGCCCTTTTTGGTCGCCCGTATACGACTGGAATGGGGGGGCCGTGTCGGACAACGAGGCAGGATGCAGAGGGTGGTTGGGTCGAGGTCGTTGGGCAACAGATGTCGAACAAAACTCGTGGTCTACGGCCGTGGGTCGTGCAGCGTAAATTCGTGCGTGGCCACAATTCGTCCTGAATTAGTCCTGAATGTCGATGATGAATACCAGGAGCCTCAACGCAGCGGACTGGTCGTTCAGTGCCCCGCGAATGGCACGAGAGCGGACAGTGTGCTCGGGTGTCAAAAGTGGTGGAAAGATGGAGCAGCCCAGATGGCTACTGTGGCCGAAGACGGTCGATGAAAAACACCTCGCCGGGGACGACGAGGCTGGCAGCTCGAGAGAGAAGGTCTAGCAGGAGCAGTGGGACATGACAGAGGCCGATAGAGACAGCGAGACCGCGACGTTGGAGGGGGACGACAACAACAGCAGCAGGTGTCAGGAAGCAGAAGCAAGTAGCAAGTCGTGACAAAGACAAGGGCACCACAAGATCTGTTTGGACGAAGAAATTAGGAGAAGGGTCCTGGGTCAGGATTAAAGTGAGTCGAAAGCCCGGAGGCCGTGCTACTGACACTAAGTAAGTTAAATGACGGTTAGCCGGGCAGCGGTCCCTCATCCCTGGCACCCTCTGACCCAGCACCAGCAACTCGCGGCTTCGCCCCCCTCCGCTGCAATCAAACTGTTGCCAGCTACGGATTCTTACTGTAGTCGTACTCGCTCGCCTCCCGCAGTCCCACGCGCCCCTGTCCAGCGTCCCGCTCCGTCAATATCACACGCACTCGTTGTGGAATGAAACCACTCCTTCTCCTATATTGGAGATGTCGTCGCCGCGCGGTCCGGATCTGTGCCTGGAGACCAACTGTGTATTGGGTATTTGTCTGTGGTGCTCGATGGCACTGTGTTGTCGCCCCTACACCCCTGGCTTCCGCGTGGTGTAATAATATCTCAACAGGCTCAGCATTGGTTCGCAACTGGCCCGCTCTCGCCCTCCCTTATGGCGTCGCGTCTGGCGGCAGACCAAGGCGCAGGAGAGGTTGTCAGGTTCCCGGCTCCCGGCTCCCGGCTCCTGGCTCCTGAGCGAAATCATGGGTCGCCACCTGGATCCTGCGCCGCGGGAGCACTGACGCGTACCAGCTGGGTGCTCACCGTGGCGACATGTATGTTTGTGGTGATGGCCGCCGTGCATGGCTGTCCAAGTACTTGATGGCTCGGCCCAAGGGCCAACCGGAAGAGCATTGGGGCGCCATTGACGGTATACAGAACCACTCACACCTTCAGCCCGCACCAATGGTGTGATGGAGGTCTGGGGTAGAGAGAACGTGTGGTCCAGCGGGCCACATGCGTCACACCTCAGCGATGATGTTCCCCTAAACCCGCCCCCTGGGCTCCGAGAACGATGGCGAGAGTGGAAAGTTCGAGGCTGACGGGCTGACCGATTTCCAAGTGCGTGGGGCCTGTGAGAATGAACGCACATGTTCTGCTCGCCCTGGTATGTCCATGAGACAGATGGGTTCACGACTGGCCTTCCAATGATCGGTGAAAAATGGTGATAATGATCGGCTGTGGCGTCGCACCATCCGGCTGCCCAACCTGTGTGCCGTCAGCCACCCGGCAAAGGCGTCTGCTCTCCTCTGCACGCACTCAATTCGGAGCTGATGGGACAAAGTCGCTCATCGATATGCGCCACAGGTTCCTGCTTTTTTGCCGCCAGTCCGAGAAAAGGTCATATCTCTATTGCGACTTGCCGATTACATCAACGGCCGATTGAACAGAGCCCACCCCCACTCCCCCGCGAGGGCGGCGAGGCTGAGCACGGGAACCCATGTCGACGTCGACCATCTTCGAGAAGCTTGCCTTGCACGCTCCGTATCTTCCGATGAAGCAATTCCTTCCAGCCTTTGTCTATGGCACGGCCTGGAAAAAGGAAGCCACGGCAGACCTGGTGTACCAAGCTCTCTGCTCCGGATTCACCGCCATCGACACGGCCGCTCAACCCAAACACTACCGAGAGGACCTGGTCGCGGCTGGGGTCGGCAGAGCCATCAAAGAAGGCCGGGTCCAGCGGTCGGATGTGTATCTGCAGACCAAGTTCACCCCCGTGTCAGGCCAGGATCCGAGCAATGTGCCGTACGACCCCGTCAGCCCGTTGACGGAGCAGGTCAATGCCTCGGTGCTCTCCTCGCTGCGGAACTTCAACTTCGCCGACGTGGTCGCGGAGGATGAGTCCCAAAAAGAGCCTTACATCGACACCTTGGTGTTACATTCCCCCTTGCAAACCGATCAGGAAACCTTGGAAGTGTGGCAGACGCTGGAGCAATACGTGCCCAATGAGATCAGACACCTGGGCATATCCAATTGCAACCTCTTCACGCTGATGAATCTTTATGAACGGGCCGTCGTCAAGCCCAGCGTGGTGCAGAACCGTTTCCACGCGGACACCAGGTTCGACATCGGCTTACGCAAATTTTGTCAGGAGAAGCAGATCGTTTACCAAAGCTTCTGGACGCTCACGGCGAACCCCGGTCTCGTCGGGTCGAATGAGGCCGGCCAACTGGCCGACCATCTCCACATCAGTCCGCAAGCGGCGCTGTATTGTTTGGTCCTGGGATTGGGCAACGTCGTCATTCTGAACGGCACCAAAAGCGCTCAGCACATGAAAGACGACTGGGAAGCCATTGCTCTGGTCAAGGAGTTTGCGCAATCCAATCCGCAAGCCTGGGAGATGACGATGGCGCAATTCAGAAAGCTCATAGGCCAACCCAAACCATGAACGATGTTGCGACAGGGCGACCTCAGCAAGCAGCAAATGTGTTGTGTCCGAGGGAGTAATGCTAGACTTTGGTTGTGCTCTTGCCACCACGGTCTCAACCACGGGATCCTTCTGGTACCAGTTGTAGGACCAGCTTGCTTTACCTCTCTCAAGGAGCTGGACAAGACAGTCATTCACGCAGTAGAAGCCGACATCTGTCAGTGACCAGATTCTGTCAGTTAGATAGAGGTATGTCAGTGAGCAGAGCGGCTCTACTGGGTTGTCTTGTCTTGTCCTTGCCTGTATTATCATCGGCATCAATCGCCGTTCTTCAGGTAGATATAATACAAGCACGAGCCCATACGCCAGAGCCTGTTGGCACGTGCCTTTGCTGGAGCTGGATCTCAGAAGGCTCCATCAAACCCATATACTGAACCATGGACATTCCGGCATCCGACATTTCCGCAGCCTACAAAGGGAGAGCAAAAGACAAAGACGGCTTGGCAAAGCTGCTGCTATTGGCAGTTCCCCTCGGCCATGTCATAGGCCCGCTGGCGGGCGCAAGTAGGGTGAAAGCCGACTCGGCTGTGATCATAGATGATGTACCAAAGGCCACTCACATCAAAATCGCCAACTTGCCTATTCGTCTTCATCTCGAGAGTGCCGCCCGTGGCCTCTGCGTTGGAAGAAGCACACTTCCTGATCTGGCCTTTCGAAAGACCAAACTTGAACTCCTTTCTCGACCGTTGCCCTCTCATCCACGGCTGCACGTTCCCAGCACATGCAACCTGGTTAAACGTTGATCACGTCCCGAACGCTTGGTCCGCTCTGTTACCGTCCAGATATCGATCTAGAAGAATCACCACTTTGCCGGTCGACCTTTCTCTTGCGTGGCCGCTCCCTCTCCAGCCGGCACGGCCTCACGTTGGCCGCCAGACCGGTTCACGCCACAAAGTTTGGCATGACCTTGCAGAGCATTTCTCGAAAACGACCTGCACCGGGTCCATCTCCGGTGCCATATCCCCAACCGATGCCGCCCGCCGGCGCTGCCTACGGCAATGGCTTGGGACCACAGCTCTCGGATGACCAGTTTCTCCAATGGGGTCAGGCTGCGCAGGCCTCAAATCCGTACCCAGACAACTCGGCCTATCCGATGAATGCGAACAATTATCCAGCGAACGCTCCGCAGCCCTCGACGCAACTGACGCGGAGACCGATGAATCAAATTGCCTCTCGACCTCCGATGAACGCGGCCATGAATGATGCCGCCTGGCTGGAGGCCACCAACACCTCGCCCGGCGGCGGGCATGCGGACACCGCGTGGGGAGACGACCTGACCGAGCTCGAAGCAAAGGCGCAGGTTGCAAAGCGGGAGGCGCAAACCAAACGGAAACAAATCCCGCCGTTTGTCCAAAAGCTCAACAGGTAGGAAGGCGCGGTGCTGGATTTGCGAGGACGATGGTATCGCTGACACAACCCAGTTTTCTAGAGGATGGGAAAAACACTGATCTGATTCGGTGGTCCGACGACGGCAACTCCTTTATCGTGCTCGACGAAGATGAGTTTGCGAAGACGCTCATCCCGGAGCTGTTCAAGCACAACAACTACGCCTCGTTTGTCCGCCAGCTCAACATGTATGGCTTCCACAAGAAAGTCGGTTTGTCGGACAACTCGATGCGGGCCAGCGAACGGAAGAACAAGAGTCCCAGCGAATACGCGAATCCGTATTTCCGCCGCGGCCACCCGGATCTGTTATGGCTGATTCAGAAGCCCAAGAATGCGGGAAGTGGCAGCAAAAAGGGCCGCAGTAAACAAGAAGCCGATCAGAACGAGGAAGAGGCGGACGAGTTGGTCGAGGAAGTGACCCCGACGGGAGACGGCCGGGTGAGACCGCGACCACAACTGGCCCTGGGCCACGGCGAAAACACTCTGACCCAAGAACAATTCCAATCGGTGCAGCGCGAGCTGGCCGCCATCCGGCACCAACAGGCGCAGATTTCCCGGATGATGCAGGCGCTCAAGCGAGAACACGAACAGCTGTATAACCAAGCGGTCACCTTTCAGGACCAGCATACTCGTCACGAGAACTCGATCAACGCCATCTTGACCTTCCTCGCGACCGTGTACAATCGAAGCTTACAGGGCCACGACGGCATGCAGGGAATCACCAACCTCTTTTCCGGGACCATCCCACACGATGCCAACCAGGGAAACGTCGTCGACGTGGGAGACTATAACTTTGACCACTTGGAAGGCGCTGATGGAGGCTTGGGCAAGCCGTTCAAGAGGCCACAACTGCTTCTCACCAACGGTCAGGCCGGGCGTGCGACCACCGTGTCGCCCGGCTCTTCCAATCATAGCCCCTTTCTGTCCAATCGCTCGGTCCGTCGCACATCACAAGGCGTGCAAAGCCCCGCCACGCCGTTGTCGACCACCGTGGAAGAATTGCTCGATGCCAACGGTGGCGCCGCGACCATGTCGGCCCCACCCGTGCCACCGAACGTGGAGATACCGCAACAAGACATGATGTCTGTCATCCAAAGCGCCAATGCACAGAATTCACAGCCTGGCACGTCGACCGTCGACTTTTCCAACGTGCTCAACTCGCTCGAAACATCGGGCGGGACGGGCCCGCTGTCCCATTCGCAGCGAGCCGACGTGCTGCGGATGATCAATAACTCAACTAAACAGCCCGGCGACAACGCTCTTATTAATTCCACGCCTCCCCCGGGACCGACCAACTTCGACCGAAGGCTCGCGAGCACGAGTGCCGAGCTGGACGCCCTGGCCAAGCTGCAGGCTGAGCAAGACAAATCTGTGCAGAATCTGACCAACTTGCTTCAGCCCTTGAGTCCCACCGGCTCCATCCCCGGACTCAATGATGGCCAGAGTCTGCCCCCACCGCCTCTCGACATCGACGACTTCTTGAGCCATAACGATTACTTTGCCGACTTCCCGAGCGATGGAAATGGCAACTACGACTTCAGCGGCGCCAACAACAATAACCCGAACCCTTCAAACGGGGAATTGAACTTTGGCGATTACAACGACGAGGATGAGCTGTTTGGCAATTTGCCGCCGACCAATGTCCAAGGCGGCAATGACAACCTCGGCTTTGAATATGGTAGTGAACTCGGCGAAGACGGAGGCGGGAGAGTCGAGAGCGTGGCCAGCAGTGAGACGACAACGCCCAAGACGAGCAGTGTCGATGTTGACGGACAAGGCACCCGACCCAAAGGGCGTAAATTCAGCACGGTGAGTGAAGCGGAAGGTGGGAAGAGTCCAGCGAAGAGAAGAAGACGTTCTTGATGATCTGCTGCTGTTGATTTGATGGACATTGTCTTGGAAGCTGCCTCAGAGGCCTGTCGGTGTGGAGTTTACGGCGAACTGGACTGGAGGTGGTGTGAAGTTCAATGTATTGCATGAGAGACACGATGCAGGATATGGAGCAGGGTCTGGCACGGTTCTGGCACGGTTCTGGAACGCTGAAATTGCGCTGCGATGGTCTTGAACTGCCGAGATGGATTCATGAATTCTGACGATACCACGAGATTGATGGGGACTGGCTGGACTGGTGGTGGTGCTGAGATGACATGGTCGGTGTCCTTTGGAGAGCAGTTCTCTTTGGCGGCTAGTTGGCCTATCTGCCTGCTGGTTTCCTCCCTATCTGCTCGCGCCGGCGTTGCTGTTGTCGATTTCTGCAGCAGAGTTGCAGGCAGCACGACCCGCTTCCAAGAGGATGTGGATTCTTTACCCTTCCTGACCGGATACAAAAGAGGCGAGTACTAAAAAACTGAATACTCTTTTCAGATGCTATTTGGTGGATTTGTTTGAGCTGTTGGGGTTTGTGTCCACTGTAGCACTCATCACTGGATTATTATAACTTAATAGTCAAGAGATCAAGCTCGATTGCTTATGTGGAGTCGGTCATTAATCCGTTCTTTGGTCCTTGCGCACTGGTGATACCATACTATTTATCGCGTCCAATCCCTGCATCATGATATCATGGAGATGCCTCCTTCCACCATCATCAGGACCGTTAATGATCATGCATACACTGTACACAGAGTAGGCCCGAACATGCCTGTTATATCATATCCGAAGCGGAGGTCACCACATGGCCACAACACTCTTCTACCTCGCTCCCTCTCTCTGCTTCCCCTTTCCTTTATCCCTGCTGTGCAACTTCTCCCGGACCTCCCTCTCACGCTCCCGCGGATCAATCACGACCAACTCCTCGTCAGTCTTTTTCTTCCACGTCAGATCCTTCCCAAGCCGGTCCTTTTCAAAGGAGAGTGCATGACTCATCCAGCGGCCATCATTGAGGTCGTCGTCGTCTTCCCCTTTGCGGTCCTGCCACGCCGTGGATTCGTCCCATTTGGAGCAGGATTGGCAGTTTGCGATGAAGTGAAGGTCGCAGAGCGTCGCTTCTTCTTCCTCGTTGTGGTCACCCTTGGTCTCAGAATCAGCATGGCTGTCAGAGACTCGGCGGGGTCGGGCGGATTTGGAGGTCGACGTTGTCATCGAAGCAGACAGGGCGTCGGCGGATTCGAGGCGCGACTTGAACGCGTTGAGCATTTTCAATGCCTTTGCGTCGTCTTTGGGGTGGGAATCGCCCCGCCGAGGCCGTTTGCGTCCACGAGTGCTGGTGGCCGGGATGAGAGACTCGAAAATGGATTTCTTGTGCTTCGATTCTGTCGCGGTAGGGATGTCCCGACGCATGGATGCTTTCAAGGCTGCAATCTCCGCCTGGAGCGTTGCTGTTGACGTTTTGAATCGATCTGGCCCTGGTTCCTCCACCGGCGTGGGAGAGCGAGAGGGCGATTCTGGGTCACGGAGAGGCAGCTGCGTTGTGGGATCATGGAACGAGGGTGTACGACGGTGAGTGGCTGATGGAGATGTGGGTTGTGGAGGAGGAGGAGTTGCTTTTCGTTTTTGTGGTACTTGTGATATAGCTCCCTGGCTGGATAAGGACAGGCTCTCTTTTCGCCTGGTCGGAGGTGGTGGTTTGTTCTTATTCGAGGTTGAACCGTTGGTCGTTGGTCCCTCCTCTGTTGTCGCCCCTCCATCGATGAGAGCTGGATTGAACTTGGCTTTCTTTGGCCGCACAATGACTCCACCGTCGTCTTCGCCCGGTTCATCACCAAAGCTCAGGAGAGCTTTGCCGGCCTTTTTCTTGGGTCCTTTCTTTTTCACGGGCTCCTCCACCACTCGAGGTGACGTTCTTTCTCTCTTCCGCATGCTCTGCCAGGCGTCTCCCTTTGGCCGCTCGACGATCTCCGCCCTGATGATTTTCTCGGGATAGACGGGTCGCTCGGTCCCCTCGACAAGCTCTCCTTCCGCGATCTTGACCACGTTATAGATCCCGTCGCCCTCGACACGGCCAAACATTGTGCATTTCCCGTCCAGCTCTGACCTGCAGTCGCCCAAGGTGATGAAGAACTGGCTTCCATATCCGCCTCCGTCACCGGTGCCCTTCGCCATCCCCAACAAACCGCGGCGGTTGAACTTCAAGCGGCTGTGCAGTTCGTCCCCAAAGACAATCTTCTCATCTTTCTCCTTTCCCAACAGCCGGGCCCAGTGGTCGTCATACCTCTCGAACGCTGGGTCTTCGTAGATGTTCTCTCCGCCCTCGCCAGTCCCTGTAGGATCTCCGGTTTGGATGACGAAGCCCGATGAGACTCGATGGAAGATATTGTTATCGTAATAACCGTCCAGGACATGTTGAAGAAAGTTTCGGCAGGTCAACGGCGTCTGGTTTGCGAAGAGGGATATTGTGAGAGGTCCGGCAGACGTATGAAGGAGGACAGACGCCGTTGGTGGCGGCTCTGTCGTGTAATGGGTTGACATCTTGCCGCATATGGTACATGCAGTGCAAGTCTATATCTGCTATGCGCAGGCACGGTCACCTCTGGCCGGTTTTTGGGTTTCTGCACTGGTACATCGCATCGTCAAAATCCTGGCTTAACAGACTTGACAGACTAACTCCGGCAGAACTTCGGAAGACCGGTCACTTGAAGTAGGCATGCCCAGAAGTAGGCATGCCCACACTTGACTCCTTGCTTGCACTACCATGCCTTATACTATGTACAGGACACGGGTCCGATGGTGTTCTGCCTCGAAGCGTCTTTGCTTTGAACGGAGACCTTGAGTCGGATCCTTCTCTCACTCTATAGGCGTGCCCTCGCTGGATGACGCTCGGTTTAACCATAAGGCCACACGTCCGGTTTAAGGCGTTGATGTCCTCTCGCTCTGCAGTTCCCGAGCTGCTATCAGCTGTGCAATCAACACTCGGCTGATTGCTCCACGACAACAAGATTGTGGACAATGCCAATATGGTTTATTACTCACCTGCATAATTCGCGAGAACTCTTCCATCCAGACTCGGCTGGTCGAATTGTGAACCCGGTTTAGTTTGTCGAGCTCTGAATCTGCAAAGATCTGGCACAGGCGGCAACCTCGCCGGAATTCTCCATAACCGGTCTGAGGGCCCGCTGACATGTTACTTCCGCTAGACTTTGTTGCCACTGTCAAATCAGCATCTGCCCGTTCTCAGTTGGCATAGAACTGTCAGGAACTGGTCAAGGACGGAGGTGAGATTCCCAACTTGGCTATTCAAATGGCAGTCATATTATGAGTTCAACATTTTCCTTTCCTTCCCACGTCCATATACGTCTTTCCAGCTTGTATTCATCTATATCTGCATCAAACTAATGGAGACCACGTTGCTAATGATCGTGCAGGACTGATGTAGGCAACCATGCCGTCATACAGCTCATGCAACGTGAGATAGAGTTGGTCCAGATTTACCTTCTCTATTGATCCAACAGCGACACATAAATCTCACTCCAGTGATGCCATTGAATCCGCTGAAATAAAGCTGGTCCTTTGTATTTATCACGATTATCCCTCTCCCATTGACCAAGCAAACAATCCAACTCCACGACACTTTCAAGGGCCAAAGCCTAAGGTCGCAAGAAGGGAGAAAGGGCTCTGTTTCTCACTAGGTCATTAATACGGTCAGTCAACTTTATACTGCAGGTTGACTCTAGGCAATCCATCTACAGGTGGCCTTTCCTCGGGTCATCTCAGTGTCATAACGACATCAGGCATTAGTAAAGAATCTGTGGTGCAGCTCCGTGTCGGAGAGCTCGAACAATGGCTGGGCTTCAAGGTGATGGACCTGGCGGGAAGTTCGGACGCCACCAACTCGGAAGCAGATGATTGTCGGAAGAGAAGATATGGTCTCTGATGACTCTTTACAATAATGCCTGGTCCGGCAATGACTTTGGCCATGGGCCATTGACCGACAATAGCTCGCTATGGAATTAATCAAGGTCGACGGTTTTAATTGCTCCAGCTGAGCTCGGTAGAGGCAACTCTTCAAGTACGTGACAGATCAGATGCGTGGTGAGAGAATCACCTTGGACGGAACGAATCGCCTCAAACGTCTGTGGGTAGAGCTCGTGTTGCAAACGTTAAATAACTCAAAAGTTGTTTGATTGATGAGGCGCCGAAGCCCACAAGTGGCAAACAGGTGCAGAGGAAGGTTGCAATGCAACGCTGGTGGAAGCCCAACTGCGGTGGTGTGAATTCGACCTAAATGACCATCCTGGATTCCTGCTCCATTATCCCAAATTCTGGATTTCAGAATTACCTGGTGGATGCCTCCTGCAGAAGGTCTGGAGACATGCATCACAGCAGCACCGAACTCTGGCACTTATTCCAGGGCACATCAAAAGGTCTTTGTATCGAATGAGTTTGGCGAATGACGGAAGGTGTCCGCGGTCTCATCTTGTCCAGATTTTGCTCTCCGATGCAAGCATCTCATGTGGAAATCGAACTGCCAGTTCCAAGTATAGCCCCTGACACAGCGTGACCTCTTATCAATGAGGTGAGAGTGGGTGGCCATGTGGATGTGGACGTGGGATATCCGGCATTACCGGGGCGCGCCGCTCACGGCACGGCGCCTCCTCATCATCACTCAGCGGGCGCCCGCTGCTAGTTCCAGAGAGACGCTTCCGAGCCTGGCGCCGCTGTTGTTGGCAATTGGACAAACCCAACTGCTGACTAGTGAACGTACACGTCGAGACTTTGCAGCGGCAGCCACAGGATGGATGCTACGTCACAGCCGAGTAGACGCGGCCGCCCGAGGGGGCATGGGATGGCCTGTGATCATTATTTAGGCAGTTGGACAGTCCAGCCAGAGTCAGATCGAGGTCCAGACTCAGCTGCTGGTATTGGTGCCGCTGGTCTATCGTGCTGCTGCAGGCACATGTGCGCGGTCGCCGCCAGCGTCGCAAATCAAGAACAAACAGAGACGCCTGGCCTTCTTCCTCACTCTCAAAGATGTCTCACATCACGCTCGCCATTAACGCCGGCAGTTCTTCGCTGAAAACGACCCTGTTCTTCGAGGACACGATCCAACAGACGCTCCGGCGCTTGGCCAGTGCGGAGATATCAGCCATCAACCAACCGCCGGCCAAACTGAAGTACAAGCGAGGCGAGTACAGAGACTTCAGCGAACTGGACAAGATCACCGACCACCGAAGCGCCTTCGAGCATGTGCTGAATGCCTTCATCTCCGACGAGCTGATCCCTGAGGTCAAGAGCAAAACTGACATCAAATATGCGTGCCACCGCGTCGTGCAGGGCGGAGACTTTGCAGATGACGAGTTGCTCACCAGGGAGACCTTCAACAAGATCCAGGCTTTGTCCGACCTTGCACCCTTGTATGGTCACTGCGGATCCCCCATCAGCCCCAGGGTCACTAATCTGGTCATTGTAGACACAATGCCGCCGCGGTGAGCCTGATGATCGCCTGCAGCGAGCATTTGCCCAATGCCACGAATGTCGCATGCTTCGACTCGGGATTTCACCAAACCATGCCCGACTACGTCAAGTGCTACGCCATCGACCAGACCATCGCGAAGGAGAAGGGCCTGCGAAAGTATGGTTTCCACGGATTGAGTTACTCCTACATCACGAGAAGAGTGGCCGCCTATCTGGGCAAGCCCGAGTCCGAGACCAGCATGATCGCGCTGCATCTGGGCAGTGGCGCCTCGGCGTGCGCCATCAAGAATGGAAAATCTATAGACACGACCATGGGTCTGACCCCAGTGTCCGGGTTGCCGGGCGGGACGCGAACTGGAGATGTCGACCCGAGTCTGGTCTTCCACTATACGTCCGACGCAAGCAGTCTGAGTCCAGCGAGCACCAAAGATCTCCACATCTCCACCGCGGAAGAGATCTTAAACAAGCAGTCAGGATGGAAAGCGCTCACCGGCACCACCGATTTCTCCAAGATTGCCGTACCAGATGCGCCCGAAACGCACAAGCTCGCGCTCAACATTTTCGTTGACCGCATCGTCGGCTATATTGGCAACTACTACGTCAAACTCGAAGGGAAGATGGACGCCGTCGTTTTCGCCGGAGGCATAGGGGAGAGGAGCGCCTACCTACGCCAACTGGTGGTCGAGAAGTGTGCCTGTCTGGGCTTCACGCTGGATGAGGAGAAGAATAACCAGGTGAATGGTGATGTGGTCGACATCGGGTTATCAGACGCAAAGATCCGCACTCTGGTGTGTGCAACGGACGAAGATGTACGCTCCCAAATCCTCCACACGCTGACGGCGCACTAACTATGGCTACAGTACGAAATGGCCTACAACGTCATGATGTATCCCAAATGACCATAAATGAGGCACGTATCCGATAGAGGGGCTGATGCATGGCATGCATGGGCTCTCAGATTTGCTGTCTTGTGGAAGAGGTATCGGGTCAGAAATGCCAATTCGAAGATTCTGACTGAACGGCGTCTTGTTGGTCATATGTGCTCTTCTAGCAAACCTCGCCTCCAAGAGTTAGATTACAATTGCGGACCTTAATGTGAGAATTTCATCAGTCCGTTTGCCAGAGACCTTGCCACCAGGGTCTGCTGTTCAAATAGGGAATGAACATCAATGCCGAACCGCATTCTGCAACCTGAGAAAACCTGAGTAGCCGTACCACGTCGCGCATCGACTTCTTTGATCGAAGAGTCAACGATTTGGCCGATACAGCAGGCTACGGCATGGAACCTGTCAAATTTCGATGGTCTTGGGCGCCCGTCTGGACGCAGGTCTGGTGAGTTCCTCGATCCGAAATCTTATAGGGCCTGTAACTGAACCAAGTAAGTAAATCATTCTGTCTGTTCCTCTTGCTGGCCAACAACAGGTCTTCTCGAATTCACCGTTGTTGTGCCCAGAAAGTGGTCGGCGGTGGGCTCCCCCTTCCTGCAAGATGCCTCCAATCTCACCGAGAGGTCTCCATTTCCAACTGGCCTTCCGAAACACGGTTCCGATATCTGCTGGGCACTAGCAAGTGCCAGCCAAGTGACATATTCTGCACCTGCTAGTTCGGGAATGGTACAGGTCTTGGCGGCTCGCGGCTTTTGATGCGGCTATAAGAACCGGATTCCTATCCTCCCCAACGTCTCCTCCATCCTCCCTTCTCTTCGTTCGAAGCCTCTGGTATTCCTGCTCTGTTTCACACAGTGCAACCGGAGCCCCGCACTCTCAGGCTCCCCAAAATGCGCACCTTCCTCCTTCCACCCCTTTGGGGGTGAAGAGGGAGAATGACGAGCACAAGAGAAAGCAAGGCCGGAATCTGCATCTAATTGTCCCCCAAAAAGAACAGCGGTTGAGCGTCACTTCAATCCGGCTGCCTTCACCGGTAGCGACTTTGCCTTCAAAGGAAGATTGTTCAAACTTGTCGAAGACTGTTGAAGACGGCTTACTATCCGTCGAGTGTTGGACGCCTACTGTGGCAGAATACTCCTGACCACGGAAAGGCCCAAACAGCGCATTGTCTGGCCGCCTCCCTTTGTCCGGCTCATCGTGTCCACCATCTTCCCGGCTTGTATGGCGCGGGGTGAATCCCATGTCCTTTGCAGTGGTTCCCCCACCATCCATTTGCTCCACAGAGGAACAGCCCGCAACGCCTGAATCCCACACGTCATTGCCCATCTCAAAGCTGACCGCTGAACACCTCCCAATGCAACCCGCTCCGTCAAAAGCATTCTCTCTCTGCATGAATTGGCTCTCGAACCCGAGTTCTGTGTAAGCCTTCTCATCAGAGAGCCTGAAGTCCGATTGCTTTCCGGACAGCTGTCCGGAGCTGTCTTGCCGGAACAGGACCTGCAGGAATAGGCCGGTCGAGGGTCGCCAGGAGGTTACGACATTGAGCCACTGCGGAACATTTATCAATTCAGCCAGCCTTAAAAAGATGCGCTAGAAGGGTAGAATACCGGTCATTTGGGTGATGTCGTCAGGAGTACCGGGGAAGTTAGGGATTAGTTGGCCAATTTGAACTTGGGGATTTGGTCCCCGTTCAACACTTCGCATCACCTCCAAGTCTCCTGTGGCAGTGGTGACCATTCTGTTTTCCATTTGAGCTCTCAGATTCCAAACTCTGTGTAAGAGTAAATTTTAGCAATAATAAGCAAGAGCTCGTAAAGACTTACTCGGCGCTGATCCTCTCGGTCATTTGCTGGATGGCAGCAAGCTGTGCCTGTATCTGTCCAATGGGGTAATTGGCACAGAGTGTCAGCTCGGCAGAGAGCTGTTGATGATGATTATTGTAGGCACCGAGGCTCGCTGTTATGTTATTTTGCTCTACAGCCATTCCGTTGATGGCTGCTTGTATATTGGCGGCGTTGGGAAGTGGCGGTGGTGCTGCCATGGTGGGAACAGAGCGCCTATTTATAGTCTGGCTTTTGCTTTCGCTTTGTCGAATGTTGGTTGGTTGAGAGGACTGGGAGGGGGGGGGG